>Ga0209605_1000004_pt1 | contig 525469 bp, 441 predicted proteins | sample AD_UKC035_MetaG_FD_184408 | JGI IMG/M metagenome (GOLD analysis project Ga0209605, IMG submission 184408) | Active sludge microbial communities of municipal wastewater-treating anaerobic digesters from USA - AD_UKC035_MetaG (SPAdes) (version 2) | ecosystem: Engineered > Bioreactor > Anaerobic...
GTGGACGGGGTGGCGCTGTTTTCGGTGATCAAATGGCTCTGTTTTCGATGATCAAACTGCAAGCAAGATGGCCCAAGTGGCTCTCTTTTCGGTGATCAAATGGCTCTGTTTTCAGTTGACAAAAACACCCCACCGCCGTGCCGGTTACGTGCGTGCCGTGTCCGTTGCCGTCAACCGGGTAGAGGTAGCCCTCATCTGTGGTACAGATCCAGTTGCCCTCGTGAATCACCAGGCCACCCGGCTTGTAGCCGCGGTACTTTTCGATCAGCGCCGGATGCTGCCAGTCGACGCCGGTGTCCATGATGGCGATGGTAACTCCCGCGCCATCCAGGCCAAACGCATCCCAGGCTTGGTCTGCTCTGATGCGCGCGATGTTCCACTGGACACCTGCGTCGGGAACGAAGCCGGAGGCGTCCGGAATGGCCGAGAATGGCTCAGTCCAATGGCGGTAGCCATCCTCACGTACCAGGCGCACCTCAGGCAGGCGGGCTAGCGACCAGAGCACCTCGGCGTCGGCTTCCACGGCCACGGCGTTGTAGATCCAGAGTGGCCGGAATGACACGACGTGGCCCTCGGCCACCCATGTGCGGAGTTCGGCGAGCAGGCCAGCCTGCGCCCGGCCGGCCGTGGACTGAAGGTGGGAGACCACCCACGCGGCGAGGACGCCACGCCCGGCGCCTCCCGGCGCCTGCGTGAGGTCAGTCCTAGCCTCCATCTCCACGAGCACATGGTACCGGCTCCCAGGCGCGCCCTGGACGAGCCGCTTTCGCAGTACCGGATCAATCCGTTGGACGACATCGGAAGCCGGTGCTCCAGGGATTGTGCTGTCCACATCTAGGGAGGAGAGTGGGTGGGTCAGCGACGTCCAGAGCAGCGGCTGAGCTTGAGGGCGAGTCTTCTGCTCACCGGCGGCCAGGGCGGTTCCCGCCGCCAGAAGACAGAGCGCGGCCAGCAGGGCAACCCAGCGTGGCCGCGTTCTTGCCGTCATCGAGCAGGTTCCTCGTGTGGGCGCCTGTCGGCGGTGTGGGCAGGAGCTCCTCGGTCAGGGCAGGCGGACGCTGCCGAGGTCTGTGACCTCACCAGCGACTATCTCAAAGACCTTGGGGCGCGCATCCTCCTGGATGGCCAGGGCCTTTTCGGCGTCAGGGCCGATGACGACCACATACTTGCGCGGTGGCAGAGCACCTATCTGGAAAGCACCCGAGGCATCAGGAAGTGTGCTGGGCGCTTGCGAAGGCTCGAGCACGAAGAAGCCGCCCTGAGTCTCGCCGCCCTCGTAGTAGGTGGCGAAGAACACGGTGACCTGCTGTCCTTGCCATTCGGCGGGCGAAGCCGCAATTCTGCCTTTCGCGCCGCCCATGCCCGGCTCGAGGATCAGAGCACCCAGCACCACCGGCGTGGGTAGTGGGCTTTCGAAGGCGCCGCCGGCCTGCGTGGGCTTGGGCTCTGGGACAGCGGTCGAAGTGGGACTGCCGCAGCAGGCCAGTAAGCCCACCACGCAGGCAAGGGCGAGCATTACGCTCATCGGTCGAAACGAGATCTGACTGAACATAAGCAATTCCCCCGAAAGAGGAGATGTCTAGAAAAAAAGGGGGAGTGAGGCGCCTTGTGGCCTCACTCCCCCAAGTGGCTCAGCGCTTAGGGTACCGCAACGCCGTTGTAGTCCTCGGCGAACTTGTTGATTGCGCCAAAACTGACGGTCTTGGACACGCGAACCACGACGACCAAGGGCTGATCACTCGTGATCTCGATGGCGCCACCGTACGGGTTCACGCCAAAGTCACCCGTGCCGCCTGCGCTCGCCCAGTCCGTGTTGGCCTTGATGTAGGAGCCCAGCGGGTTGGCAGCTGTCGCAAGAGTGTGGGTGGCCCTGGCCGTCCCGGTGGAGTCGTAGTAGGTCGCGACGACGTCTGTCGCGTCCCCACCGCCCACGTTCATGACCGCCACGAAGGATCGCTCGCCAAGAGCCGGGTCAGTCTTCCAGCGGATGTAGGGTGCCGCGATCTTGATCGCGCCGCCGGACTGGCCGACGAAAGCAGTCGGGGTCATGTCCTTTGCCTGGGTGCTGATCTTTCCAATGGCGATCAGGGGGATGCTGTTCGTGCTGCGGATCACCGCAGAACCCACAGCGCCCTCCAGGCTCGGAGCGCTGCCCACAAAGTCACAGGGGCTCTTGCTGAGCTTGTTGTTCTTGGCGATCGACAGGCCCGTCGCCGTGTACAGCAGGGTGCCGGAGGTATTGTAGAAGTCGATCTCGACGTTGGCTGAGCTGTCCCCTACGTTCTGGATGGCGTAGTAGGAGATCTGCTTGGCCGCATAGGCCCGGCACATCATGGACGCCATGTAGATTTCGGTCGCGCCCGCTTCGGCGGCGACTCCCTCAAAGGCCTTCGCGCCGCGGCTGGAATCGTCCGTCTCCTGGGCGGCTGCCACGACCTTGCCGGTAGCCGTCACCACCGCCGAGCCAGAGAAGCCGGCAGCGAGGCCCATATCGGCGGCCGGCACCAGCTGAGACGACTGCCCCGGGATGGTGTAGGTCGCCTGGAAAGAAGGATCGACCGCGCCCGATGCATAGACCTTGAGCGTGGCGTCGATCGAGCCGCTCTCCACGTTCTGGATGGCGAGCAGGGAGGTCTGCCCGAAGGCCTGGTACAGGACGGAAGGAATGAAGAAGCTCTGGGAGGCCTGCGAGCCGTCGAATCCGCCGTAGAGGGGCCGGGGGTAGCTGCTGGCTTCGCCGGCGATGTTGACTGCCGTGGCGACGATCGGAACGTTCGCTTCGAGGACGGCCGATCCGCCAAAGGTCCCCGGCATGCCAGGCACGGAGCCGATGAACAACGACCCGGCGGCGTGTCCTGCCAGGGTGATGGGATCGGCATCGATCGGAGTCCCGCTGCCCTCTGGATAGTAGTGGATCAGAAGGGTCCCACCGTTCGGGTCGGGTGTGTAGTACGTGATGGAGGTGCTCCACGTCTGGCCTGTGGCCGACTGGGCGAGGGCCGCCGCCGGCAGCAGGCTGGCAACCAGTAGGAAGAGGACGGCACCGAAAGCTACTCTTTTTGACATCTGGCTTGTCTCCTTTTCTCAAGGTCTGATGACGGCGACGACAATGCGCGCTACGTCCTTCGTACTTCTGTCATGATACACCGCAACTGTGGCCAGGTCAATCACCCATCTGGAGTATTCTGGGGTGCGAGGTGTCAGAAGCGAGGATTCGTCGGTACAGCTCCACATACTGCCTCGCCACCTCGTCAATGGAAATGTCCTTGATGCGCCTGGCGGCCGTCTCTGCCCAGCTCCGGGCTTGGTCGGGAGCCTGCAGTGCGCGGACGATGGCTGCGGCAAGAGCCTGCGGGTCCTCGACAGGCACGAGCAGGCCGGTGACTTCGTTCTCGACAAGGTCGCGCGTCCCTGAGACGTCGGTGGCGACGACAGGCACCCTCGCCGTCATAGCCTCCAGGATGACTGTCGGAAAGCCCTCCCAAAGCGAGGAGGAAGCCAGCAAGTCCATGGCCTGGAGCATCTGTGGCACATCGTTCCTGGGACCGGCCAGGTGCACTGCGTGCTCAACCCCAAGTCGCAACGCCTGCGCCCGGAGTGCATCCTGCTCGCCTTCGCCGATGATCACCAGGTGGGTATCAGGCAGCTGCGCGGTGACCAGGGCAGCCGCCTCGACGAGCACGTCGTATCCCTTCTGGCGGGCGATGCGGCCCACTGCGCCGACCATGCGGGCGGTTGTCGGGAGGCCCATCTCTTGGCGCTTGCGCTCGCGTATGCCTGGCACGGGCGGCGCGGCAAAGCGTGAGAAGTCGCGGGCATTGCAGATAAAGTGGCCCTTCTTGCCGAGCCGTCGCGCCAGCGGGCGGGCGCTCAGCGCGTCGGCTACTTGCTGTGACACGCCTATCTCGGCGCGATAGAGGAGGGGATAGAGCACGTTGGTGAGGAGCGCGCGGCGCGCGGGCCGCCGCCGCCACTCACCGTGGTGGTGAACCGTCCGCACCAGCGTGCGGCAGTGGAGGGCAGGAGCTATCAGCAGGGCGATGCCGTCAGCAAACTCAAAGTGGCTGTGGATGATGTCAAAGCGCTGGCCGCGCAGCTGGCGCACGAGCTCCCACCATGCCCGCGCGAAACTCTGGTACGGGTGGCGCGGATCCCACCGACCGCCCAGCACGGCAGGAATGCCGTGCCGGCGCAGCTCCTCGATGAGGGGCTGCTCGGCGGCTGGATCCAGGCTGTAGATCCCACCGAACACCGGCTCGATCCGAGATTGGTCCATCGCGTGCACCAGCTCAAAGACGAACCGGTCCGTGCTGACCCCGGGGCTGCCGATGGTAAGGCCATGGGTGAGCTCCATGACTCGGGGCCTGCTCATCGCCCGCCTCCACCATCTGTGCCGGCGGTCAGGGACAGATAGTCCCTCGCGACGAGGCTGCCTGCCTGTCGCGTCTGATGCCGCAGCTCGCCGAGCGTGACCAGAAGCTGGCTGCGCAGCTGCTCACGCTGGAGCCACGCCCGGCGCACCAAAGGCACCAGTGTCTCGGCAGACACGGCGTCGATGTCCAGCATCCACTCCTCCAACCCCAGCATGCGCAGGATGCCCCGAGTCTTGTACTGGTACCCAATCGCGACGACTGGCACTCCCTCCGTAAGGGCAAAGAGGTTCGAGTGCAGCCGCGTGCCGAGGAAGAGATCCATTCGGCCGTACGCAGCCTTCAGAAGGGCCGGCTCCGCCCACCCGTCGACCAAAACCACCCGGTCGCCCAGGTCGGAGACGCGCTCCAGGACCCTGCGCGATGGGATCCGGTCATCCTGCGCCGTGTCGGGGCCGTGTACCTGGGCGAAGAGCACCGCACGCCCGCCTGTCGAGGCAAAGTCGCGGATGGCAGACGCGATGCCCTCCTCGTACTCTGCCTGCTGCGGGAAGGAGCGGTTCATCGCGCCCCAGTTGACCACTGTGACGCCCATCCATGGCCGACGGCCGTCTTCCTTGACGCCGTACTGCTCCAACAGGGCGGCGGCCTCCGCCGTGCACTCCTCCGGGGCTCGCCCCAGGGCAAGGTCCGGCACCAGCACGCCCCGGACATGCGGCACATGCCAAGTCTCCCACACCTGCTGGGAGACTGCGTCACGGATCAAGACCAAACGCGTGCGCGAGAGGACACGCTTGAGGAGCCACACCTCGTGGCTGCGCCGGATCGGTCCAAGGCTCTGCGGCATGGTGTAGACGGGCTTTCCGACCAGAGTCGCAAAGTGAATGGCGAAGAGAGCCAGCAGGAATGGTATGCCCACAGCTCCGCTGCTAAAGAGAAAGTTGCCTGCGGTGCTCACGACCAGGTCTGCGGCGAAGTACGACTCGATGAGAGCCCGGTAGTCAGGGCGAGTCCAGAGGTACCATGGCTTGCCCACCAGCCGGTGTCCTGCCCAGGCGAGCAGGCTGTGCCAGACCAGCGCGGGAACGGAGCGCCAGCGCCAGGGGGAGGCCGAGTGCTCGCGATCCATGCGGTGGACCCAAGCCGTGAAGGAGGGCAGCGCAGGCCATGGCCCGGAGTAGCTCTCGGGGTCATTCATCGCCAGCGTAAACGAGGCGCCCGGGAAGTGGGCGCCGAGCTGCCTCAGTGTCTCCTCGGTCAGGAGATTGTCGCCGGCGTTCCAGGAGGAGTGCACGTTGACGAGCAGGATTCTCATCGTGTCAAGCTCTCTCCGGCGATGGGTTGTGCCGTGTGCGTGCCCAAGCAACGGCTGCGGCCAGGCACCCCACGAGGAGCACAAACTCGGTCACCACGTAGACAATGGCCACGCCCTGGACTCCTGCCGTGTGCACGATCGCGAGGTTGAGCACTATGTTCGACACCGCAGCTAACGCCTGGACGACCACGCGCTGCTTCTGCCAGCCGACCGCCACCAGAATGGCGGCCAGCGCCATGTTGGGGAAGCGCAGCGCGAGGACGCCTCCCAGTAGTGCCAGTGAGCTACTTGAGGCCTCAAAGGGCTGGCCATAGAGAATGGTCACGAGGGGACGAGCCACCGCGGCCAGGGCCGAGCCGGCCGCCACCCCCGCTGCTGCGGTCAGCGCGATGAGACGGAACGCCGTGCGCTCGAGCCAGGGCTGGCCCTCTGCCCGCCTGCGTCCGAGGAAGGGGACCGCCACGCCGAACAGGGCGGCGGGCACGAGAGAGAGTGCGCTGACCAGGTTGAGGGCGGGAGCATACTCGCCCGACGCTGCCGGCCCAAGCTCGTTTGCCACGATAGCCAGGTCGGCACGCCCGTAGATGGCCGCGAAGAGCACCGACGCAGCGTAAGGGAGGGTCTCGCGGAATGCCTTGCGGAGGTTCTGACGGGCGATGGGCAGGTTGACCTTTCGCGAGAGCAGGAGAACCGACAGGAGGGTCGCCACAAGTGCTGCCACCAGCCTGCCGCCCAGGTACGCGGCGGTGGCCTGCTCATGGCGGGTTGCCAGGACCAGGGTGGCACTCAAGAAGAGCAGCGCGGCCGCAGTCATGAGCACCAAGTTGAGGTTGTTCTCCAGTCGAGCCTTGAATGTGCTCCACGTGACCTGGTTGATCCCCTCGATCCACAGCGCCAGCCCGGCCAGTAGCAAGAGCAGGCGGGGGAAGGCCTCTGCGTTGAGGAGGGGAGCCACGGCCCATAGGCCGGCAATCCAGACGGGACCGAGCGCCGTGCGCAGCAGGAGGGCGGACGCGGCCGATTCGCCCAATGCCTCCGGCCGGGCCCCCCCCTGGTAGAGGAGCCAACCATCCAGTCCAAGTGAGAACAGGGAGCTGGCGAGCGCGGCAACTGCCACTGCGGAGGAAAGCTCCCCGTACCCCTCTGGGCCCACCTGGCGCGCCACCACAATCATGGTGACCGCTGCCAGGCCACGCGACAGCGCGCTGCCGGACACGAGGGTCAGCAGGTTTCCGCCGGCGCGCTTCCACCCGGGAACGGAGCTCATTCCAGGTATCCCAGGCCCCTGAGCCGGGACAGGGTTCCGGCATCCATCTCCTCAGCGGAGCGACCCTCGACTGGGAGCACACTGCGGTGCTGCTCGCGGAAGGTCGTCAGCATCGCCTGCAGCTCTGCCGCCTTGCCCGGCTGCTCGGCCGCAAGGTCGTGTTCCTCACGGGGATCGGTGCACAGGTCATAGAGGGCGAGCGAGCCATCGGTGCCCTCGACGATCTTGTGCGTCTCCGTACGTAGCGCCGTAAGCCCGCGCAGGAGAGGCCGGACCTGCTCAGGTCGCAGGCCATACCGCCGCAGGCGCCGGGCATCGGGCATCCTGGGCACGCCGTACTCGGAGACTGTGACCTGTCTTCCGTGGCCCATGCCGGGGCGCAAGCTCCGGCTCGGCGTCGAGGGCGCCTCCGTGCCGGCTGCGTCGAGTATAGTCCGAAAGAGATCCAGGGTCTGAACCTGCCCGGACACGCGCTGCCCAGCGGCGAACACGCCAGGGTACCGGATGACCAACGGCACGCGCAGGAGCGGCTCGTGCACGGCGTACTGGTGGTTCAGCAGCCCATGCTCGCCCAGGCTCTCTCCATGGTCGCCCGTGATGGCCAGCAGCGTGTTGTCCAGAGCACCTGAGGCCCGCAGAGCTGCGATCAGGTCGCCCATCTGCTGGTCGGCATAGGCTACCTCCGCCAGGTAAAGGTCGCGCCAGGCCCTGAGCTCGCTCTCTGACAGTTTCTCCATGCCCGCCATGTGCCGCCAGGCTCGCCGCCACTGATCCTGGTTGAGCAATCTGCTGGCTTCCTGCCAATCGCCGGCAAACCGCCGCGCCCAGGCGCGGGGAGGCCTGTACTCCAGGTGAGCCTCCAGGTAGTGCACGCAGGCAAACCAGGAACTGCGCCGGCCCCGCAGCCACCGGATGAACGGTGTTGCCGTGCGACGTGCCCCATAGTCCCGGTGGAAGGACCAGAAGCGACCGTAGGCGGCGTTTGCCAGGTTCCGGAATGGATTTCCCGTCAGCCAACGACCTGAACGGCCGGACCGAGCCCCCGGCTCGGAGGGATCGGCAAGCCTTCTGGTACGGCTCATCTCTTCCTTTGCCTGGAAGAGCTGCCAGAGCCTGTGGAGCCGGCCGAATCCGCGTGTAAGCCCGAATTCTGGTCCCAGCCAGATGTTGCCCGTGACGCCGAAGGTTTCGTAGCCATCCTCAGCCAACAGCCCGGGTAGATTCGGCACAGACGGGTCGAGGCAGCGGGTCTCCTCTATGCCCAGCTGGCTGGGGTAGAACCCTGTGAAGATAGATGCAAACGCGGGCAAGGTCCAAGGCGCTGCGGAGATGGCCTGCTCGTAGAGGGTGCCGTCTTGCGCCACCGCATCCAGGCAGGGCGTTGTCAGGCGACCGGCGCCGTAGCATGAGCAGGCGTCGGCACGCGTGGCGTCCAGGATGATCAGGAGAAGGTTGGGCCGAGACATCTCCGGTAAAGGGCCTCCACCCTCTCAACCAACTTGCGCCACTGGAATGGCTCGCAGGCGGCCGCCGCCTCTCTGGCGAGCGCCTGCCTCTTGCCAGTATCAAAGAGCAGGTCCTCCATGCCTTCCGCCAGAGCCCTGGCGTCGCCCGGAGGTACGAGCAATCCGGCCTTCCCGTCGCTTAGCATCTCACGGCGATCCCCCACATCACCCGTGACCACGGGCGTCCCAGCGGCCAAGCTCTCAACGACCTTGAGCGGAGAGCGTGACCGAGCTACCAGATCATCGCGCACAGGGTCGACGGTTAGCTGGCACAGGGCGTAGCAGGCCGACACCTTGTCGGGATCCACCCGGCCGGCGAAGCGGACCGCATCCTCTATACCCATGGCCGAAGCCGTCTGCACCAGTGCGCCCATGTCCTCGCCTCCGCCAACGGCCAGCAGGACAGCCTCGGGGTGTCTGGTGTGGAGCAGAGCGAATGCCTCCAGGAGGAGGTCAACCGAGTGGTTGGTGAGGCTGAGTGTGCCGACGTAGCCCACCACCGGAGACTCGGGCAGGTTCCAAAGGCGACGGAGGGCCCCCAGCTGTCCGACAGCCGGAGGCGCAAAGCGATCGTGGTCAATACCGTTTGGGACGTAGGCAATCTGCTCCGGCCTCACTCCCAAGCCCAAGAGGCGCCGCTCCATAAACCGTGTGTTCGTGGTCAGGCCCCGGGCGAAGCGGGGCAGGCGGTCCTCAACCTGCTGCACGACCCGCTTCTGCCAGCGGCCCGAAAACCGGTTGCTCTCAGCTTCTAGATCGTCGCAGTCCAGGAACAGCGGCCGCCCTCGAAGGCGCGCCGCAGTGAGCCCACCCATGCCGTTTACCGGCTGTGCCTTGCCCAGGTGGATGAGATCGCAAGGCCGGCGCAGCGCGGCGACGGCTAGTCTCCAGGTGGAGACCAGGGCCACGCGGAGCAGGGCGGGCGCGGAGAAGTAGTGCTTGTCGCTGCCGACCTTGCGCACGTGCATCTGGCCCAGGTAGTGGACCTGGTAGCCGTCGATCTTCTGGTGCCGGACGGTGGTGGGCTGGAGGTTGTGGTGCAACGCCAGCACCGTCACGAAGTGCCCCCGCTGCGCGAGTGCCTTCGCCATTGCAGCGTAGCGAAGTCCCGACGGGGTCTCCAGGCTCACCGGCAAGACCAGCGAGACCCTCACTCGCCCCCCTCCCGGACGAGCTGCTCCAGGTGCGCCTTGAGGCGGTCCCCGAGCGGTCCGACGGTGTAGTGGGCCAGGTACGCCTTATGGCCCTGCCTTGCCAGAGTGGCCCGAAGCGATGGGTCGGCTCGGAGCGTCCTGATTGCCCCGGCAAGGGAGGCTGGGTCGGCACGCCTGCACAGCCACAGCTCTTCCCCGTGGCGAAAGGCGCGGCGGATGGCAGGTGAGTCGCCGGTCACAACACAGAGTCGCATGGCCAAGGCCTCGTAGACTTTGTTGTGGACCGTCATCATGGACTGCGGCGTTGTCCCAAAGGCGCCCAGGCACAGATCCGCAGAACCTGCGAGCCGGACCAAAGCCTGTTGCTCCAGCCAGGGGGAGAAGACAACGTTCCTGAGATTCCACTCTCCTGCCATTCGCTGGGCAGCCTCCCGGTCTGGCCCATCGCCGATCAGGTGGAACCGCACATCGGGCAGGTCCTGAAGCAAGTGAGCCGCCTCCACGATCGTGCCGACGCCATGGTTGGGTATGAACGAGCCGTAGTACACCACCCAGAACACGCCATCCTCCCGGGGCGTGGGGTCACAGGGGTGGAACACAACATCGTCGGCGCCCGTGGGCACCAGCCCAACGGCCCCCGTCTTTGTCCCAAAGGTTGCACGCAGCCACTCTGCATATTCCGGTGTGTCTTGGATCAAGAGGTCGGGCAGGCGGTAGGCCAGCTTCTCCAGCCAGTAGACCAGGCGCCCGGTCAATGGGTGGCGCGCAGTCAAGCCCCGCTCGACAGCGATCAGATAGGGTGACATAAATGCGTCCAGGGCCAGCGGCCGCCGCCGAATCCACGTCAGGAGGCGTGCCAGGAAGACGTCGAATTGGCCAGGGTAGCCCAAGACCATCACATCATACTCTGGAAGCGCGCGGTGTGCTGCCAGCAGCCGTGCGTATGCCCTGCCCGCCCTCTGCACAAAGGCCGGCTTGAGCCAGCCTCCACTGGCGGCCTGCACGCGGTCCTCGATCCCCTGCCAGAGGGGGGCGTGACACTCAATCACCTCGACCCCGCTACGTCGAAGGCCCTCGAGCAGGATGCGATTGCGCGAGTATTCCGAGCGGTAGGTGCCAAAATAGCAGACACGTAGGCTGCTCGTCTTTCGGGGGTGTGCCTCTGCGTCCATCAGTCGCTGCCCAGAAGACGAAAGATCCAGACGCGATCCTCGTGATAGACGGCCTGGTACGCACCGCTGCGAAGGAGCAGGTCTGGGGACAGAGTGACCCCGGTGACGTCGTTCACGGCACCTTGCCTCTGTCCAATGTACACGTGCGTCACTCCGGAGGTGCGCAGGGAGGTGACGACTGAAGGCGCAGTAGCGCCTGCTGTCTCCTCGAGGCGCGCAGGCGCTTCCATCTGCTGCCGAAGCGCCGACGCGCGGCTCAACTCAGTAGCGTAGTTGAGTGGGGGAACGGTGCTCTGTCTCCCAGTCAGGAGAGGGAGCCACCAGCCGCCATCCGTGCCTACGATCGTGAGCCCTCCAAACGCGGGGGAGGAGTTGACCAGGAAGCGTGCCTCGGTCTCTGTGTTTGCCCGGATCCAGGCGGCTGCGCGGACGTCGGGCCGGGTCACGTAGGCGCTCCTGCTCAGATCAAGGTCACGGAGCCGCTGCAATGCTCCGAATACACCTATGCCCACGACGAACAACGCAAGCGCGGCTGCCCAGAGACGCTGCCCGGCCATGCGTTCTACAGCCTGGGAGACCAGGAATCCCACGAGAAGACCGGCCGGTATGTAGGCGGCAATCAGGATGGCAAAGTTCGAAATCGCGCCGGTACCTGGAAGGCCCAGCCAGGCAGGATTGGCGGCGAGCACCAAGAGGCCCGACCAGAGGAGCACAACCAGCGGTCCGCAGCGGCGCTGCCACAGCGCCCAGCCGAGGGCCAGCGGCCCCGCCAACCACCAGCCGGGAGCAAGGTAGCGCGCCAGGCGGCCCACAGCGTTGGCCTCCCGGGTGGCCTCACTTACCTCAGCAGGGAGGGTCGAGAGCTGGTGGCCGAGGATGCGGATCGCGGAGCCCTCGAAGGTGTGCACCAACCAGGGTAGGAAGAGGACGGCGGCACCGAGCGCTGCAGCCGCGACCTTAGGCAGCGCCGAGCGTGCTTCGCGACGTTGCAGGCCAAAGGGCAACAGGGCCAGGGCGAACGCACCGAAGAAGCCCAGAACTCGATAATGCGTGAGGGCGAGCCCGCCCGACACCAACGCCAGGAGTGGCGCCATCCGCCATCGCCTGCCGGCGTCCGTGAGGAGCTCCCAGATCAGCCAGGCCGCGACGGGCAGCAGGACCTGGCCGGCCAGCTGCGTGTAGCGACCCCAGTTGACGTACTCCGACGGCATGGGCGACAGGAGACCCGCCACCAAGACGCAGGCGACGCCGCCCCATCGGCTGCCACTGATGCGAAGGGCCAGGGGGTAGAGCGCCACGATGGCAAGGACGTTGAGGATCTGACCGGTCCACAGGACAGACTGCGCGACGGGCAGCCCAGTGAGCCAATGCACGGCAGCTGCCGCAGCATGGAAGCCAAAGTGGTATGTGAAGCGATCGAGGGAGCTGTACGGCTGCCAAGAGTCAAAGAGCCCTCCGTGATCGACGAGCAGCTGAGTGATCATGGTGTGCTGGTAGCCGTCTCCGTAGAGGGGCACCTCCAGGGTGCGCACGGCGAGAAGGCGGCTCGCCAGGATGAGCGAAAGAAGTGCCAGCAGGGCCACGTCGGGTGCCACCGCTTGTGAGTGCGCCCATGCGCCCAGGGTCTTCCCCCACTGCTTCGGGCGCCAGGTGCGGGCCTTCCATGCGACGCCGGCTGCTCCCATGCCGACGAGGAGCCATGAGTAGGCCACCCCCAACCGCAATCCTGCCAGGGCGGTCCAGAGCATGAGGAGGGGCACCAGCGCCAAACCGATGCCAGTAGCCAGGCCCAACCTCTCTCCCCATGATAGGTGGCGCGCCGGCCCAAGCCGCTCGAGGAGAGCCCATCCAGGCAGAGCGAACAAGAGAAGGAAGGCGCCCAGCAGGCCGAGTGCCTTCGGCACGGCGCCGAGGAGGTCCTGAATGAGTGGCGCTGGAGCATATACCAGGCGAAACGCAGCCTGCGCGTCCAGAGGCTGCCCGTCCTGGTACACGGCGCCGTCGAGGTAGGAAGCACCCTCCGCGAGTGGCAGGGCAATCCCCGGCCCCTGTGCCTCGATCCAGGCATAGTAGTAGTGTCCGATCGAGTCAGAAAGGGGAGTGATCTCGAGTCGGAGATAGCCGGAGCGCTCCCCTGCGGGAATGGTAGCCGAGGCCACCGCCAGGTCCGCGCCGGCGGACGGCTCGGCGCGCAGGTGCAGTGTCATCAGGGTGGAAGTCGCGGCGCTCGACGTGAGCCAGAACTCGATCCCCGTGAGGCCAGCATGCCGGGCCACAAAGGTCTGCCCAGCTGTCGCACCCTGGCCAAGGTCAATTGCCTTCGCTGTGCCGACCGATCCCTGATCCGAGTCGACGAAGCGCCATTCAGGGAGTCTGGGCACTAGGACCAGGCCGGTCAGGAGCAGAAGTGCCACGAGGAAGGCACCTGCGACCAGGAGAACCCGCCGACGGCTGGGGTGCACCCGGTCACGCCCCATCTGGGCCATCGTCCCTCTCCCGCCGGGCAGGGCGCACCTCCGGAGGCGACAGGCTGGGGTCGATGGGCCCCAGCTCCATGCGACGGACCCGGTAGAGTACTTCCTCAAGGATGCGCCGGTTGAAGCCGATCAGATCGGCCAAGAGCCCGATCAGGCCCACCTGGAATCCGACTATCAGTAGGATAGCTGCCAGGATCAGCGACTGCACGTGGCCGGCAATGCCGCCGGACGTGATGAAGAAGTAAAGGAAACGCAACCCCAGCGCCACGCCGACGATGACGAGAAGTGCCCCGACGGCAAAGAAGACGCGAAGCGGCCGGTAGAAGGTGTAGGTACGCAGAATGGTGGCAGTGGACTGGCCCAGGTACTGTGGAGTGTTCCGGATCAGGCGCGACGGCCGTGTCCTTGGATTGGTTCGCACCGGAACATACTCGACGGCCATCTGGCGTGTTCCGGCCTGGATCAGGGTCTCGAGGGTATAGGAGTACTCGCTCAGCACCAGCGTGTGCAGCGCCGCGTCGCGACTGAGCGCTCGAAAGCCGCTGGTTGCGTCTGGCGTCCGGACCCCAGCGGCCTTGTGCACCACCCAACTGCCCAGCCGCTGCAACCGCCGCTTGAGGGGCGAGAAGTGAGCGAGTGAGCCGACGCCGCGGTCACCGACGACCATATCGGCGCGCTTGGCCAGAATGGGTGAGACCAGACGCTGTATATCCTCGCCGCAGTACTGGTTGTCGGCATCCGTGTTCACGATGATGTCGGCACCTCGGGCCAGAGCGCCCTCCAACCCTGCGATGAAGGCGCGCGCCAACCCCGTGTTGCGGGGCAGACGAATGATCTGGTGGACGCCCAAAGACTCGGCCACTTCGACTGTGCGGTCGGTGCTGCCGTCATCGACGACCAGGAACTCGATCTCATCGATTCCGGGCAAGGATCGGGGAAGCCCCCGCACCGTCTGGGGCAGATCCTGCTCCTCGTTATAGCACGGTATCTGGATGACCAACTTGCTCATAGATCTGCTCCAACCTGCTCACATGCTCGCCCATATCCATGGCGGGTGGGACTCCGCTGCGCAAGCGCGCCAGGAGGCCGGGTTGCTCAGCCAGGCGCACCAATACCTGCCGGAGGGCGCCAGCGTCGCCGGGAGGAAAGAGTATCCCATCCACACCGTCGTGCACTTTCTCCTCAAGCGCCCCAAGACGGGAAGCGACCACGGGAAGGCCAGCCGCCCTGGCCTCCTGGATCACGACAGGAGAGTTCTCGTACCAGAGAGAGGGCACGACGATCACGTCGCTGTCAGCCAACGCCTCTCCCACGCGCTGATTGGGGATGCGGCCCATGATTTCGGCGCCGGTCCCCTCCAGCAATTCGCGTAGCCGTGCGCTATAGTCCGGGAACAAGGAAGGATCCCCCCAGATGCGCAAGCGGGCCATACCGGGCGGCACACCGCGCCACGCTTCGGCGAGAATATGCACCCCCTTCTGCCAGGCCAGGGAGCCCAGAAAGGCTACCCGCAGGATTCCGTTCCCCGGCTGACGCGGCTGGCGTGCAATCTCCTGGGCCGGGATGCCGTTCTCGAGCAAGATGAAGCGGTCGGAGGGAAAGCCGGCTGTGACGTACTGATTGATCAGGAAGCGGGATGGAGCAATCAAGCATCTCGATGCGCGGGCGGCGCTTCTCACGACCGAGTCCCGATACAGGAAGAGGGGTGCGAGGGCAGGGCGCAGCCAGCGAACGAAAGGCGAGGGGAACCGGGCAGCGGCGGCACATCGCACGCAGTTCGTGCCGCCTGCTTTGCCGCGGCAGCGCTGCCCATCGGGCCAGACGAGCTGGGAGTTGCCGCACAGGAACCAGTAGTCATGGAGGGTCAGCAGCGTTGGGATGCCCGCGTCCCGGGCCATAGAGATAAGGCGTGCCGAGAGGGCCATTACATGCTGAAAGTGGACAACGTCGGGGCGAGACGAAGACAGGCACCGCGCAAAACCCGCCTCAACCGACCGGCTCCGGAAGGTGTTCCAGAACTCGCGCCCCACCCACGCGCCTGACCCATCAGGCTCGCGGGAGACGCAGTGCAGCGAGACGCTCCCATCCTTGGCGCTGTGCTCACCCAGGCCGCCATTGCCTGGGAGGTCGTGCCGGCAAAAGACCGCTACTTCGTGCTGGTGCGCCAAGGCGTGGGCCAGATGCTGGGTGTAGACCTCTACTCCGCCCAGGCTCTGAGGCGGGTACTTGTGAGCAACGAGGAGGATCCTCATCGATCCTGCCTGGCCGAGGGGCAGTCCCGTCGCAGGTGCCTCATGAGGCGGGCTCCGGCGCACGCACTTCTTGGTCCTCCAGTAGCCCTCTGTACACGCGCTCCACGGTGGCTCCCAGCTCGTCGTGGGATGCCGGCACGGGTGTACCCCCCCGGCACTGCTCAAGGCGCGCGGGGTCGAGCATCATGCTCATGCGAGAGGCCAGGTCGCCAGGGTCTCCCACACGAAAGAGGAGGCCGTTGACGTTGGGCTGCACCAGCTCGGCCATCCCGCCGATATCTCCTGCTATGACCGGTATGCCAGCGGCGAACGCCTCCAGGATCACCAATGGGTTGTTCTCGTACCAGGTGGAGGGGACTACCAGAACGTCGAGGTCCTGCAGGATTCTGCCCAGGTCAGCAGGCGGGAATCCGCCTTCGAAGCATAGGCTGGGCACGTCTCGTCCCTGCTCGTGCACCTGATCGGCGTAGGGCTGCGCCCCGGGATTCGGCGCAGCGCCCCAGATGTGCAGCTCGGCGGCACTCGAGCCCATCTGCCTGAAGGCCTCGATCAGAACGTGAACGCCCTTGGGTGGGTAGAGGCTGCCCAAGAAGCCGAACCGGACGCGATCGTGCACTCCTCTTGGCAGGGATCGCAGGCTGCGCAGGCTTCCGGGCACGCTGTTGTAGATCTGGAGAAAGTGCGATGCGGGGACGCCCCACTCGACGTACTTCTCCATCAGAAAGCGGGAGGGCGAGATGAGCTGGGTGCAGCTCGTCAGTGCTTGGCGCATGTAGCTGTTGCGCCAAGGCAATGACGCCATCTGAACTCGGAGGTTGGCGTTGCTGAATTCGTGGCTCCCTCCCGCCAAACGTGCGAACAGCACATCTGCCACGAAGCGGGGAGCTCGCCTCAGCGACTCGCGCAAGCCCAGCTCACGATAGCGCGTGCGAATGCTGACCGGTGCATGCGCCTGGGCCTGTTGCTTCCACAGGCATTCAGCGCACCTGAGGCCCTCGTCCGGGCCATGGCAGAGGTCCCCGTCGGGCGTGCGCAGGTGGCTCATGATGCACATGGGCCAAAAGTCGTGCAGGGTGAAGACTGTCGGAATGCCATGCCGTGCTGCCGCCGAGACCAGCGAAGCGGACAAGTCGACCAAGTGGTGAAAATGGACAACTTCGGGCTGGAAGGTCTGCAGGACTCGCTCGAAGAGGCCCTCGGCCCGAGGATCGTAGAAGGGATAGAATACCGGCCCGGGCGCCGAGTTGCCGCGCATCAGCCTGAACACCCTGAGCCCTTCCCACTGTCCAGTGTCCAGGGCACACGGATCGGTCCCCTTGCTTCTCACGCGGTAGAGGACTCCCACCTCGTGCCCCGCCGACAGCAGATACTTGGACAGGTAGAAGGCATGGTTTTCCATGCCTCCGCGGCTTTCGGGGAGGAAGGTGTGGGCCACCATCAGGATGCGCATCGTGGAGGCACCTCCTAGAGGCAGTCGCCGAGGGCACCAAGCGGGCCGAGCTCCCTAGAAAGGGATCTCATATCCGGCTCGTATCATTGCGTCGCCCGCGATATCCTTGAAGGTGGAGCGCTGCTGGGGAGTCCAACCCTCGTAGGGAGGTCGACGGGTCTGCAGGATCTGCCTGGCGTCCACGCCGACCGAGTCGTGCTCGTCCAGGGGAATGGCCAACGTCGTCCTGACCAGGGTCACGGGCCTGGTGTCGGCCCCAATGCCGAGGAAGTCAAACACCTCATGAAGCACAGCCCCGGCGTCCGCCACCAGATGCTCGTGGCGGACGAGTATCGCGTCTTGAGCGCTGGCGAGGTGGCCAAAGAGCCGGAAGCTCGAAGCCCAGACACGGCAGTGCTCCTCGAAGTCGAGATCCCGGAATCCGGCGAATTTGGTACGCGAGTGCACCACCTCGATTCCGTTTCTGGTGATGTATACAAACTTGAGTCCCGGGAACAAGAGCCTCAAGCCGCGGCAGTGTGATTCCTCCGGGAAGATCTTGGCAGACCAGTAGCGCTTCTTCAAGACTGAGAAGTCGCCACTGCGGAACCCTTTCTCAGCCCTCTCCCAGCCGTAGTTGGCCCCCAAGGCGTACTCGAAGCAGAGCCTTCGAAGGCTGGCGTACAAATATCCCTTGGACATCTGCAGATTCTCAGCATAGTACCCGGCGAACTGGGAGTGCTCCAGCCTGTCCGGGACCTCTGCCAGCATGGCCATGAGGGGCGCTTCTCCGCTTGAGCCCCACACAAGAGGGTGTGCGCCCAGAGCCCGCAGGAGAATCGACGTCCCGGACCTGTTGGTTCCGACGACGAATACGGGCGAGTCGATGAATCGACGGGTGGCAAGCTGCCCGACCAGAGCCTTCACAGCACGTCTCCTCTTGGGGCTTCAGACGCCCCGATGTAGAAACGAGTGTAGCATACTCCAGGGCAATCGCTCAAATGCTGCGGATTGGAGTGCCCCGTGGGCATTTGTGCCCAAGTGCTGCCCAACAACGGACACCAGTGCGAAACGAAGTAGCCCGCTCCACGCTTCCTCTGGGAACGGCCCGCCTGGGCAGAGCGGTGCCGCTAGGTTTGTCAGGTGCCAGCAAAACCGGAGAGCTGTCTCGTAGGCCTGGGCGGGCTTGTCGCGTGACTGTGCCTTGGGGAGGTAGGCATGCAGCTCCTCAACCAGGATGCGTCTGGCCTCCTGCGGTTCCGTGACTCCGTCGAACCTATGGGTTTGCAGAAAAAAGAGAAGCCTGCGCAGCATGCTCCAGGCTTCGCCCACCGTCAGCGACGGCGAAGGCCAGCCCACCAGGTTCACTCGAGCCATCCCGTCCACGTAGGCTCGCCGCAGCTCGTACAGCCATCCGCGCTCGTGGCTGTGCCAGACCTGGGCAGAGGGGACGTAGGCAACTTGGTAGCCGGCCAGCAGAGCGCTTCTCGCCCACGCCATATCTTCGCCATAGCCCTGTTCGGGAAACGGAATCTCCTGCCAGATACTGCGCCTCATGCAGGATGTGACGTTGTCAAAGCGAATGAGGTCTAGTCGCTCTTCAGGCTGCATCCTCCAGAAGTCGTCAGACGATGCCAGCGACCGGACCACGGGGTGCTGGAAAGCTTCGCCCCAGGCGGCGCTTCGCGCCCGTGCCAGCAGGCCCGCGTATGAGGGTGCTGCCTGAAGGCCGTAGCTGCCGGCAACCGACGGTGACTCCAGCAGGGGCTCGAGCAGCTGGGGGAGCCAGGTTTGATCTGCCGGCAATGCGTCCTGGACGGTCATGACTACAAACTGACCGGAGGTGGAGCGGATCGCCTCGTTGCGGGTGCGCCCATGGTGAAAGGAGCCGCCCGGCACGGCGATGACCCGGGCTCCGCACTCGGCAGCGAGCTCAGGGGTCTTGTCCCTTGACCCAGAATCAATCACCACAATCTCTGGGGAGACGGCGATCTCTTGTGCCCTCAACGCAGCGAGGAGTTCTCCAATGCGCGGTCCTGCGTTCCGGGTAGGTATGACGATGGAGACGGTGGACGTCTTCACGTGCGCCGCAGACGCACCTTGATCCGGTGCCCCACAATCCAAATGGCGTCCTTTGCAGCGCGGAAGGCGCGGCGCACCACCGAAGCTCGACCGGCGATCTGCCTGCCTGCGTGCGCCGACCGGCCAACCCATTCCTCGATCCGCAGCCGAGACGACTCCAGACGGCGGTACTTCCAGAGCGGGGCGGCAGCATCCATCACACGCGAATGCTCGACGGCCAGCACGGCAATCTCAGCGCCAAGGCGAAGGCCGGCTGCCGGCTTGGGACGGCTGCGGCGGAAGGCAGCCGCCTGCTCGAAGAGCTCCGACATTCTCTGTCCCATCTGCTCGATGTGAAAGCCCGTCTCCACCCTGGCACGAGCGTTGCTGCCCATTTCTGCTCGCAAGGGTTGAGAGCGGAGCAGCCGCTCCAGGGCATCTGCATAAGCCTGTACCTGCTCTTCCTCGGACCCTACCTGAACCAGTACTCCACAGGTAGGGGTCACGAGCTCCTTCTGCCCGCCCACGTCGGCACTTACTGGGACCACTCCCATGGCCATGGCCTCGAATATGGTCACGGCAATGCCTTCCATCCGCGAGGGGAGGAAGAGGATATCGCTGGCGGCGAGAAGCTGTTGCACCCTCTGGGCGCTGACGGCGCCGAGCATCCTCACGTGCTCTGCGAGACGGAACCGCCGGAGGGCCGAGGCGAGCCATGCTCTGTCCTCTCCATCTCCCGCCACCAGGCAGAAGAAGTCGAGGCCGCGTGACTGCAACTCTTGCAGGACTCGGGCAAAGACCGCGGGTTGCTTTTGAGGGCAGAGACGGCCCGCGTACAAAATGAGAGGCGTCTCCGCAGGTATGCCGAGCTCAAGCCGGACTCTGACACCGGCCCCTTCGTCGGGCTTGAGCAGATCTGTGTCGACGTTGGTGTAGCATACCTCGATCTGAGAGGAATCGGCCCCTCTGGCGACCATCCACCCTTTCAGGTGGTGGGACGACACAAGATTCATGTCGAGGACATCCTGGTACGCCACAGCCTGGCGCGGATGCCCACCGCTGTTCCAGTGTTCCTCCTCGATGTGGCAAAAGTCCAGAAAGGCGCTATCCGGACAGCGTGGCCGCAGATAGGGGAGCAGCCGGTACCCAAGCTCGCTGTTCGAAACGAGGACAACATCGCTCTGCCTCGACTTTATCAGATACGACAGGAATCGCGGGTAGTCGAGTGGGCGCAGGAATGTGGGCAGGACAAAGATGTCGGGCGTGAGGCGGGCGAACTCGCCGTACCACGGATAGTTGTCCGGCAAGGTTGAGGCAATGGTCACGTCATAGCCTCTCTCCTTGATCTCACCGATCAGGTCCAGATTGAACTTGTCCGAGCCCCCGAGCGCCATCCAGGGAATCACCAGAAGCATGTGCTTGGTGGTCTTCTTCAGCAGGTTGGCAAAGGGCGAGCCCTCACGGACAGGCGAGTAGGGCGAAGTCGGGCGTGGGGCGGTAGAGGGAAACTCGCCCGCGTACAGTCTAGGATACCGCTCCCGCAGCACTTGGCGCATCTCGGCGATACCTCTGGGCGTCCACGCCGACCAGCGGTCGGAGTGGGTCTGCCGGCGCCGGTACCAGTCGAGGACTTCGGGGATGGAGTAGCCCCAGAAGCCGTGAGAGGCGCAGTTCAGCCAGAACTCCCAATCTTCGAGACCATCGACGAGCGACTCGTCAAAGCCGCCGACGCACCGCGCCGTATCGGTGCGCACGAGGCAGCGGATGGTGACGATGTTGCGCGACAAGAAAAGGCGGCCGGTCTCGAACCCAGCGCGGTAGAAGCCAGACTCTGCCCCAAAGGTCGCCGTCAGTCCCTTGGCGAAGGCAAACTCGGGGTACGATTCTAGGCACCAGGCCGTTTTCTCGAGGGCGGTGGGCTCGAGAAGGTCGTCCGAATCAAGAAAGAACACATACGGCGCCCGGGCTTCCCGCAGCCCAGCGTTTCGCGCGGCTGGTAGCCCACGGTTCCGCTCAAGGTCTACGACTCGAATACGTGGGTCCCCGCCCCGATAGCTGTCAAGGACCCGCAGGGACTCCTCCTGGTTGGAGCCGTCGTTGACGATGAGCCACTCCCACTGCTGCAGGGATTGATTCATGACCGTTTGTGCTGTCTCCAGGAAGAGCTCACCCGTGTTGAAATACGGGGTGACGATGGTCACCGCAGGCGCAGCGCTTCCAGGCAGACGCAAGTAAGGGAACGACGGTCGCCCGTCCGAGACAGGGGTCTTGGAGAGGTCGGGAGCCGGGAGCATCATTGGGAGCTTCCCCGACGGCCGAGTCGCAACGCCCTCATCAGTCGCATGACGCGCCCTGCCTCATAGCCGCGGACGATCTCCTGGAGGCGCGCGACTTGGTCCCGGAGTGCAGCTGCGCTGTCCCCTGGCGCGGCCTGTGCTGCCATGTCCTTGAGCGAGCCGGTGAGGGCCATGGCATCCGCCTTGGCCGCATCAATCCGGGGAGTTTGGCAGAAACGCACCAGCGGCTCGGCGGCTTGCTCCCAGCAGCACGCTGCGCGCAGCGAGTCAAAGGCCGGCTTCCGCTGCGAGCGGGTGTCTTCCTCGTCGAGGAAGGCGACGAGAGCATTCGCAACTCCGTCGACATCGTACGGGAGCACGGTGGTGCTCAGCCCGCGCCGCTCCAAGAGCTCGCCCAAGACGTCGCCGCCCGTGAGCACCATCGGCAGCCCAGCCCAGATCGCATCGAGGAGCCTGGCCCGAAAGGCATAGCGGGGCTCCAGCCCGGTGCGGTGGAGAGAGACGCCAACATCGGCGTCGAGCAGGTAGGCACCGCGCTCAGCGTAGGGCACCCAGCCGCCCCAGAAGACGTGCCTCCCGTCGAGATGCAGCCCCTGGCTCAACTCCCGTGCAAGCCGGGCCGTCTCCATCTCAGGAATGCGCGCAGCATCGGGATGCCTCACTCCTATGAAGACAAGCCGCGCTTCAGGGTGCCGCGCCGCGACCTGCGGCATGGCGCGGAGCAGCGTCAAAGGATCAAACCAGTTCCAGACGCCGCTGGTCCAGAGGATAATCCGATCTTGGGTGCCGATACCCGGCCAGACGCCCCTAATGGCGCGGCTCGGTTGGGGTGGCTCAGCCGGACAACCCACCGGCACGAGATCGACGAGACCCCGCACGTCGGAGTCCCTGGAGTGTGTATCGGGGTGAAGCCGTCCAAATGCCGTCAGCACCCCAAGCCAGTAGTCGCGCTGGCGCTCGCTCGCCACGAGGACAAAGTCCGCGCACCGTGCCACAGCCTCAGTGGCGCGCCATGCATCGTGATAGGCGGCAACCCGATGCGGCCGCTCATCGAATGCGTGCCATGCCAGGGACTCGACCGGCAGCGGGATCCAGAGATCGGCCACCAACGGCACATCCAGGCTGTGCAGGAAGGGCATATGCAGCACCTGGTGTCCGCTGACTATCACCACGTCGGCATGGCCTTTGGCTTCCCGCTCCAGCTCCTCCCACGAGGACGCTGAGGTCGATGAAGCCGGGTAGGGCAGCAGGCGGAACCCTTCTGGACCGAGCTCGGTGCCACCAGGGATGGCCAGGGTCACTTCGAACTGCCGCCCCAGGACGCGTGCAAGCTCCCAGAAGCGGACCGCCGGCCCGGCCATGCGTGGCCCAACCATGTCATGGCAGATGAGGAGCACGCGGTTCATGGTACGGTAGGCTCCTTGGCAGCGCCGTTGGCATGTGCTGGCGCACTGAGCCGCCAGTAGGACGGGATGATCACGCTCCCGTATCTCTCCTGGACGGCATCGTCCTGATAGACACGGAACCGATATCCTTGGTGATGATGGTCGTACGCATGGAGGCCATCATGGTCATAGATCGTCGCGGACAGCAGGTACGAACCGCCGGTCAGGGGCAGGTGGTCCACGCAGTAGTCCACCGTTCCCGCCCCTTCGATTGCCTCGATCTCGAGTCCTGAGGTTACCGTGTTCGGTCCGTTGATGTGGAAGCCGTTGGCGCTGTACATCGCTATGCCGAACTGGGGACGCTCGATGCGTTCGCTGGCAAGGTAGTGGATACGCACGACCAAGGGCTCGCCGCACTTGAAGCTGCGCTGCTCGTTGCCGAGCCCATCCAGAAGCTGGACGAGGGTTATCTCGGCCTCGCGTGACCCCCAACGCGCCAGAGTCTCGGCCGACCCCTGCGGTGCGCTGCCCCTCGATGCCGGCTGGGCCTTGGTGAGGTCGTGATGGTCCTGCGCACGGACGTAGGCCATGTACGCGTCCATGACCTGGTCGACGACTCCCTCGGCTTGAATCCGCCCCTCGTCGAGCCAGATGGCCCGGTCGCACAGCTCGCGCACCGTCTCGCGGGCATGCGTCACGAGCAGAACCGCCACACCGTTCCGCTTGAGCCTCTGCACGCGGTCTAGACATCGGTACTGAAATGCCTGGTCGCCTACGGCCAGAACCTCATCGACGAGCAACAGCTCGGGCTCAAACTGGATGGCGATGGCAAAGCCCAGGCGCATGTGCATCCCCGAAGAGTAGTGCTTGACGGGGACGTCAATGAAGCGCTCCATCTCGGAGAAGGTGATGATCTCGTCGATCCTGCGGGTGATCTCGCGCCGGCTGAAGCCGACAAAAGCGCCGTTCAGGTAGATGTTCTCGCGACCGGTGAGCTCCGGGTGCATGCCGGTGCCCAGCTCCAGCAGGGCACCCAGCCGGCCGTTCACCTCGATGTGACCTGAGGTTGGCTCGATGATTCGCGAGATCAGCTTGAGGACTGTGCTCTTTCCCGCGCCATTCGAGCCTACAAGGCCAAGCATCTCTCCACGCGCCACTGAAAAGCTCACGTCGCGGAGCGCCCAGAAGTCCTCCCGCGATGGGGGACTCTGCCGTCGGAGCAGCGCCAAGAAAAGGTCTTGGAACGAGCGAGACCTCTCACGGTGGAGTGTGAACCTCTTGGACACGTGGTCGAAGGCGACGATGCTCATGTGGCCTCGCCCTCCTTGGTTGTGGTGGCATGAGCTGTTCGCCAAACGAACAGGCAGAGAGACCAGGCAGACAAGGCTCCCGCTCCAAGCCACAGGGCTAGGCCCCGATCGTGGAGTGGCCCTTTGGCCAGAGCGGCGAGCAGCATGTCCACCTTCTGCCGGATGCTTGGACTGTAGTAGGTGAGGAACTGCAGGTCTCCCTCGATGGGCTCGCCGTTCAGCTCTGCTCCCGCTTCCTCCAAGGCACTGCCCGGGCTGTACCCCACCGAGAACCCCTCGCCGGGGGCACAGTCGGATTCGATGCTGAGATGAAAGGACTTGCCGAGCGAGTCAGAGATTGGGGTCACGTCAAGGCGCAGGCGCGAAACCGTGGCTTCGGGCGCGAGCGCGAGCGTGCGCTCGCCCACAGGAGCCGGCAGCCCTGCCTGGCTCAGGCGCAGGGTTGCCTCTCGACGTGCTGTGGATGGCTGGACATAGACGCTGACCTGGATGCCGCTCAAGCCCTGTTGCGGGGCGGTGAAGCTCTGCCCGACGCGGATGCCGTCGCGAATCTCAACCGACTGCGCTTCCCCGAGCGGACTTCCCCAGGTCGGCACCGAGAGGCGGCTCAGTGTGTTGGCCATGCCGGCCCCAAGGCATCCGAGCCAGGCAAGCGCGAGCAGAAGAGTCAGGGCTCTGTCCCGGGCCGCTATGTCAGAGGGGAAACGAGTCTTCCGAGTCATTGCGCCGCCGACCTCTGGTAGACGGTCAACCAGAGTGCGCCCAGACCGGGATAATGCCCCACAGGCGTGTAGGCCGCGCTGAACCAGCCGCTTGCCGGCAGGTCAGCAAAGGCCGAGCGATCGAGCACCACGTAGTCGGGCCAGAATCGCTCAATAGCCCACCTGGTCGAGCCAGCGAAGGTGCCGGCAGCCGTGAGCTGCTGGGAAACGGCAGGCTGCACGAGCCCGGAGAAGTCAATCATCGTTCTCTCTGAGTAGTAGCCGATGATGCCTACTTCGAGCGTTCCCACGGTTGCTGAGGCAGGTGTCTCTGCCCTGAGCCACTCGCCGATCTCACGGTAGGCCTGCAGTCTGGGATCCGGGCGCCACGTGGTTGTCAACGTACCGGCGAGCGGGGGCGCCAAAAGGCACATCACGAGCCCACCAGCCAACCCGGTTGCCGCTAGGCGCGGCACGCGCGAACTCACAAGCGACCGGATCACCCCTGCTGCTCCTTCAGACACCAACACCAGTACAGCAGGCGCGAGAGTTGCGTAGTACCAGAAGTAGGGACTGACTGCAAGCACGCTGTATCCTACGAAGTAGAGAGCGGTCCAAGCCAGCAAGAGCCCCCAATGGCGAGCACGCGACAGAACCTGTTGCAGCCCGACCAGCGCGAGCACTCCGTGGAGCCAATAGAGCGGGTGCCGGGCGTACTGACCGAGCAGCCGCAGGAATCCGGCGAAGTAGCCCACTGCGCCGCTCATCTGTGCCTGCTGCTGCTTGGCAGCCAAGTTGGTGGGCAGGAGTGAGCCCGTGAATAGCCAAAGCGCGCCATACCAGGCGGCGATTGGCGCCAGGTACAGCAGAACGAAGCGCCAGGGCACCGCACGTCGCCGGACGACGAGTGAGATGGCGACGACGAGCCCGACCAGCAGCCCCTCAGGACGGAGGATCCCGGCCAACGATAGAACGCCTGCCGCCACGGCAAGTCGGGAGCGGTCAAAGGCATACAGCCCAGCCAGTGCGAGGAGCATGAGGAGTGATCTTTCCAGCCCGGTGGTTTGGTGCACCAACGGGCACGAGAGGAGCAATAGCCCGGCGATCCAACCCCCCGTGGTGCACCTGCTCGCGCCCCATCTCATGAGCACGAGGGCTGAGGCGACCACCGACAAGATGGAGATCCAGTTGCTCACGGTGGGCACATCGGGGAAGAGAAGACCCAGTCCTGCCAGGACAAGGGCATAGAGGGGCGAGACGGTACTCAAGGTCTCTTCCCCCGTGTTATACACCAGACCCCTACCCGAGAGGATGTTGTCAGCATAGCGGTAGGTGACGTACGGATCGTCAAAGCCCCACTTGCCGAACAGAAGAACCAGCCACACCAGCGCTGTGACGCAGAGAAGAGCTGTTGCGAGGGTGTGCCCGGTCAGGTTGGGCATCCGCCATCGCTGAGGCACATGCCGCTCCAAAATCTGGGTACCAGGTTGCTCTTTCGTCACCAGGGTGCCACCGCGCCTCAGGATTCTAGCATCGCAATGGGCAACCGTCAAGCAGGTCGAGCGGCGGTGAGATCAGGGCCGGTATCCCGCTAGGCGGCACACTGGCAGAAGCCCGCTACCTCCGCAACTAGACTTGCTGCCCGGTAGGCTTGTCGCTCGTACTTGGCTCTGCTACAATTCCAGGAGGAGGCTGCGTATCTGTGCGACACGACGGAGAGAATGGGCCGATGCGTTCCAGGACCAGGCTGAAGCGATGGATCCTGCTGGTACCTGCGTTGGTGGCGATGGCTGCGGGCGCCCTGGCTGCATCGCCACAGCTCGCCGCCCAGAACGTGCGAGCAACCCGAGCAGCCGAAGGAGGAGTGCTCTCCTCGACCCCATACCTGTGGAATTCGGACGTCAACGCACTGCAGGGCCAAGCGAGCAGTTCCCACACGCTCGCCGGGGCTGCTGATGGCGCTTCCCCCAGCGAGGTCAAGACCAGGTTGGAGCCCAGCCGGGCGGAGTCGACGCATCGTGTCCTGCCGATGGCCTTGCACCACTACCCCGAAGCCACGCGGCGCTATTTGCCGCTGATAGGGACTCGCTATCCGCCTAAGCCAGCCTCTGTGGGAGCTCACATGTTCCGCGTCGTCCCTTCGCACGGCTTGGCCTGGGCAAGAGCCGCTGGAGTCCAGTGGGCGCGGTTGGACGCCTTCAACTGGGCGGACATTGAGCCCGTGAGGACGGAGCCGCCTACCTACCACTGGGAGACGGTCGACGAGGAAAGCCTGGTCAACGCGACCGCCGCCCGCCTGGAGACGATTGCGATCGTTCGTCATACTCCCGTGTGGGCCCAGAAGGTTGTGGGCTATGCCTGTGGGCCGATCAAGCAGGGCGCGCTCGACGAATTCGGGCAGTTCCTGGCTGCACTGGTCGAGCGGTATAGTGCCCCTCCCTTCCAAGTGCACTACTGGGAGCTGTGGAATGAACCCGACGTTGATCCGTCTCTTGTGGCGGACGGCAACTCCCCCTTTGGGTGCTGGGGTGACCTCGCGGATGAGCAGTACTACGGCGGCGGCTACTATGCCACGATGTTACAGGTGGCCTACCCAGCAATCAAAGCCGCCGACCCCCAGGCACAAGTTCTGCTGGGGGGCCTGCTACTTGACTGCGATCCCTCGGCAGGGCTGAGCAGCTTCGATCTGGCAGAGGCTGTGCCACAGCCCGCGGAGAAGGCCGATGGCGCCTGCCAGGTCGGCCGTTTCTTCGAAGGGATCTTGGCCAACGGCGGAGGAGACTACCTGGACATCGTCGGATTTCACGGCTATCCCCCGTATGACGGAAGCTTGCAGCAGGACCTCCAGTTTGGGAACTGGGATGGACGCGGCGGTATCGTGATGGGCAAGATCGACTATCTGCGCGACATGCTCTCCGCCTACGGCTTGGACAAGCCGCTCATGCACACCGAGGGCGCCCTGGTGTGCCCGGAGTGGAGTCCCGCGCTGTGTAGCGTGCCGGGTCCCGCTTTCTACGAGGCGCAAGCGGACTATGTCGTGTGGCTCTACATCCGGAACTGGGCGGCGGGTGTGCAGGCGACTGCTTGGTACACCTGGGAGGGACCAGGGTGGAGGCACGGCGGGCTCCTGGATGAGAATCAGAACCCAAGGCCAGCGTACTGGGCACTCCACTTTCTCACCAACGAACTCGCCCGCTACAGCTACACGGGGCCGGTGACCCTCTATCCAAGTCTCCAGGGATACGAGTTCTCGGTCACCGGGAAGCGTGTCTGGGTGTTGTGGGCGCCGGATGAGGTGCCGCACTCCGTCACTCTACCGGCAGGTACCGTGCGAGTCTTTGACAAGTACGGAGGCGACATCACGCCGCCAGGAGATACCCTGAGTGTCTCCAGTCCCGTCTACGTTGAGTTGATTCCATGACCATCGCACAGCCGGAGGAGCAGGGAAGCCCTGCCTTGCTCCCGAAGCTGGCTGACCACGCCAGCTCGCAGCGGCACCGGCTGTGCTGCCGTGTCCTCTTCTAGCGCCATGGCATCCCAAGGCCGCGGGCGCGCTCCACTGGCTTCGACCCTGAGAGGGCTTTGCGCCTTGGTTGCGCTGCTCGTTCTGGCAAGTTGCCAGCAGACCGGGGCTACCCCGCCGGCGCAGGCCCAGCCTTCAGTGGGCGACCCAAGCGCGACGGCGACGCCTTCTCGGGCAGCCGAGCAGACCAGCAAGCCCTCTACGCCGCTTCTGCCGCGGGCGACGGCAATCCCATTCGTGACATCCTCCCCGACTCCAGCTGCTACGCGCACCGCCATCTTCACCCCTCGGCCTTCGCTAGTTCCTTCTGCAAGCCCCGGCGCGACTTCTGCCCCGCTCGGGCCCACGCGCACTCCCACGCCCGCTCCAACGCAGCTGCCCCAGCTAGGAGCCGAAATGCTCTGGCCTGCCGAGGATGGCAGGCGCGGACTGGCCGGGCAGGCCGGTATCTATTGGGTACGGTTTGGCGCATTCTCGTGGGCCAGGATCGAGCCGGCGCGCACTGAGCCTCCAACCTACCACTGGGAGACGGTCGATGAGGAGAGCCTGCTGAAGGCTGCCTCCGATGGGATGCAGGTGATTGCCATCATCCGCTTCGCACCTGTCTGGGCACAGCAGGTACAGGGCAAACCCTGCGGCCCGATCCGGGCGGATACGCTGGACGCCTACTCGCAGTTCCTGTACGCGCTTGTAGAGCGCTACAGCGCGCTGCCCTTCTCCGTGCAATACTGGGAGCTCGGAAATGAGCCTGATGTCGCACCCTCGCTGGTAGCGTCAAACAGCGTCTTTGGCTGCTGGGGGGACGCCAACGATCCCTACTATGGCGGCGGCTACTACGCCGAGATGCTAAAAAGGGCCTACCCAGCCATCAAGGCAGCCGATGCTGGCGCGCAAGTGGTCTTGGGCGGCCTGCTCCTGGACTGCGATCCGACCCACCCACCAGAGGGCAAAGACTGCTTTCCTGCTCGGTTCTTGGAGGGCGTCCTGCGCAGCGGAGGAGGGTCCTCTTTTGACATCGTGAGCTTTCATGGCTATGCGACCTACTCAAGCGGCACACCCAATTCGGACCTGCTTCACCCGAGCTGGGGCCCGCGCGGGGGAGTGGTGCTGGGCAAGGCCAACTTCTTGCGCGAGGTCCTGTCGTCCTATGGCCTGGACAAGCCGCTCCTTCACACGGAAGGCGCCTTGCTGTGTCCGGTGAGCTACAAGGCAAGCTGCAACCCGCCCAGCGCCGCTTTCTATGAGGTGCAGGCCGACTATGTCGTGTGGCTGTATGTGCGCAACTGGGCCGAGGGTCTGTTGGGGACGGTATGGTACACAATGGACGGGCCCGGTTGGCACGAGAGCGGTTTGCTCGACGGCGGGCAGCAGCCGAAGCCGGCGTACCGCGCCCTGCAATTCCTGTCACAGGAGCTATCGGGCGCTGTGTACCGGCGGCCGGCACCCGGCCTGTCCGGCCTAGTGGGCTACGAGTTCGAAACGCCCACCCGGCGGATCTGGGTGGTGTGGTCGCCGGACCAGACGCCCCGCATGGCTACGCTGCCCGCGGGGACCGTGCGCGTCCTGGACAAGTACGGTCAGGAACTAGCATCTGGCGTCGAAAGCATCAGCGTAAGCAGCCCGGTGTACCTCGAGCTGGCGCCCTGACGGCTGCTGGTCGGTGCGTCGCCGATAGGCTTCACATGTGCCTGCTGGTGGGGTAGGGTTGGCTTGCCTCTGAAGGGAATCGTTGCACCGGCGACTCGGAGCGTGGAGGGTGCAGCCCTTGCGGCCCGGTTCGGGCCCTGCATCCGGGCGCACGCATCATCCGTAGTAGTAGGGCAGGACAACTCCCCACAAGGCGAGGGCAGCCAGGGCGAGCAGCCCAAGCAGCCCGAGCAGTGCCGCAGCGCTCCGTTGGCGGGGGGGCACAAGCGCCGCCAAGCCGCCACACAGAAGCAGCGCCGTAGGGATGATCACCACATCTGCGTACCGGGCGACCGGCCACCAGATGCGCGTCGTCACGAACACCGGGTAGATCCGGAGCCACACGATTCCCCAGCCGGTCAAGAAGGCCGCACCGAGAAGCAGGTAGGTCCTGAGCTGACTCATAGGGCGCTTCCCCCTCCGGCTGAGCCGGCCAACGAGCGGACGTGCAGCACCGGCCAACCCGCAACCCGTCGCGACCAGCAGGACGCAGAAGATGGCATCGGGCAGCTGGATGTGATTCCAGCCGAATCCGCCCCAGAAGCTCCTGAATAAGGTGGTGGCTTCCTGCCCCAGAACCCATGCGGTGCGCCGGTGGTCACAGACCGAGGTGAGTATGTCGGCCAAGGTCGAACGCCCGAGGACCTGATTGCCCAGAACCCTGGGCAGCCCCGGCCACGAACGCTGTGCTGAGCCGTTGCGCAGTAGGTTGGGCAGCGCCTGCTCGCCCGCGGTGATGCGGGTCGCTGCGGCATCGGCTGTTCTCGGCGCACCGTACGGCAGGGGCCCGTCCACGAGGAAGAGCCCGTCCAGGAAAGCCTCGCCCGCGGCAGAAGGGCTGTCGGGGAGGCTCACCTGCACGGCCACGCCCCGAGCCTCGTCCGTCATGGTCGCGCTGAATTCCACGAGCTGCCAGACAGGGGTGGCCCGCACCGGCTGGGCGTGGCTCCTGTCCCCCTCGTCCACCACAAAGAGCACGTCGCCTTCCATCCCTTCGGGCGCACGCACCCAGCCTCCCACGGTGACGGTGTGCCCGCGCAGGGCACGCCCCTCCTGCAGCTCGAGCTCTTGAACGATCGCGCTTGGACCGCCTTGGCGGGCTCGCGCAAGGCGAAAGCCGGTTTCGTCCAGGGGCGTGGGCGCCTCCACGCGGTTCTCGGCACCTCCCGGGTCCGCGCTATACCAATTCGCTGCCCTTCCGTCCTGCGCCAGAAGGATGACCAGCAGCGTGAGCAATGCGGCTCCCATTGCGAGCCACAGAATCCGGCACGTGCGCCTTGGGACGTAGGCAGCTGCCAGGGCACCGGCCGAAGCGACGGCCACGATTCCCGCGGTTGCTTTGGTGCACAAGCACAGGACCAGAGTAGCGGCAAATGCGCCCACCCGTCGAGGCGATGCGCCTCGGCTTGCGACGACCACTCCTGCCCAGAGCAGAAGGGAGGAGGCCGCTGCTGCTCCGGCATCGCTGTTCACCGAGCTCATACGGTCGGCGAGAGGGGACAGCAGGGCTAGGAAGGCCACGATCGCCAGCGAGAGCCCTGGGCGCCGAGGCCAGACCTCGGATGCAATCCTATGGGCTGCGAGGAGAACGACCAGGTAGAGACCAACTGAGCAGAGACGGGCGACATACAACTGCACTTCTACGGACTGATGTACAAACGGCTTGACGGCCAGGGCCACGAGCACATAGTAGAGAGGCGGGTGGACCAGCTCGTCCACACCGATGCTGGGCGGGACATCAGACCAGAAGTCGATGTCGGGCTGCGGCAACCCTCTGTAGAAGCTGTGGGCCTGCATCGAGGAAGCGATCTCGCGGCGCAGAGCCAGATCGTACTCCCCGGGGCGTGGCAGCCTGCCGCGCCGTGCGATCAGCAGCGCGTACTCAAGGTGGCTCGGCTCGTCATGGTGCTGCCATGGGGGAAAGACGGACAAGTAGATCAATCCATGAGCAAAGCCCAGCGCCAAGAGCAGGGAGAGTGCCCGATGCAACTGCGCATGAGGCTTCCGTCCCCGTTGCAACGGCGCGGCTGCGCTCAATAAGCTCCCTCGCGTTTGACGACCGCAGCAGCGGTGCGCCAGAGTATCTGGATGTCCAGCAGGAGCGAATAGTTCTGAATGTAGTAGAGATCGTCTTCAGTATGGAGGTACATGGGCTTGTCACTCCTCCCATTGACCTGCCACCATCCCGTCAGGCCCTGGGGCACCAGAAGGCGCTGCCACTGCCACGGTTCGTACCTCTCGACGAATACAGGCAACTCCGGCCGGGGTCCCACGATACTCATCTCTCCCCTCAGCACGTTGATGAGCTGGGGCAACTCATCCAAGCTCGTGCGCCGGATGATACGCCCCACTCGCGTCATGCGGGGATCATTGACGTGCTTCGCAAGCGGCATCCCTTCCTTGTTGAGCTCCAGAACCTCGTCCTGGTGTTGCTCCGCATCCTTCACCATCGAGCGGAACTTGAGCATCCAGAAGAGGCGGCCGCCCTCGCCCACGCGCTTCTGCCGGAAGATAACCGGGCCTGGCGAGTCCAGCCTGACCGCGATCGCGATCAGCACTCCCAACGGAATGGCTGAGATGGCCCAGATGCTCGCCACAGCCAGGTCAAAGGCACGCTTCACCGCCCTCTCAAAGGGCGTGAGGGCAGGCTTCTGTAGGGTGATCATGGGCACGCCGGCGAAGTCTGCCAACCTCGCCCGGAAAAGCGAGGACTTGATGTGGTCGGGTACGACTCGAACTGTGGCCGGCAGGGTCAGCCACTCATCGAGCATCCCGAAGAACTTGTCGTAGCGCCTAAGCGGCAGAGCGATGACCACCTCGTCCACAGAGAGAAGAGTGACATACTCGCGGGCTTCAGCGACCGTGCCAAGTACTGGGATGCCTTCCACGCGGGTACCGGGGGCCAAGCGGTCGTCGAGGAACCCGACTGCCTTCATGCCTGCCCACTCGTGGCTCTGGATCATGCGGCAGACGTCACGCCCGCCCTCATCTACGCCCACAATGAGGACGAGACGCGCGGCGGGATGGGGCACGCCAGCCCTGCTCAGCTTGACCCGAAGTAGCACTCGCCAGCCTACCAGCAGAGCCAGGTCGAGCAGGTAAAAGGTCACGATGAGCAATCGCGAGATTTCGCGATAAGAGAAGTAGAGGACCGACGCCACGACCAGCGTAGCCAGGGTCGTGGCGACAACCACAGCCTGAACCTCGTCGACCGCTCGCTGTTCGCGCGTCTCGTATACAGAAAGCAAAAGGAAGGCCGCCGCCCACACAACGGCAACCATCCCGCAGAGCGGGGCCGCCATGAGGCTCTGCCCGCCGTCCAGGGGGCGCCCGAACGGAAGCAAAGGTCTCAAAAGCCAGGCGCCAAGCAGGCTCGCCTCCGTCAGGGTGAGGTCGATCAGAAGACGGGCCAATGCGTTGCGGCTCCAGGAACGCTCCGGCATCGTTTGCTCTCTTGCGGCGCCGTCCCGCCCGGCGAGCTTGCCTCCTCGCAGGTCACTATACAGCACTTTTACCGAGAAGGCAACGCGCGCTCCTACCGCACTACGACATTCACCAGCCTGCCAGCGATGACGATGACCGACTTGATCTGCTTTCCCTCCAGGTGGCGCCGGACACCTTCTGTTGCCAGTGCCAGCGTCTGCGCGTCTTCGTCGCTGACTCCGGCCGGCACCTCGATCCGGTCACGCACCTTGCCGTTCACCTGAACTGCCATGGTTACCATGACCTCAGCTGCCACGGACTCGTCGAACAGGGGCCAGGGCTGGTCGTGTATCGAATAGCGGCGGCCCGTGCGCTGCCAAAGCTCCTCCGCGATGTGCGGACAGGCCGGCGCCAACAGGAGGAGCAGGGCGGCTGTGGCCTCTTCCCACGCCTCGGTCCCATAGAGCCCGGTGTCCTTGGCTTTGATCAAGGCGTTGTTCAGCTCCATCAGGTTGGCTATGTAAGTGTTGAAGCTGAAGGACTCCATGTCGGCCGTCCCGCGACGGATGGCCTGGTGCGTTCTGCGGCGCAGAGCGCGCACGCGCGTCTCGTCTGCTGTGTCATCACGACGGCGTCCGGGCTCCAGCACGCAGTCCCAAACACGGCTCAGGAACCGCGCGATCCCTTCGATTCCCTGCGAGTCCCATGGACCGCCCTGATCCCATCGCCAGCCGAACATTAGGTACCCGCGCACAGTGTCGGCGCCGTAGCGCGCCACCAACTCGTCTGGGGCCACGACGTTGCCACGGCTCTTGGACATCTTCTCGCCGTCTTCTCCGAGGATGATACCCTGGTTGCGCAGCTTCACCATGGGCTCGTTGAGGCTCACGAGGCCGAGGTCACGGAGCACCTTGGTGAAGAAACGCGTGTAGATCAGGTGCATATTGGCGTGCTCGATGCCGCCTGTGTACAGGTCTACTGGCAACCAGTATGCGGCCTCCTCCCTGTCGAACGGACTGGACTCGGTTCCGGCTTGCTCTCCTTCCCGGTAGTAGGGACTCAGGTAGCTGTATTGGTACCACGAGGAGCACATGAAGGTGTCCATTGTGTCCGTCTCGCGCGTGGCCGGGCACCCGCACTTGGGACAGGCGGTGCGCAGGAACCCCTCGTGGAACTTGAGTGCGTTCTCGCCTGTTGGCGGTATGACCGCGTCGAGGGGCAGCAGCACCGGGAGGTGCGCATAGGGCACTGGTACCACTCCGCACTGCTCGCAGTAGACGATAGGAATGGGAGCACCCCAGTAGCGCTGCCGGCTGATCAGCCAGTCGTGCAGCCGGTAGTTCACCTGGGGCTTGCCCTGGCCTTGCGAGGAGAGCCAATCGGTCACCGAGCCCTTGGCAGTAGGGCCAGGGGTGCCGCTGAACCGCCCTGAGTGCATCATCGTTCCGTACTCTGCGTGAAAGAGCACATCCTGGTAGAAGGGCACACCGGCCAGAATCTCCATCGCGCTGCGCTTGTCCCGAAGGGCCGGGTCCAGTGCTTGGCATCGAAGGACGATCTGCCGGTCAGCCTCGGCAGAACCCAGCTCGACGGCGCCATCGGCGAACAGGAAGAGCCAGCGCGAGCCCACGACCTCGCACCAAGAACCAGGCAGGAGCCGGCTCTGGAGCAAGTCAACGTAGCGGGCTGTCTGCTCGACGCCAAACAGCGTAACCTGTAGGCCGTCCGCGCCGCTGGTCGGAGACGGAGCCAGAAAAGAGATGCCCTCTCCTGCCAGTGCCTGTTCAAGCCCAGGGCCCACCGATCCCGGCCGAACGAAGCTCTTGGCCAATCCGTCGATACGGTCAATGACTGGCACAATGGGCAGTCCGAACTTGAGGGCGAACTGGAAATCGCGCTCGTCGTGTGCCGGGACCGCCATGATTGCGCCGGTCCCGTATGTCATCATGACATAATCTGCGATCCAGATTGGGACTGGTTCAGCGTTCACCGGGTTCACGGCATAGGCACCAGTGAAAACCCCTGTCTTCTCCTTCTCGGTACTCAGGCGCTGAATTTCGGTCTGCCGAGCTGCCTGGGCTACGTAGGCTTCCACTTCAGGGCGCTGGGCCGCCGTTGTCAGCTTTGTCACGAGGGGGTGTTCCGGAGCAAGCACCATGAAGGTGGCGCCCCACAGCGTATCGGGCCGCGTGGTGAAGACCACAATCTCTCGTTCCCCTCCGGGGTAGGGCGGAGTCAACCCGAAGCTCACCTCTGCACCCTCACTGCGGCCGATCCAGTTCGTCTGCATGGCCTTGACCGGTTCAGGCCAATCCAGCCCCTGGAAGTCGAGCAGCTCCTCGGCGTAGGAGGTGATACGAAAGAACCACTGGTCCAGGGTTTTTTTGACCACAGGGGTTCCGCACCGCTCACAGTGCTGGTCCTCACCCCAGACTTGCTCTCGCGCCAGGGTTGTGTTGCAGTGAGGACAGAAGTCGACCGCTTGATGGGCCTTATAGGCGATGCCACTCTCCAGGAACTTGAGGAATAGCCACTGAGTCCACCTGTAGTAGGCCGGCAGGCAAGAGATCGCCTCTCGCTCCCAGTCGAACATGGCGCCCATGCTCTTGAGTTGCTTGCGCATTCTGTCGATGTTCGACATGGTCCAGGTATGAGGGTGGATTCCGCGCAGGATCGCTGCGTTCTCGGCTGGCAGCCCGAACGCATCGAAGCCCATTGGAAACAGCACGTTGTGTCCCCTCATGCGGGCATAGCGGGCGCGCACGTCCGACGGGGCCATCGCATACCAGTGACCGATGTGAAGATCGCCGCTCGGGTAGGGGAGCATCGTCAGAGCGTAGTGCTTCTCTCTGCTGTGGTCGATCCGCGACCTGTACAGGCCATCGATCTCCCAGCGTTCTTGCCACTTGGGTTCGATCTCTTGGGGGATATAGCGCTCGGCCATCAGTCTGTCTCCTCGTCTTGGTGGCATGACAAGCCCCCTTCGCAAGGCGCGAAGGGGGCGGCGTACGAGATTGTCGATTTGGTGGAGCTGAGGGGACTCGAACCCCTGGCCTTCTCAATGCCATTGAGACGCGCTCCCAACTGCGCTACAGCCCCAAGCGTGACCTTTGTGATCTACTGGCTGGTGGAGCTGAGGGGATTCGAACCCCTGGCCTCATCAGTGCGATTGATGCGCGCTCCCAGCTGCGCTACAGCCCCAGTCTAGCTAACCGAAAGCCAGTATATCTGATGCAGCTATCCTTGTCAAGAATGGCTCGCCGGAAGGCGGAAGAGACCAGGCACAAACGGCGGACCGGCGAGGCAAGCATGCGCCCGGCCCTGCCACGAGGATTTCTCGCTGTGCTCTGCAGGGGTGTACCGCAGGCGGCGGCCAAAGCGCCGCTGGGAGAACGGCTTGCAGGATCCCGTCCTGCTGTGATATCCTGCTGGCATCCAGCCATGGAGGATCCGCACGCCTTGAGCCTCTATCCCGAGCGCATCGAGTTGGGGCCGCGCGCACTTGAGGTGCGCCCGGCAGGCCTGTGCAGTGGGGTTGGCGCATGGTGACCAATCCATGGCCAGACGAGCGGGCGATCACGATCGTCGGTCTGGGACCCGGCAACCCAGCTCACCTGACGCGCGAGGCGTGGGACCTCTTCTCCCATGTGCAGGAAGTCCATCTGCGCACGACTCGCCACCCAACGGTCGGATCGCTGCCCTCGCACTTGGTGCTGCACAGCTTTGACTACCTGTACGAGTCTGCTGCCGACTTTGCCTCCGTATATATCCAGATTGCGGAAGAGATCCTGTCCCTCGGAAGGCGGGCGGGAGGCGTCGTGTATGCTGTGCCGGGCCACCCCCTCATCGGCGAGACATCAGTACAGCATATTCTGCAGTTGGCTCGGCAGGAAGGGACAGCCGTGCATCTGGTACATGGGCTGAGCTTCGTTGAGCCTGTCCTGAGCCAGTTGGGCCTGGATGGGCTCGAAGGGCTGCAGCTGGCAGACGCGACGGATCTTGCGTCGAGGCAGCACCCTCCCCTCGACCCTGATCGTCCTGCCCTTGTGGGCCAGCTCTACAGCCAGCGGCTTGCAGGTGATGTCAAGCTCACCCTCATGAACGCCTACCCGGATGAGCACTCGGTCCGTATCATTCAGGCGGCGGGCATGCCTGACGCAGCCGTGCAGTCGGTGCCTCTGTACGAGCTGGATCGCCAGGGTGTGATCGCCGATCACCTCACCACCCTCTATGTTCCTCCCCTTGGACATGCGGCCGGGCTGCCAAGCTTGCAGCAGACGGTTGCCCAGCTCCGGGCGCCCGGTGGCTGCCCGTGGGATCAGGAGCAGACGCACGAGACTTTGCGCCCGCACCTTCTCGAGGAATGCTACGAGGTAATGGAGGCGCTGGACGCCGGGGAACCGGCCGAGCTGTGTGAGGAGCTGGGCGATCTCCTGATGCAGATTGCCATGCACGTGCAGATCGCGACGGAGCACGGGGAGTTCCACTTCGCCGACGTGATCGGCCAGATCGACGCCAAGCTCAGACGCCGCCATCCGCACGTCTTTGGGGATGCCAAGGTGCGAGATACCTCAGACGTGCTGCGGAACTGGGACGCTATCAAGAGGGAGGAGGCCCACGGGCGAGCCGGTGATTCGCAGGTGCCTGAGTCCCTGCTAGCCAAAGTCCCGGCGACCCTGCCGGCACTCGCGCGCGCGCAAGCGCTCAGCGTCCGAGCGGCACGGGCAGGCTTTGAGTGGCCCGATCTCGTTGGTGTGCTAGACAAGCTCGCAGAGGAGGTGGGGGAGCTCGCAGAAGCGAGGGATCACGACGCCGCCGAAGCCGAGCTCGGCGATGTGTTGTTCACCGTCGTCAATGTCGCGCGCTGGCTCGGCTTGGAGGCAGAGACGGCGCTGCGTGGCGCCTGCACTCGCTTTGCAGCGCGGTATGCACACATGGAGAGGCAAGCACGGCAGCGGGGGGTGAACCTGGCAGACCTCCCCATGGCTGAGCAAGAAGCTCTGTGGCAGTGCGCCAAAGAGGGCAGCTGACCCGCGCATGAAGAGCTGGCGCGCGATCTACACCAAACCGCGCAAGGAGCGCCAGGTGGAGGCCTGGCTGCGCGACAAGGGCGTCGAGACCTACCTGCCCACGATCCGCCGGCGGCGGCGAAGGCGTGACCGTCCCGAGAGCGTCGTCTACTTCAACTGCTATCTCTTTGCCTGTATCGACTTTGAAGAGCTACCGCTGTCAGCGGTCCGGTGGATGCCGGGCATTCGGCGCGTTGTGAGCGCTGACGAGCAACCCGTTGCGGTGCCAAGCGGCGTGGTGACTCTGATCCGAGAGCGCCTCGAACAGATAGACGAGGTCGGCTACCCCGGCCTGCGTGCAGGCGACCGGGTCAGGATTACCACAGGACCGTTCCGCGATCTGGAAGCCGTCTTTGAACGTGGGCTGCCCTCTGCAGAGAGGGTGAGCATTCTCCTGCGCGTCTTGGGGCAACTGACCGCAATCGAGATCGATCGCGCTGACATTGTGCAAGCCTGACTAGATATCGCTCAATGAGACCGGCCCCTGGCGGTTCAGATAAGGCACCTCACGGCGGCTGGCTCGCGCAACAGGCCAGAGCAGTAGAGCAGACCGGGACTCCGGACCCTTATCGCCTCACCAGGAGCAGGGCGACCACATCTGGAGGTGACTGTGAACGTACTCATCACGGGCGGTGCCGGATTCATCGGGAGCAACCTAGCCCATCGCTTGATTGGGGAGGGCCACCACGTGGTGGTGTTCGATAACCTGAGCCGGCTGGGCGCGGACAAGAACGCAGCTTGGCTGCGCGAGATGCACGGCAGTGGCTGGACCCTGGTGCAGCATGACGTGCGCGATGCGGAACACCTCCGTTTGGCCGCAGCGCGCGCAGATCTGATCTACCACCTGGCCTCACAGGTTGCCGTGACTACGTCGGTGCAGGATCCCCGCCACGACTTTGAGGTGAACGCGCTCGGAACGTTCAACGTGCTGGAGGCGGCACGGCTCTCAGGACGCCGCCCGATAGTGTTGTATGCATCGACCAACAAGGTCTACGGGGGCATGGAGGAGGCCGTAGTCATCGAGTCGCAAGGGCGCTATGCGTACCGGGACTACCCCACCGGAATCTCGGAGTCGTTTCCCCTGGATTTTCACTCTCCCTATGGCTGCTCAAAGGGAGCGGGCGATCAGTACGTGCGTGACTATGCGCGAATCTACGACCTGCCCACGGTCGTATTCCGCCAGAGCTGCATCTATGGGAGGCGCCAGTTTGGAGTAGAAGACCAAGGTTGGATCGCCTGGTTCTTGATCGCGGCCGTGACGGGCCGGCCGATCACAATCTACGGAGACGGAAAACAGGTGCGAGATGTGCTCTGGGTGGACGACCTGCTGGACTGCTACCAGGGGGCAATCGACCGAATCTCGACCGCAGCGGGTCAGGTCTATAACGTGGGGGGAGGCTCTCAGAACACGATTTCCATATGGAGTGACCTGGGGCCGATGCTGGAGTCGCTGATGGGGCGGCCCATACCGGTGTCGTGGAGCGACTGGCGTCCCGGAGACCAGCGTATCTTCGTGGCCGACGTGCAGAAGGCTGAGAAGGACCTCGGCTGGAGACCCAGGACCTCCGTCCGGGAAGGTGTAGCGAGTCTCTATGAGTGGGTTGTGGAGAACCGCGGTCTCTTTGCCGGCTAATCACGACTCCCCAGATGCGATCGGTTTCTTGCCGACCCGGGTCCTACCTCCGCGAGACCGGCGTGGGTACCCGCTGTGGTATGGGCGGGTGGCTGGGTCGAGGCGGGCCCAGACGACAAAGGGGGGCGTGTGAGGCTCTGTGCCACACGAGTGTGAGAATCCGAGCGGCCGCACTGCATCACTGCCTGGATGGCTGCCGTGGCTTCAGTTGGCGTGTGCGTCCCTTGCCGGCGCCATCTGGTATCTCGCGTCGCGCGCGGGTCCATGGCCGCTGCTACTCGTACTCGCTCCGTGGGCCTTGCAGGTGCTGTTGGCAGGAAGATTCCCGCGGCCAAGCGGCTATGAGTTCCCGCTCCTCCTCTTCCTTCTGTCCGCCGCAATGGGCGCATGGGCGGCGTTCGATCGGCAGGCGGCCTACCCCAAGTTCTGGCGTATTGCCGGCGGGGTGTCGCTGTTCTATGGGTTGTACGGAGCTGCGCCTCTGGGAAGAAAACGGGTGTGGCTCCTCTCCGCGTTTGGTTCCGTCGTTGCGCTGTACTTCCTGGTGACACACGACTGGGCGACCTACCCGGCCAAGGTACCACTTCTCACCCAGATTGGCCAGGCAATCCAAGGGCCTTTGCCTACCGTGTCGTTGCACCGGCTGCATCCGAACGTGGCAGGTGGCATCCTGGCCATGATGACTCCCTTTGCAGGCCTCAGTGCTCTCTGGTCGTGCCAGCGCGTGCGCGCCACCCTTCCTGGTCGAAAATCCGGGACTGTGATGTCGGCCATGCTCAGGATGTGTCTGGCGGCCAGCTCGCTGTTGCTCATTCTGTTTGGGCTGCTCCTGACCACTTCGCGTGGGGCGTGGCTAGCCCTGGCGTGTGCGTTCGTCCTGGCAGTGGTCTGGGCGCTGTCGCGCCGGATAGCGCGGGCGGTCCCAGCCCTACGTCCGTGGCTCGTCCCAATCCTCATCTTCCTTCTCTTCTTGGCGCTGCTCGTTGTGTCGATGGCTTGGCCCGGCTGGACCGTCGCCGTCCTGAGAGCGCTGCCGGGGCCTGACACGGGTGCCTCCAGGGTCGAGCTCCTGCGCAACTCCATGTCCCTGGTACGCGACTATCCCTTGACCGGAGCAGGGCTGGGAGGGTTCCAGCTTCTCTACTCGACCTATGTGTTGTTCCTGCATGTAGGCTACACCGTCCACAGCCATAACCTGCTGGTCGACGTGGCGGTGGAACAGGGCCTTCTGGGGGTGGCGGCGCTCTCTTGGATGTGGGCAACGCTCGTTCTGATGACCGGCAGGTGCAAGACAGGCCGGACGCGCACGACGTGGTGTCCGAAGTCGCCGGCAGATTGTGAGGGCTCGGTGATCGCATCGGCTGTCCTCTGCCTGGTTGTTGTCCTCGTGCACGGGCTTGCGGACGACGTCCTCTACGGGAGCCGAGCGGTTCTGCTGCTCTTCCTGCCGCTCGCGCTTGGTTGCCGAGGCATGAGGGAAGGCGCCACCGCGCCCGGCGCAAGATACTGGCTAAGGCGTTGGGAGGTCGTCCTGCCAACGGTCTTGGTGATGGCGCTTGGGCTGGCGCTTATCTGGCGCAAGCCCCTCCTCTCACGGGTCTACAGCAATCTTGGAGCTGTGCATCAGAGCCAGGCGGAGCTTGCGGTCTACTCCTGGCCCGAGTGGCCCCTGCAGGACGAAGTCCGCCGGAGCATCGACCTGGGCGTTCCGGTCGGCGAGTTTGAGCGCGCCCTGGAAATCAGCCCAGGCAACGGGACGGCCAACCGGCGACTTGCGATGGTCGACTTGGCCATGGGGCGCTACGACCAGGCTCTTGCGCACCTTGAGGCAGCCTACGGCGAGGAGCCGGACAGTGAGCCTACTCGCTCGCTGCTGGCCGAAGCCTATGTTGCCAATGGCCTGCTTGAGCAGGGCAGGTCAATGTTCGCTACGGTTGGGAATTCTGGCGGGCGGCTCGCAGCCCGCGCCTATTGGTATGCGTACATTGGGGATAGGGAGCGGCACGAGTGGATGAAGCAGGCGATCGAGGGGCGCTAGGTAGAGGCGGGCAGGCTCAAGAGAAAGGCGGGGGCCTGCGCGTCTACCTGTCTCGCCAGGCCAGCAGCCTCGGACGGTACCTGTGGGAGCAGTTCATCACAGCGCTGTTTGGTTGGATCCCAACAGTGGTCGGGATTGCACTGCGTGCAGGTGCCTACCGCCTGATCCTCCGGATGCAGGGCCTTGTCGCCATCGAGAAAAGCGTCCGCATACGGTTTGCCGACCAGATCCGGCTGGGCAATGGAGTGTACCTCGATGAGGGGGTCTATCTCCATGCCTGTCCAGGCGGCATCTCCATCGGCGAGAACACGTTCGTGATGCATCACGCCGAGCTTCACGTCTACAACTTCCGCGGTCTCCCGCACGCCGGCATCTCGATCGGTCGGGACAGCCTTATCGGGGAGTTCAATGTCCTACGCGGCCAGGGAGGAATTCAGATCGGTGACCGGGTGTATACCTCTCCGCTTGTGCAGTTGGTCGCAGTAGATCACGTCTTCGCAGACCCGGTGCGTCCCTTTGTCGAGCAGGGCCTCACGGCGGTTGGGATCGTGATCGAGGATGATGTGTGGATTGGTGCCGGCGCGATTGTCACCGACGGTGTGCGAGTCGGCCGCGGCGCAGTCGTGGCCGCAGGTGCAGTCGTGGTGAGGGACGTTCCCCCGCACACAGTCGTGGGTGGAGTTCCTGCCCGGGTGATCCGGGACCTGGTCGAGAATCCGGTTTCACCGAGGACCAAGGTGCACTAGGGAAGTATCGGTGAGGAGTTGCGAGTGGCGAAAGCGATGGACAATTTGGCCGAGAATCTGGGCACAAGGCCTTTGCGCCCGGTGCCCGAGGCGCGCTTCCCAGATGTCGACGAGGTCCTGACTCGGCTGCCGACAGGTGCGCGCCCCGCGGGCGCAGTGGATGTTCTGCTGGTCAACCCACCCGCACCGGATCGTGGGATCTGGATCCGCAGCCAGCACCGGGTTGGGCGGCGCAGTCGCGAGAACATGATCTGGCCCCAGGTGAGCCTGGCTCAATTGGCCGCGCTGCTTTATCCCGACTACTCTGTAGAGATCGTTGACGCCATACCCAGCCGGATGGGCTGGGAGGAGTTCGAGCGCTTGCTGGCGGAGAAGCGTCCACGCTACTACGTGACCCAGGTCACGGCGCCGACGCTAACCAATGACATGCGCGGGACCTTTCTTGCACGCAGCATGGGCGCGCGGACGATTGCCTTCGGAACTCACGTAACGCCCATGCCGAGGCAAACCCTGGACGCTTTTCCTACACTCGACTTTGTGCTGCGCGGTGAGCCCGAGCTGACGCTCCGGGAGCTCGTCGACACTCTGGAGGTGGAGAACGGCCGGTGGCGCAGGGCAGACGGCTCACTGCCTGACCCTGAGCTATGGACCCGCCTGGAGAAGATGTACCGCGACACTGACCCAGGCTGGCGCCCGGCCTGGGATGTGACGCAGCCCGAGACAGGTCCCGCTCACCCAGGTCACCGGCTTGCGGATATCAAGGGTTTGGCTTGGCGCGAGCCGCCTGAGGTTCGGATAAACCCGGACCGGCCCTTCATCCGGAATCTAGACGATCTGCCGCTCCCGCTTCACCGGCTGCTTCCCTGGGAGCAGTATCGAGCCCCAAGCATCCGGGGCCCCTACACGTTCATTGTCACCGGCCGCGGGTGCCAGGCGGGCTGCAAGTTCTGCATCAAACACGTCAGCTACGGAGGCGGGGTTCGCGTCCGCTCGCCAGAAAACGTGCTGCAGGAGCTGCAACTCCTATGGGAGCTGGGACTGCGGAATGTCCACATGTACTCGGATGCATTCACTGCAAGCCGCGAGCAGGTGGCGGGCATCTGCGAGGGAATGATCCGCGAGCAGCTCAGGTTCAGATGGCTGTGCAACAGCCGCGTGGACTATGTGGATCCGGAGCTGCTCGGCCTCATGAAACAGGCCGGATGCTGGATGATCTCGTGGGGAATCGAGAGCGCCAGCCCAGAGATCAGGCAGCGGGTGCACAAGGGCACGACCGACGAGAAGATCGAGCGAGCGCTGCGGTGGAGTAAGCAGGCGGGGATCATGAACTGGGGGTACTTTATCATCGGGCTGCCCGGGGAGACGGAGGACACCATCCGCGAGACAATAGCGCTCTCCAAGAAGCTTCCGCTCGACCTCGCCCTCTTCCACATCGCTGCTCCTTATCCCGGCACACCGTTCTTCTTCGAGGTGGTCGAGAATGGCTGGTTCCGCCCCGGCACGACCTGGGAGGATGTCGATATGGACGAGTCCACGGTGCTTGACTATCCTCAGTTGAGTGCCGAGCAGATCGAGTATTGGGCGCGCCGGGCATTCCGAGAGTGGGCCATGCGGCCTCGCCCCCTCCTGACCTTTGCGAAGAGCCTGAATAGCTGGCAGGCGGCCAAGTCGGCCTTCAACGCGGCATGGCAGGCGCTGGGGTGGATGCGGTAGGGATGCGAGTCTCCGGACACTGGGCTCAACGCCCACTCGTCCTTGGTCGATGCACGTTCCGCCACACGGGCCGGGGTCACTACCATGAAACCGACGGCACGAGAGGCCTTCGGGGAAGGAGGATGGAGCACTAGCCACCGGAAGGTGGCTCCGGCGCTGAGCGCCGCAAGCTCCGAGTTGTATGCCCGCTTTGCTTAGAACGTTCAGGCATCTCAATCGATACCAACAGGTCGCGCGCGTTCTCACTCGATATGGGTTCGGCCACCTTTTGACGCAGCTGGGCATCGGCAGGGCGATAGCTCCCGGACTCAAGCGGATGCGCTTCAGCTCGGCCGACATCGTGAGCGCCACCGTTCCTGAGCGCTTTCGCATGGTGATTGAGGAGCTGGGACCCACATTCATCAAGCTCGGCCAGATTGTGAGCACGCGCGGAGACCTATTGCCGCCCGAGGTCATCCGCGAGCTCGAAAAGCTCCAAGACGCCGTCCCGCCAGTGCCCCTACCGCTGGTTCAGTCCCAGGTTGAAAGGGAGCTCAAGAGGCCACTCGGCGAGGTCTTCGCAGACTTTGGCCCAACCCCATCGGCATCAGCCTCGCTTGGGCAGGTGCATGCGGCGACACTCATCTCCGGAGAACCGGTGGCGGTCAAGGTGCAGCGGCCTGGGATTGAGAGGACGATCGAGGTTGATCTGGACATCCTTCTCGAGCTGGCCTCCCTGGCCCAGAAGCGCACACGGTGGGGGGAGCACTACGGTGTCCGCGCTCTTGTCGAAGAGTTCGCGGCGACGTTGCGCGGCGAGCTGAACTACGAGCAGGAAGGTCACAATATGGACCGCTTCCGGCTCAATCTGGCCGCAGACGACATCGTCCGCGTGCCGAGAGTGTTTTGGGACGTCACCTCGCGGCGTGTACTGACCATGGAACGCATCGAGGGGATCAAGATCACCAACCTGGCTGCGCTGGAAGACGCCGGCCTGGATAGCCGAGTCATTGCCAAGAACAACATCGACATCCTGCTCAAGTCCGTGCTCGCCCAGGGCTTTTTTCACGCCGATCCCCACCCGGGCAATTTCGTCGTCATGCCCGGAGAGGTGATCGGGATCATGGACTTTGGAATCATGGGACACCTCGACCCCGAGATGCTTCGCGGCGTGCTACAGATCTTTGTGGGCCTGTTCCGAGGCGACACGGAGCGCACGGTCGCGGGTATGGCTGAGCTGGGGATTGCCACCAAGGCTTCGGATCGGAGTAGCCTGACGCGCGACATGGACCAACTGCGCCAGAGATACTACGGCCTGGAGCTGGAGAAAATGCGCGCCAGGACCCTCTTCGACGACTTGATGCGAGTCGTGCTTCGCAACCGTCTCAGGCTTCCGAGCAACCTGGTGCTGCTCTTCAAGACAATCGCGATGCTCGAAGGGGTGAGCCTTCAACTGGACCCGCATGTGAACGTGTTTACCCAGATGGAGCCATACGTTCGGGACGCCCTACTGGAGCTCGAGTCGCCGGCGAAGCGGGTCCGCAAAGCAGCCTCGCAGGTGATCGAATCGGCAGAGGCTCTGCTCGCACTCCCCGCGCAGGTCCAGAGGCTGATCGAAGGGTTGCAGAGCGGCGACGGCGGCATGAGCATGCGTATCCGCGGTCTGGATGAGCCCCTGGAGCGCGCCTCTCATGTTGTGAACCGGCTGGTCTTGGCCGTCCTTGCAGTAGCCTTTGTTATTGGCCCGGCGCTGATTATCCCCTACATCCAGCAGATCTGGCCAGAGTGGCAGGGCGCGGTGCTTGTGCTGATCCTCGGCGGCTTTTTTCTTTCGGTGTTGATTACGCTCGCCCTCATGATCTCGATCCTGCGGTCGGGCGGCTAATTGACTGGACACGAGGTTGCCATGACCGAATCGACTCGGTTGCTCGTAACGATTCTGACGCTGTTGGTTATGGTTATCGGCCTTCTGGGCACGGTTCTGCCCGTGCTGCCTGGGCCGGTGCTCATATTCGCCGCAGCGCTCCTCTATGGGGTTCTGGACGGATTTCAGGCCCTCGGATGGCCATCCCTACTGGCAATCGGCCTGCTGGCCCTCCTTGCCACCGGCATCGATTTCTTGACCTCCAGTCTGGGCGCCAAGGCGGGTGGCGCCAGCGGCTGGAGCATCGTGGCCGGCTTGATCGGTGGGCTGTTGGGGACCCTTGTCTTTGCACTGCCAGGGGGTATCGTGGGTGCCCTGGCCTCCGTGCTGCTGGTAGAGTATGCCCGTCTCAGGGAGTGGAAGCCTGCTGCCAAGTCCAGCGCAGGTTGGCTTGCGGGTTGGCTGCTGTCCTCAGTGGTGCGCTTTGCGATCGCTCTGGTGATGATTGGGGTCTTCGTGTGGCAGGTCTTCTAGTCTTTCCCAAGCACCCGTGCTGGAGTGACGCCCTGCTGGGCCTGGTATCGCCCCTTCCGGTCGGCGTAAGTCATCTCACAGGGCTCATCGCTCAGGAAAAAGAGCACCTGGGCAACTCCCTCCCCCGACAGGAGCCGGACGGTCTGCTGGCCTAGGTTGGCGAGGCAGAGTGTCACGTAACCCTCCCAGCCAGGCTCGAAGGGGGTCGCGTTCACCATCACTCCGCAGCGCGCGTAACTGCTCTTGCCTGTGCAGAGGGCAAGAACATCTGGCGGGATGCGGAGGTACTCGACGCTTCTCCCAAGCACGTAGCAGCCCGGCACAAGGTCGTACGAGGTGCCACGAACCTGCGTGAAGTGGCTGACTGAAATGTCCTTGGGGTCGAGGACCAGCGCTGCTCCAGGGGAGGGGGGAGTGCGCCATTCATCGGCCAGCCGGAGGTCGTAGCCGTACGACGACAGTCCGTAGGAGAGCACCCCCTCCTGCACGAGGCGCGGCACAAAGGGCTCGATCATGCCCTGTTCTTCAGCCATTCGGCGGATCCATCGATCCGGCTTGATGGTCAATCTGGCCTCGCACGGCAGTTGCAGCTGCAGCTGGTCACAGCTGGTGGATTCTCCTTGCGCGGGAGATGATCTCTTCGACGCCGTGCTCCCGGTAGGGCGATGGGCCCAGCGGATCCACGATGGCGGAATCGGGTTGGCCGAGAAGCACGCCAAAGGTGTTCAGGACCGAGTAGGAGAGCGCCTGAAGGTGGTAGCCGCCCTCTAGAGTGAAGACGAGCTTGCCTTCACACAGCTCGTCGGCGACTTGCTTCAGCACGCGTGCGATGCGGGCATAGCCGGTCACCGAGAGCCTCATCGACGCCAGCGGATCATCCCAGTGAGCGTCATACCCAGCGGAGACGAGGATGAATTCGGGTCTGAACCGGCGCAGTGCGGGTGCCACGATCTCTTCCATGATCCGGGCAAAGCCGGTATCTCCGATGGCGCTTGACAGCGGTATATTGATGAGGTGGGCGAGGCCTGCGGGCGTCCCCGTCTCGCCCCAGTCACCGGTCCCGGGGTAGTACGGGTACTGGTGGCTGGAGACATACAGCACGGCGGGATCGGCTTCGAATTGCTCCTGGGTGCCGTTGCCATGGTGCACGTCAAAGTCGACGATTGCCACACGCTCTAGACCGCGCTCTGCGACAAGATAGCGTGCTGCGACGGCCACGTTGTTGAACAGGCAAAAACCCATACCCCGGCTACGCAGAGCGTGGTGACCGGGAGGGCGTACCAGGGCAAACGCATTACGTGCCTCGCCGTCGAGAATAGCGCGGGCCGCCTCGACCAGTCCTCCGGCCGCCATGAGCGCGGCGGTGTAGGAGCCGGGGCTGATGTAGGTGTCCATGTCCAGATTGCCACCCCCACGCTCCGCTATTCGCCGCACCAAGTCGACATAGCGACCTTCGTGAACTCTCTCAAGCCTCGTCTGACTTATGGGCACCGCCGCGATTGGGGAGAGAAGTTCCCACATCCCGTGTTTCTCCAAGGTCTCCAGGATTGCCGTCAGCCTGCGGCTGTTCTCGGGATGACCGCGCAATTCGTGTCCGAGGAAGCTGGAATGGTAGACATAACCGGTTGTCATGTGGCTGCCCCTTGTGCTGAGCCCCGACCTTGGCATCGCTCGCGGCCGCTAGCGCTAGATCTCCTGACGCCCTTCAAGTGCCCGGCTGAGCGTGACTGTATCCGTGTACTCCAGATCGCCCCCCACCGGGAGGCCACGGGCCAGGCGGGTGAGCCGCACCCCAAGTGGGCGCAGCAGTCGCGCGATGTAGGTGGCTGTCGCCTCGCCCTCCAGGGTGGGGTTGGTGGCTAGGAGAACCTCGTGCACTTGGCCCTCCCGCGCACGGGCTGTTAGTTCGCCGATTCGCAGCTCATCTGGGCCGATCCCTTCCACCGGAGAAAGCGCTCCGTGGAGTACGTGGTAGAGACCGTGGAACTCGCCCGTTCGCTCGATGGCAAGCACGTCCAGGGGTTCCTCGACGACGCACAGCGTGCTCCTATCGCGACCTTCGTCGCGGCAGAGCGAGCAAGGGCTTACGTCCGAGATGTTGAAGCAGGTGGTGCATACCACCGTCTTCTGCTTCAGGTCGCGCAGTGCGCCGGCGAGTGTTTCCGTTTGCTCCGCCGGACGCCGCAGCAAGTAGAAGGTCAACCGCGCCGCGGTCTTGGGTCCAATGCCCGGAAGCTGCCCAAAGGCCTCTATCAGCCTGGTCACCGGCTCCGGAAGCACACCTGCCATCTGCCCCTCGACTTCTGCAGCCTGGCTGGCTGCGAGGCACCCCTAGCCCAGTAGGCCACCGAGGCCGCCCAAGGAACCAAGGCCACCCGTCAGCGCGCTCATTCTCTCCGCCTGGAGTGCCTGGGACTTTTCGATCGCTTCGTTCACAGCCGCCACCACGAGATCCTGCAGCAGCTCTGCATCCTCAGGATTGAGGATGTCTGGATCGATCGTGATGGACTGGACGCGCTGCTCGCCGGTCATCACGACCGCAATCGCGCCCCCGCCGGCAGTGGCGGTGACCGTCTCCTGGCCCAAGGCAGCCTGCGTGGCAGCCATCTGCTCCTGCAGCCGCTGCACCTGTGCGCGCATGTCAATCCGTCCGCCTCCGCCTGGGCGGCTCGCCCGAATTCTCTGACCTTTGCCCTTCGCCATCTGTAGCTTCTCCTGTTCTATGGGTCCACCAACCGCGCGGTCCCGCCTCGCTGCTGAGCCCACTCGATCAGCGGGTCCGGCACGCTATCCTGGGCGTCTGCCTGGGTGTCCGGAGCCGCCGGCTCAGCGCCCTGAGTTGGGGTTTGGCCCGCTGCCTGCACCCTGCCGGGCACGGCTAGATCTGCCGGCGCGTAATCGGCCTCCACAACGAGCTTGACGCGGCAGTGCGTCCCGAGCTCTCGTGCCATAACGTTCTCTATCTCCGTATGACGCGCGGCATCCCGCAGTTTTTCGGCCAGGATTCTCGACGGCACAGTGATCGTGACCTGGTCGCCCATCACCGCGACCGGCTTGCAGCCCGAGGCGAGCACGGCCTGCGTCGCATAGTTGTGCTGGCGCATTGCGCGCACAATCTGCTTCCACTTCGATTGGACCTCATCCAGCTCAAAGGACGAAGTGGCTTGAGCAGGGGACTGCTCGGTCGATTCGGGCACCACAGGAGAGGCTGCTTGAGGCCCTTCGGCCTCCTGCGCAGGCTGGCTCCTAGCGCGGTCCGGTGACGCGTACTGCGGATGGGGCTGGGGCTCAGTCGAGCGAGGGCGCAGCGCGGGGGCGGGTGCCTCTCGCACCGCAGGGTGCGGAACCGCGGCGCTGGCCGCTGGACCCGAGGTGGAGAACAGTACACCGGCGCCGCCCTCCAGAAAGCTCTGCACGAGCGCCATCTCCAAAGGTAGCTGGGGAATGCTGTCCAGCCCGCCGCGCTTGATGTCCGTTGTCGCGTCGTTGAAAAGGCGTATTGCCTGCACAACCCGTGCCTCCGGAAGCCGTTTGGCCAACTGCTCGACTTCTGCGGCCTGCTCGGCCGTCGTGCTCAGCAGTCTGAGTCCGGCGCCCTGCTGGACGAGCAGGACACCGCGCAGCAACTCCACGATCTCACGGCCCACCTGTCGCGGATCGGCACCATCGCCGACGGCGGCGTTGATATGCTCCAGCCCTGCCGCAGAGTTCTCCTCGGCCAAGGCCGAGACTACCCGGGCGGCGACGTCGCTTGTGACGGTGCCCAGCACTATCTGTACTTGTTTCAGGCTGATCTCATCGCCGTAGCTGGTCATCTGGTCGAGCAGGCTGATGGCATCGCGCATGCCTCCTGTGCTGTGACGCGCAATCAGCTCCAGCCCCGCAGGCTCGACACGGACTCCTTCCTGCTCCGCAATGGAGGCAAGCCGGTCGACGAGTGACTGCAAGCGAACCCGTTTGAAGTCAAAGCGCTGGCAGCGGGAAGCTATGGTGGGCAGGATCTTGTGAGGCTCTGTCGTCACCAGGACAAAGATCACATGTGGGGGCGGCTCCTCCAACGTCTTGAGAAGGGCATTGAACGCTTCTTGGGTCAGCATGTGAGCCTCGTCGAGGACGTAGACCTTGTACTCGACCTGGTTGGGCCGGAAGCGTGCCTTCTCCCGAATGTCGCGGACCTCGTCGATGCCCCGGTTGCTGGCTGCGTCAACTTCGATGAGGTCAAGCAACCTGCCCTCGTTGATCGCGATACAGCTCGCACAGGTGTTGCACGGTCGCTCGCCCGGTGAGGCCTTGCAGTTGACAGCTTTGGCCAAGAGCCGAGCGGTGGTAGTCTTTCCGGTGCCGCGGGGTCCCGTGAAGAGGTAAGCATGGCGCACGGTTCCCTGGCGTAGCGCGTTGCGTAACGTCTTGGTGATGGGTTCCTGGCCGACGACTTGATCGAAGGTCAGGGGGCGGTATTTCAGGTACAGCGCCTGAGTGGCCATGAAGTCTCCTTATCCGGCTGCGGCGGCCGAGCGCCGGCACCCGCTCCAGCCAGATCCATTATACCCAAGAGGAGTGCGTCTGGCAAGCATGCGCGGCCCTGCATCCGCCGGGCTGCCGCGCATACTGAGGGCCAGCTGCCACATGCGTCTGCGTTGACGCCAGTGTGTCTGTGCACCATGCCGAGCATCTGGCGCACGGCAGACCAGCGGAATTGCGGAAGGCCAAGAGCAGCCATGCCATATACGCGTGCGGAGACGGCGGCCGCGCATCACGGGCGACTATCTGAGCCTGCTCAGGGCTCCAGGGCTTGCGTGTTGGGCGAAGCAGCTACACGGCCCTTGCCTAGCTGGCCTGTCGCGCACCGCGGCCGAAGGCACGGCCTCGCAAGGAAGCTGCCCTCCCTGAGCAGCCCGGAGCGCCCCCAGGAGGGAGCCTTCCGCTTGGCGCCCGCTCGTGGTTGGAGTATAATCCCCATCGGGCAGTGGCCCACCACAGGTGGGCGCGAGAGAGGGCTGCAGGCTCTGATGACCCCAGGAAGGAGCGAAATGACGCTGGAGCTGGCCAAGATTGGCCATCAGATCCTGGAGATGGGCAAGGCGCTTGCTGAGCGTGCGCGAGCAGAGCAGAGCATGCGCCCAGCTGCGCGCCTCCTGCTCACTCGCTTTGCGGAGGAGCAGGAGCGCCTGCTCGCCGTGGCGAACACAGAGCAAGCTAGGCACCTGGGTTGCGCCAGTCCCGGACCCGAGAGGCTGGACATCGCCCTTCCGGCTGCAGCGATGCCCGAGCGGGTCGATGTCTACGCAGCGGATGGCTCGCAGATCTACCCGGACCACCATGGCCTGGCCTTTTACTTCCTGGTGAATGTGGGTGGCATGGTGTTCCGGCATGGGAGCGGCCAGGCGCCAGAGACCATGACCTCTCCGTCTCTCTTCTACAGGGAAGAGGAGGTCTACCCCGAGGGGCAGCCAGCTAGTGCCGACCTGGTGAACGCACTACGCAGCGTTGCCGAGCTCCGCGCTTTGGCGGCGATGGCCCCAGCAGCGTCCCGTGAGGGCCCAGCCTGTGTCGCCCTCGGAGACGGGCCGCTTCTCTTCTGGCTTGGACGCACCGAGATAGCTTCCAAGGTGCAGAGCGAGTTCCTGGAGCAGTACCTCCATCACCTAAGTGCGCTGCGGCAGGCCTGTGTGCCGGTGGGGGGCTTTGTCAGCCGGCCGCACAGCGCCGAAGTGGTTGCGCTCCTCTACCTGGCGCAGCCCGAAGCGCACCCCGTCGCGGGGCTGCACGAGACGCTGTTCCGAGGGCTGACCGACCGTGCCCTCTTTGGTTTTCTCGGGCCGGGCGAGCGATCGGCGCTCTTCGTCCGGGGATCGATGACCAATGAGCACTTCGCCAGAGCCGGGCATTCGATCTGGTTCTTCTTCCTGAATACCGGCGAAGATGTCGCGCGGGTCGAGGTACCGGAGTGGGTGGCGAAGCGCGCGGATTGGCTCGAGCTCGTGCATGCTGTGGTCTACGGCCAGTGTCGGCTGAACAACGGTTATCCTTACGTGCTGACCCGCGCCGATGAGCTTGCCGTGATCCAGGGCTCGGAGCGGGAAATCCTCGAGGGCATGCTGGTGCAGGAGATGATGCGGCAGGGACTCCAGCTGCCGGACCTGTCACGCAAGGCTGCACAGAAGCGGGTCGCACGATGGCGGAAATAGGAGCACGCGACACGTGGCGGTGGTTACACAATGGCCTTGAAAGGCAAGAGACCACACGCCAGAATGGAAGGTAGTGGAGGTCGATGGAGATCGCAGTAGGCAGGATCATACGCTCGAGCACTACGCGTTTTTCGGCCGGCTGCAATGTGCTCCGGCCGCTGGTGCCGGCCTTTGGAGCCCTCGTCAAGGTGTCTGCCGTGGGGGGCGAGGAGATCTACGGCTTGATCTATGAGGTAAAGATGGACGACGATCCGTTTGTCCGCCAGATGGCCGCAGCAGGCGAGAACCTCCTTCCGGAGTATGTAGAGGACATGCGTCACAACCGGCAGGTGCCCATCGAGGTTGGCGCCCTGGTGGTCGGATACCGAACTGGAGAGGAAGTGCGGCACTCCCTCCCGCCCCAGCCGCCGCTCAGTCTGGATCTGATGCTGGCCTGTGGTAGCGAGGAGCTGGTGGCATTCTCGCGACGCCTGGACTACTTCGGGCTCGTGTTGGGCAGTCGCGACCTGCCGGCCGACGAGTTGCTCGGCGCGCACCTCCGATATGCCGCACAGGCCCGAGACGCGGCGGGACACGACTTTCTGCTCGATGCCGGCCGGGTGCTGGCGAATCTCCTGGCGCTGGACCTGAACCGGCTGGAGTGCCTACTTCGGAGGTTGCGGCCATGACGGAAGCCGAGGACGTACTCGATTCATTCGTGCCGCCCTGGCGTCCCGGTCCCGCGGCAGCTGACGAACCGCGGCAGCTGGGCATCGTCGTGGGAGGTAGCCTCTCGGAGGGCCTCACGATCAAGCTAGACCGGACCTCTATGGTGGAGGGGATGGCGGTTGGGCGATATGTGGTGGTCCGCGGCAGCACCGGGCGCCGCTTCTTTGGGATCGTCAGTGACATTGCCCTAGACAGCGTCAACCCTGGGTTCGAGAAGACGCCCCCCGATCTCTCGGATCCCTTCGTCGCGCAGGTCCTGCAGGGTACCAGCACATTCGGCCGGCTCCAGGTTGCCCCGCTGCTCGTACTCGAGGATGGCTCGCCCGATCCACGCCCGGTCAAGACCGTGCCGGCGCACTTCGCACCCGTCTATGACGCCAGCAAGGAGGATGTCGACCGGGTGTTTGGGGCGGCCGATGATGCCCACTTCTTCGTGGGGACTCCTCTCGACATGCAGGACGTGAAAGTCCACCTGAACCTAAGGCGGTTAGTGGAGCGCTCAAGCGGCGTGTTCGGCAAGAGCGGAACGGGCAAGACCTTTCTCGCCCGTATTCTCCTTGCCGGCATCGTGACGCAGGACGTAGCCAGCACTCTGGTCTTTGACATGCACAACGAATATGGCTGGGAGAGCGAAGGAGAGGGACGGTACCGCGTCAAGGGCCTCCGTCAGCTCTTCCCCAGCCAGGTGAGTGTCATGACGCTCGACCAGGAATCATCTGACCGCAGAGGAAGCAAGACGGACCACACCGTGCGGATCGGCTATGATCAGATTGAGCCTGAAGACGTGGAGATGCTGAGCACTCTGATGGGTCTGTCGGATGTCCAGGTCGGGGCGCTGTACCACCTGCATCGCAAACTGGGCAAGGGCTGGATTCAGCGACTCTTGACCGATCATGCTCCGAGGGGCGAGTCCGACGCACCCGATGAGCTGGAAGAGCTCGTGGCCAGTGACCAGATTGCGAGCAGCACCCTGGGGGCCATCCAGCGCAAGCTCGGGATGTTCCGGCGGTTCGGATTCCTGGTTCCTCACGCTCACGATGATGCTGTCGGTCGAATCGTGGAGTACGTGAACTCGGGTCGACATGTCATTCTCGAGTTCGGGCGGTACGGGAGCACGCTGGAGGCCTACATACTGGTGGCCAACTTCCTCACGCGTCGAATCCACGCGGGCTATGTCACCCGCAAGGAGGAGGCTCTTGGGGATAGGAGGCAGGAGCCTAGGCCGTTGGTCATTGTGATCGAGGAGGCCCACAAGTTCCTGGATCCGGTCATAGCCGGACACACCATCTTTGGCACGATCGCGCGCGAGCTCCGCAAGTACAACGTCACCCTCCTCATTGTCGATCAGCGACCCAGTGGCATCGACGAAGAAGTCATGAGCCAGATTGGGACGCGCGTGACCGCTCTACTGGACAACGAAGCCGACATCCGGGCCGTGTTCATGGGCGTGTCTGGAGCGACACAGCTTCGCCAGGTGCTGTCTAGGCTTGATACCCGGCAGCAGGCGCTGATTCTGGGCCATGCGGTGCCGATGCCGGTTGTCGTGCAGACGCGCGACTACGGATTGGAGCTCTATGCAGCAGTCGGCTATGTTGAGGGCGGCGAGCTGCAGGACAGGCTCTCTAGAAACACGGCCCTGCTGCGGGGCGAGGAGCCTGAAGGGCTGGACTAGAGAGCCGCCTCTTGTGCGGTAGCTGTGGGCCGAGCCATGATGGGCGCGTGAAGGTCCGGTTCGCGGCGCTGGAGGGAATACGATGGATGATGAACCCGTTGCTGCTCGTGCGCCCCTTGGTGACGAGCAGGCTCCGCGGCAGCCGGCGCTGCTCAGCCGTAGGAGATTCCTTTCCGGAGCGCTTGCAGGGAGTGCCGCCGGAGTCGCCCTGGCCGCGGGCACCGCGCTCGGTGCATACCAGCTGGCTGAGGTTCACGAACAGGAGGCGCTAGCCGCCGCCGAAGCGGAGATTGCCAGGCTCAAGGGCCTGCTGCAGCTGTACGAGAAGCTGGAAAAGGTCGGCCTCGATGCAATCCTGAAGACCGGGATGGCGGCTCTGGTCGGTCCGCTGGAGCTGGTGCAGAAAGGGGCGCAGCTACTTGGCAAAGGCCTGGAATGGCTCGAGGCGGCGGCTCTGGCACTTCGCGATGCTTTGCCCAGTGCATCCGAGGCATTCTCATGGCTTCGGGAGCAGGTATCTGGCCTGACGACAGGGATCGAACAGCTGCAAGCCGCTGTAGACAGGCTCCTCGGTAAAGCCTCGGACCACCCAATTGCCGTCAGGTTGACCGAGGCATTCCACTGGGTGCTAGACCGGCTGCCCTTTGAGCTGGGCAACAAGGTCTCAGAGGCATTTGACCGCCTCCATGATCTAGTGGGCTCGGTCGACGACCTGGTGCGCGGCGTCGACGAGCGTTTCCTTGAGCCAGTCGAGCGGAGCTGGTTCTCGCGCGAGGTAGGAGCAGACCACAACCTTGCCCCTCTGGATCTCTTGGTCGAGCGCATACTGGATCCCCTCGAAGCGCACTTGGCCGCGGTTGGCGGTCTGATCGACGCCTGGCAGGCAGAGCTGGCAGCTCCGGCGCAGCAGGCCCTGGCTGAGAGAGAGCGGCTTCGTGGCGAGATCGCGGAATACCGCGCCCGGAACGGTCTGCCGCACTGAGCGCAGCCAGACATCGCTCGGGCACCACAAGGAGAGGAGGCAAACGATGCACGTCGAGCTAATCGCCATGACTCGGTACCTGGGCGACGGTGGTCTGCCGGAGAATCTGCTGGAGCATGCAGGGCGGACATGCTACCGTAGCGAGGCAACAGGGCAGCCGGGTCGTTACCTCAAAGCAAGGATCCGCGAAGGACACGAGTCGCTGATTGAGCACGCAACCATCACGTTCGAGATCAGCGGAGTCTCGCGAGCTTGCACACACCAGCTTGTGCGACACCGGATAGCTAGCTACAGTCAAGAGTCGCAGCGCTATGTCGATTTGGCAGAACCTGATTTCGTCGTCCCGCCTTCCGTGGCTGCCAATCCAGAGGCCATGGAAGTGTGGACGGAGCATACAGAGCAGGTGGCACTCGCCTACCGGAAGCTGCGCGAAAAGGGCATCCGCAAGGAAGACGCTCGCTTCTTGCTGCCAAATGCCACAGCCACGCGTATCGTCGTTACGATGAACTTGCGCTCGCTGCGGCACTTTTTCGCTGTAAGGTGCGACAAAGCGGCGCAGTGGGAGATCCGGGAGCTCGCTGTGGAGATGCTGCGCCAATCTCATGCTGTCGCGCCGGCGGTGTTTGCAGACCTGTACGAGAGGTATTGCGAACCAGGGCCCGGTCTGGTATAATCGCGGTACCAGCTCGGAGTGAGGCAAAGGATAAAGAGAGTGGCCGACATTCTGTGGGTTCTCTCCCACGTGCAGTGGTACGACGTCGTCGACATCCTTCTCGTCACGGCGTTGCTCTACCTCGTGTTCGCACTGGCAATGGGGACCCAGGCCGTCCAGCTTCTGCGCGGGCTGGTACTCGTGATCGTAGTCGTGTTCCTTGTGAGCCGCGCCCTGCCCTTTAAGGGGTTTGGCTGGTTGGTGGCAAATGCGCTACCTGCGCTCCTCATCGCAATACCCGTGGTCTTCCAGCCGGAAATCCGCAGAGCACTTGAGCGGCTCGGACGGACCGGAGGCCTGCTTGGGAGACGGCAACGCGAGGAGATAGCCGAGAAGGTGATCAGTGAGATTGCTCGCGCTGTCCATCGGCTTTCTTCCGAGCGCCATGGTGCCCTCATCGTGCTGGAGCGAGAAACCGGCCTTCAGGACATCGCCGAGACGGGCGTCTTGGTGGATGCCGAAGTCAAGGCGGAGCTACTGCAGACGATTTTCCACCCAAACACACCGCTGCACGACAAGGCTGTTCTTATCCGTGACGACAGGATCCACGCCGCCAGCTGCATGCTGCCCGTCACGCAGAATCCTGAGTACAGGAAGCTGGGAACAAGACACCGCGCGGCAGTGGGCGTCACCGAGGAGAGCGATGCGCTGGTCGTCGTGGTTTCGGAGGAAACCGGCTCGATGTCTGTGGCGTACGGGGGCCAGCTGATGAGCCGTCTGGACCTAGGGCGCGTAAGAAACGCGCTTTCTGGCTTCTACCAGAGGCAGCTCGCGGGGCGTCACTGGATGGAGCAGGTCTAGGTCAGCGGTCGAGTAGCTGGCCTAGCTCGTGGGCGAGTTCTGCCCTGCCGATGGGGCCGAGATAGTGTCGCACAAGCAGTCCCGCTTGGTCGATGACAAACGTCTCGGGGGCGCCCGTCACCCCATAGGCCCTTGCGGTGGCGTTGCTGGTCTCGGCAGTGGCAGGGTAGGTCACATCGAACTCGACCAGAAACCTCTTGACGTTCGCAGCGGCGTCCTTGTAGCCGACCCCGTAGAACTGCACTTCGTCTGGCCCGTAATCTCGCCAGACTTGCTCCAGGTCTGTGGCTTCTTGCCGGCAGGGGCTGCACCAACTTGCGAAAAAGTTCAGCACGACAACCTTGCCGCGTTGGGTTGCGAGGATCATAGGAGTCCCGTCGAACGAGATCAGCTGAAACTCTGGAACCGGCTCGCCCACCTGCGGCGACATGGCCGGTTCCCCATAAAGTGCGGCGACGAGCGCGATGACCACCACTAGGAAGACGGCACCGGCTGCCATCCAACCCGGGCGCAGTTGCTTGTGTCCGGTCAGGGGAATCTCATTCTGTTCCATTGCGTCGCTCTTGGGAGACGTCACGCCGATTGTACCTTTCTTCTCGATTCGTGTCCAGCTCGGCCTGCACAAATGGAGTGGGTGAGCGCCGGCAGCGGGCACGGGCTCGCTCATGAAAGGCACCAATGACAGAGCAAACGCTTCGCCGGATTCTTGGCCGTCTGCTGCGGCCCGCTGGCATACTGCTCATCATTCTCTTGGCCAGCTGGACGGCTATGGCTCCCGCTGAGGCGCGGATTGGCAACCTGATCAAGTTGGTGTATGTGCACGGGGCACTGGTGCTGTCCGGGATGCTGGCCTTTTCTCTCGCGGGTCTCCTCGCGATAGTAGCGCTCCTGGCACGTAGGCCCAGCTGGTTCCGGGCCGCGGACGCTGCCGGCAGGGGCGCCCTCCTTGCGTGGATCGTTTGTGCGATTTCTGCCATGGCAGTGACCAAACTGACCTGGGGGCAGCTTGTTGCCTGGAGCGAGCCGCGGGTTCGGTCGACGGCACTGATCCTTCTCGCTGCACTCGCCCTTGAGGTCGTTGCCAGGATGGTAAACCAATGTGACTTTGGCGCAGTGGTGCGGATCGTCATGGGGATTGCCCCATGGATTGTGACGCGCCAGGCAGAGGTGATCCGGCACCCCGTTGATCCCATTGGCGGTTCCGGCTCGACGGCGATCCAGGCCTTCTTCCTGTTGATTGTGCTGACCGTGGTCGCCCTCGTCCTGGACCTGATGGCATGGCTGTGGGTCGCGGCAGAGCTCCGGCAGCTGCACAACAGAGAGAGGCCACGACACCCAGGTGCAGGGGAAGATCCATGCGTGCACGTATCTTGACCGTACAGGAGAGCCGCTTCCTTGAGCGCGAAGCGAACAGACAAGGCTTGTCCTTTTCCCAGATGATGGAGAATGCTGGGATGGCGACTGCCATGGCCATTTGGGAGCGAGCGCAGCTGCGGAGCCGGCACGTCGTGGTTCTCGTGGGCCCAGGCAACAATGGGGGAGATGGACTGGTGGCTGCCCACTATCTGAGGGCCTGTGGGGCAGAGGTGACCGTCTATCTCTGGAGTCGACAACTGGGCGGCGATCCGAACTACGACAGAATAACCCAGGACCACATTCCGGTCGTCAGGGCAGAGGACGACATGGGCTACCAGGCCCTCCAGGCGCTCCTGAACTCGTCCCCCGTCGTTGTGGACGCTCTCCTCGGGGTGGGGGCCTCGAGGCCGATCGAGGGCAGCCTGTGCGAGATCCTCGGACTCGTGCGCGCTGCCAGTAGTGGCCCGACAGACGCGGTTCTGAGCGGTGCGACTCCACGGGCGCGGGCTGCGCAGCCAGTGATCGTCGCTGTCGACTGTCCGACAGGGCTTGATTGCGACACAGGCGCACTGGATCCAGCAAGTTTTCAAGCGGATCTCACGGTGACCTTCATTGGACCAAAGCATGGGATGCTGCGCTTTCCTGGGGCCGAAGCCGTGGGTGAGCTGGTGGTGGCTGACATCGGGATTTCCGATGACCTTCTTGGATACAGTGGCTGGCAGATGGCGACGGCCGGCTTGCTGCGAAGCTGGCTCCCGGGACGGCCCAGATCGGCAAACAAAGGTACGTTTGGGCGTGCCCTGATCGTGGCCGGCTCGATCGACTATCCGGGCGCGGCCGTGCTGGCGGGCACAGCGGCCACCCGGGTGGGCACCGGGCTCGTCACGATGGCGCTGCCGGAGCCGATACACACGGCTGTGGTTGCGCACTTGGCGGAAGCGACCTACATGCTTCTGCCGCAGAAGCATGGCGCTGTCTCCTCGGACGCAGTCTCCGCGGCGAAGGCGAAGGCCGCTGGATACGACGCACTTCTTGTGGGGCCTGGTCTGACGCAGGGCAGTGAGACAGTCGCTTTCGTTCATGGCCTGCTTGGTGTCGGAGGCCCGGGACGGCTGCCGACGCGAGGCTCTGGGGATGCCCTTCGCTCAGTCCTCTCCCTCGAGACAAGCACGCTTCCGCCGCTCGTCGTGGACGCCGATGCCCTGAATGCGCTGGCTGCCGCAGATCGTTGGTGGTCGGGCCTCCCTACGGGAACGATCCTGACTCCCCATCCGGGCGAGATGGCGCGGCTGATAGGGGGCGGCGTCCAGGCCGGCGACGTTCAGTCCGCGCGTGAGGAAGTGTGCTGGCGCATGGTCAATGAGTGGGGAGCGGTGGTGGTGCTGAAGGGGGCTTTCACCCTCGTTGCCGAGCCGGGGGGCAGGCAGGTGGTGATACCCTTCGCCAATGCGGGCCTTGCCAGTGCCGGAAGCGGCGACGTGCTGGCGGGGACAATCACCGGACTGCGAGCACAAGGGATGGGTCCCTTCGAGGCGGCCGTCGCTGGTGCGTACGTGCATGCGCTCGCTGGGGAGCTCGTCCGCTCAGACTTGGGTGACATGGGCATGGTAGCGGCGGATGTGGCGTTGCGCCTTCCACAGGCGCTTCGACAGATCCGCGGGCAGCGCAACTGACACTTGAACCGGAGGAGGACAATGATCCGTACCCTTGAAGAGCTGGTGTCCATGGCACAGAAGCACCCACCAGTCCGGGTCGCAGTCGCAGCCGCGGCTCACAGCCTTGTGCTTCAGTCGATCCGGCGGGCCACCGAGATTGGCATCGTCGAGCCTTTGCTGGTGGGACGCGAAATCGATGTGAGAAGGGAAGCCGAGGCCATTGGGTGGGACCTCAATGGCGCCCAGCTCGTGCTCGCCGACACAGGCGCAGCCACCGCGGCGACCGCTGTGGAACTGGTCAAGCGCGGCAAGGCAGAGGTCCTGATGAAGGGGTACTTGCATACGGATGAGATGCTGCGCGCGATCCTGAACCAGCAGGCAGGACTGCGCACAGATCGCCTGCTGACGCACGTTTTCGTTCTGGAAGTGCCGACCTACCACAAGCTGCTTATGATCAGCGACGCGGCCATCAACATAAACCCCCAGATCGCCGAAAAAGCAGCCATCGCCCAGAACGCTATCGACTTGGCGCGCAGGCTGGGAGTCGAGATTCCGAAGGTCGCTGCGTTGTCGTCGGTTGAGACGGTGAACCCCTCGATTCCCTCGACTGTGCATGCTGCCTGCTTGAGCAAGATGGCCCAGCGTGGGCAGATCAAGGGTGCGATAGTGGACGGACCTCTAGCGTTCGACAACGCAATCTCCGCCGAGGCGGCAAGCGACAAGGGGATCGATAGCCCCGTGTCGGGGGATGTGGATGTTGTGGTTGTGCCCGACCTGGACGCCGGAAACATCCTCTCTAAGAACTTGGAATACCTGGCACAGGCCAAGATGGCGGGCATTGTGATGGGTGCGAGTGCACCGGTGGTTCTCACCTCCCGCTCAGATCCGCCCAAAGCACGGGTCTATTCGCTGGCACTGGCCGGTCTTCTCTGCCGGCTGGGGGGATGCACAGACCGGCTGCCGATCGCGGCGGTTGGGTAGGTCCTGGCCGGAACAACTGGAAGGCTGATATGGCGTGCCAGCAGTCTATTCGGACGCAGCTCGGTGGCGGTCGCTCTCGGAGCGCCTCACCGGAGAAGGGAGACAAGCGATGGCAGCGTATGTGATCGTGGACATCGAGGTGACAGAGCCTCTGGAGTACGAGGAGTACAAGAAGCTGGCGGCGCCCGCTGTTGCGGCCTGCGGGGGCCGCTACGTTGTGCGCGGCGGCAAAGTAGAGGTGCTCGAGGGAGACTGGCCGACCAATCGTTTTGTGGTCCTCGAATTCGACGACGCAGACCAGGCGAAACGGTGGTGGGCGTCACCTGAGTACGGGGAGGCCAAGGCCATCAGGCACCGGACGGCACGAACCAAAATGATCGTGGTGGAGAACGCATGATTCCGGAGGCGTTCCTGAAGTGGGCATACGATGGCCGAGCACTGCTCATTCGACGCCAGGCTGAGTGTGAGCAAGTGGCCCCTCATGCGGCTGCTGTACGCTCCCGGATGTCTCGAGCGCCTCGATCTCAGGTTGTTCGGATCCCTGGAATTGGCCTTAGGCCACACCTGGGCGAATCTGCAGGCGGACCCATCGGTGACCTTGTTGTTCTATGAGCCGCCAGCCGTGAGCTTTGAGGTGCGCGGCCGTGCCGAGATTCACGGGGAGGGCAGCCTCTACCATCGGCTGATCAACGCCCAGCATGATGTCTACCACCAACCCCATCCGGAGCGCTGGGCCAAGCGTCCGGCATACCTGATTGCCATCGACGAGGTTTTCGACAACTCGGCGAGCTCGGAGGGCTTCGGAACGCGCCTTCTTTAGCGGCTCTGAACGCCTCGACGCACTAGGTTCCGCCTTCCGGGCCAGCCCGGCAGCTGGGCGCGTCTCGCCTCCCTGCACATATTCGGCTTGAGCCGGTCGCCGAATGAGGCGGCGGGGCTCAGGCCTGGAATTGACTTGACGGGCCAGAGGGCTTCTGCTACACTGGCGTACCATGAAGACCGCAGAGCGAAGATGTCCCGACGGGGCACGTGCCGCCTCATCGGGCATGACTCCCGGCTGGCGACTGGGCCTTTGGCCGGCGGTTGCCCTGCTTTGCCTCGGTGCCCTGGTCGTGAGCGGGTGCCACCTCCGCCCCATCCTATCGGACGTCTCAGTAGCGCCATCCACCATCTCTCCCAACGCCGATGGGTCGGACGACGCAACGAGCATTTCGTACAAGCTGTCTCGCACTGCCACGGTATCGGTCTACTTCGAGAACGCGAGCGGGGAGCGATTCTACTTCCGCCAAGAGAAGCCACGGTCGGCTGGCGGGTATCGCGTCCTGTGGGGCGGAGTGATTCACCGGCCGTATTGGCTGGATATGGGGGATACCCTTGGCTCGCAGCTGGTGAGGAGCTGGGTCTTGCCAGACGGTGCCTATCGTTGGGTGATCGAGGCGCGGGACGAGACCGGAGATTCACAGGAGGTGAGCGGCTCCATTCAGTTGGCAGGGGGCGATACCGTCGTGCCCGAGGTGCAGGCTTTTGGCGTGACGCTTCCAACCTTTAGCCCCAACCAGGACGGCCTCGCAGACCGCACCGGTGTCTCCTACTTCCTGAGCCGGGATGTCGACAGAGTCCAGGTATATGTCCACAGCCTCTCCGATCCTGCCGCTCGGTATCCTCTTGAGGAACAGGAGCGGGCCGTCGAGCCTGGCAAGGCTGGCTTCCACTACTACGACTATGACGGTGGGGTGGACAGGGGGGCGGAACCGCCCGCCGACGGCGACTATGTTGTGGTCGCCGAGGCGAGAGACCTGGCAGGTCACCACGTGGTAGTGAGCTCCACTCTGACGATTGCGCAGGGCGGGCAGCCACGCGCCGATGTTGTGCAGGGCACGATCCACTGGGCCAGCGCTCTGCGCAGCCAGTCGAGCACAGAGTTGTACACGGCTCTCGGTGAGACGTTGGTCTTCACGACCTATGTGGAGAACTATGGCGGCGTGCCCATCCGCACTTCGGGACCTCCCTCGGGAACCTGCTACCGGAGCGATCAGAACTCGAATACGCTGGCATCTGAACAGCAGAATGACAGCTGGTATCAGCAGGCCGGCGTGTGGCGATTCGGAGTCAACCTGGATGTCTCTCAGAGTGACTTCCCGTATCGTTGGGCCGTCGGCAAGCGCGAGGAGCTGCGCTGCGAGCTGATTGAGGGGCACGAGCAGTGCTTCCTGGACCCGGGCAAGCGCGGGACCGTAAGCGGCTGCATTCAGCTGGTTGGGCCATTCCCTCGGCCCGACGTCTACGCGTGGGGCGGGCTGATCCACGAGTATGTTGGCATCAAGAGCAAGAACAACTACGTAGACCAGGTGCTGCTTCACATCGCGGAGCCGTGAGCGCGCCTTGGACCTTGAGATCGTCATCGTCAGCTACAACACCAAGAGTCTCCTGGCACAGTGCCTCGAGTCCGTGTATGCCGGCCTGGAGCGGGCGGGTCTCCAGGGCCGGATATGGGTTGTCGACAATGCCTCGTCTGACGGGTCGGCATCGATGGTGCGCGACCATCACCCCGCCGTTCAGCTGCTGGCCCTCGACAGAAACCTTGGCTTTGCTGCGGGCAACAACGCAGCTCTCCAGGCGTGCGCATCTCGCGGCCGCTCGGAGGCCCGGCACATCCTCTTCCTGAATCCTGATACCCTCGTGCAGGGAGACGCCCTCGGCGGGCTGGTGCGTTGGCTTGATGCAACACCCGATGCCGGAGCAGCCGGGGCCAGACTGGTCTACCGCGACGGAGGATTCCAGCATTCGGCTTTCCGTTTCGCCGGCCTCGCGCAGGTCTTTTTCGACTTCTTCCCGGTTCATCACCGGCTGCTGGAGTCTCGCCTCAACGGGCGCTACTCCCGCCGCGCCTATGAAGCCGGGCTGCCCTTTGAGGTCGACCACCCTCTCGGGGCGGCGCTTATGGTTCGATCAGCCGTGCTGCGCCAGGTAGGCTCTTTTGACGAGCGCTTCTTCATGTACTGTGAAGAAGTTGACCTATGCCGGCGCATCTGGGCGGCCGGGTGGCGGGTCTTTTGCGTTCCAGGTGCGCTCATCGTGCACCTCGAGGGACAGAGCGCGAAGCAGTTCCGCGACCGGATGTTCGTGGAATTGTGGCGCAGCCGCTTCCTCATGTACGAGAAGTACGAGAGCAGGGCATTTCGGTGGGCCGCGCGGGCCCTGGTCAGACTGGGACTTGCCGCCGGGGGCTGGCGGGCGCGAAAGGCATTCCGCCGCGGGGCGATCGGCGAGGCTCAGTTATCAGGCCACCTGGCCGCCTATCGAGAGGTGGCATCACTGTGACCTGCAGGCTTGCCGCTGTCGTGCTGACCAGGAACGAGTCCAAGCACATTGTTGGTTGTCTGCAGAGCCTTGCCTGGGCAGACCAGCGAGTCGTCCTGGACTCGGGCAGCCACGACGATACCGTTACCCTCGCGCGCCGTTGTGGTGCGCAGGTGCTGATTCACCCCTTCAAGGATTTCGCGTCTCAGAGGAATGCTGCCCTGCTTGCCGTTGAGTCAGATTGGGTTTTCTTCGTCGACGCCGACGAGCGCGCAACGCCAGAGCTCGCCGACGAAGTGCGGCAGGCAGTCGCTCGCAGCGAAGACTCTCGGGTCGGCTGGTGGGTCCCAAGGCACAACTTCATGCTCGGACACCGGATGCGCGGTGGAGGGTGGTACCCCGACCCACAGTTGCGACTTCTGCGCCGCGGGAAGGCGCACTACGATCCCCAGCGGCCCGTACACGAGATCGTGATCCTGGACGGGTCCGCGGGCACCCTTCAGAACGTCCTTGTCCACTACAATTACGACAGCATCGCGCAGTTTCGGGACAAGATGCTGCGCTACACCGAGCACGAGTGCCAGATCCTGTACGACCGCGGGGTGCGCACCCGCCCTTGGACCCAGGTGACGATGCCGGTACGCGAGTTCTGGCGGAGATTCGTAGGGCTGCGGGGGTACAAGGACCATCTCTACGGCCTGCTTTTCTGCGGACTCATGGCGTGGTACACACACGTCACATACAGGAGGCTAAGGCAGAAGCGGGCCGGCGCCGGCTAGCACTCAGACCCGCTCGAGAATGCGCCGGAAGCCGCGGTCGATGTACTCTGAAATGATCTCCGCGCACTCGCGGTAGGCCTCGAGGGACTCGCCATACGGGTCGCGCACGTCCTTCCTCTTTCCCGCCATTTCGGCCAGTCGGTGCACTTTCCAGCGATACTGAGGCCACGTGCGCCGCACCATATCGGCCTGCTCAAGGCTCATGGTCAGAATGAGGTCAGCCTCCGCCACGTCGGCCGCATTAACTGAGTGAGCCACATGCTCCGAGATGTCGATGCCCCTCTCTGTCATGACCGCCAGTGCGTGCTCGCTGGCCGGTTGGCCGTCGATGGCCCAGGTGCCGGCCGACCAGACGCGGTGTGCGGTGTGAGGAAGCGCAGTCGCCAGCCTGCTGCGAAGCAAGCCAGCCGCCATCGGAGAGCGGCAGATGTTGCCTGTGCAGATGAATAGGACGGCGCTCACAAAGGACTCTCCCTGTTGGGCCCAAGTCTCGGGTGCTGGCAGAGGTCAGCGGCTGCCTCTGGAAGGGCGACTATACCATAGGGAAGCCTGAGCTACAAATCGAGCAGGGCATGGCCCGAGGCATATGTGCAGCGCCGTGGTCCGTCGAAGTTGGCGCACGGAGAAGCAAATGGGCCGGAACCCATGCTGGTCCCGGCCCACCAGCGTTTCGGTGTTACGATAGCTCGGGCTGGAGCAGTCCGAACGTGCCGTCCTTGCGCCGGTACAGCACGTTTGCCTGACCTTCCTCCGCGTTGTAGAAGACAAAGAAGTCGTGGCCGAGAAGCTCCATCTGCTCAATGGCTTCTTCAGGCAACATCGGAGTCATCTGGAAGCGCTTGCGACGGACGATGGCCGCAGGCGCCTCTTCAGCTTCCTGCTCTGCCTCAATGGGGAGTGGCTCAACCGCAACACCTGCTCCGCGCCAGCGGTCCGCTCGGCGACCCTTATAACGTGCAATCTTGCGGTACATCCTGTCGAGCACGGTGTCAATGGCCGTGAACATGTCGTCCGCACGTTCCTCCGCACGCAGGATGACCCCGTTGGAGCGGATGGTCACCTGGCAGACCTGCCGGTCTTGAGCAGCCCTGGTCCCCTCCGTGGTCAACTCGACCCAGGCCCCCGTGATCGTGGGCAGATACCGGTCGAGCTTGCCGATCTTGCGCTGGACATGGTCCCGCAGCCGCTCTGTCACCTCGATGTTCTTGCCCTTGATGTTCAGTTCCATTTTCGGTTCTCCTTGTTGGTAGGATTGTTGCTGCTATCTTGTGGGAGCTACTTGGCCCGCGCGAGTGTGTAGGCTACTACCGTCGATGCGCCACCACGGCGCAGGGCTGCCGCGGCGGCTTCGAGCGTCGCGCCCGTAGTGCAGACGTCGTCGATGAGCAGCACCCTGCTGTGGCGCAGGCTGTCATCCGTGCACCGGAAGGCACCCTGCACGTTGGCGTATCTCGCACGAGTATCCAGACTCACCTGTGGCAGCGTTGCCCGCGAACGCCGGAGTACATTCTCCACGACCGGATGCCCAAGAAGACGGCCGAGCTCGCGAGCGAGCAGGGCTGCTTGGTTGTAACCACGCTCCCGCTCGCGTGCAGGATGAAGGGGTACCGGAACAATGGCGTCCATGTCTGCGCCTCCCTCAGGTGCGAGCCTAGTCCAGGCACGGGCCATCATCTGTCCAAGGGGAGCCGCCAGCACGGTCACTCCCTGGTACTTGAGCTCGTGTATCGCCTCACGCATGGTCCCGCTGAAGTAGGCGTAGGCACGAATCGCGCCCAGGTCGGGCCCCGGCTCGCTACACAATCCGCATCGAATCGAGCACCCACCTCCTGAGGTGCCTGCCTCCGTGTCAGGAGCCACGGCACGGCCGCAGCGAGGGCACACCGGAGGCTGGATGACATCGATTGCCCGAATGCAGCGCTCACAGAGCCACGCCCCCAGCTTGCGGCACCCGGCACAGCGGGGTGGAAAGAGCAGGTCGACGATCGCCTCGGTCAGCTGGCGGACCCAGGAAGCTCTGGCCTGCCCGGATGGCTGTGTCTCGGATTGTGGGATCACCATCACATCGTGCCCGAGCTCGCCCAACCGCGCCTGGCCCGCACACAGCGGGAAAGCAGCTGGAGTGTGCACTCCCCGCGGATGGCGCGAGCAGCCTCAGACACCATTCTACCATCCATGTGGCTGTCAGGCAAACCGGTTCGCGCAGCCATTAAGTCGGGGGGCTGGGGTCCCTTAGGGCGCCGTCTTGAGCTGATCGATGATGTTGCCGATGGCCGGCTCAACCAAGAGGTAGACCACGATGACCACGATGACGATCAGGACAAGCACCAGTGCGTACTCGACAAGGCTGCCGCCCGCATCACGAGGTCGGTGCTGCATTTCTGTAGGTCTCCTTCTCTTGTGGGCTGCCAAGACGCTTCACACTCACATGATACCAGGGAGGTCCGTTTCCTGCAACCGGCGGCAGGTCCCGACCCATCCCACCTATTCGCCCCACCTGGACCAACCCAGCCGAGCCACCGTCTGCAACGCTCGTAGAATCTCGGTCCTGGAGATCTTGGACGAGCCCATCTGGCGGTTCTCGAAGAGGATTGGGATCTCGCCCACGGTGTATCCCTTCTGAGCGCACAGGAACAGCATCTCTATCAAGAACGAGTAGCCGTTCGACCGTATCGTGTCAAGGGGGGCGCTCTCCAAGACGGGACGGCGGTAGCCGCGAAAGCCCGCCGTTGTGTCTGTAGCCGGCAGTCCGAGGACGAGGCGAGCGAAGAGGTTCGCACCGCGGCTGAGCGCCTTCCGCGAGGCTGTGCAGTGCAGTGTGCCACCGCCCGCAACGTAGCGCGAGCCGATGACGATGTCCCACTTGTCGAGGGACTCGACGAGCTCAGGAAGGTGCCGGGGGTGGTGCGAAAAGTCGGCGTCCATCGTGCAGACACGAAAACATCCGGCCTCTATCGCTGCCCGCATGCCGGCAATGTGCGCCGTGCCCAGCCCAAGCTTGCCGGGGCGGTGGAGTACGTGCACGTGCGGATTCCGTGCCGCCATGGCGTCCGCCAGTTGGCCGGTGCCGTCCGGCGAGTTGTCGTCGACGACAAAGACCTCGAAGGGCACAGGCAGGGCGAGGATTTCGCCGATTAGCGCGACGATGTTCTCGCGCTCGTTGTAGGTTGGTATGATGACAGAGTTGAGTTGCACGTGACGTTCGTCCCAGAACCAGAGGGATTCTAGCCGCCTTGGGCCCGATGTGCAAGCCTCGGCGAGTCCGTCGTTCCCGAGGCGGTGCCTCCGAATGGATTTTGCCGGCCGATCGGTTTCTGGTATAGTGGGGCGGTGCGAACCAAGACCCACAGGGAAGATGTCCGCTCACGCCGCCGGCTGCGCACCATGCGGTTCTTCAGCACCCTGCGGCATGCGGAGAGAAGGTGAGGTAAGGGCCTAATGCGCAGCGCATGGGGCCTTTCTCATGACTGGTGCCTGTTGGCTGTGTGGAGGGGCTCGTGAGCGTAGGACAGCTCTATCGGCTGCAGCAGATTGACAGCGAGGGGGACGACAAGAGCCAGCGCCAGTCCGAGATAGTAGAGAGCCTGGAAGTGCCCGAGGATCTTGTGGAGGCCCGCGCACGTGCCGCCGAGGCCGAACTCCAGCTGCATGACACCAAAACCAGGATGCGCGCCATTGAGCTGGAAGTGGGCAGCCTGAACACCAAGCTCAAGGCCAACCAGGAACGGATGTACGGAGGCAAGGTCCGCAACCCCAAGGAGTTGAGCGGCCTTGCGGAAGAGGCCAATTCGCTCAAGCGCCACCGGTCCGAGCTCGAAGATGCCGAGCTCGACCTGATGCTGCGCTCTGAGACCCAGGAAGCGGACTTGGCCGCGCAGACTGCTCTGTTGCGCCAGTTGGAAACGGACTGGGTGGAGCAGCATGGAGCGCTCGTTGCTGAGAAGCAAGGCCTGGAGGCACGCCTTCTCGAAATACAGGACCTCCGGAAAGAAGTACGATCGCGCATCCCGCGGGCCGAGTTGGCGATGTATGATGATCTTCGTGCCAGGTTGGGAGGAGTGGCAGTTGCGCTCCTGCGGCATGGGATGTGCCAGGTCTGTGGGGTCGACCTTCCGACGGCCGAGGCTCTCGCGGTGGAGCGGGGCGCGACGCACTTCTGCCCCGTGTGTGACCGACTTCTGTGCGGGGGTGGGTAGCCTGGGAGGCGACAGCTGCCTGCTCGTCGGCTTCTCCGGCGGAGTCATTTGTCGAGCAATCAGACAGGGAGAGATAGCAGCGCATGGTAGACAGGGACAGAGTGAAGGGCGCGCTGGCTGAGCTTCAGGCGTTTCTAGGTGAAGGGAGAGCTACAGACTCCGCGATTCACCGGATGGCCTACAGCCGCGATTGGAGCCCTCGGCCAAAGGAGATGATCGATCTGCCGGACATCGTTGCTGTGCCCCAAAGCACAGACGATGTCGTGCGAATCGTTGAGGTGGCGTTGCGGCACCACCTTCCCGTAGTCCCCTTTGCAGGTGGGACGGGCATGGGCGGAAGCGTCGTGGCCTGGAAAGGTGGGATCCTGGTCGAAACCAAGGGCATGAATCGGGTGCTGGAGGTCGATCCGGCGAACATGTCGGTGACGGCACAGGCAGGCATCACGCTCTGGGAGCTGAACGAAAAGCTCGCTCCGTATGGCTTGTGGCTTCCGCACCAGCCGGAGAGCAAGCGGGCGTGCACCATCGGGGCGTCGATTGGATGTGACAACGACTCGACCTTCGGGGTGCGCTATGGCAAGATCATGGACTGCCTGACCGACGTTGTGGTGGTGACGGGGCGGGGCGAGGCAATTCGGTTTGGGCACCGGAAGGCGTCTTTCTCCTCCACCGGTTACAATCTCATGGACCTCTTCGTGGCTGCCGAGGGAACGCTGGGCGTGGTCACCGAGGCGACGCTGCGTGTTGTCACCCTGCCCAAAACGCGCCTAGTGCGAGGATGGGTGTTTCGCACGCTCGTCGATGCCGCCCGCGCCCTGGAGCGCACTCTTGCGAGCGGGCTCTCTGTGGAGAGCGCACACATCAACTGCCGTCGGCGCCTGCACTTCTACACTCACTCTTTCCGCCAGAAGTACGGCCGTGACCCAGACGTGCCGGAATGGGCCGAGTCCATCCTGTTCCTGTCGTTCGCCGGGGACGAAGAGGTCGTGGACTTTAGCCTGGGCAAGGCGCGCCAGATACTGGAAGGTGAGTTCGGCGGCGAGCTGGTGCGGGAGCAGGAGATGGTCGAAGGCTACTGGGACAGCAAGCACCGGCTCGACTTTGTTCCGTTCAAGCAAAAGTGGCCCGACAGCCAGAGGCAGAAAAAGTTCGGGGCGGCGGACGTCGGCGTGCCCATGGGCCACCTGGAAGAGATGTACCGTGCCTTCCTCGAGATTGCCGCAAAGTATGGGCAGGACATCCTGGGAATGACCGTCTACAACGAGACGCCCAACAAGGTCAGCCCGAGCATCAGCTTTGCGGTGTTTACCGATGACTCGACCCAAGAGGCTGTGGCGGACTTTTACCGGTACGTGCGGGAGATGAGCCTCAAGGCGGTGGAGCTTGAAGGAACGATGAGCACCTACATCGGCGACGGCGACCGGCTGGGAGGGTTCAGTGAGCGGGAGCACGGCCGCAGCTACCAGTACATGAAAGAGCTCAAGGCGCTGTTCGACCCCGACAACATCATGAACCCCGGGAAGAAGTTCGAGTCGCGCTGGATAAAGGACTGATCGAGGATTGGCATGGAGAACCACGAGGCATTACAGCCGTTCGTCGACGATATCTACACGTGCAACCGGACCAGGTGCGGCTTCTGCCGGGAGGAATGCCCGGTCTATCGCGTAAAGCGGCTGGAAACCTACTCGAGCCGGGGACGCATGCTGGCCGCACGGGGACTGCTCGAAGGGGTCCTGGAGCCTTCCGGAGAGCTGCAGGAGGTGATGGATGACTGCCTGATGTGCGGGTACTGCCAGGCTCGCTGTGCGCTCCACAATCTTGACATCTTCAGCGCAGTGCGCGAAGAGCTGCGGGCTGCGGGGTACGTCTCGCCGAAGCACGAAAAGACCGCAGCCAAGATCCTGGAGGAGGGCACGCTTTTTGACCGCCCGGCGCCCATCCATCGTCAGGGCACTACGCCTCTCTACCTGGGTTGCGCCTACCAGAACAAGCCGCACGAGGTGGACAAGATCGTCTCAGTGCTAGGCAAAGTCGGGATCGATGCGCTGATCTCTGACGAGGTGTGCTGCAGCTACATCGTCGGGGCGGTGGGCCTGGAGAAGGAGTTCGGACAGGCGCAGGAGCGCTTCCGCCAGATCTATGGCCCCCACCTGGCGGGAAGCATCCTCACCGTCTGTCCGACCTGCACGGCGACGCTGCGGGATGAATACGGCCTCCCTGTGCAGCACGCCCTGGTGGCGGTAGCGCAGAGGTTGGAGGGCATGAACCTGGTGCGGGTCAGCCGGAAGGTGACGTACCATGACCCCTGCCACCTGGGAAGGATGCTGGGCGTCACAGAGGAGCCGCGTCGGATTTTGCGGGCATTGGGCATGGAGCTGGTCGAGATGGAGCACCACGGGACCTTCTCCACCTGCTGTGGGGGAGGCGGCGGCGTGCTGGATGTGGACCGGACTCTCGCCGTCGAAGTGTCCAAGAACCGGGTGCGCGATGCGGTTGCCGTCGGCGTGGACACGATTGTGACGGCATGCCCGACCTGCCAGCCGACGCTGCTGCGAGGTTCGGGCCGGGTGGCCAATGAGCTGGGCGTGTTTGTGGACGTGCTTGACCTTTGGGAACTGCTGGATCAGGCTCTGCCGTAGCACATGGTACCGGCTCTCGAATTGCCTCCAGCGCGACGGCACTTGCGGGAGGCGTTCTTTTGTCGAGGACCCCGCTGCCCACCCTGTGCGTCAGGAACGGTAGAGCAGCGAGACAACAAGCATGCGTGCCAGGTCAAGGAGGATCATTGCCGCCACTGGGGAGATGTCCACCGTGCCTCCGATCGGGGGGATGACCCGCCGCAGAGGGGCCAAGATTGGTTCGGTGACCCGGTAGAGGAAGCGGACAATTGCCCGGGGTAGTCGGTAAGGGTTGGGTCCCAACCAGGAGAGGATCACCCGGACCAGAATCAGGAACTCGTACGCCCTGAATACGGCCGATATGCCGTTGGCCACAAGGGTCATCGAGTCAGTCCCGGGTTATGATCGACATAACGACTCCGAGCAGGAGACCGATTGGCCGCGCGCCGCAGTCTACATATCATGGGTCGTCTCCTGCGAAGATGGCTCGCCCGATCCGGACCATAGTGGCTCCCTCCTCGATGGCAACCTCAAAGTCGTCAGTCATTCCCATGGAGAGATTCCGCCAGTCGGTATCTGGAAAGGTGTCTCTCAACTCATCCCGCAGACGGCGCAGGGCGATGAATACGCCGCGCGCATCCTCCGCATCGGCGACAATTGGCGCGATGGTCATCAAACCTTCCACCTTGATGTGGGGGAGAGCCACGACCTGGCCTATGCTGGAGAACAGCCTCTGGCGTCCTTCGGGGTCCTTGAGCCAACCAGAAGCACCAAAGCCGCCCTTCGAGGCCTCGCCCGAAACGTTGATCTGCACCAGCACAGGCAGGCGCTCCGGGCGCTGCGCGGATAGCCGGTCGAGCCGGGCGGCGAGGCGCACGCTGTCGACCGAATGCACAACCTGCATCGACAGAAGGACCTGCTTGGCCTTGCGGCTCTGGATGTGGCCAATCATGTGCCAGGTGATGTCCGGCGGTAGGAGAGCCGCTTTTGTGGCGGCCTCTTCGACCCGGTTCTCGCCGAAGTGACGCAATCCAAGGTCGTACGCCGCCCGGATCGTGTCGATCGGCACCGTCTTGCAGACGGCAACAAGGCAGACAGCTGCGGGGTCGCGCCTGGCGCGCGACGCTGCGGCGGAGATGCGGCCCAGTACCGAAGAAAGCCGGGTCGATAGCCCCATCACAGGCGCCCTCCAGGTTCACCCTTGCCGCCCTGAGGGCTGATTCTGTGCTCGCCAAACCCGGGCAGGCTCCTTGGGTGCAGGGAGGCGGGAAAAGCTACGCTGGGACTGACCTTCCTTGGTGGTTCCCCCTGCGGCAGATCGCTCACTTCGTGCGCCAGTCGCTCGCGAAGGTACGCCACGACCGCAAAGCGCCCTGTAAGCCCTTTGTCGGCCCGGTGCGAGAAGAACTCGGAGCTGCCGCAGCAGGTGCAGATGCCTGCCTGTTCTATCTGAGCCACCCCGGCATCGGTCAGCTGGTCTGCATTGCCGGCGGAGAGATCGAGGCGCCAGCGAGCTCCGTCACGCCTCATGACCCGCCGCCAGTCTGGGAGCGAATAGCCCATGGCGGTGGCAACGTCATCGCCCACCTCGTAGCAGCAGGGGCCGATGGCTGGCCCGAGCGCAGCAAGGAGGTCCCGTGGCTCGGAGCCAAAACTGCGTCCCATGGCCTCCAGCGCTCTCCGTACCATGCCCTGAGCAAGCCCGCGCCATCCGACGTGGAACAACCCCAGGGCGTGCCGGGCTCGATCGTAGAGGAGGACTGGCTGGCAGTCGGCGAAACGCAGCATCAGAGCGAGCCTGGCAGATTGGGTCACCAGCCCGTCCGTCTTCTGGAGGACCCTGCCCGCATCCTCTTCCGTCGCGAGGGCAACGTGATTGCCATGAACCTGTTGAGCTGTGACCACACGGTTGGGCGATATCCCCATGTATCGGAAGATGCGCGCATGGTTCTCCGTGGTCGCCGGCAATTCATCGCCCACGCTGTTCCCCACATTGAGCGTGGCGAAGGGAAGCCTGGAGACGCCTCCCAGCCGGGTGAAGACGGCATGGCTGAGGTGCTCGGCGGGCAAGCTGTGGAAGCGGTAGGTGACCAAGTCACCACTGATCTCACGGTGCATGGTGCTGTCTCAAGCGGGCAGTGCCGGGAGTGTAGCATACCTGACCGGGGACGGCAAGCACCCGTCCACTCGGAGGGAAGCGACGCCGCCCTCCATGACTCATACGCCGTCAAGCATTGCCGGGGGCCGGCGCAGCGCTTCAGTCAGCGCCGACAAGCGACGGAAGCCCATAGACCCAGCGGCTGAAGCCATCGGTCCACTCATACGGGACGCCAAGCTCCGAAAGGCCGATCCACAAAATCCCCACGGCTTCCCTCGCTGTTAGCCAAGCCCGGTGGCGCCATGGGATGCCGGCTAGGTTCGTGCTTGTCGGGCTGGGGTGTACCGCTATGCCTTCCCCTTCGAACAGCAGGCGCGCTCGCTCGAGGTGGAGAGGGTGACTCACGAGGATGGCTGACCGCCAGCCCTGTTGCCGCATCAGCAGGGCAGTCGCGCGCGCATCCTCCCAGGTCGTCATCGAGTCTTCCGCGAGTAGTACGTTTGTCGCGGGCACGCCCTGTGCCACAGCCAGCCGGCACGCCACTGCAGCCGCGGAGAGGCGATCGCCCCGGTAGCCGCCGGTGCATATCAAGTGGCGAGCAAAACCGGCCTGGACGAGGGCGACTCCGTGGAGGGTGCGCGATTGGAGGTCAGGCCCAGCCTGGCCGCTGGCGTCCACCTGCGCCCCCAGCACAACCACAACATCTGCCTTGGTGGCCTGGTCACGGGAACCGGTGCGGTTAATGCGATATGCCAGGTACGCAAACTGCGCCACCCCGGCCAGCAGGGCCATGGCCGTTACGACAGAGAGCGTGCGCAGAAGTCGCCGGAACATAGGGCGATTTTAGCACGGCCTCCGCCACATGCCAACTGCCGTGCGCCACTATCCCGCCCCTAGCACTCGCTAAAGCCGCAGTTGACGCACTTCCGGCAGCCCTCCATCGCAACAAAGGTTGCCTGGCCGCAATCTGGGCACAGGTCCGCATGCTCGCCGGGAATATGGATGGGAAGAGGGAGATGCTCTAGCGGCGGTACTGATTCGACCACCGTCATGTGCCGTGCGAGGACCTGTGCAACGGCATCGGGCAGTGATCGAACGCGGTTGGGCCCAAAGCCCAAGGGGCGTGGGCCACCGATGCCTGCCAGTTGGTCGATGACCTCCGTGAGGCGTTCCTGAGCCGTCAGGGCAGAAGGCATGCGGAGTATGAGGCTGATGAGCCGGCCGATGGCTTCCGCGACGGCAGCTGTATCCGAACCAGCTTTGCCGACATTGGCAAACACCTCAAACGGTGCCCGATCGCCGTTTTCATTGATGGTGATGAACGCTGTGCCGAGAGGACTAGGTGTCCGATACGTGGTCCCGTGGAGAGTCGCGGGTCTCGGCTTTAGCGGCTCAGGTTCGGACCGCGCCAGTTCCCGCGCAGCGCGCGTCTTCTTCGTCTCGAGAACGGCCCGCTCGCGCGAACCCGCAACATAGGCAGTCAGCCCCTTGCAGCCCAGTCTCCAGGCGAGTTGGTAGGCGCGTGCGACGTCTTCGACCGAGGCGTCCTCGGGAAAGTTCACCGTCTTGGAGATGCTGTTGTCGACAAAGGCCTGAATCGCGGCCTGCATCCGCACGTGGCCCTCGGCCGGGACGTCGGAAGAGACGACGAATACTCGGGCGACGTCTTCCGGTACCCCAGGCACGCCTTGGCAACTCCCCGTGACCGAAACACTCTCCAAGATCCGCTCACGCAAGCCAGCATCGACACCAGCGCGCTCTAGGGACCGCATAAACAGCGGGCTCGAGTACGCGAGCTCCGTGTCGTGAGCCTCGTCATGGAAGTGGCGCACATACGCCAGCGCAAAGGCTGGCTCGCAGCCATAGGCCTCGCATCCGGCCACGGTGGAAATCGTGCCGGTGGGGGCTACGGTGGTCTGTGCCGCATTCCGAATACCATGAACCCGAATGCCCTGCGCGATCCCCTGCCAGTCCACGTGCGGTCGCCCGAACTCGCGGGCATAGGGTGTCAGAGGGGCGGGCGGATGCCACTCCAGTTCTGAGGGATCATAGATCGAGCCTTCGATGGCTGGAAACGCCCCTCGCGCACTGGCTCTCTGGATGCTTGTGCGCATCGCGTGATAGCGAACAAACTCCATGACCTGGGCAGCAAACTCCTCGCCTTCGGGGCTTCCGTAGCGGATGCCCACCCGGTACATGAGGTCGCCCAGCCCCATGACTCCCAATCCAATGCGCCTGGCCCGGCGTGCTGCCTCCTCAACCTCCGGCACGGCGGGCAGGTATTGGTTGGCATCGACCACATTATCCAGGAAACAGGTGGCCAACTCGACAGTCCGCTGTAAGAGCGCCCAGTCGACTCTGTCCTCCTCTGTTGCATGTTTTGCCAGGTTAACGGACCCAAGGCAGCAATTCTCATATGGGCCGAGCCACTGCTCGCCGCATGGGTTGGTTGCCTCAAGCTGGTATAGGTGGGCCACAGGATTGTGGCGGTTCGCGGTGTCTAGGAACAGGACACCTGGCTCGCCGTTGCGGTGCGCATATCTGGCGATTTCGTCAAACACCTCGCGAGCGCGTATGCGCTTCCACACCGAGCCATCCTGTGGGCTTATCAGGTCGTATTCGTCGTCCGATTCGACAGCGCGCATGAAAGCATCGGTGACGCCCACGGATATGTTGAAGTTGGCAATGTCCCCTTCGTCGCCCTTGCAGCGGACAAAGTCCAGTATGTCAGGATGGTCCACGCGGAGCACCGCCATGTTCGCCCCGCGGCGAGTTCCTCCCTGGGCAATCTCCCCGAACGCCTTGTCGTAGACCCGCAGGAAGCCGACCGGCCCTGTGGCGAGGCCCTTGCTCGTACTGACCCGAGCGCCCTTTGGCCGGAGGCGCGAGAACGAGAAACCGTTGCCTCCGCCTGTTTGCTGGATTAGGGCAGCCACACGCAGTGTCGAGAAGATCCCGGCCGGGTCCCGACCCATGTCGTCGTGGATGGGCAGGACAAAGCACGCCGCCAGCTGGCCGAGGGGTGTTCCGGCCCCGGTGAAGGTCGGCGAGTTGGGCATGAATCGAAACGAGGTCAGGATGTCGTAGAACGCCAGGGCTGTTGAGGAAGGATTCTGCCCGTAGTGGGCGTCTGGGGCAGCGACAACCGTCGCCACCCTCCAGAACATCTCCGCAGGTGACTCAACTGGCTCGCCATGGGCACCATGGCGGAGGTACCGCCGGCGCAGCACCGTGAGGGCATTCTCCGTCAGCAGGATTTCTCTGTCCAGGGCCGGCGGCTCGTCCGGAAGACCAATGGGGGATCGATCGATTGCTTCACGCATCTCTATTCCTGACTAGATATCGAGCTTGAGTTGGGACTTGGATCCGGCCTCGCGCTGCCGGCGTTCTAGAAGGTCTTGAATCTCGTCGGCGAGGTCCTCCACATCGGCGAACCGGCGATAGATCGTCGCAAACCGGATGTAGGCAACTTCATCGAGGCGGCGGAGGTTGGCCATCACCATCTCCCCGATCTCGCGGCTCGTGACCTCACGGCTGCCACGGTGATAGAGCTCGCTCTCAATGCCGCTGACCAGTTCTTCGATCGCTTCGGTTGCGATCGCTCGCTTGGCGCAGGCGATCTGTATGCCTCGGACGATCTTGTCGCGATCGAAGGGCTCGCGCCGACCGTCACGCTTGATCACCATCAGCCTGAGCGGAGCAATCCGCTCATAGGTGGTGAATCGGCGATTGCACTGCAGACACTCCCGCCTGCGACGGATTCCGCCTTCGGCGTCCCGTGTGTCAATCACTCGCGAATCTGGTGCCCCACACAATGGGCAGTTCACGCTGTCACTCCTGGGCACCGGCTGCACTTCGACGACCACAGACATACTCGCCGGATACTGGCATGCGCCAGGATCCGGCTCTGCCACCAGTTGTGGCCGGTCGTGGTGGACCCACAACTGCTAGTGTAAATCTAGTATACTATGGACCCATTCAGGGCGCAAGATCGGCCGTGGGGGCGTCCGGCAAAGGGCCCCATCCGTTAACCTGGGGTGCGAGCAGCCTCGCCCTCATAGAGGGAAGAGGGCGAGGCTGGTTTCTGCTATAGGTTGCTCCGGCAGTGGGAGCCCGGTTCTACCGACGGCGCAGGAAGGTCGGGATGTCGAGATCGTCGTCGACACCCCGCGGCGGGACGCTCGGGCTGGCTGTGGGGCGGGATGCCTGCGCCAACCTCGGACCTGGTCGCACCACGGTGGCAGCGGAAGCTGCAACGTGCTGGACGGCCACCGGCTTCTGAGGCGCTGCCGAGTCGAATCCGGTCGCGATGACCGTCATGCGGATCTTGTCCACCATGGCCTCGTCGACCACGGCACCGAAAATGATGTTGACCTCGGGATGAGCCGTCCTACGAATGATCTCGGCCGCCTCATTGACCTCGAATAGGCTCATGTCAGGTCCGCCGGTGACATTGAACAGGATGCCTCGCGCTCCATCAATGGTGACGTCCAGAAGGCGGCTGGCTATCGCTTGCTCGGCGGCCTGAACCGCCTTGTTGTCGCCTTCTCCGTACCCGATGGCCATGAGAGCCGCACCACCCTGGGCCATGATGGAGCGCACGTCGGCAAAATCGAGGTTGATGAGCCCCGGCAGCGTGATGAGCTCGGAGATGCCTTGGATGCCCTGGCGTAGAACTTCATCGGCTTCACGGAATGCTTGCCGGAGGCTGGTCTTCTTGTCCACGATTTCGAGGAGGCGGTCATTGGGGATTGCGATCAGCGTATCGACATGCTGCTTCAGGTTCGCGATGCCTTCGTCTGCGACCTGGCGCCGGCGTGCTCCTTCGAAGGAGAAAGGCCGGGTCACGACTCCGATGGTGAGGGCACCGGTCTCTTTGGCGATGCGGGCGATAATGGGCGCCGCGCCGGTTCCCGTTCCCCCTCCCATTCCCGCGGTGATAAAGACCATGTCCGCGCCGCTGATGGTTTCGTACAGGTCATCGCCGCTCTCCTCGGCCGCCTTGGCGCCGACCGCCGGGTCGCCCCCCGAGCCGAGGCCCTTCGTCAGCTTGTCTCCAATCCTTACGCGATTGGGCGCATTGGCGGACATTAGTGCCTGCGCATCCGTGTTGACGGCAATGAACTCGACCCCGCGAAGACCTTCCTCCATCATTCGATTGACGGCGTTGCTGCCGCCCCCACCTACTCCGAGAACCTTGATCCGCGCAAAGTTCTCCACATCGAGACTGACGTGCTGCTTCATGGCTTTCTCCCTTCGTTTCTATTGGTCGCTGAAACCAGTACTCTATTCATTGAGTAGCCGTCCGGCAGGGCACTGCAACTCGACTCTGCCGGCCGAACCTCGCTTCCACCGCTACCCTGGTAGGAACGCCCTAAGCCAGTCACGCACTTTGGTCCAGAAGATGCTGGGCCGGCGCTGTGGCTTGACTTCTTCCCTCGCAGAGGGCTCGTGCCTCATGCCCCAGAGAAGGAGCCCGACTGCGGTGGCGAAGGCCGGTCCCTCCACCGAGTCGGTCAACCCCTGAAGGTCATGGGGAGACCCGACGCGTACAGGCAGATCGAGCACCCGCGTTGCGAGGTCCTTGAGGCCGGTCAACTCCGAAGCTCCGCCGCACATCACAAGACCTGCGGCCAGCAGTCCATCGTAGCCAAGTCTCTTGATCTCCCGGAGGATAAGGACGAGGATCTCTTCCGCGCGTGCCTCGAGCACCTCAGCCAACCTCAGCCTGGAGACTGCCTGTCTGGCTCCGTCGCCGAAAGAAGTGACGTCGATCGCCTCGTCCGCGTCCAGTGCCGAGGACAGGGCATGCCCGTACTTGATCTTGAGATCCTCGGCCGTCTTGCGCGGAGTGCGCAGGCCCAGGGCCACATCGGACGTCATGTGCTCCCCACCAGTGGGCAGGACCTGTGTGTGCCAGATGCTCCCCTCGATGAAGATGCCGACATCAGTCGTGCCACCTCCAATGTCTGCGAGAACCACGCCCATGTCGCGCTCAGAGTCGCGTAGTACTGCCTCGCCCGATGCGAGCGACTGAAGAATGAGGTCGTCGATGCTCACGCCGGCATCTGAGACGCACTTGACGAGGTTGCTGACCAACGTGGATGAGCCGGTCACAATGTGGGCGTCGACCTCAAGCCGCGTTCCCTGCATCCCAACGGGATCCTTGACGCCCTCCTGGCCGTCGAGGATGAAGCCTCGCGGGATGGCATGGATGATCTCCCGGTTGTGGGGTATGGCAATTGCCCTGGCGCCGTCAAGGGCTCGGTCGACGTCTGCCTGGGTTATGCCCCGTTGGCTGCGGGAGATCGCGACAACTCCGCGGCTGTTGATCGCTGAGACATGCCCCCCTCCGACAGACACGTAGGCACTGCTGATCTCGTAACCCGAGATCTGTTCGGCCTTGCGCACCGATGCACGAATCGCCTCCGTAGCCTCCTGAAGATTGACCACGACTCCCTTCTTCAGGCCGCGAGAAGGCGCGATGCCGACACCGATGATCCGCAACTGATCGCCGTTTTCTGCCTCTCCCACGAGTGTGCAGATCTTGGTTGTGCCTACATCAATGCCTACGATCGGTCTCGGTTCCGTCACTTTTCCCTCATTCCTGCCACCTACCTGCCAATGGAAGAACCTTTGCCCTTGGCCGCTGGCTAGTTGTCGCCAGAGGCCGTCCTTCCAGATGACGAGCCATAGACCGGCCGGTCGGCCCAGCGCACGTCGACGTAGGTGGGCTTGATTGTGCTGTCTTGAAAGTGCTGGTTGAGTAGCTCAGTGACCTGTATCTTGTGGGCCAGGTCGGCGCTGTCCCCCACATAGACCGGCCATTCGCCGGCCTGGGCCACCTGGGTGTAGAAGAGGCCTCGGTTGGCATCGTGGAAAAAGACCCGGACTCCGGTGAGGGAGGCAGCCAACTCGCGTACCGACGAGGCCAGCCCGGAGGGCTCAACTTGGTCTCCGGGCACCAGGATGCGGCCGCTGTAGTCGATCACAAAGACCGTGCTCGGGGCCTGGGTGTCTCCGTGGTAGGGCAGGACGACTCCCTCTGCGTCCAGCCACCAGTCACGATGCTGGCTCTCCGAGCGCCAGAGGATGACCGGCTGGCGTTCCTCGACATGGATCGAGATCTGCGAAGGCAGAGAGCAACTCACGTCGACAGACTTCACACCCTGCAGTGAGGAGACCTGACCTTCGACTCGCCTCGGGTCTACCCAGAAGATAGACTGCTTGTCGATGTCCGCGGCCGCGTAGACGGCCTGCGGATCTAGGTGCTGCGTCCCTGAGATCACCGCCTCGTAGACAAAGAACCTCTCGTCCGAGGTCGCGTAGGCGGCGCCGGAGAGCAGCAGAAGAAGCAGCGCGAGGGCCCACCAGCGGGCAGCGACCATTCGCCGGAACTGAAGCCAGACTGCCGAACTGGGCGTAGCCGAATCAGCACGCGCCTCCGCAACCGCCGTTGTCGTGCGGCGGCGGATTGGCGGGCTTGCCTGCGTCCGAACTCGCCGCTGCGCGACGCCAGCCTTGAGCGGGACCGCCTCGTGAAACCGTTGCTTCCGCCCGCGGATGTTAGGGCGCCGGACCTGGGCTTGAGGTTTGCGCTTGGTAGTGACCAAAGGTATCCGCACGCCTAGTCTCCTTTTCCTGTGCTGTCTGAGGAAGTGACCGAGCGCGCCTTGTCCGCATGACGCTCCAGCGCCAACTCGATCAGCCGGTCAACCAGCTCGCCATACGGGATGCCCGTGGCCTCCCACAGCTTCGGGTACATACTGATTGGGGTGAATCCGGGTATCGTGTTGATCTCGTTCAGGTATACCATGCCGGTTCCCTTGTCAAGGAGAAAGTCCGCTCGTGCCATGCCCGCGCAGTCTACCGCCAAGTATGCCTTGATCGCCATCTGGCGTATGGCATCAGACACGGCCTCAGGGATCGGCGCCGGGATGAGGAGGCCAGAGGTGCCATCCAGGTACTTGGCTGCAAAGTCGTAGAATTCGTTGCAGGGCACGATCTCCCCTGGCACGCTGGCAATAGGTTCGTCGTTGCCCAGAACGCCAACCTCGATCTCCCGGGCGTCGATGGCGACCTCGACCACCATCTTGCGATCGTATCGGGATGCATCGCTCAGCGCGGTCAGAAGCTCGGAGCGGTGGTGGGCCTTGCTTATCCCAACGCTGGAGCCCAGGTTGGCAGGCTTCACGAAGCATGGATAGCCGATCTCTTCTTCCACCCGCTCCATGATCGCCTGAGCGTGGCGCACCCAGTCGACGCGCTTGACGGGTAGGAAAGGAACCACCGGTATGCCGTGTGCGCGCGCCACGTCCTTGAAGAGCAGCTTGTCCATCCCGACAGCCGAAGCCGCCACGCCTGCGCCCACATAGGGGATCCCGGCCATCTCAAGCAGTCCCTGGAGGGTACCGTCTTCTCCATACGGCCCATGCAGCACGGGAAAGATGACGTCCACCGGCCCCGCAGGCAGGGCAGTAACGGCCTGCCCACTGGAGTCCAGAATGACGAGGGAATGCGAGGTGGCCTCTGCCAGCAGGCCCGCAGGCGGCTCGCCTTCCGCTTTTCCCAACGTGAGAGCCTTCATCGGGTCGCCTGTTACAAGCCAGCGCCCCCCTTGGCTGATCCCGATCGGGATGACCTCATACTTGTCGCGATCAACGGCAGCCATCACGCTCTGCGCCGACATAAGGGACACGCTATGCTCGCTCGATTTGCCGCCGAAGACGACGCCCACTCTGATTTTCCCCATCGCTTCACCAATCGCCGATCACCTCGACCTCAAGCTCGAGCCGTATGCCGAATTGAGCCCATACTTGCTCCGCAGCCAGGTCGATCAATGCCTTTATGGCCTCGGCACCCGCTCCTCCCAGGTTGATGACAAAGTTGGCATGCATCGGCGAGATTTGCGCGCCTCCCAGGAGGGTACCCTTCAGGCCGGCCGCCTCGATAAGCCTGCCTGCATGGTCCCCCTGTGGGTTCCGGAAGACCGACCCACAGCTTGCGCCGCGTGGCTGCGTCGCTGCCCTTCGCTCAAGGATAGCGGTCGCTTTCGACTGCAGAGAGGTCCGATCGGCTGGTGCCAGTCGGAACTCCGCAGCCAGCACCACGGCATGGGGCTCAGGGGACGGGGGTTGGTGTTTCAGGAGGCTGGACCGGTAGCCGTAGCAGAAGCGCTCGACAGGCCAGTCGGCCACTGCGCCGTCAGACTCCAGCATGGAGGCCGACAGGAGGCTGTCTGCTACGCAGCCGCCGGAGGCCCCGGCGTTGCCGACAACGGCTCCACCGATGGTCCCAGGAATCCCCACCGCCCACTCGAGACCCCCAAGGCCCGCTCGGATGCATTGACGTGCAGCACCGGCCAGGGTTGCTCCACTCTCCGCTCCTATCCTCAAGCCTCGCGGAGACAGGGTCACGGACCGTGCGCGATTGACCACTACCAGGCCCCGCATTCCGGCCGGACTGACGAGCACGTTGGCCCCAGACCCCAAGACCCGACAGGGGACACCCTCCTCCGCTGCGCACCGCACGGATCGGGCCAAAGCTTCCACGCTCTGCGCCTCCACCAAGAGGTCGGCCGGTCCGCCTACCTTGAGCGTCGTGTATCGCGACAGAGGGCAATGGCTCTGCACCGAGCTCGGCCCGACTGCAGCCTCCAGGACCTTCTGGAGGCGCTCGAGGTCGCTCACCGTTGCCATCTGTTCACCGCCTTCACACCTCCGGTAGTTCGGCAGATCTGCGATTGCCCAGAGGCAGGGGAGTCGGGCTTGCTGGTGCTCCGTAGACGCTCCAGCACCAGCTCGCCCACCCGATATCCGTCTCCGGCTCCAAGGGTGATCACGACGGCTCCTGGGCGAATCCTTTCGAGAAGCCAGGCAGCTGCGCCTTCGAGGGATTCGACATAATGTGCGTCCGGCGCCTCGACGCCCATCGCTCTCATCCGAGAAACAATGTCGGCACCCGATACCTGCCCGGTGTCTTTCTCGCGGGCGGCATAGATGCCGGTGACCAGCACATGGTGCGCTTCTCCAAAGCATCCGGCGAACTCGTCCAGCAGGGCAGACGTGCGGCTGTAAGTGTGCGGTTGGAACACAACCCAGAGTTCGCGTCCGGGGTACTTGCTGCTGGCAGCTGCAAGGGTAGCGCGTACGGCAGTGGGGTGATGCGCATAGTCGTCGACCACAGTGACACCGCCCGCCTGCCCCTTGACCTCAAAGCGGCGAGCAGTTCCTCGGAAGCGTGTGAGTGCAGCTGCAGCCGAGTCAAAGTCAACGCCGACCGAATTCGTCGCGGCAATCGCTGCCAGCCCATTGAGCACATTGTGCAGGCCGGGCAGCTGTAGGGCACACTGACCCAACCGCCGGCCCTCGGCACGCACTCTAAAAACGGGGCAGCCGTTCAGCTGGACATCTTCCGCCTGCCAGGTGCAGCCTGCATGAAGCCCGTAGGTAGTGTAGCTCCCTTTCCCAGACTCCAAGGAGCCCGCTTCGCCAACGCAGGCTCTCAGCGGGTGTATCCTGCCACAGACACGCTCGGCCAGGCTCACGGCGCCGGCATCCTCGGCGCAGATCACCATCTGTCCCTGTTCGCACGCCTGTGTGGCGAACTCGGCGAACGCATCCTGCATATCCGCAATGGTGGGGTAGCAGTCAGGGTGGTCGTGCTCAAGGCTCGTAATCACGGCGACCTGTGGTCTCAGGCCGAGGAATGCGCGGTCATACTCGTCCGCCTCTATGGCGAAGAGGTGACCGGTGCCTGCCTTTGCGTTGGTGCCGAGGTTCTGAAGGATGCCCCCGACGACGAACGAGGGACTGAAACCGGCCTCCGTCAGAATCCACGCAATCATGGCTGTGGTCGTGGTCTTGCCGTGGGTGCCTGCCACAGCGATCGTGGTCTTGCCGGCAGTCAAAGCCCCCAAGAGCTCCCTGCGCCTGATGACTTCGAATCCTTGCCGTCGTGCTGTGACTACCTCGGGATTGCCACTGGGCACTGCCGAGGATACGACGACCAGCGGAGGTGTGACCTCGACCGCCCCCGTCGGCGGCAGGAGGTTCTCGGGCCTGTGCCCGATGTGCACGACGATGCCTTCCGCCCGCAGTGCATCTATAACAGCCGACGGCATCTGGTCGGATCCAGTCACCAGGTAGCCCCAACCATGGAGGACGCGGGCGATGCCTGACAGCCCGCTGCCGCCTATTCCGACTATGTGTACTCTGGTCCTCTCATCGAGGTCAGTCATTTGCGACCTACTTCAGAAGCATCAACAGGATGAGCAGAACACCAGGCACAAGCAGTACGAATGGACTGGTGTTCTGCATGAGGGACAATGGCAAGTAGTGTGCGATAGTGTTGTGCAGACCAGACAACGGCCCACTGACCAGATCCCACCTCGAGCTGTAGTAGTTGGCCTGCGCAAGCAAGTCCCAGAGTGTGCCCGCAATCAAGTATCCGTTGAGCAAACCGCTCAGCAATCCAAACACGGACCCAAAAAGGCCCTTCATCTGCTTGACGGGAAAGGAGAGGACATAGCCCTCGTACGAGATATAGGCGACGACCAGGATGGCGATGCCGAAATAGGCTGGCTTGAGCCAACCCGACGAGGCGGAAGGTGCAAGGCCGGCAATGAACTTGGACCAGACGATGTGGAGTGTGAAGAGACTGATCATCAAGACCGCCGAAGTGCCCAGCTCCTTTGCCAGGCCCCGAGCTGCGCCTATAGCGCAGAAGGCGAGCAGGGCAACGAACCACACGTATTCAACGGGGATCATGTCGGCTCCCCGAATCCTTTCCGCGCATAGTGCCGCGCCTGCGACCGGACCTGCTGCGCAATCGCCGCCGCCGCATCCGGCCTTGCCATGGCCTTCGCCGCGGAACCCATCTCTCTGAGTAGCGGCTGGTCGGTCAGCATCGCGCGGACGGTTGCGACCAGCCTCTCCTGCAGTGAGCCGTCAGCCAGGACGCGGGCCGCGCCATGGCGTTCCATGTAGCGCGCATTGTGCTCCTGGTGCTGGCCGGAGTGGGGGTAAGGCACCAGGATGGAGGGAAGGCCGGCGGCAGGAAACTCGCCCATGGTCGCCGCGCCGGCTCGAGCCACGGCCAGGTCGGCCGCAACCAGTGCAGTCGGCATGTCCGAAAGGTAGGCGTGATGCTGGTAACGGTGCCGAAGGCCTTCCGGTAGGAGGCGCGCGGCTTCGCCTACCCACGATGCGTCTAGCTCTCCGCTCACGTGGATCACCTGGCACACGGGAAGAAGGTCTGGGAGCCCGGCCACCAAGGCCTGGTTGATCGACCTTGCGCCCCGGCTTCCTCCGAAGACGAGCAATGCCGGAAGGTCGGGGTCCAGCGAGTAGGTGCGGCGTGCCTGGACCCGATCGGCGCCGAAAATGCCGGGCCGAACCGGATAGCCGGTCACGACAACAGTGCGTCGACTCAGGTAGGGAATCGACTCCTCACATGTCACAGCAACGACAGCTGCAAGCCGGCTCAGCCAGCGAACGGCAAGGCCCGGCACCACATCGGGCAGATAGACCAAGACCGGAACTTGACGAACCCGCGCGGCAAGTGTCACGGGGACGCACGCGTAGCCGCCCGTCACCAGGACTACCTCGGGCTCGATGCGGCGCAGGATCTTGCCTGCTGCGGCGGTGCTGCCCAGGATTTGGGCCATATTCCGCAGTGCCGTTAGCGGGCCCATGCCGCGCACGCCCCCGGTGGCCAGACCGATGAACTCGACTCCCGCGGACCGGACCATCCTGTCTTCGATCCCGCCTCGGCTCCCCACCCACAGGACATCAAAGGGCTCGGCCTTCCGCGCTTGCATCCCTGGCACGGAAGCCGTGTCCCTCTCCCACGCCGCGTGGCCTGACCGGATACTCTCAATTACTGAGAGGGCGGGGTAGACGTGTCCTCCCGTCCCTCCACCTGACACCAGCAGTCTCACTATCGGGTGCCTCCACTCCGATTGGCTCTCGCGATATGCTGAGGAGGATGCCAGAACCGATCATGCAAGAGATCAGCGAGGAACCCCCCAGGCTGATGAACGGCAGCGCAATCCCCGTGAAGGGGATTGTGTTGGTCACTACAGCAAGGTTGATCAGGGCCTGGAAAGATATCCAGCAGGAGATCCCGGCTGCGAGCAGCCGCCCAAAGGGATCCCGCGTGCGCCGCACAAGCATGAAGCCCTTGTACGCAATCAGCGCAAAGAGCAGGATGAGAAGAAGGCAGCCCAAGAGCCCCAGCTCTTCTCCCACGATGGCGAAGATGCTGTCCGTATAGGCTGCAGGGAGCCACTGGTGGCTCATGCGGCCGTTCCCCGGTCCCAGGCCCAAGAGCCCTCCACTCCCTATCGCGATGATTCCCTGCTTCAGCTGAAAGTTGCTGCTGACAAGTGGGTTGCCCCACGCTTCCTTAAAGGGCGCCAGGCGTTCCATGGCCGACTCCATGTTCCGCACAACCAGAAAGAAGGCAGCGATGCCGCCCGCAATACCTACAGCAAACTGCATGAGGTCTGCCCCCGCCAGGAAGAACATGGCGACGGCGACAAGCACGATCACGATTGCTTCAGAGATGTCGGGTTGAGCCATGACGAGTGCTGCCACGACCCCGACAATGATCGTGAAGGGCAGGAGCCCCACGGGCAGCTTGCGCAGCTGATCGGCCTTCTTGGAGGCCAGCCAGTGGGCGATGTACACGATGAGGGCCAGCTTGGCGAGCTCAACCGGCGAAACCGAGTCACCAAACAGGTGCCGCCCTTCTCCCTTGTTCACGATCACGACGGCAATCAGAAGGCCGATCGTGACCAGCAGGCCGAGGATCGAGACTTTGGTGAGGTGACGGTAGTTGATGAGTGCCATCGCTACGAGCCCGACCATGCCGATTCCGGACCACAGCAGCTGGCGCTCAAAGTAGTAGCTTCCTTCATTAAAGTTCCGGTAGCCCATGGCGAATGTTGAGCTGTACACCATCATGAGCCCTATGGCGATGAGTGCCAGCGTCGTGCCTGCCAATACCCAATCTGGGGCGGAGCGTGTCTTGGCTTTCGTCGTCTGATTCATGGAAGCTCCAGTGAGCGAACAAGGTGGCGGAAGTGATCTCCGCGGGCAGCAAAGTCGGGGTAAGCGTCGTAACTCGTCCCCCCGGGCGAGAGAAGCACCACCTCACCGGTGCCTGTTAGCCGGCTGGCTTGGGCAACCGCCTGCTCGAGGCTCGCGCACCGGTGGATCCGGCAGCCGCCGCCGGCTGCGGAGGGAGATCGGCGCATCTCCCTCTCAATCAGGTCGGCCGCCTCGCCAAAGAGCACCAGGTGCCGGACCTTGCGCCATACGAGGGCGGCCAGCTCCGACCAAGGAAGGTGTTTGTCTCTGCCGCCGGCAAGAAGGATGATCGGAACGTCAAATGCCTGCAGCGCCGCCATGGTCCGCTCGGGCGTGGTCGCAATGCTGTCGTTGTACCACCGAACCCCGCCCGACTCGCGCACAAGCTCCAGCCTATGCTCAACTCCCCGGAAGGTGAACGCGGCACTTCGTATGGCCTCGACCGGGGCGCCTGCCGAAGCCGCCAGGAGGCTGGCCGCTAGGACATTTGCGGCGTTGTGAGCGCCGAGCAGAGCCAGATCACCCCTACGGCATATCAAGGTCTCCTGCCCATCAAGCCGGAGCATCAGGCGATCCTCGCTGAGAAACGCTCCTTCCTGGGTCCGCTCGACTAGGCTGAACCAGAGCACACGGCGACCGCGGGCTTCGGTGCCCATCGTGCGGGTCACCGGATTGTCCCAGCCGACGATCGCGATATCCCCTGGTGCTTGGTGTGCCAAGATCTCCGCCTTGGCCGAGATGTAGGCGGCCATGCTCGGGTGCCTGTCCAGATGGTTAGGAGTGACATTGAGGACGGCCGCGATGTGCGGGCTCCAGCCCGACGGAGTCCACAGACCGCTGTTGACCAGGGACACCGCTGAGCGCACGCCCCCTGTCGGGGCCCGGGCGAGCAGTTCGAGCTGGAAGCTCGACAGTTCCATGACAACCGCGTCCGTCGGCTCGATCCCTCCGACTTGGGGCAGGAGCGGCTTGCCGATGTTGCCGCCGATCCAGGTCCGCTGGCCTGCGGCGCGCAGCATCTGCTCGGTGAGAGCCGTGGTGGTCGTCTTGCCGCTTGACCCGGTGATGCCCACGATCGGAGCAGGGCACAACGCGGTAAAGAGCCGAGTCTCGCTGCTCAAGGGCAGGCCCTGCTGTCGGGCCGCGACAAGAAGCGGGTTGTCGGCCGGCACGCCAGGGCTGACGAAGACGATGTCAGCCGATTCGAGTAGCTGCAGCGGATGCTCGCCAAGGACGTAGGTTATTGCCAGGCCCACCAGGGCCGAGAGAGCTGCTCCCAGCTCACCAGCAGCCTTCATATCGGTGACGGTCACTGCCGCACCATGCTCAGCCAAGTGTCGCGCCAGGGCGGTACCTTCGCGTGCAAGGCCGATCACCAATGCGCGGATACCCGCGTACTTGCGGCGCGCCACGTTCATCTCCGTCATCTCTAGATCAGTGCCAGCGCAATTCCGAGCATTGCGGCCATGATACCTACCAGCCAGAACCTCTGGGTGATCTGGGTCTCGCTCCACCCCAGCACCTGGAAGTGATGGTGGAGTGGCGTCATCTTGAAGATGCGCCGTCCGGTTCCCTGGAGCTTGCGGGTGAGCTTGAAGAAACCCACCTGCAGCACAACCGACCCTGCTTCCGCCACAAAGATGAAACCGATGATGGGAAGCAGAAGCCACTGGAAGGACATGAGAGCCACAACGGCCAAGGTCGCGCCCAGAGCGAGCGAACCGGTGCCGCCCATGAAGAGCTGCGCAGGATGGGCGTTGAACCAGAGAAAGGCAAACAGTGCTCCCACAATCGTGAAGCAGAAACTCAGCAATGGATTCTGGTGCTGGAGAAAGGCAATGATCCCAAATGCGATGAAAGCGACCGCCGCAACGGAGCCAGCAAGGCCATCCAGTCCGTCAGCAAAGTTCACTGCGTTCGCCATAGATAGGATCACGAACGTGGCCAGCGGGACATAGAGAACGCCTACATCGACAAGATCCGGAATCCCGGGCACTCCTACCCAGTGCAGATCCAGGACGCTGGGGTGATTCAACCCGATGGCGGCTGCCAGGGCAAGCAGGAATTGCAGCGGGAACATGATTCGGGCCTTGAGTCCTCCTCCGCCCCCCCAGCGCCTCACCTCGGCAAGGTCGTCCATGGCACCCAGTGCGCCAAACGCAGCCAGAACAAGCATGGGCAGGAGGATGGACTTGCCGATGAGTGGACTGCCCTCCGCAAAGTTGAAGTAGGCCAGCACAGCTTTGCCGGCATCAAAGCCGCTGAGGAGATTGGCAAGGTTGAGAACCGTAGTTATGACCAGTATCGGAACCAGGACCATCAGGCCACCCATGGTCGGGGTTCCGAGCTTCTCATGGTGAGACTGAGGGAGCTCGACTCGTATCTGTTTGCCGATCCTCCACCGGCGCAGGAGGCGGATCAGGGGAGGGCCCCAGAACACTGCCAAGATGAAGGAGGCTGTCCCGAGGGCCAGGGCAAAGGGCATTGGTCGAGAGCTCATCCCTAGCGCTCCTTGGCCCCGCTCACGGACGAACCGTTGTAGGACGATGTGATGGCTGCGACGATTTCCTCCATGTGCATTGCTCGCGAACCTTTGATCAAGACTGTGTCACCCCTCTGAACGATCCGCTGGAGCAGGGCAGCGGCCTCCGCATTGTCCGCGGCCATGTGCACCGTGTCTGAGGGCATAGAGGCCAGCAGCGCCTCTTCGCCGATCAACCGGCCCAACACACCCACCGTTACAAGCTGGTCTGCGACTTCGCGCGCGCGGCGCCCGACCAGCTTGTGACCTTCGTGCGTAAACGACCCAAGCTCGAGCATCCCTCCAAGGACTGCAACTCTGCGGCCGGCAAGCTCCGACAGCAGGTTGAGAGCAGCCAGAGCCGAGGCGGGGCTGGAGTTGTAGGTGTCCTCGATGATGGTCGAGCCCGCCGGACCCTGGACCACGACGATTCGCAGCTGAGCAGACTGCTCAGACAGGCCGGCTATGATATCCGGCCACCCCTGCCCCTCCACCAGGGCAACGGACGCGGCAGCCAGTGCGGAGTGCACGGAGTGTCTCCCTAGCATGGGAAGATGGGCCGGCACGCTCCTCCGGCCAAAGCGGAACCGGAAGCGCACTCCTTCGAGACCCTGGCTCTCAATCTCGTCTGCCCATAGGTCGGCCTGCGGGCGCAGCCCATAGCCAAAAACACGCGCCCGGGTTGACCCCTGCATCGCCAGCACGCGATCGTCGTCGACGTTCAGGATCGCTACCCCACCCTCTTCTGCGGGGGGCAGCGAGTCCGGCAGCTCGGACTTGGCCTGGGCTATGCGCTCGACCGTCACTAGCCGCTCCAGGTGACTGTGCCCCACGTTAGTGACCACGCCGATATGGGGTCGGGCGATTGCGGCCAGCTGTCGAATCTCACCGAGCGCGTACATGCCCATCTCCAGGACCAGCCGCTCGTGCGTTGCTTCCAACTGCAGTAGGGTGAGTGGAAGCCCTATCTCGTTGTTGTAGTTCCCCTTGCTGTGCAGGGTCCGGTAACTGCGTCCGAGGATGGCGGCTGTAAGTTCCTTGCAGGTGGTCTTTCCCACCGAGCCGGTGATCGCGACAACGCGAACGGAGCTCCTGTTGCGCCACTCTCCCGCAGCACGCTGCAGGGCCGCCAGGCTACTTTGTACCACGAGGCATACCGGGGCAGTCACCTCTGACGGGCCGGCCTCAGGCGTGCGCAGATCGATGACCGAGCCGGGAAAGCCGTCGGGGGCACGCTCTGCCAGGACAGCCACGGCACCCGCAGCAACCGCGGCGAGAGCGAAGTCATGCCCGTCGAGGTGCTCACCGGGAAGGGCGACAAAGGCGTTACCCGGCTTCACCTCGCGCGAGTCGATGGCAAAGCCGCGTATGGCGATCGCCTCGGCGCCTCCTGGCACCTCCATCGCCGGCTGCCCTGCTCGGATGCCGACGATGAGGCTCGCTACGGTTTGCATTCCTATCTCCCACTCACTATGGCTGGCCCTGATTGGCCAGGCGCACGCTGTCAGGCGGTATCTCTAGATAGAGGAGAAGGCGCTGGGCGATGGCGCGAAAGGTCGGGCCAGCCGTCTGCGTGCCCCACTCCGATGACGTTGGCTTGTCCAGCCTCACGAGGATGACGAACTCCGGATCATCGGCCGGTGCGAACCCAATGTAGGATCCAATTGTCAGATTCGGGTCATATCCGTAGGCGGTCGGAATCTGAGCGGTCGACGACTTTCCAGCGATGCTGTAGCCCGGTATCTGCGCCTTGGTGGCAAAGCTGTCGACCGTGTAGACCATCATCTCCCTCAGCTGCTGTGCAGTGGCCTCCGAGATCGCACGGCGCGAGATCGTGGTGTTGACCGGCTGTGTCTCGACACCGGAGCCGTCTTCCTTGGGGGTGATGAACTCGCTAACGGCGTGCGGCTTGACAAGCAGCCCGCCGTTGGCAATTGCCGACACGGCAGTGATCATCTGGATCGGGGTCACCGCGATACCCTGCCCGAAGGAGTTGGTGCCAAGGTCCGAGGGAAACCAGTTCGAGTCACCAGGCTGCCGGACCATGCCGGACTCCTCGCTGGCGAGGTCAACCCCGGTCAGATTCCCGAAGCCAAAACGCCGGACGTAGGTGTAAAAATGCTCAGAACCCAGGCGGGTGCTGATCTGGGCACTCACCACGTTGAGTGAGCGTGCGAGGGCCTCCCGAGCTGTGACCCAGTCATGCCCCAGATAATCCCAGTTGCAGACAGAACGCCCGCCAATCTCCGTACAAGCCGTATCGAAAAAGAGGGTGTCTGGGGCGATCGTACCCAGGTCAAGGGCAGCCGCCCACGTGATTAGCTTGAACATGGAGCCGGGCTCCCAGATTCCGCTGACGTTTGGATCGTACACGGCCCTGTGTCCCGACGTGGCATAGTCCCTTGGATCGTAGCTCGGCAGGCTGACGGAGGCGAGGATGGCTCCGGTTTTGGGCTCCATCACTATCACGGCGCCGCTCTCAGCACCATACTCCTTGATTGCCTTCTGTAGCTCATCCTGCGCGATGTACTGGACATTGAGGTCGACGGTCAGGACCAGGCTTGTTCCTGGCCTTCCCGGGTCCTGCCTCTTTGCCTTCGCAGGGACTGGCTCACCGCCGGCATCCTGCACATAGGTCGTGCTCCCCTCGACGGGTCTCAGGTCATTGTTGTAGTAGCCTTCGATGCCGTAGAACCCTTCCAGTGTGGAGTTGACAAAGCCGACAATATACGACGTCAGGTCACCCTGCGGGTAGACTCGTACAGCTCTGGGCACGCACTGGACCCCGGCAAGCTCCAGATCGCGGATGGCTTCGCCGACCTCCTGCGGCACCTGGCTCTTGAGAGGCACCCAAGCGAGGGTGGTGCTCAGCACGGCAAAGACCTCTTGCTCCGGCAGTTCGAGCAGAGGGGCGATCAACTTGGTTGTGGTCAATCGCTGAGCAGCGGAGATATACGGCGGATCGGCCGAAATGTCCCACTCGACCATGTCCATGGCGAGCAAGTTGCCTTTGGCGTCTGTGATGTACCCCCTCGCCGGGACAATGGGCTTTTCCCGTGTCACCTGTGCATCGGACAGCGCCAAGAGCTCGCGGTGCTCCACGACCTGATAGCGGATGAGCTGCCCGATGACAACGGAAAACCCAAGGGCCATCAAGAGGGCCAACACCAGGGTGCGCCGCTTGTCAAGGCCTTGACTCAGATCACCAGTCATCTCTGATCCCGTCCCCTAGGGGGCCGCCTGGTCTTGGTCCGCCGACGCGCTAAGGCCCACGTCTTGCGCTGAAGGCGTAACCAGTCTGGACAAGACCTCTTCCGCGGCAGGAGAAGTAAGCGTGCCAGTTCCGTCGGTGAGAATGGGTCGATCCGAGATCACGTACGCCGGACTCTGTAGCCCATAGCCCAGTTCAGCCGCCCGTGCGGCAAAGCTGCGCGGCGAGGAGGCCTCTGCGATAGAGAACAGCAGGACCCCATTGGAGCGCTCCACTTCACTCAGTGTGTCTTGGCTCATCTGAATCTGCCGGTCGGTCGATGCAACCTGGAGAGATACCACAAGGTGCAGCCACCGAAACAGGATGACGATAGATACGAAGCCGATGAAGGCAGCGCGAAGCGACCAGGCACGATTTGCCGTTTGAGACCGGTTTAGCTTGAATGCCTGAACGGGAACAGGTAGCGATTGGCTGCTCATCTATCCATCCTCCTCAATCTGGTCTGCCGTCTATCTGCTATGCGCAACCAGCTGGTGTCAACGCAGGCGACAACGCCCTATCTGCCGCCTTCCTACGCTTAGTCATCAATTCAGTCTGTTTCCATCGGTATTGCCCGGTTCTCTACGCAAAACCACAGGTATTATATCATTAAAGCGACTTCCTGTCAAATCAAACCCGGCTGATCTCAATGAAATGGTGCGCATAGTCCTTGACGCCTGCACCTTACTTGGTCCCCCGCTCGCCACCGCCGCCCCACGATCACTCACAATCGTTCGCCCACGCGCAGGCGCGCGCTTCGGCTCCTGGGGTTCAGCCTCTCCTCCTCGACCGATGGACGAATGGCTGAGCGGGTCGGAAGCCGGAGTGTCGCCCGGTGTCCGCAGGTGCAAATGGGCAGCCCGGGAGGGCAGATGCAGGCACTCGCTTCGCTTTGCAGGAACTGCTTGACGAGGCGGTCCTCGAGCGAATGGAAGGAAATCACCACCAGCCGGCCCCCCTCCCGAAGCAGGTCCCTTGCCTGCGGAAGCACCTCCGAGAGCGCAGCTAACTCGTCGTTGACGGCGACACGCAGAGCCTGAAAGACCCGGGTAGCAGGGTGAATCTTCTCGCGATGGCCTATGGTGCGCTCAACAAGGTCAGCCAGCTCCTTGGTCGTGCGGAGAGGGCGCGCTGCGGCAATGGCGCGGGCGATCCGGCGGGAGTGTCGTTCTTCGCCGAACCTCCAGAAGATGTCCGCAAGCTCCTCGGGATCGAGGCGGTTGACGAGATCCGATGCAGGCTTTCCCTGATCCGGGTCGAATCGCATGTCGAGCGGCCCTTCTAGGCCAAAGGAAAAGCCGCGCTCTGCTTGAGCCAGTTGTCTGGAGGAGAGTCCCAGGTCCATCAGTATCCCGTCAACTTGGACAAATCCACACTGTGTGCTAACGTCGCTCAGTGAGCGAAAGTTGGCGACCCTCAGGGTCGCCCGGTCACCAAATCGATTGAGTACCTGCCCGGCATGGAGTATGGCGTCAGGATCTGCATCGAGTCCCAGCAGTGTGCCACTGGGCGCCGATGCCTCTAGGATACGAGAGGCGTGGCCTCCTGCGCCCAGCGTCGCGTCGATGTACCTCCTGCCGGGGAGGACGTGCAGTTCGGCAAGAGCTTCTCTAGGCAGCACGGAAACATGTTCGGCAAGGCTTCCCATCACGCCGTGTCCGGGTCTCTGGAGAGATCCAGGCTCTCAAACATCGCCGCGCGTGCCTCCGGGTCGCTGTCGACCAGTGCGCGGTGCTCTTCCCAGTCCGCAGGATTCCAGATCTCACAGTAGTCGAACTGCCCAATGACGATTGCCTGTCTGTCCAGGTTTGCGTATGTCAGGAGCTTGTCGGGGATGTTGATGCGCCCCTGCCTGTCTGGCACATCATCCGAAGCCGCCGCAAGCAGGAATCGACGCAGCTCACGGACGTTGGCCCTTGTCACAGATTGGTGGCTCAGCTGTTTGATAATCGTGTCCCAGGCGACCTTTGGATACAGGAGCAAGTACTTCGCGTCAAGTCCCTTGGTGAGCACCAAGCCGTCAGCCAGGTATGGCCGGTACTTGGCGGGGATCGTGAGGCGTCCCTTGTCATCGATATTGTGCTCAAACTCACCGTAGAACATTGCCGTGCTGCCTGCTGGGATTGGGTGACAGGTGGCCCACTTCGATCCATTTCGCGCCACTTGTCCCCACTATGATACAGCATGCCCCCTGGAGGGACAAATCGCTCATCAATACTCGGTGTCACTGCCCCACTTTGTTAATAAAGTCGCCGCGCCGTTTGGCCACGAGCGGCCAGTCTCTGTTTGGCATTCCTCCAGATCCGTGGTAGACTGGGACCGTCAGGAGGCTGTCGAGGAGAGGTAGCATAGCCTGGCCGAATGCGCACGATTGGAAATCGTGTGAGGGTAAAACCTCCGCGGGTTCAAATCCCGCCCTCTCCGCCAGGAGACAGGAAGACGCCGCAGGTATCTCTTTCCTGCGGCGTCGGCGTCTGTTAGGGCTTTGTGCTACGTGCTTGCGGAGCGGATGAGTCGGCTGGTCAGCAGCCCTCCCAGCACGGCAAGGTCCTCGGTCGCCAGGTAGTGGTTGGCGGCTCCATCGAAGAGGACCGATGCCTCTGCAGGGAACTCGTCGTCCTCGAGGTGGAGCACCACGGCCAGCCAGAGTGAGGGCATCACTCGAAAGCCAAAGCTCGCATCGCCAAACGTCAGCCTCTCGCCACCCAAGGCTTGGGCTGCCAACTCGAAGGCTTCCCGGCTGGAGCCGAAGCGCTTGGCAAGACGCAGGTCCGCGCGCTGCCGGAAGGCAGCCTCGTACCCCATTCCTCCTCGCAGCGCCCTGAACGCCACCCACTGATCGGCCATCGGAGTTCCATCGGCGGTTAGGAGGTAATGCAGCAGCAGGAGTTGCGTGGTGACGTCCGGTAGGCTTCCGTCGACTGCACGCTGCACAGTGCCCATAGGCCAGTGAACCTCGTAGCCGGTGCCCAAGAAGGCAAATGTGAGGTAGCCCCGGGTCGCTTCTGCATGCGTGTAGGGCACGCTGGCAAGGTGGGCGATGCGCGCGGGATCTGCCTGGGCGAGCTGCTGCTTGGCGAGCGTGAGCGCTGGACCGTAGGTCTCCTCGGGTGCCCTGGCACGGATACTGGTCTGTCGCATCGCCTCTATACTCCTCGAGTGACTCACCCTCCGGCCGATGCGAGGTCTGCGTCTCCGGCCTGGGAGCGGTGTGCGGAGATTCTATCACGGCATCGGGCCGGGGGCCAGCTGGGTTCACGATGGGTCCTGGCGCCCCCAAGGCTCGGCGGTTGACGGCCGTGGCCTTTCGTGCTACAGTGTCTGGAACCTATAGATGCCGGCTGAGAAACATCGATCATGCGCATCGCTCTGATTAACCCGCGCTTTCGCCTTCCCATCGACACGCGCACAAGCCCACACCTGGGCCTGGCCTACCTTGCTGCCGTATCGCAGCGCCGGGGCGATGTGGTGCGCGTGCATGACGCCGATGTCGAGACGGAGCCCTTGAGGCAATTCGTGGCCGACTTCCGGCCCGACATCGTGGGCATCACGGCGAACACACCTCAGGTGAAGCAAGCCTGGCGCTCGGCGCTGGCGATCGGCGAGGTGATCGACGTACCTGTCGTTCTGGGCGGGCCGCACGTCAGCGTGGAGTCAGAGGGCCTTGACTTTGAGTCACTCGGGCAACCGGGCGTCCACATTGTGGCCCGCGGTGAAGGAGAGGCGACCTGGGCCGAGGTCTGTAACCGGCTCGATGCCTGGAAGCGGGACCAGGAGGTCCACTCAACGCTTCAGCTCTTCGATCCGGCAGTTGACTACTGGAAGGGCCTTCAAGGCATCAGCTACCGGACCTCTGATGGCGCGCTGCATCGCAACCCGAACAGACCGCCGATCGCGGACCTCGATTCTCTCCCCTGGCCCGCCTATGACCTCTTCAAGATGGAGCGATACACAAGCCTCCAGCCGGCAACGGACGCCGTCGAAGGATCTCGCTCCTTCTCCTTGATGACGAGCCGAGGCTGTCCCTACCGGTGCACGTATTGCTCTCAGTCTGTTATGCCGGTTCGATGGCGCGCGCGATCGCCCGAGGGGGTGCTCGACGAGTGGAGACATCTTGTGCGCGACAGGGGCGCGCAGGAGATCGGTGTCCTGGATGATTCGGCCAACATCCAGGTGAAGCGGCTCGAGAAGCTGTGTGACCTTCTCATCGCGGAACGCCTTCATCACGTGCCGTGGATCTTCGTCAATGGCATCCGGGCCAACCTGGCGGAGCGGCCATTCCTGTCCAGGCTGCAAGAGGCAGGCTTGAAGCGCCTGGCCTTTGGCGTCGAAACGGGTGACCCCGAGATGCTGAAGAGCATCGACAAGCGCACGGATCTGGACACCATCCGCCAGGCTTTTCGAGATGCCAAAGCGGTTGGCCTCGAGACGATAGGCTTCTTCATAATCGGGCTTCCGGGTGACACGCGTGAGACAATGCAGCGCACGATAGACTTTGCGATTGAGCTCGACCCTCTCATCGCCAACTTCTCGATGATGACACCCTATCCTGGTACCAAGGTTTTCGCCCAGGTCAAGCGCGAGGGACGTCTGCTCATCCAGGACTGGGAGGACTATGTCTTCTTCGAGCAGAAGGCGCGCTTCGAGATGGGCGACATGACGGCCGAGCTGGTCGAGACGATGTACCGACGTGCCTATCGCCAGTTCTACCTCAGGCCCAAGCCCATTCTGCGCCGGCTCTCGTCAAAGGGCTTCTGGCTCCACCTGCCGCGCAATGCACGGATTGCGCTGCGGACCTTCTTGCCCAAGGCGGAAAAGACCGACTTGCGCGCGCAGATTGAGGCCGACCTCAGGCCTCACGAGGCGCCGAGAGGTGACCTGCAGTGAAGACGACCCTCATCTATACCGGGATCGCTGGCTATGGCTTCGGCAGCCTGAGCAGAGGCATGGAGGCGGGGTGGGTGTCCCATGGCCTCGCTTCCATCAGTGCTGCTGCCAAGGCTGAGGGCTTTGACGTGAACCTGATCGATCTCCGGGCCCTTCGAGATTGGGATCATCTGCGCAGTCTCCTCCTGGAACGATCGCCCGATGTCGTCGGAATCGGCATGATGTCGGTGGACTACAACCCGACGCAGCGTGCGCTTGCAGCGGTCAAGGAGCTGCTGCCCAATTGTGTGACCATCGTGGGGGGGCCCCATGTGACGTTGGCGCTTCCTGACGCACTGCGAATGCCCAACGTGGACTATTGGGTGACCGGAGAGGCAGAGGTCACCTTTCCCAGGCTCCTGCGAGCGATTGAGCAGGGGACACCTCCAGCCACCAAGGTTCTCGCCGGCGCGGTTCCGGATCTGGACGAAATCCCCTTTGCAGACCGGGACCTATTCCTGCAGGAGTGGCGCACGTGGGGCTACCAGCTTGACAGCCCGGAAGTCCCTTTCGTGAGGGAGCTTCCGCCCCCATTTCTGACAGTCATCGCAGGCAGGGGATGCATCTACAACTGCTCGTTCTGCAAGCCGGGCGAGGATCTCATCTTCGGGAAAGGCGTGCGCCGGCGGTCCGTGGAGAACGTTATCGCCGAGCTCAAGGAGCTGCGGGAGCGATATCAGTTCGCCAGCTTCATGTTCCACGACGATTGCCTGACAGAAGACCGTACCTGGGTGGCGCACTTTAGCATGCGCTACAAGGAGGAGGGGTTCACGCAGCCTTTCTTCTGCCAGAGCAGGGCGGACATCATTGCGCGCCACCCCGATATGGTCGCAATAATGGCAGATGCGGGGCTCAAGGGCTACTTCATCGGCTTCGAGAGTGGGAACCAGCGCATCCTGAATCTCTTGCGCAAAGGCACGACGCCGCTGCTCAATCGGCAGGCCGCGCAAATCTGCCGGCAGAACGGGCTTGTGGTCTGGGCCAACTACATGCTGGGCATCCCCACCGAGACGCGGGAAGAGGCCATGGACACGGTCCGGATGGTCCGCGAGATCGACCCGGACTATTACAGCCCGGCTTTCTTCACACCGCATCCCGGCACCGACCTGTACGATTACTGCATAGAGAACGGCCTAAGCCTTATCGCTGACTATGACAGCTTTCGGCGCAACCCGACCGAAGCCAAGATCAAAGGGCAGGATTACGAGTTCCTCAAGTGGGCAAGTGAGCTGAGCCAGAAGCGACTGGCCAAGAACCGCCTACGCCGTGGGTGGCGCTCATTTGTCGACAAGTACACAGATCCCGCGCGTTACCTGCGCAAGCTCCGCAAAGTCCTTGGGATCGCGCGGCCGGGGTAGCGGCTCGCGAGTGGAGGTGCAGGTCACGGACGGGCAGAACAGAGGGCTGGGCAAATGGGGCGAGGAGTTTGCCGCACGCCTGTTGACCAGGAAGGGCTATCGCCTCGTCACCCGCAACTGGCGCTGTGTGCACGGCGAGATTGATCTGGTGGCTGAAAAGGACAGCTGCCTCGCCTTCGTGGAGGTGCGCACGCGCAGGGGAGAGTCGCTCGGCTCCCCTGAGGAGTCGGTCACGGACAGAAAGAGAGCTCGCCTCATCTCCTCAGCGGAAGCCTATGTACAGTCGACCGGATGGCAGGCTGCGTGGCAGATCGATGTGGTAGCCATCCAGCTCGACCGCCGTGGGCGGCTGGTGCGGGTGGATCACTATGAGAACGCAGTCACCGGCTGACGACCGGCCGCAGCACGCCGGCGCGAGCAGACCCCCTCTCGTTGCCCTCGTCGGGCCCACGGCTGTCGGCAAGACAGCCCTTTCCCTGGTGCTGGCCGTAGCAATCGGCGGCGAGGTTGTCTCTGCCGACTCCCGGCAGGTATATCGCCACATGGACATTGGTACCGCCAAGCCGACTCCAGAAGAGCGCCGCCGTGTCTCGCATCACCTGCTCGATCTTCTTGACCCAGACCAGACGCTTGGCCTGGCAGAGTATCAAGGGGCTGCGCGGGACGCCGTTGACCGCATCACAAGTCGAGGTCACGTGCCCGTTCTGGTTGGGGGCACGGGGCAGTATGTCATGGCGCTCGTGGAAGGGTGGCAGATTCCCAGGATACCCCCGAACAGCGCCCTGCGAAGGCAGCTGTACGATGAGGCCGCGGGTGGTGGCGCAGACGCGCTTCACTCACGGCTGCGAGACATCGATCCAGTGGCCGCGGCCTCCATCGACTCCCGCAACATCCGTAGGGTAGTGCGGGCACTCGAGATCTGCCTGGAGTCCGGTCGGCGGGTGTCAGACCTCAGGGGCAAGAACCCGACACCCTACGAAGTCCTGATGGTCGGCCTGACCCTGCCCCGCGACGAGCTCTATCGAAGGATCGACCAGCGCGTGGACAAAATGATCGAGTGTGGACTTGAGCAGGAGGTACGGGGCCTGGTCTCCGCGGGCTATGGGTTTGACCTGCCCGCCATGTCGGGTTTGGGTTATGCTCAGTTCGCGCCCTTGCTGCGGGGTGAGGCCACGCTCGCGGAGGTTGTCCAGGCCGTCAAGCGTGCCACCCGTCGCTTCGTTCGCCAGCAGGCCAACTGGTTCCGCCCGGACGATAGCCGGATCCACTGGTATGGCGCGGCTCCAGACCCAACAGACAAACTTGTTGAGTTGGTCAGCCGGTTTCTTGACGCGACGACCTAGAAGTACTCCTCGTAGCCCGGGATGCTGAGCTCATCGCTCAGCCAGCGCAATTCCTGGCGTAGACCCTCGTTAACAGGGATGCCGTGCAGCCTGACCCGCTGCTCGCTCTCATGCTCTTTTTCGCCCGCTGCAAAGATGCGCTCCTCTCCCGGCGCTTTGCGCGAAGCCTGCAGCGCCTGAATGATCCCGCCCGTGACATGCCGTGAGACCTCGACCGGGACAAAGTGCGCGATGTCGATGGCAAGAAAGAAGTGCCCGAGCATGAATGGCCGGCGCGAACCATCGGGCGCAAAGCCCAACAGATCCTTCAGAAAGACCCCGCCGCTGAGCGACGCGGACAGGATCTCGACCATCGTGGCGAGGCCATACCCCTTGTAGCCAGCATATAGCTCGCCGGCGCCTCCCAGCGGCAGGAAGGCTGCTTCTGCCTTTCCCAGGTTCTCCAGGATCACATCTGGATCCGTGACAAACTTGCCCTGTGGGTCGATGAGCCAGCCCTCCGGGACAGGCGTTCCCGCGCGCGCCGCTACTTCGATCTTGCCCCGCTGCGAGATCGACGTGGCGCCGTCGAAGCAGAAGGGGAACCCCGTATCAGAGGGCGCCGCAAACGCAATCGGGTTTGTGCCGAGCATCGGCTCTGTTCCGAAAGTGGGCGTGATGGCCGGTCGCGCGTTTGTCACGCAGAACCCCATCATTCCCTCCCGGGCTGCCATGAGCGGGTAGTAGCCGGCGATGCCATAGTGCGTGCTGTTTCGCACCGCGACGGCTCCCAGACCATACGCCCTCGCTTTGTCAATCGCCATCCGCATGGCCCGGTGGGCAATCACATGTCCCATGCCATGGTGTCCGTCCAGCACGACTGTCGTTTCCGACTCTCGGATTACCTCGATCTCGGTCGTGGTGTGCTGCACTCCGGCCCGAATGCGGTCGTAGTAGTACTTCAGCCGCCCTACCCCGTGCGACTCGATGCCACGCAGATCCGCCGTCAAGAGAACATCGGCACAGATCGCTGCATCCTCAGGAGGGGTGCCTGCTCGCTGAAGCACCTCGACTACAAACCTCCGCACAACATCCACCGGCACATGCGCAGTCTCGTCCATCTGTGTGTGAACCTCCTCACAAAGCCTTGCGGCTATCGGTACGTCAGCAGCAGGGACCGCACGTCGAAGGGAGCTTCGCCGCCCCTGAGTGGATGGGCCGTCACGTGAGTGTGGTTCTCTAGAGTCTGCCGCGTGCTCCGGTAGTAGACCCCGAGGGGGATGGCATCTTCTCGGTGCGCCTGTGCCAGGGCTTGAAGCCAATTATCGGCGTCGTGATCGGCCGGAAGTGCGGCGACCTTCTCCCTCCACGTATCGAAGGTATTGTTGAATGTCGGGCACGGGCTCATGACCTGGACAAATGCGAAGCCTGGGTGCCGCACCCCCTGCACGACGAGGTCGGTGATCTGCTTCGGATTCCCGGAGAAACCACGTGCCGCAAAGCTCACGCCTGACGCCAGGACCCACGCCATCGGGTTGATCGGCGCGTCAGCTGAGCCGGCCGGTGTGCTCTTCGTCCGAAAGCCCACGGGTGAGGTCGGCGACGTTTGGCCCTTTGTCAAGCCGTACACCTTGTTGTCCATCACGATGTACGTGATGTCCGGGTTGCGGCGAACCGCGTGGGTAAGATGGCCTGCCCCAATGGAGAATCCGTCTCCGTCTCCCCCCACGGCAATCACGGTCAGCTCCGGATTGGCCATCTTGATGCCTGTCGCCACTGGGAGTACTCGCCCGTGCGCCGTCTGGAAGCCATACGAGCGCACGAAGAAGGGAAGCCGGCTAGAGCAGCCGATGCCGGACACGACCACGGTGGACGCCGGGTCTAGCTGCAGGACGGCCATTGCCTGGTAGACCGCACTGAGGACACCAAAGTCGCCACAGCCTGGGCACCACGTCGGCTTGACGGGGGACCTGTATTCCTTGGCTGTGAGTGTGAGTCTCGCACGGGGCTCCTGGGGCTCAGCCACTGTTCACCTCCCGGCTGCCGCCCGCTCGTCGCTGCTTTGTGCTTGGCGGGGCGGCAGTCATGCATTCGAGTATCTTGGCGCGGACCTCGGTCGGAGTGAAAGGCAGTCCGCCATACTTGGTCAAGGAGATGGTGTGAAGCTCCGTGTGTGCCTTGACCCAAGCAGCGAACTGCCTTCCGCGGTTCACCTCGGGCACGATGATGGCCTTCAGATGGCGGGCGAAGCGCAGCACGCGCTCCGCTGGCAATGGATTGATGACCGCCGGGATGAGGGCTGCGACCGGGTGACCCTCTGCGGCCAGCCCTTCGACGGCCTCCTGCACGACACCTGCCGTGGAACCCCACGTAAGCACGCCTATCGTGGCCTCTTCCTCTGGAACACCGAACGTCATGCAGCCCAGCGGCGCTTCGAGCCCGCACAAGGCATCGGCAGCGATCTCGAACTTGCGCCCACGCTTGTCGAGCTGCGCACTGTGCATCTCGGGGGTGTAGTTGGGTGCACCATATTCGTCATGCTCAAGGCCGGTCGATGTGAAGGGTGTGCGGTCAAAGCCCGGAATGCCCATCGGCGAGACACCGCTCTCGGTGAGCTCGTATCGCTTGTACTCCGTGGCTCCCGCCGGCGGCCTCAGTCGCTGAACCACCGGGACTAGGTCAGGGTTGGGCATGGCCAAAGTACAGGTACGGTGCGCCAGGGATTGGTCCGTCAGCAGGACCACCGGCATCTGGAACGTCTCCGAAAGGTAGAAGGCCTGCATTGCCTGGTAGAACGAGTCTTCAACAGAGCGCGCCGCCAGCACGATCCTCGGTGCGTCCCCATGCCCCCCGTACAAAGAGATGTTCAAATCGCTTTGCTCCATCTTGGTTGGCATGCCTGTGCTCGGGCCTGCTCGCTGCGAGTCCACGACGACCAACGGCACCTCGGCCATCGTCGCCAGCCCAAGCATTTCCTGCATCAGTGAGAAGCCTGGGCCACTTGTCGCCGTCATTGCCTTGACTCCGGCAATCGAAGCACCGACCACGCTGCCGATCGCGGATATCTCGTCCTCTGTCTGAAAACACGCACCTCCCAGGGCCGGCAGCCGTTTGGCCATTTCCTCCAAGATGTCAGAGGCAGGTGTGATCGGATACCCGGCAAAGAATCTGCAGCCGGCTGCCAGTGCACCCGCCACGATCGCCTGATTGCCCGACATGACCGACTGCTTGTCTGCAGAGGGATCGGGTGCATTGAGGCGTTCCGGCCTCTCGGTTGGGGGGCTGTCATGGACCCACTGGTAGCCGGCCAGCACCGCGATTCGGTTGCTCTCGACGAACTCGGGCCGGCTCTTGCCGAACTTTTCCCGTACTGTGGCCTGCAGCTCCTGGACGTCGAATCCAAAGAGAGCGGCGAGCGCCCCGAGTCCGACAAGGTTCTTGCCCTTCCGGAGGTTGAGGTCCGCGGCTAGCTTTTGGAGAGGGATGGCGTACGCCCTGCCCTCGACCTCCTTCGGAGCAGCCATCGCCTCGGGATCGTAGACAAGCAGGCCGTCAGAACGCAACGCCGTCCGGTGAAGGTGCCATGCTTCCTCGTTGAACGCCATGAGTGCGTCCAGCTTGTCGCCGAGAGACGCAACCGGCCTGACGCCCATTCGTAGCTGAAACATGACGGGTCCACCCCGGATCTCGGCCGGATAGGTGCGAAACGTGTGTACGTGGTAGCCGCTGCGGGCAATGGAGAGGGTGAGTACATCTCCGGCCGAAACCACGTTGTCTGTTCCCGACTCTCCGCCAAGGCGCAGCAGGAGCGTGTCTCTCATGGTTCCTCCCTGATACAGACAGGCTAGGGTGCTTGAGTGGTGCGCTCTGGAGCCCCCGGCGCCAAGGACCTGAGCGCTTCCGCCATCGCGGCGATGTGTCGGGGCGAGGTGCCGCAGCAGCCGCCCACGATCCGCGCCCCTGCGGCGATTAGTTGGGGGGTGAGCGCTGCTAGGAGTTCGGGCTCCGTGTCGTAGACGACCAGGCCGTCATCGCCGAGGCGGGGCAGGCCGGCGTTCGGCTTGGCCCACAGGAAGGCGCCTGGTGCTGCCTGCGCCATCTCCTCGAGAAAACCAGGATACTCGGCCGGGTCACGGCCGCAGTTGGCGCCGACGCCGGTGACCAGGCGACCAAACTCCAGGGCGACCTGCTTGGGGCGCACGCCCATCATAGTCCGGCCACGCGTGTCGAAGCTGAAGGTGCAAAAGATGGGGAGGTTGGTGACCCGGCGCGCGCCCTCCAACGCAGCGCGCGCCTCGCCGAGGTCGCTCATGGTCTCGACCAGCAGAAAGTCAGCGCCTCCCTCCGCAAGCCCCTTGGCTTGCTCGGCAAACGCTTGGCTGACCTCTTCTGCAGTAACGGCTCCCAGGGGAGCCAGGAGCTGGCCGGTCGGGCCCATGTCGCCCACGACGTAGGCGCGGTTGGCGGCTACCTCGCGGGCCAGCTCCGCCGCACGTCGGCCGATCTCCGTGACCCGGTCCTGCAGCCCCTCCCGCTTCAGACGGAAGCGTGTGCCGCCGAAGGTGTTGGTCAGAAGCAGGTCGGAACCGGCGTCTAGGTACATCTGGTGCAGGGCACGCACCTTGTCTGGATGCTCTAGCAGCCAAGCCTCTGGCGCCCGGCCGGGTTCGAGGCCCATCGACTGCAGCATGGTCCCCGTAGCACCGTCTGCGAGGAAGACCTGGCCCTGGGAAAGCTGGCTCAGGAAGGCATCGGTTCTGGTCATGGCGCACTCCCGACAGGAGTATACCATACACTAGCCGGCGCGCAATGCGCAGGATGAGCTGCGGCGCCCAAGCCAGCCTCGCCTCCACCACGGCGCACCCGCCCGCTCGCCATCTTCCATCTCAGGCACAACGTGGTATAATGGGCCCATGGCGCACGCAATTGGCCACTTTGTGACTGGTGAGGCGGGCACAGACCTGCCGCCGGCGGCCCGGTTCTGGTCGCCCATCCCGCCCGGCGTGGCGCGTGCCTATGTCGAGGCGTACACTGGTCCGGGTGACGCGGTGCTGCTTCCCTATTGCCAGGGCCCGGCCGAAGTGCGTGATGTGCTGGCGGCGGGTCGGCGCGCGCTGGCAGCCAGCTTTGACCCGCTCCTCGTGTTGACGGTCGGCGCGGCCCTCTGGCCTGCTGCTCCACGCGAGCTCGAGGCCGCCGTGGCACGCCTGGGAGACGGCCCCAAACACGGCGTGCCTCTGCGACGCGCGCTGGCCGATCTGTACGCAACACCCTGCCCCTCTTGTGGCCGCCCGGCATCCGCCGACCACTTCGTGTGGGACCGTGACCAGGGGCGGCCCGTCGCCCGCTGGGTGCGCTGCGGCGAGTGCGGCTGGGACGCCCAGTCGGCCCTGGATGGCGACGACGAGGCACGCACGGCAGCGGTGCCAGAGCGCGGCGTCCACTACCTCTACCTGCTCGACCGGGTTGCGCCTTCCGATCTGGAGCCCGGGCTCCGCTCGCGGATGGAGGCGTTGCTCCGCTCCTACTCGCCTCGCAGCCTGTATGCGTTGGCCGAGATCACCATGCGCGTGGACGCCCTGCCAGCCGGCCCTGTACAGCGCGCACTGCGTGTACTGCTCCTTGATTGTCTCGACACCTGCTCTCCACTCGCGCCGCTATCCGGCACGGAGCCGCGCCGCGAGCCCTGGAGCCGCCCGGTTCGCTACCTGGAGCGGAACGTCTGGCGTGCCTTTGAGGAGTCGGCGCTTCGGCGGCGCCTCACGGCCGCTCCGCTCACTCCAGAGCTGCGCAGCTGGCTCTCCGAGCCTGGGAAGCCTGCCCTGCGTCCCGGGCAGTCGCACCAGGAGTCCGAACCACCGCCGTCGTCCGATGGCTTCTTGTGCCAGGCTGGGCTGCGTGACCTGAGGCGCGAGGTGCCGGCCGGAAGCGTGGGGTTGGTTTTGGCCTCACCCCCTCAGCTGGATCCTCACGCCTGGCATTGGGCATCTCTCTGGGCGGGCTGGATTCTGGGCGGGGCAGCTGCCGAGCCGCTGCTGGGGCTCGCGCGCCAGCGCTCCCCGGACATTGCATGGTATGCCGAGACGATGGCTCGCTCGCTGTCTGCACTGCATCGCCTCCTTCGCCAAGACGGCCGGATCGTACTGGTGCTGGAGGGGCAGCGGCCTGCGTTCGCCGAGGCAATCGCACTCGCCGCCGCACGCGCAGAGCTGCACCTCACGGCGCTCCACCACTCTGGCGAAGCCTACCGACTGGAGCTGGCTCGCAGATCTGCCGGCTCCCCAGTTCCGGCGCCGGCATCCACTGCGGCGCGCCCGGCTGCCTCTGCCTTTGCCGAGCTCGAGGAGGGACTGGACCGCGCTGTGCGCGCGACCGCAGTGGCGGCTATTCGCGCCCGGGCGGAGCCTGTGCCCTGGCCTGCGTTGCATGCCGCTATCCTGCGCGTGCTGGCATCAGAGGGCTGGCTAACTGCGGCTGACCGTGCCCTGGTGAATGTGCCGTCGTCGCTCTCCATGCTGGCCTCGAGAGCGCAGGCGGCCCTCGAGGATCCCGGGTTCGCTCGCCTGCCCGCGCCGGGACCCGAGGGCGACCTCTGGTGGCTCACGGGGGAACCGGATCTCGGTACCGCGCTTGCCGACAGAGTTGAGCAGGTGAGCTTCCGGGTGCTGGACGAGCGCGGGCCACAAACGCCCGGGGACTTTGCCGAGCTGGTGTGCCTCGCCCTGCCTGGGGAACTCACGCCCGAGCCGGAACTGGTTCAGGCATGCCTGCACGCCTACGGCGCCGAGATGCCGTCCGGGCGCTGGCAGCTGCGGGCAGAAGACCGGGCCGTAGCGCGCGCCGCGGAGCACGCGTCCATCGTGAGCGGACTGGCCGACTTTGGCCGGCGGCTGGGATACCGATCGGCGCCGCGCCCGCCCTGGGATGTGGCCTGGTACCGCGCCGGACTGGTGCAAGCCCTATTCCTGGTTCGCTGGCAGGCGCTGCTGGGCGAGCTGCTGCCGCTCGCCGAAGGAGCGCCCGGCGTACAACCATTCCTGGTCATCCCCGGTGGCCGCTCTGCCCTCCTGAGCCTGAAGCTCGCCCGAAATCCACTCTGGCAGCGCCAGGTGGAGGAGGGGCGCTGGCGCTTTGTCAAGTACCGGCATGTGCGCGACCTTCTGGCCCAGCCCGATGCGGACGAGTACACCCTGCGTACGATCGTCGGCCTCGACCCGATCGTCGAGAAGGAGGCCGTGCAGCTGGCCCTATTCTAGCGCTCGGAGTGAGGGCCATCCGGAGGCAACGCGGCGACCGAGGGCGCTGCGACGTTGCCCAATGCGCTGTCGGAACAACATACGCCGTCGTTTCCGCGCCTCGCGTTGGAGCGACGACAAGAAAGGTGGAAAACGACTATGGATCTGACTGGAAAACGAGTAGCCGTGTTGGCCGAGAACATGTACCAGGAGCTGGAGGTCTGGGTCCCGCTCATGCGGCTCCGCGAGGCCGGCGCCGAAGTGATCGTGGTGGGGACGGGCAGTGCCTCGACCTACACCAGCAAGCTCGGCTACCCAATCCAGGTGGACTGCGCCGCCGGCGACATCGACGCGGCGACGCTGGACGGCGTGGTGGTCCCTGGCGGCTACGCGCCCGATCTGCTCCGCCGGTATCCGGACGTGCTCTCGCTGGTCCGCGCTCTCTTTGACGCGGGCAAGGTCGTGGCCGCCATATGCCACGCAGGGTGGGTGCTGGCATCGGCCAAGGTGCTGGCAGGCAAGCGCGCCACCTGTGTTGCCGCCATCAAGGACGACATCATCCACGCGGGCGCGGAGTATGTCGATGCCGAAGTTGTGCGCGACGGCAACCTGATCACCTCGCGCATGCCCTCCGACTTGCCGGCCTTCTGCAGGACCATCGTACAGGCGTTGTCGGGTGGCTAGCGGGGGGCCTCCGGGGGTGGAAAACGGCGAGCCAAAGCCGAGCTCGCGGTGGTACTCCGGGCGTGGCGATGACGGCACCACGGGCCTGCTCGGCCCCGGTCGTGTTCCCAAGTTCGACCTGCGCCCCGCGACCTGTGGCGCGGTGGACGAGGCACAGGCAGCCATCGGTCTTGCGCGCGCAGCTGGCTGTGCGCCGGACGTCTGCTCTGTACTGCTCGCGGTGCAGGCAGACCTCTCGGCACTGATGGCTGAGCTGGCGGCGGCCGGCACCGAGGATGGCCAGTTTCCTGCGCAGATCTCTGCCGCGCACATCACGCAGCTTGAGACGTGGCTCGCTGGCGTGGAGGCCGCTATCGACCCGCCCCGCACCTTCGTGCTGCCGGGCAGCACCCTGCCTGGAGCAGCACTGCACCTGGCCCGCGCGGTCGTGCGCCGTGCCGAGCGAGAGGCAGTGCGCCTCTTGGACAGCGGCCTGCTCTCGAATCCGCACGTCCTGCGCTATCTCAACCGCCTCTCGTCGCTTCTCTTTCTGCTTGCGTGCGCCGAGGACGCTCGCTTCGCCAACCGGGCTTCGATGCCCGGCAACCCATGAGCCGGGTTTCCTTGCCTGGCAGAGAGGAAACAGATGACAACTTCGTCGAAACCACTCCTTGGTGCGCACGAGTCGAGCGCGGGGGGCGTGGCCAAGGCCATCGAGCGTGCGGAGCAGGTAGGCTGCGACGTGGTGCAGCTCTTCCTGAAGGGCCCGAGCCGCTGGGTCTCGCCCCCCATATCAGAGGCCGAGCGCGCAGTCTTCCGCGACGCCGTCGAGCGCACTGGCATCTGGCCGGCCTTTGGCCACGGCCAATACCTGCTGAACCTGGCGACGCCCGACGATGTCCTCTGGCACAAGTCGATCGATGCGCTGGCCGATGACCTAGGACGCTGCGAGTTCCTGGGGATGCCCGGACTCGTGATCCATCCCGGCTCGCACATGGGCTCCGGTGAGGAAACTGGCCTCGCGCGCATCGCGGCCGCCCTCGACGCGGTACACGACCGGCTCCCGGGGTTGAGCGCACAGGTCTGGCTGGAGGTCACTGCCGGCCAGGGCGACCATCTGGGTTACACATTTGGCCAGATCCGTTCGATGATCGATCGCGTCCGGGCGCCCGAGCGGCTGGGGGTATGCTTTGATACTGCACACGCCTTTGCCGCCGGCTACGAGCTGCGCACGCGCGAGGGGTACGAGGCCACCTGGGCCGAGTTCGATGCCGTGCTTGGGCTGGACCGCCTGCGCGCCGTTCACCTTAACGATGCCAAGAAAGATCTTGGCAGCCGCGTGGACCGCCACGAGCACATAGGACAGGGGATGCTCGGGCTCGATGCCTTCCGGCTTCTGTTGAATGACCCGCGCTTCCACGGGCTCCCGATGGCGCTGGAGACGGACAAGGGGCCCGATTTGGCCGAGGACGTGGAGAACCTGAGGGTCCTGCGCGGACTTGTGGAGTAGCCCCTGCAAGAGCGATTACCCAGGAGAGAAACGTGGACATCCCAATGCTGGAAAACGTCGAGAACCGGCTGGTCGCCTTTGCCCGCCGGCTGATACAGGCGCCGAGCTTGCCGGGCATGGAGCGCGATGCGGCGGAGCTGGTGCGCCGCGAGATGGAGTCGCTGGGCTACGACCGCGTCTGGATCGACGAGGTGGGCAACGTCCTGGGCCTGATCCCCGGCTGTGGGGGTCCGTCCATCTTGTTCAACGGGCACCTCGACCACGTCGACGCCGGGGATCCCGATCTCTGGCCCTACCCTCCGTTCGGTGGCGTGGTCGCCGATGGGCAGTTGTGGGGCCGCGCCTCGGTCGACATGAAGGGCGCGCTGGCTGCCATGGTGCACGCGGGGGGGCACCTCAAGGTGCTCGGCATCTGCCCCCCGGGCGACGTCATCGTCGCGGGCGTCGTGCAGGAGGAGGTCGGCGGGCTCGGCTCACGCCATCTCGCCGAGACGCTGCCGGTCGCGCGCGCTGTCATCGGCGAGGCGAGCGGCAACCATCTTCGCCGCGGGCACCGCGGCCGGATCGAGCTCTCGGTGCAACTTGCCGGACGCTCGGTCCATGCCAGCATGCCGGAGCTCGGCGTGAATCCCCACTTTTCGCTCGCCCGCTTTCTCCAGGCGCTGCGCAACCTCCCGGCCGCCGCCGATCCCGTCTACGGGGACTCGACCGTAGCGCCTACCCTAGTGAGCAGCACCCCGGCCAGCGCCAACGTGACGCCTGCGGGGATCCACCTCGTCCTCGATTGGCGCAACATCCCGGGCGAGCGCACGCAGGCCGTCGTCGCGCAGATCGAGGACCTGCTGGCGCGCAGCCTGGAGGAGGGCTGCCGCGGCCGCGTCGAGCTCGCCTCCAAGGAGCTCGTCAGCTACACCGGCGCCGTGCTCCGCTACCCCGACGAGTTCCCCTCCTTCACCACCGAGCCCGATGACCCCTTCCTCGTCCAGGCGCAGGCGTGCCTCGCCGAGGTCCTCAACCGCCCGGTCGAGGTCGGCATCTGGCGCTTTGCGACCGATGGTGGTCACCTGGCCGCGGCCGGCGCCTCGGTGATCGGATTCGGCCCCGGCGACGACACGCTGGTGCACACTGTCCGCGAGCATCTACCGCTCGACCAGCTCCACGAGTCCGTGGCTGGATACCTCGCGCTCGCGCAGATGGGCTGATGCTGCACCGCAACTGGTGGAGAGTGCGCATTGCCCAATAGGCCGTTGCGCCCATGCCTGGATAGGGCGGAGTCGCACCACGTTCCACGGCCCCTGCCGGGCGGGACGTGGCCCCTGCGCAAGGTGATCCACGCGGCGATGGCGGCGGTGCCGCTGGCCGGCTGGCTGTGGGCGCCCTGGGCCGCGCTGGCGCTCGCCGCCATCCTGCTGGCCGGTAGCCTCCTGCTGGAGGCGGCACGCCGTGCCTGGCCCTCGGTCGACCGCATCCTCTGGGGCAATGCCCCGGCGCTGTTTCGCCCGGCCGAGAGGCGCGGCGTGCTCGGCTCCACCTGGTTTGCCGGCTCGATGCTGGCGGTGCTGCTGCTCTTCGGGCAGGACGTCGGCGGGCTAGGAGTGCTCTTCCTGGCCTTCGGCGACCCCGTGGCGGAGCTCGCGGGGCGGCGCTGGGGCCGGCCCGGCCTCCGCAAAACCTGGGCGGGCAGCATCGCCTGCCTGGCGGCCTGCCTGGTCACCGCCGCGGGGGCTGCGCTGTGCAGCTTGCTGCCGCCGGCGGCTGCCTGCTCCGGCGCCGTCGCCGCCGCGGCCGCCGAGCGCTGGTCGCCGCCGCCCACCGACAACCTCTGGATACCCTTCTTCTCCTGCCTGGTGATGGCGGCCGGCATGAACCTTCTGGCCATCTGATCTCATCCTTCGAGGAGCCCCATGCATTGTCTACACTGCGCGTCCGAGCTGGTTGAAAAGCGGATCGACGGCCGCGAGCGGCTCGTCTGCCCCGCCTGCGGGTGGGTCTTTTACCGGGGCCTCAAGGTGGGTGCCGGTATGCTGATCCAGAACGACGGCAGGCTGCTCCTCATCAAGCGCGCTGTCACCTGTGATGCCTTCCCTGACACCTGGAGCTTGCCCGCCGGCTACTGCGAGGTGGACGAGGCACCGGCAGCCGCAGCCGAGCGCGAGGCGCTCGAAGAGCTGGGCCTGCGCCTGCACGCTGGCCGTCTCTTTGACGTCTACTTCTTCGACGACGATCCGCGCGGCAACGGCGTGCTGGTGGTCTACGAGGCCTATCACGAAGGCGAAGGGGTTGGTCAACCCGACCTTGCCCTCTCTACAGAGGTAGCCGCGGCGGAGTTCTTCGCCGCCGGCGCGCTGCCTGAGCCGCTCTGCGGCGCTGGGCACGACCGGGCGACCCTCGCCTGGCAGGCGCGCGCGCTCGACAGGTGGGTGCCGGGCGGCGCACTGCGTTTCTGCCCCCACTGTGCCTACCCGCTGGAGGAGCGCGACGCATACGGGAGGCAGCGGCTCGCCTGCCGGGTCTGCGGCTACGTCGAGTTCCGCCAGCTGAAGGTCGGCGTAAGCCTGGTAATCGAGCGGGAGGGCCGCATCCTGCTCATCCGTCGCGCCGTGGAGCCTGGCAAGGGCCTTTGGGCTCTGCCGTCCGGCTTTGTGGAATGGGATGAGCGGCCCGAGGCAGCCGTCTGCCGCGAGTGTATCGAGGAGACCGGCCTCGTCGCCGGCCCGCCGCAGCTCATGGCTGCTTCCTACTACAGGGATGACTTTCGAGGCCCTGGCATCAACTTGACCTACCGGGTGACCGCGATCGGCGGCCGCCTGAAGGCGGGCGACGACGCTGGCGACGCGCGCTTCTTCCCACTTGACGAGCTTCCGCCCGCCGACGAGATCGCGTTCTCCGGCCACGCCGACACTCTCCAAAAGCTGGTGCGGCACCGGCAGATGCCGCCGTAGTGCTGAGCATCCGACCGAGCCCCACCCTGGTGCGCTGCACCTTCCAAGTGCGGTGCACCTTCACGACCCGCTCCCCTTGGGTGGATGCGCTGCACCTCCTCACTCTCACACGGGCGATAGTCTCTGACTGAACCGCGCGCTCGAATGGGCGAAGATCGCCGCCCAAGCCCGTATCCTTTTCAGCCCCCGCGCGTCGTGGAGTTGATTCCATCAAGGGGGGAACGTTCAGATGAAAACCAAGAGCCTGTTGTTCGCCGCCGTCGTTGCTGCCATGCTGCTGACCATGCTCGCGCTGCCCGCGATGGCCGACGAGGACACCGCCATGTGGGTCAGCCGCGTGCGCCTGGCCTGGAACGGCCGTTCGTCGAGCTCGCCCGACCGGGTCGTCGGCATGGTCCATGTCCGCGATGCGAACCTCGCGGCCGTCGACGGGGCGCTGGTGACCGCGGAGTGGACGCTGCCCAACGGCACGCAGGTGGTCGCGACCGCCCTCACCGACTTCCAGGGCATCGCTACCATCGAGACCTGGGCAGGCGGGGGGTCCTACACCCTCTGCGTGACCGACGTCGCCAAGGCGGGGTGGGTCTACGCGCCCGATCTCAATCTTGAGACCTGCGGCGCGCTGCTCGTCAAGTGGCCCTTTCATCCAAAGAACTAGGAGCTGTGCGAAGACTGGTCTCGCTGCCCGTCATGGGTTTGCCGAGCCGCCGAGCGTCCTGCCTCGAGAGCGAACCACTCGTCATAAGCCGGGGGTCCAGGCTGTATACAAGCCTGGACCAACCTGGCTGGCAGCGCTCCGCTCCACGCCCTTCCAGTCCTCGCACCAACTTGTGCTCCGCTGCACACGTGTGCTAAGATGATCTCTCTTCGCGCCGGCACAGCGGCTCGCCCGCAGGGGTGCGTGGGGCCGGCAGCCTAGCACCGGAGGAGCAGCACGACGATGGGGTCGATCGATACGCCTGAGTGGGTCCGCGATGCCATCTTCTACCAGATCTTTCCCGATCGCTTTGCCCGCAGCGACTGTGTTCCGAAACCCTCCAACCTCGAGCCCTGGGACGCGCCCCCCACCACGCATGGCTTCAAGGGCGGCGACCTGATCGGCGTCGTAGACCACCTTGACTATCTCCAGGAGCTGGGCATCACTGCCCTTTACTTCTGCCCCGTTTTCCAGTCCACCGCCAACCATCGCTACCACACCTACGATTACCACAACGTCGATCCCATCCTCGGCGGCAATGAAGCCTTGCGCACCCTCCTGGACGAGGCACACCGGCGCGGGATGCGGGTCATCCTGGATGGCGTCTTCAACCATGCCAGCCGCGGCTTCTTTCAGTTCAACCACATCGTCGAGAACGGCGCCGCCTCTCCCTACGTCGACTGGTTCACGGTCCACAACCTCCCGCTGAGGCCGTACGACGCCCCGGACTGCCAGTACGGTTACGACTGCTGGTGGGGACTTCCGGCTCTGCCCAAGCTCAACACCAAGACTCCGGCCGTCCGCCACTTTTTGTGGGATGTCGCTGCGCACTGGATCGAGTTCGGCATCGACGGATGGCGGCTGGACGTGCCGGCCGAAATCGATGATGACGAGTTCTGGCGCGAGTTCCGCCGGCGCGTTCGCGCGATCAATCCTGAGGCGTACATCGTCGGAGAGATTTGGCATGATGCGCAGCGCTGGCTGCAGGGCGACCAATTCGACGCCACGATGAACTACATGGTCGCTCGCGCGTGCCTCGGGTTCTTTGCCAACGATACGCTCAACCAGGGCGAGGCCTCTCGCACCGGGTATCACTGGATAGAGCCCATCGATGGGGCCAAGTTCGCGGCCGAGGTGCGCAGGCTCCTGGGGCTCTACGCGCGCGAGGTCAATGAGGTGCAGTACAACTGCCTGGGCAGCCACGACACACCCCGCTTTCGGACCCTGGCCCTTGGTGACTCCACGGCCTACCGCCTGGCTACCCTCTTCCAGATGACCTACCTGGGCGCGCCAAGCATCTACTACGGCGACGAGATCGGGCTGGAGGGCCGTCATGAGCCCGCCAGCCGCCAGGGATTTCCCTGGGGCGGGCAAGGCTGGGATCGGGAGTTGCGGGAGTACGTCCGTCGCTGCATTGCACTGCGCGCAGCCCATCCGGCTCTTCGGCGAGGCGATATCGCGTTCCTTCTGGCCGAGGGGGGTTCCGCTGTCTACGGGCGCCGGCTGGGCGATCAAGCGCTCATCGTCGCCCTCAACACCGCGAGGCGGCCAGTAGTACAGCGCATCCCGGTGTACGGCTACCTGCCTGAGGGCGCACCCCTGCACGATGCCTGGACGGGGGCCCGATTCGCGGTTTCACAGGGCCACCTGGAACTGGCGCTCCCGGCCCGCGACGGAGCGGTTCTGATCGCCGGCGGCATCTAGCAGCCGCCCAGACGCGCTGGGCCGCAGGTCCCTGCCGGATCAGGTGTAGCGGCGTACCTCGAAGCGGAACATCTCCACCGGCTCGTCCGGGTCCCGGATGCCCGCCTTGTGGACGCGCGTCCAATAGACCTGTTGCTCGACGGTGTCGATGCCCTGAAGGTCGGGCAACAGCAGCCCGCGCCTCCATGGGTAGGCAGTCGACTGCACAATCAGCCCGTAGCGCCGGGGATCCAGCTCCTCCGGGCCAGCGATTGGCTCCGGCTCGCCCAGCACGTCCACCTTGACGTCAAGCTCCTCGAGCTCGCTCGGCGCGACCGGTGGGAAGCGCGGGTCGCGAGTGGCTGCCGAGATCGCATTCTGGATGACCTCCTCGGCAAGGTTGTCCTCTGCCGGCGTGATGGTGCCGATGCAGCCGCGCAGCTCCCCACCACGGTGCAGCGAGACAAACGCGCCCGCCCGCTGGCGCATCTCCGGGGTAAGCTCCGCGGGAGGCTCAATCGTCTTGCCGGTGCGGACGTAGGTCACGATCGTGCGGCGCGCCAGTTCGACCAAGGGATGCGTCTTTGGCATCTGCTCGCTCTCGCCTCCTGCCTTCCTTCGATGCCGTCCGCTCGGCGCACGCCGCCCAAGGCCGCGCTCCTGCAGCGCCCACGGGCATCTTGGCTTGGCTGCGGCGCGCACCTCAGGCCGACGCGCCTACCCGGGCTACAGGGCGCCCATGACCTGCCTGGCGATCACCAGCCGCTGGATTTCACTGGTTCCTTCGCCGATCGTGCACAGCCGCTGGTCCCGGTAGATCCGCTCGACTGGGTACTCGCGGCTGTAGCCGTAGCCTCCATGAATCTGCACCGCCTTGAAGGCAGCACGTTCGGCCACTTCAGAGGCATACAGCTTGGCCATCGCCGCCTCCTTGGTAAAGTGCACACCCGCATCCTTCATTGCCGCCGCTCGGTAGACCATCAGCCGGGCGGCATCGATCTCGGTTGCCATGTCTGCGATCATCCACTGGATCGCCTGGAAGTGGGCAATGGATTGCCCGAACTGCACGCGCTGCTTGGAGTAGGCAATGGCCTGGTCCAGCGCAGCCTGTGCCAGGCCCAGCGCCATCGCACCGATAGAGATGCGCCCTCCGTCGAGAGTGATCAGCATCTGCCGGAACCCCTCACCCTCCTTGCCCAGCATGCTGGAGACCGGCACCCGGCAATTCTCAAGGGTAAGGGCGGAGGTCACCGAGCCTTTGAGCCCCATCTTCGGCTCGTTCTTGCCGGGGAGAAAGCCGGGCGTTCCCTTCTCCACCAGGAAGCAGGATATGCCCCTTGTCCCGGCTGCGGGGTCGGTCTTGGCCGTGCAGTTGACCACATCGGCGATCGCGCCTGACGTGATCCACATCTTGGAACCGTTGAGGATGTACGAGTCGCCGTCTCGCACGGCCACGGTGCGCGTCGAGCCTGCGTCCGAGCCGGCCTCCGGCTCGGTAAGCCCAAAGGCGCCAAGGCCCCGTCCGCTGCACAGCATCGGCAGCCACCGCTGCTTCTGCTCCTCTGTGCCGAAGTAGTAGATGGGCGCGCAGCCAAGGCTCACGTGCGCTGCGAAAATGAGCGCAGTCGAGCCGCAGGCGCGCGCCACCTCCTCTACGGCGATGGCATAGCTGACAGTGTCACCGCCTCCGCCCCCGTAACGCTCCGGATAGGGCAGCCCCAGTAGCCCGAGCTCGGCCAGCCTGCGGATATTCTCTGCCGGGAACTGCTCGCTCTTGTCCACCTCGGCCGCGCGAGGCCCGATTTCCTTCTGCGCCAGGTCCCGCACCATGCCGCGCACCATGCGCTGCTCTTCGTTGAGTTCTAGATCCATGGGTGCACCCTCCGATCGGCATCTCCATAGCGGGTTGTCTGGTTGGCGCAAGGTCCCTATCTCGCCAGCACCTCACCCACCAGGCGTGGCTCGGCCCACGCCGCCCACGCCCACTCGTGATTCCCCAGGCCATCCGTCACCAGCTGCACTCGGATGACGTCGCCCGGCAGCGAGGGCATCGCGACTTGCTGCTCCAGCCACCGGCAGGCGTGTTGCGTATGGCTCCACAGCCTCCAGTCGTTGACAAAGACGCGGAAGGCAACGATGTTGCCTGGAGCCAGTTGTGAGCCGTCGCGGATGCCGGTCGCGAACAGGAGGCGCACATTGCGGACGTTGGCAGGTATGGGCACCTGGTACTCCACCACTGCCGCCCCCTGGACCGGCGGATGCTGCCACAGCGCCATGCGCCACTCGCCGCTGCACGCCGTCTCGCCCACCTGTACGTGCATCCCGGCCTGGCTCCGGTCGGCGCTGACGACTGCGCGATGGAACTCCTCGACGAGGTCAAAGTTCCAGGTCGCTCCCGCCTCAGCCTGGCGGTGCGGTGCCTCCTTCCATCTCAGGTACTCGATAAAGCGTTCCAGCTCCTGCAGGCTTGCCGGCGACAGCGACTCCAGGTCGTTGACGATCTCGTCCAAACTGCGCATCTTGCCTCTTCCTAAGGTCGGCGGTAGGGCAGTGGGAGCACGAGCTCCACTTCGTCGCCCGACATCTTTCCAGTGCGGCGGAAGCCCATCCCTGTGTAGAAGCCCTCAGGGTTGCCCGGGCCTTCGCCGCAGCTCACCAGCAGCTCCACTGCCCCAGGGCGGGTCTCCACGTACTCGATCATCCGCTCGATCGTCTGGCGGCCAAAGCCTTTGCCCTGGTGGGGTGTGGCGATCATGAACCGCCACAGGTAGTACTCCGGCTCGTCGGGGTCGTCGTAGAGCATCACAAACCCGACCAGGGTCTCATCGGCATAGATGGCACGGTACCATGCCTTGGGCTCAAAGAGCGCCTGGGCAAGAGAGACAGAGTTGGGTGCCACCATAAAGCGCTTCGGTGGGACGAGCGTGTCCGACAGCCGGCAGACCGCGCGCACAGTGTCTGCCGTCACCTCGCGCAGGGTGACCGGCGCACCGGACGAGGGCCCGATCCCTTTCTCGCCCGCTGTGCGCTGGGCATACCGCTCAAGAAGTAGCTCGATGGCATCGCGGACGGGGACATTGAGCTCGGCGGGAAGTGCCTCCACGAGCTCGACGAGGGTCTTGTCTCTCCAGGTCATGCGCTATTCCCTTCCGCCGCATTATACCAACCCCGCACCGGCCGCGCAAGATCGCCCTCCGCCCGCCGGGGGCACTGCCATGCCTGTGCCCGAAACACGGGCGTTGCGCCCGTCCGCACCACCACAGTGTAGCACCTTGTGCCCGCGTTGCTGGGCCGGGTGCCCGCGCTTGCCCGCCACCGGGGCACTTCCATGTCAGAGGCACCCGCCCGGCGGGGGACTCTGACACAGATCGACTACCGGCCGAACCTGGCCCTGAGGATTTCCTCGAGCGTCGGCTTGCCAATCACCTGTAACTCATAGCGGACCCTCTGGTTCGGGCGATGGATGTCAAGGAGTTTGGTGAGATCGATCGGCGTAGCCACGATGACCATGTCGCAGGGAGTCGCATTGATCGTCTCTTCCAGCTCCGAGATCTGCTTCTCGCCATAGCCCATGGCCGGAAGCACGCAGCCCGTTGTCTGGTACTTGGCGTACGTCTCCAGGATGGAGCCGACGGCATACGGTCTCGGGTCCACGATCTCTCGCGCCCCAAAGCGCCGCGCCGCTACATAGCCGGCTCCGTAGGCCATCTCCCCATGTGTCAGGGTCGGCCCGTCTTCGACCACCAGCACCTTCTGGCCGCGGATCGCCTCGGAGTTGTCTACAAAGATGGGTGATGCAGCCTCGATCACGATGGCGTCCGGGTTGACCGCTCGCACGCTCTCCCGCACCTGGCTGATATGTGCCAGGTCGGCCGTGTCGATCTTGTTGATGACCACCACGTCGGCCGCGCGCAAGTTGGCCTCACCCGGATGGTAGCCCAGCTCGTGCCCCGGACGGTGAGGGTCGGCGATGACGATGTGCAGGTCGGGCCGGTAGAAGGGGAGGTCATTGTTGCCTCCGTCCCACAATACAATGTCGGCCTCCTGCTCTGCCTGTCGGAGGATGGCCTCATAATCGACCCCTGCGTAGACGACGATGCCGCGGTCGATGTGCGGCTCGTACTCTTCCCTCTCCTCAATCGTGCACTGGTGCCTGTCCATGTCGTCGTAGCTGGCAAAGCGCTGGACCGCCTGCTTGGCAAGATCCCCGTAGGGCATCGGGTGCCGGACGGCGACCACCTTGTGCCCCATCCCCTGTAGGGCATCCGCCACGTGACGGGTGGTCTGGCTCTTGCCGCTTCCCGTGCGCACCGCACAGACGGAGACGACCGGCTTTGTGCTGCGCACGGCCGTTGTCTTGGTGCCTATCAGGCGAAAGTCGGCTCCCGCCGCCAGAACGGCCGAAGCCTTGTGCATCACGTATTCGTGCCGCACGTCGGAGTAGGCGAACACGACTTGGTCCACCTCGTGCGTCCGGATCACCTCCAGGAGCTCCGCTTCTGGGAGGATAGGGATGCCTTGCGGGTAGAGCCGTCCGGCCAGCGCCGTGGGGTACAGCCGGCCTTCGATGTTGGGGATCTGGGTGGCGGTGAAGGCAACCACTTCGAACGCCTCATCCTGCCGAAAGACTGTGTTAAAGTTGTGAAAGTCGCGCCCAGCGGCGCCCATTATCACGACGCGAGTGCGTGACATGCCGTTGCTCCTCCTTGAACTTCTCTGTTGGTCTGGTATGATCCGGGCGCGCGAGTAGATTGCGCGCCCTCTTTTGGGAGGCTGCAGCGATTCTCCGGCAGAAGTCGCCTACGGGCTTTCGCCCCCAGTCTTGCGGCGGGCGACTGCTGCCAGGACAATGCCTAGGCCATAAAGCGCAATGAGCGGCGCCATCACCAGTGCCATGTTGAACGGGTCCACCGTGGGCGTGATCATGGCTGCGACTATGGCGATCGCCAGGATGGCAAACCGAAAGTTCTTTGCCAGGAACCGAGCATCGACGATCCCCAGCTTGGCAAGCACAAAGACGAACAGGGGAAGCTCAAAGGCCACCCCTATCCAAAAGACTAGGCCGGTGACAAAGCTCAGGTACTCGCCGATCGCCCATTTCTGCTCGATCAGGTCGGCCATAAAGCCCTGCAGAAACGGGATGGCTGACGGAATCGTCAGGAAGTAGGCAAATGCGACGCCTGCCACGAAACAGAGCGTCGCCCCAGGCACAAGCAGCAGCATGTATCGCTTCTCTGTCTTGGTCAGGGCCGGCATCACAAACGCGCCCACTTGGTATACGATGTAGGGCATCGCGAGCGTCACACCGCAGATGAGGGCGACGCGCATATAGTTGCCGATCGACTCGGTAGGCTTGAGTGCCTGCGGGAGCGTCTCTCCCAGTGGCGCGATCAGGAAGGCCAGTGCCCTCTTGGCGAACACCATGCTGGCGGTGGTTGTCACCAGCAGCGCAATCACCGACCGCAGCAGGCGATCGCGGAGCTCCTTGAGATGCTCCACCACAGACCGTGTCTTGTCCGCGGCCGTTCCGTCTGCCGCGGGCGCAAAGGCTTCAGGCACCGGGCTCCTCCGCCTTCATGCGCTGGTTCTCGAGGGCCGTCTCTTCCGGGTCCGCCGCGGGGGCGGCCTTCTCCTCAGCCTGTACCGCACCGTCGGCGCCAACATCCATGGTAGTGGCTTGTGACAGGGCTCGGATGGCATCGCGCGGGAGCGCCTTGAACGCCTCAGCCGTCTCGCGTACCTCTTGCATAGCAGTGGGCAGCGCCGACAGCTCCGGCCCAAGCTCACGGCTGAGGTTGGCATAGACCCTCTGCAGGTCATGGACCACCGCGCCGATCTTCCTGGCAATCTCGGGCAGGCGCTCTGGTCCAAACACGATCAGTGCCAGCAGGAAGATGACAATGATCTCCGTGAGCCCGATGTTGCCGATGACGTTCATTATCTGTCGCCCATTGGCTCCGCCGCTACCAGCGTGCCAAGCACTCCGTTCACAAAGCGGCCAGACGAGTCACCGCCAAAGGTCTTGGCCAGCTCCACAGCCTCGTTGATGGCGACCTTGACCGGTGTGTCACTGCCGAAAACGATCTCAAAGATGGCGATGCGCAGGATGTTGCGGTCGATGATCGCTATCTGGTCTACTGGCCACTCAGGCGCGTAGCGGGCGATCAACCCGTCTAGCCTCTCCCGCTGTGCCCGGATGCCTCCCGCCAGCTCCCGGGCAAAGACCACACCCGGGTCCGGTAGCTCCATCTCCTCGAGCCGGTGGGTCAGCGCGTCGCCGGCATCATGCCCCGAGCAGTCCATCTCGTAGAGGGCCTGGAGCACGGCCACGCGGGCTCGATGCCGGATCTTCATGCGGATGCTGCCTCTGCCCGCTACCGCTCAGCCACCGGCTCCAGGACGACGTCCTCCACATGGACGTTGACCTCCCTCACAGCTTTGCCGACAATGTCCTCGATGGCGCGCGTGATCTCCCTCTGGACCTCCCGCCCCGTCTGCAGCAGGTCGATGCCCCGGTGCGCTACCACGTACACGTCGATTGCCACCTGGTCATCCTCCACGCGAACCTCGACCCCCTGGCCCACCGTCTGAAAGCCCAACAAACGCTTCATGCTTGGCACAGTCTCGTAGAGGCAGGCAACCCCCGGAACAGTGGCCGCCGCCTTTTGGGCGATCGTGACGAGTACGTTCGGAGCGATCGTCACCTTCCCCAGGTGTTGTTCCATGCAATCCTCCAGTACGCTGCCTGCGCCCCACTCAGGGCTCAGGCGATGGCAAGCCCGCCGTCCACTGCCAGAATCTGACCGGTGATGAAACCCGCGCGATCAGAGGCCAGGAAAGCGACAGCCTCTGCGATCTCCTGCGCTGTCCCCAGTCGGCCCAGTGGCGTCCGGTCAATCGCCGTCTGTACGAGTTCAGCTGGCAGGGAGGCCGTGAGGTCGGTGCTGACCAGCCCAGGGGCAATTGCGTTGCACGTGATGCTCCGCGGCCCGAGCTCCTTGGCCACCGTCTTGGTCAGGCCGATCAGCCCTGCCTTGGCGGCCGCGTAATTGGCCTGTCCTGGATTGCCTGCCAGTCCGGTAACCGATGTGATGTTAATGATGCGTCCATACCTCTGGCGCATCATCTGCCTCGCGGCCGCCTTTATGCAGTTGAAGCTCCCCTTGAGGCTGGTGTCGACGACAATGTCCCAATCCTCTTCAGTCATTCGCATCAGCAGCGTGTCGCGCGTCGTGCCGGCGTTGTTCACCAGGATGTCGAGCCGCCCGTAGGCTTTGATTGCTCCCTCCACGAGCGACTGCGCCTCCGCCGGCACGCTGACATCGCCCGCGAACGCGAACGCCTTGCCGCCGGTCTCGAGGACCTGCCGCACTACCTCGTCGGCCGCTCCGGCGTTGCTCCGGTAGTTGACCGCCACGCTCGCTCCGCCGGCCGCCAGCCTCAGTGCAATGGCCCGGCCAATGCCTCGCGCCGCGCCGGTGACGACAGCCACTTTTCCCTCGAAAGACGGCGCCTCTCCCTGGTTCATGCCTCGATACCCTCTCTCGGCGCATACGAGCGCACCGCCGCGACGTCACCTATGCTGAGCACCTCTGCATCGGGCACGATGCGCTTCACGAGCTTGCTCAATACATCCTTTGGCCCGATCTCTACATAATGCGAGATTCCCATCGCGGCCATCCGCTCGATCGAGTCGGTCCATCGCACGGGGCAGGTGAGCTGTGCGACGAGATCCGTGCGGATCGCGTCTGCCGACTCCAGGGGCCCTGCAGCAACGTTCCCGATGATGGGAATCGACGGCTGGTTGACAGGGGTGGCCTGGACGGCACGTCGGTAGTCGGCCTCCACACTGGCCATCAGGGGCGAGTGTGCAGCAATCGACACCGCGAGGGGCACGATTCGTCTCGCCCCACGCGCCCGCAGCAGCACCGTGGCCAAGGCCAGCGCACCGCTATCGCCGGAGATGACGACTTGCTCTGGCGCGTTGTGGTTGGCGATCTGGACCGGCTGGCCCATCTGGAGGGATGCCTCCCGGCACGCCTCGTCCACGGCCGCGTCGCTCATCTTCAGAACAGCCGCCATGCCGCCGGGGCTCAATTCGCCAGCACGCCTCATCAGCCGGCCGCGTTCGCGCGTGAGCCGCAGACCATCCGCAAAGCCCAGCGCACCGGCGGCCGCCAGGGCAGTTAGCTCGCCAAGGCTGTGGCCGGCCACGGCCCCGACTGATGGCAGGGACCCTTCCGAACGCAGAGCCTGCAGAATCGCCAGGCTTGTGACAAAAAGCGCCGGCTGCGTGAATGCGGTGTCGCTGAGGATCTCTTCCGGCCCGTCGAAACAGAGGTCAGAGAGCCGGAATCCGAGAATGTCGTCGGCCTGCTCATAGACGGCGCGCGCCGCTGGAAGGACGGCGATCAGGTCCCGGCCCATGCCCACAAACTGCGAGCCCTGCCCGGGGAATAGGAGTGCGGTCTTGGCCGCCGTCCCGCTCTGCATCGTAGCCGACCTCGCCTATCCGGCTTTGGCCAACTGCCGGGCGATCACCATGCGCTGGATTTGGTTGGTGCCCTCATAGATCTGTAGAAGCTTGGCGTCTCGCATGAGCTTTTCCACGGGATAGTCGCGCATGTAGCCGTACCCGCCGAGTATCTGCACGGCGTTGGTCGTGACCTCCATGGCGGCATCGGAGGCGAAGCACTTGGCCATTGCCGACCGCATCGTGACCCTTTCTCCTCGGTCGGCCAACCAGGCGGCCTGCCACGTCAGCAAGCGCGCGGCTTCTACCTTCATTGCCATGTCCGCGAGAAGGAAGGAGATGCCCTGGTTGGAGAGGATAGGGTTGCCAAATTGCTTTCGAGACTTGGCGTACGCAACGGCGTGCTCAAGGGCCGCTCTCGCGACCCCAACGCTCATCGCCGCGACCCCGGACCGGCCAAAGTCAAGGCACTCGAGGGCGTATGTAAAGCCCCAGCCTGGCTTGCCCAGCAGGTTCTCCCGGGGTACGCGCACATTCTCAAAGCGCAACTCCACGGTGTTGGAGGCGCGCTGGCCCATCTTGTCTTCGACCTTGGTGACGCGAATGCCGGGGGTGCCACCTGGAACGATAACCGCAGAAGCTCCCCTTGGGCCACGCTCCGGATCGGTCAAGGCAAACACAACCATGACCTCCGCTAGCGCCCCCGACGTGATGAAGCACTTTTCCCCATTGATCACCAGGTCGTCGCCGTCTGGAAGGGCCGTTGACTTGATGGAACCGGCATCGGACCCGGCTTCTCGTTCCGTCAGGCAAAAGGCCGCGTACTTGCCCTCTCGGGCGGCGGGTTCCAGGAATCTCGACTTTTGCTCCTCGGTCCCGTACAGGCTGATTGGGGTCAGGGCCAGGCCATTCACGAGGATTGTGACGCTGATGCCCGCGCAGGCAGCCCCCAACTCCTCCGCGATCAGGGCGTTCTCGAATGCGCCGTACCCCATCCCACCATACTCCGTCGGGATGGTCATGTTGAAGAGGCCGGCGGCGCGGGCCTTCCTGTTGAGGTCCGGGGGGACCTCAGCCCTGCGATCGTACTCGGCGGCGATGGGTGCGATCTCTTCCCGTGCGAACCGGCGAGCACGGGCCTGGATCTCAAGCAAGTCGTCCGATAGCGAGAAACCGATCATGGTGCCTCCCAACTGGCGGACAGCGAGGACCGAAGGACAAAAGCAAGGCCGTGCGAATCTAGCTCCACACGGCCTCTCGTACTCCTGCCGCGCCGGTGGCTATTTCTTCTCTTCTTTGGCCATCTTGATGACTTCGATGCCCCTGTAGCTGCCGCAGGACGGGCAGACCTCATGGGGCAGTCTCATCGCATGGCACTTGGGGCAATGGACCATATTGGGGGCCGACAGAGCCAGGTGGCTCCGCCTCCGGCCCTTTCGGCCCTTGCCCAATTTGCGCTTCGGTAAGGCTCCCATCTCTCAGATGCTCCCTTCGTTCGGTTCTTTGTCGTCTTTCAGCAATTGTCCCAAAGCGGACCAGCGCGGGTCCACGGGCGAGTCTTCACATTGGCACTCCCCCAAGTTGCGGTTGCCGCCACACGTTGGGCACAAGCCCGCGCAGTCCGGGCGGCAGAGCATCTCCATGGGCGCAGCCAGCCAGAGTGCTTGTCGAACCACCTCGCGCAAGTCCAGGATCTGGTGCTCGTCGATCAGCAGCGCCGAGTCCTGCTGCTCGTCCGGGATCTTGTCGATCGGCGCATCCGCAATCGGGTTTGTCGGGTGGAATTCCTCCTCCAGCTCGAACTCCACCTCCGCGCGCGCCGGCTCGAGACAACGCTTGCAGTTACCCTCGATCACGGTCGACAATGTGCCTGTCGCCAGGATACCCTGGCTGGTGCGCATAAGCACGATCGGGCCGGCAAGCGGCCCCACGGGCTTCAGCTCCTGATCCAGGTTGCGGATCTCCTCAAATAGGTCGTACTTTCGACAGGCCCCCGTCGGCCCTTTGAGGAGCTGCGCGACGTTGTAGCGCATGCGTCAGCCCTGCTTACCTCCTACCGCAAGTCCCTGATTATACGGCCTGCGCGCGCGTCTGTCAAGCCCCCAGACGTGCGTCGCCAGGGCTCTCGCACACCTGCCCACGCGACCCACCGCCGTAATAAAGGGCCTTGTGCCCGTCGCCGTAGTATGGGGCCTTGTGCCCGTCCTGGCTCGAAACCGGGCGCGATGTCGCGCCCCACGCCCTACTCCTGCTCGTCCGGATCGCCGCTCTGTTCCGGCACCTTGGCCAGCTTGGCCAGCCCGGCGCGCACGATAGAGGTCAGCCGCCCGATCTGTGATTCGAGGGTACCCAGTTGGCCGTCCAGGTCCTGCAGCACGCCGGCGGCATACTCGTCTGCCCCCGACTTGAGAATCTCTGCCTCGCGCTGTGCTCGTTCGATGATCGTCTGCGCACGGACGTTGGCAGCCGCCACAACCTCATGCTGCTCGGCGAGGCGGGACGCACTCTGCCGCCCCTCCTGTACTTTCTGCTCAGCTTCCACTTCGGCATCCGAGAGGATGCGGTCGCGCTCCTGGACAATGCGGTTGGCCTGCCGCATCTCCTTCGGAATCGCGGTGCGCAGCTGGTCGATCAGCTCCAGCATCTCCTCCTCGTTCACGATCACGTACGCGCTCATAGGGATGCGCCAGCCCTCACTGACCAGCTTCTCGATCTTCTCGACGTAGTGGTTGATGTCGCTCATCAGTTGCTCCTCCCAAAGCTTCACTCAGACGTCCCGCTCTTCCTCATCCGGTCCCGCGTCGGTGCGTTCGGGGCAGGCTGCGCGCGCGGACCCGCCGGCCGGATCAGTCCCTCAACGACACGAGGCGGACGCGCTCCTCGCCTTCGTGTCCCGGCTCGCTGAACTTGGCCGCGAGGGCCTCCGCCACGTGGGCAGGCACCAAACCAGAGATGCAGCCCCCCAGCATGGCAACCTCCTTGACGGTGCTTGCACTCAAGAAGGCATAGTCCTGCCCCGTCATCAGGCAGACATACTCGATCTCGTGCGCCAGCTTCTTGTTGGTCAGGGCCATCTGGAACTCGAGCTCAAAGTCCGAAAAGACCCGCAAGCCGCGCACGATCGCCATCGCACCGACTTGCCGCGCGAACTCGACGGTGAGTTGGTTGTACGTCGCCACGCTCACATTCGGCAAGTGGCGCAGAGCGACCTCGATCATCTTCCGGCGCTCCTGCGTCGTGAAGAGAAGATTCTTCTGCGGCCTATCGTAAACCGCTATCGTCAAATGCTCAAATATCGTGGCTGCTCGCGTGGCGATGTCGATGTGCCCGTTGTGGATCGGATCGAAGGTTCCGGGGTAGATTGCTGTCGTCATGATGATCTCCTCTTGGGTTAGCTCAGGTCACCCTGGACTACCCAGAATTCCGCCAGCCTGTCGCGCAGAAGGCTGTGCTCTGGCCGTGAGAGCTGTGGGTCTGTGCTGAAGAGGGTCCGCGCTTCCTGCCGGGCCCGCTCGAGAGTCTCAAGGTTGCTGAGACTCGCCAACCGTAGGGTGGGCAGACCGCTCTGCCGCACCCCGAAAAAGTCGCCGGGACCACGCAGATCGAGGTCCTTCTCGGCAAGTGCGAATCCATCCTGCGTCTGTTCGATGGCCATTAGCCTTTCCCAGGTGGCCCGCGTTTGAGGGTCGTCAGGCGAAGCCGAGTCAGAGAGGAGCAGGCAGTACGATTGGTGCGCTCCCCGGCCGACTCTGCCCCGGAACTGGTGCAACTGGGCGAGGCCGAACCTGTCCGCCCCTTCAATCAACATGACCGTGGCATTCGGGACGTCGATCCCCACCTCGATGACGGAGGTAGAGACCAGGATCTGGATCTCGCCCTGCCGGAAGGCCTGCATGACCGAATCCTTGTCACGGCTGCGCATCTTCCCGTGAAGCAGGCCCAGGCGCAGGTCGGCGAACACACTCGCCTGCAGCCGCTCGTACTCGTCAACGGCCGCCCTGATCTCCAGCTTCTCCGATTCCTCGATCAGCGGGTAGAGAACAAAGGCCTGCCGTCCTCGCGAGACCTGATCCCGGATGAACGCGTACGCGCCCTCCCTGTCCTTGGGCAGCAGCCAGCGCGTCACGATCCGCTGTCGGCCCGGAGGCATCTCGTCGATCAGGGACACATCCAGGTCCCCGTAGACTGTCAGCGCCAAGCTGCGCGGGATGGGAGTGGCACTCATGACAAGCAGGTGGGGCGACTGCCCTTTCTCGCGCAGGGAGGCGCGCTGGACCACCCCGAAGCGGTGCTGCTCGTCGACCACAACGAAACCGAGGTGGCTGAACTCGACACCCTGCTGTATCAGCGCGTGCGTGCCCACGGCGATGTCGGCCTCGCCCGACGCCACAGCTTCGAGCGTGCGCGCCTTCGCCGCCCGCTGGAGGCTGCCCGTCAGAAGTGCAACCGACGGCGGCCTGGACCTCCCCCACTCGCTGCGGCCGAGAAGCTCGCAGAGCGTCTCATAGTGCTGCTGCGCGAGTATCTCCGTGGGCGCCATCAGGGCGGCCTGCCGCCCTGCCGCCAGCGTCTGCAGCATCGCCGCGGCGGCGATCACGGTCTTGCCTGATCCCACGTCTCCTTGCAGCAGCCTGCTCATCGGCTCTGGCTCGGCCAGGTCCCGTAATACCTCTTCCAGGCAGCGCATCTGCGCCCCGGTCAAGGTGTAGGGGAGCGACGACAGAAACCTCTGCAGCAGCTCACGGCTCGTCGGAACGGGCAGAGCCTGCTGCGTCTTCCATCGCGCGCGCTGCCCCATCAGGCCAAGCTGAATCAGAAGGAACTCGTCAAAGGAGAGGCGCTGCCTGGCCCGTAGTGCTGCCTCCTGCGTCTCGGGGAAGTGGATCTGCCGGATGGCGGTGGGTAGGTCTGCCAGCCCGTGGCGCTCACGGACGCCCGGCGGTAGATGATCGATCAGTCGTGGTGCCCAATGGTCGACGACCTGCTTGATCAGCTTCCGCAGCCAGCGTGCACCGATGCCAGAGGTCAGCGGATAGACCGGCACCAGCCTTCCTGTGTGGATCAGGTCCGATTCCAGCGGTTCCCACGCCGGCGACTGCAGCGAAAGGTGCCCGAGGTACTCCGCAACTCGCCCGCTTAGCACCACCTTCCTGCCCTCGCGCATCTGCCGAGCCAGGAACGGCTGGTTGAACCAGACGGCATCGATCGACCCAGTTCCATCCGAGACGGTGCATCGCACGATCGAGCCGCCGCTGCGTGTCTCGCGGCTGTTGACCGCGATCACCGTTGCGATGACCGTGGTCTCCTCGCCATACATCAGGTGGCTGATGGCCTTGAGAGACGAATAGTCCTCGTAGCGGTGGGGGTAGTGGTGCAGAAGATCGTTGACCGTGATGATCCCGAGACGGCCCAGTTTCTGCGCATAGGCGGACTTGACCCCGGGCAGAGCGCTCACCGGAGCCTCGAGGCCCGCGGCGGCCCGCCGCTTCGCCGTCACGCTGGCTGCCACCGGCTTCAGCGGGGGCAGGGCAGTCTCCGCGGCTGCACTGGCTGGCGCTCGCGCCGGCAGCCTCGCACCTTCTGTGCGCGCCCGGTCTGCCTGCGCTCCGGCAGTCAACTGCCCTAGCAGCGAGAGGGCATGGGCGATGATCTCGGATCGCTCGTCTGCGCCTGCGCTGGCGTAGCCTGCCAACAGAGCGGCTATCCTGTCGACGGCAGCCAGATCCGCTGAGGGGGCCACTTCCCCGGCCTCGGCTCGCCATCGCGGGGCCAGCGCCTCCAGTCCACCGATGACTGCCTTGTTTCGGTAGCCCTGGCGCCTCTCGAGTTCGAGCATCTTGTCGAGCTTCTGATAGGCTGCGGCCATGTTTTACCCGGTGGCGTGCCCTGCTAGCTTGGCATCCTCTGAAGCCCGCACACGCCGACGGCCCCCAGGCCAAGGTGCGCCGTCAGCGCGGCGCCTGCCGGCGCGACCAGGATGGGCAGCCCCGGCACCACAGGCCGCAGTTCCTCCAACAGCCGCTCCGCGAGCGGCTCCGCTCCCGCATGCATCACTGCCAGGTCGGACAACGGCCCCCACTCCCGGACCTGTTCGACCATCTTCGTGAGCGCCTTGGAGTGTGTGCGCACCCGTCCGACGATGCTAACTTGCCCGCCCTGGATGGACAGGACGGGCTTGATTTGCAGCAGCGTGCCCAGCGCCGCCGACAGTTGGCTGATCCGTCCACCCCGGACCAGGTTGTCCAGAGTGTCGATCATGGCCACGACGCGCACAAGTGGCAGCATGGACCGCGCCTGCTCCACGATCTCCTCGCGAGAGGCGCCGCGCTGTGACGCCTCGGCAGCCTTGATGGCCATCCAGCCGATACCCATCGAGAGCTGCCCCGAGTCGATGATCTCCACCAGCCCCGGGTCCTCCAGCATCCCGGCCGCCGCATGCGCCGAGTTGATCGTTCCGCTCACACTGCTGGCCACCAGGATTGACACAACAGAGCCATAGCCCGCACCGTTGAGCGCTTGCTCATAGACCTGCAGGAACTCGCCGACCGGGGGGTGCGTCGTGCGCGGCGGGATAGGGCTTCCCGCCATCCGTTCGAAGAACTCCTCGGGGCTGATACCGTGGCGGTCTCGAATGAGTTCGTCACCAAAGTAGACATAATTCGGAACGATCGCTATCCCCAGGCGCGAAGCCATGTCGGCAGGGACGTCGGAGTTGCTGTCGGTGACGATGCGGACAGATCCGCTGCCGATGCGAGGGCACACCGCCGCCTCCGCTGCAGCACGGATTGGGAGATTGCTCGGCATCTCTACCCTAGTGCCTTTCGTAGACGAGGACGCCCAAAGCCTGCGGCCCGACGTAGCACGCCAGCACTGGGTCATACGCCAGCACCGGGAATTGCCGCCGGGGCAGGACTTCGGCCAGGTGGCGGCGCAAGTCGGCGACCATCTCGTCCATGCCATCTTCGAGCGGGCTGCGGAGGATCACGACCTTCTCGGGCGTGGCGAACTCGCCGACAAAATCGGCCAGCTTCTCAATGGCCGCCGCGCGTGTGCGGACCTTCTCCATCGGGACGACGTCGCCGTCTTCGACGAGCAGGATCGGCTTGATGCGTAGGATCGTGCCCAGCAGGGCCTGCGCGGCCCCAATCTTGCGCTTCTGCTCGAGATAGTCCAGCCTCTCCACGAAAAAGACCGTGTAGATGTGCGGCAGGAGCGCGCGCACGAGCCGCACCAGCCCGTCCAGCGGGAGGCCGGCCTCGGCCGCCCGGGCAGCCGATTCCACGACCAAGCCCAGTCCCCACGAGCTCGACAGCGAGTCCATGACCATGATGCGGCATCGCCCCCTGAATGGGCGCGTTGCGGCTTGGGCCTTCGCTACGCCGTCGCTCAGGCGGCCCGAGCCCAGGATCACGAGGATCTCCTGCGCCTCGCGGCTCAGCCTCTCATACGCCTCGGGGAAGTCGTCCGGCGCAAAGACCGCTTCCGTTGGCTGAGCGGGGCAGCCGTCCATTGCGTCAAAGACGCGCCTGTGCGATTCTGGGTCTTCGGGGTCGATCCTGAACCGGCCCTTGCCGAAGCTGACCTCCAGGGGAAGGACCGTGATCTTGTAGCGCGAGACGACCTCGGGCCTCAGATACGAGGAGGCGTCAGTGATGATGCGGGTTGTAGCCATCGCGATGCTCGTCCCTTATCTAGGTTATTCTGCCGACACAATGTAGTGGTAGTGCGGCTGTCCTCCGTTGATCAGTTCCACTTCCTGGTCCCGGTATAGCTCTGCTATCTCCCCGGCGGCCTGTTGTGCGTCGGCAGGGGACACCAGCTCACCGTAGTAGATCGTGATGTTCTCACGCTCCTGGGCGCCCATGTTCTCCAGCGTAGCCAGCAGGGTCGCACGCAGCGAACCGCCTGCGACTATTATCTGGCCGTCGACCAGTCCGATGTAGTCGCCCTCCTGGATAGACAGGCCGTTGATCTGCGTGGAGCGGACAGACACGGTCACTTCGCCGGTTGAGACCGCAGAGATCGCGCACCTCATGGTCTGGGCATTCGCCGCAAAGTCGTTCTGGTAGTTGAACGCGAGCAGCGCCGCGATCCCCTGCGGCACCGTGACGGTCGGGATGACCTCCACCCTCTTGCCGCACAGCGACTTGGCTTGCTCCGCCGTCGGGATGATGTTCTTGTTGTTGGGAAGGACGATCACGTCCTCGGCCGGCACATCCTCGATCGCCTGCAGCAGCTGCTCCGTGCTGGGATTCATGGTCTGCCCGCCCGGGACCACCCGGGTCGCACCCAAGCTGGCGAAAACCCTCGCCAGCCCGGCGCCCGGCGACACGGCGACCGTGCCGATGCCCCCGGGCGGCTCGTCCTCTGCCGGGGCGTGTGCCTTGGCGACGATAAAGTCCTGGTATTGCTCCTGCATGTTCTCGACGATGATGTGGCTCAGCGAGCCGCGGCTGGCGCCGTAGCTTAGCGCCGGGCCGGGGTCCGGCGCATGCAAGTGTACCTTGATCGTCTGGCTGTCTCCCACCACCAGCGCCGAATCCCCCATCGAGGCGATCGTGGCGCGGACCTCCTCAACGCTCAGCCCTTCCCCGCGCAGGATGAACTGGATGTCATATCCATATCCCTCCTCCTCGGCAGGTCTTGGGGCAGTTAGGTCGACGGCGGCCGAAAGCTCCGCGTCTATCGCGACTGGCTCACCTCGCAGGTAGCGCAGCATCCCCTCCAGGATCACAAAGAGCCCTTGCCCGCCTGCATCCACGACCCCCGCTTCTGCCAAGACGGCGAGGAGCGTCGGCGTGCGCGTCACCGATTGGCGCGCTTCATGCACCGCCTGGTCCAGGACGAAGCGGATGTCACTGCTCGTTGCCGCGGCAGCCACCGCCACCTCCGCCGATTCGCGTGCAACGGTCAGGATCGTGCCTTCCACCGGCTTGATGACACCTTTGTACGCAGTGGCGGCCCCTTCGCGCAGGGCATCGGCAAACTGCTTTGCGTCGAATGTCTTGTGCCCGGCCAGACCCCGTGCGAGTCCGCGCAAGACCTGGGACAGGATCACGCCCGAGTTGCCCCTTGCCCCCATCAAGGCGCCATGGGCCAGCTTCTGGGCGATTACCCCCGCCTCGTCGTCGTGGCTGTCCTTGATCTCCCGGTACGCCGACTGCATCGTGAGCAGCATGTTGGTGCCCGTGTCGCCATCGGGGACGGGGTACACATTCAGCGAGTTGATTAGGGCCTGGTGGTGCTCAAGCCATCTCAGCGCCGACCCAAATAACTTCACGAGGGTCTGCGCGTCACAGGAGGAGAGCGCCGGGGTAGGCTCGCACGGCTGCGGTCGCGGTTCATGCCCGGCTGGTGTGGTCCTCTTTGGGCTCAACGACGTTGCCTCCTCACTGCTGGACTCGAATCCCGCACAGTGCAGGTGCGCGAAAAGTGCATCAGACCTCCCGGCTCCCGCGTAGCCCCTGGACATGGACGTTCACCAAGCTGACTGGGATGCCCAAGGCCTTCTCGAGGGCGTACTTCACGCCGCTCTGGATGTTGTGAGCCACCATCGTAATGCGAGTACCGTACTGGATCACTACGTACAGGTCGACTACGATCTCGTTCCCGTGGATACTCACATCCACGCCCCTATGGTGGCTGCCGGGCTGCAAGGTCCCCGCGATGCCGCTCGCCAGGTCCTTGCTCGCCATGCCGACGACGCCGTAGCACTCCAGCACGGCCTGCGCGGCTAGGCTGGCGATCGCCGGCATCGATACTTCGATCTTCCCCAACTTGGTCTCTTCCATGCGTCGAGTCCTTGTTCCTATCTCCGTTTGCACACAGCCGCTGCCAGTTTGCGTGTATAACACGGCTGTGATACGATGGTTCCCGCTGTTGCGGGCAACCCGAACCAGTGCAGTTGAGAGCTGGCTCGATTACTGTGTGAGAGGTGGTACGATGGCAAAGTGCGATATCTGCGGCAAGGTCCCGACCTTCGGGCACAATGTGAGCCACTCCATGGTGCGGACGCGCCGGACCTGGCGACCCAATGTCCAGAAGGTGCTCGTCTATGAAAACGGCGTGCCCAAGCGCCTGAAGCTCTGCACACGCTGCTTGCGGACCGTGCAAAGAGCGCGCGAGTAGCCCCTGGCCGTTTTTTGCGGCGTGTGGCCGGCCCAGCCATTGCGGGGCCGGCCGTTTCTTGTCTCAAGCTCGGTCTCATTCGGGGTTGGCTCCTCCACCGCCTATCCCACGGTCGGCACACAATCTTAGCCGCACATCCCCGGAAATGCAAGCCCCCTCGCCCTGTCCGCCGCCCGTGGTGTAGCCCTGGCTGGCGTCGCCCACGTTGGGCGAGTTTCCGCGTCGCCGAGCCGCCTCTGCCTACCGATCTGCCGCCCCTTGCCGCTCCCGCAGCTGGCCGCACCCCGCCCGAATCTCAATGCCCCGCCGCAGCCGCACCGTAACTGGGACTCCCCTGCCTGCCAGCAGCAGCCGGAATGCCTCCACGCTCTCCCTCGGCGAGGGCTGCAGCGCAGAGCCGGGTGTGGGGTTCAGTGGAATCAGGTTCACGTGGCAAAGCATCCCCCGCAGCAGCACAGCCAGCTGCCGTGCCTGCTCGGGCGAATCATTGACCCCCTCGATCAGCGCATATTCAAAGCTCACCCTGCGGCGCGTCGCCGCCGTATAGTTCCGCACCGCCTCGAGCAGCGCTGCAAGCGGGTAGCGCTGGTTCACCGGCACAAGCCGGTTGCGCAGCTCGTCGTTCGGCGCGTGGAGCGAGACGGCCAGATTCACCGGCAAGTTCTCCTGCGCAAGGCGCCGGATGCCCGGGACAAGCCCGACCGTCGATACGGTAATCCTGCGCGCGCCCATCCCCAGGCCATCCTGATCTGTCAGCAGCTCTATGGCCTTCCACGTCGCCCGGTAGTTCGCCAGCGGCTCCCCCATGCCCATGAATACGACATTGCTCACCGCGTCCCCTGCGCCGGGGAGGCGTCCCTTTGACGATGCCCTCGCCCGCAGAGCTCGCGAAAAGTGCAGCACCTGCGCGACGATCTCGCCTGCCGTCAGGTTGCGCTGCAGCCCTCCCTGCCCGGTCGCGCAAAAGACACAGCCCATCGCGCATCCGGCCTGCACTGAGAGGCACACCGTCTGCCGCCTGTCATATCCCATCAGCACCGACTCGATCGTCGCGCCGTCGCCCAACCCGAAAAGGACTTTGCGTGTGCGCCCGTCCAGCGATCCCTCCTCGGCGAGCGCCCGCAGCGGGTCCACGGTTGTCCCTGTCTCCAGCCTGGTGCGCAGCGCGGCCGGCAGGTTGGTCATGCTCTCTGCACTGTCCGCGAGCGATTGGTACAACCACTTCCAGACCTGCTCAGCCCGAAAGCGCGGCTCTTCCCACCCGGCCATCATCTCGGTGAGCTCGCTGAGGCTCAGGTCTAGCAGGGCGATCCGCTCAGCCATGCAGCGCCGCTGCCCAAATCTGGTGCAGCTCACCCACATCTTCGTAGATCTCGTCGGGCTGGATCTCGGACGTCACCAGCATCTCCCGCTGAGTGACGCCGCTGAGCACGAGAAGTGTTCGCAGCCCCGCCCGCTGCCCCGCCAGGATATCCGTCTCGAGCCGGTCGCCGAGCACCGCGGTGTCTGCCCTGCTGCCCCCCAGGACGAGGAGTGCCTGGTCGATCATGGCTCGCTCCGGCTTGCCGACGATTGTCGGCGTCACTCCGCTCGCCGTCTCGAGCAGCGCCAGGAGCGACCCACAGCCCGGGATGATGCCCCGCTCCGAAGGAAAAGTGCGATCGCCGTTCGTCCCCACAAAGCGCGCCCCGGACCGGATCTGCAGGGTGGCCTGCACCAGCCGCTCGAAGCAGATGGTAAAATCCATGCCCGCCACGACATATTCGGCGTCTTCCTCCACCAGCCGGAAACCCGCCGCCTCCAGCGCGCTGCGCAGCCCGTCCATGCCAACCACGAACACGCGCGTTCCCGCTGCTGCGACGCTGCGCAGATACCCGGCCGTTGCCTGCGCCGAGGTCAGCACCTCGCCCTGCTGAACCTCGATGCCCATCCGCGCCAGCTTCTCCACATACTGCCGCGGCGTCTGGGTCGAGTTGTTGGTCGCCAGCACAAAGCCGATGCCTTGCCTGCGCAGGAAACCGACAAAGCCGGCCGCCCCGTCGATCGCATCCCGGCCGCGGTACAGGACGCCGTCGAGATCAACGATCAGATGCCGGAGCGCCTTGAGTGAGCTCTCTCTCTGCATTCTCGTCCTCCCCAGTCTCGCCCAGCGCCCGTTGCGCCTCCCTCTTGCGCAGCCATAGCCCAGGACCGGCCGTGCTCCGCCCCGGCTCCCCACTCTTGCCCCGTGCCAGCGAGGCGAACACGCCCCCCACGCACAGCACGGCAAAGATGGCGAAAGCGGCCTTTGTGCTGACAAGGAACGCCGGATACACCGCCGGCGTGATGGCAAGCCCTCCAATCACCAGCGCAAAAAGCAGCGTCGCGATCCCCATGCTCAGTGCTTGACCGACCAGCCGCATTGTGGACAGGGTGCTGTAGGCCACCGCATAGTGCTGCTTCTCGACGCTCCCCATGACTGCGCTGGTGTTCGGCGACGAAAAGAGGGCGAACCCAAAGCCGATAAACGCCAGTTGCACTATCAGCATCCACACCGGGGTTGCCTCGCTGAGGAAGCAGAGCGCGATCAGCCCGGCCGAGGTGCACGCCATCCCTGCTGAGGCCAGCACGCGCGCGTCGATCCGGTCCGACATGCGCCCCGCCGCCGGCGACAGGACGGCCATGACGATCGGTTGGGCGATCAGCACGAGGCCCGCCCGGTCCGGCTTCAGCCCGTGGATGTACTGCAGGTAGAGAGACAGCAAGAACGCGATGCCGGAGGTCGCGCTGTAGTGGATCAGCGCCGCTAGGTTCGAGAAAGCGAACGTACGGTTGCCGGCCAGCAGCCGTACGTTAAGGACCGGGTAGCGTGCCCGAAGCTCCCACGCCCCAAAGACCGCCAGCCCGACCAGCCCGGCCGCGATCAGCACGGCGCCCTGCGCGCGCGGCAGCCGCGAAAAGCCGAACAGGACGCCTGTCAGCGCCAGCCCATACAGCAGCGAACCCGGCACGTCCAGCCGCTCGCCCCGCGCCTCGGCCCACTCCCCCTCAAGCCGGAACAGCACATACGCCAGCGCCACCAGCCCTAGCGGCACGCTGAAGAAGTAGAGGCTCCGCCACCCCAGCGTGCCTGTCAGGAAGCCGCCAATCGTGGGACCCAGCGACAGGCCCAGGTACACCGACGCCACGTTGATGCCAATGACTCTCCCCCGCTCGGCCGGTGGGTAGACCGACGTGAGGATCGCCACGCCCGTCCCAAAGACCATGGCGTTACCGGCCCCCAACAGCACGCGCGATGCGATTAGCATCGGCCCCGAGAGCGACAGCCCCGACAGCAGCGCCGCCGCCGAAAAGATCGAGATCCCGATGCGAAAGATCCGCTTCCGGCCCCAGATGTCGGCCAGCTTCCCAAACGGCACCAGCAGCGCCGCCGCCGCCAGCAGGTAGGCCATCCGGATCCAGCTCAGCTGGATCGCGTTCATCCCAAACTCCTGGCTGATCGCCGGAAGTGCCACTGTCGTCGCCGAGTCCATGAACGGCGTCAGGAACCCTGCCAACGTGGCCGTGACCAGCGCTGCCCGTCGTGCCGGGGCCGCGCTCTCCATCAACGCTCCATCTCCTTGTCGCGTGCCCTCGTGTACTCCTCCCAGGTGTCGATATCCTCGACGATGCTGGCGTCGTCGATCTCGACGAGGCTCACCTCAGCGCCCGGCCTGTCGAGCAGCTGCCGCGCTCCGCGGTCTCCCTCGAGCCGGAGGAGGTCGTCAAACATCGCGCGCGCAAACAGGACCGGATGGCCGCGCTGTCCCCGCCAGGTCGGCACCACAATCGGGGACCCGCTGCTCCGGAAGCATCGCACCACCTGGTCTATCACGCCCGTCGACAGATCAGGGTGGTCGGCCAACACGATGAGGGCAGCCTTGACCTCCTGGCTCAGTGCGCGAATCCCCACCCCGATGGAGGTCCCGATTCCTTCCTCCCACCTCGGGTTGTGCACCGCGCGCACCGGCAGGCCCGCCAGCGCCTCGCGCATCTGCTCTGCGGCCGCGCCGGTCACGACCACGACCTCGGCCAAAGCGGCCGCGCAGGCCGCTCTCGAGGCCCATCGCACCATCGGCTCCTCGCCGACTCGGATCAGTAGCTTGGGCTGGCCCATCCGGCGTGAGCCGCCGGCCGCCAGGACAACTGCTCCGACTGCTTCTTCTGCACAGGCGGCATGCTTGGCATGGGATTCGATCACCTTAGCGCATCCCTCAACGAGCACAAGAGGGGGCGGCGGAATCCCGCCGCCCCACGCGAAACCTATCCTCCGGGAGGGGGGTTGGTTGGCCTATTCCAGCTTGGTCGCGCAGAACGCGCAGCGCCTTGCCTCGATCGGGATCTCCGACAGGCACTCGGGGCACTTTTTCGTCGCTGGGGCGGCCGGCGCAGGCTCTTCTTTTCGCCGCGCCCGCTCGATCGCCCGCACCAGCAGGAAAACCACAAGCGCCACGATCAAGAAAATCAAGATCGTGTTGATGAACATGCCATAGTTGATCGTCGCCGCGCCCGCCTCCTTGGCGGCTGCCAGCGACGCATACTTCTGGCCGTCCAGCGCGACAAACAGCTCTGTAAAGTTCACCTTGCCCAACAGCAGGCCGATCGGCGGCATGATGATGTCGTCGACCAGCGACTTGATGATGGCGCCAAAGGCCGCGCCGATGACCACGGCGACCGCCAGGTCGACTACGTTCCCACGCATGATAAAGTTCTTGAAATCCTTCAGCATCGCAATCCTCCTTTGATTTCCTTCCCCCAAACACCACCCGGTGGATCCGTCAACACCACGCAGCCCGCCGGCGCGCGGCACTCGGCTAGCGCCACGGCCAAGTGCTCAGTGCAATCAACAGCTGCCCTGCATAGTACAGGTAGAGCCCGTACGCCTCCGCCTTGAACGGCCGGCGGAAGCGGTTGATCGCCAACAGCAGGTCCGACAGCATGAAAAGCACCGCCCCGGCGGCGATGAGCCACGCTTGCGTCGGGCTGAACGCGCTGCCAAAGAGCGTCGAGACGCCGCGGCTCACCATGAAAAGGATGACCGCGAGGTACATCAAGACCGGGCCCCTCATGCGTCCCAGCCCAGGTCGCAGGTAGGCGTAGATCGCGGCCCCGATCGCCAACAGCACCAGCGCCACGATCCAGTCGGCGGGCTGAAAGCCAGACCGCATGCTGAACGCAACCGAATAGGCGACGTGCGCCAGCAGGAACAGCACCAGCCCGATCAGGAACCACCGGTTGGTGCGCAGCATGAGCGACACGTCACCGCCCAGCGAGAGCAGCAACCCCAGGGCGATCACCCACGTGTACGCCGGCATAACCCCTGGCTGCCCGAGCGCTAGCAGGGCGATGGCGATCACCAGCAGCGTGGAGAACGGCTTCGAGATGTACTCCACAAGACGGTGGTCGGTCCGCCTGGCCCAAACCAGAGCCGAAACCGCGCCGAACAGGACAGGGATCAAGATGTACAGGGCAACCATGCGCTTTCTCTCGCCTCCTGTGCAGCCATCACTATACCGCCGATCTGCCTCCGCCGCAAAGATCGCCGCCCAGTGAAAGCGACTTCCCTATCCCTGCTGCCCGTGTCAGTCCGGCAGGAACCGCTGAAACACCAGGTTGCCCAGCAGCCGTCCCCGCTGCGACAGCCGGATGCCCCGCTCGTCCGCCGCCAACAGGCCGCGCTCGACCAAGTCGTCGATCGCCCCCCCGAACCGATCGCGCAGTCCTGCGTCGAACCGCTGGCGAAAGCGCGCCTCCTCCACACCCTCCTGCAGCAGGCGCAGCCCGAGCATCATCGTCTCGCCTATCTCCATCTCCTCCGCAATCTCCTCTTCATACTCCGTCGGGGCGGTGCCTGCCTGCATGCACTCCACGTAGGCAGCCGGCGACGCGACGTTCGCCCTGCGCCTCCTGCCCGTCCACGAGTGCGCCCCGGCCCCGAGCCCCACGTACGGCTCGTTCCGCCAATAGACCATGTTGTGCCGGCACCGGTCCGCCTCGGTCTGCGCCCAGTTCGATATCTCATAGTGGACAAAACCGCTGGCCTCCAACTGCTGCTCGGCCTGCTCGTACAGGTCGGCCGCCCGGTCCGGGTCGGGCTCCTCCACACGTCCCGACGCGACCGCCTCGGCCAGCGGCGTTCCCTCCTCGATGCTCAGCGCATACAGCGACAGGTGGTCGGGGCGCTGCGCAAGCGCTTCTTCCAGCGAGGCTTGCCATGTCGCCGCCGTCTGCCCGGGCAGCCCGTACATCAGGTCAAGGTTCACGTGCGCAAAGCCCGCTTGGTGCGCGGCCTTCACTGCCTCGGCAGCTTCTGATCCGCTGTGGATGCGCCCGAGCAGCGATAGCTCGCGTTCGTCAAAACTCTGCACGCCCAGGCTGAGCCGCGTGAACCCCATGCGGACCATCCCGACGAGCATGGCGCAGTCCACAGTGCCTGGGTTGGCTTCGATAGTCATCTCGACCAGGCCCGAGGTTTCGAACGACATGCGCATTTCCTCGACGAGGCGCGATAAAAGCGTCGGGGGCAGCACGCTTGGCGTGCCGCCCCCGAAGAAAGCCGTCTTGATGGGCAGTCCCACGACCCGCCCCATCTCCTGCACCACCGCACCGGCATAGTCAGCCCACAGCGCCTCCATACCCGCGAACGAGCAAAAGTCGCAGTAGCTGCACTTGGCCCGGCAGAACGGGATGTGTACGTAAAGGCCCGCTGCGCTACTCAGAGAGGTAGCTGTCGATGGCCTTCTTGCTGATGCGATACTCCACTCCGATCTTTTTCGCCTTCAGCTCGCCCGACTGGATCAAAGCCAGCAGATCCGCCTCGCCGACGCGCATGTACCCTGCTGCCTCAGCCAGCGTCATGATCTCGGACACAGCCGCTGCAGCTGCCGCCGTCGTCTGCCCCTGGGCTTGTGCCTGCCCGGCTGCCATCGCGCCGCCGATTGCCTGGGCCATGATCGCGCCCATGCCCACACCCGCGCCCACGCCCACGCCTGCGCCTGCCAGCTCGCCGCCCGATCCGCCCGACTCGGCCGCCTTGCGGATCCCGAGAGCCGCCTGGTACTGCAGGTACTTGTTCATGTCGCCGATGGCGCCCATCGCCGCCCGCTCGTCGATCGCGCGCGCCGTCTCATCGGTGGGCGTGATCGAGTTCACGTAGAACGTCTTGAGCTGGATCCCAAGATTGCCAAAGTCGTCCAGCAGCTTGGCCCTAGTGCCCGCCCCGATTTCGTCGTACAGACTTGGCAGGTCAAAGAGGCCCTTCCCCAGCGTTCCCAGCAGGTCGGTCAGCTTGGCGACGATCATGCTGCGCAGGAACTGCGCAATCTGGTCGGTGCCATACAGCCCCTGGGCGCCTACGATCTTGTTCACAAAGAGCGCCGAGTCCTTGACCTGCATCGAGAAGGTGCCAAAGGCCCGCAGCCGCACCAGCCCCAGGTCGCTGTCGCGCAGCGCGACCGGCTCGGCCGTGCCCCACTTGAAGTCGATGAACTCGCGCATCGACACAAAGTACACCTCGGCTGTGAACATCGTCTTGCCGTCGGTCACCTTCTCCAGTAGGCCCGAAAGGATCGGCAGGTTGGCCGTCGTGATGGTGTGGCGGCCGGGGCCAAATGTGTCGTACGCCTTGCCGTCCCGATAAAAGACCGCCTCCTGGAACTCCCGGACGATTACCTGCGAGCCGAGGCGAAAGTCACCGCTGCCAAACTCTGGCAGCCGGCGTACGATCTCGTTCGCTTCTTGATTGGGTACATCAACTACATCGATAATGCGTGCCATGGTTCTACCCCTCCTCTGCCACTAGGCCACGGGCAGCTCGTCGGCGCCCTGCAGGATTGCGTCGCGCCGCCGCCCAAAGGTCTGTCCAGCCTGCTCTACCAGCAGCACCAACTCGGCGATCGCCACGCCCACGCCTTCCTTGGCGCCGATGGCCGATGTGACCTTGTCCACCTGGGCCGCCATCTGCTCGGTATAGTCCAGCATCTGGCTGTCAAAGTCGTACAGCGCGTCCAGCTCCTTCTCCTTGACCTTGACTGCGTCAAACAGGCCGGCGTACCCGTACGCTGCCGTTCGGATGCGGTCGACTAGGATCTGCAGCTTCATGACGGCTCGCTCCAGGTCGTCCAGGAACTCGATCTGTGCCTCGTTCAGCAGCTGTACCTGAAGTTCCTGTAGCCGCTGTCGCTGCTCGTCCAGTCCGGCTGCCAGCTGGGTGCGCAGCAGCTTGTCCGACTCGCGGCGCAGTTCCTTCTCCTTGTAGCCCTTGTAGCCCGGGATCTTCTTCAAGAACTTCTCCAGGCCCCCCAGGCTTTCTTCCACTTTCCTTCTTGGACTCATTCCAGTGCCCTCCTTATCTTTCTACACATCCGGCAGAGATCTTCGGCGCTCATGGCGAGAGCGTGTCTCTCGGCTGCCTCAGCTTCTCATCAGCGTCGTAATGGCTGGCGTGCGGTTAAACATCCAGATGGCTGGCGGCAGACCAATCACCGTCAGCGATAGCGCCCACGCCACGTTGCACCAGATCAAGCTCGCCCACCAGCCGATCAGGAGAAAGTACAGCGCACGGCCCAGCCAAGGTCGCTGAGGCAATCCACCGGCCTGAGCCGTGCCGTCGCTCGTCACAATAACATGCCGGTATGGCTGCAGAGTAAGCACTTGTGGGACCCGATTGAGCAACCACAAGCCAGCCGGCAAGCCAATGACCGTGGCGACCAGGAACCACGCCACGTTGATCCAGACGCCGGTCGCATACCAGCCAAAGAGAAAGAAATACACAACCCGCAGCAGAAGGGGCATGCCGGGCTCTCGCACCACCGTGGCTGTTCGACTCATCCGATCTGGTCCTCTTCCGGCACGGTCCCTTGCTGGGCACCTGTGCCATTCTACACACACTCTACGAAAAAGACAAGCACAGGTTGCCAGCGCGGTGCGCAGGCCACAGGGCACCATCCACACACCCCCTCCCGCGCTCGACACTTCTGCTCCGGCCTGATCCGGCAACTTGGCGTCGCCCGCACTCCACCCCGGAGCACCGACTGGCAAGGCCACTGGTTGACATCTGTCCCACCTGCTGCTAGACTGCCACGGGCACCTCGTCCGGCGGCGCTGGGCGGGCAGTGCGCCGCTGCCGGATTAAGCAACGGAATGAGGAGACAACACCCATGGCGGACGTCGACATCCTAATGGTTGGCCACTTCGCGCGGGACCAGGTCGTTGTCGATGGCCAGTCCAGTGTGATGTCTGGTGGTGCTGTCTACTTCGGCAGCATCGCACTCAGGCGGCTTGGCCTTCAAGTGGCCGTTGTGACCCGTCTGCACGCGGACGACTTGGGCCTCCTGCGCGAGATCAGCGACGAGGGTGTGCAGGTTTTCGCCAGAACGGCCGCTGCCACATCCGGAATCGCCAACTACTACACCTCCGCCGACATGGAGAGGCGCATTTGCCGGCCGCTGGGTTTCGCCGGGGCCTTTCGTGCCTCCGAAGTCCCGGCGATCAGTGCTCGCGTTCAGGTAGCCGCAAGCATCCAGGCTGGGGAGATTGACCTCGACCTGCTCACGTACTTGGCCGCCCGTGGACCCGTCGGCCTCGACATCCAGGGATTCGTACGCGTGCGTGAGGGTGACGAGCTCGTCTTCCGCCCCCGGCCCGACCTGGCCGAAGGGCTGGCCCTCGTCACCTACTTGAAGGTGGACCGCGCGGAAGCAGAGCTTCTCACCGGCGAGACAGACCTGGCGGTGGCGGCACACAAGCTATCTGGGTACGGCCCGCGTGAGATCGTGGTGACGCAGTCCTCCGGCGTTACCGTCTTGGTGGAGGGACGCGTCTACACGGCCCCCTTCTCTCCGCGCAGCCTCGAAGGGCGCACTGGGCGGGGAGATACCTGCTTCGCCACCTACCTCGGCGGCAGGCTCACGATGGGACCGCATGAGGCCACGCGGTTGGCCGGTGCGGTGACCACGCTCAAACAAGAAAAGGCAGGTCCGTGGCGCGGCAGCCTCGAAGAGGTACATCGCTGGCTCACTTCCACCACGGCCTGAGAGGCTAGCTATCTCCGGTCAACCTGGGATCGGTGCGGTGGATGATGTCACTCACCCTCTGTTGGTTAAAGCCCTTGAACCCCTGTCCCCGCTGGATGCACTCCATGTGACTGCTCAGCGCACCCTTCTCTTCGAACAGGGCGCGCTGCTGGCTTGTGATCAGGCCCACCGCTGCCAGCCCGTCGAGCCTGGTCAGCTCCACGGGCCATCGCTCGCCGCGCGTGAACGCCTGGCGCAGGTAAGACAGCTCGCTAAATGGGCTCATGAGCTTGATCCCCAGCTCGGGCAGCGTTGCAGTCGCGCCCTCAAAATCTAGGCGCGCGGCCAGGTGGTGCGTGCCGGCCTCGAGCATCGAGTCGCCATGCAGTGCACACCACAGCCCGATCGTGCCCAGCTCGTCGCGCTGCGCCAGAGGGGTGCGGGAAAAGTCGCTGTAAACCTCATCCGGGGAGAGGTCGACGTCGCAAAAGATTCCAAAGTGGCTGGTCTGCTGCTCCATGACCTGTGCGCCCCATCCGGCCTCGGCGCCCGCATAGAAGCGCTCGCGAGGCTGGAATCCAAAGGTCTTCAGGATCTGGATCAGCGCGGCAAAGCCCTCTCGGGAGCTGCGAAAGGCACAGTGGTCTTGGTTCCCCCAGCCCAGGCCAAGGGCGTCCTGCCGTGCTTTCTGCACCTGTCCCGCCCAATTGCGCTGTTGCCAGTAGGCGCGCTCGGCCTCGCAAAAGACCCACGCCCCCGTGTCCGTCCCGACCTCGGCGACGAGTCGTTCGGCCAACCGCAGTGTCGCTGCCATCCCCTCCTGGACATGGGCGAAGCGCCTCCGGCGGCCGGCCCATCGCTCGAAGGCAGCCAGGATCTGTCCTGGGTAGTCGGCCGGCATGCCCTTCGCGATAAACCCAGAGTGCGCACGTCGCTCGACGACTCCGATCCAGCGCCCTTGATGTGTCCAGACCTTGCCCGCACGGTACGGGCTAAGTGGCGTGCCCTCGACAGCAATCGAACACCGGTGCGCCATGGCAAAGCTCGGGATGCTTTCCACCAGCAAGTAGGCGCCAAGGGGCCCGCCCCCGCTCACGGCGGCCGGCGCCCGAAGCACAACCCGAGGCAGCACCGCGCCTGAAAGGGCAAACACCCGGTCTCCCGTCCCGGCATCCGCGTCTTCCTGACCGAAGCCCAGATCGAGGAGCAAGGCCCTGGTTGCCTCACCATCCGGCAGGACCAGGTGATCCAGGCAGTCGAGCAGCCGGCAGCTGGCGCGCGCCAGCATCTGGTCAGGCAGAGCCTTGCCAGAGGGCACCGCGGCGAACAGCTCATCCGCCTGCGCAGCCATCCAGGCCTCCGCTTCAGGATGCAACCCCCAGTCGAACAGCGTCCTTCGGTCCGGCATTCATCCTCCTGTGTGGCTTGCGTGCGTGGCGCCTTGCCCTCGCAGGTGTGCTGTGGCTACTTCTTGTCTCTATCGCTGCTGTGGCCGGGGAACAGCCGCGTCGCCGGATCGATGTGCTGCTTGGCATAGTTGGCCGCGATGGCTGCCTCCGCCGTGCCTATGGCGATGAGCTTGATCTTGCCCTCGTACATGGTAATGTCGCCCACCGCGAAAACGCCGTCTATGTTGGTGCGCATGGCGTGATCGACGATGATGGAGTTACCCGCAATGGCCAGCCCCCAGCTCTTGATCGGCCCGAGGTTGGCCAGGAACCCAAGCCCAAGCACGATCGCGTCGAGGCCGAGTGTCCGTTCTGAGCCGGTGCGATTGTCAAAGACCGTCGCCGACTGGAGGTGCTTCTGCCCGTGCAGTGCCTTCAGCTCGTGGTACAGCATCACGTGTCCGGGCGAGCCGAACACCTCCTTGACCGATTCCTCGTGGGCGCGGAACTCCCCTCGGCGGTGGACCAAGTACACCTCCCTCGCGATGGGCAGGAGGCACAGCGCCCAATCGACGGCCGTGTCGCCTCCTCCGACGACCATCACGCGCTTGTTCCTGAATACGTCGAGGTCGCGGACGTAGTAGTGGACGCCCTTGCCCTCCATCCGCTCGACGTCCGGCAGGTCCAGGGTCCGCGGCACAAAGGCACCCGCCCCGGCGGCGATGATCACCGTGCGGGAGAGGTGCACCCTGCCGGGCTCGGTGGTGAGCTCGATGATCCCGTCGTCTCGCCTCCGCAGGCCGGCAACCTTCTCCTTCAGGCACAGCGTCGGGGAGAAGCTCATGGCCTGAGTCACCAGCCGCTGCACAAACTCGCGTGCCTGGACGCGCGGGAATCCGGGTAGATCGTAGATGTACTTGTCAGGGTACAGGGCACCCAGCTGGCCGCCCAGCTCTCCCAGGCTGTCGATGATCTTGGTGCGGCTCGCTCGCAGCCCGGCGTAGAAGGCGGCAAACAGGCCGGAGGGACCTCCTCCGATGATGGTGGTGTCCAGGATGTCCGGGTCAGTCATGGGGCTGGATCTCCCTCAGATGCGCCAGAGTGGCCATGCGGGTATTTGCCGGCAGAGCCGCGCGGCCGCAGGTCGTGATTCTATCCTCTCCCCGGATAACACGCAACTCCGCTCACGGAGCAAGCATGAGAGTCGCCTCAGCATTCTCCTCGGCATCCTCGCGCCCAAAGAGGAGCGGGTGGTATTCGATCTCCTGCCACGCGTGCACCATATCGGCCCGGTGAGGGTGGAAAAGCTGGCCGCTCTGGCCCGTGCTGTGGATCGACAGCGAGGCACCCCAGTCGCCCACGTCCACGATCAGGCGCTGCGAGACGCCGCCGCTCATCGCAAAGGGATATGCATAGTTCACCCACGCGGCATCTACGGTAAAGTTGTCGCCTCGCGCTGGGATCGCTTGGCTGTTGAAGAGCCACTCGATGATCTTGATGCCGCTTTGCCCCAGGGGTTGGTGCACAAAGGCCATGGTGTGCATCTTTCCCCACTCCCACTTGCCCGGCTTGCCCATCGTCTCCTCCAGCCAGGCGGCCGCCTCCGAGAAGCTGCGGCGCACGATGTCATCCCGTTCCTCTACCTGTGCGGTGCCGGTATCGTCGAACCACGGACTGGTGGGCCGCTTCATCAAGTCCACCATCATGGGCACATGGCTGGTGTCGTAGGGCAGGTAGGCATCGAGGAGGTCGGCGCCCAGCTCGTCTCCCAGGGTCTCTCGGACAAGGAACCAGTACCAGGCTTGGAAGACCGCCCCTCCTGCCCGATCCGCTTCATACAGCAGGTCCCATCTGTTGACGATGTCGAGCGCTGCTGCTTCCAGCCCTGTCGCCGGCTGCACGGCCTGAAGGTAGGGGCGGAGTGCCTCCGCCGGCAGGGAATAGGTTTGTGACTGGATCGTGCGCACATCTTCGATGCTTACCGAAACGTTCGTGGCCAACAGGTCGGTAATGCGTTGCGACCGGTAGGGGGCGGACCACTCGTAGGCGAGTGAGTAAGGATAGGTGTCCTCCACCACCTTGTTGTTGGCACTCACGATAAAGCCGCTTTCGGGATTGTAGGTTCGGGGCAACTCGTCAAAGGGGATGTACCCCATCCATTCGAATTCCCCGGTCCAGCCTGGCACCGGCACCAACCCCTGGTGTCCGGCCGCGCGGATGGGGATCAGCCCGGGCGATTGGTAGCCGATGTTCCCGTCGACGTCCGCAAACATAGAATTCTGGCTCGGTACATCCCAGAACTGCAGCGCCTGGCGGAACTCCTCCCAATTGGCGGCAAGATTCAGTCCGAGAACCGCGTTCATCAACCGGGTGCCGTCGAGGGCCGTCCACCTGAGGGCCAGGGGCTCGGCATCCGCCAGGCCTCCGATTACATCGTTCATGACCGGACCGTGCCGGGTGACCTTCACGTCGACCACGACTGGCTGCCCACCCTTGACCTCGATAGTCTCGTGGATGATGGTCAGCTCCTCCCACCGGCCCTGGAACTCGTAGGCTTTAGGGTCGTCGGCATTGTCCAGATTCTCGATGTAAAAGTCCTGCACATCTGCCGGTAGGTTGGTAACGGCCCAGGCGACGCGGTCGTTGTGCCCCACGATGACAAGGGGGACGCCGGGAAAGGAGTACCCGGCCACATCCAGCCGGCCGCCGTGCAGGCTGTTCTCATACCACACCGAGGGCATGTTCAGTCCGAGGTGCATATCGTCGGCTATCAGCGGCCTCCCGCTGGCGGTCCGGCTCCCCGACACGACCCAGTTGTTGCTTCCCGCGTCACTCCCCGAATGGCCGAGCAGGGCGGTCAAAGCGCTCGGCGTTGCACCGTCGATGCCCTTGAGCCACGTGTAATTCCCCGTTCCGGCCGGGACGATTACCGGCGCGCCCGAGTCGTAGGGCGGCAGCAGCATCTGCGCAGCCTCTGCCCCCAGCTCGGCGATGATGCGCGCCCGCAGCAGCTCATAGTGGTAGTTGCCCCCCAGGTCGAAGGCCATCACCTTTCCCCAGGTCAGGCTGTCGATGGGGGTCCACGGGGCCGGGTCGACGCCGAGGATGGTGAACTCAAGCGGGAGCCGTCCGCGGTGGCTGTCCACGTAAGCGTTCACGCCGTCCGCGTAGGCTTGCATGACAAGCCTCACGTCTTCTTCCAGGAGCGTCCAGTCCCTCTCGGCCGCCCGGCGTAGCCCCAGGGTGCGCATGAAGCGGTCGACGTCGAGCGTGGAATCGCCCAGGATAGCGCTCAGGGTACCCGATCCGATGCGCCGGTTGAACTCCATCTGCCACAGCCGGTCCTGGGCGTGGACGTACCCCTGGGCAAAGACCAGGTCATGCTCGTCCTGGGCGTAGATGTGGGGTACGCCCCACTTGTCACGGATGACCTCCACCGGGCCGTTCAACCCCGAGATGGCCAACTTTCCCTTCACCTCAGGCCAGGGCCGGCGGGCAAGCCAAGCGCCCACGCCGGAAAGGATGACGACCAGCACGACAATCACGAGTCCGACGATGGTCAAGATCCTGCGTATTGTCCTCATTGCGCGCCCCTCTCCCTTCGGTGCCTGTCAAGAGACCGGATCGCAGCGCACGGCGCCATGACCATCCCACTGCCAAGATGAACACCGGTCGCCCGGTTTGGGTCATGGAGTGCGCGAGGGGTTCTGACGGAGCTTGGCCTCGCGAGAAGCCAGGATGTCCTTCCGCTCACCCTCCGCAAGGAACGCAACCTCCAGCGCGTTTTGCTGTACCTGCCTTATCTGCGCCTGCGTCAAGCCGGCCGCGGGCGCCGCAACCTCGTACTCGTGGCGCAGGTCGATGTTGCTAATGCCCGGATCGTCCGTGTTGAGCGTTGCCAGGATGCCCCGCTCCACAAAGTGCCGCAGCGGGTGCGACGCATAGTCGGGAACGGTGCTGGTCTGGACGTTGCTGGTGAGACTGACCTCTACGCCGATCCGGTCCGCCGCCAGCCGGTCGAGGAGCTCCGGGTCATGGCTGGCGCTCACCGCGTGGCCAATCCGGCTCGCGCCCAGCTCGCGCAGGGCGTGCCATACACTCTCCGGCCCGGCGGATTCGCCTGCATGGACGGTGATCTGGAGTCCCTCTGCCCGTGCTCGGCCGATGTGCTCGGCAAACAGCGCGCCCGGCCAGTTGGCTTCGTCTCCAGCCAGGTCCAGGGCAACCAGGGCGTCGCGATGCGCCAGCAGTGCTCGCATCTCGGACCAGGCAACCTCCGGGCCGTAGGTGCGGCTCAGGATCCCAATCAGCTTCGCTCGCATTGGAAGGTCCCGTTGGGCAGCGCTGACCCCGTCCACAACCGCCTCTACCACACCCGAAGGGTCTAGGTGATGGGTCTCGGCCATGAACCAGGGACTGAAGCGAAGCTCTACATAATCCAGGCCCTCGCGCCAGGCGTCTTCGACGCCCTCAAACGCAATCCGGCGGCACGCGGCATAGTCCACCATGACCTCGGTCATCCATCGGAACTTGGCGATGAAGGCCATAACCCCCGGCAGGCTACCGGCAGCCGGGTTGGCGGTCGCCTGCACGTGCGGGCGCAGCCCATCGATGTCCCAGGCGGGCAATGCTAGGTGGTGCGCTTGGCCTAGCTCCAGTATCGTTTGCAGCCGCACACTCCCGTCCAGGTGTCGGTGCAGGTCGATCAGGGGCAGGGAAGGCTCGATCAAGGCTCACCTCACTCCGACCAATGTACCATAAGGTGTGCGAAATGCCAAGGAGCTCACGCGCCGTTGGGCATCCCAGGGAACCCCAGATGACAGAATCCTCCGGCTGTGCTATAGTGGCGAACCAGGTACAATCTCGCAGTCATTCCAGCCACACGTCGCTTGCAGAAGGAGGGCCGCGCCGCAATGCGCGGCACCGGTATCGAGACGTGCTCCCGGAGGGAGAGAAGGGGAACCAAATGGCCAATCCGTCGACCGGCGACTTGTTCGGCGCGCGTCGCACCTTGGGGGGCGGGGCGGGCGAGCTTCAGATCTATTGGCTCGACCGGCTGGAGGAGCTTGGCATCGCGCAGATCGGCCGGCTACCTTTTTCCATCCGTATCTGGCTGGAAAGCCTGTTGCGGCTCGCCAACGGCCGGCAAGTCACCGAGGCGCACGTCGTTAACCTCGCGCACTGGAGTGCCCAAACGCCTGGGTCATCGGAGCTGCCTTTCATGCCGGGCCGGGTGCTCCTCCAGGACTTTACCGGCGTGCCCGCGATCGTTGACCTGGCTGCCATGCGCGCGGCCTTGTCTCGTTGGGGCGGTGACCCGGTCCGCGTCAACCCCGAGATACCGGTTGACCTGGTGATCGACCACTCTGTGCAAGTGGACGAGTTCGGCATTGAGTGTGCTCTACAGCGCAACTCAGAGCTCGAGTTTCAGCGCAATCGGGAGCGGTACGAGTTCTTGCACTGGGCGCAGGGTGCAATTCGCAACCTTCGCGTAGTACCGCCGGCAACCGGCATCTGCCACCAGGTGAACCTGGAATACCTCGCCACGGTCGTCACCCGCAAGAAGGATTCAGGGGGCCGCTGGATCGCCTTCCCCGACACGCTCGTAGGGACCGACTCCCACACGACGATGATCAACGGGCTTGGAGTGGTAGGCTGGGGGGTCGGCGGCATTGAGGCCGAGGCAGCCATGCTCGGCGAGCCCATCACGCTCTTGCCCCCGGAGGTGGTCGGCATGGAGTTGGTAGGCACCCTGCCTCACTCGGTCACCGCTACCGACCTGGTCCTCACCCTGACCCAAATGCTCCGCCGGGCGGGCGTCGTCGGCAAGTTTGTCGAGTTCTTCGGGGCGGGCGCCAGCCGTCTGAGCCTGCCCGACCGGGCCACCGTCGCGAACATGGCGCCCGAGTATGGCGCGACCATGGGCTTCTTCCCGGTCGATGACGAGACGCTCCGCTATCTGCGCAGTACGGGTCGCGAGCCCGCTGCGGTGGATTTGGTCGAGTACTATACGAAGGAGCAGGGCCTCTTCCGCAGCCAGGGGCTCCCGGCGCCAGACTACTCGCAGACCCTCCATCTTGACCTCACCACCGTGGAAACCAGCCTTGCCGGGCCCAAGCGTCCACAGGATCGGGTTCCCCATCACGATGCGAAGCGCGCATTTCGGGTATCGCTGACCGCGCCCGTGTCGCAGCTCGGCCATGGCCTTGACGAGAGGGATCTGGAATCCCTCGACCGGCGCATGGCGCCCCGCGCCGCCCGACCCGGCGCCGGCACCGGTGGACCCGACCTTGACCATGGGGCGGTGGTCATTGCCGCCATCACCAGTTGCACCAACACGTCCAACCCGGAGGTGATGCTGGCTGCCGGTCTCCTGGCCAAGAAGGCTGTCGAGCACGGCCTTCACGTCCCCGGCTACGTCAAGACGAGTCTCGCCCCTGGCTCCACCGTTGTTCCCCGCTACCTCGAGGCGGCCGGCTTGATGCCCTATCTCGAGCAGCTCGGTTTCCACCTCGCCGGCTACGGGTGCACGACCTGCATCGGCAACAGCGGCCCGCTGCCCGCCGCGGTCGCGGAGGCGATCCGAGGCGGCGACCTAGTCGCCGTCGCTGTCCTCTCTGGCAATCGCAACTTCGAGGGCCGCGTCCACCCCCTGGTCCGCGCGAACTACCTGGCTTCCCCTCCCTTGGTCGTAGCCTATGCCCTGGCGGGCACCATGGACGTCGATATGGCGCGTGAGCCTCTTGGGTTCGGCAGCGACGGCCGTCCGGTCTTCCTCAGTGACATATGGCCGAGCCGGGCGGAGGTCCAGGATCTGGCGGCCTCGCGCCTCGAGCCACGCATGTTCGTCGAGCAGTATGCCGGCATTCTCTCGGGCAACGAGATGTGGAACGCGATGCCTTCTGCCGCAAGCCAGGACCTGTATGCCTGGGACCCTGCCTCCACGTACGTTCGCGAGCCGCCTTTCTTCGCCAGACTCGGCGATGCCGCGCGCGACACTGGCGAGATTCGGGGCGCGCGGGTGCTGGCGTTCCTGGGGGACTCGGTGACGACCGACCACATATCCCCTGCCGGCGACATCGCTGGTGCCGGCCCCGCGGGCCGGTTCCTGCTCGAGCGCGGCGTGCCGACCCAAGACTTTAACTCCTATGGCTCGCGCCGTGGCAACCACGAGGTGATGATGCGCGGGACCTTTGCCAACGTCCGGCTCAAGAATCGCCTTGTGCCCGGCGTGGAGGGAGGCGTCACCCTCTATCACCCAACCGGCGAGGTTCTGAGCATCTACGACGCGGCCATGCGTTTCCTGGCCGCCGGCACCCCGCTTGTGGTACTTGCCGGAAAGGAGTACGGAACCGGCAGCTCACGCGATTGGGCCGCCAAGGGGACCTATCTCTTGGGCGTCAAGGCCGTGCTTGCCGAGAGCTACGAGCGGATCCACCGCAGCAACCTCGTGGGGATGGGGGTCTTGCCGCTTCAGTTTCGAGCGGGAGAGAACGCCGTGAGCCTGGGGCTGACTGGGGAGGAGGTGCTCGACATTCGCCTCGACAGCCGGCGGGCACGCTCCACCGCCGAGGTGCACGCCCGGCGCGGCGACGGCACCCTGGTGACTTTCGGCGCTTTGGTGAGGCTGGACACCCCGGTCGAGGTCGAGTACCACAGGAACGGCGGGATCCTCAACACCGTCGCGCGGCGGTTGCTGGGCTAGACGCCCCGCTGTTGGGCTCTGCCGTCGCGCGTCGGACGCCCGTCAGCACGCCTTGCGCAGGTATACCGCCTCCCGGGCTTTGCATTGGCCCCGTCCTGTGGTAGAATCACTCGCGCGGCAGGCCTGGTGTGCTGCCGGCACGTTCTCTGGGCCCGGCACGGCGAGCGGCTCTACCAAGCCTAGCAGGAGCAAAGAAGCACATGTCCGACGACTTTGTAACCGTGGTCACCGGTCTTCCCCGGTCAGGCACATCCATGATGATGAAGATGCTCGAGTCAGGGGGGATTCCGGTGCTCGTCGACCATATCCGGACCGCCGACGAGGACAATCCCAAGGGATACTACGAGTTCGAGCGGGTCAAGCAGATCGAGACGGATCAGGCTTGGTTGGCCGAGGCGGGGGGCAAGGCAGTCAAGATGGTCGCTGCCCTGCTCAAGCATCTGCCCACCAACTACCGCTACAGGGTCGTTTTCATGCAGCGCAACATCAGCGAGGTTCTCGCCAGTCAGCGCGCGATGCTGCGGAGACGCGGTGAGCCGGCCGACGACCTGAGCGACGAGAAGATGGCGGACATGTTCGCCAGGCATGTCGAGAAGATCCAGGCTTGGCTCGCGCAGCAGCACAACATGCAGGTGCTCTACGTCCACTATGCCGACGTCATTGCGCATCCGGCCGAACAGGTCGGGCGCATCAACGAGTTCCTGGGCGGCACCTTGGACGCGGCTCGCATGCAGCAGACGGTGGACAGCCAGCTGTACCGCCAGCGCTCGGGCGCCTCTGGCTAGAGACCCACACCACAGGCCGGCACGACCTATCGGCAGGAACGAATGGCAGAGCAAGAGCCACGTCCAGAAGTCGATCAGGTCGTCGGCCGCTACGTGGCGGCGCTTCAGGCGCTTGATGGCGCCAGGCCTCGCCCTGAGGCCCTACTCGCCGCCCTCCTCGCGCGCGACGGTGTCGCCGCCTGCCTGGACGCCGTCGATCGGCTGCCGGAGCGCGTGAACCTCATTGCCGGCCTCGACGCGCAGTTGCGCCTCGGGGCCGCCCGCGTCACGGGAGCCGGCTGGTCTGCATGGCGTCACGTTGTCGGTGCCCCCGATAGCCATTGGTGGTGGCGGCTCGATGAGGAAGGCGCGAAGGAGGCCGCGGAACGCTCCACACCCTGGCTCTTCATCTCCGGCCTGCTGATGACCGCCACACTCGGCCTGGGTGCCGACATGAGCCTCAAGCTCTGGGGCAGCGGCGCGGGCGCCCTCTCCGTGCTGAGCGGAACACTCACACTCCTCTTCACCAGCGGACCCTTGACGTCAGAGGTGCGTCAGGTAGCTGGGTGGCTCGTCGACCGGCTGCGACTTCCCCTCCGGTTTCGAGCCGGCACCATGTTGGTGGCCTCGCTGTCGTTCTTCCTGCTGGCACTTCTCCTTCGGTTGGTGGCCTTGCCAGCCTGGGCAAGGGCCTACAACGATCGGGGTGTCACCCAGCTGGCCGCCGGCGAGCTGGCCAAAGCGCAGCAGTCGCTGGACAGGGCGGTGAGCATTGACCCGCAGTACGCCCAGGGCTACTACAACCTGGGCGCGGCATATCTTGACGTGGGCGACTACGCTCGCGCAGAGGCGAGCTTCAGGCAGGCGCTGACTGCGGACAGGGATCTCGACGTGGCCTACAGCGGGCTCGGATACGCGCTCCTGCTGCAGGACTTGCCCGACCGTGCGATCCCAATCTTCTACGGCGGGCTCGCCCTGGCGCAGGACCAGGCGGCCAAGGTTGCCCTCTATGCCAACCTGGGGCGCGCCTTTCTGGATGCAGGGCGCGTGGCAGATGCCGAGGCGGCGCTCCGGCAGGCACTGGCTCTCGATCCTCGTGAGGCGGCGGCACACTGTGGGTTAGGGCTGGTCGCAGAGGCACAGGGCCTGGCCCCGGCGGAGGCCCTCGCGCACTGGGAGGCCTGCCTTTCGTACGCAGATCCGGCCACGGCCCGTGGTCTTGAGCTAGCAGATCTGGCACGGACTCGCCTGCAGGACCTTGGCGGAGGTCACTGACGTGCGGCGCCTTCTGACACTCCTCGTGCTCGCCTGTTCGCTCCTGGCTCTGGGTCAGTGCGGCTCATCGCGCACTCCCCAGGCACCCTCTCCTGCTGGAGGCCTTGACCAGAACCTCTTGGTGTGGGCCTCGGGCGATGCCGCCTACAAGCGGCCCGGTTGGTTGGAGTACTCCCCCGCTACCTTCGGAACCGCGTTCGTGCGCGGCGACCTGCTCCGTGTATCCACAGACGGCCAGGCCATCCTGGTGTGCGCCGACTTGAGCCTAGCGACCCTAGAATCGGGCTACATGGGAGGTGTGCCCTGTCCTGACGGGAACCATATCCTGACGCGCGGCGACAGCCTGGTGATTGCACCTCAGCGGGGTGTCGGAACCACTGGCGTCGTCCCGATCCTCCTCCAACCTCGCCACTCGTTCGTGCGCGACCCGCACCCCCTCATCCGCTGGACCCCGACCACCTCGGGCACGACCTATACCGTCCGCGTCTGGGGCACCGGTCTGGACTGGCAGGGAGAGACGGCCTCAACCGAGCTGCACTACCCAGACGACGCACCGCCGCTGCACGAAGGCGTCACGTACCGGGTCACTATCACTGATGGCGCAGGGCGCAGCTCCTCCGAGGAGACTACCGCACTGGACTTGGGCTTTGCCCTCCTGCCCGCCGGGGAGGTGGCAGGGGTCGACTCCCTGGTGGATCAAGTCCGATCCCTCCAGCTCCGAGAGGAGGGCGCCCGCCTGGTCGAGGCAGAGATCTATGCCGGGCACCTGCTCCGCGTGGAAGCCATTTCCACGCTGGCTTCCCTGGCGAGCTCGGGGGATGCGCCGGCTGTCCTGGAGCGCTTGGCGGATCAGTACGCCGCGATCGGGCTCTTCGACGAGGCACGGCAGCACTACGAGGCGGCGTTGGCTGGCTATGCGGCCCTCGATGTGCCCGCGGGCCGAGCTGATGCGCTCCTGGGTCTGGGCCTGGCGCAGCGCGGAGACGGCGATAGGACCTTGGCTACCGAGACCTTGGAGCAGGCTCGCCGATTGTACGCCGACCTCGGTGACGCCGGCCGGGCTGCGCAGGTACAGGGCTTCCTGGACGAGCTGGCGAACGATTAGTCGCGCTTCTCATGGCCCTCTCTGGCCCTTGCCCGTCTCTCCCTTCGTCTTTCTGCCCCCGGCGTGGCGTCACACCTGACCGCGGAACCGCGAGGCACGCGCTTGCCGGCCTACTCCTCACATCGCTCTCTCTGCTCTGGCTCGCCATTCCCGCCTGGGCCGCCCAGACGGGCGCTCAAGCCCCACAGTCCGCTCCACTCCCCACGGGAGAGTCCCTGCGCACAGAGTGCCAGGCCTTGGCCGCCGAGGGGAGCTTGGCCAAGGCTCTCGATGCCTGTCGGCGTGCGCTCGATGCCTTTGAGGCGGAAGGTAACCGGCAAGCACGGGCAGATGTCCAGCTGGGCCTGGGGTGGCTCCAGGAACAGCTGCGTGACCATGCGGCTGCGGAGGCCGCCTATGAGGCCGCGCTTTTGCTCTATCGCGAGTGGGCCGACCGCGGCGGCCAAGCCCAGGCAGTGGGAGGACTCTGCCGGGTCCTCTACCTCCTGGGTGACGACGAGGGCTCGTCTTCCGCCTGCGCACAGGCCGCCGCGCTGTTCAACGAGACCGGCTCCCCTGGCGACGAGGCCACCGCCCACTACGTTCAGGGCCTGGCACTCCAAAGGCGGGCCGCTGCGTTGGGGGACCAGGGCAACCGGGAGAGGGCGATGGATGCTTACTCCACAGCGCTCCCCCTCTACCAGGTTGTGGGAGACCGCGTCGGGGAAGCCGGCGCCCTCATGGGGATGGGAGACGTCTGCACGCTGGCAGGCGACGCCACCACCGCCCTGGCTTACTACCTCCGAGCCCTGCCCATTCGCCGGGAGCTCGGCGATGCGTCGCTTACCGCGGTGACCCTCGGCACGGTCGCGTCTAGCTATGCTGCCCTCTCCGACTCCCAGCATGCCCTGGACTACTACCGCGAGGCGCTGCCCCTGCGCCGTGAGGCCGGCGACCGCACGGGCGAGGCCGTCACCCTCTCGGGCATCGGATTGGCTGAGAAGCGGTTGGGTGATTACCCCTCATCGGTCGCTCACTACCAGGAGGCGCTCGCCCTCTGGCGCGACCTGGGCGACCGGCCGTGGGAGGCGTTGCTCACGAGCTCCCTGGGCGACATCTATGCCGTTCAGTTCGACTACTCCCGCGCAGCGTCGGCCTACGAAGCTGCGCTTTCCCTCTACCGCGAGCTCCAGGACAAGCTCAATGAGGCGCTGACGCTTCACGCCCTTGCCGGGATCTGCTTCGATCTTGCGGACTACCCGCAGGCTCTCGACTACTATGAACAGGCCCTCTCGATCCGGAAGCAGGAGGGCGACATCCTCGCTGCGTCCCGGACGCTCAACAACATGGCGCTCGTCTATGACACGCTCTCCCAGTACCAGCCGGCTCTGAGTCTCTACAGGGAGGCGTTGGCTGCCAAACAGGACCTTGGGGACAAAGCCGGTCAGGCGGCCGTGCTTGGCAACATCGCCGCCGTCTACGCGGCGCTCTACGACGACCCGCGGGCTCACGACACCTACAGGCAGGCCCTGGAGATCGCTCGCGAGGTGGGCGACGAGTCGGGCGTGATGTCTGCGCTATCCGGCCTGGGAACGCTACTGCGCCGGGAGGGACGCAACGACGAGGCGCTCGCCTGTCACAGGCAGGCCCTCGAGGCCGCTCAGGCCAGCGGCGACCGGAAGGGCGAGGCTGCCGCACTCGGCAACATGGCCGTGGTCTACGACGTGCTGGGTCAAGACGACGAGGCCCTGGAGCTGCACCGGCAGGCGCTCGCCATTCGTCAGGAGATTGGCGATGCTGTGGGCGAAGCGACGACTCAGACCCTGCTCGGTGAGCTTTTGCTCGAAGGATCCGACTTGGCAGCCGCCGAGTCGTACCTGGTCGGAGCACGTGAGACTTGGCACGCCACAGGCGACCTCCGCTCCGAGGCGACGACCCTGGGCGATCTGGCTCTGGTCTACGACCAGCTCGGCCAGCCCGACGCCGCACGGGAGATGGCCCTCCGAGCCATCGATGCTCTGGAGTCCATCTACTCCGCCATCAAGATCGAGGAGCTTCAGTCGGCCTTCTCCAGCGGCGTGACAGGGTACTACCAGTACGCTGTGCGTCTGCTGCTGGAGGAGGGCCGGCCCGAACAGGCATTTGAGCTGGCAGAGCGCGGGCGGGCACGCGCATTCCTCAACCTGCTCGGCAACCAGCCCGTCAATGCCAAAGGGACCGAGGTCCCGGCCCTCGCCCGAGCCGAGGCTGCCCTGCGGGCCAAGATCGTCGCCGTCGAGCGCACATTGCTGGGCATGCCCAAGCCCGACGACGAGCGCGCAGGTCTGCCTGCCGGCGACACGGCTGCCGAGCTGTCGCGCCTGCGCGAGGAGTATGCGCGGCTCCTGCGCGACCTTCAGCTCTCCAATCCGGAGTACGCCTCTCTGATCACCGTCGATCCGCTGACCCTCGCCGAGACACAGGCAGTGCTCAGGGGTCAGGCACCGGACGTGACTCTGCTCAGCTACTTCGTGGGCGTCGACGAGACGGTTATCTTCGTCGCCACCGCAGACGAGTTCCACGTGGCTCAGGTGCCCGTAGCTTCCGAGGACCTCCGTCACTGTGTGGAATCGCTGGTGGGCGAGATGAAGGTTGCCCCACTGCTTCCCGATTCTTGGCGGGCCGCTTCCCAGAGCCTCTACACCTGGCTGGTTGCGCCTGTCGAGCCCTATCTCCCGCCCACCAAGCCGGACCATCCGGCCCGCCTGGGTGTTGTTCCCTTCGGCATGCTACACTACCTGCCCTTTGGCCTCCTGCATGGGGCGGGTGTCCCCGTTGATGACGATGTGCCTCTGCTTCAGGATCGATACGCGCTCTTCTATGCGCCGAGTGCATCCAGCTTGCGCTACATCCTGCAGCCTCGCCCCACGGCTGAGCCCGGCGCGCTCGTCATGGCAAACCCCGACGCCCTTGGTGCTCCGCATCTCGCCCACGCGGACGGAGAGGCCCGTGCTGTCGCTGCGCTCCTAGGCACCACTCCACTCCTGGGGACCCAGGCCACAGAGAGTCGCTTCACGGCAGCAAGTGGGACAGCCGCGGTCGTCCACCTGGCAGCTCACAGCGACCTGCAGCCGGCCAGCCCGCTCTTCTCGGCAATTCTCCTCCGGCCCGGAGGCGCCGGCGACGGCCGGCTGGAAACGCACGAGATCATGAACCTCAGTCTCCCGGCGACCGGCCTGGTGTTCTTGAGTGCCTGCCAGACTCACCTAGGGAACCTCAGCCAGGGGGACGAGCTGGTCGGGCTGGAGAGAGCTTTCCTCCGGGCTGGCACCGCAAGCCTGGTCACCACCCTGTGGCCGGTCGACGACCAAGCCACCGAGATGTTGGTGCAGGGCTTTTACACGCAGCTGAGCGCCGGTGTGCCACGCGCCGAGGCACTCCGGCAGGCACAGCTCGAGACGCGCGGGGCTTTCCCCCACCCCTACTACTGGGCTGGTTTTGTGCTGGTTGGAGACCCCGGAGAGCCCCAGGCCAGAGGCGCCGCCGTTCCGTGGGGATGGCTCCTGGGCGGAGCGGCAGCTCTGGGATTGTCGTTGGCGCTGGCCCTCCTGACCCTGCGCCGCCGCCGGACGGCCACTGCGCCAGGAATCTAGCGCTCCTGCGCTGCGGAGCACCACCGCGCGTTGCCCCTACGCTGTCTGCCTACCTCGGCGGCTGGCCCGAACCCATTGCCGCGATGATCGCGTCAGCCATCTCCTGAGTTCCCACTGCCGTGAGGTCGCCCCGCACCGCCTTCAGGTCCTGGGTGACGTGCTTGCCCTCCGCCACGACCTTCCGGACGGCCGATTCGATCCGCTCGGCAGCGCCAAACTCCCCGAGGTGGCGGAGCATGAGCATCCCGCTCAGAATGGTGGCTGTCGGATTGACCCTGTTCTGTCCGGCGTACTTGGGTGCCGAGCCGTGCACCGGCTCGAACACGGCCATGTCGTGGCCAATGTTCGCGCCCGGCGCAACGCCCAATCCCCCGACCAGCCCTGAGCACAGGTCGCTGAGGATGTCGCCGAAAAGGTTCGGGCAGAGCAGAACGTCGTATTCCCCGGGGCGCTGCACCAGCTGCATCGCCATGTTGTCCACGATGCGGTCGTTGAAGGCGATCTCCGAGTACTCGGCAGCGATCTCTTGCGCCACGCGCAGGAACAAGCCATCCGTGGCCTTCAGGATGTTCGCCTTGTGGACGGCTGTCACGAGCCGCCGGCCGTTGGCGCGCGCATACTCGAACGCAAACCGGGCAACTCGCTCCGTCGCGGGCCGCGTGATGATCCGGATCGACTCCGCTGCCACGTCCGGGATCACGTCGTGCTCGATCCCGGCGTAGAGGCACTCGGTGTTCTCCCGCACCACCACCAGGTCGATGTCCGGTCGGCTCAGCGCGATCCCGGGCATCGTGCGTGCCGGGCGGAGGTTCGCATACAGGTCGAGCGCCTGGCGCAGGCCCACGTTCACACTCCGGAAACCCGTTCCGACCGGTGTCGTAATAGGCCCCTTCAGCGCCACCTTGGTCCGCCGGATCGACTCCAGTACGGCGTCGGGCAGGGGCGTTCCGAAGCGGTCCATCACCTCCGCACCGGCGTCCTGGACATCCCAACGGAAGTCGATGCCTGTCGCCTCGAGCACGCGGCGCGTAGCGGCGACAAGCTCAGGGCCGGTACCGTCCCCCGGAATCAGCGTGATTTCGTAGCCCACCTGCCGATCCTCCCTTCTAGGTTTCTGGGCACCCTCTGGCACGGATACCTATCCGGCATCGGGCAACGAGTCGGGCCAGAACTGCGGCGGCACGCGCAGCGCGGCCGGGCACCCCGCCAAGCGGCCGGCCACACTCTTGCTCTCGGGGTCCGCCTCCACGGCCGGCGTCCGCACCTCCATGTGGACCCATGCGCGATCTCGAGGTCCCGCATAGTACGCGCGCGGACGGATCAGCCGGTTGTGTTGCTCCTGCTCCAGCACGTGCGCCGTCCAGCCCGCGATGCGGGCAACCGCAAACATCGGGATGAAGAGGTCCACCGGGATGCCGAGCGCAGCCAGCAGCGGAGCGGTGAAAAAGTCGACGTTGGTGTACAGCTTTCGCTCTTTGAAGTAGGGGCTGGCAAGGACACGCTCTTCCAGCCGCGCGGCGATGTCGTACCACCTGGTCATGCCGCTGCCCAGGGCGGCCTTGTGCGCCAGCTCGCGCAGGATCGTCGCTCGGGGGTCCTCCGCCTTGTACACTCGGTGGCCAAACCCAAACATCCGCTGGCCGGCTGCCATCTTGCCCTCGAACCAGGGGTCGACATTCTCCAGGCTGCCGATCTCCATCAGGTCCTCCATGGCCTTCTGCGCCGCACCGCCGTGAAGTGGGCCCTTGAGCGTCCCGAGAGCGGTGACCACTGCCGAGTAGACGTCGCCCAACGTGCTGGCCGTGACCCGGGCGGAGAAGGTGGAGGCATTCATCCCATGCTCGGCCAGCAGGACCAGGTACGTCTCCAGCGCCGTGACGCTCAGCTCATGCGGCTCGACCCCGTTCAGCATCCACAGCAGGTTTGCGGCGTGCCCGAGGTCCGAGCGCGGTTCCAACGGCGGGCGGCTGCGCCGCAGCCGGTCAAAGGAGGCGACGATCGTCGGCAGCTTGGCCGTCAGGCTGACGGAGCGGCACAGCGACGCCCCCCCAAGCTCCTCGTGGATGCAGGCGCGGTCAAAGATGGACAGGGTCGACGCGATGGTGCGCAGCCCCTCCATCGGCGTCGCTTTCTCGGGAAGCGAGTGCATGATGCCCCACACCATCTTGGGCAGCGTGCGGTTGGCGCGCAGCCAGTTGGAGAGCATGCGGAGCTCGTCGACGGCCGGCAGGCGCTGGTACCACAGCAGGAAAGCCGCCTCCTCGTAGCTGGTGTGGGCAGCCAGGTCGACGATGTCGTACCCGCAGTAGGTCAGCTTCCCAGCGTCTCCGTCGATCGAGCTCAGGTTGGTCTCGGTAAAGACGACGCCCTCCAGGCCTCGCTTGATCTCTACGGGTGGTTGACTCATGAAGCCTCCTCGCGTTGCTCCTCTTCTTCCTTCGGTCGTGCCGCCGGACACCGCCGCTCGCTCATGCACCGAGGCCAAAGCTTTGGAGCGCCTTGTCGGCAATCCTCCGGCCAATGGCGAGCGAGCACGTCGCCGCCGGAGACGGCGCATTCAGCACATGGATCACACTCGGTGTCTCCACGAAGGCAAAATCGTCCAGCAAAGCGCCCCCCGGATCGAGCGCCTGGGCACGGATGCCCACGCCACCCGGCCTCAGGTCCTTCCCCTGCAGCTCGGGCAGGAGCTTCTGCAGGGCCTTCACAAAGGCCCGCTTGCTCCATGACCGGTAGAACTCGCCGAGTCCGGTGCGCCAGTAGCGCGAGGCCATCACCCAGAAGCCGGGGAACGTCGCCAGCCGGAAGAGATGGCTGAGATCGACGTCCGTCTTTCTGTACCCTTCTACTGCGAGGGCCAATACCGCGTTGGGTCCGGCCTCGACGGACCCGCGTATCTTCTTGGTAAAGTGAACCCCAAGGAAGGGAAAAGCCGGGTCCGGTACCGGGTAGATTAGCCCGCGCACCAAGTCGCGGCTGCCCGGCGCCAGCTCGAAGTACTCGCCGCGAAAGGGGACCATGCGCGGTCCGCTGCGGCTGCCGGCCATGCGCGCCACCACGTCGCTCTGCAGGCCGGCGCAGTTGATCACCGACCGGCAGTGGACGGGGTCGGCTGTCGTCTTGACGACGAGTCCCAGGGCTTCCCTGCCGATCCCTGTGACCCGCGTTCGCAATCGGATGCTGCCGCCCCCCGAAGCGATGATGCCGGCATATGCCTCGCACACCGCCCTGTAGTCGACGATGCCCGTCCTCGGAGAGTAGAGCCCCGCGACCGCCGCCGCGTGGGGCTCCAGCTCGCGTACTTCCTCACCGCTGATGCGCCGCAGTCCGGGCACCCCGTTGGCCGTGCCCCGCCGGAAGAGCTCCTCCAGCCGGGGTAGCTCGCCCTCGCTGGTTGCGACGACCACCTTGCCGCACAGCTCGTAGGGCAGGCTGTGCTCCTGGCAGAATTCGATCATCGACCGGGCGCCTTCGGTGGACAGCTGTGCCTTCAGACTGCCCGGCTTGTAGTAGAGCCCGGCATGGATCACGCCGCTGTTGCGCCCGGTCTGGTGGGCCGCGACCCGGTCCTCCTTGTCGAGCACCACGAGTTTTGTCGCGGGGCGCCGCTTGAGGACCTCCATGGCAGTTGCCAGCCCAACAATCCCGGCGCCCACAACGGCCACGTCGAATTCTGGCAGAGTCATGTGCTGTCCCTCCTCCAGGACCCGGGCTGATGCCCGGACCGAACCCCAGGTGGAAAGCGCAAGTATACCACCCCCCGGGCACTCCTGCCAAATCGGCCCACCCGCTGCCGTGCTGTAGGGCCTCGTGCCCGTTCGTCGCCTCGGACCCCGTTGCGAAGGTGACTTGACACACCCTAACCCGATGGTACAATGGGCCGGGCGCATGGGTTGTCACGCGCCCGCTTTCTTGAATCAGGAGGTCCCGATCATGAGTTCAGACGACACGGCGGGAGGGCCCGCTGCACAGGCCCCCCAGGCGGCCAAGCCTGCCCCGCGCCGGCCGCGCGGCTATGTCACCATCTTCGGCACCTGGTGCAAAGGCTGCGGACTCTGCAGCGAGTTCTGCCCGCAGGGCGTCCTGGTGGCCGATGAGCACGGCCGGCCACGCGTAGCGCATCCCGAGCTCTGTACGGCCTGCCACTGGTGCGACATGCACTGCCCCGACATGGCCATCACGGTGCGGCGCCTTGAGCCGGAGGAAATCGAGGAGCTCGAGGCTCTGGCGGAGCTGGCCGGGGCGGGAGCCCAAAGGGGGAACAAGTGACAGCACAGCTCATGCAGGGGAACCACGCCTGCGCCCTCGGCGCGCTGGCGGCCGGTTGTCGCTTCTACGCGGGTTACCCGATCACGCCTTCTTCCGAGATAGCCGAGATCATGGCGCGCGAGCTGCCAAGGCTCGGTGCCAGGTTCATCCAGATGGAGGACGAGATCGCCTCCATGGCGGCCATCATCGGCGCCTCTGTCGGCGGCCTCAAGGCCATGACCGCCACCAGCGGCCCCGGCTTCTCGCTCATGCAGGAGAACATCGGCTACGCGGCGGCGGCCGAAATCCCATGCGTGGTCGTCAACGTCATGCGCGCAGGCCCGAGCACCGGCCTTCCGACCAGCCCGGCCCAGGGCGACGTGATGCAGGCGCGCTGGGGAACGCACGGCGACCACCCCATCATCGCTCTCACGCCCTCCTCCGTGGGCGAGGTGTTTGAGCTGACGGTTGCGTCGTTCAACTTTGCCGAGAAGTACCGCACGCCGGTCATTCTGCTCATTGACGAGGTCGTCGGCCACATGCGGGAGAGGCTTGCCCTGCCCGAGACGGGGGAGGTGCAGGTGGTGAACCGGGCCATGCCCGGGGTGCCGCCCGAATGGTACGAGCCCTTTGGCATGCCCGCTTCAGACGTCCCGGCGCTGGCCCCATTCGGAGAGGGCTACCGCTACCACATCACCGGCCTGCTGCACGACGCCCGCGGCTACCCCACCACTCGGCTCGACGAGATCCAGCCCTGGCTGGAGCGTGTCTTCCGCAAGATCGAGCGCAACCTGGACGAGATCCTCATGTGGGAGGAAGAGGGGATCGAGGACGCGCGCGTCCTGGTCGTCTCCTACGGCTCGACCGCTCGCTCTGCCAAGCAGGCCATCAAGCAGGCCCGCGCCCGCTATGGGCGCAAGGTGGGGCTCTTCCGCCCCAAGACGCTGTGGCCATTTCCGGAGGACGCGCTGGAGCGCGCGGCCGAGGACTGCCAGCGCGTCGTCGTGGCTGAGATGAACCTCGGGCAGATGGCCCTCGAAGTCGAGAGGGTGGTCGGCCGCAACAGGGTGCTCCGCGTTGGGCGTGCCGACGGGCACCTCATCACCCCCGAGCAGATCCTGGACGCCATCCGGGAGACGCCCGGCAGCACGTCGCGCCGCCGTGTCACGGTGCCGCGGTGAGGTAGGCAAGATGCAGAAACACGACCAGGGAACGTACGACTACCTTCGCTCCAGCAAGAAATTCCCCCACGTCTGGTGCGCAGGGTGCGGCATCGGCATCGTGATGGGGTCCATCCTCCGCTCTGTCCGCAAGCTGGAGCTGAACCAGGACGACGTGGCCGTCGTCTCCGGCATTGGCTGCACCGGCCGCATGCCCGTCTACATGGATTTCAACACCCTGCATACCACGCATGGCCGTGCCCTTGCCTTCGCCACCGGCCTCAAGCTCGCCCGGCCGGAGCTCAAGGTCATCGTGGTCATGGGGGATGGGGATGCGGTGGCAATTGGCGGCAACCACTTTATCCACGCTGCCAGGCGCAACGTGGAGCTGTCGGCCGTCGTCGTCAACAACTCCATCTACGGCATGACCGGCGGTCAGTCGTCGCCCACCACCCCGCTGCATGCCTTCTCCTCCACGGCCCCCTACGGCCACATCGAGCCTCCCTTCCCGATCTGTGATCTGGCCCTGGCGGCCGGCGCACCCTTTGTTGCACGCGGCACGGTCTACCACGTCACCGAGCTGGATAAGCTCATCGAGCGCGCCCTTGGCAAGCGTGGCTTCTCGCTCGTCGAAGTCATGAGCTATTGTCACACGACCTTTGGCCGGGCCAACAAGATGGGCTCTCCCATCCGGATGATGCACCACCTCAAGGAGAATTCCATCACGGTCGGCGCGGCCGAGCGCCAGGACGAGGGAAGCGCCGGCAAGATCGTGCGCGGCGTCTTCCGGGATGAGGACAAGCCCGAATTCACCGAGCTCTACGACCAGATGACCAAGGAGGCGGACGGGACGCCACCTCCGCGCAAGCGCCTGGTACGGAAGGGCTGGACATAGAGGCTAGAATGGAAAGATTGCGGCAGGAGGCCCGGCGCGAGCTGGAGGACCGCTTCGAGATTCGATTGGCCGGCGAGGGCGGGCAGGGCATGATCCTGGCCGGTGTCATCCTCGCCGAGGCGGCCGTGCACGAGGGCCTGAACGTCGTGCAGACGCAGGACTATGGGGCCGAGGCACGCGGCGGTGCGAGCCGGTCCGAGGTCATTCTGAGCCATGGGGAGATCGACTATCCCAAGCCCATGATGCCCGACTTTCTCCTGTGCATGAGCCAGGAGGCGTGCGATCGTTTCTACTCGGAGGTGCGCGACGAGGGCTGCGTGGTCATCGACACGACCAATGTCAGCCGCATCCCCAGCCATCGCTGCATGAAGGTGCCCGTCACCGAGATCGCCGAGGAAGTGACCGGCCGGCGGATCACCGCATCCATGGTGGCGCTTGGGCTCATCGCCGGGCTGACCGGCCTGGTCTCCCGCGAGTCGCTCGAAAAGGCGGTGCGGGAGCGCGTGCCCACCGGCACGGAGGAGATGAACCTTCGCGCCGTCGATGCCGGCCTGGAGGAGGCAGCCAGGATGCAGGCATCTGGGTCCGAAGCGGTGTGCGGCTGACGTCCGGCTGCCGCTGACCGGTGGGCAGGATGCAAGCCGGTCGGGGACGCGGCTGCCATACGCGCCGAGGTCATCTGCCGTGAGTAGGGCTGCGAACCAAGGGGAGGCCCCCCGTCCGGCCGATCTGCTGGCCTGGCTCGCCCAACACGCAGAGGACGCCTACCTGGTGGGCGGCTGTATCCGGGACCGGCTCTTGGGTCGCCCGCTGCACGACCTGGACCTCGTGGTGCCGTCCGGCGGCCTGGCGTTGGCACGGCGGGTGTCTGACGCGTTTGGGGGAGACTACTACCCCCTCGATTCCGCCCGGGGCACCGGGCGCGCGCTCTTCCGCACGCCGGAAGGCACTCCCCTGGTAGTCGATGTCTCCGAGCTGCGCGGGCCCGATCTGCCCTCCGACCTCGCCGAGCGCGATTTCACGGTCAACGCGCTGGCCGAACCGGTGGCCTCTCCCGGTTGCATCGTCGACCTCTTCGGCGGCGCGGCCGACCTGGCGGCCGGCACCATCCGTCCCGTGGGCCCCGACTCTGTCAGGAATGATCCTGTCCGTGCCTTGCGCGCTGTGCGGCTCGCGGCTGAGCTGGGATTCTCCCTTGCGCCCGAGACGGCGCACCTCATCCGCCGCGATGGGATCGGACTCCTGCGCATCGCCGGCGAGCGGATTCGCGACGAGCTCGCCAAGGTCCTCGTGCTTGCCACTGCCACGCCTTCCTTGTTGCTGCTGGACGAGCTGGGCGTGCTGACCCTCATCTTCCGGGAGCTCGAGCCGCTGCGCGCCCAGCCGGACCGGCCGTCCCATCCGCTATCCCCTCTTGCCCATAGCCTGGAGACGGTCCGCGGGCTCGAGGCACTGCTCGCGCCGCTGCTGGAGGCACCCGGCGCGCCTCCCGACCTCCCGCCCTGGCTCGGGTCCTGGCCGCTCGTCCTCGGCGCGCTGGGACCCCGTGTCGCTGGGTACCTATCCGAGCAGGTGGGTGACTCCCGTCCGAGGTACGTGGCGCTCAAGCTCGCGGCCCTGCTGCACCACGCCGGCACGCCGGCGACCGCGCAGCCGGAGCCGGGCGGCCGCCCGTGCTTGCCGGGGAGTGCGGAGGAAGCCCGCCGGCTTGCCGGGGGTGCCTGCCGGCGCCTGCATCTGACCAACGCCGAGATCCGGTGGGTCGAGTGCATCGTGCTGCACCAGGCCACGCCACGCCTTCTCGAAGCGGACGGCACCGGCCTGCCTCCCGATGCGGGGGGCTGCATCCCCCATCAGCCGACGCAGGCTCGTGCCGTCTATCGCTTTTTCCGCGACACGGGTGATGCCGGCGTGGCCGTACTCTTCCTGTCGCTGTCCGACCTCCAGGCCGCACCAGGCGCGGGCCGGGATGCCTCTGCCGGGCAGGCGCTCCTGGGGTGGGCTGTGGGCATGATGCGGGACTACTTCGAGCGGTACTCGGAGGCCGTCGCGCCGCTTCCCCTCGTGGATGGGCACGACCTGATGGAGGCCTTCAGGCTGCCGCCCGGCCCGCAGGTCGGCGCACTGTTAGAAGCTGTGCGCGAGGCTCAAGCCGCCGGTGAGCTGGCAACCAGGGAGGCAGCACTCGACCTGGTGCGGCGCCTCCTCCTCCACCCGGCCGGCCCCGGCTAGGCTGGTGTCGTCCGGGCCATCCTGCCCTTCCCGCGCGCGCGCCGGGCCGGGCTTGCCGGGCTGGCCCTATCGGCCCTGACCGCGCGCTCCATCACGAGCGGCGGCGGAGAAGCGAGGTCGCCAGCCCTGCCAGGGGCTCGACTCCTGCCGGGGGAAGGCCGGCCTCGCCCAGCCTGCCCAGCGCGAGCCGGAGGTAATGACCCGCCATCTCTTCCGCGTGCTGCCTCGACTGCGCGCGTTCCAAGATGGCGAGTGCCTCTCGGCACTCCTCATCGTCCAGGAGCCCCACCTTCTGTAGCAGTGAGCTGAGCCGCTGCGAGCCGGCACCTCCGGCGTCGTGTGCGAGGGCATGCAGGATGGGCAAGGTCTTTTTCTTGTCACGCAGGTCGGTGGAGGAGGACTTGCCGGTTACGTCCTCTTCTCCCCAGATGCCGAGAACGTCGTCCTGGATCTGGAAGGCAAGTCCGAGGCTCTCGCCAAAGCCGTGCAGCGCAGCAGCGGTGCCGGCGTCCTCCGTAGCCACCAACACCCCGATGCGGGCCGAGGCCGCGAGTAAGGCGGCCGTCTTGAGGCCGATCATCTCCAGGTATTGCTCGACGCCGACCTCCGCCTGCCCCTCAAACCTCATGTCGAGGTACTGTCCTTCACATAAGGCGAGGCAGGCGTCGTCGAGCGCCCGAGCGGCTGCCAGGGTGCGCTCGGCCGGCACGCTTCCGCCGGACAACCGCAGTATGGCCAGGTGGGCCAGCGCGAACAGCCCATCCCCCACGTTGATCGCCTGCGCCTCTCCCCAGACATCCCAAACGGCAGGCCGGCCGCGCCGCAGCCGGCTGCCATCCTCGATGTCGTCGTGGACCAGCGAAAAGCTGTGCACAAGCTCCAGTGCGGCAGCGGCAGGCAGGGCGTCGGCGGGATCGCCCCCGGAGGCGTAGCAGGCAAGGAGGCAGAGCAGCGGCCGGAGCCTCTTTCCGGGGTTGGCGCTCACCGGCGTCAACCCTTCGTCCACCCAGCCCAGGTGGTACTGCATCATGCCGTAGAAGCGGTCCCTTGCCTGGCCCTCCTGGCGGATCAGGGCTTGCAGGGATGCGTTCACCAAGGGGAGATAGCGTTCCGCAAAGGCCTGATGATCCATGCCGGTGCCATCCTCACGGCCTGGGGCGGTGTTTGTTCGGCTCAAGCCCGCAACTCCGGTGTCCCTACCGGCTGGGTCCGCGCCACGCCCTGCGGACCGGCCGCAGCGCGGGGGTGCCCTTGAGGGCCGCGATCCGCCCGATGCCGAGGCAGAACATCGCCGTCCGGAGCACGGCGGTCAGCTCCGCAGCCAACTCTGCGACTGCCGCCGCCGACACGTTGGCTGCCTGCAAGAAGGGGCGGGCCATGCCGCCCAGGTCCGCGCCAAGGGCGAGGGCCTTGGCCAGGTCGATGCCGTCCCGGAGCCCCCCGCTGGCGATCAGGGGCAGTGTTGGGACTGCTGCCCGTGCGTCGACCAGGGCCTCTGCCGTGGGAAGGCCCCACGAGGCAAAGGCTGCGCAGACCCTGCGCTGCCGCTGGCCGGAGGCCCGGTGCATCTCCACCTGGCTCCACGACGTACCTCCCGCGCCGGCTACGTCGATTGCCGCAACGCCGGCATTCGCCAGGGAGCGGGCGATGCCCGCTGAGATGCCCCAGCCCACCTCCTTCACAATGACCGGCACGGGCAGGCTCCGGCAGACGCCCTCGATCCGGGCCAGGATGCCGCGCCAGTCGGTGTCGCCATCCTCCTGAAGCGCTTCCTGCAGGGGGTTGAGATGGAGGATCAGGCCGTCGGCTTCCACGAGCTCAACGGCTCGGGCACACGCGGCTGTGTCCATCCCGCGTCCGAGCTGCGCGGCGCCGAGGTTCGCCAGGAGGAGCACATCGGGTGCCGCCGGGCGCACCCGGTACGTCTCCGCCGCCTCGGGTGCCTCCAGTGCCAGGCGCAGCGAGCCGAGCCCGAGCGCGATCCCGGCCGCCTGCGCCCCTTCGGCAAGGTGCCGGTTGATGCGGAGGGCTTCGCGCGTACCCCCGGTCATGGATGAGATCAGGATGGGGGAGCTGAGCTGCTTGCCCAAGAACGTGGTAGCCGTGTCCACCTCGGCCAGGTCGATCTCGGGGAGGGCGCAGTGCTCAAACTGGTACGCCTCGAGCCCGCTGGTGAGGCGGCTCGCCACGTCTTGATCCAGGCTGATCTCCAGGTGCTCCGATTTGCGCCGCTCTAGCATGCGATCCCCGCAACCCTCTGCCTGCTTGGGTGTTTTGTCGCTCGGCAGTGGGAGCATCTTACCAACAGCGGCATGGAAAGTCAAGGGAGTTGACAAGCCCCACTGGCGCTGGTAGAATCGCAGAGTCATGCAGGCCGGGCATTGCCGGTCCCAGTCAAGAGCAGGAGGATACGTCATCATGGATCTGTTCGAAAAGATCAAAGAGATCGTAATCGATCGGCTGGGCGTGGAAGCGGATCGAGTTACCCTTGAGGCGCGGTTCCGTGAGGATCTGGAAGCCGATTCGCTCGACCTCGTCGAGCTGATCATGGCCTTTGAGGATGAGTTCGGCGGCGAAATATCCGACGACGATGCCCAAAAGATCAAGACGGTCGGTCAGGCAGTTGCCTACCTCCAGGCACGGATAGACGCAGGCGCATAGCCCATCCGTCGACCCTCCGGGGACGAAGAACGCCGGTGACCGCGGGGATCGCTCGCCGGCGTTTCTTGCATTATCGGCAGAAGCGCGTGAAGCCTGCGGAAGGCATTTCTGGAGTTGTTCTGGCCGGCGGGCAGAGCCGCCGCATTGGGACCGACAAAGCACTCCTTCCCATCCTCGGCAAGCCACTCATCGTCCGCGCCGTCACGACTCTGGCGGAGCTGAGCGACGACTTGCTGGTCGTGACCAGCAGCCCTGCCCGCTACGAAGAGCTTGGCCTTCCGGCCCGCATCGTGGCCGACGACCGGCCGGGCTACGGGTCTCTGATGGGGGTCTACACGGGTCTCAAGCAGGCCCGCCATCCGCACGCCCTGGTCGTCGCGTGCGACATGCCCTTCTTGAGCCTGCCGCTGCTGCGCTACATGATCTCACTGGCGGCCGGCCACGACGTCGTGATCCCCGGCGTAGACGACACGCTCGAGCCCCTGCATGCGATCTACGGCAAGGGGTGCCTAGGCCCGATAGAGCGCCAGCTGGAGGCCGGCGAGCGCAGGATCGTCCGCTTCTTGCCCGAGGTTATCGTCCGCGTCGTGGGGGCGGCCGAGATCGACCGGCTCGATCCGCAGCGCCTCTCCTTCCTCAACGTCAACACACCGGAGGATTGGAGCAAGATCCAGGAGCTGGCTAGTACTGGTAGCAGCTCCCCCCGATAAACTCCCTGAGGTGTGACGTGGGTGGGATCGTTTCCTCGTCTTCTGACCGGACCTCGGCGACGGACTCGAGCAGGTCGCGCACCCGCCGTGCGCGCTCCAGCGCATCCTCGCGCAGCGGGTCACCCTCATAGTCAACGGCCCACTGCTGAAAGTGGGCCAGCAGCCTGTGCCGCATGACCGGCAGCTCGTACGAGAGGGCGCCGTTCACAATATAGTCCGCGCTGTTGGCGTAGGGCAGGATATTGCGCATCTCACTGCTGCGGACATAATGCCAGTGTTCAAGCGTGCTGCGCGGGTCATACGCACGGTGGCTGGCATCGCGCACCATCCGCCGCATCAGGCGCAGGTCGGTCCAGCGGACCATGCGGCCGCCTGGCCCCTTCATCTGCAAGAGCGTCTCGATGTAGAGCCTGAACTTGCGATCGGCGTCGAGGCCGTGCGTCATCGCGGGGTAAAGGCCGTGGAGGCTGTCGATCAGGATCAGCTCGTTCTCAGCCAGCCGGAGTGGGAGCGCGTTGTCCTGCCTCTTGCCCGTGCGAAAGTCGTAGCGCGGCATCAGAATCGCCTCCCCGGCGACCAGCCGACCCAGGTGCTCGTTGATCAGGTCGAGGTCGAGGGCCTGGGGCGTCTCGAAGTCATAGTCGCCGAACTCGTCCCGGGGGTGAAGCTCGAGGTCAAAGAAGTAGTTGTCGACGTTCAGCGTGACCAAGCGTAGCCCTGCCTTGGACAGGAGCTGGCCGAGCTTGGTGGTCGTCGTGGTCTTGCCCGACGACGAAGGGCCGGCCAGGATCACGAGCCGGACCCGGTCGCTCCGCTCGGCAATCATCTGCGCCGCGGTCCGGATCTCCTCCTCGTAGGCGCGGTCCGACTCCAGCACAATCTGGCCAAAGTCACCCTGGGCAACCCGCGCGTTGAGGCGCTCCACCGAGGTGAGGTCGTGATCGACCGACCAGCGCAGCACCTCATAGATCTTGCGCCAGGGGATGATGCTGTCCTGCCGGTAGCCGCGTGCCGCCTTCTCACGCCGGAGCCGGGCCCGCTCCTCGCGGTAGAGGATGTACGCCTTGGCGACCCGGGCGTGGCCGTTCTCGATCAACACCTTCTCGACGAGGTCCTGGATCTCTTCGACCGTGGGGTTGCGCGTCGGGGGGATGCTCGCCTCCAGGAGTTGGATCACCTGGTCCGTAAGGCCCTCGGCAGTGCTCCGGTCGCGGCCGCCCACTGCCACGGCAGCGCGGTAAATCGCGTTGGTGATGCGCTCCGGGGTGAACGGGACCACCGCTCCCGTGCGCTTGACTACGTTTGTGATGCGTGCCACGGATCCTCCTCTGCAGGCAGGTGGGTGCTGAAGTCCGGCTGCCCCATTCCACCCGAGATGCTGTCACCCCGGGCGAAGCCAAGGGTCTCGTCTGGACCGGATCGAGATGCTCCGCTGCGCTCAGCATGACCATGCACGGACCTGGACAGGGCCCTGCCTCTCTAGGTTCGGGCTCACGGCCCGGATCAAGGACAAAGGGGAGTGGACCTGCATCCACTCCCCTCACTTGGTGGAGATGGCGGGAGTCGAACCCGCGTCCAGAAGAATCGAGCAAGGACATGCTACAAGCTTAGTTGGCCTTTTGGATCTCGCCCTTGCGGTCCCCGGCCAACAGGCTACCGCTCAGGCCAGCCGATACGGAGCGTATGGTATCTCCGCCTCTGATCCCACCTATCGGCGTCCGTAGGAGGGCACCCCCGGATTGTTTGCGCCCGCCAATCTCTCCCCCGGGAGCGGGAGAGGGCGGACGTCACCGTCTAGCGGTGAGGCTTTCGCTTCGCAGCTTACGCGGCGAGCGCGAAAGCGGGTTGAGTGCGCTGTTTGGCACTTGATTGTTTGCCCGCTTTTAGCGAGGCTCGGGCGCCTCGGCTTGCAGTCCCGGCCCAGCCTCCCCTGTCGAAGCCGTTTCATCCCCAGGCCGGCCGTATTACAGCTTCAGTATAGCACGTACCTGGCGCAAGTCAAGAAACCACCTGCTCCAGAGGCGGGTCGCCCGCGTGCCGGTCGGAGAACGGCCCGCAATTAGGATAGGCCGCCGCGCTCAGCCTGTCAGGTTTTGTGCTTGTTGGAGAGCCCGGAACCTGGCCGACTCGCCGAGCTGTGCCACTGTGCCAAGAATCTGAGGGTACTATCCCGAAATGCCCGAATTCCCAGAAACGACTATCGACCATGGGTCGCCGGGAGCGTGGCTTGTTCCGGCGTGGGCTCCGGACCGCGCCGTCGGGCCGGTCGAGACCGGCCCGCAACCTGGCTGGCCGGCCGAGCTGTGCCACTGTGCCAGGAGTGTTGTTCCGGCGTGGGCTCCGGACCGCGCAGGCGGGCCGGTCGGGAGGCCGGCCCGCAACTTGGAGCCTCGCCGCGCTCAGCCTGCCAGGTCTCGGGCTTTCTGGACAGCCCCTGGTGTCTCCTCTCTAGCGGCTTCGCACCACCAAGGGAAGATGCACCGAGTAGGGCAAGTACATCCAGACCTCGCCGCCGTTGGCATAGTTGACCGTGCCGACGTACAGCCCATCGTTGAAGACGGTCACCGAGTTGTCCCAGTAGGGGTATCGGTTGTTGCTGTCGCCGAAGCCGGCAAGCCCCACCTGCTCCCAGCTCAGGCCGTCTGCGGTCCGCCACACCTCCATGCCCGTCATCACGTTGCCGACGACGGCGTACATCGACTCCTGAAAGACCTCGAGCCCGGGCATGTATTGGGTGCTGGCGTTGCCAAAGCCGCCCGCCTCGATCTCTTCCCAGTCCGTGCCGTCGCACGCCTGACAGCGCCACACCTGGGCTCCGGCAGCGGCTCCGGTAACGGCGTACAGGTGACCGCCAAAGACGGAGAGGCCGCTCGCCCCGCTGGCACCGGCGTTGCCAAAGCCATCGTCGCTCACCGGTACCCACGTCCCGAGATTGCCTGCCGGGCTGCGCCAGACCTCCGTGCCAGAGATGTAGTTGAAGGTCGTGGCGTACAGGTAGGTGCCGAAGGGCACCAGGTTCACGATGCCGATGTTGTTGGCATCCCCAAAGCCTCCGGCGACCACCTGCTCCCAGTCGCCTGCATCGCCGCTGGCACTGCGCCATACCTCGCCACCGTGAGAGCTCGAGCCGCTCCAGGTTGTCGCGTACAGGGAGCCGTCGAACGTGGCGAAGCGGAACACTTCCACGTTGGTGGGGTCGCCAAAGCCCTGGCCGACCACCTGCTCCCAAGCGGTGCCGTTGCCACTGCGCCATACCTCGCCGCCGTTGGTGTCGGTTGACCAGGTACCGGCATAGAGCTGGCCTTCGTACTCCCACAGGTGGTCGATTGCCTCGTTCTCTGCGTTGCCAAAGCCGTCGGTCACCGCTGGCTCCCAGTCGCCGCCGGGGCTCCACCGCCACAGTTGTGCTCCGTTCCCGCTCCAGCTGTTGGTGCCCGCGAAGAGCTCGGGCCCAAAGGCGGCCAGCGAGGTGATCAGGCGATTCGAGAGGTCGCCGAAACCGTTGAGGTTCGACTGGCGCCAGCCCGGAACGCCGGTTGCGAACTTGCGGACGTGGTGGGCAAGGAGGTCGGCGATGTAGAGATGCCCTCGCCGGTCAACTGCCAGCCCTTCGACCTGATACACCTGGCCCGTGCGGCTGCCTGAGCTGTTCCCGACGGTGGATAGGTAGGCGCCGGTGCCGTCAAACACCTGGATGCGGTCGCCCCAGCCGTCGGCCACGTAGATACGCCCGGCGCCATCCACCGCTACTGCGGTGGGATACTCCAGGTGTCCGAGGTCGCCACCCGGCACACCGCTCTCACCGGCGATCGTGTCGCACGTCCAGGTACTGCCGCCCGGGACGCACTTTTGCGTCCGGTGGTTGTTCAGATCGGCGACGAACACGTTGCCGGCGCCATCCACCGCCACGTCCTGCGGCGCGTCAAAGTGGTCGTTGTCGCTGCCTGCTTCGCCCGTCACTCCGATGGTGCCGGCGTACGCCAAGTCTTCGTCAAACACCTGGATGCGGTGGTTGTTGAGGTCTGCGACGTAGATGCCGCCGGCCAAGCTCACGGCCACCCCGTTCGGGTTCGAGAGCTCATACTGCCCTTGCCCTTCCCCGGTTCCCAATGTGGCGTGGTAGGTCCCATCCCCGTTCAGGATCTGAACCCGGTTGCTCACCGAGTCGGCCACGTAGAGACGACCCGCTCCGTCCAGGGCCACGCCGCCCGGGAAGAAGAAGTGATCGTTGTCGCCCCCGTTCTGGCCGGGCTGCCCGAAGGTCCACAGGACCTCACCGCCGGCATCTAGCTTGACCAGGCGGTGCCCCCGGTTCTCGAGGACGTAGATGCTTCCATCAGCGTCCACCGCCACTCCGGCAGGCGAATAGTAGTGATAACCGTCCGTCACGTACGGGACGTCGGTTGTGCCATAGGTGCGGAGGTACGTGCCACTGCCGTCGTACTGCTGCACCCGCTTGTTGTAGTTGTCCGCCACATAGATCCGGCCCGCAGAATCCGCGACCACGTCGCTGGGGTGATTGAACTGGTAATTGCCCTGCCCATAGCCAGTCCCGATCGTGGCGACGTACGCCAGGGATGAGCGGTCAAAGATCTGTACCCGGTTATTGTTGCCGTCGGCCACATAGAGGTGGCTGGCGTCCACCCCGGCCCCTTCCGGCCAGTCAAAGTGCCCGTCGTCGGAACCAGGCTCGCCGGACACCCCGACCGTCGCGACATAAGCGGGAGACGCCGGGGCGGAGATGTCAAAGATCTGCACGCGGTGGTTTCCGGCGTCGGCCACGTACAAGAAGGCTCCGTAGACGGCGATGTGGCGTGGGCTGTTGAGGTGGTTGTTGTCCGAGCCCGGCACGCCAGTCTCGCCAATGGTAGCCAGGTAGGCGCCAGATGCATCGAACACCTGCACGCGGTGGTTGCCGTAGTCACCCCACACGCCCGAGTCGCTGACGTAGATGGTCCCGTCACCGTCAAAGGCGATGCTCAGCGGCGAGTTGAACTGGTCGTTACCCGAGCCCGAGCTCCACGCCTGACCCAGCTCCATCAGATAGTTGCCGTCGCTGTCGAACTTGACCACATAGGAGACGTCGGCGTCCACAAGCCAAACGTTTCCCTCGTTGTCCACTCCGACATCATTCACAAGGTCGAGGCTGGCTCCCGAACCGTACCGAAATCCGGCCGCGCCGATCTGTTGCAGGTAGCTCCCGCTCGAGTCGAACTTGAGCGCGCGAATGCCCCAGAGATCGGCGATCCAGACGTTTGTGCCGTCACAGGCCAGGCCGGCGACGTTGTAGAAGTGGGTGCTGTCTTCGATGTAGGCGGCTTCGGTCGTCCCAAAGGTCTGCTCGTAGCGGAAGCTGAGCCCGGGCTCGCCCAGCTCTTCCTCCGGCCCAAGGCCGGCAAGCTCGGCGTGTGCGGACGATGGAGGGCAACCAGCGAGCGACCCGTCCCAGATGGGCACTTCGCGGTCGAGGGATCCGCCTGGCTGCGGAACCGCCGACAGGTCCGGCCCCCGAGCTGCGACCGGCAGCGACAGAAGGATGCCTAGGATGAGCACAAGAGCCAGATTGACGGACCACCGACTTCTCATGGAACACGTCCTCCTTGAAGCAGAATGTGGGGCTGCGCTGGCAGGCCGGCGGCTGTCCGGTAGGACAAGTGAGCCAAGCCCCGCGCCCTGCGGAGCGGCCAAGCCCATGAGCTGCTCCGCCCGACGTCACCAATCTCAGCGCGAGAGTCTACGCGCGTCGCGAGCGATTGTCAAATCGAGCTGGGGGTGCATTTAATGTTGCGGCGCGCCAGGGGCTCTCATGCCCCGAATCCGTGAGGTGGGCTAGGTGGCCCGCCCCACCAGCGCTCGGGTAGTGCAGCCCTCTATGAGCGCCGTGCGCCGGGCGTCGCAGCAGGCACAAGGCCCTGCACTGCAGCTCGCTCCGGCGGCGCCTCCCGGCCCCTTGTTCCGGCGTGGTCTCCGGACCTCGCCGGCGGGGCTGTCCAAAAAGCGCGAGACCTGCCATGCTGGGCGCGGCGATGCATCTGACTTTACTGCGTTTCAAGCGGAATCAGAGATTCCTCGGTCGCTGCGCTCCCCCGGAATGACAGTTTTGAGACAGCCCCGAACGTGGAGGTCCCGGAGGCGCGCGAGCTCTTGTTCCGGCGTGGTCTCCGGACCACGCCGGCGGGCCGGACGGGAGACCGGCCCGGGACTTGCTCGCCGAGCCGTGCCGCTGTGCCAGGAATCTGAGGGCACTATCCCGAAATGCCCGCTTTCCCAGAAACGACTATCGACCCTCGGTTGCCGAGATCGAGGCTCGCGTGACCCTTTCCTGCGCAGCGCCTGTCCAGGGGGAGGACTGCGTGTAGCAGTTACTGGATGAGAGGGACAGCCAGACTTCCGGCTGCCGGATGGTCGTTGCTCAGGCGACGAGCGGCTTGCCCGTCGTCACGGCACAGGTGCTCGTCAGGGGTAGGGTGCCAGCCTGGCGGATCCAGGTGGCCGGCCGTTGGGAGTAGTGGTTTGCGCTGAGGTCGCCCCGCATTTAGTAGAGCCATGCAGGCAGCACTACGGGTGCAGATCACATACTCGTTGCTGTGCCTGGCCGCCCTGCGCCCGTGCCTTCCCGGTTGATCTGGTTCGTCCACTAGCCCCTGCTACTGCTGAGGCGTAGAGCAAAACGAGCGAGCTGTGTGGGAGGAACGGGTGCAGGTCACGGCCGCAGTGCAGTACGGGAACGCCCCATGCACAAGCTGCGGGCCGCGGTCCGCCGTGCCCATAGGAGCCTGCGGCGTAATGCGTATTGCGTAGGCGGACGATGGACTATCGTCCATCGGGCGTCGTCCATGGTCCATCGTCCATGGTCCATCGTCCGTGGTCGGTGAGGCGTCCATTGGCTTGTTCGTTTCGCACTCGTTGACGCCCCCCTTTGGCCCAGGCCTGACAGGTCTCGCCCACCTGTCAGGCCTGGGTGCTGCTACGGCGTCAGGTACACGTCGTCAAAGTAGTGCGTGCCGGTCGGGTTGGCCTCGCCGTTCCAGGCGCCGATCCTGGCTGTGAAACTCGTTGCTGCCTTGAGCGCATCCGCGTCTGCCGGGATGTGGCAGCCCAGCAGGGCCCCGTCCTGGTAGAAGCAGAACTGCGCGGTGAGCGGGTCCACCTCCATGCGCACCGTGTACCACTGGTCCACTTTGGCAGGCCCGCCCTCACCCCACTCCCACCCCGTGCTGCTGGCGATGCCGCAGTCGAGATAGGCGTCCGGGCCGTACTTGCTCAGGCCGCACGAGGCCCACCAGCTGCGGCCGGCCTGGCCGATGTCGTCGGCCACGATCTGGATCTTGGCGCGCCAGCCGTTGGTGTCCGGGCTGATCTTGAGCCGCCCCTGGAAGCGCTGCACGCGGGCCAGCGGCCGGTACAGGGGCGAGCTCGCCACGAGCACCGTGTCGCGCTCGGCGGGGGCGTCGTGGCTGGTGAGGACCATCGCGCCGTCGGCCTGCCCCATGTCGAAATAGTCCCCATCACCCCAGAATTGCCACTTCCCAGTGTCGTAGAAGCCATTGAAGGCGGGGTTGTTGAAGTCGTCGTAGAGGATTTCGAGCGGGTTATAGTTCCGCTGCACCATCGGCAGGTACAGGTACTTCTTGATCAGCCCGTCTGGCACCTCGATGAGGGGCAACTCGCCCTCGCGCGGCTGTACCGGCTGCGCCTCGTCCAGGACAAAGGCCACGCCGGCCGCCGGGTTGACGCTTACCCGCACGTGGTACTCGCCGGGGTCCGCCTGCTCTGTCCCCAGCGTGAAGGCGACCCCTCCGATCCCGTCTACCGCTACTTCTCCCAGCATTGTGTCGTTCACGACGACAATAGCGGTCTCGCCGGGTGGAAACCCGCTGCCGGCGATGTTGAAGTAGGAACCGGGTGCGCCAGACGAATGGTTGATGATCATCTCCGGCGGCTCTGCGGCAGCAAAGGCATCCCACCTGCCGGCGGCGTCGACAAAGGCGTCAAAATGCGCCAGGGTCAGCGACTTGGGGTCGTATGACACCTGCTGAAGGAAGAAGGGCCCGGTGCCCAGCCAGAAGTGGTCGCGGGCGGCATACCACGTCTGAAGATTGGTCCAGCGGGCGTCTGCCTCGGCCTGCGTTACGTAGCTGCCCATCGTCGGCACATACGGGATGTAGTGCTCCGCTGCCGACTGATCCATCCAGCCTTCCATGATCCCGAGGCTGTCGCCAGACAGGAAGTCGGTCCATGGCACGCCCAGCTGGCCGGCCTTGTCGGTGGAGAAGGCAAGTTGCCCATTCGCCTCGGCGCGGATGGCGGGCGCCAGGTTGTGCCACGCCCCCGGGCCCTGCCTGTAGTTCGGCCACCAGGGGTTGACCATCCACTCGGCGTCCAGCCAGACCAGGTCGTCATAGGTCGTGATCACGAGCGGGTCGAGCGACTCGATCTGGACGCCGCGGAAGTGGGAGAGGAAAGCATCGACCTGCGGTGCCAGCGCCTCGTCGTAGATGGGGCTCTCGGGCTTACCCACATCGAAGGCCATGATCATGCCCATGATGAAGTCCGACAGGTCCAGCGGGCTGCCGTCGTGCCATGTCACGGTGTCAAAGAGGCCCGCCGGGTAGGTGACCGTGCACTTGGTGTTTGCCTCCAGTGTAGGCGTGGTCATGTCGCCCGCTTCGATGAAGGTCTGTGACGCGGCGTCCCAGTCTGCCCAGGCGTCCTCCGGCACGGCGATGGCGGGCGCGGTGGAGAGTGTGATCCAGTCCAGCGTCTTGCCGACCGGCAGCCCCTCCTTCACCACGCATGCGGCGCTCTCGATGCGCTGTGGCCAGTAGAGCCCCGTATTCGGGTCAGTGAGCACGCCATAATCCTGCGTGGCGCGGATGGGGAAGACATCATAGATCCAGTTGCTGCCTGCGATGGGGTTCCAGGGCGCCATCAGCAGCCCGGGCTGGGCGATGCGCATCTCGCCGCCCTCGACCCCCTCGAAGCGTGCCACGTAGGGAAACATCTGGGCCCCGGCGACGCCCCCGGCCAGGTCGGCGGCAACGATGACATCCGCACGCTGCGGTGCGAAGGAGTGCGCGTCCACGAGCCAGACACGCACCGATCCGGCGCCCTCCGGCGGAGCGTCACCGGCGTCGTCCATAGCCATCGGCAGCGCCTGCTCAAAGAGCGCGTCGCGCTCCGCCATGCTGGAAAAGTCGTTCGTCCACAGCCTCTCGGCGACGTCGAGGAACTCGGGCGTGGGGTCATAGTTCTGCCACAGCGGCGACCCCGAGCCAAGCGGGGTGTAGAAGTAGCCAAAGTTCGTGGCATCGTCGCGGCTGACGGCGGTCGTGATCCAGCCGCCTGTATAGATGTGCCACTGACCCTCCCAGGGGTCGCTCTGGTTCCAGATGGGGCTGGCCTGGGAACGCGTCTTGTACTGGCGATCGACCGTGAACCCAACCTCCTCCAACTGATCGGACACATAGTCGCCATAGGCGCGCCTCACATCCTCGACCCGGATGACGAAGATGACGGTCACCGGCGAGCCGTCGTGGTGCCAGGTGCCGCCCTGCAGGTACGCACCCATCGCCACCATCTCCGCGCCGATCTCCGCCTCCGCCTGGGCCAGGTCGTAGGCATATGCGGCCTCGATTGCCTGGACCGTGTCCAGGTAGCGGGCATAGTCCGGGAAAGCCGAGTTGAGCGAGGTGTACTTGGGTGCCCCGAGCCCTCCGCTGATGGATTGGATCATGTAGTCGCGGTCGACCAGGCGGTTCATCGCCGCGCGGATCGCCGCATTGCTGAATGGGTTGAGCCGGCCGTCACTGAATTCGGGCCCGGCCGGGTTAAAGGTCAGCTCGTTGTAGGAGCCAAACGACTCGGTGTAGCCGAGGTTCGGGTCCTCCAGGACGGTCTGCCAGAGAGCCGAGGAGCCGACGCTGTAGGCATAGAGGTCGATCTCGTCTGCCTGCAGCGCGGCCACGGCCTGTGCAGCATCATTCAGCTCGGTCAGGACGATCGAGTCGAGCCAGGCGCCCTGGCGCTCTGGGCGGGGGGACTCAGCCGCCTGGACGGCGGAGGGGGGATGTGGGCCGGGCGCCCACATCCCGATGGCGATCAGCAGCGCCGCCAGTGCTGTCACGGCGAGAACTCGCTTCGTGAGCATCTTTGCCTCCTCTGCACAACAAGCCCAAGCGGCTGGGGACGCTCCCGGGGGGCGCAGCGGCCGTCTGGGTCACGTGGCCAGCCAGTTGGCAAGGCTGCGGAAGCTGCCGGCGTTCTCCTTCTTGGTTGCTGCTCAGCCGGACGATCGCATGCCTCGGGGTGCCCTGCACTGTGAGCCACCCGAAGAGGCAGGCAACTCTGCAACGGCAGAGTCCACACTAGCACAACTGCCCCGGTCCGGCAAATCGTCCTGAAGCCCGATGGGCGCCCTCGCAGCCGGTCTCCCTGACCGCCCTCCCGATCGTCCCGGTTACCTCGAGTTGGCTGCCGCCCACCTCTTCCCTGGGTCGTACCGGCTGTTCCCCACATCGGCGACCCGGCCGCCCAGCGCTCGCCGTGCCCGGTATATCGTCCGCCGTGGAAACTCGGCCGCCTGCGCCGCTTCCACGACGTCGCGCGGCTTCACAGGCTGCCTCGCCTGCTCCAAAAAGTCCAGCAGCCAGGCGGCACACTGCCGCGAGTAGGAGGGGGGCTCGCTCCCGACCGCTTCGGGCAGCCAGCGCAGCACTGGCACGGACGCTTCGCCCTCTTCGATGGCGAGCCCCAGCGCCGGAGGGCAGCGGCACAAGTTGGTCTTGCTCACCATGAGCCGGCGCGGTCCGTTGAGATCGGGTTGGCCGTTGGGTCCGGCGGTGAGGCCCAACGTCAGCAGGGACCGGGCGGCGGCGCTCAGATGCGACGAGCCGCGTATGTCCTCGGCTCCAGGCTGCAGGGCCGACACCTGGCCCGAGCCTGTGCGCTTGCGCAGGTGATGGATCACCAGCAGGCCCGTCTCGTACTGGTTGGCGAGTGAGCCGAGGAATTGGAGATCGTCGCGCGCCCCCTCCAGGCTCGACTCGCCGCGGCTCGTGGCAGCGGCGAGCGAATCGATGATGACCAGCTCGGGCTGGATGTTGAAGCATCTGGCACGCAGCTCCTCCCGGCCGGCCGGGTTCGACAGGTCGATGCCATGTTCCGGCCCCTTAGGCAGCATCAGAAAGAGGCGATGCCGGTCAAAGCCCCACGCGCGGGCGCGGTCCTGGAGGAGGGAGGGCACACCCTCCGCATCCACGATCAGCACGCGGCCGCGCCGCCCCGGGGCTGCCCCGTCCGGGAAGGGAAGCCCTTCGATCACGCGGCGGGCCAGGTCCAGCGCGACAAACGACTTGCCGGTGCCCGGAGCGGCCCCCAGCAGGGTCAGCATCCCGCGCGGGATCCACGAGGGCCAGAGCCAAGAAACCGGCGGGTAAAGCGCGTCCATCTCCAGCAGCGACGGGTAGGCGGCAAAGATGTCGCCGGAGGGAAACAGCGACGTGATCTCCCGGCCCAGTGAGTCGGCGTCCGGCAGGCCGCGCGTGGCGTCGTACAGCTGCTCCTGCGCATGGGTGAAGTCGCGTGCCTTGCGCACGCGGAGGTAGATCGTGTGCCAGGGATCATCCAGTGAATCGGCCGGCGGGAGCCGGACGCCCGGCCGGCGAGGCGGTCGACGATGGCACGCATTTGGGATGGCTCATCCATAGGTCTGCTCCGGGTTCCGGCACTCTACCCTCACCTCGACCCTCTCCCTGAGGCAGGGGGGGGAAGAGGCCGATTGCACGAATGCACGTGAAACGGAGGGATCGACACAAACATCGGTTTCGAGAAGCGAGTCGGGATCGGGGAGGACCCGCCGCTCGCGGGGCAGCGATTCGCCCGGGACGAACTGTGCAGGCCGGCGCGGCCTCGTCTCCAGGTTCACAATCCAGCCTTCGCGCTGAGCGACAGCCGCCCGCCGGAACGCAGCCGAGTGGTCCAGCTCCAAGTGTGCGGCGAGCGCGCGCATCGTGACCGGCGCCCCCTGGTAGAGCGCAATCACTGCCTCGACGGTCTCTCGGGTCTCGGGCTTGACCGTCGCCTGCACACCATCGGACACCAGGTTCGCCACCAGCGCATGGACGGCGCGGTAGTCGTCCAGCTCGGCCACGAGGCGCCCGTCGCAGATCAGGCGGCGCGCCTGGTGCAGGATGGCGTGTGCCTTGACGAGTCCCAGCATCGCCTCAAAGTCCCGCCGCAGCCGCACCGCGGCAGGCAGACAGCGCTTGGCCAGATCCCCGGCATAGGGGATCGTCACGTCGTGAAGGCCGCTGAGGGCGAGCCATTCCTGGAGCGCACGCCAGGGAACGAGTGCCTCCTCGGAGTGCCTGACCCCGTTGGCGCGCTGCGCCAGCGAGGCCAGAACCGCGCGCGTCTGCTCGCTGTCGTCGCGCACGGTGAGGCTGATCAGCCGCGTTTCCAGCTCGGGATCCAGGTTCACCGCAGTGGTCGTGAGGAACACGCCGGTGGGTCCGTCGCGCTCGATCAGCCGGGGGACCAGCCCCTGGCCCGTCTTGTCCACCGTCTCGTGGCGCAGCCGTCCCTCCGAAAGGAGGCTGCGCAGGAGATAGGTGGTGAAGTCGCTGCCCAGGCCGGCCGCCTCGTAGAGCACCAGCATCCGGTGGACCAGGGGCTCACGGCTGTAGACCAGGGCCCGCTCGCTCATGCTGGAGAGCGCATAGTAGGCCTCCTGGGGAAAGGCCTTCAGCACCGTCTCCACCAGGAACGACTTGCCCCCACCCGAAGGTCCTTTCACAACCACGGACACCGGCCGCTCGAGGAGCCGCGAAGTGGCGGCCAGATACAGGATCCGGGCCGAGCGCTCCTCTCCCACCAGGCCGAGCTGCGAGCAGAGCGCTGAGAACTCGGCAAGCAGGTCGGGGCACGTGGGCAGCCTCCCCGCGCGGGCTCTCGCCTCCGCCGCCTCTGCGCGCCTCGCCGCCTCGGTCACCAGGCGGTAGGGCGCTGCCGAGGCCCTCAATCGCTCCAGCGTGGCTCGTAGGTCGTCGCCGGCCAGGTGGCACTCGCTGGCGTCCTTGCGGCCTTCTGGCGGCGTGAGCACCCGCAGGTCCGGCAGAGACCCCCCGATTGCCTTCACGAACTGGGCACCACCCGCATCGGGCTCCTGCCACGCATAGACGGTGAGCCCCTGCAGGAGCGAGGCCCAGGTGGGGTCCCAGCAGTTGGCGCCCGGCACGCCGAGCGCCGGCACGCCATAGTGCCACAGCGTCTGAGCGTCCGACTCGCCTTCGACCAGCACGACATAGCCCGCCCGCTTGGCCTCTTTCAGTTTCCATAGGCCGTAGAGCAGCGGATGCTCGCCCCTGCGCCAGCTAAAGCGCTGGGTGCCACCGCCGTCCATCGAGTGGCGGTAGCGAATGGCTGCCTCGTTGCCGTCGCAATCGAGGTAAGGAATCCAGACCGCCTTCTGCCCGCCGCGGAGCGCGTTCCGCAGGCCGAGCTCTCGAAGGAACGCGACTGGGAGCTTCTTGGCGCCGGCATAGCCCTCCACGGTGAGCGAGGGGGAGGACTGCGGCGCGGCGGCAGGAGAGGGCTCCGTGCTCCGTGTGTCGGCATCTCCCGAGCCCCTCGCCGGAAAAAGATGTGGATCCTCCCCGCCGTTTGCATGCACACGTGCAATCGCTTCCGGGTGCCCAGGGGTCTCGGCCCCGAGCAGCTCGGCCAGGGAGCGAAGGCTGCCCTTGGCGTTGCAGGCGAAGCAGAAGAAGCCGCGCTCGCCGACGGAAAAGCTGCCGTAGTGCGTGTCGGCGTGGAAGGGGCAGAGTGCCCAGTACTCGCCGCGGGTGTCGGGCCACAGCCTGTCGGGCGCGTCGCCGCGCGAGAGGCGGGAGAGCAGGGAGGAGAGGAGGGGGGAGGGGGACGGCGCCGTCATGTCTCCACCTCCCCTGCAGCAGAGGTCTCGAAGGTGTGGTTCATGTGTGCTCCTTTCTCAGACGAAGGCAAAGCTGCAAGCGTGCGACCTGCCCACGTGAGGCCCAGCCGCCGATCCGGCCGGGCCCACGGGGCCTTGTCCCCCGTAGCGAGGCGGGCCGCGTTGCCGGCCCCTGATACGATGCCTCGGTTGGCCGGTGCGCGGCCCATCCTTTGGGCACTGTGCCCGGCGCCTCCCTGCGTCCTGATGCAGCGGGTGAGCTGCGCCGGCTGGGCCTCGTTCGCGTGCATTGGCAATTGGCCGGGCCCTCCGGCACGATTGAGGGCGGCCTGCAGCGTATCGATCTCGATGGGATGGCTGGCCTGCCAGAGGTCGAGCTCTGCCAGGTCGATCCTGTGGTGACGCTCCCCACGGAGCCCGGCAACGGCGATGGACTCTGGCCCGTGTCGCGACGCGGGGGATGATCAGCAGAGAGTCGAGGAGCGCACGCTCAGCCTCGAAGAGGCAGGGGCTGTCAGGTGCGGCTGGCACCGATCGTCTGCTAGGCGTCGGGGGGATGCGGGCGGCAAACGATGGCGGGACGGGTGTCAGGCCACATTCGATGGGATGGCTGGGCGTCGCGGGGTGGGTGGGAGTCAAGGGTGGGGGGCTCCTTGGGCACGGGGTGATGGTCGACCCACGTTCGGAGGTCGGGTCGCTCGAGGGCGCTCGGTCCGCGGTCCAAGGCCCGCGGCCGATACGGTGTTCAAGCGAGGGGGCGTCGGTGCCAGTGTCCCCCGCGAACTAAGGTGCGAGGTGGGCTGTGCCACGGGAGCAGTGTAGCACGGATGTTCGGGTATGTCAAGTTGAGGACTGTGTGCGGCTACGGGTTAAGAAGGAGAGAAAGACTGAGCTTCATGGCAGGGGTGGGGACCAGGAGCTGTCCGGTGTCCCGGCTCCACCGTCAAGTAGGCCGGGTTTCCATACCCGGCACCCTGACCGATGGGCGAAGGTCTCTGTCCGAGCTCGTTTGGGTGCAGGGCCTCGCGCCCGCCGTGGAAGTATAGGGTCTCGTGCCCGTCGTCGAAACGGCGGGCGGGTATGGAGACCCAGCCTGCGAGCCACGGGGTTCAGCTGGAGGGAGTTGGGTGCGGGTATGGAAACCCGCCCTGCTACTGCCCCATCGCTCAAGCTAGCGGAGGCTCACTCTCCTGGGGTAGCCGCACACCGGAAGCCGAGGCCGTAGTAGTCGCCGTGAGAGTTCGGGTTATCGAGGCTGCGGTACGCGACGGTGACGTAGTAGCCGGCGTCGTCCCAACTGCCGCTACGCAGCACCTTCTGCGCTCCAGAGGGGGGGCCCTGCGGGTTAAAGTAGGGCGAGTAGCTGTAATAGTCTGCGTCCCACCAGTCGTTGACCCACTCCCACACGTTGCCGGCCATGTCCAGCGCCCCGTAGGGGCTGGCACCGGTGGGATAGTCCCCGACCTTGCTCGTGTCGCCCACGCACCAGCCATAGCCGTCATGGTAGTAGTTCAGCCGCGAGCAGTCGCGATCGTCGCCCCCCCACGGATACCTGCGCGTGTCGACGCTGCCCCGCGCTGCCTTCTCCCACTCCGCCTCCGTCGGGAGCCGCTTGCCCGCCCATGCGCAGCAGTCCTCCGCGTCGTACCAGGAGAGCCAGATAACCGGGTAGTCGGCAAACTCGGGGTTGTCGTAGTACCAGGGGCGGGTGTTGGAGTCGTTGCTCGACGGCGGCGCGCAGGCGCCGGCAGCGACGCACTGCGCGTACTGTGCGTTGGTCATCTCGGTCGCGTCGATGAAATAGGCGTCCAGCCAGACGGCGTGCAGAGGCAGCCCATTACCGTAGCAGTTCCAGTTGAGGTTGTCCTCGTCGCAGCCCATCTGGAATTCGCCGGCGGGGACGTAGACCATGCCGGGAGGGGTGGGCGGCGCGCAGCTGGGGACATCATTGTCGCCTGGCGCGTAGACGTAGCCAACCTTGGTAAGGTTGTCGACGCAGAGCCGGAAGGTCCCCGCTTGGTTGCTGCCCCAATGGAAGCGCGCCCAGCCAGTCGACCGGGTCAAGCGCGTGCGGGTGTAGTCTGCACCGGCGGGAGTCGTGATCGTGGCGTCCACCGCCACGTTTGGCAGCGGGCTGTGGTTCTGGTCGTGGGCCAGGACCATCCAGCGCGCAATCGTGCGGCCGTAGGGGTCCATGGAAAGGCAGTAGTGGATATCGCCGATGTGCATGGGCTGGTCGACAGCGAGCGCATCGGCCGCCGGGGCGAGGCTCTGCGCCCACAGGGGGGGCGAGAGGGTCAGGGGCAGAGCAAGGGCTACTGCCAGGGCGAGCAAACGATGGGAGAGTCGTCCGTTCATCGTGACCTCCCTGGCGTTGGTTGACCGCTCTGTTCGGCGCTGGGCGCGGCTCGCCCTGAGTCCTGTGTGGTCGCCTGGGGTGATGGTTCGATTGTATCGCAATGGGGTCAGGTTGTCAAGCCGCGGCGCGCGGGCTTGCGGGCAGGGTCGAGACGGACGCCCGGGAGGGGCTACACTACGGCGCGGGGAACAGGCTCGGTCGGAGCCGTGCGCCCATCCGAGACGAGGGAGGCGGGTATGGAAACCCGCCCTACTGAGAGGGCGACGGCCACGAGGGCCTGCACTACGACGAAGGCGACAACGGCGGCGGGTATGGAAACCCGCCCTACTGAGAGGGCGACGGCCACGAGGGCCTAAACTACGACGAAGGCGACAACGGCGGCGGGTATGGAAACCCGCCCTACTGAGGGGGAGACGGGCAGCGCGACAAACGAGGTGCAGCGCACCCTGAAGGTGCACCGCACCGCGGACGGGGCAGGCCTGGAAGGTGCACCGCACTGGGGACGGAGGGGCGGCCGAGAGGGGCTGCATCACGGGGGAGAGTGGATGAGTGACCGGGAGATGATCCGGGCGGTGGCGGACAACTCCTGCTATGACGATGTGGAGCGGCCGGAGCCTTTGCCGGAGCCTTGGCCTACGATCTGGTACCGGACGGGGGAGGCGCTGCACATGACGGGCTCGTGGGCGTCGGCGGAACAGGGGTGGGCGCCGGCGCAACACCGCACGCCGTTAGGAGCAGGCTCGGGAACAGGATGCCTATTGCCGCTGCGAGTCGCTTCATTGCGTGCCTTCGCAGGGAAGGGATAACCAAGACACGACGTGGCCGGCCTCGCGGTGGCCAGATGGCACCTTCCTCGATGGCCGCCTGTCCGCCCTCGAGCAGGCAGAGCACCCTCGATCTCAAGGATCGCAGCGTCCAAAACCCCGTCGTGTTCCTGTTCGATGGCTCACGGCTCCAGCAGGGGAGCGACATCGGCCCAGAGCTCGGGCATCTCCAAGGCGGCGGCGAACTCTCGCACCCAAGCTTCGATCCGAGCGCGGTCGAGATCAGGATGACACCTGAAGACCTCCGAGATGTCCAGCAGGTCTTTGGGACGGTGCGCAACCGCCTTCAGGATGATCAGGTCCTCTGGGGTAGGCAATCGCAGCTCGATGGTACCCACCTGGACCGTCCTACCGCGCGACACAACCTCCTCTTCGAACGGCAGCATGCCCAACGAGACATCCACGCCGATGCCGCTCTCCTCATGCCGCAGCAGGAGCACCCGATTCCTGCGCGCAAAGTGCTCCGCGTCGGCGATGCGCGGCACAAGGCCCAATCGGGCGGCAGCGTCGATTAGCTCGGGCAAGCGGCTGACGGAGAGGAGGAGGACGACATCCACATCCGCGGTCAGACGCGGGGTGCCGAGCACGCTGGCAGCGACGCCGCCGATGATGACTCCCTGGTTTCCGAAGCACTCCAGTAGCTGCTGGACCGCGGCCAACGGGAGCTGCAGGGGGTTCATGCTGGAAATCGTCACACCTGGCCTGCCTTCAGCGCAGCCCAGCGCTGCCACACGGCGGCTTCGTCCTCGGTCTGTGCGCGGAGATCGAGGCCCAGTGCGATGGCCATCTGGAGGACGGCATTCAGCCTGCGCCAGCGGTCTTCCACTGTGGCCTGCCGCTGCTCGGCTTCTTCGACCTTCGATACCGCCAGCCAACGGGCACGATACTCCCGGACGAGGTTCGGATCCATCGCTCCCTCCAGGGTGCAATGTCGTGAGGCTATTCTAGCATGCCGGCGGCAAGCTGGCAACACGAACCTAGTGCGTCATCTCTCCCGGCATAGCCTTCTCGACTGGCCGACTGCCGGGGTGCCGGTGCGCTCATGTACGTGGGCGCAAGCAAGAACACGGGATCGCGTTGGCGGTGCGGGTGGTGCTGCCGGAGCGGACGAGGCAACAGCAAGCTCAATCTGGCGACGAGCGGCGGATGGAACGCGACGGCTGCCGAGGCAGGACATGCGAGTCACGCGCGGGAGAGGCGGCGCTGCCTGGCGCACTGCCTGCGCAGGGTGCTCTCCCCCTGCCGCAAGCCGCCATTCAACCTACACCATGGACCGGGCGGTGACTGTGACCTACCCCGGTGGAGAGGTGATCACTCCGACCTGCGCTGCGCAGGGGCTGCCGCAGACTCTGACCGGCGCCCGTCCGGGCTACCTGAGGATGAGGGGCAGGTACACACTCTCGCCGTCTTCACCCTCGGCCGTCGCCTGCACGGGCCCGTGCAGCGCGCTCCTGCCGTAGAGGTCGACATCCTCCAGCCAGTAGTAGTAGTCCTGCCCGGGCACCAGCCCGTCCTCGTCCAGCCAGACGTACACGGCCCCAAAGGGCGAGCCGGGCGGCACCTGCGTCGGGATGAGTGTGTCGTTGAGCCGGGCCATCGGGCCGGCCTGCGATTCGGCGCGGTAGAGGTTAAAGCCCAGGTTGTCGACCTCGTGCGCCGTCTGCCAGGTGACCAGGATGGCCGCGCCCAGCGGCGCGGCCTCGAACGAGACGAGCCACACCGACGTCGGTCCCAGCCCGTTGTACCAATAGCCGGCCGCCAGCGAGAGGGTGCCGCCCTCCGCCAGGTCGACGACCGCCTGGCCGAGCGTGTCGTTCATCGCCACGTCGCCGCCGGTCGAGGGACCGCCGGCGGCGGCGACGACCCACCAATTGGCTGTGACACCTCCCTGGGCGGCGGCCTTGCCCGCCGGGCCGCTCGGCAGGGCAATTCCCGTCGGGAGGAGCATTCCCACCAGCAGCAGGCAAGCTGGCCTTGCCCAGGACCTGCGAGGTCTGGGAGACCTCGGAGGTCTGCTGTCTCTTGTCTTCATCGCCCGCCTCCCGCCCTGCGGCGCGCGGTCCACGTCCCGCCGACGGCGACCAGGCCGGCGCCCAGCAGCCAGGGCAGCAGCCCGCCCAAGCGTGGCGGCCGGCCTGCGCTGCCGGCCCCCTCCAGCGCGGTCAGGCGCGCCGCGAGGTCGTCGATCTGTGCCTGCCGGCCGGCGTTCTCGGCCTCCAGCGCCGCGATCCGCGCGTCTCGCTCTAGCACCTGTTGGTAGAGTCCCTGGATGGCGGCCAGGGCCACGCCGTCGGCGTCCACCGTCGTGATGTGGGTGTCGTCCTCGCCCACCCCAAAGGCGGCGTAAAAGTCCTGGGCCATCGGCCCGATGTGGCGGATCGAGTCGTCCTGGCTCTTGTAGTTCCAGGTGGCGACGGGCACTTGCGCCAGGCTGGCCAGGAGCGCCTGCGAGTCGACCTGTTCCACGTTCTCCTTGAGATTACGGTCGCTTACCGAAGCCCAGGAGCCGCCCCCGGCCGCCGCAGTGACCCCGGTAGTCATACCGGCGTCGGTGTAAAAGGTCACGCCGCCGCTGGCACGTGCCACCCAGCCGTTGCTGGTGCTGCAGTTCACGTCGGCACTTGTGCTATCGCCCCAGACGAAGCAGCCCTGGTTGTTGGCCTTGGCCTGGCGGCCGGCGGCGAAGGAGTAGGCGCCGGCGGCCACGTTGTACGAGCCGCCCGGCACGGTGGAGCGCTCGCCGCTGGCGACGTTGGAGGCGCCGCCGGCGACGGTGGCATAGAGCTTGTCACTGGTCGTGCCCGCATTGTCGCCGGCCCGGTTGTTCGCCCCTCCTCCCACCGTGCCATAGTTGTCGGTGACGCGGTTGGGGTAGCTGGAGTTACCTCCTCCGCCGATCGTCGCGCCCCACACCCCTGGCGTGAGCGCGTTGCCGCCGTGACCGGCGATCAGGCTGGGGCTGGTGGCGTCAGGCCTGAGGCGGAGGCCGCCCCCTGTGACATCGACGGTAAGTGTCAATCCACCGGTGGCCCGGACGGCGAAGAGGTTGCTCTTGCTGCAGGTATAGTCGGCGTCGGTGGAGTCGGCCCAGACGAAGCAGCCCTGGTTGTTGGCCTTGGCGCGAAAGCCGGCGGCGAAGGAATAGGCGCCGGCAGCGGTGTTGCCCGCGCCGCCCGGCACGGTGGCATAGTCCCCGCCGGCGATGTTGGACTGCCCCCCGCCGGCTGTGGCGCTCGACCCGGAGGCTTCGTTGTTGTCGCCCCCGCCGACGGTGGCATAGGAGAAGCTGGCGAGGTTGCTGTAGCCGCCGCCGACGGTGGCATAGGCCGCGCCGGCACTGTTTTCTCGCCCTCCGGCGACCGTGGCACGCTCGCCGCCCGCGGAGTTGGTGTCGCCCCCGCCTACGGTGGCGGCATAGCTGCTGGCGGTGTTGACCATGCCCCCGCCGACGGTGGCGGCATAGTAGCTGGCGCTGTTGTTGCGCCCCCCGCCGACGGCGCAATAGGGGGCGCTGGCCTGGTTGCTGTAGCCACCGCCGATGGTAGACGAATGGCTGCTGGCGGCGTTCAGCCAGCCCCCGCCGACGGTGGCAAAAGGCACGTTACCGGTATCGCCCTCGTTGTCGCCTGCCTGGTTGCCGATTCCTCCTCCCACGGTGCCTGAGCTGTCGGTGACGCGATTGGGGTAGGAAAGCTGACCTCCCCCGCTGATGGTGGCGCCGAACACGCCGTCCGTCAGCCAGTTGCCGGAGTAGCCGCCCAGCAGGTTGGGACTGAGGCCGTTGGGCTCCAGGCGCAGCGCACGGACGGCCTTGACCTTGATCTCCAGCGCCTGGTTGTCGCTCGTCCCCAGGTAGTTCGTCCCCGGCGTGGTCCCGGCGTTGCCCGTCAGCGACCAGTAGGTCATGTCGTGGTTGTGGCCGGCCGGCGCAAAGTCGGCGGCGTGCTGCCCGTCCAGCAGGTCGGCGTCGAGCGTCGAGCCGGTGCCGTCGTTGCCGGCGTGCCAGACGGTGCTGCCGTTCACCTGGACGGCCGCCGTCCCGGTCTCGAACGTGACGCCCCCGTTGGCGCGCACCGCAAACTGGTTGTCGGTGCTGCACTCGAAATCGGCGTCGGTGGAGTCGGCCCAGACGAAGCAGCCCTGGTTGTTGGCCTTGGCGCGAAAGCCGGCGGCGAAGGAATAGGCGCCGGCAGCGGTGTTGCTCGCGCCGCCCGGCACGGTGGCATAGTCCCCGCCGGCGATGTTGGACTGCCCCCCGCCGGCGGTGGCGCTCGACCCGGAGGCTTCGTTGTTGTCGCCCCCGCCGACGGTGGCATAGGAGAAGCTGGCGAGGTTGCTGTAGCCGCCGCCGACGGTGGCCCACACTTCGCTGGCGCTGTTCTGCGAGCCTCCCCCGACGGCGGCGTTGCTTTTGCTGGCGTTGTTCAACTGGCCCCCGGCGACGGTAGCCCCATAGTAGCGGGCTTGGTTTGCTAGGCCCCCGCCGACGGTGGCGGCCGCGTAGCTGGCGAGGTTGTTCTCGCCCCCGCCGACGGTGGAGCTTTGGCCGCTGGCGACGTTGGAGGTACCGCCGCTGACGGTGGCATAGAGCGTGTCACCGGTCGTGCCCGCATTGTCGCCGGCCTGGTTGTTCGCCCCTCCTCCCACCGTGCCATAGTTGTCGGTGACGCGGTTGGCGTAGGAAACCATACCTCCCCCGCCGATAGTGGCGCCGTACACGCCGCTCGTCAGCCAGTTGGCGGAGTAGCCGCCCAGCAGGTTGGGGCTGGTGGCGTTGGGCTCTAGGCGCAGGGCCCGGTCGGCATTGACCTTGATCTCCAGGGCCTGGTTGTCGCTCGTCCCCAGGTAGTTCGTCCCCGGCGTCGTCCCGGCGTTGCCGGCCAGCAGCCAGCTCCCGGTGCCGACCACCGCCTCGCACGTCACCGAGCCGTCGGCGTTCACGACGCGGATGGCGTTGCCCGCGTCGCACGAGCCGCCCACCCGCAGCTGGTAGGCGCTGCCGTCCGCACCGTCCAGCGTGTCGGCGTTGGCCGCCTCCTGCGCCTGCATCGCGTAGGGCGCCGCCGCGATGCGCCGGTCGGGGCTGAGCTGCGTGAAGGTGCCGTTGTCGCTGCTGAACCACACCCTCAGGTAGCGGTCGGTCCCCGAGAATGCGCTCGACGGCAGCTGAGCCATGCCCGTGTCGCCCAGCAGCACGTTGAAGAGGCCGCTGCTCACCGCGAGTGCGACCGAGGCGGTTGGCTCGCCGTTCGCCGTACCGTCGTTGGCCCAGTAGTTGGTCGCACCCCCCGAGTCGACGACGGCGAACTTGAAGTAACCCGTCGGCCCGGCGTAGGGCGTCCCGCTCAACAGCACCTGCCCCTGGTAGCTCACCAGAGCCGGCGCGCCGCCGGCGATACCCGATTCATCGTGCGCCGCCGCCAGCCCCAGGCTGCCCAGCAGCGCAGCCATCAGAGTCACAACCAGCAGCCGGACCCCCACTCTCTCCTTCATCCTTCTCCCCTTTCTCCATCCGCCGATCCGGACACGAAAAGCGAGGACCGAGCGGGGTCTCAAAAGCCCACCCGGTCCGGTTGGTTGATTTGGAGTGTTGGCGATGTCCGGAGGGAGGCGCGCTCCAGCCGGTGCGTGAGGGGGCGGCTGCGGCTGTAGAGCAGGATGCATGCCCCTGCCCGGCGCTCCGCGCGATTGCCATCCGGCAGCGGAATCGACAATGGTCGGCAGATTGGCCACTCCGATCCACATTATATCATGTGTAGCCAATTCTGTCAATCTACCCTGCAAGACTCTTGAATGAGGCAAGACGGTCGGAGTGCGTTGGGATTTGGGCGCAGGCGGCGTGCCGCGCTAGGCGGGTGGGTCGCGCCAGGTCCGCGGCGAGGACGCTCAGATGGGGCTATGCTACGAAGACGGAGGACTGGGCCAGGTGCCGAGGAGGTCGGCGACGCGTTGGCGAGTCGCGCCGGCAGGAGTGCGGGTGCACGCATGAACTGCAACCACACGCTAGGGATGGGTTCGCGCTGGCGGTGCGGATTCAGATGCGGGCGCAGATTCGATCTGGGTGGCTGCGGCACCCGATCATCGCGGTCCGCAGGAGACCAGGGGCAAAGCGAGAGGTCGAGGATGAGGGTGAGGGCAGACGCCAGCTTGCCTGTCATGGGCCGGGCCAGTGCTCCGCAGATCCCTGTGTTCTCAGCGGGGAGTTGGGGTGACAGCCGGGCGGGATCAGTCCTCCCACGATGTCGAAGACAGACCCTCGACCGCGCGAGTGCGCGTCGTCCGTGACAAGCGTCTGCTCGTGTTGCAGCGCGATCGCCGCGATCCAGAAGTCGTTCTCAGGGATCAGGCGCCCTGCTCTGTGAAGCGCGGCCTTCACTGCACCGTAGCGCAGGGCTGTTTCAGAGTCACAGCCCAGCACGACGTTGTTGGCCGCTCACTCCTCGACACGCGCCAAGTTCTCGGCAGGTCGCCGCGACTTGAGCGCTCCCTAGCTCAGGTCCCCGATCACGATACTCGGCACATAGATCTCATCTGCGGCCATCAGATGTCGATGGACTGCCATGTCACCGGCAAGAAGAGCGATGACCACATTGGTATTGAGCAGGCAGCTGCCAGCCAGTTGGGTCCACCGCCTCGCAGCCATTCTCGATTGCCCGGCGCATCTGGCGCACGTCATCTGGCGGCACTATGCCGGAGAACCTCACCAGTTGCCGGCCCGGAACGCCATGCGGGACGGAGGCGGCCAACGCGCGCGTGAACTCAAGCACGCGCCACTGCAACTCGACCGGCAAAGCTCTCACTTGCTCAATCACCTTGCCGACCACAGGTGTATTCATCCGCGCCTCTTGCCCTGCATCGTAGCAGAAACCTGCGGCCAGGTCCATCCGCCCATCCTTGGCGCAAAACGCATTCTTGAGGGGGTGGGGCTGCGATACGGCGTCAAAGCGAGTCGAGGCCAAAACGCCAAGGTGCTGCAGGAAGCACAGCGGCTGAACGGACCCATGAAGGTGTCGCATCGCCGCCCGCAGCAGCGCTCGCGCCGTCTGGTCCAGCGGGCAGTACCTGCGGACCTCCGCCGGCCCCATGTCCGCGTTGGTCATCAGCGGCGTCCCGGGAGAGCGCCTCGCCAGCCGCTCGCGCTCCCTTTCCACCCGCTCGCGGATGGCCGACGACGCCTCGCGCAGCTGGTCGCCGGAGAGCCGCTCGTGCCCCACCCGCTGCACCTCTGCGTGGATCTCGAGACGGTCCAGCAGTGGACCGAAGCCGCTTCCTGCGGGAGGTTCACCATCGCCGGCGTGCAGGTGCACTCATGGCCTTGGGCGCCGGCAAGAAAGCGGGCTTGATCTGACGGCGCGGGTCGCACTCGCGAGGTGGATCAGACAGAAGTGCGCGTCTCCGACTTGCGGCTCTGACTCTCCCGCACTGGTGCGAGCCTATTCTGCACCTGTGACGACAGACTGCTCAAGAGAGCTAGAGGCATCCCCGCCTTGAAGACAAGTGTGGTATCGCCACTAGAAGCCATAGAGGAGATCGAGCCCTGACCGTGGAAGTGAAACCGTTGGCTGAAGTGACTGAGGGGACCATTCGGGTGCCGATCCGGGAAAGCGGGCCGGTAGAGGCCGGGCGCTTGCCAATCAGCTCACTGTGGTCTACGGCAACTACACGGAGGCACGCCGGCGAGTGTTTGCAGGCGTCACACCGCATGATCTCGCCTGGGTAGCCCGCACAGGTTCCTAGCTCGACATAACCCGCAACACTGCGTGGGCAATTGACCCAGTCCTCTGGCTCATGTATCCAGTGCCCGGGTGCTCAGCCACTTGACCATCTCCGGGTTGCGAAGGTCAAAGAAACTGCTCTTTCTGGCGCCCAAGGTTGCGAGGGCCGTAGTCCCGGTGGGGGCGCGGCTCAGGCGCTCGCTCCCTCTGCGATCGCAATCTCCTCCTCCGTCAGGCCATACAGCTCGTACACCAGGGCGTCGATCTGGCGGTCTGTCGCCTCTATCTGGCGCTGGTAGAGGGCGCGGTCCTCGGGGATGCCGACTGCGGCGAGCTTCTTGTGGAGATCGAGCATCTGCTCGACGAGGGCGACCACGCGGTCGTGGCGGGCGACGTCGGCGGGGTCGATTGGGTCAATGCGCGCGATAGGGATCTGGGCCAGGTAGACCGGCTTCTGCTCGAAGTAGCCGCCTTGCTTAGTAGAGGCACTTTGGCAGAGCCATAGCGTAGTCAGAGCCGAATTGAGAACGCCCAGCACGTACAGGTAGTCCTCACACCTAATGATCGCGGTTTTGTCATTCGAGTAGAGGCCAGCCAGATCTAGGGAGAAGGTAGCCCTTGAGACGATCGCAGGCGCAATCACCTTGGGTTGCTCAAACTCCGCGTAGTAGTCGCATGGCCGGAGCTCCCACCAGAATTCGCCCTTGTCCCAGCGCTTCTCGGCGGCTACCTGGAACGGTGCAAGGTGCCGGGCAACGGCGGGGTAGTTGCGCTGTAGCCACTCCCATTCACGGCCTTTCTTGGCACCCTGTCTGCGCGTCCAGCCGTTGGGCATGACGATGAGACAGCGTCTCAAGTCGGGAGGAGCATAGCGCCTCACGTCGCGCCCTGCCAAGAACGGTCTGATCACCTCGGCGCTCCGCGGATCCTCGAGCACTAGCGACTCGCGCGTGGATTCGTCGATAACGAAGGCCTCGTTGAATCCCGTGAGCAGGCCGCGGTAGATTCTGGTACCTACGTACTCGCCCAGCGGCACGCCGCGTGAGCGAATGTCGTCCAGGATGGCCTGGGTGCTGTCTGGCAAGAGCGACCAGCCCGAGTCATCCAAGCCCACTCGCACAACCAGGTAGCTTATCTCGCGGACCCTTTGCTCCAGATCCAGGAAGTCGAGTGACTTTAGCTTCGCTACTTGGAAGACCGACTCAGGCGCCTGCCTTCGGAGAACCAAGATGCAGGGGTAGGTGGTGGCGGTCTCGAAGACAGGCAGGTCCCCAAAGTCAACGATCTCGACGATGTGCTGGTCTTTGAGCCACCGCCGCAGCGGTCTGCCGTACCCAGCGCGCATCCACTTGTTGGCGACGATGTAGCTGAAGTAACCACCTGGCCGGAGTAGCTGCATGGCGCGCTCGATGAAGTACACATACAGGTCGGCCGTGCCCGCGTACAACTGGTACCGGGCGCCGGCGTAGGCCTTGAAGGGCTCGCCCAGCGTCTCCTGCCGGACATACGGCGGGTTGCCGATGATGGCGTCGAAGCCGCCGTCACCCTGGGCGGGCACGAGGCCCGCCCCTACAGGCGGCCGGGAGGTAAAGACCGCCGGGAACTCGCTCTCCCAGTCAAACGGGTTGACTCGGCGCATCTCCTCGTCGTCGGGCAGAAGACGCCCCTCGAAGTAGTCGGGGCCGATGAGCGAGTTGCCGCACTTGCAGTTGTTGCCGAGGTCGGGCAGCGCGCGCTCCTGCCAGAAGGCGAGCTGGCTGCGGACGGTCTCCTCGGACTCGCCTTCCAGCACCTTCAAGAGCAGGCTCAGCTTGGTCACCTCCACTGCCTGCCGGTCGATGTCCACGCCGTAGATGTGGTCGAGCAGGATGCGCTTTTTCTCGGCCGTGGTCAGCCGCCAGTCGCCCTGCGCCCCCTGGTAGAGCGCCGGCTCGCGGCCGCGCGCGTGCTCCGCCGGGTCGTGCTCCTCGTACCAGCGGCGGTAGTGGTCCAGCAGGAACTGGTACGCGCCGAGCAGGAAGGAGCCCGACCCGCAGGCAGGGTCGAGGACCCGGAGCGGGTGCTGCCCGCGGGCGTCGCGCAGCTCGCGCGGGCCCTTGCCCTCGACCAGCCGGCCGACGGTCTGGCGCACGATGTAGTCGACGATGTAGGCCGGCGTGTAGTAGACGCCGCCTGCCTTGCGCACCTCGGGCTTTTCCTCCACCTTGGCGACGTGCCCGGGGGTCAGGCGGATGACCTTGCCAAGGAACTGCTCGTAGACCTGCCCCAGCACCTCCACCGGGAGCACGGAGAACTCGTAGGGGCTGGCGGGGTAGTAGAGGCCGGTCAGGATCGGCTTGAGGACGCGGTCGTCGATCTTCAGGCTGGGCGAAAGGCGGTCGCGCCCGAAGTCGAAGAGGCCGGAGTTGTACTTTTCGTCGGCCTGGCGGAAGAGGTCGCTCACCAGCCGGGCGTAGATGTCGCGCCCGCCGGCGAGGGCCAGCAGCCGGCCGTAGATCTCGATGCCGCGGTCCTCGGCGATGCGCAGGAAGAGGATGCGGTCGATGGTGTGCTGCACGGCAAAGTTGAGCTCGTGGACGGAGAGCCCGCCGTTGCGCAGGGCGAGGTTGCGGGCGAGCGCCTCGCGCCAGCCCTCGATCTCTTTCAGGAACTCGGCGTCGACCTCGCCTGTGCCCCGTTTGGCCCGCGAGTCCTCGGCGTAGCGGTCGAAGGAGCCGCGCAGCACCGACTCCTTGGCAAAGACGGCGTGGAGATCGGCGAAGCGGTCGACATACTGGTCAAAGGTCAGGGCGGTGACGCGCCCCACGGCAGCGGTGTCGCCTGGACTGGGGCGCCGCAGGCAGTCGTAGACGGAGAACTCTTCAAAGTCGGTGAGGATGCTGAGGGGCAGCTTGGCGCTCCAGGCGTAGCGGCGCAGCTGGTAGGCCGGCCCGACGTCGGTCCGGACGGACACGGCAGGCTTCTTTGCCTCGAGGAAGAACTTGCGGGTGGGGCCGATGCGGACGCAGTAGTCGGGCGCCTCGACCTTGCCGCCGACCTTGAGGGCGTCCTCGTGGATGACGTCCTTGTACTGCTCGCCAAAGCCGGAGACGTTGCCGACGTCCCAGCCGAGGGCCTCCAGGAAGGGGTTGATGAACTCGATGCGGACCTGCGCCTCTTTGTACTCGGGACGCCGGTAGTGGGCCAGGTTGCGGCCAAAGCGCTCGACCAGGGCGGCGACCTGGTCCCTGCCTTCGTCGAGGGTGCGTGCGATCGGCATGTCGGTTCACCTCACAGCGCCCGCTGCGTTGCCCGCCTTCCCGGAAGGAGCCGGGGGCCCGGCGGGGCTCGGGCAAGAGGCAGTATAGCACGGAGCGGCCAGCCGGCCAACCTACAGGGACCGGCGCTAACGGGAGGGCGACAGACGGCAGGCGATGTGGCAGTGACTCGTGCGTGAAGTGGATAGGCAGACCTCGATGGGTGGGTGTCGACGTTCGGTGCTGGCTCGAAGTGCTGCGCCCGGAAAGCATGGGCTGGTCACGGCAGGGGAAGAGGGCTCAAGGTGGCCCACGCATGTGCACCCAAGCTGGTCCACGCATGTTCACCCAAGCTGGTCCACGCATGTTCACCCAAGCTGGTCCACGCATGTTCACCCAAGCTGGTCCACGCATGTTCACCCAAGCTGGTCCACGCATGTTCACCCAAGCTGGTCCACGCATGTTCACCCAAGCTGGTCCACGCATGTTCACCCAAACTGGTCCATCCGCGACTACCTTAGGCGTCTATCCGAAGAGCGGGCAACGTCCCCGGGACAGGGCCCTGCGCTCGTGCGCAGGGGAGGCATCCGCATATCCCGATGCTCACCTGAGGCCCTGGCTTGGGGCGTGTGTGGTGCGGTACTTGAGCCGTCCCGGAGAGCAGGGCACGAGGAGCGTGAGGTCTACGACACCCCGGTTGCCCGCTCCCGCATCCAGGCCGGGAGGCGCTCGCGGAGGCGGCGGGCAAGGGCCTCGCCCTCCTCGGGCGAGAGGCGAACGGCGCCGGACCTGCGCTCCAGGAGGACCGTCTGTTGCTCTTCCAGGGGCAGGCCGGGCGGGCAGGGGACGATGTGCCAGTGCACGTGCGCGTTGAGCGACTGGCTGCCCAGCGACAGGACGTATACCCGTTCCGGCATCAGGGCGAGCCGGACGGCCTCCGCCACCGCATGCACAACGCGCTGTAGGGAGAGGTAGTCGTTGAGGGTGAACTCGCCGGTCACCTGCTCGGCATGCCGCACCGGAGCCACCAGCGTGTGGCCAAAGGCGGCAGGAAAGCGGTCGAGGAAGGCAATCGCGTGCGAGTCGCGCCAGACGACCTGGTGGGGCGGGAGGGACGGGTCGGCCTGCGCCAGCCGGCAGATGAAGCAGCCCTGACGCGCCTCCTCCACGTAGCGCGCCATGTCGACCGGCTCGCGGGCGGGCTCGTCGAGGGCGCCGGCGAAGCGCAGCGCCTCGGCCACAATGGCCTCGTCTCGTGCCGGGTCGCGCCGCAGCCGGCCCTGGTGTCCTGTCTCGAAGCCCCGATAGTCGAGGATGACCAGCCGCAGCCCATGGGCATCGGCGAACGCCTGCCGGCGGGCGTCGTAGAGCCGGCGCTGGTGGCCCCGGGACACGCCGCTCACGCTCTCGCCCTCGTCCATGATGCCCACCGGCGCCGAATGCTGCCTCTCCCAGTATTCGACGATGAGGCGGTGCCGAGGAAAGTACCCGTCCACGGGAAGGGTCCGCGGCTTGCCATCGCGCCCCGGGTCGCCCAGGAGCGCCGGAAAGCGGTGCTGCCAAGAGTAGTCTGGCTCGGCGAGGATGCGCGCGACGATGTCGAGGAGGTACTTCTCGTCGCTCTCGGCGCGCGCGGTCATGTCCCTGCGTCCGCGGGACGCGACTCCTCCGGCGCGGGCTCTTCGAGCTGCACCGGGGGCTCGGCCGGCCCGAGCGGCAGGATGCGTGGCGATGCCTGGAAGGGAGGCGGGGAGTATCGCACCCTTCGTGTAACAACCGCAAAAGCGACGGCCACTCCACCGGCCAAGGCCAGCAGCGCGGTTCCAAGCAGGACCACGACTGGCGGGGCGCTGCCGGAGAAGCCGCCGGTCGAAGGCTGCCCGATCGATAGGAGCCCGGAGCCAATAGCGAGCGCGTTCCAGGCGCCGTGGATCGAGACGCAGAGCAGGAAGAGCGCCACTGTCCGCCCCCCGCGCCGCTCGACGAAGGCGGCATGCCAGGCGAGGCCCATCAGTGCGCCGGTGAAGGTGTGCATCAGGCCGGCGGGAATGCGCAGGAGAACGGCGGCTGCCCAGTTCTGGAGCCCGAGGAGCGAGTTGAGCGCCGACTCGGCCATGGCAAAGCCGGCACCGCAGGCGGCGCCCCACAGGAAGGCCTCATCGCGTGCCGGCCTGCGGTAGAGCATGAGGCCCACGCCAACCGTCTTGACCGATTCCTCGATGACCGGGGTTGCCACAGCGGTCACCGCCAGCGCGGCGGCCCAGAACCAGGGCGATCGCGCAAGCCCGGCCAGGCTGCTCGCGTCCTGCGCCGCCCTGGCAGACTCGAGCGCTTGAGCGAGCCCCTCCAGCCACGCCTGCCCGCCGGGCAGCAGAGTAAGGACGGCCGCGCCCACCACGAGCAGGCCGACGAGGAGGAGCGTCTCGGTGAGCATGGCGAGGAAGACCGAGAGGAAGGCACCGCTGCCGGCCTGCGCGACGGCGTGGCGGAGCGGCACACGGCCGCCGAGGGCGCGGGCCAGCAGCGCGAGGAGGAGCGCCGGAGGCAGGGCCGTCGCCAGGACGTGCGCGGCCGGCAGCAGGAACGTGTCGAGAGGGGGCGTCTTCGCTGCCCACGCGCCGGTGGCGATGGCTCCTGCAAGGAGCAGCAGGCCGATCCAGAGGCTGCGGGGAAGCCAGGGCCGGGAAGGCCGGCCCTGGAGCGACTGGTAGCCCTGCCACGCCAGCGCGCCGCCCAGGACGATGCCCAGCGCCGCAATGGAGCTCGCCATGAGCGTGAGCAGCGCCCGGGTCTCCTCGGCTGCCAGCAGGGCAGCCGCGAGGCCACCCAGGCCGGCGAGCACGCCGCAGAGGAGGGCGCATAGTCCGCCGGCGAGGGCCAGGACGCGCACGGTCCTCTGCATCACGACCGTCCCCGGCGGCGCATCCGCGAGGCGAGTACGCCGCGGGATGGGGAGAAGAGGAACGCCAGGATGAAGAAGCCGGTGCAGACGAGCACGACGGCCGCGCCCGAGGCGATGTTGACGTAGAAGGAGAGGTAGAGGCCGATGACCGAGCTGGCCGCCCCGACGGCGGCGCCCACGATCATCATCTGCCAAAGGCGCCGTGTCAGGAGATAGGCGGTCGCGGCGGGCGTCACGAGCATCGCTACCATCAGGGCCACGCCCACCGTCTGCAGCGATACGACCACGGTGAGGGCGATGAGGATCAGCAGCAGATAGTTGAGCAGCACCAGCGGGAGGTGCAGCGTAGCGGCAAGCACGGTGTCGAAGGAGATGACCAGGAGCTCTTTGTACAGCAGGACCACGGCGACCAGGATGATGCCGCCCAGCGCAGCCGTCAGCCAGACATCCTGGCCGGAGACGCCCAGCACGTTGCCAAACAGGATGTGCGTCAGATCGACGGTATAGCTCCGTACGGTCGACAGGAGCGCCACGCCCAGGGCGAAGCAGGCGGCGAAGATGACGCCGATGGCGGTGTCCTCTTTGACCTGGCCGCGCCGGCTGAGGTAGCCGATGCCGACGGCGGTCAGCAAGGCCATGGCCAGCGCCCCCCAGAAGAGGTTGGCACCGAGGAGATAGGCGACGGCAACGCCGGGAAGGATGGCGTGGGCGAGGGCATCGCCGAAAAAGGCCATTCCGCGCAGCACGACGAACGAGCCGACGACTGCACATAACGTGCCGACCATGACGGAGGCAAGCAGGCCGCGCAGCATGAAGGGGTAGTGGAGGGGCTGCTCGATGATTGCCCAGAGCTCACTCATGGACGTGCCCCTCTGCGTCGCAGCAGCCGATGTCGCCCATGACCATCGCATAGTCATCGCCGCGCCAGAGTGCCTTGCCACCGTAGGCCTCGGCGAGGATCTCGGGGTTGATCAGCTGCCGGGGCGGCCCGTAGCCGATGAGGCGGCGATTCAGGAGCGCCAAGCGGTCGAAGCGGTCGACGGCGAGATTGAGGTCGTGGGTGGAGAGGAGCACCGTCACTCGCCGGCGACGGAGGTCGTCTAGGATGGCGAGGATTGCCTCCTGAGACGGTGCGTCGACGCCTGCGAAGGGTTCGTCCATCAGCAGGACATTGGCCTCCTGGGCGAGGGCGCGCGCGACAAAGACGCGCTGCTGCTGCCCGCCCGAAAGCTCTCCGATCTGGGTATCGGCCAGGTCGAGCATTCCGACCTCGGCCAGGCTGCGCCGGGCGATCTCGCGGTCCCGCGGGCGCTGCCAGCGCAGCCATCCCATCTTGCCGATGCGGCCCATCAGGACGGCATCGTACACGGTGACCGGGAAGCTCCAGTCCACGCTGGCCCGCTGCGCGACAAAGCCGATTTCGGCCGACTTGGCGCGGTGGATCGTGCCGGCTTGTGGCCGGAGCATGCCGACCAGCGCCTTGAGGAGGGTGGACTTGCCGGCTCCGTTGGGACCGACGACGGCCACTCGCTCCCCTTCGTAGACGTCGAGTGTCACGCCCTCCAGCGCGTGGGCGCCGTTGTAGCCGACGGTGAGCTCCCGCACCGCGAGGACGAGGCCGGGCTGAGGGTGTGTGACGCCGTCTCCGGGTGCCGTCATCTGGGGTTCACCCTGCGCGAGTCACGGGGCAGAATGCACGATGCACCAGTGGCGATCGGCCATTGCTCCTTGACGCCTATCGCTTGACGCAGGTTTCTTGACACCTGCTGCTTGTCAGTTGTCATTTGCTGCCAGGATTGCCTGGACATTGTAGCGCATCAGGTCTTGGTAGGTCTCGGCGCCGCTTCCGTCCGGGCCCAGGGACTCGGTGTAGAGGGGCACGAGGCGCACGCCGGTGTCGCGGGCGACTTGCTCGGCCAGCACGGGGCTGACCGTGCCCTCGGTGAAGAGGACGGAAAGGGAATAGGACCGGATGGCCTCCTCCAGCGCAGCCAGGTCCTGGGCTGATGGCTCTGCGGATGGGCTGAGGGGATAGACGGCCCCGACGATCTGGAAGCCGTAGCGCCGGGCAAAGTAGGCCAGGGTCTCGTGGTTGGTCACGATCCGGCGCTGCTCGGCGGGAATGGGCGCCACCTGGTCGACTATCCAGGCGTCGAGTGCCTCCAGCTCTGCCCGGTAGGCCGCCGCGTTGGCGCCGTAGGTGTCGCAGTTGCCCGGGTCGGCGGCGCACAGGGCCTGGCTCACGGCCTGGGTCCAGGCGAGGACATTCTGGACGTCGAGCCAGACGTGCGGATCCGTCTCGGGTGCCTGCCGCTGATCCCCCAACGCCGAGGCTGGAAGCGCGAGGCTGTCGGAGAGCCGGATGTGGAACGCCGCGGCAGAGCCGAGCGGAAGCTCGGCCATGCCTTCTTCCAGCCCCGCCCCGTTGGAAAAGAGCAGGTGGGCGTCGTGCACCCTTGCCAGGTCGGACGGCGTGGCCACGTAGGTGTGGGGGTCGGTGCCGAGGTCCATCAGCGTGTGCAGCTCGACGGCGCCACCGCCGATGCGCCCCACGACATCCCCGACGATGCTCGTCGTGGCGACGACGCGCAGCTTTTCGCCAGAGGCGAGCGGCGCTGCGGTCAGCGCGGCCGGGTCGCCGGCGGCGGGCGCCGGGGCAGCCGTACCGCATGCCGAAATGAAGGCAGCGAGCAGGCTCAGGACGAGCAGCACGGCTTGGAGCCGGCGGGTGCGGCGGACTGCCTTCTGCATTGCGGTCTGACGGGGCTTCATGGGCTAGGGGACCGGCGTCTCTTCGGGGTCGAAGGAATAGCCGACGCCCGGCTCGGTGCGGATATAGCGAGGGTTGCGGGGCTCGGGCTCGACCTTGGCGCGCAACCGGCTCACGAGCCCGCGCACCAGGTCCCGGTCTCCCTGGCCGCTGTAGCCCCACACCCGCTCCACGATGACCTCAGGCGAAAGGATCTGGGCGCGGTGGATCATCAGGTCATAGAGCAGGCGAAACTCGAGGTGGGTCAGCCTCCGCGGCGCAAGGCCTTCAACGGCGACCGAGCGAGTGGAAGGGTCGAGGGTGAGCCCCGAGACGCTGAGTGTGGGCAGCTCGACCAGGGGAACGTTGCGCGCACGGCGCATGAGGGCTTTGACCTGCGCAACCAGGAGCCGCACCCCGAAGGGCCGGGCGACGACAAGGTCCGCACCGAGCTCGAGGGCCTGCGCGCAGGTCGCCTCGCTGCTTCCCTCCACCAGCTGTATCAGTGGGACACTCGTCTCGGCCCGGATCCGGCGGGCCTCGTCGAGTGGATCGCCTGCGGAGGTGATCAGGATGATGTCGGCAGGCCGTTCCTGCCACGTGTCGAGCGCACGCTCGAGCGTGCCGGCTGTGGTGACCGCCAAGCCGGCTCGCTGGAGGACGAGGGACAGGAACGCGCGCTCGTCAGGGTTCTGGCAGATCAGTAACGCATACATGGCGGCATCATGCGGGTGGGCGGCGCATCTGGGAGACGGCTCCCTGTGCCGGGCCACCCGACGGAACGCTTATAGCATGATCGGAGCCGCTTGTCAACTAGCGGCTCTGCCGGCTGTTGGGGCAGGAACGGGCAGCGAGGCTCCGTACCCACATGGGCTCGTTCGGAGACGCTCGCCCATCCGCGGACACGAGGCTCAACGCCACGGAAGGCCGGACGGGCACGGTCGCCAGACTACGGCGGCGGGTGTTGGTGTCAGGGGTGGACCAGGACCTTGAGGGTGCCGGGTAGGGCGGCATGGTGGAAGGCCTCGGCCGCGTCTGCAAGGCGGTAGCGCGCGGCGATGAGGGGGACGACTTCGACGAGGCCCATCTCGAGATAGCGGAGGGCGGTGGCGAAGGGCCCGCAGCGCGAGCCGACGACCGTGATCTCGTCGACCACCAGCCTGGAGAGATCGGCCTGGATCTGGCCGTGATAGGTGCTCTTCAGCACGAGGGTCCCGCCGGGGCGAACGAGCTCCAGTGCAGTGTGAAAGCCTTCCGCGCGGCCCGTGCATTCGACGACCAGGTCGGCGCCCGAGTAGTAGAGGGGGTCGCCTGCCGTCGTGGCGATACCGCGGCGGGAGAGGATGGCGAGCTTGTCCTCGTGACGGCCGGCGACGATCAGGTCGGCCCCGGTCAGGGCAAGGACCTGCGCGACCAGGAGCCCGAGCTTGCCGTCGCCGAGCACGACGACCCGGCTGAGAGGGTGGACGTGCACCTGCTCGAGAATCTTGCAGGCGGCAGCCAGGGGCTCGGCAAAGACGGCCGCGTCGTCCGGCACGGATCGAGGCACCAGGTGCAGGTTGGTCACCGGCAGGGCGACGTACTCGGCCAGCGCGCCATCCCGGCCCCGGATGCCGAGGGCAGACCGGCGGAGGCAGTGCTCCCTGCGGCCGATCCGGCACATGTCGCACTTGCCGCACGTGATGTTGATCTCGCCGACCACCCTCTGCCCGGCGAATGCAGGGTCGGTACACCGCTCCACGACGCCGACGAACTCGTGCCCGAGGATGCCCGAGAAGTTCGCATAGCCCCGCAGGATCTCTAGGTCGGTGTTGCAGATGCCGACCAGGGTCGGCCGCACGAGCGCTTCGCCGTCCCGCAGCTCTGGGACGGATCGCTCGCTCACCTGAAGTTGTGTGCCATCATAGACGACTGCCAGCATGGGGGCTAGACTCCGCAGACGGGGCGAGGCCGCGTGCGATGGAGCGGAGAGCACCTCAACGCCGGTGGCCGTAGAGCGTCACGCGGTCCTCCTGCGTGACGATGCGATCGATGCACAAGGGATACCCTTCGGGATACCACTCCAGGACCTGGCCTATCAGGCTTTCGACCTGGTTTCGGACGACGACGGGCGTGAAGAGCCAGCCGATCTTGACGCTGCTTACGGCGACCGACGGCCGGCAATCAGAGGCGACCAGCGTGCCCTTGACTTGGGCGTGGAGGGGCACGCCAAGCAAGACCAGGTCGCCCAGGACCACAAGCTGCCCTCCGCGCAACTCGAGCTGGACGTTCTGATAGGGTAGGTCGCTCCTGCCCTCCAAGAGCAGCCCGACCTCCTTCTGGAGCGAGGCTTCCAGGTAGCGGATCTGCACGGTGCGCCCGGCAGCGGAGGTCGCGAGCTCCCGATCAAGGGCCGTGAGATCGTGGAAGGGTGGATCGGCCAGGATCAGGGGTGTCGTGATCGGTGCAGTGGACGCCGCCGATGCCCCGGTCGCACCGGGGGCGAGCGCCGATCCGGGCTCGAGTGCTATGGACTCGGGCGAAAGCGCCGCGGCAGACTCGACCGGCAGTGCCTCCCCGGCCTCGGCAGCCGCGGTTGTGGCCTGCGGTAGGGGCGTAGCGGGCCGCGGCACCAAGGCGGCCTGTCCGGCAGGCAGCACGGAGCCGTCCGGCTGCGCCTGGGGGCCGGAGATGTCGCCGCCGGTGGAGCCGGCGCCGGAGGCAGAGGCCCCCGGCCGACTGGCATTCCACGCCGCTATCGCCGTGGTTTGCACCTCGCGGACCGAGGACTCGATCCCGAGATCCAACCGGTCGCTTGCGACCAGGGACACGGAGTAGGCAGCGGCACCCCACACCACGAGATTGGCGAAGGCGAGGACGGCAAGCCAGATCTTGCGCCGAACCCAGGGGCGCATGGCTAGCACCCTCCTCCGACCGGGGTCTCGGCGACCGGACAGAGCGTATCGAACAGCTCATGCAGCTGGGATACCTTGCCCTGCGTGACCGGGTTGGTGGGCAGGAACTGACAACCCAACCCTTCCTCGACGGAGAAGTCGTAGGTGCCGATCCGGCGTGCCATGGCCATGATCTCGGTCTTGTCATAGCCGATCAGCGGCCGGAGGATGGGCTTGGCGATGCCCGCGGAGACGGCCTCCAGGCTGGCGAGCGTTTGGCTGGCTACCTGGCCAAGCGAGTCGCCGGTGACGATGGCCGAAGCGCCGGCCTCTCTCGCGACCTCGGCCGCCTTGAGCAACATGAGCCGCTTGCAGACGAGACAGGTCCACCGCTGCGCGTGGAGCTCCCTCAAGCGAGGAAGGACAGGGCCGAGCAGGTCGGCATGGGGCAGGATGACGGGCTTGAGCGTCCAGCCGTGGGAATAGCGCTGGAGGGCGGCCAGGAGAGAGCCGAGCTGCGGGGCCGGAGCGACGCCGGTGGCAAAGTGCACTGGGATGACGGAACAGCCGCGCTTCATCATCAGCCAGATCGCGACCGGCGAGTCGATGCCCGTCGAGAGGAGCGCCACGACACGGCCTGCGCTGCCGACCGGCATTCCACCCGGCCCGGGCAGCGTCTGGCCCGAGAGGAGCGCATAGTCCCGCCGGACCTCGACTGCGATTTCCAGGTCGACGGTGGGGTCAAAGCGCACTTGGGCCCCGGTCGCGTCTACAACGGCGGCGCCCACCTCCCTGCCGATCTCGGGAGAGGTGAGCGGGAAGGACTTGTCGCCGCGGCGGGCACGCACGCAGAACGAAGAGCCGGCATTGAGGCCGGCCCGGCGTGCCATGGACACGGCTTCGCGCTCCAGATCGTCGAGGGCCGCCGGAACCCTTCGCACCGGGCTGACAGAAACCACGCCAAAGACCCGCCGCAGTGCGTCGAGGGCGGCTTCTTCCCAGCTCGTCTCGACAAAGATGCGCTGGCCCTCCTGCCAGACCGTGCCAGGGATTCCCTCCTCGCGGAGGCAGCGGCGCACGTTGCGGCGCAGCTTGGCGAAGAAGTAGCGGCGGTTGTGCCCCTTGAGGCCGATTTCGCCGTAGCGGACGACGAGGAGAGTGCCCTGTGCGCCGACCTCCGGTAGGGGACCGCCGGCAGGTGCCGTGCTAGAGCCAACCATGGTTCCTGTACCAACGGGCGGTCTCGGCCACCGCTTGCGCAAAGTCGAGCTTTGGCCGGAAGCCAAGCTCCGCAGTGGCCCTGGCGCCCGAGTAGAGGTTGTAGCGCTCTTTCATGTCGAGGACCTTCTGGCTGTTGAGCAAGCCGGGCTGGCCGGTTAAGCGCCCCTGGAGGTCGTAGCAGAAGCCGATCGGCGCCAGCATGGCCCTGGGCAAGGAAACGTGAAGGGCTCTCCGGCCGAGCGCTTGGGAGATCAGGTGGGCGAATTCCTGGTGCGTGTGGTCGTAGCACACCGCGTTGTACGTGCGGCCTCGCGCGAGGTCGCTCTCCAGCGCTTGCACGATCAGGGATACCACGTCCTGGATGTAGGTGAAGCTAGCCCAACGCGCTTCGCGGCCTGCCTGGAGAGCGATTCCGCGGGCTACCCAGCGGAAGTAGGCCAGGATGTCGCGGTCGCGGGGGCCGAAGATGGGACCAGGGCGCACGATGGTGATGGGAAGCTCGCCCGACATGGAGAGGAGGGCTTGCTCGGCCGCGAGCTTGCTCTTGCCGTACCAGGTGATGGGGTGCGGCGCGTCCGACTCGCCGATGGGTTTGTCCCGGCTGGGAGCGGGCCCGGCGGCGGCGACGCTCGACAGGAAAAGGAAGCGCGAGATGCCGGGCGCAGAGCGCCGGCAGGCCTCGGCCAGTGCCTGGGTGGCCTCCGTGTTGACCCGGAAGAAGGTGGCTTCGTCCACGGCGCGGGTGATCGCCGCGCAGTGGCAGACGGCCTGCACCCCACGGCAAGCAGCGCTCAAGCTGTCGCTTTCGCGCAGGTCGCCGGTGGCCCATTCGACGGGGAGGGTGCGGATGAAGGTGAGGTCGCTGGTCGGCCTGACGAGGCAACGCACCGCATATCCACGGTGCAGGAGCTCCTCGACGAGGTGCGATCCAACGAAACCGTTGGCGCCCGTCACGAGGACGCGTTTGGCGGGCGCGGGCATGCCGGGCGGCTCCGCCTGAAGGCCGGAGGAATCAGATTCCATAACGCAACAAGCCGCTCCAGAGGAGCGGCCCGGATGCCTCGTGCAGCGTTGCCTGTTCCGATATGCCGGTCAGGTTAGTCGACAGAATCGCTCTCATCCATGAATATTGCGGTCGAGCAAGGCAGACAGTAGCACAGCGTGCGCCAATTGTCAACCTGCGCACGGGGTGGGGGGCAGGAGTCGAGACCTGGCCTGCGAAAGGATCACGCCCACGCGCAGCGGTTCTACAGGCGGTTGGGCGTGGTCTCTGCCATGCGGCGCAGCGCGCTCTCGTCGATGACCGGGACGCCCAGCTTCTCGGCGGCGGCTAGCTTGCTCCCTGCCTTGTCGCCGGCGACCAGGAAGCTCGTGTTGCGGCTGACCGAGCCGGCGACCTTGCCCCCGTGATCCTGGATGTAGGCAGCCGCCTGCTCGCGGCTCAGGGTCGGCAGCGTGCCGGTGATCACGAAGGTGAGTCCTGCGAGCGGCTGAGGCCCTGCCCGCCCTTCGGCCGCTGACTCCCACTGCACGCCGGCAGCTTTCAGCTTGCCTAGCACGAGGCGATTTGGGGCGCGGGAGAAGAACTCCACGATGCTCGTGGCGAGGGCCGGGCCGATGCCGGGGATCTGCTGAAGATCGTCGTGTGAGGCCGAAGCGAGGGCATCGAGCGACCGGTAGTGGCGCATGAGCGTCTCGGCGACCGTCGATCCGACACCGCGGATGCCAAGGGCCGTCAAGAGCCGGGCGGGCGGCTGCTGCTTGCTCTGGGCGACCGCGGCGAGCAGGTTGGCTATCCTTCTCTCGGCAAAGCCCTCCAGGCTGCTGAGCTGCTCGCCGGTCAGGGCATAGATGTCGGCAACGTCGCGAACCAGTCCCCGCTCGACAAAGAGCTCAGCCTGGCGGAAGCCAAAGCCCTCGATATCCATGGCTCCCCGGCTCACAAAGTGCTCCACGGCGCGCACCAGCTGGGCCGGGCAGGCGCTGTTCACGCAGTAGTAGGCGACCTCGCCCTCGGGGTGCTCCACCGGCTCGGAACAGGCCGGGCACCGGTCCGGCATGGACCAGCGCTGCGTGTCGGGCGGGCGAAGCTCCAGGACGGGCCGCAGCACCTGGGGGATCACTTCGCCGGCACGCTTGAGGACCACCATGTCGCCTTCGCGGATGTCGTGCTCAGCCACGTACTCGGCATTGTGCAGGGTGGCACTGCTCACCGTGACGCCGCCAAGGCGCACCGGCTCTAGCTCGGCGGCCGGGGTGAGCGCGCCTGTGCGGCCGACGTTGACCACGATCCGCTTCAGGCGCGTCGTGGCCTCCTTGGGAGGGTACTTGTAAGCGAGGGCCCACCGCGGTGCGTTGCCGACCGCACCCAGCCGCTGCTGGACGGCGATTTCGTCAATCTTGATCACCAAGCCGTCCGCCTCAAAGTTGAGCGTCTCACGGACCTGCTCCCAGGCCACGCAGTGATCCACCAGCGCCTCAAAGTCGGCAAAGCGGCGGTTCTCGTCGCTGACGGGGAAGCCCATCCGAGCCAGGTACGCGAGTGCCTGCCATTGCGTCGAGATCGCCGGGCCGTTCTGCACGTCAATCACTTGGTAGCAGAAGAGCTTGAGGGGTCGGGAGGCGGTGATGGACGGGTCGAGCACCCGGAGGCTGCCGGCCGCCGTGTTGCGCGGGTTGGCGTAGGTCTTTTTGCCGGCGGCAGTCTGTTCCCGGTTGAAGGCCTCGAAGGCATCGATGGGCATGTAGGCCTCGCCGCGGACGACGAGGCGCTCCGGCGGGGGTTCATCTCCGTGCACCGGGATGCGCAGCGGCAGCGTCCGCAGTGTGCGCAGGTTCGCAGTGATGTCCTCTCCGCGTACGCCGTCGCCGCGCGTGGCGCCGAGCGAGAAAACGCCCCCTGAGTAGTGCAGCACGACAGTGAGCCCGTCGATCTTGGGCTCGGCGACATAGGCAGGCTCCGGGTGGCCCGCCGGCAGGAGCCGGACGACACGCTCGCGCCAGGCACGAATCGCCTCCGGGCTGAAGCCGTTGGAGAGGCTCAGCATGGGCTGGGGGTGCACCACGCTGGCGAACTCTTCGCTCAACTGACCGCCGACCCGCTGGGTCGGCGAGTCGGGCGCTATGAGGTCCGGTTCCCTGGCTTCGAGCTCCTGAAGCTCGCGATAGAGTGCATCGTAGGCGCTGTCGCTGATGAGCGGGTCATCAAGGACATGGTAGCGATAGCTGTGGTATTGCAGCAGCTCGCGGAGCTCTAGGGCGCGTTCCTGGCTATCCATCGGTTGTATCTCCACGTGGGTGGGCCTGCACGTGTTCGGCTGCAGGCAATCGGTGACGGCGCGTCCCCTCCGTCACGCGGGGAGGCGCTGGCAGGCCGGGCAGATGTAGCCGGCCGTGCTGCCGGTGCGGATCTTCTCAAGGGGCGTGGCGCAGACGGGACAGGGCTTTCCCTCGCGGTAGGCCACGAGAAAATGCTCCCGGCCCCACCGTCCATGCTCGCCGTGCAAGTTGACCTCAAAGGCGGCGCCGCCCAGGTCGATGCTCTGCTGGAGCGTGGTTCGCAGGGCGTGCCACAGCGCCGCGATCTCCTCGGAGGACAACGTCGCGATTCCCCGCAGGGGATGGAGGCGCGCCATGAAGAGAGGGTCCTGGACGTAGACGTTCCCGATGCCCGCGATGTTGCCCTGGTCAAGGAGGAATGCCTTGATTGACCCTCGGCGCCCTCGGAGAAGTGCCTCGAACTGAGGCAGGGTCACGTCGATGGCATGCGGGCCAAGCCGTCCGACCATGGGGTGGTCGGCTGGGTCCGGGGAAACGTGGACATAGCCGAACCACCAAAAGTTCACCACCAGGCACGCTCCATCGGACAGGTCGAATGCCAGCCGCCAGTGCTCGGGCAGGCGCGTGCGGTCGACCAGGAGGACCTCGCCTCCCATGCCGAGGTTGATGAAGAGCCAAGTGCGCGACGTCTCAAGCTTGAGCCACTTGCCGTGGGCGTGGACGCGGGTGATGCTCGCACCCTTCAGACGCGACTCGAACTCTGCGGGGGGCACGTTCAGGCACTTGGGCTGGAGCACTTCCACCGCCGCAATCTCTCTGCGTGCCAGGTCGCGGTCCATGTCTCGGGCGAGCACAGCGATCTCTGGAAGCTCGGGCATGGGTACCTCCCTGCCGAGGATTCTACAGGATGTGAAGTGTGCGCGCAAGCGGGCGAGGGTCGGCGAGACTGCGCGCTCCCGGCGCGACTGACGTTGACTTTCGGCGCGGAAACGCTATACTGGATCGGTTCAGCGGAAAGACGACCGACCAAATGCGACTCAAACACCTCGAGCTGCAGGGCTACAAGACGTTTGCCTCCCGAACGAGTTTCTTGTTCGACGGCGGGATCACTGCGATCATCGGGCCCAATGGCAGCGGCAAGAGCAACATCGCCGACGCCATCCGCTGGGTGCTGGGCGAGCAGAGCTTTCGTGCTCTGCGCGGAAAGCGCACCGAAGACATGATCTTCTCGGGCAGTGCCCAGCGCGCGCGGCTCGGGATGGCGTCTGCGACACTTGCCTTTGACAACTCGGACGGCTGGCTGCCCATTGACTTTGGCGAAGTGGCACTCACCCGACGCGCCTATCGCTCCGGCGAAAACGAGTACCTGATCAACGGCAGGCGTGTGCGCCTGACCGACATTGTCGAGTTGTTGGCCAAGTCGGGCCTGGCGCAGCGGACCTACACCGTGATCGGGCAGGGTGTCGTGGATGCGGTACTGAGTCTGCGCCCGGACGACCGGCGGGCCCTCTTTGAGGAGGCGGCAGGTACCGCGATTCACAGGGCTAAGCGAACGGAGACGCTGGGCCGCCTCGACGAGACGAAGGCGAACCTGGTGCGTGTGCAGGACATCATTGCCGAGATTTCCCCGCGCCTTCAGCGGCTCGAGAAAGAAGCAGAGCGGGCCCGCACGCGTGGGACGCTGGAGCAGGAGCTGCATGGGCTGCAGCGGTTGTGGTATGGCTACCGCTGGCACCAGGCCCAGGTCGACCTCGAGCAGTGCCGAGAAACGGCCGAGCAGCGCGAGGTGCAAGCCAACCGGGAGCGCGAAGCGCTCTTGCAGGTGCAGGCGGACATGTCGGAGCTCCGTGTGCGGCAGTCGAAGCTTCGGGATCTGCTCGGCGGCTGGCACCGCGAGAGCAGCGACCTACACCGGCAGATGGAGCAGGTACAGCGCGATCTGGCCGTCTGGCAGGAGCGCGCAAGGCTCCTCGGCATCCAGGAAACCGAGCTGGAATCGGAGATTGCGACCCTGGGGACACGGGCCGGCGATTCGGCGCTCAAGGCGGAAGCGGCGGAGCAGGCCCTGGAGGAGAGCAAGGGTACCCTTGCCGAGAAGCTGGCGCAGCTCGACCTAGCTCAAAGGGAGCTGGAGGGGCACGAGGCCGAGCGCGAAGAGGTCGCGCGCGCCATCGCGGATGCCCAGGCGGCAGTCTTGGGCCGTAGTGTGGAGGAGGCTGAGCGCCGGATCCGGTTGGCTCAGGTGCAGGAGCAGCATGGTGAGGCAACTCAGCAGGCTGCAAAGCACGCGGAGGCTACCGAGACGCTGGGAGCGGATCTGTCTGGACTTGCCGGGCAGCTCGAGGCGATATCCCAAGAGCGCAGCCGCCTCGCAAGCTCGCGGGAGCAGCTGCACGCAGAGGCCGCCGAGCTGCAGGCTAGCCTCGCTGCCGCGCAAGAGGAGCTGGGCGAGCAGCGCGCTGCGCTGTCGAGAGCTCAGATCGCAGTTCAGCAAGCGCAGGAGCGCCAGGAGGCACTCGGCAGGCAGCGCCGAGAGGGGGAAGGGCTGCATGCCGGCGTGCGTGCCGTGCTGGAGGCATCCGCGGGGCAACGGCCATCGTCCGACAAAGGGCGGAGAGCGTCGCCCGGCCTGGAAGGGATTCTGGGAACTGTGGCACAGCTGATCCGGGTGCCGGAGCAGTACGAGGTCGCCCTGGAGGTGGCTCTGGGAGGCCATCTCCAGGACCTGGTCGTCGAATCGTGGTCCAGCGCCGAAGCAGCGATTGCGTATCTGCGAGAAGGTAACAGGGGCAGGGCCACATTCCTGCCGCTGGACACGGTGCGCCCTTCGTCCGAGATCGAGGTGCCGCACCTAGAGGGCGTGGTTGGGTGCGCCGTCGACCTCGTCCAAGCCGACGCGAGGCTCGAGCGCGTGGTGGAGATGTTGCTCGCCAGGACCCTGGTGGTGCTTGACCTGAAGACGGCGAGGCGGGCCTTCGACCGGCTCCAGGGAGGGTTCCAGATCGTCACGATCGGCGGCGAGGTGCTGCGCTCGAGCGGGTCGGTGACCGGGGGCCTGGGAAAGGGCACCCAGCAGAGCTGGGCGCTGGCGCGGGAGCGAGAGTGGCGCGACCTCCCGGCGCGGCTGGGCGAGGCGCGCGACCGAGTTGCCTCGATCTCGGCGGCGCTGGAGAGGGCGAGCGGCGCCGAGAAGGTCATCCGTGAGCGGATCGCCACAGTCGAAGCCAGTCGCCTGAAGACGGCTCAGGCTGAAACAGCGGCGGATGCCGAGGCGTCACGCGTAGGCCGGCAGAAGGATCGGTGTGAGCAGCAGCTCGGATGGAGCCAACAGCTCCGGGAGCAGGCCGAAGCTCGCCGGCGCGACCTGGGCGCTCAAGAAACCACTCTCGCCGGCGAGCTGTCGAGACTCGCGGACGAGATGCGATCGGGCGAAGCGACCCTAGCCGCCCTGCGAGAGAAGCTGGACGCCCTGCGCGGGGACGCCCTCTACCTGGTGCTCGCCGACGCACGGAGCGCGGCTGCCGTTGCCCGTCGCAACAGTGAGCACCGCCAGTCGACGGTCGAGAGCCTGCGCGAGCGGCACCAGGAGCTCCTGGCAGCCGTGCAAGAGAGGAGCCAACGGCTCACGGTGTTGCGCGAGGAAAGGGCCTCGCTCGCCCAAGCGGTCCGGGAGAAGACGTCGCGGCGCGAGGTGATCGATGCCTGGCTTGCCGCGCTGGCGCAGAAGACGGCACCGGCAGAGGCGGAGGTTGCGCAGATTGAGGCGGACCATGACCGGCTCTCGGCGACCGAGTCGACCGCCCGCCTGCGGCTCCGCGAGGCTGAGAACCGGCATTCGGAGGCCCAACTGGCCCTGAGCCGGGCCGACGAGGAAAGGCTGCGCCTGCGGCGGCAGGTGATGGACGACTTTGGGCTTGTCGACATGGAGCCGATGGGCGACCAGCCAGACCAACCTCCGCTTCCGCTGACTGAGCTGGTATCCACGCTGCCGGTGCTCTCCGTGCTCCCGCCGGGCCTGGAAGAGGAGATGCAGCAGCTTCGCGGGCAGATCAAGCGGCTGGGTCCCGTGAATCCGAGCGCCCTCGCGGAGTACGGCGAGGTTCGCGACCGGCACGCCTTCTTGACGGGGCAGGTAGCGGACCTGGGAGAGGCGGAGCAGCGGCTGTGGCAGGTGCTGGGCGAGCTCGACGATGTGATGCGGCGCGAGTTTCACCGCACCTTCGAGGCGGTTCAGCGCCAGTTCCAGGAGAACTTTACCCGGCTCTTTGGGGGCGGCTCCGCGCGGCTCAGCCTGACCGATCCTGACGATCTGTCGGCCACGGGGGTGGAGATCAGCGCCCGCCCGCCGGGCAAACGCCAGCAGACGCTCGCCTTGCTCTCCGGCGGTGAGCGATCGCTGACGGCGGTGGCTCTCATCTTTGCCTTCCTGCAGGCCAGCCCGCCGCCCTTCTGCATCCTCGACGAGGTGGACGCCATGCTCGACGAGGCCAATGTGCAGAGGTTCCGTGCGATGCTGAAGGAGCTTGCCCAAAGCACCCAGTTCATCGTCGTCACCCACAATCGGACCACCGTCCAGGCTGCGGACACCATCTACGGGGTGACGATGGGGGCAGACAGCGCTTCGCAGGTGGTGTCGCTGCGGCTGGAGGGCGACCACGTAGCGACGGCGTCGGGAGCCCACGGAGAGCTCAGGGCATACTAGAGGCCTTTTTATCTGCCCCCGCAGCCAGAATGTGCTGCAAAACAGAAAGGCGTGCCTTCTTCCGCGCGAGCCCGGGCGGGAAGAGGCACGCCTTTCTGTGCTGTGAGGCCTACTTCTGGCTATAGTCCATGGAGGCCCACTGCTCGTACATGCGCCAGCGCGCAAGCACGTCGGCCTGGGCCAAGTCGATCAGCTGCTCGGCGCGTTCCGGATCGGACTGTGTGAGGCTGCGGAAGCGCGTCTCCTTGTAGGCGTACTCCTTGAACGCCAGCTTGGGCGCTTTCGAGTCGAGCTGGAGGGGGTTCAGCCCCTTCTCGGCCCTGCGCGGATCAAAGCGGTAGAGGATCCAGGCGCCCGAATCGACGGCTGCCTGTTGCTGTTCGTTGCCGTGGACCAAGTTGAGGCCCTGGTTGATGCAGTGGCTGTAGGCGATCACCAGGCTCGGGCCGGGGTAAGACTCGGCCTCGATCAGCGCCCGGAGCGCCTGGGTATCGTTGGCGCCTAGGGCGATCTGGGCAACGTAGATCGTCCCGTAGGTCATGGCGATCATGCCCAGGTCCTTCTTGGGAAGGGGCTTGCCGCTGGCGGCGAAACGGGCAACTGCAGCGCGCGGCGTGGCCTTGGACATCTGGCCCCCGGTGTTGGAGTAGACCTGGGTGTCGAGGACGAGGACGTTGACGTCGCGGCCGGACGCGAGGACATGGTCCAGGCCGCCGTAGCCGATGTCGTACGCCCAGCCATCTCCTCCCATGATCCAGACTGACCGCTTGACCAGCATGTCGGCAAGGCTGCGAAGCTGGGCGGCGTCCTGAGTCTTGAGGCCGGCGATTCGCTCCCTTACCTGTGCGACGCGCTCGCGCTGCGCGGCGATGTCCGCCTCGGTCTGCTGCGGGGCAGCCAGGGTGGCGTCTACGAGCTCGTCGCCGATCACGCTGCGGAGCTTGTTCAGGAGCTCGCGCGCATGCTCAGCCTGTTTGTCAATGGTCAGTCGGTAGCCGAAGCCAAACTCGGCGTTGTCCTCGAAGAGGCTGTTGCTCCAGGCCGGACCGCGCCCGTTCGCGTCTATCGACCAGGGTGTCGTCGGGAGGTTGCCGCCATAAATCGAAGAGCAACCGGTGGCGTTGGAGACGAGAAGCCTGTCCCCAAAGAGCTGGCTGACCAGCTTGACGTAAGGTGTCTCGCCGCAGCCGGCACACGCGCCGGAGTACTCGAAGAGGGGGCGGAGAAGCTGCGAGCCCTTGACCTGGTTAATCTTGACCTGGGTCCTGTCAAAGTCGGGGAGTCCCAGGAAGAAGCGGTAGTTCTCGCGCTCCGACGCACGCAGCGGTGGCTGGGGAGCCATGTTGATCGCCTTGCGTTTGGGATCGGTCTTGTCCTTGGCAGGGCAGCTGGCGACGCAAAGGCCGCAACCGGTGCAGTCCTCGGGCGCCACCTGGATGGTGGCCACCATCCCGTCGAACTCTTTTCCCTTGGCTGCGATCGACTTGAAGGTGGGCGGTGCGTCCTTGAGAAGGGCCGGGCTGTAGAGCTTGAAGCGGATAGCCGCATGGGGGCAAGTGCACGAGCATTTTGCACACTGGATGCAAAGCTCGGGCTCCCACACCGGGATTTCCAGCGCGATGTTCCGCTTCTCCCACTGGGTAGTGGCCGACGGGAAGGTGCCGTCGACCGGCATGGCCGAGACAGGCAGCGTGTTTCCCTGGCGGACGATGATCTTGGCAGTCACATCCTGTACGAACTGCGGTGCCTCGGGCGGGACCGGAGGGCGCATGCCCAGCCGGCTCGTCGCAGAGTCCATGATCTCGACCGGGAAGAGGTTGGCGAGGGCCTGGTCCACGGCGGCAAAGTTCTTGCGGACGACGTCCTCGCCGCGCTCGCCGTAGGTCTTGACGATGGCGTTCTTGATCGCGGCGATCGCCTGGTCCTTAGGCAGCACGCCCGAAAGGGCGAAGAAGGCAGTCTGCATGATGGTATTGATGCGGACGCCCATGCCCGTTTCCTTGGCAACGCGGTAGGCATCGATCACGTAGAACTGGAGGCCTATGTCGATGATCTGCTGCTGAACCTCGCGCGGCAGCTTATCCCAGACCTCATTGGGGCCGTAGGGGCTGTTGAGCAGAAACACGGCGCCAGGGGCGGCCTTTTCCAGGACATCGAACTGCTCCAGGAAGAAGAACTGATGGCAGGCCACGAAATTCGCCGAGGTAATCAGGCAGCTATTCCGTATCGGCCGGGGGCCGAAGCGGAGGTGAGACGCCGTCACTGTGCCTGCTTTCTTAGAGTCGTACTCGAAGTAGCCTTGGGCATACAGCCCGGCATCTTCGCCGATGATGCGGATGCTGTTGTGGTTTGCGCCGACCGTCCCGTCCGAACCTAGCCCGTAGAAGATGGCGCGCGTCACATCGGCCGGCTCGCACTCGTAGCACTCGTCGTAGTCGAGGCTGGCGTACGTCACGTCGTCGACGATGCCGACCGAGAAGTGCCTCTTGGGGTTCTCGAGCGCCATCTCGTCGAATACGCCCTTGGCCATGGCCGGCGTGAACTCTTTGCTCGAGAGGCCGTAGCGCCCCCCGATGACTGTGATCGATCGGCCGGCCTCGGCCAGGGCCGTTGCACAGTCCTGGTAGAGGGGCTCGCCGATCGAGCCCGGTTCTTTGGTGCGGTCGAGAGCGGCCAGGATGCGCACCGTGGGCGGAAGCGCTGCCACGAAGTGTTCGACACTGAAGGGGCGATAGAGCCGCACCTTGAGGAGTCCGACCTTTTGTCCCTCGCCGAGAAGGTTCTCCACCGTTTCGTGCGCAACTTCGGCGCCGGAGCCCATCATGACCACGACCCTTTCCGCGTCGGGTGCTCCCACGTAGTCGAAGAGGTGGTAGTGGCGGCCGGTCAGTGCAGCGAACTTGTCCATGGTTTTCTGCACGATCGCCGGCGTCCGCTCGTAGAATGGGTTGACTGCCTCTCGCGCCTGGAAGAAGACATCCGGGTTCTGCGCAGTGCCACGGATGAAGGGCTGCTCGGGATTGAGGGCGCGGGATCGGTGGGCAAGGACCAGGTCCTCGTCGATCATCGCGCGCAGGTCATCGTCGGTCAGCTCCTCGACCTTGTTGATCTCGTGGCTGGTCCGGAAGCCGTCAAAGAAGTGCACAAACGGCACGCGGGCCTCGAGGGTCGCGGCATGCGCGATGGTGGCCAGGTCCATGACCTCTTGGGGCGAGTTGCTCGCCAGCATGGCCCACCCGGTCTGGCGGACGGCCATCACGTCGCCCTGATCGCCGAAGATGGAGAGGGCGTGCGTCGCCAGGGTACGAGCCGACACGTGGAAGACCGTCGGGGTCAGCTCTCCCGCGATCTTGTACATGTTCGGGATCATGAGCATGAGGCCCTGGGAGGCGGTGAAGGTGGTGGAGAGGGCTCCTGTCTGCAACGCACCGTGGACCGCGCCCGCGGCGCCGCCCTCCGACTGCATTTCGACGACGAGGGGCACCGTTCCCCATATGTTGGGCCGCCCCTCTGAGGAGTAGTCGTCTGCGTGCTCGCCCATTCCGCTCGAAGGGGTGATGGGATAGATGGCGATTACTTCGCTCAGCTTGTGGGCAACATGTGCTGCGGCTTCGTTGCCATCGATGGTCGTCAACTTCCTGTCTGGCATGTGAACCCCCTGTAGCTATTCTTGGTGATCCGGGCCTCTGTGCGGCCTGAACCCGGCGTGGTGTCTCCCGGCGCCGGGCATGACAAACGCCAGGCGCTTGGCCTGGCGGATCGCTGCAGCATCGCCGACGTTGAAGCGACGTCGCCTGGTGTCCTGTAGCGCAGGGGCCGATGCCCCGAGCAAGACTGGACCATGTCCAAGCGAGCATACTACCACGCGACGCGGCCGCTGTCAAAGCCCGTCTCGAGCGATGCCCCGGACCAGGGGCGAGTCCCAGCTATGGGTGCGCGCGACGGCTCTGGCGCTCGAGCTCCCTCTGGCACCGGAGACACAGCGTTGCGTGCGGGAGTATATCCAGGCGCGCAGGGTCGATCTCCTCGCGGCAGCTTTGGCAGATGCCGTACGAGCCGGTTTGCGCCAGCCGGATGGCGTGCTCTACTGACTCGAGCTTGCGCTGCAGACTGGTGATGAGGGCCCAGATCTTTTCTCTCTCAAACGCGTCGGTGTCTGCCTCATCAGCGGTCGGCTCGGCCAGGCTGTGCAGCTCCAGCTGAAGGTGCTCCAGCTCCACGAGAAGCTCCTGACGGGCGAGTTCCAGCTTGGATGTGTTGGGCGCGTTGTGCGAAGTGCCTGCTGCCATTGGGCCTTTCGCTCTACTCCTGATTGGGCGTGATTGAGTGTGCGAACTCGTGCGAAAGCCTACCACAACCGCCCCCGCCGGTCAAGTGCGCCGTCGGGAGCGGGTGAGCTCCTTCCTCTTGCAGGAGATTGCGTGAGGCGATATACTCACGCTGGCAGCTGTATGCGAGGCAGCGGCGCGGTGGAGAAGGCGACCCAAGAGCACCACCGGTGCAGGCAATCGTGAACCAGGAGGTATGGGTATGGACCAAGTCGAGCCGATGCGACTGGCAATCAAGCAGAAGCTACTGGATCTTGAGATAGATCCCACACAGCCGATTGATGAGAAAGCTCTCGTGCGCGCGACCGGTGCGAGCCTGACCGTGGTGACACAAGCTCTCGACCGCCTGACGGCGGAGGGCCACGTCACGAAGCAACGGGGCAAGTACTATGTTGCACGTACCGCTACAGCGTCCTTGGGGCGGGAGATCTCCGAAGTGCGAACGGTTCTCGAGGGCCTGTGTGCTCGGCTTGCGGCCGAGCGAGTAACGCCCGAGCAAATCGGCAAGCTAGAGCAGACCCATCGCGAGTTTGAGCGCGTCATCAAGGGTGGCGACAACAGAGCGCTGCTGGCTGTGGACCGCAAGTTCCACCAGGCGCTCTATGAGGCGTCGGGGAACCGCTTTCTAGCACGAGCGCTGGGGGACATGTACGAGTCGATCTACCGGCTCTCTTTCTTCGCACTCGACCGGATCGGCAGTGTCCGCACGAATGTGGAGGAGCATCGCGAGATTCTGGATGCACTCAAAGCCGGCGACGGCCGGAGTGCGGAGCGGATCATCCAGCAGCACATCGCCCACTTCCAGGCGATGGTCGAGGCGCTGCTCTAGACCTCGGCTAATAGCGCAGCAGCCAGAGGCAGAGGGTGGCGGCTGCCGGTACGGAGAGGTTGTCCATACCCCAGGGTGTCACAGCCTCGACGAGCGTGCACACCAGGGCGACCAACCCGCTGTAGGCGAGTGCGGCGAGCCAGCTCATGGGAGGGCTCCCGGCGAGGTAGGGCATCACGAGGAGTGCCAGCAAGGTGGCTATCCAGCCGGCGAGCCAGTTGGCCAGAGATCCTTCGAGGGAGCGGGTGCGGCCAGCCACTGTGAAGTGATACCGGCCGTATCGCCTACCTGCCACGGCTGCCATGGCGTCGCCCCACACCATCGGCATCATCGCGGCGACCAGGTCCACCGGCATCTCCCACCAGAAGTAGATCAACGCGGCGAAGGAAATCGGGAAGTAGAGTGTGCCGAGATTGGCCTTGTCCTCTGACGCCAGGGACTTGACGGCGCCGGTCCAGTGAAGCACGGCGTTGACGACGACAAAGACTGCAGGCGGGATCAGCGCGTAGTACCAGTTGTCAAAGAGAAGGCCTGTGCCTACGGACCACATGCCGACGCCGACGTGGATGAACTTGCGGGTGAACTCGACCGCCCGCCGCCCCAAACGCCGCAGCACTTCGCCGAGGGCGATGACGACTAGGACGTAGGCAAAGGAGAGGGCTACGGCTGTATAGTCAGGTTTCCACTCGATGTGCACGGACGACCCCCTTGTCTGCTGTGCTCTGTGCCGAGGACGGACCTACGGCTTGCCCTCCAGGCGCCGCAGGGCACAGGCGATCTGCGCGGCGACATGCGCATTGTTTTCCAGCAGAGCGACATTGGCCCTCAGAGTTGCCGATCCCGTCTCTCTTGCCAGCCAAGAGAGAAGGAAAGGGGTCAATGCGTTTCCGCGCACGCCCGCGGACTCGGCGGCAGCCATCGCCGCCGAGATGGCCGGCTCGACCAGGCTTGCCGGCAATTCCTGGGCGGCAGGCACGGGGACGGCGACGAGAGTGCCGCAGGTGAGCCCTAGGCGGGCAGCCGTCTCGATCGTCTGAGCGGCGGCCTCGGGCGTATCGACGCGCCTGTCCACCGCCAGCCCACTCTGCCTGGAGAAGAACGCGGGAAACTCGTCGGTGCCGTAGCCCAGCACGGGGACGCCATGGGTTTCCAGCCACTCGAGCGTTGCGGGTAGATCGAGTATGGACTTGGCGCCAGCGCAGACGACGGCAATCGGCACCGTGGCAAGCGTTGGCAGGTCGTTCGAGATGTCAAACGAGGTGCTGCGGTGGACGCCTCCAATCCCGCCGGTGGCAAAGACCCGGATGCCGGCCCAATGGGCGATTGTCGCAGTGGTGGCAACCGTGGTCGCGCCATCTTCGCCCGCAGCCACTACGCCAGCCAGGTCGCGTCGGCTCAGTTTGCGGACATTGCCGCCCTCAGCCAGGCGGACCATCTCGGCATCGGTCAGCCCGACTCGTATCTTGCCGCCAAGCACGGCTACGGTCGCGGGGACGGCGTGGTGAGCGCGGACGAGCTCCTCCATGCGGCGGGCGGTGTCGAGGTTTTGGGGACGAGGCAAGCCGTGAGCGATCACGGTGGATTCGAGGGCGACAACCGGTGCGCGTGCCTCCAGCGCCGCCCGGACCTCCTTCGATAGCGTCAGGTACTCGTTCATGGTTGTTGCTCCTGATGTCCTGGGCGACCAGTGGGTCGGGCCAGGAACGTGGCTGCCCAGCGCGCGGATGCACGCCGGATTGCTCAGATTCAGATGATGAGCTGGTCGTAAAGGCGTTCCAGGCTCAGTGTGGGACAAACAGTCTCTCGGCACTGGAGCGTGAGCGCAGCTGCTGACATGCCAAGGCGCACTGCCTCGGAGACGGGAAGGTCGTGAAGCAGGCTGAAGACAATGGCGGCGGTGAGGGCATCCCCAGTGCCCGTCAGATCGACCACCTCACACTCGATCGCCGGGACGTGGCCGCTCTCGTGGGAGGTCGAGTAGACGAGGCCCGTGGCTCCTAGGGTGACGATGGCGACCTCCACTCCCATGCCGACGAGCGCATGGGCCGCCCTCAGCCCACTGTCCCGGTCGGTGACCCGTATCCCGCACAGAGCCTCCGCCTCGGCTGCGTTGGGTGTTGTCATGTACAGCTCAGAGAGATGCGGCCGCAGGAGCGGGGCGACGGTGGTGCTGGTCGGATCGGCGCAGACGGGAAGAGAAAAGGCGCGAGCCAGGCGGAACACCGCGCGAAGAGCCGGGGGAGAGAGGTTGGCATCCAACACGACCATGCGGGCTTGCTGGAAGAGCGCGCGTCGCCTGCTGAGGTATTCTCCGCTGAGTGAGTCGCGGATGACGGCCATGTCGTCGATGGACATCACCAGATGGCCCGAGCCGTCGAGGATGGCCAAGTAGGCCGCGGTGGCGCGCCCGGGCGCCACTATGGAATGCGAAACGTCAATCTCGCACTCCCGAGCAGCCTGGAGTATGCGCCGTCCCGGCTCGTCATCTCCAACGGCCGTGATCAGCGTCACGGGCTCGCCCAACCTCGCCAGATTCTCAGCGACGTTGCGCGCCACACCTCCAGCGCTGGAGCGAATGGAACCCGGCGTGGAGGTTCCGATGCGGATCGCCTGCTCCGTGTGGCCCTTGATATCGATCGACGCAGCCCCGATGATCAGCACTTGGCTGGCACTCACGGTGGTCCCTCCTCCCTAGGTAGATATGTGGAGGTCGCTCAGGATTGAGCCACCCACGAACTCGCGCAGTATGGAGTTGTCCGGCACGAGGTCAGCCGCCAAGGGCTCAAACCAGTCGAGAAAGGCGAGGAGCCGCTTTGCCTCCGCATAGGCTTGGGTGCGAGGACGGACCTGCAAGAGCAGCGGCTCGGCGAGTGGTTTCAGCACCGACAGCTCGTAGACCAGGGAAGAGTTCAACATCACATCGGCGTGTTCCTGAAAAGGAAAGATCCAGCGCTTCTCCCCTCGGCGGACGCTGTCCCATCGGGAGATGGTTTGCTCGGCGGTGTACCCTCGCTGCGTCGCATCTCGCACGATACGCCGGATCAGGCGTGTGTCTGTGGTGGGAACCCTGTTGTGCTTGTCGATGTTCAGCTGCGTCAACGCCGAGACATAGACACGGAAGAGATGGTCGGGAGCCACATCGCGCACCAGCTCAGGGTTCAGGCCATGTATTCCCTCAACGATGACCACGTGGTCGGGCCGGAGCCGGACCTCACTGCCCGTCTCGCGCCGGCCGGTCTTGAAGTCGTAGCGGGGCAGCACAACCCGATCGCCTTCGAGCAGGTCGACGAGCTGGTGGTTGAAGAGCTCGAGGTCCATGGCGTACAGTGACTCGAAATCGTACTCCCCGGTCTCGTCCTTGGGCGTCTTGTCCCGATCCAGGAAGTAGTTGTCCATCTCGAGTGGAAATGGGCGCAGGCCGTTGGCCAAGAGCTGGATGCTCAGCCTCTTTGAGACGGTGGTCTTGCCCGACGAGGATGGGCCGGCGATCAAGACAAGGCGCACCTGGTCATGCCTGCGGGCAATCTCCTCCGCGATGCGCGCGATCCTCTGCTCGTGCAGTGCTTCAGCTACCAACACGATCTCACGAACGCGCGCGCCTGCAATGGCCTCGTTCAGGGCGCCTGTGTCTCGGATCCCCATCACGGCCAACCAATCGGCATACTCGCGGAACACACTCACCAGCTTGGGGTAGTCGACGAAAGGTTGGAGTTGCATGACCGGCTCATTGCGCGGAAAGCGCAGAATGAAGCCGGGTGAGTAGGTTTGGAGGGCAAAGAGACGCAAGTAGCCGGTGGACGGCACCATGTAGCCGCCGAAGTAGTCTCGGTAGCCCCGGAGCTGGTAGAGCGTGAGGTAGTCTTTGCGGCGGCGAGTGAGCAGTCTCACCTTGTCTTCGTCGCCACGAGCGCTGAAAAGGGAGATCGCGTCCATGATGGGGATGCGCTCCTTGCGAATCGGCTCGTCGGCGGCAACGATCTCGCGCATCCTGGCCTCGATCTGCGCAAGCTCGTCTGGCGAAAAGGGCTCGCGTCCATTCACCTGGCAGAAGTAGCCGCCAAAGGTCAGTGAGTGATCGACATAGATATCGGAGCCGGGGAAGAGCTCCTTGGTGGCCGTCACCATCAAGAAGACGAGCGAGCGGCAGTAGATGCGCATGCCGTCGCCATCCGCCATGGTAACGGGAGTCACCTCGACATCGCCGTCAACTCGGTAGACCAACTCGCGCAGCTCCATGTCTATCAGGGCGGCGACCGTCGGCGACTGGGGATCTGTGCCTGCAGCAAGCACAAAGTCCTCCAGAGGCGTGCCCACGGGCCCCTCGAAGACGCGCCCGTCTGCGAACCACACTTGAGCCACCTCTCGTGGCTCTGCCCTGGAGATCATTGCTTCGGCGCTCCCGGCTGCTTGCCCTGCGGCCTCAGCCACGCCGCCAAGAGCACGGCCAGCGCTGAACCGATGGCGGCCTCCGCGACGTGAACCTGTCCGACCGTCAGGGGTATGAGTCCGAGCTCCTGTCCCAGGAGCTGGCCTCCCACGCAGCCGGCAAGAGACGCCAGCCAGAAGAGGAGAAAGTCGCGCACATTGCGGCCCATCCAGAGATGAAGCAGGACGGCCACCAGGGAGGCGACCAGCAACAAGACCAACAGGGCAGGTATCTGTAGCATCTCACTCACTCGCGCATTCCTCCGGCAGGCAGGTTCGCCCCCGGATGGGTTGAGGCGGATGGGGCGCGGGATGGGCTGCGCACCTGACAGCCGGGCAGCGCCTGGGCGCAGATGCCCCTGGGCCGATCGTGATCCCGTGCGAGTTCCGCAGGGGCCAGGTCATTGCACCCTGAAAAGCAGCCGCTGCATCTGGCTGAGGCGGTCGATCCCTTTGACTTCCTCAGCAAAGAGCGGGATGCGCGTGATGCACAAGGTGCCTCCCACGTCCTTTTCGAGCTGCTGAAGATAGGGCTGCTGCATCGCCTGCCGACGACGCATAAAGTCCGAGTCTGGGTTATCGACGACAAAGTTCACGAGGAGGTTCTTGACATGCAGGCCGAACTTGGTTAGGTCATCCATTGTGCGCCGGGCCTGAAAGACGCCGAGCGCTTCCGGGATGGTGACGAGGACGAACTCGACCATGGCTTCGTCACGGAAGAAGCCTGCGACCTCCTCTGAGAGACTTCGCCAGCTCTCTATGAGCTCGAGGAAGGGCACTGACCCGAGCTGCAGTTTGTCTCGGACTCTGAGATAGACCTTGGGTGCCGTCCGGAGGTGCTCCAGGAATCGGTGTGGCAGCTCGAGCAGCCGCAAGGTGTCGCCGGCCGGGGCCGTGTCCCAGACTACCATGTCGTACTCGTTGCCCCGCACCTTGTCCAGAACAAAGTCCAGCAGGAATTCCTCCTGGATGCCGGGAGCCATGCCGACATAATCCACTATCTCGTCGTACGGCATGTTGAGAAAGACCTGGGACGCCTCGTAGATCTGCGCACCGAACTTGGCCTTCCAGCGACGCATGACCTCGTCGGTGTTCACCTCGAGCGCCCACAGGTTGGGAACGGCAGAGATTGGCGTCTCGGTTGCCCCTACCTCAGCCTCGAAGATGTCCGAGAGGGAAGGGCTCAAGTCGCTGGAGATGATCAGGGTTCGGAGCCCGGCGGCGGCGAAGTGGAGGGCGGCTGAGGCGGAGGTGGAGGTCTTGCCGACCCCGCCCTTTCCGCCGAACATGACCACACGCTTGCGGCTTAGGCTCACTCCAGAGAGCGACATGGCGATGACTCAGCGGCCTGTTCAACGTACCGAGGGCGCGAGCCAATCATCGCGACGACTAGCCGGCGCCGTAGAGAGGGCTCATCATGCGCAGTTTCTCAATGATATCCGGAAGAACAGCAAGGACATACTCCACGTCCTCGTCTGTGTTCTCTTGTCCGAGAGTCAGCCTGAGCGAACCGTGGGCCTCTTCGTGCCTGAAACCCATGGCCAGGAGCACGTGCGACGGCTCGAGCGAGCCACTGGTACATGCCGACCCGCTGCTGGCCGCGACGCCCAGCATGTCGAGGTGAAGAAGGATGGACTCCCCCTCGACGAATTTGAAGAGAAAGCTTGCGCTGTTGGCCAGGCGGTGAGTGGGATGTCCCGTGAGCCTGCTGTCGGGGATGCGGCTCAGAACGCCCTCCACCAGCCTGTCCCGCAACTGGGAAATTCGCCGGTTAGATTCTTCCCGGTCTTGGTGTGCCAGACGGAGCGCTGTGGCGAGGCCCACCATGTAGGCCACATTCTCCGTGCCGGCGCGCTTTCCTCGTTCGTGACCACCGCCTGTCTGAAGGGGCAGGAAGGAGACCCCTTTGCGAGCATAGAGGACACCCACGCCCTTCGGGCCGTAGAACTTGTGGGCCGAGAGGGACATCATGTCGACGTTGAGGGTACGGACGTCGAGGTCGAGGCTGCCGCCGGCTTGGACGGCATCCGTGTGAAAGGGGATGCCGTGCGCGCGCGCGACGGCGCCGATCTCGGAGAGCGGCTCGATTGTGCCCACCTCATTGTTGGCATACATGACGGTGATCAGTGCGGTGTCGGGCCGGATGGCATCCTGGACTGCCTGAGGGTCAACCACCCCGTTGGAGTCCACCGGAAGGTAACTGGCCTCAAACCCGAAGTGAGAGACGAGCTGATCGACGGTATGCCCGATTGCGTGGTGCTCAATGGGAGAGGTGATGATATGATTCTTGTTGGCTCGCGCGCGCCTTTCGAAAGCGAGGCCCCGGACGGCAAGGTTGTCGCTCTCGGTGCCGCAGCTTGTGAAGATGACCTCGTTGGGCGTGCAGTGTAGAATGTTGGCAACCGTCTGCCGGGCATCATCCACAGCGCGATGCGCGTCGCGGCCGATGCCGTAGATGCTAGAGGCGTTGCCATAGCGCTCGGTCCAGTAGGGCAGCATGGCTTGCACGACGCGAGGATCGACCGCAGTCGTGGCTGCATGGTCGAGGTATACGGTTCGCTCAGGTTTCATGCTCACTCTCTGGTCAAGTCGGTCGGTACTCGGATTATGCTGTGCGGCTGCTGGTCGCCAGCCAGACACGCATCCTGTCCTGCGATCCACAGGCTTCGCGGTACGAGCCGCAATTGTAGCACGTAGCACCACGCAGCGTCAAGTGTGCGGCCCGGCGCGCCTCCTCGCGAGAAGTTGGATGGAAGGGGGCCGTACCGGCCCCAGGGCGCTTCCGGTGAGCGGTCGGGCGGCTTTGCGCTCCGGGCGTTTTTGCGGTACACTGGTGCGGTCGGTTATGCCCGGGGCATGCCCGGAGCGGCTTTCAGGCGAATGGAGGAAGGATGGCAACACTGTACGTCGCGTCCACGGAGCGCCTTGCAGGCAAGACGGCGTTTTGCGCCGGCCTGGCTCGGCTGCTCGGGCATGCTGCGAAAAAGGTCGGCTACATGAAGCCTGTCAGCTCGAATCTCCTCCCGCACAGCGAGCCTGCCGACGAGGACGTGCTGTTCCTCAAGAAGGTGCTCGACTTGCCGGATCCACTCGAGAGCATGGCTCCGGCCGTCGTGCACAGCGGCTTGCTCGGCAGTCCGGCGTCGGACGCGGTGTGCCGAGGGTTGCGGCAGAGGATAGGGGATGCCCAAGCCCGCATCTCGGAAGGGCGTGACGTGGTCCTGGCTGAGGGAGCGGGCAACCTGCGAGAGGGCATGCTGGTCGACCTCGGGCCTGCTCAAGTTGCCGATCTGCTCTGCTCTGCAGTTGTGCTGGTCGTCAAGCACGAATCCGATCAACAGCTTTTGGAAGATAGTCTTGCCGGCAGGGTGCGATTTGCCGAACGCCTGGCGGGCGTCGTGCTCAACAGCGTTCCGCGCCCGCGGCTCGACTTTGCGGAAGAGGTGGCAAAGCCGGCGCTCGAGGGACGTGGGATCGCCGTCTTTGGCGTCCTGCCACTGGAGCGGCACCTGCAGTCGATCACCGTCCAGGAGATTGCCGAGGCGCTCTGTGGCCAAGTCATCGGCCAGAGCCAGCTGGACGAGCTCGTGGAACACGTGATGGTCGGGGCCATGAGTGCCGGCACGGCGCTGAGTCACTTCCGGCTGAAGCCGAACAAGGCGGTCATAACCGGTTGGGACCGGGTTGACGTGCAGTATGCGGCCCTGGAGACCAGCACCAAGTGCCTCATTCTCACCGGAGGCCAAGAGGCTCCTGAGGGCGTCCGCCGCCGGGCAGAAGAGCTGGGGGTGCCGTTGATCCTCGTCAGGCAGGACACGATGGCTGCGGCACAGGGCATCGAGCACGCATTTGGCCGGACCCGGTGCCACCATGACAGAAAGGTCGATCTGGTCGAGCAGATGCTGGCGGAGCGACTTGATCTGGGAAGGGTGACGGCCGCTCTTGACGCGGGCTAGGATTGCCTGACCTGTGGTTGACTGCGGCGGGTCTCTGCGACCACAAACAACAGAAGAGGAGTAGCACGATGAGCAGTATTGAGGAGGTCATTGCGCGAGAGATCCTGGACTCGAGGGGCAATCCGACGATTGAAGTCGAGGTGGCGCTTGAGGGTGGTGCCTTGGGCAGGGCTGCAGTGCCGTCCGGCGCCTCCACCGGTGCGCACGAAGCCGTGGAGCTGCGCGACGACGACGCAGAGCGATACGGAGGCAAGGGCGTTCTGCGGGCGGTGGAGAACGTCAACACGGTGATCGCGGATGAGCTTTGGGGCTTTGAGGCGCTGGACCAGGTGGGCCTCGACGAATTCCTGGTGCAGCTGGATGGGACCCCCAACAAGGGCAAGCTGGGGGCGAATGCGATTCTCGGCGTCAGTCTCGCAGCCGCCAAGGCCTCGGCCGTGGATCTGGGCCTGCCGCTGTACCGCTATCTGGGCGGAGTGCAGGCGCGAACCCTTCCGGTGCCCATGATGAACATTCTCAATGGGGGCAAGCACGCAATGGACGGCCCCGATCTGCAGGAGTTCATGGTCATGCCTGTCGGGGCACCTACCTTTGCCGAGGCGCTGCGATGGGGTGCAGAGACCTACCATGCCCTCAAGAAGGTCCTCAAAAAGAGGGGCTACTCGACCGGGGTGGGAGATGAAGGCGGTTTCGCGCCTTCTCTGAGGTCGAACGAGGAAGCGCTGGAAGTCATCCTCGCGGCCATTCAGGAAGCCGGCTATACCCCGGGCGAGCAGGTCTTCGTCGCCCTCGATCCTGCTGCCACGGAGCTGTTCCACGATGGGAGGTACCACCTCAAGAAGGAGGGACGCTCCTTGACGGGGCCCGAGATGGTGGAGTTCTATGCGGATTGGGTGAACAAGTACCCCATAATCTCCATTGAGGACGGCCTAGCCGAGGACGACTGGGACTCTTGGATCCTGATGAATCAGACGCTCGGGCACCGCATTCAGATTGTGGGCGATGACCTGCTCGTGACCAACGTGGAGCGCCTGCGCCAGGGGATTGAGCGGCATGCAGCCAACAGCATCCTGATCAAGCTGAATCAGATCGGCACGCTGAGCGAGACCCTGGCAGCGATCGAGATGGCCAAGCGGGCCAACTGGACCGCGGTGGTTTCGCATCGCTCGGGTGAGACAGAGGACACCACGATCGCCGACCTGGTCGTAGCCACCAACGCAGGCCAGATCAAGACGGGCGCGCCTTGTCGCAGCGACCGGGTCGCCAAGTTCAACCAGCTGCTGCGAATCGAGGAAGAGCTGGGCGATACGGCCCAGTATGCCGGCTGGAGCGCTTTCTACAACCTGCGCCGCTAGTACCGCAGCGCCCGCCCGCCTGCCTGGAGGGCTCTTCCTCTGCTATGTGGAGGGGGAGCCCTTCGCGTTGAGCCTCGGGCCCCAGGCCCAGGCAAGTGCACTCGCCAGGGCGAAGGCGGCAGCAGCCATCAGGAACGGCACGCGCAGCCCAGCGCCCGCTGCGACGGCGGCGCCGAGCATGGGGCCGATGGCGCTGGCGACCGAGGCGACGCTGGCGTCCATCCCGTACACTGCGCCGTGAAGCCCTGGAGGTGCAAGGTTCGCCAGGAGCGCACCGAACGCGGCGAGCATGCCGCTGATCACCAGCCCCAGGGCAACTTGGAGGGCCAGAAGCTGCCACGGGCTTGAGACGAAGTAGTGCGGCACGTAGCAGAGGGCAGCTCCGGCGAGGCAGAGGATGAGCACTTTCCGGTAGCCGGCCCGGTCACTGGCGCGACCGATCGTCAAGGCGCCCACAGCGCTGGCGCCAGCTGCGGCGCCCGAGACGAGCCCGGTGATGGAAGCCACTCGCCCAGAACCAGGGACCAGGCTCTGGATGAAAAGCGCCATCAGAGGTGCCAAGAGGCTTGTGGCCGTCCGCACCAGGAGCTCGATCCCGTACAAGGAGAGGAGAGGCCGGTGCCTGCCTATCTCCCGCAGACCGTCCCACAAGCCTGGGCCCTGCTGCCGGCGCCCGCCGCCTGGCTCCCGTTCTTCGGTGACAAAGCGCCAGACGGTGAGTCCTCCGACGAACAGCAGGGCACCTGTGATGTAGAAGGCCACCCGATACCCCCACGCGTCTGCCACAAATCCACCGATCAAGGGACCGATTGACGCGCCGACCCAGACAGCCATCTGGAGCAAGCCGAGTGCGTACCCAGACCGCTCGCGAGGCGTGGTGCTGGCAACCAGAGTTGTCGCCGCCGCAACGGTGCCGGTGAGGGCTCCTTGCAGTATCCGCAGCAGGAGCAGCTGTTGGACGTTGTGCACGAGCCCCATGGCGGAGAGCACAATCGCGCCGCCGAACATGGCCCGCTCGACCATGATCTTGCGACCGTAGCGGTCCGCCAAGGCACCCCAAATGGGTGAGAAGATGGCCATGGCAGCTGCCTGGGTGGCGATCAGCGCACCAGACCAGTACTCGACTGCCGCCAGGTCCTGAATACCCAGGTCCTGCACGTAGTAGGGGAGGAAGGGTCCAATGACAGAAAAGCCGGCAATCGCCACGAGCTCGGCGACGCCGATGACGTACAAGTTGCGTTTCCAGGTTTCCAAAGCAAGCCTCGACGTGAGCAATCTCCATCATAGCATCAGACCCATCACCCTACAACTGCGTCGGCAACCTGAACCACCGCACGCAGGCGACTGGATGAGCGTGCTCTGGCGGGCTCGAGCTGCCCGATTTGGGTCCCCTGCCGGCGTGTGATATACTTGCGTGCCATGGCATTTGGGCGGGTGTTGGGGCGTGACAGAAGATGAATCCAAGGCTGAGACCGGTGGAGGCAGTACCAATCCAGCACAGAGGACAGTCCATGCTGCTTCTGCGAGACCCCCTGCACCTGAGCCAGGCGCAGATGGCAATTCCGCGTCAGCTGGGACCGCTTCTGGCGCTGATGGATGGCTCCCGTGATGAGGGAGCGCTGGAGGCGGCCCTCCAGGTACGATCTGGGCTGCGACTTGCGGCGGGTCTGCTGGGTAGGCTCCTTGCCGACCTCGATGGCTCCCTTCTCCTTGACAACGAGCGCTCTGAGGCAGCCAAGGCAGAGGCGCAGCGTGCCTACCGCGAGGCGCCGTGCCGCCCGATGACAATGGCGGGAGAGGGGTACCCGGCGAGCGGCGACGAGGCGACGGCGCTTCTTCAGTCGATGATGGATGCCCTGCCCGAACAGCCGGCACCAGAGGAAGACGGGCGGATCAGAGGCCTCGTTAGCCCCCACATCGACTATGCCAGGGGCGGTCCAGTCTACGCCGAGGTCTGGCGAGCCGCTGCCGAAGCGGTCAGAGACGCTGAACTCGTCGTGCTGCTGGGCACCGATCATTTCGGGGGCGAGGGACGCCTCACCCTGACCCGCCAGTCCTATGCCACGCCGTGGGGCGTCTTGCCGACTGAGGTGGGATTGGTGGATAGGGTGGCCGAGGCCATCGGCCCAGAGGAAGCCTTCGCAGAGGAGCTGCACCACCGGCACGAGCACTCGCTCGAGCTTGCCGCCGTGTGGCTACACCACATGCGGCAGGGCAAGGACGTGGGCGTTGTCCCTGTCTTGTGTGGAAGCTTCTCAGCTTTCGTCATCGGTAACGAGGACCCGGCCGCGCACGAGCCCTTTGTGCGCGCCCTGGACATCCTGATGGAAGCGGTCTCCTCGCGCCCAAGCCTGGTCGTGGCCGCTGCGGACTTGGCGCATATGGGACCCGCTTTCGGCGACCCAATTGGCCTTGATCCGATTGGGCGGGCCCAGCTGCGTGGGGCTGACGCGCGCCTGCTGTCCTCTGTGACCTCGGGTGATGCGCAGGGCTTCTTGGAGCAGCTCAAGGCCGAGCGCGACCGGCGGCACGTCTGCGGTCTGCCGCCGATCTACCTCGCTCTTAAGCTGTTGGGGGAGGTGCGGGGCGAGTCAGCCGGCTATGCCCTGTGCCCAGCCGATCCAGAAGGCATGTCGTACGTCTCGATTGCCGGGATGGTCCTACGATAGGCCGGCTGGGCAAAGGAAGCAGCGGCATCTGCTCCGGCAAGAAGAGATCGCGTCCGTGGTGTGCCCGATCGCGTCGCAACGGCAGATTTGGTTGGGATCGGGAGTCAGGCTATGATGCGTGGCTGTAGCCCTGGCATGGGAGTCGAGCCCCTGCGCAAGGCTGTCGATCGGCGAAAGGAGAATGGCGGATGGCACCATCTTCGTGTTGTGTCTGTGGTCAGGCCGTCGGAAGCGATGCCCCTCGGCTTGGGGGCCGAGCCTACTGCGAACGGCACTTCTTGAAAGTCGCGCGACGCCGGGGCAGTGTTGCGCGCGCCAGCTTGCTCACTCTCTTGGCACTGGTGCTGTTCGCCGGGTTAGTGGCGGTACTTGCCCGCTTCGCCAAGCCTGTTCCCGAGGGCAGCGCTCTTGTTCTGGTGAGCCTTGTGTTGGCGCTAGTGCCTGCCGCCCTGTGGCTGTTGTTCTTCTACCTGCAGGACACGCTGGAGCCTGAGCCCAAGGCGTTTGTGTTTGGTGTGTTTGTCTTGGGCGGCCTCCTGGCGTCCGCGGTTGCCATCCCGTTGCTTCGCGACCTATTCCAAGTGCAGGAGTGGCTTGGGAGCAGCTTCTGGGCCAACCTCCTGGGCTCTGTGCTCGTGGTTGGCTTCGTACAGGAGTTCTTGAAGTACGCTGCTGTTCGCTACAGTGTGTATCTCCTACCTGAGTTTGATGAGCGAATGGACGGTATCCTGTACGGAACAGCTGCGGGACTTGGTTTCGCTACCATGCTCAACATCCTCTACGTGGTGGAGAGTGGAGGCGTGGACCTGGGGATGGGCGTCGTGCGGATCGTGGTGACTGCGCTTGCCCAGGCGAGCTTCTCCGGCATCACCGGCTACTTTCTGGCGCGCGCCAAGTTCGAGGAGGAGCGTGTGTGGTGGCTGCCCCTGGGCCTCACTTTGGCCGCGGTGCTCAATGGCCTTTTCTCAGTTGTGCGGGGAAGCATCACCCGTTCGGGCTCAGTTCTAAGTCAGAGGACTGCAAGTCCCTGGCTGGGCCTGGTATTGGCAGGTGTGGTCGCAGTTGTTACGCTCGGCGCCCTGCTCTACCTGGTGCGACGGGCGAACGAGCGGACCATGGCCGGCGGCGAGGGCGTGTAGGATGGGAGGCGATACGATGACCAAGCATGCGGCATTGCGCGGGCGTAGCGACCGTTGGTCGGATTGGGCCGTCCTGGTAGTGCTCGCCGTCGCACTCCTTCTCGGCTGGGGAGTCATGGTCTGCACCCAGAGACAGCGTGAGAGCTACACCGACCCTCTCACCGGTCTCTCCGTTTCTTACCCCAAGGGGTGGCTCCTCAAGGCGGAGGAAGGGCTCGCCTTTCAGGCGCTTGACCCAGGCAGTAATGGCTTCAAGACGACGTACCAGACTAGGTCGCTGACAATCTCGGCCTCCGAGCCCCTTACCTCGAGCCTGGCGGTGGCCCTCAGCGATGCATCGCTGTCGCGAGCCCAGGAGGGAACGGCATTCCGAATGCTCGATCTCGGGGAGGGTGAAGTCGTGCATGGGGTGCCGACCATGGAGGCCGAGTATGTGTACGTTGTCGAGGGAAAGGACCTCTTCGTCCAGGCTCTGCCTTCGGTGGTCCGAGGACTCGACATCGCCCTCACGGTGGGGGACAGGGCTTTTCTGTTCAGCCTATTGGCAGAGGAGGATGAGTACAACCGTGCCATCCGCGACTTCCGCACGATCGTGGCGTCGGCGACCCGTGAGTGAGATGCAGCGTGTAACTCGCGCTGAGCGTTGAGTGGTCCGATCGGCTACGGCGTATCCTCTGTTGGTGCGTACGGACTGGAGAACTAGGATGAAGAGAGCTACTCGATGGTTGGTCGTTCCGATGGTGTTGGTCCTGCTCCTGGAAGGTCTCGCTCCAGTCAAGGCCCTGGACAAGCAGACTCGCCTTGACATCTTGTCTTCGGTCGTGCAGATCTCGCTGGTGAAAATCAGCGGGGGCAGTGTCTACTTCCTGCCATGGGGTTCGGGCACCATCATCTCACCTGACGGGCTGATCCTGACGAACTGCCATGTCGCAGATCCCCTGCGCTATGGGCTGTCGCCCGACGAAGTTCCGGACTATGATGCGCTGGGCATCGGATTGACCGTCAAATCCGATCGGCCGCCGCAGCTCTCCTATCTGGCGGACGTTCTGCAGGCAGACCCCAATCTGGACCTTGCGGTCATCCGGGTGGCAAAGAAGACCGATCAGACTCCGATCGCGCCCGAGGATCTCAATATGCCGTACGTGGAGGTGGGTGACTCGGACGAGATCGAGGTGGGCGACGACCTGAACGTGTTTGGCTACCCTGGGATCGGCGGGGACACCGTTACCTTCACTCGGGGTGTGGTCAGCGGCTTCACGCTGGATGCAGGGATCAGTGGGCGCGCCTGGATCAAGACGGACGCCAGCATCTCCGGGGGCAACAGCGGTGGCACAGGTGTCGACGAGCAAGGGGTTCTGATTGGTGTGCCGACCCGGGCCGGCGTGGGAGGCGACACTGATCCGGTTGACTGCCGCCCGGTGAAGGACACCAATGGCGATGGGTACATAGACGGCAATGATGACTGTGTCTCTATCGGCGGGTTCATCAATGCCCTGCGCCCGGTCAACCTGGCCAAGCCTCTCATCGAGGCAGCCAGGCTGGGACTGCCTGACACGGGCCGGCAAAGCTCGTCGCAATCAGGGACGACTCCGGGAAGAAGCCAGCTGGGTGGCCTCTTCTTCTCGTCGGGCGTCAACGAGTTCAACCAGCCGACTCAGGTCGTGACAAGCCTGCCATCCGGGGTGCGCAGCATGTACCTCTTCTTCGACTATGCGGGAATGAGCGCGAGCCGGTTGTTTGAGATGAAGGTCTCGATCGACGGGGTCGAGCAGCCCGGGTGGGCCCTCCCCAGCGCTCCGTGGGCGGGGAATGAGCAGGGAATGTGGTGGATCGGCTGGAGTGATGCCTCTTTTCCCGATGGCGCATACAAGCTGACGCTGTACGTGGATGGCGATGAGCTGGCACATGCCCAGATCGCAGTTGGCGGCCGTGCCCAGGCAGGGCCGGCGTTCTCGAACCTTCTTCTTGGCCTCGAGGCGAACGCCCAGGGCATGGTTGGGGAGCCTGCGGTCCTGTTCCCGGCCGGTGGCACCAAGATCATGGCCTTCTTTGACTATGCCAACATGGCAACCGGGACGAACTGGGGCCGGACCTGGCTAGTCGACGGAGAAGTCACCGCGACCAAGGACGAGCCGTGGAGCTCGGCCAAGTCGGGCAGCATGAGCCTGACACTGACCAACCAATCGGGCTTTGAGCCTGGGGCCTACCGACTCCTCCTGCAGATTGACGGCGAGCTGGCAGCCCTGTCCAACTTCTGGGTGACGGGCGCAGGGGGCAGTGGAGCATCCTTCGGTCCTGTGAGCTTTGCTTCGGGGATAGACTCACGAGGCAGGCCCGTTGGGGGGGCGAAGGCCTTTGGCAGCGGCCTGGAGGAGCTGCACGCTTTCTCGACTTACGCCGGGATGGAAGACGGCATGGACGTAACGGTGAACTGGTACATCGACGACGAGAAGGTCGTCGAGTGGCCGTACACGTGGGAGCTTGGCCAGTCTGGGACCTGGCACGACTACCTGTACTCGGACAGCGGCTTGTTGCCTGACGGGACCTACGCGGTCGAGCTCCTGGTTCAGGGTCAGGCCCTGCAGCGGGGAAGCACTGTAGTCGGCTCGGGCTCGACCGGAAGCTCCAGCGGGGGATCCTCTGTGGAGGGTGTTCGACTCGAGGGCAAGATACTGGACCTCGAGACGAATCGAGCGATCCCCGGAGCCCTGTTCATCGTCTTGAAGCCAGGCATTGCGCTCGAGGCGTTTTCGTGGACGGACGACGAGGTCTACACCATGGCCGAAGCCGACCAGCAGGGCTTCTTCAGCCTTCCGGACCAGCTGGAACGAGGTGAATGTTACGCGATGCTTATTGGCGCAGAAGGATTCTGGACATACGGAGAGGAGGACGTCTGTATGGAACAGGACACGCAGTCTCCTCTCAACCTGACGGTAAAACTGGAGAGGCAATAGGTGATCCCGACACGGGAAGAAGCTTGGCGACTGATCACGGAGCACACCTCAAGCCAGAGCCTGCTGCACCACATGCTCGCCGTCGAAGCTGCGATGCGCGCCTATGCGGCCAAGTGGGGTGAGGACCAGGACTACTGGGGCCTGGTCGGGTTGGTGCACGATGTGGACTATGAGGAACACCCGGAGCTCTCCCCGGAGGGACATCCTTGCGTGGGGGCGCGTCTACTTCGGGACCTGGGATGGCCAGACGACATTGTCCGTGCGGTCCTGGCGCACGGGGGCGAGCACACTGGGGTCCGGCCGGAGTCCAGGATGGAGAAGACGTTGGTTGCGGCCGACGAGCTTACTGGCTTCTTGGCGGCCGTGGCCTTGGTTCGCCCGACGAAGGACATCCGTGACGTCAGAGAGGTGAGCTCCGTGCGGAAAAAGTGGAAGGACCGGGCCTTTGCCGCGGCCGTGAGCCGGTCAGAGATTGAGCATGCCTGCGAGGCGTTGGATGTCGATCTCTGGACTGAGCATGTACCAACCGTGTTGGGAGCGATGCAGGCGATCGCCGCCGAGCTCGGGCTGGCAGGTCAGGCCGACGAGCCGCGAGAGTGAGCGGCTAGCGCTCCGTTTTGAGCCAGAGGCGATGGCCATCGCTGACGAACTCCAGTGTGCCCTGGAGATCGGTGCGGAGCAACAAGAGGTCCCGGACACCCGCAAGGCGCAGTAGCGTCTCAGGTGACGGATGCCCGCTTCGGTTGTCTGCGCCTACAGATATTGCGGCAATCCTCGGGTTCACCGCTCTCAGGAACTCCTCTGTCGTGGATCCTCCGCTTCCGTGGTGGGCCACTTTCAGCACGTCGGCCCGAAGCAAGGGGGCGCTAAGGATCAGGGCGCGCTCAGCCTCTGCCTCGATGTCGCCGGCCAGCAGGAAGCTGCTGGTGCCATGGTGCAGCAACAGCACGATGGAGCTGTTGTTGGAGGCTGAGGTGCCAGAGAAGTCGTGCCCGCTGCGCGGGTTGATGACCTCAAGAGAGATGCCTTCGTCCAGGCTGATGTGATCGCCAGCCACAGTCACGTGACGCTCGATTTGCCGGTCCTGAAGTCCCCGGAGACATTCCTGCAACAGCGGGTTGCCCTCCTCTGTCCCGTTGTCAAGCCACCCGCCGACGTCATAGCGATCCAGTAGCGGCACGATGCCTGCGATGTGGTCGTTGTCCGCGTGCGTTGCGACGACCAGATCCAGGGAGTGGTCCCAGAAGGGCATCGCCTTGCCCAAAGCCGCGAAGAGGGAGTTCGGGCTAGGCCCGCCGTCGACGAGGACTTGGGTTCCGTTCGGGGTCGTTATCAGGATTGCGTCGCCTTGCCCAACGTCCAGGATGTGAACGTGCAGCCGACGGTCGGGCAAATAGCCGATGGTCAGGCCGAGCATCAGCACTGCGAGGGCCGCGATGAGCGGTCCCCGGTGGCCAGGCCTGGTTGCAGTGAGCGCTCTGATCAGAGGGCGAAAGCCGCCGAGCTCCCGGGCCAGGGCCAAGAGCAGGAGTGTCCCAAAGATGCCTGCGCCCAGCCATCTTGCACCGTCATCGGAGAGTGGGATCGAGGCTGAGGGCCAGCTGGACAGCCAGTGCACGGTGACGCGTGTGTACCACAGCAGGAGCCAAGGCACCCACGCGATCACGCGTGCCGCAGGCAAGAGCCACGGGCACAGGCCCACGAGTGCAGCGGCACAGCCCCATGCCATAATGAGCGGCTGGGCCGGTGAGATGAGGATGTTGGCTAGCGGTCCCACAAGAGACAGCCGCCCGAAAGAGGTGGCTACCAGAGGAAGTACCATGATCTGGGGTGCGAGCGTGACCGAGGCCATCTCGCCAAGCACACGGAACGCCTGCCTGAGTCGAGGCCGGGTCACCCGCTCCCAGCAGTGCGTGTTCAAGAGGCGCTCCAAGGGAGCGGTCAGAAAGACCAACCCTGTCGTTGCGAGGAAGCTGAGCTGGAACGACGTTTGCCAGAGCGACCACGGGGCTAGAATGGTGATGAAGAGCGCCGCGGCACAGAGCGAGACGTACGTGGTGGTGCCACGCCCGAGCTGGCGTCCGGTCAGGTAGAGGCCGACCATGATCCCCGCGCGCAGGACGGGCATCTCGGCGCCGACCAGGAGGATGTAGATGCTCAGGCCTGCCATCGTCAACCAGTAGCCGGTACGCCTGCCCAGTGCCCGGCCAAGAGCCCGCGAGAGCAGTGCAGTCACGATGACGACGTTGGCGCCGGAGATCACCAGCACGTGGCTTGTCGCGGTCACGTTGAACTCCTCGTAGAGGTCTGCTGGAATCTCGGCCCGGATGCCGAGGACAATGCCCTGCAGCAGCGCGCCCTCAGGTGACCTCATCAGCCGAGCTATGGAGAGCCGAAGGTGGTCCCGTGCAGCGTGAAGCAGGGCCCAGAAGCGGCTTGCCTGCCCTTGGCCGAGTCGCTCCATCCGCGCCCACTCAAAGACCGAGTGCACTCCCCTGTGTGCGAGATACTCGCGGTACGCAAAGCCCGGAAGATCTGAAGGTGTGGTGAGAAGGCCAACAACGCGAACGCGATCGCCATACCGATACTCCGGGAACAGGGGGACACGGGCAAGCGCGGTACCGCGCACTGCGTGCACCTGGCCTTCGTGCTCGATGTGGGTCACGTCGATCTGGACCTGGCTCCAGGTGTCTCTCCGGTCCGGGTAGCCGGAGATGACTCCTTCAGCAGACACCCAGCCGACATCGTTGTAATACGCGACCTCGTCAGGGCTCTGCTGGCCCGGTTGGGCGCACTGGTAGCGAAGAGCGGCGAGGAGCAGGGCAGAGGCACATGCCCCGCTCCGCAGGAGGGCCCTGTCTCTGTACCACAGCACCATTGCCCCGAGCGGCAGGAGGAGGAGCAGCGCAACGGCCTCAGGCCGCACGCCGCAGGGAACCAACCAGAGATGCGCTGCCAATAGGCCCGCCACCCAGGCAATCGTCACCAGCACCAAAGGCGGCACCGCCGTACCTCTCGGACAGTCTTGGCCGATTGTACACCTGCCCGCGGCCACGGTCAAGGCTGCCCGCACTGGCAAGGAAGTTGCCGGTAGGTGCGGGCGGGCACAGGCGAACAGTGGTGGTTGCCCATTTGCCGCGATCGGTGTAAAATGGCCTCATCTTGGACGAACCAGTCTCGGCGTGCAGAGATCCAGGACGCAGCCGCGCTGCTGTGCAGAGGGGCAGCGTGAGGTGGCGCGGGGATTCTGTGCCCAAACCCCCACGGATCCACCGTTCACACACGGCCGGCCAGAGCCGGCCCATTCTCAATACCAGGAAGTCAGAAGGAGGGCTCTATGTTCTCTGAAAGCGATCTCAAGGAGCTGGTCTCATTTCGCAGTGAGCAGGCGCCGGTGCTGAGCGTCTACCTCAATGCGGATCCGACCCAGCAGGCGTCTGACCAGCGGAAGCTAGTCCTTCGCTCACTACTCAGGAGCGTCGCGGATCAGGCTGCCCAGGCGGATGTGCAGGCGGTGGAACGCTACTTTGACTTTGAGCATCCCTGGCAGGGAAAGGGGGTTGCGGTGTTCTCATGCCAGGCGGGGGGCTTCTGGCGCGCATACCCCCTGGCTGTGCCGGTGGAGAATCAGACCTATGTTTCTCACCGGCCCTACATCAAGCCACTGACTGATGTGCTCGACGCCTATGGACGATACGGCGTGATCTTGGCGGACCGTGAGGGCGCCAGAATGTTCCTCTTCAATGTTGGAGAGCTCGTGGAGGCCACCGGCACGTTTGGGGAGCAGGTTCGGCGGATAAAGCATGGTGGGGCATCGGGCGTGACCGGGATGCGCGGCGGTGTGGCGGCGCGCCTTGCGCGGCGTGAAGAGGCTGCGGTCCAGCGCAACCTGAGAGAGATCGCCGAGGTCTCTGAGGAGTTCTTCGCTGCACATGGATGCACTCGCCTGATCCTGGCGGGCAGCGACTCGAACGTTGCGCAGCTCCGAGACCTGCTACCCAGGTCGCTGCATCAGAAGGTCATCGGATCTTTTACCAGCGACATTGGGGCGTCAGTATCCGAGGTGCAGTCCAAGTCGATGGACCTGATCGAGGAGCTCGCTACCAAGAGGGAGGCGGACCTGGTCGATCAGATGGTGGCCGCGTGGAAGCGTGGCTCAGGTGCCTCCGTAGCGCTGTCCGATACGCTGGCAGCCGTCCAGGAGCACCGTGCCGGCCTGCTGCTTGTGGCCGCCGGTTTTGAGGCAGCCGGCTTTCGTTGCCAGAACTGCCGGTACCTAATGCTGGCCGAGCGCCCAGAGTGCCCCCTGTGTGGAGGGCGAGTAGAGCCCGTGGAAGACGTGGTGGACTCTGTCGTGCACCGGGCCCTGGAGCAGGGAGTGGAGGTCGAGATCGTGCGGGGCAGCCAGACTCTGGAGAAGGCCGGGTCCATCGGCGCGCTGCTCCGCTACTAGAGGCGTACCTAGTCAGGAGATCGGGCCGGGCGTGGCCAGTCGCGCCCGGCTTTTGTCGCCCGCAGCGCAGGCTGCATACTACAGCAGCTGATCTGCCATCATTGCGGCGAAAGTCAGAGCCAGATAGAGGCTGGAGAGCTTGAACATCAGCCAGGCATTGCGCGCGGTCGGGCGGAACAAGAGGTAGAGGTGGCCCGCCAGCGAGATAGCGGCCCCGAGCATCGCCAGGGAGAAGTACACCGCACCGAACTTGGCAACCCAGCCCAATAGGATAGACTCGCCAGTCATGAGGACCACGCTGGCGACGATCAGATTGACCGCCAGTCGAAGGTTGGTGACGACGGGAAGCATGGGCACGTTAGCGCGAGCGTAATCGTCGCGGTAGCGAATCGCGAGGTTCCAGATGTGGTTGGGCGTCCATGTGATGACCAAAAGGCTGATGAGCACCGGGGTCCAGGTGAGGCTGCCTTGGACGACAGTCCATCCGAAGAGGACGGGCATGCCTCCGCTCAGCGAGCCAAGAAGGATGTTGATGCAGGAGCGCCGCTTGGCCCAGAGGCTGTAGATAACCACGTTGTCGAACAGTCCCAAGAACATCCAGAGAGCCGCGAGCGGGCTGAACAAAAAGGACAGGGCCATGGACACGCCGGCGAGGAAAACGCCCCAGGCCAGCGCTTTCTCGGGAGGATGTATGCGCCTGCCGGGCAGCGGCCTAGCGCGCGTGCGCTCCATCAGAGCATCGATGTCGCGATCGATGTAGCAGGTGAGGGTGTCTGCAGCGGCACATCCTGCGGCGATGGCGATGAGGGCCAGCGCCCATCTGCCGACCGACAGGGTGCCAACTCCGCCTGCGACCACCATCGCTCCGATGCAGGTGAAGACAAGGAGAGCCACGGTGCTGGGCTTGGTCACCTCGACATAACTTCGTACCCTTGGCAGCCAGCGGGGCTGGGCCTGATCTGTCTGTCGTGCGCCTGGCTCTGCTTTGTCGGTCATGGTTGAGTCCTGAACTCTTGTCCAGAAGCGCCATGGGAGATCTACTCCAGGACGCATCTGTCCGGCACTCACGAAAGGACGGGCGCTTGCGTGCCAGCGAGTATAGCTCACGTGCGTCGCGCTGTCATTTTTTCCACGGGGGTTGACAGGCTCTCCCGCTCTGGTATAATCACTCGGAGGACAAGGGTTCGGGAGGGAATAGATGGCTAAGACTCGGATTGGCGGTATCATGCAGAACGGTCATCTGGCGCTGCTGAATGTCACGGCCGTGCCCGACCGCCCGGGCATTGCGGCATCGATCCTGAGCCAGTTTGGGGCCCGGGGTGTCAACGTCCAATTCATCGTGCAGTGTATCGATCAGGCCCAACACGATCAGGTGGCCTTGTGTATCGACAGAGACGATCTACCAACTGCGCTGGAGATTGTGCGGCGGATAGCACCTGCGATCGATGCCGGCCGAGTGGAGGCCATTGGGGAGGTCGCGATTGTGTCGATCTTTGGGCCCGATTTCCGAGAGCGTCCCGGCATCGCCGGGACCATGTTCGATGCCCTTGCTGCCGGCCAGATCAATATCCTCGCCATCAGCACGTCCATCTCCACGGTCTCTTGTGTGGTGAGCTCGGCACAGCTCGAGCCGGCCCTGAGAGCGCTGCGGGAGACCTTCGATTTGCCCTAGTCGCAGTGACGAGATAGGACTCAAGTACGAGGCTGCCCGACGCAGACAGGCCGCCGGAAATGGGCAGCCGGGCCGCGCATCCATCCGGCTCAGCGCCTGGCGAAGCCTTTTTCCAGCTGCTCGACGGAGAAGTGAAGCAGGGTAGGGCGTCCATGGGGGCAGGTGTGGGGCAACTCACACAGCTCAAGCTGGCGGACAAGCTTCTGCATCTCCTCCGGGGCCAACACCATGCCCGCTTTCACCGCGCTGCGTTTGCAGATGGCCGCTATGAGCCTTTGCTCCGCACTCAGGGCGATGGGATCGGAACCCACTCGCAGGATTTCCAGGATGTCGACCACGGCTGCCCGCAGGTCAGATGTACCGAGAACGGGCGGCACAGCGCGCAGCAGATAGGCTGTTCCCCCGAAAGGCTCAATGGCGAAGCCGAGCTCGTTCAGGGCCCTCAGGTGCTGTGACAACATGCCTGACAGGAGTGGATCGAGCTCCAGGACGAGAGGGTCAAGGAGCGCCTGCGAGGTCACCGCGTGCTGCCGGTGGTCAGCGGACATTTTCTCGTACAGAACTCGCTCGTGCGCAGCATGCTGATCTATCAGGTATAGACCCTGAGGGCCCTCCGCGACAATGTAGGTCTGCCCAACCTGCCCGACCACGCGCAGCAGGGGTAGGCGGACGGGACCGCAAGGCTGGAGCTGCTCCCCCTCATCCGCAGTGCGATAGAGCTCCATCGCAATCTGGGTGGCCGGTGTTGCGCCAAGGACAGCCTCCTCGCCCGCCTGCTGTCCATCCCACCCCGAGCCGGGCCACGATCGAGGGGCGTAGCCTGGCGCCTGCACAGGGGCGTGCGAGGTCACAGCCGCGCGGACGGCTCTCTGGAGGGTGGCGAAGACCCTCTGCCCATCCCGAAACCGCACTTCGCGCTTGGTTGGGTGAACGTTGACATCTACCTCAGCAGGATCGATGGCAAGGAACAGGAAGGCAACCGGAAAGCGGCCGACCGGGAGGAGGGCATGGTAGGCCTGGACTACCGCGTGAGCCAGGGAGCGATCCTGGACCCAGCGACGGTTGACAAAGAGAACGATGTAGCTCCGGTTGGCGCGGTGCAGGGAGGGGAGTCCGACGTAGCCGGTGACTCTTGTGCCGGGTGCATCTGGTGGTTCGACATCGACCAGCTGTTCGACCGTGTCGAGGTCATGGACGGCCAGCAGCACGTCACGCACTTGGCCGTTGCCCGGCGACTGGAAGGTCGTCCTGCCGTCTGCAGTCAGTCCGAACTGGATCTCAGGATAGGCGAGAGAGTAATGGGTGACGATTGTGTAGATATGGCCCGTCTCGGTCTCGGGCTGCCGCAGGAACTTGGCCCGGGCCGGGATCCGGCGGAAGAGATGCTCAACGGTCACCACTGTACCGACCGGGCAGCCGTGCCCTTCATGGTGAGTGACCTGCCCACCGTCTACCCTGAGGAGCAAACCGACGTCCTGATCGCGAGGGCGGGTGAGCAGAGTCACCTCGCTGACCGCGGCGATACTGGCGAGAGCCTCCCCGCGGAAGCCAAGGGTGGCGATGCGGTCCAGGTCGCCGACGTCGTCCAGCTTGCTGGTCGCATGGCGCGCAAACGCCAGTGGCACCTCTGCCGACGGAATGCCGCAGCCGTTGTCGGTAACGCGGATCAGCCTCCGGCCGCCCTCGCGGATTTCCACGCGGATCTGGCTAGCCCCTGCATCAACGCTGTTCTCGATCAGCTCTTTGACCACGGAGGCGGGGCGCTCCACGACCTCTCCGGCAGCGATCTTTCCGGCGACTTCGGCGGTCAGCAAGTGAATTGGCATGCGTTTCCTCTTGTGGAAGGTCGATCGGACCTGACCTCGCAGTGTGTGCCAGGGCAGTTCTTTGCTCGGGCCCTGAGGGCCTGCCCGCAGATTCTAGCATAGGACGAAGCTTGGGCCAAGTTCTGCGCGGGGCGGTCTTGCTGTTGACAAATCGCGCAGACCGGCTAAAATCACCCACGCCAACCGAGACACCTTCGGGGCAGGGTGAGGGACACCAAATCCCGACCGGCGGTATGGCCATCACGCAGGTGGCCGAGCCCGCTAGCCTGGAGATCCGGGCAGATCCGGTGCAAAGCCGGAGCCGACGGTAAAGTCCGGATAGGAGAAGGTGGTTGGCGTGGCCCGAAGCCTGTGTCGGTGGGACGGGTCACTGCGGGAGGGGTCTACAAGACCCGCCAGCCCCGAGGGTGCATGCCCCGAGGGGCTTTTTTTCTGTGGGCAACGAAGAGAACTGGCAGGCTACACCATCCGATAAAGCACAAGGAGGCGGGCCCAAGGGTCCGCCGCAGCAGGTCCTGTGCAGTGAGCACGACTCGCGGGCCACGCGGGAGCGCAGACGGTCAGCGGGCTGGGTGACGCAACGGCTGGAGATCCTGCTGGTTCCGATTGCCATGGTCGCTCTCACCGGTGTTTGGTGGATCATCGTCAGGGTGAGGGATTATCCTGTCTTCCTGCTTCCTGCTCCCGGGCAGGTGTGGGACCGCTTCGTTGCAGCTGCCTCGGACGGCACCTTGTGGCTTCACACCTCGGTCACCCTGGTCGAGATCCTGGCAGGCCTTGCTCTCGGGCTGACAAGTGCAACCCTACTCGGATACCTGCTGGCCAAGGCGCCACTGATCGAGCGCTTTCTGAGCCCCTACATCGTCGCCAGCCAATCGGTCCCCATCGTGGCGCTCGCGCCGCTGCTGATCGTGTGGTTTGGCTTCGGGTTGCTGTCCAAGGTCTTGGTGTGTGCGCTGACCATATTCTTCCCTGTCCTCATCAATACAGTGGTTGGTTTGAGGTCGGTTCCGCCAGACTTGCGCGACCTCATGCGGACTCTTGAGGCGAGCCCGTGGCAGGTGTTCCGCTACCTGGAGATGCCTGCGGCGCTGCCCGTCCTCCTGGCCGGCCTGAAAGTGGGGGCAACCCTCTCGGTGATTGGGGCAGTGGTCGGCGAGTTTGCCCAGTCTGACCGTGGGCTGGGATTCCTGGTAAACCTGGCCAACCGGGGCCTGTATGACACGCCACTCATGTTTGTGGCGCTTTTTGTTCTCATGACCATTGCCCTGGCCCTGTACGGCATGGTGTCGGCTGTGGAGGCCCTCATGCTAAAGTGGAATCGGGGAAGATAGCGACCGGATTGCCGGCGCCCTGCGGGAGACCGGAACTCTAGATACGGAGGATTCGTTGAACAAGGTACTTCTCCCACTGTCTCTTCTTGTCCTTCTGCTTTCGTCCGGACTCATAGGGGGATGTGCGCCAGGAGGAGGACAGCCCGCTGACCAGACGGTGACGCTGGCCATGGGCTACGTCCCCAACGTGCAGTTCGCCCCTTTCTATGTGGCTGTGGAGATGGGGTACTTTGCCGAGGAGGGGATCCAGGTCGAGTTTGACTACGGCTGGGAGACCGACCTGCTGAAGCTCGTGGGCAGCGATGACTTGCACTTTGCGATCGCCAGCGGAGATCAGGTGATCCTGGCGCGGAGCCAAGGACTGCCCGTGGTGTACGTCATGAACTGGTACCGCCGGTTTCCCGTGACGGTCGTTTCTTTGGCTGAGACGGGGATTGAGAAGCCGTCCGACCTTGCGGGCCGCAGAGTTGGGACTCCGGCCATCTACGGGGCAAGCTACATCGGCTGGAGGGCCCTGCTGGATGCTTCGGGGCTCGAGGAGACCGACGTCAGCCTGGTGTCGATCGGCTATACGCAGGTGGCTGCGCTCACCGAAGCGCAGGTGGATGCATCCATCTGCTATGCCATGAACGAGCAGGTACAGCTGGAGGAGGAAGGCGTCGACCTGAACGTCCTGTACGTCTCTGACGTCGCCAACCTAGTGTCGAACGGGCTGATTACGAACGAGAAGACCATTCGCGAGGACCCTACACTGGTCCAGGGAATGACGCGCGCTGCACTGCGCGGGCTGTCGTTCACTCTCGACCACCCTGACGAGGCGTTTGAGATCACTGCGAATCAGGTGCCAGAGGTGCGTGCCGACGCACAGAAAGAGGCCGTCAGCCGCGCCATCTTGGCACGGTCGATTGAGTTCTGGTCTGCAGACGCCGGGGAGCTCGGACTATCGGCGCGCGAAGAGTGGCAGCTGTCGCTTGAGGTCATGCGCAAAATGGGCCTGGTAGGGGCCGGGGCGGGCATCGAATCGATGTACACCAACCGGTTCGTCGCCGGCGCGGAGGAGTAGAGCGGAGGTGGCGCTGGAAGCGACCGGGATATGCAAGACCTTCTCTGGGGCGCAAGGGGAGCTGAAGGCCCTGGAGGACATCGACATTCGGGTGAGCAAAGGGGAGTTTGTGGCTGTCGTGGGCCCGTCTGGCTGTGGCAAGAGCACGCTTCTGCGAATCCTGGGAGGCCTGGTGGCGCCCACTCATGGCACAGTCAAGCTCGATGGGCGCCCCCTGTTGTCCCCCCAGCGCAGGGTCAGCTATGTGTTCCAGTCGGTTAGCCTGCTGCCGTGGCGCACGGTGCTTCGAAACGTAACCCTTCCCCTGGAAGTTGCGGGTATCCACGGCGACCGGTGCGCGGTCCGGGCGCACGAGATGCTGTCGTTGGTCGGGTTGGACGGTTTTGAGAGGGCATTGCCGCATGAGCTGTCAGGCGGAATGGCTCAGCGGGTGGCGATCGCCCGTGCGCTGGTGGCCGACCCCGAGGTGCTGCTGCTCGACGAGCCCTTCGGTGCGCTGGATGCGCTGAGCAGAGAGCAGATGAACATCGAGCTGATGCGCATTTGGCAGGCCCGGAAGGTGACCGCGGTCATGGTGACGCATGACCTGGACGAGGCCGTCTTCGTGGCGGATCAGGTCCTGGTCATGTCGCCGCGTCCGGGGCGGATCCGCGCCAAAGTGGTCGTCGACCTACCGCGGCCGCGCACGATTGAGGTGACCTATACCGAGTATTTCGGGGCGATGACGCGAAAGGTCCGTGAGGCACTTGGACTCCAGGCCGCCGGCTAGGTGGAAGAGGACTAGCCGACCTTGCCCGCGGCGAGGGTCGAATGTAGAATAGGCGCTGTAGCCTGGAGTGGAAACCAATACAAGCAGGAGATCCGCCATGAGGTTCGTGCGCTTCACCGAAGGGATGATACTCGGCGCGCTGGTCGGAGGTGGGCTGGTGCTCCTCCTTGCTCCGAGAAGCGGCACACAGACTCGATCACTCGTGCAGGATTGGCTGGGCGCAGTGTGGCAGGAAGGCCAGAGGGCGGCCGAGGCCAGACGCCTGGAACTGATGGCGCGGCTTGAGGAGCTGCAGTCCCCGGACCAGTGAGGCGCTGGGGTCCGAACCGGGCAGCGCTGGGCCAGGAAGTGCACCTAGACTGCACTATGTGATCGCGTTACGTGGGCGGAGCGGCCCTCACAGTGCTTCCAGCCGGGTAGCGACAAGGGGCACCAGCATCTCGTCTGCCGAGAGGCCCCCATGCTTTCCGAGCAGGGGCAAGCGCGGCCTGGTGCGTAGCAGGGCAGTTCGGCCACGCCCGAGAACGAGGAGCTCGCCAGAGCGGGAGTAGCTTTCATCGCAGGTCGGGCTGCCGAACAGGCCGGAGTCCATTGCAGCGGCGGATGACACGACCTCGAATCTTCCCGGGAAGCCCGTTGTGAGGTGCTCCCGAATCAGATCTGCCCTTCCCGGACGTGGGTGGAGGAAAGCGGCGCGCGACTCTCCGACGACAGGGACCAGCAGATGGCCGGACAGCACCGGATCGTCGTCAGCCCGAATGACCTGGTCGGGCGGAACGTTGAGCTGGCCGTGGTCGGCCGTGATGAGCAACGCAGTGCCTTCTCTCTCGGCGGGCGAAAGCCTGGCGAGGAATTCGTGTTCGAGCAGGTGACACATGGTCCGAAACTCGGCCTGCCAATAGTCACTGTCTGGGCCATAGCTGTGGCCGATTGTGTCTATGCCGCTCCAGTACGCCGAGACAAATGCCCTCTGGTCTGAGGTGTCGAGCAAGATGCGGCGCAGCAAAGTCCAGAAGTCGCTGGCGTGGGCATGGCCCCAATACTTGGCCATGCCACGGTAGAGCATCTGTGTGTAGCCTGAGCCCTCGAATTGGCGGGAGGCGAGGGCGGCAGTCTGGATACCTGACGCACCCAGGCAAGAGGCGAGAGTCGGAACCTTGATCAATGTCTCCGGCCTGAGGCCCCAGTCAAGCAACAGATCGCGGTGGCGTGACCAGATCGGGCACAAGAGGATCCCATTCGCCGCGGTGCCGACCTCGCGGAGATACATCTCCCATGCCAGCCAGCCGTGGGTCGCAGGGGCGACGCCGGTCTGCAGGCTCACCAAGGCGGCGGCTGTGGTGGACGGGAACACGGAGGTGAGTGGTATCAGGGAACCAGCGTCCGCCACTCGAGCGAGAGCCTCGCCGTCGCCGGCCGCGAGTCGACTACGGAGAAGAGGGTAGCCGAGTCCGTCCATGATCACAAGGACGACGCGGCGCAGGCCGGCCGCCCAGTCGTTCCATGTCTCGCGCGGGAGGGCCGGCAGCGCGCCGGGAAGGTCCACGCCCAGCAGCGCAGCGATGGTGGAGGCCAGATTGGCGATGGATAGTCCCTGATAGGCTGGTGCGACCCAGTCTTCGCCCTGAGGGACAGCTATCGGCAGCGATTGGGCTCTGAGCGTGTTCTCGATCTCGTCTGCGCGCATCGTCATGTCCCCGATGAGACGAGGGCCGGGTCATTCGACCCGGCCCTCGTGAGAGGTGCACTAGGCCAGGGACTTGCCCTTGTATTTGAGTAGGGCGTGAGCGGCCGCCAGACGTGCCACCGGAACGCGGAAGGGAGAGCAACTCACGTAATTCAGCCCGGCAATGTGACAGAACTCGATCGAGCGGGGCTCTCCGCCATGCTCTCCGCAGATACCGACCTCCAGCTCAGGCCGAGCTTGGCGTCCCTTGCGTACGGCCCACTTGACCAGCTCGCCAACGCCCTCCCAGTCGAGTACCTGGAAGGGATTCTCGGGCAGGACACTGTGCTCGACGTAGTGGAGCAGGAAGTTGCGCTCGGCATCATCGCGGCTGTAGCCGTAGGTCATCTGAGTGAGGTCGTTCGTGCCAAAGCTAAAGAACTCGGCATACTCGGCGATGCGGTCGGCTGTGACAGCCGCGCGTGGGATCTCGATCATGGTGCCGAACTTGTACTCGACCTCGATGCCCTTCTCCTCCATCACCTGCTTCGCGACGGGCACGAGCAGCTTGCTGGCAACTCGTAGCTCGTTGTGATGGCCGGTCAGAGGGATCATGATCTCGGGATGGACCTTGATGCTTTTGAGCGCGACGTTGCAGGCGGCCTCAAAGATTGCCCGCACCTGCATCTGGGTGATCTCGGGCATGGTAATCCCCAAGCGGATGCCGCGCAGGCCCATCATGGGGTTGGCTTCCTGAAGCCCCTCGACGGCCTGGAGCAGTTTTTCCTTTTCGGCTAGCGCGGCGTTCAGCTTGGCCGCCTTCTTCTCCTTGCCTTTCTTGGCAAGCCGCTTGGCCTTGAGCCTGAGCTCCAGCACTTCAGCCAGCAGCTCGTCCTTGCCGGGAAGGAACTCGTGGAGCGGCGGGTCGATCAGGCGGATAATGACGGGCAGGCCGTCCATCGCCTCGAAGAGACCCTCAAAGTCCGCTCGCTGGTAAGGCAGGAGCAGGTCCAGCTGTGCCTTGCGCTCATCCTGGGTATCCGCCAGAATCATGGCCTGCACGATCGGAAGCCGCTCCTGCTCAAAGAACATGTGCTCCGTCCGGCAGAGGCCGATTCCCATGGCGCCAAAGGTGCGGGCGCGCTGTGCGTCGCGCGGGTAGTCGGCGTTGGTCCAGACCTGGAGTCCGCGAGCAGGGAAGCCCTGGTAGCCCTGCGGCCAAACGCGGCCATCGCCCTGGGCGCAGAGCTCGTCCGCCCACTGTAGCAGAGTGTTGAGGTCCGCCTGCTCCTCGAACTTGGGCGTCTCGGTGGCGATCTGTCCGGCAAAGACCTCGCCAGTGGTGCCGTCGAGTGAAACCCACTCACCCTGCTTGACGACCTTGCCGCTCACTTCGAGCTGGCGCGTCTCCAGGTTGATCTGGATCGACTCGCAGCCGACGACGGCGGGTCTGCCGAATTGTCGAGCGACGACGGCCGCGTGGCTCGTGGCGCCCCCCCGACTGGTCACGATGCCTTTGGCGGCAATCATGCCGTGCACATCATCTGGCTTGGTCTCAGGCCGGATCATGATGACGGCCTTGCCGGCATTGCCCCACTCCTCCGCCAGATCGGCATCAAACGCAGCGATGCCTACCGCAGCACCAGGAGAGGCATTGACCCCGCTGCCGAGGTAAGTACCCTCGGCACGAGCCTGCTTCTTGGCGGCGGCGACGAACTGGGGGTGCAGAAGGGTATCGACATCCGCCGGCTTGATGCGGGCGAGGGCCTCTTCGCGGGTGATGAGCCCTTCATTGGCCATATCGACTGCAATGCGGATGGCGGCCTTGGAGGTACGCTTGCCGTTGCGGGTCTGTAGCATCCAGAGCCGGCCGTGCTCGATGGTGAACTCGGTATCCTGCATGTCGCGGTAGTGCTTTTCGAGGCGCCCGCAGATCTCGACGAATTGTGCATAGACCTGCGGCATCTCCCGGCCCAACTCCGCGATCCGCTTGGTGTTGCGGATGCCAGCGACGACGTCCTCCCCCTGGGCATTCATCAGGTAGTCGCCATACATTACGCGCTCACCGGTGGCGGGGTCGCGCGTGAAGGCGACTCCGGTTCCCGAGTCCCATCCCAGATTGCCAAAGACCATGGTCACGATGTTCACCGCAGTGCCCAGGTCGTCGGGAATCTTCTCGGCTCGGCGGTACGCGATGGCGCGGGCTCCATTCCATGACCGGAATACTGCCTCGGTTGCCAGGCGCAGCTGCTCAATGGGCTGCTGAGGAAAGTCCGTGCCGGTGTGCGTGCGGACGATTGCCTTGAACTCTGCGGTCAGGGCCTTCCAGTCTTCCGCGCCCAGCTCGGTATCGTCCTTCACGCCCACATGCGCTTTTCGCTCGGCGATTGCCTCCTCAAAAGGCTCGTCAGGGATATCCAGAACTACCGAGCCAAACATCTGCAGGAGGCGACGATAGGAGTTGTAGACGAAAGTCTCGTTGCCGCTCAGGCGGACCATGCCCTGCGCAGTCGCATCATTCAGGCCAATGTTCAGGACCGTGTCCATCATGCCCGGCATGGAGAACTTGGCACCGGACCGGCAAGAGACAAGAAGTGGGTTGTCGGCGTCTCCGAATGTCTTCCCCGTCGCTTCCTCTGTGGCCTTGAGGCCAGCCAGGATCTGGTCCCAGCAGCCCTCAGGAAACTTGTCTCCGGCCGCGACATATGCATTGCATGCCTCGGTGGTGACGATGAACCCAGGGGGGACCGGCACGCCGATGCGTGTCATTTCGGCCAGGTTGGCCCCCTTGCCGCCGAGAAGGCTGCGAACGCCATCCCAACTCCCGGTCAGCTTTTCAGCCTCCTCAACCTCGTGGAAAAGGTAAACCCACTTCTTGGACATCTGGTCAGAACCTCCTAATCGACTTGCCCGTCCCGCGGGACGGTTATGGGAATCCAGGCGCGTGACACCGCGCGCAATTATAGTCGCTTGGGGGGGATTGGCAAGAAGGCGCAGCCCACTGACGGCGGATTGCCGCGAAGGATCCAATCTCTAGAATGGATAGCCCTTTGCTCCCTGGCAGCCCTTGAGCGCCGAGATCTCGCCGCAGTGGGCGTTGATGTGCCAGATCACAAAGGTGTCGAGCGCGACCGCAACCGGAAAATCACCGATCGGTGTGTGGACGATCCGGTCAAGGTCTTCGGGTGCCTTGGACGCCAGCCAGGTATCGAGGTCGGCAGCCACGGCTCTGGCATAATCGTGCATGGCCGGGAGGTCGACGCGGATGGCGCGCATCCACTCGAGCCAGCCCTCACTGCCCTGCGGTTCGGGCACATCGACGCGCAGCACACGGGCACGCCAGCCCTCGCGCTCGTGAAGGCAGGGGCCGCCCTCGAACCAGCGGTAGACAACCTCGTCAGCGCCCGAGATGGTGTGCCAGTACATGGCCCCGATTGGGTTGGCGCAGCCGGGTGGCGCCCAGTCTGCCTGTGCCGGTGTCAGGTCGTCGGTGACCTGCTCCAGGATCTCGAATGCGCTCCTGACCGAGTGCTGTACTAGTTCCACCGTGTTCATCTGCTTCTCCTTTCTCTTGATCCGTCAAGTTCGGCGCACCAGCGCCGGTGCGCTGCAGCTCTATGCCCCAAAGAAGGCGACGGCGGCCCGCATCGTGTCTATGACGGCGACGCCGAAGGGACAGCGCTGCACGCACGCGCCGCATTCGGTGCAGGCCGACGCCCTGGCCGCAAGTGCGTTGTAGGCGTCGCGCAGGCCAACGCTGGGAGCTGCGCGTGCAGCATCCAGCAGCCTGTTGACCTCGGCGATGTCGATTGCCTCCGGGCAGGGGAGGCAGTGATTGCAGTAGACGCATTCGCCCTCGACAGTGCGGCCAAACGCAGTAAGTAGGCCCGAAAAGTCGCGCTCGGCGTCCCTGGCGCCCAGGACAGCTACGGCAGCTTCCACCTCTTCCTCGGTCCTAGTCCCCACGAGGGCCGTGGAGACGCCGGTCTGCGCCAATGTGTAGCTGAGGCACTGCGCTGGCGTGATAGAGCCCGGGAACCTGACCTTGTAAGACTCGCCTCCTGCCTGGTAGCTTGCCACGCGCTGGGTACCCCTGGCGGTGAGCAGGCGGCCGCCCCCATAGGGTTTCATGGCCACCAGGCCGAGCCCTTTGGCAAGGCACAGGTCAAGGAGGCGGCTGCGGGCCGGCGCAGCATGGCCCAGTAGGTTGACGGGGAACATGACCACGTCAACGTGGCCGCTGTTGCAGGCCTGCTCGACTACCTCAGCGTTGTGCCCGCTGATGCCGATGAGACGGGCACGCCCCTCCGCTTTGTGCCGCAGGGCCACTTCGAGCTGGCCCTTGGGGCGGGTGACCGTCTCCCACTCGCGCAGCGAGTTGAAGTTGTGAAGGAAGAGGATGTCCACGTAGTCGGTTCCCAGTCGGGTCAAGACGTCTTGGAAGAAGGGCTGAGCTGCCTTGGCGCTGCGGCTGCGGCAATACTGCCCGTCTCTGACAGTGGAGCCCAGGTGGCCGGTGAGGAATACCTGGCGCCGGTAGCCGCGCAGCGCCTGCCCGAGGTTGTCCAGATACTCTGGGAAGGAGAAGACAACATCGAAGTAGTTCACGCCGTGCGCGATCGACTCCCGAATCACTGATGTGACCGTCTCTGGTGGCTGCCGCAGCAAATGCTCGGTACCCACTGAGATGGCGCTCACGTCCAATCCTGTTCGTCCCAGCTTCCGATATTCCATCGCCTACCCCTCCAGCGTACGCTTCAAGAAGTGCCCTGTGTAGCTCTCGAATGAGGCCGCGACGTCTTCGGGCGTGCCCTGAGCGACGATCCTGCCGCCGCCGTAGCCCCCCTCTGGCCCCAAGTCGATGATCCAGTCCGCCGTCTTGATGACGTCGAGGTTGTGCTCGATAACAATGACCGTGTTCCCGGCGTCGGTGAGGCGGTGCAGCACATCGAGCAGGTTCTGGATATCGGCGAAGTGGAGCCCTGTGGTCGGCTCATCGAGGATGTAGAGCGTGTCGCCCGTGGCGACGCGCGACAACTCCCTGGCGAGCTTGACCCGTTGTGCCTCCCCACCCGAGAGGGTGGTGGCACTCTGTCCCAGCTTGATGTAGCCCAGTCCGACGTCGGTCAGCGTCTGAAGCTTGCGTCGGATGGTCGGGATGTTGGCAAAGTGGGAGAGGGCTTGGTTCACATCCATGTCCAGGACCTGAGCGATGTTCTTGCCCTTGTAGCGAACCTGCAGTGTCTCGCGGTTGAAGCGGTTGCCCTTGCAGATGTCACAGGTGACCCAGACATCGGGCAGGAAGTGCATCTCGATGCGTTTCAGGCCGTGGCCTTCGCACGCCTGGCACCGCCCTCCCTTTACGTTGAAGCTGAATCGGCCCGCCTTGTAGCCGCGTGCGCGGGACTCGGGAGTTTGGGCAAAGATCTCGCGGATATCGCCATACACACCCACGTAGGTGGCCGGATTGGAGCGAGGCGTGCGGCCAATCGGGTCCTGCGTGATGTTGATGACCTTGTTGAGTCGTGCCGATTCCAGCCCATCCAGGCGGTCGTACGCGCCCGGCTGCACCTGGCTGCGGTGCAGGATACGCGCCAGTACAGGGTGCAGGGTCTGACCAATCAATGAGCTCTTGCCACTCCCGCTTACGCCCGTGACGCACGTGAAGGCCCCGACCGGGAAGCGGACGGTCAGATCCTGGAGGTTGTTCTGCCGGGCGCCAGAGAGTGTCAGCCAGCGGTCGCCCGTTCTCCTCCGGCCGTTGGGTGCCTGGACGAGGAGTTCTCCGGAAAGGTAGCGGCCGGTCAAAGAATGTGGGTTGCTCTCTATCTGCTCTGGAGTACCCTCTGCCACAACCCATCCGCCCAGGACTCCAGCGCCGGGACCGAGGTCCACGATCCAGTCGGCGGCGCGCATGGTCTCCGCGTCGTGCTCCACCACGAGCACTGTGTTGCCGAGATCCCGGAGCTGCCCGAGGGTACTGAGCAGCCTGCGATTGTCACGCTGGTGGAGTCCGATACTGGGCTCGTCCAGGATGTAGAGGACGCCCACCAATCCGGAACCCACCTGGCTGGCAAGGCGGATGCGCTGCCCCTCGCCGCCTGAGAGGGTGGGCGCGCGCCGATCAAGCGTCAGGTAGTGGAGCCCTACGTTGAGCATGAACTCGAGGCGGGCGCGAATCTCCTTCAGTACCTCCTCAGCGATCTGGTACTGCGCGGCTGTGAGATGTCCGGCAGTGTCTGGGGAGCGCACGTCCCCGCTGCCGGTACCGCCCAAGCCGCTGTGGCTGCGCACATGGGCCGGCTGCCGCCAGAGGCTTGCCACCCAGTCGATGGCGGCGTCGACTGACTGGGACGTTGCTTCGTGTATGCTCTTGCCACCTACGGTGACAGCCGTTGCTTCGGGCCGCAGCCTTCTTCCCTGGCAGGTTGGGCAGGGCTGCTCGCTCATGAAGCTGGCGTACCAGCGCCTGGTGTAGTCGGACTTGGTCTGGTGGAATAGACGTTTGACGTTGTGCACGATGCCCCGCACCGGTCGGTTTGACTGGCCGGACCAGCTGCTGTTCTCGCCCTGGTACTCGTAGGAGAAGTGTACTTGCTGGTCCCCCGATCCATAGAAAAGGACATCGCGGAATGTGCTCGGAAGGTCCTGCCACGGTGTCTCAAGGTCCACGCCGTAGTGTCTGGCTATGGACACGAGCTGGTTCAGGGTCCAGCCGGGCTTCCTTCCGATTTGGCCGTACCAGCGAAGGGCCCCATCCAGGATGGACAAACTGGGATCGTGTATTATGAGTGCCGGATCGACGTTGAGCTGGGTTCCCAAGCCGCTACAGTCGGCGCACATGCCGTGGGGTGAGTTGAAGCTGAACATGGCGGGCGTCAGCTCTGGGAAGCTCAGACCGCAGGTCGGGCAGGCATTCTGCTCCGAGAAACTGAGAATGGCGCCATCCTGGACATCGACATACAGTGTTCCGTCTGCCAACCTGAGTGCGGTCTCGACCGAATCGGTCAGGCGGCTCACAAAGTCTTCGCGGTCTGAGGCCGACGGGTCTGCGTCTGGAGTGTGCGCCGCCATGCCGTCGGCTCCGGTACTGACATCGTGCTCTGGGCCTGCAAAGGGCGGCACGCCAGGTACGGAGAGACGGTCCACGACGATCTCCACATCGTGTTTCTTGTTCTTGGCAAGCTTGACACGCTCAGACAGCTCAATCGGCACGCCGTCGATGCGGGCACGAGCATACCCATCGTTCCGGGCTTGCTGGAGTATGTCTTCGTGCTGGCCCTTGCGGCCACGTACGACAGGGGCAAGCAACTGGAAGCGAGTTCCTGGGGCGAACTGCAGAATCTGGTCCACGATCTGCTGCGGAGACTGGGCTCGGACCTCGCGCCCGCACTGCGGGCAGTGCGCGGTTCCCACGCGCGCGAAGAGGACTCGCAGGTAGTCGTAGATCTCGGTGACGGTGCCGACTGTAGAGCGGGGATTCTTGCTGACTGCTTTCTGCTCAATCGCGATGGCCGGGCTGAGACCGCCGATGTAGTCGACCTTGGGCTTCTCCATCTGGCCGAGGAACTGCCTGGCGTATGAGGACAACGATTCTACATACCGTCTCTGCCCCTCGGCATATAGTGTGTCGAAGGCGAGGCTGCTCTTGCCGCTTCCCGAGACGCCGGTAATCACGACGAGAGCGTTGCGCGGTAGGGTGAGGTCAAAGCCCTTGAGGTTATGCTGGTGAACACCCCGGATGACAATCTGCTCCTGAGCCATCAATCTCCTCAGCGGCTGGTGCGCCTTGATCCTCGGCAGGACGGTCCCATGCACCTGCGAAGGATGCCCCCACAGTAGCACACATGTTCGGAGCTGTCAAATCGAGGGCAGTGCGGGGTCATCCCTGCCTGTCCAGGGCACCGTGGCTCAAGGCTTCCGAGCGACGGGGCCTTTCCCGGCCGGGCCGGGTCCTGGCATTCCACCTTCTCAGCTCGAAGGCGGCATTTGACATCTGCTGCGCGACATGTATAATGAGTTGGATCACACAAGGCAAAGGCGAGGAAAGAGAGGAGTAGGCGGGGGAAGTCCCCCAGGGAGGCCGGGCCGTCGACTGCAAGCCGGGCCGGGAACGAAGCCGCCGAAGTTCGCTCTGGAGCCGACGGGTGAAAGTGCCGAGGGCGTGGTCCTGGCACGAGTAGTCCGCTCCGGTCGCCCACCGTTATGGGGCAGCTGGTCGCAGCGCTCTTTGCTGCCGCCGGCGGGATGAGTGGGCCGGCGCAGGCCGGCCAAGCAGGGTGGTACCACGGGGGTGGAACGCTCCCGTCCCTGGCGGACGGGAGCGTTTTAGTTTGCACCGGGAGGGAGTATGCTGGGGCAATTGGACGCATTGGAGAAGGAAGCGATGGCGGCACTCGAGGCTGCGGGCGACGAGCAGGCGCTGTCGGCCTGGTATGGAGCATACCTAGGCCGCAAGGGCAAGATCGCCGATGCTGTCAAGGCGCTCGCGACCCTGCCACGCGACGATCGACCGGCGTATGGGCAGAGAGTAAACGAGTCGAAGCGGCTTCTGGAGGCTGCTCACTTGGCCTCGAGCGCGGCCCTGAAGCAGGCCGCTGAGGAAGGTGCGCAGCGGGCCGACCAAGTAGATGTGACCTTGCCAGGAAGGCCGACCCGCCTTGGGCACCTGCACCCGGCGACTCGTACCCTGCGCGAGACATGCGCGATCTTTGCCGAGATGGGCTTTCGTATCTACCCAAGCAGGCACATCGAGACCGACGAGTTCAACTTCGGTCTGCTGAACATGCCTCCGCACCATCCTGCCCGGGATATGTGGAGCACATTCTATACCAGCACTCCGGGTGTGATCCCGCGCACGCATACTTCGCCCGGGCAGGTGCATGCTATGCGCGAGTACTGTCCCGAACCGGTGCGGGTGGTCTTGCCCGGGATGTGCTACCGCTACGAGCAGATCACGGCCCGTTCCGAGATGATGTTCCACCAGGTGGAGGGCCTGGCGGTCGGCGTGGGAATCAGCATGACCGACCTGAAGGGAACTCTCGTCGCGTTTGCGCGGCGCATGTTCGGCCCCGAGCGACGGGTGCGCTTCCGCGCCAGCTACTTTCCCTTCACCGAGCCGAGCGCTGAGGTGGACATGGACTGCGTGCTGTGCGGAGGGCGCGGGTGTCGTGTATGCAAGAACAGCGGCTGGGTCGAGATACTCGGCTGCGGGATGGTTCATCCCGCAGTGCTGCGCAACGGGGGCTACGACCCAGACATCTACTCGGGCTTCGCCTTCGGCATGGGCCCCGAGCGGATCGCGATGCTCAAGTACGGCATTCAGGACATCCGCTGCTTCTGGGCCAATGACCTGCGCTTCCTAGAGCAGTTCTCATAGGAGAAACCAGACCATGAAGGTACCGTTACGCTGGCTAAGGGACTATGTGGACATCACCATCTCGCTGGAGGAGCTCTCCGAGCGCCTGACCTTGGCAGGGCTCGAGGTGGAGGCCGTAGAGCGCATCGGTGACTGGTGGGACCGCTCGAAAATCGTCGTAGGTGAAGTGACAGAGGTGCGGCCCCACCCGGATGCCGACCGGCTGGTATTGGTCGACGTACGCCACAGGGAGGGGCCGGCTGACCAGTGCGTTACGGGTGCTCCCAACCTTTTCGAGTACAAAGGCCTGGGGAAGGTCAGCTTGAAGGTGGCCTATGCCATGGAAGGGGCTGAGCTGTATGATGGGCACCAGGAGGGGTTTGTCAAGACGCGGCTGAAGCGCACCAAGATACGGGGCGTTCCGTCCTCCTCGATGGTCTGCTCAGAGAAAGAGCTTGGAATCTCGGAGGCCCATGAGGGTATCCTGTTGCTGCCCGACGATGCGCCAGTGGGCATGCCCTTGGCCGACTACCTGGGAGACACCATCCTGGACATCTCATTGACACCTAACTTGGCACGCTGCATGAGTGTGATCGGTGTGGCGCGCGAGGTGACGGCCCTGACGGGAGCGCCGCTGCGGTACCCAAGCCTGGAGTGGCGCACCGAAGGAGGGCCTGCCGGGCAGCTTGCGAGTGTCCAGATTGAGGACCCTGACCTCTGCTCGCGCTATGTTGCCACGATTGTGCAGAATGTGGAGATTGGGCCGGGACCAAAGTGGATGCAGGAAAGGCTCTCAAGGGCAGGCATGCGGCCCATCAGCGACGTCGTGGATGTGACGAACTATGTGATGCTTGAGTGGGGCCAGCCACTGCACGCCTTTGACTACGACAAGCTCGTGGCCCGAGCCGGAGGCGGCGCTCCAACCATCATTGTGCGCAGAGCCAAGCCGGGAGAGACGATGAGAACGCTTGATGGGGAGGTGCGCACATTCACCCACGATGCGCTGCTCATCTGCGATACGGCGGGACCGATTGCCATTGCCGGCGTAATGGGCGGCATGGAAACAGAGGTCGACGAAGGGACACGATCGATCCTACTGGAGTCGGCCAACTTTGACATGATATCGATCCGGCGCACGACGCAAGCTCTGCGTCTGCCAAGCGAGGCAAGCCTGCGCTTTGGACGAGGGATCCATCCTGCGATGGCGGAGCGCGCTGCGCGACGCGCCAGTGAGATGATGCGTGTCCTCGCTGGCGGCAGGATAGCCCAGGGGATGGTCGATGCGTACCCGCGGCCCGCAAGGCCCATCACGATCGAGCTGCCAACTGCGCAGGTGGAGCGGACCCTTGGCATAGCGATGAGCACCGACGAGGTGGTCCGCAGCCTCCAGTCGCTGGAGTTCGGTTGCGAGGCGACAGGCGTGGAGGGAGCAGCGGTCGTCCGAGTGACCGTTCCAGATCACCGAATTGACTGCACGCTGCCGGCAGACCTGATTGAGGAAGTGGCCCGCATTTATGGCTACGATCGTATACCGGAGACCATGATGGCCGACCGGCTTCCGCCTCAGCGGGGCAACCGCGACTTGGAGCTTGAGGAAGCAGTGCGCGACACACTGGTCGTAAGTGGGCTGCAGGAGGTGATCACCTACACCCTGACCACCGTCGCCCGCGAAGCGGCGCTGCAGGATCACGATCCGCTGGGGTCAGCGGACCAGGAGAGCCGATATCTCAAGGTGACCAATCCGATCACCCAGGAACGCACCGCGTTCAGGCAACGGCTACTGACGACCATGCTTGAAGTTGTCTCGGAGAATCTGCGCTTCCGCGACAGAGTGGCGCTCTTTGAGTTGGGCAGGGTCTTTCTGCCGAGGCCGGGAGAGCAGCTGCCCAACGAAGTGCGCAGGCTGTGCATCGTGCTGAGCGGCCCGCGCGAGGAGCGCCATTGGCTTACTGAGGGAGGAGCCGATGTCGACTACTTCGACCTGAAGGGAGTGGTCGAGGCGCTTCTGGCGCGCTTGCACACAGGAAGAGCCGAGTACAGGCCGGCTGATGAGAGTGGCTATCAGAGAGGGCGCACCGCGCACCTATGGCTGGGCGAGACCTGCTGTGGCATCCTGGGCGAGCTGAGTGCGGGTGTGCGCCAACGCTTCGAGCTGCCTGCGAGGCGCATAGCGGCAGCTGAGATCGATCTGGAGGCACTGCTCGCGCTGGTGCCGACTGGGTGGTTCGTCGAACCGATATCTCCCTACCCCGCTGTGCTGCAGGATCTAGCGATCATCGTGGACGAAGACGTACCCGCGGCTACGGTACAGAGCGCCGTGGAGTCCGCAGGCGGTCCTCTGCTGCGGCAGGTCCGTGCCTTTGACGTGTACCGCGGAGCGCAGGTCCCCGTGGGCAAGAAGAGCCTGGCTTTCGGTCTGACCTTTCAATCGCCCGGCAAGACGTTGAGCGATGAGCTTGTATCGAAGCAGGTCACGAGGATCCTTGCGCGCCTGCGCAAGGAGCTGGGTGCCGAGGTCAGGGGCATGTAGCAGATGCGCCCGCCGCATTTCCCTGTTGGGGAGAGGTGCGCTATACTGATTGTCGACCTCTCGGGCCAAAGGCCCTGAGGATTTGCACGACGCCTGCCCAGTCGCCTATGGCCATGGAGCCCAGCGCTACAAACCCATACAAGCCGGGACAACCGGTCGTCGAGCCCGCGCTCTTCTTTGGGCGCGGCGATCTGCTGGCCTCTGTGCGCGAACAGCTGGTGAGAGACCGGCGTGTGGTGATCGTGGGCGGTGCTAGGCAGATTGGGAAGACCTCCTTCCTGCGCCGATTGGCCTCTGAGCTGCCTGAGGGATTTGCCCCGGTGATGGTCAGCCTGGCCGGAGGGTCGACCAGGGGTTCCGGGTGGCTGGAATGGCGGCTCGCCCAGGCTGTGGTGCAGGCCATCTCGGCGCAGTTCTCCCTCTCGGTCTGCGAGCCGACGTGGGAGAGCTACGAGGATAGGCCCGATCGGTTCCTCGCCGAGTGTTGGCCTCAGGTCCGCGCGGCTCTCGGCAGACGGACTGCCGTGCTGCTACTCGACGATGTGGATGCGCTCCAGGGCGGATCCGACGACCTCCTGGAGGGGCTGAGTGCTCTGCTTGCGCGCTGGCGCAGGCAGGGCGGCCGGCTGGCCGTCGTGCTCAGCGCTGCATCAGAGGCGCTGCACGCACTCGAGAGCGAGTACCCTGTCCTCTTCGCAGGTGCGCACGCAGTCACGCTCGGGCCTCTGCCGAACGATGATGCGGTGCGACTCATCACCCAGCCGGTGGAAGGCCGCCTGACCTTTGATCATGGGGTACCCAGGCGGCTTGTAGAGCTGACCTCGGGGCATCCCTACTACCTGCATCTGGTCTGCTCCGCCCTTTTTGACCGCTGCGCGGGCGAGGGATGGGTGAACCAGCATGATGTCGACCTGGTGGTAAGGGGGCTGGCGGGGCAGGAGATAGCGCGTTTTCGTGAGTCATGGAGCGAATCCGATGCGCAGGAGCAGGCCGTAATCGGGGCGCTGGCGTCGCTACGGGGCGCGCGCGGGGTAGCGACGGCACACGAGGTGCAAGGACTGCTCTCGCGTTCTGGCGTGCGCGTCACCCAGGCTCAGGTCGAGGCTGTGCTAGGGAGGCTTGCCGCGCGCGAGATAGTGGAGCGCTTGGGGGCACTGAGCTACCGTTTCGGAGTGGCGCTGTTCAGAGAGTGGCTGGCGGGGCAGGTGGACCTGCGCGCGGCCATGGCCGGTGCAAGATGGGAGGCCTCTGGCCGGGGTGGCCGCGAGGGTGCGCGCAGAGCCGCAAAGCCCTCCCCGGGACGGGTGCGGCTGGCGCCTCAGCGGGCAGGCCAGGGAATCGGCGGGTCATCGGAATCGAGAGAGGGTCAATCTGCGCAACCGGGATCGGAGGCGGGCCCTACAACGGCAGAGCACCACCGTGGCCGAGCGCCGGGACGCAGGCGCGCCTGGTTCCTTGTCGCCGGTTTGCTCTGCGCAACCCTGATTCTGTCTGCGGCCTGGGCCCTGAGACGGCCAACAAGCCAGCCGATCGCCGTCCCTACGGTGCGCACCAAGGCACCTGCCGTGGGCCTGACTTTTGTGCCGTCTGCGGTTGCTGCGGTACAGGCATCGGTGGCGCCAAGCCCCGTTCCGACGTTGACTTCGAAACCCGCGCCGACGGCACCGGTCGTCACAAGCCGGAGCCTGCCTGCGATAGCGTATCTCTCCAAGCCGAAGGAAGGCGGGTTGTGGACGATCTACCTCATGGGAAGTGACGGAAGCAATCGCATTCCCATAACCGAGGCTTCGTCGGATTTCGTCTCGGCACCCAGCTGGTCACCGGGCGGCGACCGCTTGGCGTTCGTGTCGGACAGGGATGGAAGTGCAGACATCTGGGTGGCCGACCGAGAGGGTCGCGAGGCTGTCAATCTGACGCGCGACAGCTCGAAGGACAATTGCCCGGCCTGGTCTCCGGACGGCCAGTGGATTGCCTTTGCCTCGGTGCGTGACTCACCTTACTGGGAGCTTTACGTCATGCAAGCGGATGGCTCGGAGCTGCGGCGGCTCACATGGTGGGAGGGCGCTTCCGATCTGTGGCCAAGCTGGTCCCCAGACGGCAGGCGGCTTGCCTTTGCCTCCAAGCGGGATGGGAATTGGGAGATCTACAGCGCCGCGGCGGACGGCACTGACCTGATCCGCCTGACCTACGATCCGGCCGATGACCAGCATCCGTCCTGGTCACCCGATGGGCGATGGATCGGCTTCGATAGCCTTCGGGGCGGCTATGCCGACGTCTATGTCGTGCCGGCAGAAGGGGGCGATGTCAGGAACGTGTCGCGCCTGTCCTCCGCATCGGACCTGGGACCCACGTGGTCGCCTGACGGCAGCCGCATCGCCTTCTGCTCAGACCGGAACGGGGACTGGGACATCTTTTCTGCTGCGCTGGACGGTTCCGCACTGGTGCAGCTGACCACGGCGGACACCGTCGACCAACTCCCGGCCTGGAGGCCCTAAGCGAGCGGGTGCGTCACCCTGTCCGCAGCGGCTTCCTGCCCAGCCAAGCCCTGCGGCGGGACGCCTACTGGCAGCCTGCCCCGATAATCCGAAGCCGGACACCCGCTGTCTAGCTGCTTCTCTCCCAGTCGCCTGTGGCCTGGGTCCAGCCGTGCTCTAGCCCCGCAGATTCGAGTGCCTCCAAAGCGAGCTCATACTCGTTGAGAGACAGTCGCCTACCCAAGACGGGATCATCGAGAACCCGATAAGCCGGGAAGTACTGGTCCATCAGGCTAACGTGGACTCTGTGGCTCAGCTCCCCGGATAGCCAGCGCAAGACCTGGGGCGCGCCAGACAACCCGCCGGGCAGCACGAGGTGGCGCACTATCAGGCCACGCAGGGCAATTCCGCCTTCGCCCAGTAGCAGCTCGTCTCCCACTTGCCTGAAGATCTCACGGAGGGCAAGTTGGTTGTTCTCGACATACCGGGGCCAGCCAGATAGGCGACGAGCTATGTCGTCTTCGGCGTACTTGGCATCAGGCAGCCATATGTCGATCACTCCATCGAGAAGGCGCAGTGCCTCCACGCGCTCGTACCCGCTGGTGTTGTAGACGAGCGGAAGCCGTAGACCTGCATGAACCGCGTGGGGCAGGGCAGCCAACACATGGGGCATGAAGTGGGTGGGGGTGACCAGGTTGATGTTGTGGGCCCCCTTTCGCTGCATCTCAAGCATCATGCCCGCCAGCCGCTCGACTCCGACGTCGATACCCTGACGCATCTGGCTCACTGGGAAGTTCTGGCAGAAGCAGCATCGGCCGGTGCAGCCGGAGAAGAAGATCGCGCCTGAGCCACGCGTACCGCTGATGGGCGGCTCTTCCCACCGGTGCAGATTCCAGGCGGCAACCTTGCACCGGTCATCCATTCGGCAGACACCCAGCTGTCCGTGCAGGCGATCGGCCCCACACTCGTGGGGGCAGAGACGGCAGGGCGCGAGCATAGCCCACGCATCCGAGATACGTTGGTGCAGCTCGCCGGAAGCGTGCAGTCTCAGGTAGCTTGGCTCGAACCCCGATGCAATCGGCAAGTACGCTGTCTCCAGTCTTTCCAGTCTAGCGACACCTGCGCCCCGAGTCAAGTAGTCTCACCGAGCCGGTACACCCGGCAGAATTCACTTGACACGTGGCATGGGGGCTGCTATACATAGCTCAGTTGCGGGTTCGGAACGGGACGAAATGGGCGCCAGCAGGACCTGTGTTGCTGCCTTTGCGCGCACGTGCGTCCGACGGACTGCTGGCTTACTCGGTGAAGCAAAAGTGAGGGGGACCTGTGAGAACGCGCCTGGACGAATTCCAAACGAACCGGGAACGGATGAATCAGCGCATCATGGATCATGCTCCGCTCGTCACCAAGCGCTTCTTCAGCCTCGATACCGGCACCTACAAGGACGGTGCGCTACCGGCCAAGTCGAAGGAGCTGTTGGGTTTGGTGGCATCGGCCGTTCTGCGCTGCAACGACTGCATCGACTACCACCTGATCCAGTGTGTGCGGGCCGGTTTCCGGGACGAGGAGCTGTATGAAGCACTCAACGTGGGACTCGTGGTTGGGGGCTCCATCGTGATTCCTCACCTGCGGCACGCCTACGAGACGATCGAGCTGCTGCGTGCGGAAGAGAAGGGGTAGCCCCATGTGCGGGCGTTTCACGCTGACAAGTCCGGATGGAGCGCTGGTACAGTTCAACCTGCCGGGCCTACCGGCGCTGGAGCCGCGCTACAACATCGCTCCCACACAACCTGTTGCGGTGGTTAGGATGGCTGCGCAAGATGCGTCACGGGAGCTGGTGCTGCTGAAGTGGGGGCTGATCCCCTACTGGGCGAAGGATCCTAGTCTCGGCGCACGGCTGATCAATGCTCGCTGCGAGACTGTCGCCCAAAAGCCGGCCTTCCGGGACGCATTTCGAAAGAGACGCTGTCTGGTGGTTGCCGACGGTTTCTTCGAATGGCAGAAGCAGAACGGAGGAAAGCAACCGTTCTACATCCGTCTGCGGGAGGGGGGACTCTTCGGCATGGCCGGCCTGTGGGAGGCGTGGAGGGGAGCTGAGGGGGTCATCGAATCGTGCACGCTGATCACTACGAATGCGAATGACCTCATGCGCCCGATCCACGATCGCATGCCGGTGATCCTCGAGCCGCGCGACTATGACCTGTGGCTGGAACGGGGCCTTCGGCAAGGCGAGCTGCTCCTTCCTCTGCTAAGGCCCCTCCCATCAGAGGAGATGATAGCCTACCCTGTCAGCCGACGGGTCAACAGCCCTGAGAACGACGACCCGCACTGCATCGAGCCCCTGGTGCACGGGCAGAGCAGCTCGCTTCCGGGCATGTGAGCCGTGCACATCGCGGTGCAGCTGCTGGGGAGCTACCGGAGTCTTGTTGTGGACTCTGGCGTGGGATCGGCTTCGGTGAGCGTGACGGTGGCTGAGGGAGCAAGAGTCGCGGACCTGCTGGCGCAGCTACCAGTTCCTGTAGGCACAGCGCCTACTGCCCTGGTGAACGGGCGCCACGCCGAGCTCGACCAGAGACTGATGGACGGTGATGTGGTGACTCTCTTCCCAGCTGCTGGCGGTGGGTGATTGACGTGAGTCAGATCCAGCTTGGCCGGGAACAGGGCGTCGGGCGACCAGCGCAGCGCGAAGGGGGATGCAATGAACGGTTGGCACGGGCGAATTCTTCGCATTGACCTAACGACAGGCGCGGTAAGTGAGCAGAGGATCCCGCAGAGGGTAGCGCTCAAGTTCTTTGGGGCACGAGGCCTGGCGGCCAAGATCTTGCTGGAGGAGATGGATCCGAGGGCCGATCCACTGTCGCCCGAGAATGTGCTGATCATGGCGACGGGTCCGCTTACCTCGACGCCCGCGCCGACCGGGAACCGCTATCTCGTCATCACCAAGTCGCCTCTGACCGGGGCACTGGCCTACTCCAATTCGGGCGGGGTCTTTCCGACGATGCTGAAGCGAACGGGGTATGATCTGGTGGTGTTCAAGGGCAGGGCGGAGCGCCCTGTCTACCTTTCAATCGGCGAGCGCCAGGCGGAGCTGCGGGATGCCTCGCACCTGTGGGGCACCGAAACACAGGTCACGGAGGACCGGATTCGCGAGGAGGTGGGCGCCGGTGTCCGTGTCGCGTGCATCGGTCCCGCTGGGGAGAACCTTGCCCTATTCGCTGCCGTCATTAACGACAAGCATCGCGCTGCAGCCCGATCGGGAGTGGGCGCCGTAATGGGCTCGAAAAACCTGAAAGCAGTTGCGGTGCGCGGCAACCTGAAGCCGACGCTCCACGACGAAGGTGCCCTGCGCGACCTGGTGCGGACGGCGGTTGGGGAGCTTGCTGTCGCCATTAGGAACGGGCATGCGATGCGCATCTATGGCACGTCCTATGTGCCGGACGTGACCAATGCGGCAGGCGTACTTCCCACCCGCAACTTTCAGTACGGGCAGTTCGAAGGCGCGAGCCGGATCAACGGGCCGACCCTGAGCCAGCACTTTCTGATTCGCAATGGGGGATGCTATGCCTGCCCGTTGGCCTGCGCACGCATCACGGAGGTCAAGGGGGATGTCTGGGGCGCGCAGTTTGGCGGGAGCGGCGAGGGGCCCGAGTACGAGACGATCGGCTCGCTGGGCAGCGCGTGCGGCGTTGACAGCATGGCAGCCATCACGAAGGCCAACTACCTGTGCAACGAGCTAGGCCTGGATACGATCTCGATGGGGCTCACAGTGGCCTGCGCGATGGAGATGTACACCAAGGGGATCCTTACCGCGCAGCAGATCGGGCGCCCACTCCCGTTCGGCGATGCCGAGGGTTTGCTGGAGATGATCCGGCTGACGGCGGCCCGCCGGGGATTCGGGGAGGAACTTGCCCAAGGAAGCTGGCGCCTGGCGCAACGCTACGGACACCCCGAGATGTCGCTGACAGCCAAGAAGCAGGAGTTTCCGTCCTATGACCCCCGTGGGCTCAAGGGCATGGGGCTGTTATACGCAACCTCGAACAAAGGTGCCTCGCACATGGCGGGAGACACGGCCTACACGGAGTTGTTTGGCGTGGGGCGCAAGCTGGATGGGCTCGCATACGACGGGAAAGCTGAGCTTGTGAAGCACTTCCAAGATGTGTTCACGCTGATGGACAGCGCCGGAGTCTGCGTTTTTGTGGCACTGCGCTATACGCTGGACACGGAGAACGGCTATCTCCCCACGCGCCTGACGCAGATCGTCAACCGCGCGACAGGTGCCCGATACACCCCCAAGACACTGCTCCGAGCGGCCGAGCGGGTCTACAACTTGGAGCGCCTTTTCCTGGTCAAGGCCGGGCTGACACGCGCTGACGACGACCTGTCACCGCGTATGGCTGAGCCGATGCCGGCGGGCCCGATCCAGGGTGAGACCCTGGACCTGGCCCGGCTGCTCGACGGGTATTACGTGGCCCGCGGCTGGGATGCAGAGGGGATTCCCACAGTGAAGAAGCTGCGGGAGCTCGGGATCGAGGCCTACGCGTGACAGGTCCCTCGGGCATGGCGCAGGCTGGCGGTGCAGCCTGCCTCGCTCAAGGAGCGTCCTGCCAGGAGTCAGCCCGGCGCTTCCGGCGTGACTGGGGGCCATGAGACTCCTGCCATATGCGCTCCCACTCCGGCAGGCTGCTGTCCTCCAACTGCTTGCGGAGCTCCATCATCTGATCGCGTAGCAGGGCGGCTTTCTCGAATTCGAGGCGGGCGGCGGCTTCTCTCATCTGCTGCTCGAGCTGTGCCACCAGATGCGCGATCTCGGCTTTGGGCATCTGGGCTGCTGCCGAGTAACCTGCGCGATCCTCGGCCGCCGTGCGGACCCGGTCCGTCAGGTCACGCACCTGCTTCACGATGCTGTGAGGCTCGATGCCGTGCTCCCTGTTGTGCTTCTGCTGGATCGCGCGGCGCCGGTTTGTCTCGTCAATGGCGCGCTGCATGGAATCGGTGACGCGGTCCGCGTACATGAGGACTTGGCCGTTCACATGACGTGCTGCGCGCCCGATTGTCTGCACTAGGGCGGTGTCTGATCGCAGGAAGCCCTCTTTGTCTGCGTCGAGGATAGCGACCAACGACACTTCCGGCAGGTCCAGGCCTTCGCGTAACAAGTTGATCCCGACGATCACATCATACACGCCGAGCCGCAGGTCGCGAAGGATCTCAACCCGCTCGATGGTCTGCACTTCTGAGTGAAGATAGTGAACCTTGATACCGATCTCGGCCAAGTAGTCGGCCAGGTCCTCCGCCATGCGTTTGGTCAGAGTCGTCACGAGCGCGCGCTCGCCGCGCTCCACACGAAGACGAACCTGGCCGATGAGGTCATCGATCTGCCCTTTGGTCGGGCGTATGAGTACCTCAGGGTCCACCAGCCCGGTCGGACGGATGACCTGATCGACGACTTGCGACGCAACCTCACGCTCATAGGGCCCTGGTGTTGCCGAGGTGTAGACGACCTGGTTCGTGCGCTCATCAAACTCGTGAAAACGCAAGGGGCGGTTGTCGAGAGCCGAGGGGAGCCGGAAGCCGAACTCGACGAGCACTTCCTTGCGTGACCGGTCCCCTGCATACATGCCGCGGATCTGCGGGATGGTCATGTGGCTCTCGTCGATCACCAACAGGTAGTCGTCCGGGAAGTAGTCGAGGAGGGTCCAAGGTGGGTCGCCGGGGTTGCGGGCCTCCATGTGTCGTGAGTAGTTCTCGATGCCGGAGCAGTAGCCGATCTCGCGAATCATCTCGAGGTCGTATAGCGTGCGCTGCTCCAAGCGCTGCGCTTCCAGGAGCTTGTCCTGCGCCCTAAGCTCCGCCAGTCTCGGCACCAGCTCCTGCTCAATCGCCTCGAGGGCTGCGTTCAGCTTCTCTGAGTTGGTGACAAAGTGCTTGGCAGGGAAGACCCGAGTGGAAGGGTGCTCGTCGAGAATCTCGCCGGTAAGCGGGTCGATCTCGGTGATGCGTTCGATCGTATCGCCCCAGAACTCGACGCGGAGCCCCGAGTCCCTGTAGGCTGGGAAGATGTCCAGCGTGTCACCCCTAACGCGAAAGCTGCCGCGCTTGAATGCCACATCGTTGCGCTCGTAGTGGACTGCGACCAGGTGGCGCAGTATTGCGTCGCGTCGGCGGCTCTCTCCGCGGTGCAGCTCCACCACCTCGCGTCCATACTCCTCCGGCGAGCCCAGGCTATAGATGCAAGAGACACTGGCGACTATGATGACGTCGCGGCGCGTCATCAGTGCCTCAGTAGCCGCAAGGCGAAGCTTCTGAATTTCCTCGTTGATGTCAGCGTCTTTTTCGATGTAGGTGTCGGAACGTGGCAGGTAGGCTTCGGGCTGGTAGTAGTCGTAGTACGAGACAAAGTATTCCACTGCGTTGGCGGGGAAGAACTCGCGGAACTCGGCGTAGAGTTGTGCGGCCAGGGTCTTGTTGTGGGCCATGACGAGCGTAGGCCGCTGCACCTGCTCGATTACCTTGGCGATCGTGTACGTCTTGCCCGTGCCTGTCGCGCCAAGGAGTGTCTGGTGCCGATTCCCATGGCGCAGCCCCTGCACGAGAAGCTCGATCGCCTGCGGCTGGTCTCCTGTCGGCTGGAAGTCGGATACAACCTGGAAAGCTGGCATGGTCACCTACCCTTGCGAACAAAAGTTCGCTATCATTGTACCCGACCGCCGGTGATTGTCCAACTGCCAGCAGGCTAAGGCGTGCTGATGCTCACCACCGCCGAACGCCCAGTGAATCTGCGCGCGGCGCTCAGCGGCCGCTGGCCCGCCGCAGGTAAAGGAGCTCGGCAAGGTAGGAGAGCATTGTCGTGGCTGCGGCGAGGAGCGCCCCAGTCCAGGTCAGCCAGCGGACTCCGGCCAGGAGCGACCCGACCAGAACGACAGCGAAGACCAGGATGGCATTGCGAACGGCCCTCGTATGGCCGCGCCGGATCAGTGCTCCGCGGTAGAGGCACTGCTCGCCCATCACGAGGGGAAGCAAGGCCATGACGCCCAGTGCCGGGCGCGCGACCTGCTGCAGCTCGGGTGTGAGATTGTAGACGCCTCCCATGACTGCGCCGTACAAGGGTGTGAAGACGATCGCGGACAGTGTGGCGGAAAGGCCCAGGCTCAGGATGAGCGAAAAGCGCGCCACGCGCCTGAAGGAGAGCTCGTCGTGGGCAAGTGCAGTCGCCAGCTGCTGAAGGCTCCAGGCAGGACCTGCGACCAGTGTGGCCAGGCCCCACGCCACCGCCCAGGATGCCAGCGAAGCGCGCGCCATGGCAGCGGCGGCGATGCCGGCACTCAGGACCGGCCGGACGCCCTGCCGGATGAGACTTGTCACCAGGAGAGGAGCATAAAAGCGCCAGAGCGCCCGCATGCTAAGGGTTTCCTGTGGCCTTGAGCCGTGCGCACCAAGCAGCCCGGCACGCAGAGCGCGCCGGGCTGCCCAGGTGACGAGGACGGCCTCGACGACGACGCTTACGTCCATGGCGACGCCAGCCACGACTGCGCCCTGCCCCGGCCAGGCGGCCAGGCCGGCGAAGAGAACACCGGCTAGAACTACCAATCGCGCTACCGTTGCCAGGGTGATGACCGAGGTGCGGTTGGCCCGGATCAGGACTCCCTGAAAGCTGCGGCGCCAGCCGATCGGGAATGGCCACAACGAGAGGACGATCAGGCACGGCCGCGCCCAGTCAGCGACGTCGGCCGGGATCCCCATCAAGCGCTCCACAATGAACCCGTAGAGAGGTGTCGCCGAGATGACAAGCCCAACTCCAGTCACGAAGAGCCCAACCAGGATGGTGAAGCGCCGTACGACAGCAAATGCCGCCGCGCTCACCGAGCGGGCGACTGAGGCGTCTATCAGCATCAGGATCGGCGCCTCAACCAGTAGCGCGACGCCATACGCAACTCCATAGGCGGCGAGGGCAAGCTCGGCATCGGCGGAGCGCCCGAGCCCAATGTTCACAATTGAGGTTTCGAGCACCATGATCAGCATGCTGGCGGCCAGAGGCAACCAAAGGGCCAGCATCTGGCGCAGCGACGGTGCGGGGCCAGCTTGGGGAGTATCGGCGCGCAAGGTGGTGGTGTCTTGACGGTTCATTGCTCGGCGCCTTCGGCTTGGTGGGCCGCAGGGGGAGTCTATCACACACTGGCGTCCATGGGTAGTTGGCGCAGCACATTGGCTGTGCTTGACGCCGCGAAGGGCAGGGAGTATAGTAGATCTGGCCTGTCTGGGCGGCCGCCCTGCCCCAAGTGATGCGGTGGGGACGAGCTGGTCCCGCCCGAGGGGTGCATGCCTACGCGAGCAGCGTGGATGTCCCCGCGACGATTCTTGGTTCATTGGAGCAGTGAGGAGGGGATCGATGCCGATCGACGAGCGGGCAGTAGGTGAACTCAGAGAGGAATTCCCAGCGCTTCACTTCGGTGTGGGCGGCAGCGCACCCATCTTCCTGGACGGTCCCGGCGGAACACAGGTGCACGGCTCGGTCCTGGCGGCGATTGCGAAGTACTTGACCGAAGCCAATAGCAACAGCGGCGGGCAGTTTTCCCACAGTCGACGCACGGATGCCACGGTGCTGGAAGCGCGCCGGGCCATGGCAGACCTGCTGAACGCACATAGGCCGGATGAGATAGCCTTCGGACCGAACATGACAACCCTTGCGTTTCAGTTGAGCCGGGCGATCGGCCGGACGATCCGACCCGGAGATGAGGTCGTGGTCACTAGGCTCGACCATGATGCGAACGTCGCTCCGTGGCGGGCGCTGGACGAGAGAGGTGCGGTTATCCAAGAGGTGGACTTTCGCCCGGATGACTGCACGCTGGACATGGAAAGCCTTGAGGCGGCGATAAGCCCAAGAACGAAGCTGCTTGCGATCGGCTATGCCTCCAACGCCGTGGGCACGATCAACCCTGTTCGAGAGGTAGTCCAGATTGCGCACAGGGCAGGTGCCCGGGTGTTCGTGGATGCCGTGCACTATGTTCCTCATGCGCCGATCGACGTGCAGGCACTGGGCTGCGATTGGCTGGCGTGCTCTGCCTACAAGTTCTTTGGGCCGCACATGGGCGTTCTGTACGGCCGGCACGAGCTCATGGATGCCCTGCCGGCCTACAAGGTGCGTCCGGCACACGACGAGCCGCCGCACAAGTTGGAGACGGGGACGCTTAGCTTTGAGGGATTGGCGGGAGTTACCGCGGCCGTGGAGTACTTGGCATCGGTGGGACGGCGTTTCGGGGCCGAGTGTGCGGTGGTGCCGGCCGGCGCCAGCAACAGGCGGCTGGAGCTTGTGGCGGGGATGGCCGCCATCCGTTCCTATGAGTGGGGCATCTGCCGGCAGCTCATCGAAGGACTGGCCGAGATCCGCGGCCTGCGTGTCTACGGGATCACCGATCCTGCCCGCTTCTCCGAGCGAGTTCCGACCGTGTCCTTCACCCTCTCAGGCGTGCACCCTAGAGAGGTGGCACGCCGGCTGGGGGAGCAGGGAATCTACGTTTGGGACGGCAACTTCTACGCGCTCTCTGTGACCGAGCGCCTCGGGCTGGAGGAACTGGGAGGGCTGGTCCGCGTTGGGCCGGTGCACTACAACACACCTGCCGAGATAGACAGGTTGCTGGAGGCGCTGGCATGGAGAAGCTGATCATCACGGCTGCCCTCACCGGCAGCGTACCCACGAAGGAAATGAACCGGTTCCTGCCGGTGTCTCCCGAGGAGATCGCCGAATCGGCGCAACGCTGTGGCGAGGTTGGCGCGAGCATCGTCCACGTGCACGCCCGCGACGTCGAGGGCCGGCCGACTCTGGATGCTGAGGTGTTTGCACGGATGCACAGGGCCATCTGTGAGCACACAGACCTGATCGTGCAGATCTCGACGGGAGGGCGCGCTGGGGCGGACCCCGAGGCCCGGTCCGCGGCCGTGCGGCTGATACGGCCAGAAATGGCCTCTCTGACCACAGGCTCCACGAATTTCCCGGATCGGGTGTACGAAAACTCCATCGGCCTGATCCAGCAGCTCGCGGTCGTGATGCGCGAGTCCGGGACCAAGCCGGAAATGGAGATCTTTGACGCCGGGATGATCCCAAATGCGGTGGAGCTTGCCGAGAAGGGGCTCGCGATCCCTCCCCTGCACTTTTGCTTCGTGCTGGGGAACCGCGGCTCTATGGCGGCGACCGCCAAGAACCTGCTCTTCTTGAGCGAATCGATCCCTGCGGATGCAACGTGGACCGTCGCCGCCCTCGGCCGCTGGCAACTGCCCATGGCAACTCTTGCGATTGTGATGGGCGGGCACGTAAGGGTGGGGCTGGAAGATAACCTTTACTATCGCAAAGGGGAGCAGGCCTCCAATGAGCAGCTCGTCGCACGCGTGGCCCGCCTAGCAGGGGAACTGGGGCGGCCGATTGCCTCACCAGGGGAGGCGCGGGCTATCCTGCACGTGGGGGATAGACCGTGATCCGCGCCCGACTGAGCTCGCAGGCCCAAGGGGAGAATCAAGTGGGCGAGGGCAGCCACGTCTTCTACCGGCGACTGGGACACTGCTACCCGGTCATCGTGCGCGGAGAGGGGGCCTACCTGTTCGACGATCAGGGCCGCCGCTACCTGGATGCGTCGGGGGGGCCGTTGGTCGTGAACATCGGTCACGGCGTGCCATCTGTGGCCGCAGCTCTTTCGACTCAGGCGGTGCAGGTGGCTTACGTGCACGCAAGTCTCTTCACGACCGAGGCGCTAGAGCTGTATAGTCAGCGGCTGGCGCCAAAGGTGCCTCTGCGCGATGCGCGCTTCTACTTCCTCTCGGGGGGAGCCGAGTCAGTCGAGACCGCGGTCAAGTTCGCGCGCCAGCTGCAGGTCGCGCGCGGAGAGAGCAGGCGCGATCGGATCGTCTCGCGTTGGGGTTCGTATCATGGCGCCACGCTTGGCACGCTGGCGCTTTCCGGCAAAGCCTCCATGCGCAACCTCTACGCGCCCATGTTCCAGGACATGCCGCACATCGAGGCGCCCTACTGCTACCGGTGCCCCTGCCACCTGAGTCCATCCAGCTGTGACCTTGCCTGCGCCTGGCAGCTGGAGACCGAAATCCTGCGGCAGGGGACAGGCCGCGTGGCTGCGTTCCTCGCGGAGCCGGTGGGCGGAGCAACGCTTGGAGCCGTTGTGCCGCCGAGCGGGTATTGGCCACTCGTCCGCAAGATCTGCGACAAGTACGGCGTACTGCTCATCGCGGACGAAGTCCTGACGGGCTTTGGCCGTACGGGAAGCTGGTTTGGGACGGAGCAGCTGGGTGCAGTGCCGGACATCATGGTGATGGGCAAGGGGGCGACGGGCGGCTACTTCCCACTTTCCATAACAGCAGCCGAGGCGTCAGACATCGAAACGGTTCGGCTTGCCCATGGGGACTTTAGCCACGGCGGCACATTCTCGCACCACGCCGTTGGAGCGGCGACTGCGCTTGCGGTGCTCGACTACATGGAGACGCATGAGCTGGTGGTGAGGGCCGCTCACTTGGGGCAGGTGCTAGGTAAGGCCTTGCAGTCGGTGCTCGGACCGTGCCGGTTCGTGGGTGATGTGCGCGGCCTGGGAATGCTATGGGCGGTCGAGTTGGTTGCCAACCGGCATACCAAGGAACCGTTTCCCGCTGAGAAGAGGGTGGCGGACAGGGTGTGCGAGGCGTGCCTGGAGAGGGGAGTGCTGTTCTACCCCGGTCATGGGGGGGTGGACGGCTCGCGGGGCGACCATATAATGGTCGCTCCTCCGTTCATCGTCACGGCCGAGCAGGTGGAAGCGATCGCTCTCACGCTGCGAGAGGCCATCGATGCAGTGCTCGGCGGCCCGACGCCATCACGACGCTGACGCCATCGCCATTGCGCTCCTCACAGCCGTCAAGGCGCGTTCGATGTCTTCGCTGTTGATCCCATAGTGCGTCACGGCACGGAGCTGGCGAGGGCCTGTCGCATTGACCAAGACCCCTTGAGAGGCCAGTGCGGCCACCAGCTCACGCGATGAGAGGGTGCCCTCGGCTAGACCCAGCAGGACGATGTTGGTCGGCACGCGGGCTGGATCTAGCAGAATGCCCGGCACCTGCGCGAGTCCTTCGGCCAGCCGGTGGGCGTTGGCGTGATCCTCGGCGAGCCGGTCGATCATCGTCTCCAGCGCCACGATCCCAGCAGCCGCGAGGACACCGGCCTGGCGCATGGCGCCTCCCAATACCTTGCGGTTGCGGTGCGCGCGTGCGATGAAGGTCGCTGTGCCGCAGACAAGTGAGCCCACTGGTGCCGAGAGTCCTTTGGATAGACAGAAGCTCACCGAGTCAACATCGCGCACGAGCTCCGACGGCGGTAGGCGCAAGGCGACGGCAGCGTTGAATAGGCGGGCGCCGTCCATGTGAATGAAGAGGCCATGGCGGTCGGCGAGTGCCTTTACCTGGGCAGTGTAGCCCGGCGCCAGTACTGCGCCGCTGCAGCGGTTATGGGTGTTCTCAAGGCATATGAGCCTGGTCTGTGGAAGGTGCGCATTGGAGGGATCGCGCACGGCGGCCTCGATGTCCTCGAGGCTCATCGTCCCATCCAGCTGGTTGGTCACTGTGCGCGGGTGGATGCCACCGACCGCGGCCGAACCCCCCGCCTCAAAGAGAAACGTGTGAGAGAGGTGTCCCATGATTGCTTCCTCGCCGCGCGCACAGTGTGAGAGCAGGCAGACCAAGTTCGCCATGGTCCCACTTGGCACAAAGAGGGCAGCTTCCTTCCCCAGGCGGGCTGCCGCCATAGCTTGGAGCCGGTTCACGGTGGGATCCTCGCCAAAGACGTCGTCACCCAGCTCGGCCCTGTACATGGCCTCGCGCATGGCGGGCGTGGGGAGCGTGACGGTGTCACTACGTAGATCGATGGGTGCCGCGTGTCTGGTCATGGTTCGATTCCCTCTCACTTTTGTGTTGCCCGGACGGCACGGCCCACCTCAGGCTCGGGTGTCCCCACTGGCGGTGTGCAAAGCCAGGCGCGTGGCCATTATAGCCAGCTTCGAGAGGCAACGCAACTTGACGCTTGGCTTGCCCACTTGCCGCCTGCCGCCCGGTCTGATATACTGCGTGCATGGAGGACACCTGGATGCCCCCGGACGAGCAGCCGCTGCGGCCGAAGCGGTTCAGCCAGGAGCAGTTCGAAGAGCTGGTGGCCGAAGCACTGGATCAGCTACCCAGCGACATTCGGAGCTGGCTGGATAATGTGGCACTGATCGTGGCCGAGGCACCGACGCCCGATCAGCTCAGGCGTGCGGGCGTCCGGCCAGGCGGATCGCTGTTTGGCCTTTACCAGGGGGTTCCCAAGACACGGCGCGGGGTGACCTATGGAGAATCGTTTCCGGACAAGATCGTGATCTTCCAGCGTCCCATTGAGCGGTTCTGCCGGACGCGCCGGGAGGTGCGCGACCAAGTGCGCCGCACAGTCTTGCATGAAGTGGGCCATCACTTTGGCCTTGGCGAGGCAGACCTTGAGGACGCGGGCTTGTAGTCTCGAATCTGCCTATAGCTCTACCGTGCAGCCAAGGCCCGGAACGTCGCGCGCCACAAGCCAGCCTTCCTCCAGGACAAAGCCAGGCCGGCTGGGATCGTTCAGCAGGTCGAAATGGCCGTCAAGGTCTGCGTAGCGCACGTTTGGGCTGCTGAGCGCGAGCCCCAGCCCGGCAGCGATCAGCAGTGCCGGCTCATTCACACAGCCAATCATGGTCGCAAGGCCAGCTGCGCGGGCAATGGCGTCTACCTGATGGGCGCAGTGGAGCCCACCGCAGGTCACCAGCTTGACGCTCAGGCCGTGAGCGGCCCTGCGACCGGCGAGGGCCAGCGCGGAAGGGGGATCTGAGACGCTCTCGTCGGCGAGGATGGGAACAGCCGAGTTTCGCGTAACAGCCTCCATCGCATCCAGGTCGCCAGCCGGGCCCGGCTGTTCCAGCATCTCGATCTCACCCTGGAGGGCGCGGGCCACATCCAGCGCCTGTCGAACCGTGTAGCCCTGGTCTGCATCCAGACGGAGCACCAGGCCCGGAAGAGCCTGTCGCAGCGCGTGGATGCGCAGCACATCTTCCTCGGGGTCCGCCCCGCCTTTGACTTTCAGGATGCGGAATCCGTGCCTGGCGCGCTCCTGCCCCTGCCCGACAGTCTCCCTGACCGATCCCAGGTTGACCGTCGCAGAGGTCAGTATCCGGTTGCGGTAGCCGCCCAGGAGCCGGTGGAGGGGTAGGCCCGCGGCCAGTCCAAGCAGGTCGTAGAAAGCGATGTCAAACGCGCACCGGGCAGATGGGGTGCCTTCTGTCAGCTCCGCCAACTCCGCGAGCGCGAACTCGGTGTTGAGCGGATTCAGATCGCGGGCGCGGTCAGCACACGCGCGGCAAGCGCGCACGACCTGTTCCATGGTCTCACCCGTCAGGGCAGTATCGAATGCCGCGCATCCCCAAGCGCTGCGTCCCTCGCGTGTCTCCACGCGGATGAAGACGACGTGGACCTGCTCAAGACCCGCGATGTGGGACGTTGAGCGATAGGGCACACGCAGGTCCAGGGTTACCGGAGTGACTTCGACTCGCGTGATCTGCATTCTCTGCCTCCTTGCCGGCGTGATTGTACCACCTTACACCAGGATCGCACTACCTGTGCTCAGCGCCATGGCATTACAGAGCATTCAGGTCGCATCCATGCCGGCTGGGTGGAGGCTGCCCTATGGGGGTTCCGCCAGTCGGTAGTTGAGGTCAATCAGCACCTCGCCCTTGGTCGATGTGAGGGAGGCACCAAAGAGCCACCGCCCGCCCTCCTGCGCAGGCTCGCACCGCACAAGAAGGTGGTTGTCCCCGGCATGGAGCCGGAGCGCCTCTGTCCTCCGCGTGGGCCGGAGGCGTGGGTGGACCGTCCCGTCGTACTCACCGGGCTCGACGGCGGCTGGATGCCCGTTGAGCCTCAGGTCCACTGGTCCGGGTGAGCGGAAGTGGAGAATCGCCCACTGCGCAACGGGGCTGGAGATGGTTGTCGCTAAGTAAGCAAGCCGGTGCCGGCTGACCTTGTCCGCGGGGCCAAAGCACTCGGCAAGGTGCAGGATGTGCGGCTGGTATACGTTCACGAGGCCATCCAGTGTCTGGGAGAGATCCAGCCAGCCGAGGCCCGGGCGCGGAGAACCGTCTTGGGCCATGAGCTCGCCCCAGCCTGCGCTGCTCTGCTCGCCATCGAGATACAGGCCCTGCCACGCGTAGATGGTGGGGAATAGCACATCCCCTGAGTGGCACGTCTCGAGAGCGCATTCTCGCCATCTCACCTGTACGTTGACATGCCAGCGGGCCGTGCGCATCGGGTGAAGCGGCGCAGCGGGAGCCTCCAGCACGACGTCGCCGGAGACGTCTGTCGACCTGTGGCTGTCGACTGGTGCGTCGCCAGGAAATGCCGAGCGCGGCAGCAAGCTGAGCTGTGCCGCATAGTCATATGACTCATCGGCCAAGCGTGGGGCTGCGATGATCACCTCTCCCAGGGAAACGCGGGCTTTCTCGAGCTCCCCATGCTCTATCACGTGAATGAGAGGGCCACCGAGCCGGGCAATCGCGTCGGCCTGCCCAGGGCAGGTGGTGCGAAGGGCTGCCTCAAGGAGCGCGGCTCGGGACGCACGATTGAGCCGCGGGTTTCGACGCAGCCCGAGCAAGCACTTGACGTCTGCCCTCACCAGGCGGAGGTTGTGGCTCTCTCCCAAGGCGCTCATCCCGGCCGACGAGAACGCAATCACGTTCACTGGGGCACGCCTATCCCGATTCGAGATATGGATCGTTGTTGTCAGGGATCGGGCACTGTACGTCCAGCTCGTGTGGGGCTGCCCGTCGACCAGCACGGCCTCCGGCGAGCGGCTGCCACGCAGGCGGACCTCAAGACTGCGCGACCTGGGAAGGGCGGGACAGCTGCCCTCGGAAGCCCCGATGCGCACCTCCCATGTGTTGAAGGAGGCCATCCGGGATTCGATGGGCGTCCACTCGTACTCTCCGTCCAGGTACGCCTCAGTTAGCCCGTCGTCCTCGTAGAGGCGGAAAGCTCCCTCTGGACCCGGAAAGACGGCCAGGATCAGCCGGTCATGCCGGAGGGCATCTGTGGTGCCCGTCTTCAGGCGTGAGGCATCCCCTGGCCCGAGTGCCCCTGACAGGGGCACGATCCCGCCTGCCCCAACCAGCAGCGGGATGCGGTTCAGACCCCCCACGATCCTGATCCAACCGGGGCCATCGAACGCCTCAAGCGTGACATAGTCGATCCAGGTGCCGGGCGGAAGCCACACGTCGGCTGCTGCCAGGCCGGTGCGGGTGCAGGCAGGGTGGACAATCGGCGCAACGATGAGTTGCTCTCCGAGAAAGTACTGGTGGCGGGCGAGGTAGGCAGCCTGTTGCTCCGGGTGCTCGTAGTACATTGGCCGGCAGGGGGACAGCCCTGTATCGGTGGCAATGCGGGCCAGCGTGTACAGGTAGGGTATCAGCTGGTAGCGCAAGTGGAAAGCGGCCCGGGTAGCCCGGCAGACATCGGGCGGGTAAGCCCATGGACGGCGCTCTGCCCGGGGGTCCTTGGTGGCATGCAGGCGCAGCACTGGGCTCAGGGCGCCGAACTGCACCCACCGGGCGAAGAGCTCAGGCTCTGTCGCACCTCCCATGTGACCCCCAATGTCATGGCTCCACCAGCCATACGCGACGTTGGAGGCCGTGGCGGTGAGATAGGGCTGGAATTGCAGGGCATGCCAGGTCACGTAGGTGTCACCCGAGAAGCCAATCGGATAGCGGTGGTTGCCGAGGCCGCCCCAGCGGCTGTAGAGCATCGGGCGTCGGCCGCGCCGCCTGGAGTCGCTGAAATGCAGGTGATTGAGCCAGGGCAGGGGGTCGAGGCCCTTCATCTCAGATGCCTCGCCCTGCTGCCAGTCTACCCACCAGAAGTCGACGCCCTGCTCCTCGAGCGGGTGGTGAAGCAGCTCAAAGTAGCTCTTGACAAAGGCCGGGTCGCCGATCCGGAATGGGATCGCCCGTTTGCCTGCGGGGTCCAGGCCCAGAGACCGGGCGAAATCGGGATAGGCTTCCTCAAAGGGCTGGACACCCTGCGCAGGGTGGAGGTTGAGGGTCGCGCGCAGGCCCTTACTGTGCACCCAGTCCAGGAAGGCATGAGGATCGGGGAAGAGCGAGCGGTTCCAGGTGTAGCCCGTCCAGGCGCAGGGCAAGTGCCAGTCCATGTCTATCACGAGCACGTCCAGGGGAAAGCCGCGGCGCTCGAACGCGCGCACGAGTGCCTCAAGCTCGCGGCCGGAATAGGCCCAATAGCGCGACCACCAGGCGCCCAGGACGTACCTGGGTATGAGCGGGATGGGACCGCCGAACCGTGTGTACTCGGCGAGCGCCGCCTTGTAGTCGTGGCCGTAGCCGAACAGGTACCAGTCCAGGTAAGGCGAGTCGGAAGCAGGCTCGACCCAGCCCGTGTCGGTCCCAAAGCGGATGGAGCGGCTGTCGTCGAACAGGGCCCATCCTGAGCGAGACAGGAGGCCTTCGTCGAGTGAGGCATCGCCCTCACAGGCATCCAGGGTCCGGCGGGTTCCGCGCAGGTTGGCAGCGTCGACCGGACCTGGTTGCCAGTAGGGCTCCAAAGCGCCGTTCGGAGAGGGCAGCGATTGACCGGCCTCGGACGCACAGCGCCAGGTGGCATAGAGCGCGCCGGGCCCGAAAGTGCGTCCCACCTGATGGCTCAGGCTCAGAGCACTGGTATGGATGGTCAATTCGTCGCCACAAAGCGCGACCTCGAACTCGGGTGCGGGTGCCAGCCGGCTGGGAAACGCATAGGTGGCTCTATCGTCGAATGCGCCTGTCGCGGACCACTCCATGCGGACCAGCCTGCTGGTCAGGACCGTGAACCGGGCTTTGCCGGCGCTGACCACACTCCGCTGGTCGGCCAAAGGCTGACCTCGGAAGCGGATGCGCTCAAGGAGTTCGTTGCTGGCCACCGCAGCGGACCCCTACAGCGCGCCCGGCGCCACGCGCGGCGTGAGACGGATGGTGGCGATCTCCTTCTGGCGCATTGGGAAAACCACCTCGGAGGCATTCTGAGCCAAGATATCTACTGTCTCGCTCTCATCCAGCGTCACACGAGTGATCTCGCCAAAGGTGCGCCATAGCCGAAGGCGCGCCTCGACGTGTGTCCGGGCGCTGTTGTAGACGCGGACGATCATTCCCTCTCCCTGCAGTGGCGGCTTGACTGCGGTCAGGATGACAGCAGCAGGCGAGACCTGTAGGAAGCTGCCTGCCGGCGGGAGGGATGGCTCCTGAGTTGTGGTTCCAGCAGTGCCTCTGCCCGACAGCGCCACGGCTCGCAGTGGGGCGTTGAAGCTGTGAGCCTCGCGCTGGGCTGTGAGGTAGTTGCCCGTGTGCGGCACGAGCGAATACCGGAAGAGGTGCCGGCCTGGGCACTGGGCTCCCGGGGTGGCGAGCGCCGGGCCGGCAGGCCCAACCCGGTTGGCAAGGTCACCCCGCGAGAGCCAGCCTACGCACCGCAAGAGAGTCAAGGCGAGCGTCGGGCTACTGCCGTTCCCATCTGCCTGCAAGAGCTCATACTCGGGTAGGCCCTGGTTGGCCAACAAAAGGCCCTCCCTGCCGTCGGTCAGATCAACATAAGCGAGCTGTGGGTGCGTGCCGACGGGTTGTTCTTGCCAGCCTTCGGTAGCGGAGGGCAGGGCCGCCCGCCGCTCGAGAACGTCATAGTGCCCCTCCGCCCAACTCCGATCACAAGAGAAAGGGATTGGGAAGAGGACCCGCAGGCGATGGTCGCAGGCCGTGTTCGTGATGGTCGTCTCGATGTCGACGCGACGGACGCCGGGCGACAGGGAGACGCGCGTGGAGATGGACAGGTCGATAGTTCTCCTGCTCCGAGTGGAACGGTCGCCTTCGGAAAGCGAAACGGGAATCGCCAACGTCATGTCGACCTCGATCGTTTGCCCAATGCCGTCTCTAATGCGCCTGATGGCCGGTGGAACAGAAGGTGCATCCACGAGCGAGTCATGCCGCGGCGCGCAGAAGTTGTACTCGTCTCCGCGGTCGCCACCGTCGACAAAGTGGTTCATGCCAGTGAAGGTGCGGCCAGTGAGCCTGTCGGTCACCGATAGGGTGCCATCAGACTGGCTGGCTTCCACAGAGAAGAACTCGTTCTCGATCTGGGGAAGAGCCAGAGTGTCTGACGACCGGTCGTCGAACGCTGAGGCTTGCGGGGCTGCTGGATAGATGTAGGACTGCCGGTAGCCAACGGGTGGCACGTCTCGCGCAAGAAGCTCAACCTCCAGGCCGGCGTCCTCGACGACGTGCAGGTGGAAAGCGGACAGGCTCTCGTCAGCGAGGAGTGCCGCGATGCGGTCGGCAAGCTCTTCCCACCCAACGGAGTGTTGCCCGATAGGGGCATCCGACAGGAGGCTGATGTCGAGGTGGCCCACGCCCTCGAGTACAGAGGTATCCGCGCGCGTGAAGGCAAGGTGCCTGACCTGATCTCCCTGTCTCTCGGCCATCTGGGTCAGAAAGGCTACAAGCTCGTCGCGCCCCATCCTCTCGTTGTATATCTCGCGAGGGACCTGCTCGACAACGCGGCGTGGGACCTGGCGGCCCAAGTCGTCCCTGACAAGCCAGTCGGTCGCAGGCGAGCAAGGCAAGTGGACCCGGACTCGATCGGTCCGGGTGCTGGCTGTGGGGTTGAACACGATGACGCGGAAGGCGTCGTCTGGAGCCGGCCCGGAGAGCCCGGTGTTGACCTGCCCAGCAATGGCCGCCAAGCTGATCCCGGTCACCTGTTCGGCGATCTGCTCGCTCCAGGCAAAGCGGGTGCGCATCTCGTCGTGGACCTGGTCGATGGAGCAGCCGCAGATCGAGTCATGGGCATGGTTCTGCAGGAGCAAGCGCCATGACTCGGCAAGGAAGCCGCGACTGGGGGTCACGCCGCACAACAGCTCGGCGATTGCCGCAGAGGGCTCTGCCCAGCGGGTGAGCAGGTTCTCGCAGCGGGAATTGGCCTGCTTGATCCAGATGCGGGTGGAGAGGACAGCGGGTAGCAGGTGAGCGCGTTCGGGCGAGCGCATCTCCCCGGCGCGCAGTTCGAGTGCCGCGAGTCCCTCACTCCCCAGGCTGTGCTGCACGGCCGCCAGGTACTCGGGCAGTGTGCTGTGAAGCACCCGGCCGCCCAGGCGGTCCTCTGCTTCCCTGAGGAGCGCTGGTAGATCGGCTTTGGGCTCCATGTGATCCGTGCCGTTCATGATGAGGATCTGGCCGGTGGGTGCGTGGTGTGCCAGTGCGTCGTGGGCCTTGCCCAGGTCGCGGGCGAATCCGCCGACTTCATCCTCAAGCCAGGCACCGTTGCTGTAGGACTCGCGCAGGTGGAGCATCAGCACTTCGGTGCCGTCTGGGGCTGCCCAACGGAACTCTGTCGGTGCGCAGCCGACGCCGCGCCAAAGGCAGGCAGCGGCCATGCCAAAGCCTGCGGCGATCTGCGGAATCTGGCTGATGTGCCCGAAGGAGTCGGGGAGGTAGGCAATGGCTTCCATGGGCTGGCGTTCCGAGGTGAAGCGGCGGCAGCCCTGTCGCCCCATAAGAAGGTTCCTGACCATCGGTTCTGGCCCCTCCAGGAACTCGTCAGGCAGGACATACCAGGGGCCGATGAGCAGCCTGCCAGCCTCAATCTGACGCCGCAGCCGGGCCTCGTGCTCGGGTCGGACCACAAGATAGTCGTCGAGGACGGTTGTCTGCCCATCGAGTGTAAAGTACAGAAACTGGGGGTCGCTCTCAAGTAGGTCCAAGAGCCGATCGATCAGGCGCACCAGTCGTGACCGAAAGTCCTGGAAGGTGCGGTACCACTCCCGGTCCCAGTGGGTGTGGGAGACAATGTGCAGCGTTTTCATGTGGCTTCTCCACGGAGGTAGGCGGCAGTGCCTAGCGGCTGCCTCTATCTGAGGATGATCTCGTCAAGGGCTCGCTTGGGCACGTGGTGCACTTGGGCAGCATCGCGCCAGTACTTGATACTGCCGTCTGCGCCAACCGGATCGATCTGAACCAGCTCCTTGGGTTTTCCAAGGGCGAGGACAAGAAGGACCTCGTAGCGGTCGGGGATCTCGAGTGCCTTGCGCAGGGCTTCCTTCTTGATGGAAGCGATCATGCAGCCCCCATAGCCTCTTTCGACTGCGCCCAGCATGATGGATTGCGCGGCAATGCCGTGGTCGATTCCAAAGGAGGTCGTGATCTCTGTGTCGCCCAGGATCACGATGTAGGCACTTGGGCGCTCGCCGTCAGGCGGGCCTTCCCACTCGGTCAGGTAACCGGCCCACGCCAGCGCTGGGAAGACGCGCGCATTCGTCTCGGGATCACTGGACACGATGTACTTGAGGGGCTGGCGGTTGGCTCCCGAGGCTGAGAGCCTGGCTAGATCGATGAGTGCAACCAAGGTGTCTCGAGCGATTGACACGTCCTGGTGGAAGCGCCGATAACTGCGATTGTTCATCGCGATGTCGTGCAGCATGTGTTTGGCCTCCCTGCTAGGTCATTCCACGGTCGCGCGGCGCAGAGACTACATGGCCGGCTCGACGAGAGCAGCCACCGGCATTGTAGCGACATGATGGAGAAAGTGCAAGCCGGCGACGAACCTGTCTAGGGTCTCAGGCAGCTCCCCATTCTCTCTGATTGCGGAAACCCAGGACCCCTCTGCCGGGGTGGCACTCGAGCTCGGGCTGCACCTCCGGCTCGTACAGAACGAGTAGCTGCGCCCATCGCTTGCCAGTCCGGGCGGGCCGTGCTATTCTGTCGCGAGCACCTCGCGGTTCGGCGGCAGACAAGGGTATGCCCGGATGGCCGGGTCGGGCTCTCTGGCCCGTTTGCAGGTGCCAGTGAACGACGGGGGAGACGAAGGAGGCAGTATCCCGGATGGATCAGAGCATGTCGACGGCGTTGCCGGCCGACCGGCCTGGCCCCACGATCGCGGAGTGTACGGCCGTGGGCAGCGGGCGCACACACAACGAGGATTCGGTGCGGCACTGTGTCCCGGACGAGCCCAGGATCCTGGCGCGGAAGGGAATCCTGTGCCTTGTGGCGGACGGCATGGGGGGGCATCTGGCCGGTGAGGTGGCGAGCAGAGAGGCCGTCGATCTCGTCACACGCCACTACTATGGGAACCCTTCGCACAATGTGGCTGCCAGCCTGGAGCGGGCGGTTCAGGCAGCCAATGCCACGATTGGCGCACGCGCTGACGCCGACCGGGGCCGGTCTGGCATGGGCACGACACTGGTGGCAGCCGTGGTCCGGGGCACCGAGGTATTCGTGGCTAACGTGGGAGACAGCCGGGCCTACCATGTTGGGGCGAAGGGCATTTCCAGAATAACGGAGGATCATTCCTGGGTCGAGGAGCAAGTGAGGGCGGGGTTCCTGACGCCAGACCAGGCGCGAACACATCCCCATCGAAACCTAGTCACGCGAGCGCTGGGTTCCCGCCCCGAGGTCGATGTCGACCTGTACGAAGGGGAACTCGAGGCTGGGGACTGCCTGGTGTTGTGCACCGACGGCGTGAGTGGCCAATTGCTGGACAGCGAGATAGAGGATATCGTGCGGACGCGAGCGCCCGGTGAGGCAGCGCGAGCGCTGGTCAGTTTGGTGAGCGAACGAGGAGGCCGCGACGATGCAAGTGTGTTGGTCTTCCGGCCCGCCTCAGACGCCCATGGGCGGCCACAGCCCGTCACTAGCCGCTCCAGGGCAGCGTGGACGTGGCTCCTGGTCAGTGTCGCGGTCCTCCTGGGGCTGCTCGCGCTGCTGCTGACCCTCGTGCCCGAGATGTGAGACACCCTGGGCGGCGCCGACCCTCCGATGCGTGTCGCCGAGGCGGTAGTGGACTCAGTTACCGCGGTTCTGGATTGACTCCAGGTAGGCCAAGTCGCCGTTGTTGAGATCGGCTGCATTGGCCTCGTCCGTGTCGAGGTGGAGCTCGAGCTGGTACTTTGGTGAGACCCGCACCGCGACATCCCCGAATACGAGCTCCCGTTCGTCGCCCGCTCTGACGCGCACTATGTCTCCATCCTGCAGGCCAAGGCGTCGTGCGTCTGTTGGGGTCAAGTGCAGGTGGCGCATGGCGTAGATCACGCCTTTCTTGACCTCGATCTGACCGGTTGGCCCCTCAAGAATCAAACCTGGTGTGCCGTCGAGATCGCCGGACATTCGGACTGGTGCATGGATGCCCAGAAGGTAGCCCTCGGTGCGCGAGATCTCGACTTGCGTCTGGCTGCGTGCTGGGCCGAGGACCCGGACGCGGTCTATGCTCCCCCGCGGCCCTATGAGCTTGACTGCCTCGTGGGCGGCGAACTGCCCGGGCTGCGAGAGCGGGGTGCGTGGGGATAGCTCGTAGCCCTTTCCGAAGAGCCGCCCGACATCGGCTTGGCTGAGGTGGACGTGGTGCGCCGAAATCCCTATCGGGATCGGGATCTGGCTGGCCTGCAAGTGCCGGCTAATGGACTCGTAGGAAAGGGCACGGATAGTCTCGCGTGCGATCATGCGCGACGCATCGGAGTGGACAACAAGGATCTTGACCTTGGAGTCGGGATGCGAGATGTCGGCGACGCCGCTTACGCCTCGCGTCGCGCGGTTACGTACGGCATCGACCAGGATCCCCAGCCCCCAGAGCCCTTGGAGTGCCAACGAGCGGGTGCCGGCCGCGTTTTCTCCAATGCCCCCAGTGAACACGAGCACATCCAGGCCACCGAGAACGGCGTAGTAGGCACCGATGTACTTGCGCAGGCGATAGGCGAACGCCTCCACAGCGAGCAGGGCCTTCGAATCGCCGGCGTTCGCGGCGTCGGCCAATTCCCGAGTGTCGCCGGAGAGGCCGGATAGGCCCTTCATCCCGCTCTCGCGGTTGAGAAGAAGGTCAATCTCGTCAGCTGACATACCCTTGCGAACCAGATGAGTGACCACCGTCGGATCGATGTCCCCCGATCGTGTGACCATGAGGAGGCCTTCAAGAGGCGTGAGCCCCATGCTCGTGTCGACGGAGCGGCCATGCTCAATCGCGCAGACAGATGCGCCCTCGCCCAGGTGACAGGTGATCATCTTGAGACGGGAGAAGGGCTTACGCAGATAGGTCGCGGCCATAAGGCCCACGTACTGATGTGAGGTGCCATGAAACCCATACCGCCGGATGTGATCCTTGGTGTAGAGCTCCTCTGGCACAGCGTACCGGAAGGCGTGAGGCGGCATTGTCTGGTGGAACGAAGTATCGAAGACTGCCACATGGGGGATCTCGGGCAGCTTCTTTCGTAGCCACTCGATACCCACTGCGTGCATCGGGTTGTGCAGGGGCGCCAGTGGGGCCAAAGCCCGGATGTCCTGGAGTACTTGGTCGTCTATGATGACGGGGTCGCCGTACTTGTCCCCTCCGTGCACCACTCGGTGCCCGACGGCCGTGATCTGCTGCAGGCCCTCCAGGGTGCCCATGGCGGGATCAACTAGCTTGTCAAGGGCGGCCTGAAGCGCTTCCTCGTGGTGGATCATCCCAAGGGGGAGCTGGACGGTGCCTCTGCACGTGGTGTGTGTCTGGAGCGCCCGGCTTTCGCCAATCCACTCCACCTGGCCTTCGACGTTCTTGGTCTCGTCGTCCGTGTCGAAGAAGCGGTACTTCAGTGAGCCAGAGCGCAGATTGATGACCAGCAGCCTCTGCGAGTGCTCAGGTGTCAAGCCTAGCCCATAGGGATCGACGTCAGCCTTTCGTGCCGCACGGCGCTCGGCGACTTCCTGTTTCCCTCGTTCCACCAAGGTGCTCCTCCGGGCGATAGTTTTGGAGAATGTCTGGAGTGCGAAGGGGTCAAGTAGCACCCATCGCCTGAAGAGCTGAACGGGAAGGAGCAGGATGCGGCATGGCGACTTGGCGATCATGTCGACAGGGGACTTGAGACCGGTGAGAATGGACATGTCGCCAAAGTGACTACCTGCCTCCAGGGTCTCGATAGGGTATGGCTCGCCATCCTCATCGCTGATAAACGCGGTCACCTCACCTTCCAGTATGAGCCCGAAGAAGGTAAACGGCTGATCGAAAGCGATGACCACCTCTCCAGGTGCGAAGGGCGCTATCTGAGCTTCTTCCTGCGCAGCAGCAGCGATTTCCTGCGGCATGCGCGCGAAAACTTGGTACTGGGCAAAGACCTCACGAGGTACCATCTTCCTCACTCACTCCAACGTGCGCTCATAATCCCGATAGCAGAGCGCCGCAATTGTATCATGAGAATGCTGGGTCGTGGAAACCTGGGGGCGCGGTAGGACACGCCTGGGCTAGTAGGGGTCCGGGGTTAAGGCCCTCGCGACCTCGCTCTGAACCCACGGGTTGGTCTCCTGTGCATGGGCCGCCTTGAGCGCCTCCATTGCGCTCGGTGTGCCAATGCGGCCTAGAGCCCATGCGGCATGGCCGCGCACAAGGACCTCGGGATCGTGCAGTGCCCCGATGAGGGCTGGGGTGGCCATCGGGCTGCCCCAGTTGCCCAGGGCAATGGCTGCGTTTCGAAGCAGGCCTCGCCGCTTGGCCCTCTTCACAGGGCTGCCTCGGAAGAGCCTGGAGAAGGCGGCATCATCGAGCGCCATGAGGTCGAGGAGGTGAGGTGATGTCAAGTGGTGACCTGGAGCAAAGGCCGGCTCCGCGGCTGCACGGGCGAATCGCCTGTTCCAGGGACACACTTCTTGACAGATGTCGCAACCAAAGACGCGGTTGCCGATGATCGGACGCATCTCATGGGGCACCGGTCCTTTGAGCTCGACTGTGAGATACGAGATGCATCGCCTGGCATCCATGGTGTAGGGGCTGGTCAGGGCTCCGGTCGGGCATGCCTCGATGCAGCGTGTGCAGCGACCGCAGGATGGCAGTCGCTCGCCCCGAGATGGCGAGAAGCCGCCCGACGACCAGGCGTCATCGGGAAAGCCAAGTGTGAGAAGCAGCTCGCCGAGAAAGAGCCACGAACCCATGCGAGGGTTGATCAGGCAAGTGTTCTTACCAATGAACCCGAGGCCCGCCTCTGCAGCAAGAGCGCGCTCCAGAATAGGGATAGTGTCTACGCCCGCGCGGTAGCCTGTGCCTTGGTCTGCCTGATGGAGCACAGAGCGAGCCACGCGTTGCAACTTGTCCCTCACAACCTCATGGTAGTCGTCTCCCCGAGCGAAGCCAGCGATGACCGCGCGCGAGGGATCGCCCAATAAGGTCGGCGACAGGGGCGCAGTGTGGTAGCTTATTCCAGTCACCAGTATCGACTGGAGGCCCGGCAGGAGGTCTTCAGGACGACTTCGGCTGGCAAGTGCGTCTGGTCGGGCCAAGTAGGCCATTTCGCCGTGAAAGCCCGCTGCAATCCAGCTTCGATAAGAGTCGGCAGCCCTGTCGTGGTGGAGGGCGCTGCGCCGCGGTGGGCCCCGCTCGACATACCCCGAATCCGCGACCGGGACGAGGGCAGCAAGGTCAAAACCCATCGCGTGAGCAGACTCAATCAGCTGGTGCGCCAAGCTGGAAGACGCTGTTGACCGCTTTTGCATGTCTGTGGTATTCTGGTCACCGGATGGGCGTGCGCCTGTAGCTCAATGGACAGAGCATCTGACTTCGGATCAGATGGTTGGGGGTTCGAATCCCTTCAGGCGCGTCAGAGGTCGTGCCGCCGGCTCTGTGTCTGGCGGCGCTCGCTTTCTGGGGCACTTGCCTGCGATCGATCGAGCAGACGCCTGCTGCAGGCCCCGTGGTGGCCCTGCAGTGTTCTCCGATGCCGCGCTTGTCACACAGGGTGAGTTCTGGGGAGGCAATCGTATGCAGACCATGGACCTCGATACGGCGCGCACGGTGGTTGCGGCGCTTCTCAAGCCCTGGCGAGACTCCGTTGCCAACCCGGCCCGGGCGCAGCAGGAAGTGCTCCAGCGACTGCTCGCTATCTACGACCGCACCGAGTATGGTCGCGGGCACGGTGCAAGCCAAGTCGACAGCATCGAGCGGTACCGGCAGGCATTTCCGGCGACGACGTACGAAGGCTACCTGCCCCTCATCCGCCGAGTCATGGCAGGGGACGTGTCCTTGCTCCTGGACGAAGAACCGGTTGGCTGGGCCATCACTCGAGGAACGACAGGGAGCGAGTCCAAGTTCATCCCAATGACCCCAACGGACCTCGCGATGCGGATCAGTGCCGGACGAGCAATGATGGAGTTCGTTGCCAGTCGGAAGGGGTTCGAGCTCTTCGATGGAGTGAATCTCAACCTGAACTTCCCTGCCATGGTTGGGACGGTCAAGGTCGGCGACCGGGAGGTTGAGTACGGCTACAGCTCCGGGATCTATGCCCGCTATGTCTCGTCCTTCACTCCCATTCGCTCCGTGCCTTCGCAGGACGAGATTGATGCTTTGGGCGGCGACAAGAGCGCGTCTGCCTGGGATGCGCGTTTTGGGCTGGCTTACGACAGATGCCGTGCGGAGAATGTGACACTCGTCGGGGGTGTCGTCACCACTGCCCTGCTGTTTGGCCGTTATCTGAAGCGCGTCCATGGCGTCTATCCGAAACAGATCTGGAAGCCCAAGGTGATGACTCTTGGCAGTGCTCCCGGGATCAACACGTCGCATCTGCCGGCATTGCGGGCACTTTATGGACCCGTTGCGATCCGGGAGATCTACGGTGCCACGGAGGGGATGTTCGGACAGCAACAGGATGAGATGCGAGCCTGGGTGCCCAACTATGATCTCTTCCTCTTTGAGGTTGAGACCGGTGCCGGACTGAAGATGCTCCATGAGATGCGCCCAGGAGAAGTGGGTAGCCTGGTGGTCTCAACACCGGTCCTGCCCCGCTACAAGATCGGGGACAAGATCCTTGCGTTTCGCGCGCCATACTTCCGGTGCATTGGGCGCGAGAGGTGGTGGACGTGCCTCAACTACGCCTGGAACGAGTTCCGGACGTTCAACCTGGGACGCCTCTAGGATCGCGAGGCAGCCCAAGGCAGTAGGACAGCACTGCCTCGGCACTGCCTCTCCGCCGTGGGCGGCTTCGCCAGCTACTCGCGCTTGCCCACAAGGGCACGGATCGCCAAGAGTACTCCTCCAAAAATGGCCGCGACTGCCAAGGCGTACACCCAGACATCTGCGCCGAACGCGCTGAGACCGATCAGGAAGAACACGGCGCCCAAGACAAGCGTGCCGACGATGGGGGTCCGGAACGCCGGCACAAGCAACCGGAAGAGGACCTCCAGCAGAAGGATGCCCCCGGCGCCGAGGAAGAACAGGTGTGACCATTCCCAGTCTGTAGGTCCGGGAAGTTCTTTGAGCAGGCCCAGGTTGTTGGCCAAGAGGGCGAGTCCCAGCCAAATGAGGATCAGGGCCCAGACAACGGCGTTCAAGGGGTCCCTGCGCCACTTCTCGTCCCAGCTCTTCTCACCTCGCTCCTTCTCCTGCTTCTCACGCTCTTTTTCCTGTTTCTCGGCCTTCTCCTCTGAATTCCTGGCACGTTCTGGTTCTGTCATCTCCTCCTCCTCTTGCTTCAAAGGTTGACTGAATTGTACCACAAAGCCAGCAGTTAGGGAAGCCCTCGCTTCATGGAGTAGGCGGGTCCGCGATTTCCCGGACTCCGAGGAACATGACAGCGAAGGCTGCCAACGCAGCGGCGGCCCCGGCGTGGGCCTGCAGTGAGATGGCGCCCACCTGGCGTTCCCAGAGCCATCCCCCAGCGAAGGAGCCGGCCATGCGACCGAGCAGCATGGCTGAGACCACGCACGACAGCAGGAGAGCACGCGCATCAGGCGCGGCTTCGCTGGCTAGCGGGATGAAGGAGACTATGGCGAACTCAAAGGCCAGGACAACCAAGACCATGCCCCCCAAGGCCGCCACGAGCCCATGGCTCGCCAGCCGAGGAAGCAGCCCAAGTCCGGCAGCCAAGCCTAGAAGCCCGGCCAAGACACTCCGCCGTTTTCCCAAGCGGTCTGTGAGCAGGGTTGTTCCGATTTCAGCGACGGCCTCAGCGATCCCCACGACGGCGGAGGCCAGGCCGAGGCTCGTGAGTCCGAGACCGAACGACTGCTCGAGCCAAGCACCGTACACGATGAAGGGAAGCTCGATCGCGAAGGCGAGGAGAAGCGCAGCGGCAAGCAGCGCCACTATGCCGGGCCGGCGGAGGATAGCGAGCCATGGTTGGGCAGGGGGTGCGTGTGCAGCAGGGTCCCTCGCGTCCCCGGGCTGGCGATCCGAGGGAAGGCTTCGGCGCACGAGAAGCAAGAACGCCAGGCCAAGAAGCCCAAGCATGGCCCAGGGTGCCTTCCAGCCGAAGTGCTGGATGAGGTAGCCAGACAGCGGCACGCCGAACAGCCACGCGGCTGACCAGGACAACTCCACGATCCCAATAGCGCGAGCGCGCCTGTCGTAGGGAATGATGTCACCCAAGAGGGCATGTATGGAGGGATCAAACACGACCTTGCTGAATCCGTACAGGACGAGAGCCGCGCCGAAAGCCCACGTGGCGCCAGCGGACGCGACCAAGAGACCGGCGAGAGCGAAGAGGACAAGTGCGACTTCGATCATGCGGCGGCGCCCCTTCCGGTCTCCGACGGATCCCAACCAGGGAGCTGCCAAGCCGGGAAGCAGGCGCAACGAGACCAGTCGGCTCGCGGAGGCGATCGAAATGTCTAGACCCCGGGCAATGGCAGGCAGGAAAGGGTAGACGATGCGGTAGGCTGTGTTGAGGACTATGCGCGCGCCAAAGAGAAACACCATCTGGCGGGCGGTCGATGCAGAGGAAACCTTCAACTTTGTGACTCCAGGGAGTTGGCCATGCGACCCAGGGCCTCTGCCAGCGTGGCGCGCGGGCAGCCGAAGTTGAGGCGAACAAAGCCTTCGCCCCCGGGGCCAAAGGAGGCCCCGCCGTTCAGGGCAACTCGCGCCCGTTCCAGGAAGAACCGCTTTGGGTTGCCTGGGGCGAGGGACGCCCGGCAATCAAGCCATGCTAGGAATGTTCCCTCAGGCTTGCGCATAGTGATCCCGGGAAGGCCGGAGGCGACAGTGTCGGCCAGAAAGTCACGATTGGACTGCAGGTAGCGCAAGAGGGCGTCGAGCCAGGGCCGGCCATCCCGGTACGCGGCCAGCATCGCAGCATAGCCCATTACAGACACACCGGAAACAAGGCCAGCTCGCGCCTTCACAAAGGCTTTTCGCAGATCGGCGTTCTCGATCACCGCAAACGACGAGTGCAGGCCAGCGATATTGAAGGTCTTGCTTGGCGCCATGAGTGTGATCGTGTGTTGACCGATCTCCGGATCCAGCGAAGCCACTGGCAGATGATGGTGACCGTCGTAGACCAGATCGCAATGGATCTCATCGGAGCAAATGACCAGGTCGCTGCGGCGGCATGCCAGGGCCATGGCCTCCAACTCGTCACGACGGAACACGCGCCCTACGGGGTTGTGAGGGTTGCACAGAACGAACACCTTTGTGCGAGGCGTGATGGCCGCCACAAAGGCATCCATGTCGACTCCATAGCTGCCGTCGGGCATGTGGCTTAGCTCCGTGGTGCCAAGGCTGCATCCGGCGTTGGCCGGCGCCCACAGGATGGGGAAATACACCGGAGTCTGTGCCAGAACATCATCTCCAGGATTGGCAACGGCCCGAATAGCCAGGTTAAAGCCAACCACAATGCCTGGCAAGAACACCAGCGACTCGGGCGCAACCCGCCAGCCGTAGGAGCGCCACATCCAGTCGACGATGACGCACCTCAGGTCGGGGGGCTCGGCTGGGTAGCCGAAGACTCCGTGCGACACGCGCTCGCGAAGCGCCTGGATGACTGGCTCCGGGCAGGCAAAATCCATGTCCGCGACCCACAGGGGCAGCACATCTTGTGCGTACGCGTGCCATTTCGCACTCTCTGTACTGCGACGGTCAATGACGCAATCGAAGTCGTAGCTCATGAGCTCCTTCTTGTGAGAGACTTGGCTGCATAGGCAGCTAGATAGGCATCAATGACGTCTGCGTGTTGACCAGCTCAAAGTGCGCGAGACCGGCAGAGATCTCGCGAAGCGCGCACTCAAAGGCGGGCACCTGTTCAACTGGGAACCGTGCAGTGAAAACCACACTCTCTCCGAACTCAGTGTCGATCACCTGACCCTGATGGGCGGCTATGATGATGCGGCTGCGCTCGAACAGCGCATAGGGAACACTCACTGAGAGCGTGTGAGCCAGGAACTTGATCGCCCTCGGCAGTACGCCAAGCACTGAGCGTGCTGCATCCCCATATGCACGGACCAGGCCACCGGTACCGAGCTTGACTCCTCCAAAGTACCGGGTCACCACGAGCACGATGTCCCCCAATCCGCTGCCCAGCAGGACGGCGAGTATGGGGCGTCCGGCGGTTCCTGCGGGCTCTCCATCATCGCTGCAGTGCGCAAGGACGCTCGCGCCGTGCCCGATCAGGTAAGCAGGCACGTGATGCGTCGCGTCAGCGAACTCCCGTTTGATGCGCACGATGACCTCGCGCGCTTCTTCAACGCTCGATGCCGGCGCCGCATCGGCGATGAAGCGCGAGTTCTTCACGTCGATCTCGCAGCGAGCCGCACGACCGGGGACGAGCGGGGCACTCATGGAGCGTCCCCTCCCTGCCATAGTCTCAATTGACCGGTGGTCGCAGTGAGATGGTGGGCTGATACACCAACCAGCCGAACGGCCCTTCGTCCGTCCCAGATGCGTCTGAAGAGGAAAAGAGCAGCACACCGAATCTGGTGCTCATCGTCCGTAGGGACGGGAAACGTCATCTGCCTCGATAGAGTCGAGAAGTCGAAATAGCGGAGCTTCACGGCCAACGTAGATGCCACAAGGTTCATTCTAAGGAGGCGCCCCGCAATGCGGGTTCCGAGTCGCTCGAGCCTCTCTTCGAGCATGCCTGGGTCGCGCACATCCTGTGCGAAAGTAGTCTCATGGCTGACTGACCGGGCTTGGCGGATCGACACGACGGGGCTGTAGTCTATGCCCCTGGCCTGCCTGGCCATACGGCTGCCCATGTGCCCGAAACGGCCCTGCAGTTCCTCCTCGGGTACTTGTACCAGATCGCCTACGGTGACCACGTTGAGTGCCTCGAGCCTGCGAGCCATGACCGGGCCGACGCCCCAGAGCACTCGAACAGGCAGTGGGGCCAGGAATGCCTCCTCCTGGCCGGGGGGCACGACTGTCACGCCGCCGGGCTTGCCCAGATCGGAGGCAACCTTGGCGAGGAGCTTGTTGGTAGCCACGCCCAGCGACGCAGAGAGACCCACCAATTCGCGTACCCGCGCCTGCAGGAGGTGCGCCTCTTCGACCGCGTCGTGCCAGACCGGCAAGTCGCTCATGTCCAAGAAGGCCTCGTCTACGCTGGCTTGCTGCATGGCCGGTGTGACTTCGCGCAGTATTGCCATGACACGCCGGGAATACTCCCAGTACACCCGGTGGCGTCCGCGAAGCACCACTGCGTCAGGGCAGAGCCGCAGCGCGCACCCAGTGGGCATGGCCGAGTGTACGCCGAAGGCCCGGGCCTCGTAGGAGGCCGAGGCAACAACGCCCCTGCCCTCCGGGCTGCCACCGACTATGACCGGCCTTCCGGCAAGCGCGGGGTTTTCGAGGACTTCTACCGAGGCAAAAAAGGCATCGAGGTCAAGGTGAACAATCGCGCGGCTCGGTAGGCGGCCAATTGGTGGCGGGCTGCCTGGGACCGATGGACGGCTGTGCACTGGACTCATGAACCCGCCGCGCCTGGGTGGCTGCTTGACTGCCCGTCAGGGCATGGATAGGTTTCCCGTGCCGGGTGATGTTGTCTCCTGGTCATCACCAGGCGCATCCTCCTCCAGCAAAGACCGCGCCTCGTCAGCAAGAACCGCCGGCACCAGAATCGCTACCTCACCCAGGCCGTCCAGAGTGATCCCAATTACAGGGCCAGCGCTTTCGTAGCGCAGCAAGACCGGGATACCCCATGCCTCAAGCTTGCTACGATAGACTTCAGCCGTGAGAAGGCCTGAGCACCGGCGCACGCAGACCAGTTCCGGTTGGTCTTCCATGCTGGTGTTCTCCTAGAGGACGAGTCCGGCGAGGGCACTCATGAGTTGGGCCATCGCCTGACTGACCATCACGCCCACGCCCAAGAGGACGCCGGCCAAGAGCGCTGCGACTGCCACGTTTGACCTGCGCAGTTCCCCAATCTCGTCGAGTCCTCTCGTCAAGGCTCCAAATATGAGCAAGGCCAAGGCCAAGGTGACAACCGCCAGCACGAGCCCGGTGACGATCTGGAGTCCCTGTGCGGCGATAGCCCTCCAGGCCAGAGTCGTACCTGCGTCCCAGTCACTGATGTCTAGAGACAAGGCCGGCCGCAGGACGATCGCGGTAGACACAACTGCCGCAGCCAATACGATGCCGACTGCGACGTTGCCCTGCTCTAGGCCCTGCCAGCCGTTCACCCTGCGCGTGAGGATTTCAAACAGGTAGAACGCAAGGTAGGCTGCGAGTGCGCTCAGGACAATGGCCAGGGCAAGTTGAGCAAGACCGAGTAGGAGTGCGTTCACCATACCCTCCCTAGTGCGATTGACCCGTGAAGCTGCAGTCACCGGATGACTCACCCGACTACAGAGCAGCCGGTGTCTGGCAGTGTAGCACACTCCCGGGGAACGGGCAAGCAATTGCCCGGAGAGTGGCGCATGTGGGCTGCCTGCCTGCAACCGCAGCCCAGGCAGTTGTCACGGCTCGGGAAGGCTGGTATAATCCGTGCGTTCTGCGCGGCCTGGACCCGACTTGGCATCGGCCCGTTAGAAGGAGAGACTTGTGTTCCAGCGGAAGACACAGACAGAAGGCTATTGGCGAGACCAGTTCCGACTGACCGCACCAGATGTCGCTCGCATCTACGACCTCATCTTGGATTCGGGCAAGCCGGTGCGGCCTTGGGTTCTGGCGCGCGCTCTCATAGACGCAGGCTGCCGTCGCGAGGAGGCGGCCATACAGGCTGAACTGAGCCGTGGAGTGCCGTATCGGCCATCGGGTACCTATAGCGTCGGGCAGGAGATAACCTTTCCGGCGCTTGACTATTCCTGGGCAACTGTGACCGGCACGCGGCCTGCGCGGAATCCCCAGTACGGGGAGTTCGTGGCGCTACAGGTCCGATTTGAGGGTGAAGAGCAGATCCGGGAGTTTGCGTCTGAGCTCCGCGGTGACCATAAGCTAGACCAGGAGGCGAGCGATAGCAGCCCACTGGCCTCAGGAGGAGCCCGGTCTCCGGAGGAGTTGGCCGAGCTCTATGGCGGCGTCGTGGCAGAGACGATTGCTTCCGGGCTTGCCGGGCACGCCGAGTTCGTTCGCCTTGGGGACGATTGGTTTCTCGGGGAGCTCCTGGCGGACGTCTCTATCGGCCACCTGAACATCGCCGAGGCGCTCATCGAGGTCAAGGGCATGCCGCTCCCGACTGCCGAACTAATGGCGGATTTGGACTTGCCACTGGAGGTACCTGAGGAAATCCGCGCACTCTCCCTGAAGCGGGCGCTGAAGCTTGACGGTCGATTTGACAACGTCGGGAATGGCGGGAGAGATGTGTGGTTTCTGAGGAGGCTGACGCCTGGGGAGGTCCTTCAGCCGCCGTCACGTCTGGTGCTCCGGCCTGACGCGTACGACCGGCAGTTGATTTCCAGGGAGTTGCAGTCGTTGGAGCGGGAGATAGATGACGAAGGGGTGAGTGAGCCCGATGCTGCGCCGCCCCGGCCCATCTACCGCACGAGCGTGACGCTCAATCACCCTCACTGGCGCTCGGGCACGCTGCCTCTCACGCTGCGAACACGCGGCATGTTCCCTCAGCCGACAGAGCACCACACTCCATTCGTGCTTGTGGATGGTCAGTCCGGAGACCGGTTCCAGGGATGGGTGGTTCAGCAGCCCCCCTTCGTGTATGGACTGAGGGAGTACTACCAGAAGCACGCGTTGCCGGTTGGAGCGTTTGTCAAGCTGGAGCGAACGCGAGATCCCAGGGTGATTACGGTTGATTACGAGCCCCAACGGCTCAAGAGCGCCTGGGCCAAAGTGGTGTCTGCACGACCTGGGCAGTTGTCGTTCCAAGTAAGAAAGATCCCGGTCGCTTGTGAGTATGACGAGCAGATGATCCTCGCGGAGGACAGTGCTCCTGGCATCGATAGCCTGCGAGAGGAGCACGAGGCGAGAGGTACCAGCCTGCTGGAGTTGATGATCCGGATCATCCAGGAGCTTGTCAAGCTGAGCCCTCAGGGCACCGTGCACGCAAAGACCGTCTACAGTGCTGTCAATGTGCTTCGCAGGACCGCACCAGGCCCAATCTTTGCGCTTCTGTCGACCGAGTCCTGTTTCGCCTCCATGGGCGGGGGCTACTGGACCTTTGACGCTTCACGGATACGACCTGACGTCGTTGCGCAAGGGGGATGAATGCCTGGCTGGATTAGGCCGACCATCGACACCAAATTCCACATAGACTTTGCCTGGTTCGATCAGACGGGCATGAGCTTTCGCGTCTTCTTGCTGGGAAACCTGTGCACCGAGTGCCGTGGGCAGTTGACCGACTATAGGTTAGCAGACCTGATAGACTGGGTGGACGCTGACACGGGCGAAGTCACGAAAGTGGATGGCCTGTGGCATTCGCTTCGCACATGCTGCAGCCTGAAACCAGACTATGTTGACGCGCAGACGCCGACACTGGCCGCGGTATCCCGAATCCTGCTGGCCAACGGCAACGAGCCATTGTCGCCTCGTGAGCTGAGCGAGAAGCTGCACCGGACGCCCGAGGCAATCCTCCGGACGATCGGAGGCCCTCAGGTGCACAATGGCATAAGGCCTTACCGCCCCAAGTAGATCGCGCGCGCTTTGCCCAGTCACGGTTTCCGGTTTCTTCGCTCGGAACGTGGTCGCCCGACCCGCATCCAGCGCAGGAATCGGGGAAGCCGATGTTGGTGGGCAAAGCTGTCGACAGCGTCCAGAACCTCCCCGTTCGCGCCCACTCGCATCTGGAGGCGGGCTCGGTTCTCGGCAATCCATAGGTACAGGTCTGCTTCTGTGCGTCCAGCAAAGCGCGCCAAGACGCCCGATGCGCAGATGCGTGCGATCATGGGAAGATAGACGGCTTGGTACCAGTCGAGGGCGGCTTCGGACAGGGCAGGGTAACGCCGCGCGTGAAGGGCCATGTAGAACTGGTGCACTTCGATGTGGTGGAGCAGGCTTGCGTAACCGCCTGGCCGCGTGAGAATGATCCTCAGATCAGGAGCTGTGCCGTCCAGAGCGGTTTGCTCCAGGAAGTCGCCATACTCTGCTCTCAGGATCAGCTCATCGGCTGATGCGCCCGGTTCCAGCGGCACACGAACAGGAATCTCGACGACTGATGCCCGGATCACTTCTTGCCCGCGAGCTCGCGCCACCGAAACCCTGTGGTTGCCGTCCTTGACGAAATAGACATCGCCGACCTTGAATACTTCGATAGGCGGCATGTCGCGCGACCTGCGCAACTGGTCGATGCGAACCCAACGCTCTGGGTCAAGGTGAGCGCGGGGCAGGAACGCCCGGTTAAAGTCTCGATAGCGCCCGACGCTGCCCACGATCTTGGATAGCGGAATCTCCACAACCACCGGCGCAGCGGAAGGCTCGGACAGGCGCAGCAGATCACGCACCTGGTCGAAGGACAGGAGATCGTCAGAGTGGCCGGACATGCCGGCCAGGGCCGACTGCACCAGCGCTCGTCGCCTGGCTGCGTCAAAGGCCTGCTCTGAGTCTGATCTGTGCATAAGGTACCAGTGCCAGATGCTCTAGCCAGCCCCGAGGATGGCAAAGACCAGGCATGCCGCAACCCAGGTCACGACCAACAGAACCAGCATGCCCCAGACTGCCCACCTCTTGATGGGCGGCAACTGTCGAAGGTATGCCAGCAGATACCTCACTTCGCTAGCCCTGGCCGGAAGCTCCGGTCGGTTGCACCGTGCCCTCCTCCACCTGGAGCGGAGGCAGCTGATCGAGGCCGTGCAGCCCGAAATGTTGCAGGAATTCGAAGCTCGTCCCGTAGAGGATTGGCCGACCGACCCGCTCCAGCCTACCTTGCTCCTCTATCAGTCCTTGGTTGAGCAGGGTCCTGATCACTCCGTCAGAGTCCACCCCACGCACGGCTTGGACTTGGCTGCGCGTCACAGGTTGGCGATATGCGACTATGGCTAGGGTCTCAAGAGCGGCCGGTGAGAGCCTGCCACCAGCGTCGAGGCCCAGGAATCTGCGGACATACTCGGCGGCCTCCGGTGCTGACACGATCTGTACTGAGTGACCTTTGCGTTGCAGTCGAAAGCCACGGGACCTGTACTCTGCCGTGAGCTCGGTTAGGACGCCCTCAATCTCCTGCGGCGCGGCACCAAGCACTGCGGCAAGCTTGTCAATTGCGACCGGCTCGTCGCTCACAAACAGGAGGCTCTCGACCAGGGACTTCAGCGAGAGTGCCTGCCCGCCCAGGTGCAGTTGGCGAGACTCACAAGCCATTTCGGTCAATTCGCCCTCTGTTGCGGTCTGTGATAGAATGTCCATCATGAAGCACCGGGTGCTCAGCCCGTGGGGGGGCAGACTGGGAGGAAGCGTGCGAGAGCGACGGGCGGTCTTCCGGCTGGTCATGGCCGTAATGGTGCTGACGGGCTTGGCCTGCGGTCCATGCAACTTGCTGTCCCGCGAGCAACCTACGCCTTCTCACCAGGTTGCCGTGTCAACTGAGGCTGCTGGCCAGCTGGAGTCGCGCATCCAGCAGAACCTCAGCGGCCAGCCTGAGCAGCCGTTTATCCTGCGCATGACCGACACAGAGCTGACCTCTCTGCTCAGAACCAAGCTGGCGGGGTACGATGGCGCCCCCGTCGAAAACCTGGTGATCTGGTTCACGAAAGGCAAGATGTACGCCACGGGTCGACTTGCCAATGGCTTGCCTGTTTCAGCCGACCTCTTCCTGATTGCGTCTCCCCGAATCGTTGATGGGAAGGTCGTGGTCGAGATCGAAGAACTGACGGCGGGCGCCCTACCGCTGCCGGCATTCGTGCTCGACGCTGTCACTCGCAGCCTGAATGAAACCATCAACGAAACCCAGACGGGGGTCGACATCACGGCGATGGAGATCCTTGAGGGCGAAGCGATTCTGAAAGGCTATCGCAAACAGCCTTAGCGCTCTCGTTTGCCGCCCTGCCATCGCCGTTGCCCCAAAGGCTCGATCTTTCTTGGGCGAGGTGCGCCTCAGCTGTAATGGAGCGCTCTCATCGCTTCGGATAGGGCGAGTGCCGGATCTTGACCTGGACCTTTCCCAACCTGAGCCCCATTCGCTCAGTTATGACCTCTTTGGTAATGTCCAGCACCTCCGCGGTTTTCACGGGTACATCGATTTCCGGCGCCGTTTCCAGTGCGATGTCGAGATCCAGGCCGTTACGCCCAAACCGTGTGATCCGGGGCACGGCGCGGACCACATCGGGAAGTTGGTCAATCGTGTACGCCAGCCTCTGAGAGATCGAGTCAACGGCAATGAAAGAGTCGCCTCCCTCAAGCTTCTGAGCGCGGATGATACGGACGCGTTTGCGGCGGAACTCGAGCCACAGGAGAAGCAGCAACAGGAGGCCGCTCACCGCCCCTGCCACCACACGCCCGATCGTCCACAGAGGCCAGTTCTGCTCCTGGTATGACTCCACCTGGGCGGACAACCAACCAAAAGAGTCAGCCGCTACGTCGAAGCTTTTCTGTGGCGCAGCCACAACCAGAATCGCGGCAGCGATCAATAGGATTATGAGTAGGACTACAACTATGCGGTTGAATGCGTTCACCTTGCTCACTCCTTCAGAGGCGATTATACACGCTCTCTTCGCTTTCGTCCAGCTTCAACAGCCGAGATGGTAACGAGCACAATCCAGAGGGACCATCCGGCGATCCCGGCTCCCAGACCCGTCCGAACCGATCGAGGCCGGTATCGAAGGGTGACACTATGGGCACCCTCGTCCAAAGCCAGCGCCTGGAAATAGGCGTCAGCGCACAGTATGGTCGCCGGCCTACCATCGATCTCCGCCACCCATCCCGGGTAGTAGGCTTCGGTAAGGACAAGGTAGCCGGGCGCATCTAGTGTTGCACGTAGCGCGATGCTCTCGGCGCTCGAGCGGAGAACTCGAAGATTCGAGTAGCCGATCTCAGCCTCTGCCCGCGAAGTGGCGGTTGCGTCGGAGGGTGCACTCGCCAGGATCACCTGTTTGGCCGGATTGAACTCCTCATCTTTCAGGAGAGCGACCGTGCTGGCTCCGTCTGCGGAGAACAAGGCTTGGTGCACCACGAACGCTCGCGGAAGGACTGCCAGGTTTCTGTAGATCTTGACATCACCCGAATGAACCAGTTCGAGGGAAGGGTCGACAGAGACGCTGATCGAAGTGCCGGTTCTGCTGTCGATAAGGCTGAGGCCCCTGAGCACGATGCGTGCTTGACTGCCCTCGGGAAGAAGTGACCGTATGCGTATCCTCTCGGGACGGGCCGGTCTCGGTAGGTCTATGTGGGCCAGATAGTCGCTCCCTCGCGCATCGCCGCGCCAGTGGTGGATGGCAATCGCTTGGTCATGAGAGACCGGGGACACGCCATATAGGCCTTCGGCAGTGTCATAGCCGGCTCTCAAGGTGGCTGACGCCAGCACAGACCCTTCGGCCTCAAGTGTGACTTCTGCAACAGGCACGCCGTTGGGCAGGCTCGCGGTCGCCGTCAAGTAAGTCACTACGCCAATCTGGGTGGCTTCGAAATCTGGCAGGGCCGTGAGCTCCTGGTCCTGCACTTGGAGCTCCGTCTCCAGATCATAGTAGATGCCCTCGTGCCAGGCGTCTTGTGTCTTGTCTGTGACGATGTACCGAACGTTTAGGAGCGAGAGTAGGCGCGTTGGCGGGATGGAGCTCAGCTGCTGACGGAGGCGGCCATCCGGCCATATCTCGCTCTCGTCCAGAAACAGACGCTCGAGCGTGACATACCGCTGCGTCGGCAGGAGACCTCCGTCGTATCCATCAACCGAGTAGAGCCGATAGCGCAGCGGTAGGTTGTAGGCCAGAACCTCCTTCATCTTTGTCGCGACCACCATATCGTAGACGGCCCCATCCGACAGATCGCGCGCGTACATGGCCTGTAGATCGGCTAGGTCACCAGGATCGTAGAGGATATCGGACAAGCTCAGAAACCGAAAGGGGCCGTCGTCGTCTGCAAGCAGATGAGCCGTCGCGGTGCGCAGGGAGTCGTAGGCAGCCGGTGCCGTGGGATGGTTGTGGGCGAGCTTGCGGCTCCAGGCAAACAGCTCGGCCACAACAAGGAGCAAAGCCAGCAGAGCCGCGCAGCGCAGAACGCCCCTTCTGAGGCGACCGACCCGGGTCATCAGGGACGAGATGCCGACCGCCGCCAGAATGGCCACTCCAAAGGCATACAGCAGAAGCCATCGAGCGGGTGCGCGGAACAGGGCAATGCCAGGCACGATCTTGTACAAGATGTAGTACACGGGGTTGTACGCACCGAAGGCAAGGAACAGGCCCAACACCGAAGTGCCAAGCGACGATAGCGCAAAGGGGCGCAGGTCACCAGCCTCGGGGCTGCAAGAGACCGGCTGCCAGACTCGGCGGCGCAGACACCCTACCAGAGAGGCTGCACCCAGGCCGGCGAGGCCCAAGCCACAGAGTCCCACGTACGCCACATACTCGCTGAACGGAGGATTCCACGCAATGGGGGGTAGGAACGCCCTGGGAATCTCACCAGGACTGAGCGAAAACGACGCGGCCTCGCGGTACTCGAGTCCTCCACTGCGGACGGAAAGTCGCGACAACTCGAGCGTGGGCAGCAGCTGACCGGCGGAGAGCAGGAGTGCGACAAGCGTCATTGCGATCAGCAGTGCAGGCCCTCGAAGCCAGCGCACAGAGCGTCGCCAGCCAGAGCCCCGAGTCTGCTGGTAGCCACGGAGCAGCGAGTAGCAGCCTGCTGCGACAAGGACGATGTAAGCCGCCTGGGTGTGGCCGGCAAGGATCATGAGGGAGATCACGGCGGAGCCAAGCAAAAAGGCGAGCGCTCTCCGTGGCCAGGAGTGCAGAGTGCCGGCCGCCTCCAGGCAAAGCAGGATCCATGGCATCCAGGCCGAGGCGTTGAGCTGATTGATGTGCTCGACCTGGGCTCCCACAAAGCCGCCGAATGCGAAGACTGCGGCGCCAACCAGTGAGGGCAGCGCCCTCAGACACATGACACGCCTGGCATAGAGGTACGTGCCCGTGCCGGCAAGCCAGATGTGAATGACGATGCTCCACGCAATCTGCTTGGGGACGGGTAGCCAGAGTAGTGGCCAGTGCAAAGGATAGAGCACGGCAACCTGGGAGTTTGCGAGCAGGGGTGCCCCCATGAATAGGTGGGGGTTCCAGAGGGGCAGGCGGCCTTGCCGCAGTGCCTCTGCGGCGTAGTCGCGGTACGGGTAGAAGTAGGCGAACAAGTCGACACCCGTCAACACCTGATTGGTGAAGATGACCTTCCAGAAGAACAAAAGGCTCACGCCCGCCAAGACCACAATGGCTGCCGTGTCCTGGACACCTCCCCGATGCCGTGCCATTTCTTCCTTGACGCTAGTCAATTGGCTGGCTCCCTCTTCACCAGTTCGTAGAGCCACCCAACCTCGCGGCCTGATGCACCGAACAAAGGAATGGCCAGGGGCTCGATTGGCACCAATCGAAAGGTGCCGCGTTGCCTCATCACAAAGTCGGCCATCAGGTCACCGTCATCGAGAAGATAGATGGACCGCGAGTTCGACGACATCGCGTCTACGAAAGCGCGCCAATCGTCATCGCTCCAGCTCTCGTAGGGCCTGATCGACTGCCGGCCACTGTACATTGTCACTGCACCTGCGTTGAGCGAAGCTCCGATCACAGACCCGGGGGGTGTCAGCTCTGCCAGTCGATCGAAGGCCGCGCGCTGGTCGGGCCGCACGTAGCCAAACGACGCCCAGCCTGGCCGGAAAGCGTCATCAATCATGGTCCATCTTGCCATAGCCAGCGCCAGCATGGTCGCGGCAATCGCGATGGGACTCAAGGCGGCCGGGCCGAGGCGCAGGGGCTGCTGCGAGTGAGTCGAGTAGGCGCGAGCGCTCCGAATGAGGCTCACAGCACCGTAGCCGACAAAGAGGTTGACCAGTGGAAAGAGCGACAGGAGGTCGCGGAGCCTTAGGAAGCGATACGTAAGGTGAACGAGAAGGACAGAACCAACGGCCAACGCCAGCACGACCAGGGATCGGCGATTGACGCGTACCAGTGCCAGGCTACCCACGAGGGCAAAGGGGAATAGGTACCCCCACTCAGCTGCGACCAATGCTTCGCGTAGAGCCTGGATGGAGACCGGCCCGATGTTCCGCAGAGCCATGGCTGGCAACTCGGTGGTCTCCGTGGCAAACATGCCGCCAAATACCCGCCACCTATAGAGGGTGTCAGGGATAGCCATGAGGAGGGCAGACGCTGAAAAGAGCGCGAGGGGCCATAGGCGTCCAATTGGCGTGAACACTCTTCTGGCATGTCCCGGCAGCCTGGGCTTCAGCGCGGCACTTGAGAGCCAGAGTCCCAGAGAAATAGGCAGGAGTAGGACCAGCTGCGTATGGCGTACCCAATAGCACCAGGCGAACGACACGCCGCCCAGGACCAGCTCCAGGGCTGCCCGGCCTGGTTCTTGTTCCAGCCGGCGCATGGCGCGCAGGCAGAACAGGATCGTCAGGATGGTGAAGAGCTGCGCCGCTGCGTCAGCCATGGGTACCAGAAGGCGATCCACATGCTCTGGGGATGTGGCAGTGAGTGCGACGGTGAGGGCCGCTGCCGCGAAACGCACCGGTCTGGGTTCGTCGCGCAGGACCTCCAAGGCAAGGAGGGCAGTGGCGAACAGTGCCACGAGGGCGGTTACGGGAGTGGTGACATAAAGTCCAGCCTCTCCGAAGAGGCGATAACCAGCCGCCAGAAGTACCGAGGCACCAGTCGCCCATACGGTTGCTGCGTCGCCAAGAGGACCTACGGGCAGGTGGTATCCGACGGGGAACAGTGGGCCCCAGGCAATGCCGAGTGGGCGCACCTCGGGGAAGAGGGAAAAGCGATGCAGGAGAGTGCCTCGGTTCGCCAAGTCGACCGCCATCTGAGCGTACGCATACGGATCGCTGCCTGTTGCTCCATGGGTTCGCTTGCCCAGGTAGGTTGCGACTGCCCAGGCGGAGGTGAGAAGCATCCCCAGCAACACAACCCATTGCCAGGCTCGCAGGGCCGGGAGTCGCCGTTGTGCCCAGCCGTCTGGCCCCACCGGCGGATACGTGGCCTGCGATGCGTACAGCTGGCACAGGATGGAATACGCGGCACAGGCAAGCAGGATGCCATCCAGATAGAAGAATGAGGTCATGGGGTTCGGAAAGGATCGGCCCTGCCAGCCGACAACGGTGATTCCCATGCTGTGGTAGGCGGCTGTGGCGAGGGCGACCAGGTAACCGCCGATCAGAGGTGTCAGTGCCCGGAGCGAAATGCGATTGCCTTCGAGCAGGCCTCGGAGCTGCGGAATTGCGAGAAGGGCAAGCACGGCGGGGGCAAGCCACTCGGGCAGCCCGAATCTGGTCTTGAGTACAAAGGCCGTACCGGCCACGTGCAGAGCGATGCCGACGGCCAAGCCTGCACTTCGCGCGCACCCCTGGCGGCGTGCGGCGGACCTACCCTCCGTGGCAGCAGGCGGCTCGCTAAATCGGAGATTCTCCCTGGCGGGAAGCAGAGCCAAGATGCGCAGCTGCTCACTCAGCCAGGTCGGTATGCTTCGTCGGCGAGCCTGGTGCAGGCAGAAGCCCGAGAGGGCCAGTGCAGCAAGGAAGGGAGGCCAGATGCGGGCAGACCAGCCTGGCCAGCCCAGGAATCGACCCACGATCGACAAGAGACCCGCGAGTGACACCGCCAGCTCGAACCATCCGTAGGCAGTCCGGGCCGACGGGGGGCCGGGGTGAGATTCATCTCGAGCCATCTGGCGATAGGTCATCCAGACAGACCGGCTCGCGAAGACGATGCCTGCCAGAAAGGCCAAGCCAATCGCTGCGTAGACATACCAGAGCCTGCCCGGCAGGCCCGGATTCGACACCGCCCAGTACTCTGGACTGAGCACACGCTGGAGGGGACTCACGGCCCCACCAGTTGGTAGAGACGAAACGAGACACTGGTGTCCCGCCGATGCGCTTCGAACACCGGCACCAGCCCGATACCCGCATCGATGAGCGCGCAAGTGGACAAGCGTTCCTCCTGCCAGCTAGGAAACGCGATGTACCTCGGCTCTCTCCTGTAGGCGACAGCGTCTCGAGCCAGGTCAGCGGGATCGGGATACCAGTGCACGTGGATGGGTGCACCGTAAAGGTAGAAACGGTGGTGGTGACCAAGCCAGTGATCGTAGAGGACGGCGCCCGGCGGTACTTGCACGCGCATGAAAGCCGCCAGCTCGTCGATCCCGTCATAGGCGCCATGGTCACCACCAATCGCCAGGTGACCTTTTTCGGCCGAGACCAGCGGGGGCGAGACACAAGCCGTCACCAGGGCAATAAGAGAAGGAAAGTAGACGGCCCTACAGCGTCCTGCAGGCAGCCCACGGCCGGCGACGACGAGACTACGGGCGAGCAAGAAAGCAGCCAGCGGGACCATAGCCAGCAAGTAGCGATCCCAGAGCTGGACTTCCACGAACAGGTGCACGGACAGGAAGACGAGAAGGAAAAGAGCGACCGCGATAGACATCGACTCTTTTCTACCTGCCGTTCCGAGTCTGAAGCGTCCGACAGGTGAGGGCAGGTGCTGACCATCTTGTCGGGCTGCCAGGAACGCCGCATGGGCCGCTAGAGCCAGGCCGACCACGAAGAGCACGTTCAGCGGGGGAGATGCCCAGAAGCTGGTCACCAAGCGGAACCAGGTGGCTGCCCTGTCGCCAATATCGGACAGAGGAGCCAGTCGAAGACCGCCATAGCTGATCACCGACTGCTCTAGGAACCCCGGACGAAGGTCACGTGCCTGGTCCCACACAAAGGTCGCGCAGACGACCGCAAGGAATCCCAGGACGAAGACGAGCCACGCCATCCACGCACTGCGGCACCAGCGTGGCTGTGCCACGGGCCGACTGGGTGGCAGGTCGTGTGCAGACACAGGGCCGAAGCTCATCAGGCCCGCCAGTGCGATCAACGGGAGAAAGAGCAAACCCTGCTGCTTGGTTGCCACAGCCAGGCCGGCGAACAGCCCCGCGACTCCCGGCCGGCCGAAGACTGCGGCGACCAGTCCTGCCACGACGCAGGCTGCCATCACGGTATCCACGAAACCGGTCGATCCGAATAGGACAGAGAAAGGAGAAAGCGCCAGCAAGAAGGCTGCCAGGAGGCCCGTCCTTGGGCTTCTGTAGAGCCTCTTGCCGAGTGAGTAGAGGAGGGCAATGGTGACCGTACCGGCGAATAGGCTGGGCAAGCGCGACGCGAGCTCGAGCTGCCGAACCTCGGCACGGCAGCTGCTGTCTGCGCAGGCGAGGGGGGCTCCCACGATCGGTGAGCCGTCGGCTGCCGGCCCGGATTCCGCGTTCTCCGTGTGCACGGAGGCGAAGAGGAAAAAGCTAAGGGCAAGCAGGTAGGGAAAGAAGGGTGGCTTGTCCACAGGCTCACGGTCTAGCATCGGATCCGATCCGCTGGCTATCTGAAGGCCCCAGTAACCGTAGAGGGCTTCGTCTTCCAGGCCACGATTCTGCTGCAGGGGAAGAGCGCGCAGCAGGAAGCCCACCAGAACGATTGCCACCATGACCATGCGTCGTCGCGGAACGCAACGCCGCACACCGGATGCTGCACAAGTCGGGTGCGGAGGGCTAGTCGACAAACCGGTACTTGAGCAGCGTCCAGAAGGCAATGGGGGCATCGCGCCAGGTAATCTTCTTCCCCTGGTGGAAGTCACGTCCGCGATAGGAGATGGGCACCTCGAGAATGTGGTGGCCTCGTTTGAGGACCTTCGCGGTGATCTCGGGCTCAAACTCAAACCGCCGCGACCGGAGCGGGATTCCACGTACAACGTCGGCACGAAACGCCTTGTAGCAAGTCTCCATGTCTGAGAGGACAGCCCCATACAGGAGGTTCGTCGTGAGGGTGAGCAGCCTGTTCCCAAGGCTGTGCCAGAAGAGCATCTTGTGCGGTGATCCTGAGAACCGGCTGCCGTAGACGATAGCCTGTTCGCCGCGTGTGATAGGCGTGACCAGGCTCGGGTAGTCGCATGGATCGTACTCAAGGTCGGCGTCCTGAATGATCAGGATATCCCCGGTGGCCTGGGTGATTCCGGTGCGAATAGCTGCTCCTTTCCCCAGGTTGGTCGGGTGCCGGAGCACCCTCAGGTCGCCGGAGTGTGCCTCGTCGGCAAGGATCTCCGTGGAGCCATCCGTCGAGCCATCGTCGACGGCCAATATCTCCTTCTCCATCTCATCGGGTAGGGCCACGGCCCGGACCTGACGGATGATCTCCCGCAGGGTAGCCCGCTCATTGTAGACTGGCATGATGATGGTTAGTCTCACAGGACCTCCTCATCCGAGGATGACCTACCCATCATAAACCATCTGGTACCTACCGGCAAGAACGAGGCACGGCAATTGGCGGTTGCGCCGAGGGGCAGGGGGTGCTATAATCGGCCGACAATGCCGATCTACGTTGATGTCTCTTCGGCCGTCCATGCGAAAGCAGGGATCGGGCGGTACGCGGCCAGCCTCGCCAGGGCGCTGGTGGCTCGCGCGCCGGACGACCTTGCGCTGTTTTTCAACCGCGACGCAAGGACCCGCCCACCAGCCGGGCTTGAGCAGCTTCCGGCGAAGACGGTTCGGGCGGGCTACAAGCCATGGCGAATGGCTGCCTGGATGGGTCATCTCGCCGGCCTCGGATTCAACCGGCTCGTGCCAGATGCAAGGCTCTTTCATGCCACAGAGCACTTGCTGCCCCCTTTGGTGGACGTCCCGACCGTGCTGACGGTCCACGACATGATCTTTCGTATCTTTCCTGAACACCAGAAGCGCCTGAACTACTGGTATCTGAACGCGACGATGCCTCTGTACTGCCGCCGTGCCAGCGCGATCATCACCGTGTCTGAGACGAGCAAGCAAGACATCCTGAGCCACTATGGCCTGGACTCCAGCAAGATCACCGTGGTTTACGAAGCTGCCTCCCCTGAGTTCGTTCCCGCCGGCCGGATGGCCCTCGATGGGGCGCGCAGAAAGTACGGACTCCCCGACCGGTACCTGATTCACGTGGGAACCATAGAGCCGCGCAAGAACCTGACGCGGCTCGTCGAGGCCCTTGCCCTGCTTCACAGCCATGGGCTTCGCATCCCGCTCGTGGTCGTGGGTGGGAAGGGGTGGCTTTACGACGACTTCTTCAAGCGGCTGGAGGGTCTGCCGGTCCGGGATGCGGTGCTCTTCCCGGGCTATGTACCTTCAGCGGACCTCCCCCTGCTTTACTCGGCCGCCAGCGTGGCCGTGGTTCCGTCGATCTACGAGGGGTTCGGACTGCCGGTGCTAGAGGCAATGGCTTGCGGCACCCCCGTCATAGCTTCTAGTGCATCCAGCCTCCCCGAGATCGGAGGGGATGCAGCACGTTACGTGGAACCGTCCAGCGTACCGGCGATTGCGGAGGCCATCAGTTCAGTCTGGGTCAACGCCGACCTGCAGGCTGACATGCGCGCTCGGGGCCTCGCGCGCGCCGCGCTCTTCTCTTGGGACAAGGCTGCCATCGAGACGCTTGCAGTCTACAACCGCCTCTTGGGGCCGGGGCAGCTGGGGTGAGCGCGGTGTGACTGGCAAGGCCTGCCGTGTATTCCGCGAGATGAGGGCTCGTGCAGGTGCGGAGCCCACTTGACATGACTGCTGTGCTGTGCTATACGTCACCAAGCTTCAGAGGCACTGGCTTACTGGGTGGCGTATGCCGGGCCATCAGTGACAACGGCGTCCTTGGGACCCTGGCATCTGACAGAGGAAGGCTATGGTATCCCGATCGCCTTCCTCTGTCACTTTTTTGGGCGCCCGGCGAGTTTGACAGCGACGTTGAGTACCACCAATCGGTGAGGGACGCAAATGAAGGTTCTGGTCTTGAACTGCGGAAGCTCGTCGGTCAAGTACAAGCTCTTTGGCTTGGGGAACGGTGCCGAACAGGTTCTTGCCAGCGGGATCGTCGAAGAGGTGGGCTTGGGCAGCCCGAGCCTCACTCACAGGTGCCCTGGACGAGAAAAGGTCGCGCGGGCCGGGCTGGAAGTGCGGAATCATACAGATGCCATCGAGTTGGTGCTGGGCATGCTGGTCGATCCCGTCGTCGGCGCACTAGCGAGTGTGCAGGAGCTTCAGGCTGTCGGCCATCGGGTCGTGCATGGCGGTGAGCGATTTGCCTCGTCCGTGCTGATCGACCACGAGGTTATGGAGGCACTCCACGAGAATATCCCACTTGCGCCCCTGCACAACCCGCCGAACATCCAGGGGATCGAGGCAGTGGATGCTCTGCTTCCGAACGTTCCGCAGGTGGGCGTGTTTGACACCGCCTTTCACCAGACCATGGAGCCGCCCGCCTTTTTGTATGCCATTCCGATGCGCTTTTACCGCGATCATGCAGTCCGGCGCTACGGTTTTCATGGCACGTCGCACAAGTACGTTGCACAGAAGGCGGCAGAGCACCTTGGGCGCGATCTGCAGGAACTCAAGATCGTGACTTGCCATCTCGGCAATGGAGCGAGCATCACGGCTGTGCGGAACGGCCTCTCAGTGATGACCAGCATGGGCTATACGCCACTTGCGGGTCTGCCCATGGGAACGCGCTGTGGCGACATTGATCCGGCCATTGTCCCGTTCCTGATGGAGCTGGACGACCTTGATGTGACGGGAGTCAACCGCCTGCTGAACACCGAAAGCGGGGTTCTCGGCCTCTCGGAGCTGTCGAGCGACATGCGAGTGTTCGAAGAGGCCATAGCGCACGGGCCGACCCACCCCAGCTACGAGCGCTCCAGGATGGTCCTGCAGCACTACACCTGGCGCGTGAAGGGTTACATTGGCGAGTACGCCGCCCTGATGGGCGGGCTGGACTGCGTGGTCTTCACGGGCGGCATCGGTGAGAACTTTGCCCTGGTTTGTGACTGGTCGTGCGAGGGGCTCGAGTTCCTCGGCATTGAGGAGGTGCATGCGCGCCGTGCCGGTGGCAAGACCGTGGAAGCCTCGGGACCCAATTCGAGGGTCAAGGTCTTGATTATTCCGACCGACGAGGAATTGGCGATTGCCCGCGACACTTATCAGATTGTGGTTGCGGCAGAACGCCAAGTCTGATCAGGTGCTTCCGGGTGCCTTGCCACCACCACGCAGATGGAGCGGCACTTCTCCGACAGGCGTTTCGTTGTGGCACCGGCGCATGCATCAGGGCCGAATTGAGTTAGCATCCGGCGTCGAGTCACGGACGCCTGACGCAGGCGTGCCCACTCGCTTGACCCGGGGCACTCGGATGGCTAGAATTCCGCCATCTTGCTGGAGTTCACCCCATGGAGAGGGCAGGGCTGTTCCACGCTTGCTTGTCGCTGGGTGGAAGCTGCGGCTTTGACGAAGAGCACAGCCGCCACGTTGGTAAGTTGGCTCTGCGACTGTACGATCAGCTCGAGGAAAGGCTCGATCTCCCTGACGAAGCGCGGGACATTCTCGAGTGCGCGGCCCTCCTGCACGACATCGGCTACGCTGAGGGCTATGAGGGCCACCACAAGACGGCGTTCCGCCTCATCCTTAACGCGAGTCTCCCTGGCCTGACCAGCCGCGACCTGGCGCTGGTAGCCAATGTCGCGCGCTACCATCGAGGTGCAAGGCCAGACGAGAAGCACCCCGGCTACGCTTCCCTGGGCGCTGATGACCGTTCGTTGGTCGTGCAGCTCGCGGCGATTCTGCGCCTAGCCGACGGCCTGGATCGGACGCACGGCGGCGCGGTGAGCGACGTCGAGGTGCGCTTCGAAGACAATCGCCTGACCGTCCTGGTGCGGTGCCCAACTGGCTGCGATGCGGAGTTGTGGGCCGGAGCAAAGAAGGGCCGCTTGCTTGGTGACGTTCTTGGGCTGCGAATCGAGGTGTGCGAGTCCTGCTGCTGCGAAGAGCGATAGGGGCTGACTCGATTTGGGTCAATCGCCTGGCCTGAGGTATACTGACCATCGGGAGGAGGGGCATGCAAAGGCTGCTGGTCATCAATCCTGGTTCGACGTCGACGAAGGTTGCCGTCTACGAAGATGAGCAACCTTTGTTTGTTGAGACACTGCGACACTCCAGCGACGAGATTGCCTCCTACGAACGCATGCTGGACCAGTTCGATTTTCGGCTGCAGGTGGTGCTGAGGCTACTCGAGGCGCGACAGATATCTTTGGTGACGCTGGCTGCGGTTGTTGGGAGAGGGGGGCTGCTGAGACCCGTGCCAAGTGGCACGTTTACCGTGAATCGCAGGATGCTTGCGGATTTGGCCGATCCGGCTGCGACCCGCACCCATGCTTCGATGCACGGGGCTCTGCTGGCGCACGAGATTGCCTGGCGAGCGGGCATTCCAGCCTACATTGTTGACCCGGTGTGCGTGGATGAGTTCGATGACCTGGCCAGAGTCTCGGGGCTTCCAGAGATCGAGCGCAAGAGCTACTCCCATGCGCTGAACCTGAAAGCAGTAGCCAGGCGGGCGGCGCGTGAGCTTGGGCGGCCCTATGCAGAGCTTCACCTTATAATGGTTCATCTGGGCGGCGGCATATCGGTGACGGCGCATCGCCTCGGGCGGATGGTGGATGTGAACCAGGCACTTGACGGGACGGGGCCGTATGCCCCAGAGCGCTCTGGTGGCCTACCGGTGGGAGACGTGGTGCGCATGTGCTATGGTGTAGCGCCGTATGAGGGCCTGCGGCTACGCTATGACGACATGTTCGAGAAGTTGGCGGGTAGGGGTGGCTTGGTTGCGCACTTGGGCACGAACAACGGGCTAGAGGTGGAGCGTAGAATTGCGGACGGCGACACACACGCCAAGCTGATCTATGAGGCCATGGCCTACCAGATTGCCAAGGAAATCGGCTCGATGGCAACGGTGCTCAAGGGGCAGGCCGACGCTGTTGTGATCACGGGGGGCCTGGCTCACTCAGAGATGCTGCTCGGGTGGATTCGCGAGCGCGTGGGCTGGATCGCACCGGTAATCGTCTTCGCGGGAGAGGACGAGATGCTTGCCCTGGCACAGGGGGCGTTGCGTGTATTGCGTGGAGAAGAGCAGGCGCTAGAGTACTAGGCGCAGCCGCCACGGCTGCGCGAGACCACATCTATAGGAGCTGGTTTTCGTATGCATGTCTCGAATCGGATCGACAAGCTGCCACCGTATGTCTTCGCCCGCCTTGAGAAGAGGCTGCGACAGCTGGCTGCAGAGGGGCGCGACATAATTCGTCTGGACATGGGTAGCCCAGACCTTCCGCCTCCCGGGTGGGTGAGCGATACGATGTACTCATCGGCCCAGAACCCTTCGCATCATGGCTACAGTGGGTACTTCGGCACGCCAGCGTTTCGACAGGCGATATGCACCTACTACGAGAGACGTTTTGGCGTGTGTCTGGATCCTGAAAAGGAGGTAGTCTCTCTGATTGGCTCCAAGGAGGGGATCGCCAATATCGCCCTTGCCTTCGTGGACCCCGGCGAATTGGTGCTGGTGCCCGATCCAGGGTACCCAACCTACTCCTTGGGCACATTCCTCGCTGGCGGCGTGGTGTACCCGCTTCCCATGGGCGCGGAGACTGGATGGCTTCCCGATCTGGAAGCCATACCGGAGGACGTGGTCGGCGCAGCTAAGCTGTTGTGGCTGAACTACCCGAACAACCCGACAGGTGCCATTGCTCCGGTCGAGTTCCTGGAGCGTGCAGTCGCGTTCGCCAAGAAGCACGACCTTCTCATCTGCTACGATAACCCATACTGCGACGTGACCTTTGATGGCTATGTGGCACCGAGCCTTCTGCAGATTCCGGGCGCCTTTGACGTGTCGATCGAGTTCAACTCCCTGTCCAAGACCTACAACATGGCCGGTTGGCGGGCCGGCATGGCCGTGGGCAATGCGGTGGCCGTTGAGGCTCTTGCCAGGACCAAGACGAACATCGACTCGGGTATCTTCCGGCCAATCCAGGATGCGGCGGCATTGGCCCTCACTGGCGACCAGTCCTGGCTGAAGGAACGGAACCTGATCTACGCCGAGCGCCGTGACGTGATTCTGGAAACGCTGGACGAAATCGGCCTTAGGGCAGAGCGGCCGGTTGCCAGCCTGTATCTCTGGGTGCAGACCCCGCTTGGAGTGTCCTCCGGAACGGTCGCTGAGCGGCTCCTTGAGGAAGCAGGGATCAGCGTAACACCGGGCACCGCCTTTGGATCGCAAGGGGAGGGCTACTTCCGGATTTCTCTGGGCACCTCTACCCCGCGCATTCGGGAGGCAATGGTGCGGCTTAAGCTGATCCAGTGGTAGAGCCTCACCGGCCAGCCGAGCCGGCCGAGACCGCAGGTCAAGCCGACTTTGGGCGCGCACTCCTGGTCGCGGTGCAGCTCAAGAGCGACCGTGGTGGCTGGCGGACGGAGGACTCGCTTCGTGAGCTGAGCCTGCTGGCGCGCACGGCAGGACTTGAGGTGGTGGGCGAGACGTGGCAGCGGGTCGATCGCTTTCACCCCGCCACGCTCATTGGCGCGGGCAAAGTAGAGGAGCTGCAGGAACTGCGCCGCGATGTCGACTGCGGCGTGGTCCTTTTTGACGACGAGCTATCACCCAGCCAGCTCCGCAACCTTGAAAGGGCGCTTGGGGGCGGAGTGAAGATACTCGATCGAACCGCGCTGATTCTCGACATCTTCGCGCAGCACGCAAGGACGCGCGAGGGCCAGCTTCAGGTGGAGCTAGCGCAATACGAGTACCGCCTCCCCAGGCTGACCCGAGCCTGGACGCACTTGGCGCGACAAGCCGGAGGTGGAGCGGCGCGTGGCGGCGCCGGCGGAGTCGGCCTGCGTGGCCCCGGTGAGACGCAGCTCGAGGTGGACCGGCGGGAGATTGGCAGGCGTATCGCCCGGATACGGGACGACCTCGAACAGGTGCGCAAGCACCGGGCGTTGCACAGACAGCAGCGTCGGCAACAGGCCATCCCGGTTGTGGCAATCGTCGGGTACACCAACGCAGGCAAGTCAACGCTGCTCAATGCAGTGTCGGGCGCGGATGTGCTCGTCGAGGACAAGCTCTTCGCCACCCTGGACCCCACCACCCGCCGTGTGACCCTTCCGACCGGGCGCGAGGTGCTCTTCTCCGACACGGTCGGCTTCATCCAGAAGCTGCCCACAGAGCTCGTGGCGGCGTTTCGGGCGACCCTGGAGGAGATCAACGAGGCGGACCTGATCCTGCATGTCGTGGACGTTACACATCCAAATGCCAGCCAGCAAGCTGAGGCGGTCCTGGAGACACTGCGTGAGCTCGGCGTTGTGGACCGGCCCATCATTACCGCGCTCAACAAGATAGACCGAATGCCGAACGCGCCGGAGCTATCTTCGTGGCTCAGCGAGTTCCCCAACAGCCTTGCGATCTCTGCCGCTCATGGATCGGGGCTCGATGCGCTCCTGTCGCGCGTCGAGGAGGTACTGGCGGCTGCCTCAGTGTACATCCGGGTCTGCGTGCCGTATGAGCACGCGAATCTAGTGTCCTTGTTTCACACCCACGGCACTGTGATGGAAGTGACCCACGAGGCTGACGGCAGCATCGTGGAAGGGCTGCTGCCCAGGCGTTGGCTAGAGCTTTTCCGACCCTATCTGGTCTAGCGGCGCGTGAACGCGGAGCGCCGGGTCACTCCCTCCGCGGGCAGCGGAGGGCGGTCACCCATGCTTCCCGTGCGCGGCGCACCCACTCCCGCTCAGGCTCATAGGTTAGTCGGTCAATGGCCTCGCCCCAAGGGAGCCAGCGGCGTTCGAACTTGGCTTCAGGTTCCCCCCAGCCTTCATGCGACCCAAGCTGCATAAGGAAATACGACTCATCTCGAACAACGTGATGGTCCTCGTGGTCGAACTCCACCGACAGGTGGTCAAGGTCCGCTAGAAGCCGCAGGTCGCCCAGCCCGGTCTCCTCCATCACCTCCCTGAGTGCGGCCTGAGCACGGCCCTCTCCCGGCTCAATGTGACCCTTTGGCAAGCGCGTTTCCGGAGCGCCCTCCGGGGTAGTGCGGAGGGGGACAACGAGAACCAGGATGCGGTTGAGTTGAGGATCGACGACCACTCCCCCCGCGGCTGCGTAGCTGCGAATCGGCTTGTCCGACATAGGGCCCTCTCCAGGAAGAAGAATGGGCGGGCTCTTCACCCGCCCTCAAGCTCAGGGGGCATAGCGGAAGGGATGCCTCGCAGCATCTTTCTCTGCGATCATTTCCGCCAGCGAAGGACGCTCTTCGAGGGCTTTGCGTATGGCCGCGCGCATTGCCTTGTAGTTGTTGATCTTGACCCTCTGGCGGATGCTGGCTGCCGGATGGACAAACACGTTCGCGATCAGGCAGATATCGTCCAGTAGCGCCTCGGGCAGGTTGTGCCGTTCGATCGCGTGCTTCAGCGCCAGCTCTACGCCGCTAGCTGCTTCCTCATAGACCAGCCGGCGCGCCTTGGCACCGCGAACCGTCACGGTTGGCACCAATAGTGTCATCGGGCGCTGCCGTATCAGGGCGATTTCGTGGCCTCGTCGAGCTTGTGCCTGAGCCCGCTCTATCGCCTTTCCGACCGGACCTAACTTGGAGCCCAGCAAGAGGTCGATGTGCGCCACTTCGCTGAAGGGTGGACCGGCAAAGCCTTCGCCCACGCGAAGAGTCAGGTCACTCAAGTGCGGCGGCTCAAGGTCCGACGGAAGCGAATAGGGGACGCCGCTGCTCCCCAGGGGCACCTGCCGAATGGGGATCTTGTCCAAGTTCTCCAGCTGGGTGCGCAGGTCCTCATAGTCCTCGCGTTCGAATTCGCCCCCCTGGATGAGGGGCAGCCGAGCATTGCTCATCCCGGGCAGCCCGATCATGCGGAGCCCTTCCTTCACAGCTTGGGGGCCGCCTTTGTTGGCGACGATCCGGCACAAGACCTGTATGTCCCGTTGCCGCCTGCGCACCGACTCGGCGTCTCCACGCTGTGCAGCTTGGTAGATCTCTTGCCAGATATCGGGGATCAGGTTGGCCGATGCCAGGATCACGCCGTCAGCGCCGGCCAGAAGGGCGGCGCCGGCTATCTCGTCGTGACCGCAGAAGAGGCCGATGGTGCCACGCAGTTTCTCGAGGGCAGCCATGAAGAAAGGCATGTCGCCCGAGGAGTCTTTCATGCCGATCACGTTCTCGAACGCAATCCCCATCCCCTCAGCCGTCCACCAGCGAAAGTGCGTCCCGGCGCACTGCGGGATGTTGTATAGGACAATGGGCAATCCGACCTTGTCGACCTCGGCGTAATGGTCAAAGACCTCGTTGAAAGTGGGCTTCAGGTAGTACGGCGCGACGACAAGTGCTCCGGACACGCCTGCCTCTTTGGCCCATTCGGTAAGAGAGATCGTCTCGCGCGTGCTCTGGCATCCTGTGCCCGCAAGCACGGGCACCCTGCCGGACACTTCGTCCAGGCATATCTCGATCAGCCTCTTCTTCTCCTCCAGGGACATCGAGCTGAACTCGCCGGTTGTTCCACACGGGACGACACCGTTCACGTGGGGCAAAGCAAAGCGAATCAGCTCGCGGAAGCATGCTTCGTCTATCTGATCGTGCGCGTCGAAAGGAGTGACCAGCGCGGGGAAGACACCTCGGAACCAGTCAACCTTCTTGCTTTCCATTCTATCTCTCCTCCGCGAATGCCTGGTCAATGGCTGCGCAGGTCGCGCCAAAAGCGTTGGCATGCAACCGGTGCCGATCCAGTGCCTGGGGGTTCACAGCAGCCAGCACAAAGATGACGTGACTCCCCATCGCGGCTTCGGGAATGATACCTTTCGCCAGCCGGTCGACCACCGCCTGCGCAACGGCATTCTGAACTGGACCATAGATCATGTTGGCCTGGCGAAGGTCTTGAAGCTCATTGGTCGGGATGATGAGGGTACTGGGCCGGATGGTCAAGTTGGGTTCCAAGATGGTAGTGAGTGCCTCAAAGCCGTGGCGTGGATACGTGAGCTGGTAAGCCCAGGCATCGCCCACCGGGCCGTCCTTTGGTCCGCACAAGAGGTCAACCTGGACAGCTTCAGCACCCGTTCCTTCTCTCCCGGAGCCCAGGAACGAGCCAGAGTCCCTGACAGCGGCCAAATCCAACCCAACTGAAACGAAGCGGCCGGCCAAGGGCCCCTCGGGGAAGTCATGCGCAGATGCCGGCGTCTGGATCTTGCCCAGCTTCTCAAGCTCGAGCTGGATCTCAGCTCGGTCTTCGTGCAGCAGAGCCCCGCCCACAGGCTTCATGGGGCTTCGTGGGTACCCTGCTTCGATACCCATCAACTTCAGTGCCTGTTTGACAGCAATGCCTCCACCGTACCGGCAGAAGATGCGCGACAGCTTCTGGACCTGCAACTGCAGGGACCGCGCCGTTTCCAAGTCGCCGCGCCGGACGGCAGCCAGTACCCCCTGCCAGACTTCGGGATACACTTGGGCAGAGGCGAGGATCATGCCACTGGCCCCGCCTGCGAGCGCATTGAGCACAACCTCGTCATGCCCAATCAGCACGGAAAGCCGGTCCCCGGCGTATTCAAGGATTTCCATAGTGTAGGTCAGGTTTCCGGAGGAGTCTTTGATGCCCACAATGTTGGGGATGTCCGCAAGGTCTTGGACCACGCGGCGAGGAAGGACCGCATCTACGACCTGGGGAATGTTGTAGAGAATGATGGGCAGGTCGGGCAGAGCGCGCGCGACCGAGCAAAAGTGCTGGTAGATGCCCTTGTCGGAGGGATGGAGGAAGAAGGGTGTGACGATGAGGCAGGCAGAGGCGCCCGCCTCCTGGGCATCGCGCGATAGCTCGATGGTGAGGCGTGTTCCGGCGGCGCCGGTGCCGGCAATGACCGGCTTGCCCCGGCACTCCTCGACGGCGATCTGGATCAAACGCCTGCTCTCATCCGGAGTCAGATAGTTGAACTCACCGGTCGTGCCACAGGGGACCAATCCATCGACGTCGGCGATGACGTGTCGGATGAGTCTTCTGTATGCTTGCTCGTCGATGGACTGGTCCTTGCCGAAGGGGGTCACCAGAGCAGGGTTGACACCTCCCGGCCTGAAGGGTCTTGTTGTCATAATGTGCTACCTGTGCAGATTCTGGGCAGCGATGAAGGACAGGCCATTCGCGGTCAGCGCGCGTGCCGTTCGGTTGATCGCATCATGCTTGTCAAGGTAGTTGCGCTCTAGCAGGGGCATGCTTCCCGAGTCCACCACTTCCTGCTTGTCGCGGAAGTAGTCGAGGATGTCTGACGGATGCTCTCGAGTCGCATCGACGACGGGATCACCGCCTTCGTGCTTGGCTGAGATGTTCGGGACTCGGGCTGCCAGGTCAACCAACTCCGCAGTGCGGTCGTAAGGCTGGCGCACGATGCTGTGGAACGTCTCCGTGATATGGTGCTCGAATCGGACGATCTCCTCCAATCCCAGCGCCCTGCGGATTTCTGCCGTGATCTCAATGGTCTCGTTGTTGACCGAGTTGCTCCAGTTGAACCCAATCAGGGACGTGGAGCCATCGCTGCGGGAAAAGAGGCGCGCTCCGATCAGCGTCCACAGAGCGGCGTATGGGTTGTCGTTGCCCATGTAGACCGATATCTTGAACTCAATGTCAATACCCAGCTTGTGCAGGAGATATCCGAGGAGTACGGTGCCAGAATTGACGTTGAGTACCTGGCGGATGCCGTAGTTCGTGTAGTAGTAAAGGTATTCGTCGACCCACTTCAGGGGATAGTGATTCGGCTGGCCCACACCACCAAAGTACCCCGTGATAGTTGCCGGCCCTCCGAGGTGGATGTTGGAGCCATCTGTGCCCTTGGTGTCGAGCGTCTCGACATAGGTTGCGCCGACGATCTGCATGGCGGCGGCAACGGCCAAGATATCCCCGTTGTCCGATTCCTGCTCTTTCATCTTGCGCACCCGGATGTAGCGGCCGGGCATCAGCTCACGGTTGGCAATCGCCTGCTTTGCCTCAGCGATCAGGAACGGGAAGTATTGCAGGGCTGAGATCTCCAGGGTCACGGCCAACTCGTCTTGGAAGGCGGTCGTGTCTGCGCTTGAGCCAAGAACCTGGCGCCGGAAGTCAGACACCGTGACAAATGCACCTTTGTCGCGCTGCTTGGTGAGCCAACGCAGGTCGGCCAAGTAGGGCGACCCGGTGGCCCGCAGGCGTTCGAGGAGGTGAGGCAGGCTGCGCGCCCTGCGCGCCTTCCGGTTGATCTCAGCCGGGGTCCCGTAGCGGGCGACGACCCCTAGGAGGTCGTTCACCACGCGCGTGCCTGGATCCAACAAGAGAGCATTGATCTCGTCAAGTCGGCTCTTCGAGATCCTGAGCTTTCCTCGAAGGCGATCGTCCATTTTTCCCTCCTATGTTTTGTGAGTGTGCAGAGTTCGCGCTGTGCGACACACAGGCCGTCAGCGGTGATTGTATCACAAGCGACCGGGACTGTCATCTTCGCTGCATGGGTGGGTTCTGGTCCGGAGACGCAGAAGGACCCCTGCCCTCAGGGCAGGGGTCCTCTGCTGTGTGGTACCCTTGGCGCGACTCGAACGCGCGGCCTTCTCCTCCGCAGGGAGACGCTCTAATCCACTGAGCTACAAGGGCTCAAAGGCGGGGAGGCAGGGATTCGAACCCTGGGAGGAACTCTTTAGTCCCTCAACCGCTTAGCAGGCGGCCCCGATCGACCACTCCGGCACCTCCCCAGGTGCCAGTTCCCACGCTTTGCCAGTGCGGACTTGTGCAAGCGCTACCCGACTACTTTGGCGTGGCGGAGGGAGAGGGATTCGAACCCCCGGTGACTATGCAGCCACAGCGGTTTTCAAGACCGTCGCCATCAACCACTCGGCCATCCCTCCGCGAAGCAGTGGTCAGTTGCCCCCTCCGGCCCACCAGCACTAGTATAGCAGAGAGGGAATCGGTTGTCAAAAAAGGATCGTGTCGCGCCCGGTGTCCCCATGCGCCACGCACGTCAGCGGATGATCTCGATGCCGCCCATGTAGGGCCGGAGAGCTGGTGGCACGAGGATAGTCCCGTCGGGCTGCTGGTAGTTCTCCATCACAGCGATCATGACCCTCGGCAGCGCGAGTCCCGAGCCGTTCAGGGTGTGAACATAACGGGGTTTGGCTCCTGGCTCAGGGCGATAGCGGATATTCGCACGGCGTGCCTGGAAGTCGGTGCAGTTCGACAGCGAGCTAACCTCCAGCCACTCTTGCACGCCGGGTGCCCACACCTCAAGGTCGAACTTGGTCGCTGCCTGGAACCCCAGGTCGCCCGTACACATCTGCACGAGTCGGTAAGGAACGTTCAAGCCCTGGCACACGGCCTCCGCATCACCAATCATCGTCTCCAGCGTGTCGTAGGATGTCTCGGGCGTGGTGAGCTGGTACATCTCGACCTTGTCGAACTGGTGACCTCGCTTGATGCCCCGCACATCTCGACCGGCTGACATCTTCTCTCGGCGGAAGCAGGGTGTATAGGAGACGTACTTGAGCGGAAGCGCGGACGCAGGAAGGATCTCATCGCGGTGGAGGTTGGTGAGGGGGATTTCAGATGTACCGATGAACCAAAAGTCCTCCTCGGCGTCGTGGTAGATGTTATCCTCAAACTTGGGCAGCTGCGCAGCACCTACCATCATCTCCCTGCGAACCATATAGGGCGGGTAGATCTCGGTGTATCCTTGCGCGAGGTGCAGGTCCAGCATCCAGGTGATGAGCGCCCTCTGAAGGCGAGCGCCCAGGCCCCGCAGGATGTAGAACCGCGTACCCGAAAGCTTGACACCCCGGTCCAGGTCCAGAATGTCCAGCGATGGACCGAGGTCCCAGTGCGGCAGGGGCTCGGATGCGAAGGCAGGCTGCTCGCCCACTTGCCGCACGATCAGATTGTGGGATTCGTCAGGACCGATTGGGACACCGGGGCTCGGGAGGTTCGGAACCTGGAGCATGAGAGCCGAGACCTGCTCCTCGGTCCTCCTTAGCTCCTGCTCGAGCTGCCCGAGTGTGTCGCCCACCGCGCGCATCTGCTCGATTCTGGACCTGCGGGCCTCGGGATCGGTCGTGCGGCTGATCTCCTTGGAAGCTGCATTTCGCTCAGCTCGCAAGGCCTCCGTCTGAGTCAGGAGCTCGCGCCGTCTGGCGTCAAGCTGGAGAATGACGTCGATTGGGGCTTTGACATTCAGATCGGACATCGCCTTCTTGACTGTCTCGGGCTGCTCGCGGATAACGTTGATATCGAGCATGCGTCACCTCATGGCACCGTGTCCTGCTCCCACCGGGCGAGGCAGGTGGGCCAGACTCTACCACAACCAGCCGAGGGTGTCAACTGCTTACATGCGGGGCAGTCAGGTTCCGTGCAGGGGCAGTCTGTGGTACAATGCTTGCACCCAGGACCTTGGCAGGAGCGCATGGCTGAACGGATGATCTCGCCACAGAACCGATCGGAGGAAACCGGCCTCGAGGTGCGGCTCCGGCCACAGCGGTTGCAGGAATACATCGGGCAGGACCGGGTGAAGGCAAACCTAGGCATCCTGATCGAGGCAGCAAGGGGGCGACACGAGCCTCTTGACCACGTACTGATTTACGGCCCACCGGGTCTTGGGAAGACTACCCTGGCACACGTAGTAGCCAACGAGATGGGAGTCAACATCCGCATCACGGCCGGACCCGCAATTGAGCGTGCCGGTGACTTGGCAGCCATCCTCACGAACCTCCGGCAAGGGGACGTGCTGTTTGTGGACGAGGTTCATCGGCTGGGTAAGGCCGTTGAAGAAGTGCTCTACCCGGCCATGGAGGACTTTTGCCTCGACATCGTGATCGGCAAAGGCCCTGGCGCCCGGAACATCCGCTTGAAGCTTCCGCGCTTCACCCTGATTGGCGCCACCACGCGATTGGCGTTGATGACCGCGCCCCTCCGGGCACGTTTCGGTGCTGTCTACCGGCTCGACTTCTACGAGCCGGATGCCATGCGCGCGATCGTGGAACGCTCGGCACGCATTCTGGGTGTGACGATCGACACAGCCGGCATTGCAGAGATCGCACGGCGGGCGCGAGGGACGCCGCGGGTGGCCAACCGGCTTCTCAGGCGCGTGCGAGACTACGCTGAGGTGCGCGCGGGTGGCGGGATCACCCAGACAGTGGCTGAAGACGCACTTACCCTTCTGGAAGTGGACCCTCTGGGCCTGGACGAGATTGACCGGCGTGTGCTTCGGACCATCATCGAGAAGTACGATGGAGGTCCGGTGGGGCTGGAGACGATCGGCGCTGCCCTCTCGGAGGAGCCCGATACCATCATGGATGTAGTCGAGCCCTACCTCCTGCAGCTGGGCTTTCTAGATCGCACGCCTCGAGGCCGGATTGCGACTCGGCTCGCGTACGAGCATCTTTCCCTTCCCTACCATGAGTCTCCCCAGCCCGGTCTCTTCTAGCCACTCGTGGGGGAGTGCTTTCGCGGATGCCGCGTCTAGACCTCCCTGCTTGCGAGCGCTCTTGCTGCGGACGCCACGTCTTCGAACGGGATCCCTTCCCGTGCGGCAAGTGCGGCACAGTCGTCGTACTCAGGCGCCGCCGAGATCACTCTGTTCCCCAGCCTCTTGATCTTGATCCTCACAGCGCCCCACGGGGTCTGCACTTCCCCGATCTCGCGCGACGCCTTGGCCCGCCGATAGCGCTGGTAGCGCAGGCCGAGGGTTGGAGTCTCCCTGAGCACAATGGCCGCCAGCTTGTCGGTGTCGGCCGGCTCAGCGAGGACGGACAGCTGGTAAGCGGGTCGGCTCTTTTTCATCTGGATTGGCGAAAACCAGGCGTCCAGTGCACCCGCCTGGAATAGCCGGTCCATCGCATAACCGAGCGCTTCCCCTGTGACGTTGTCCAGGTTGCAGGTGAGGAGTACGACCTCGTCGTGATCGAGAGGGCTCTCGGCTATCTCGCCGATCCAGACGCGAACCCCGTTTGGCCACGGGAGCTGCTTGCTGCCAAATCCATATCCCACAGCCTGAATGTGCATCGCCGGCTGGTGGAATGTGGCGAAGTGGGTGAGGAGCACTGCGCCGGTAGGCGTGAGTAGTTCGACGCTGGCCGGCCACGTTGGTTGCGCTTCCCTCTCGGCGGGGCCGCGGGAGGTCGGCGCGCCGCTCTGGGAGAGCAACGCCAAAGTCGCCGGCGCCGGAACGGGCAAGAGCCCATGTTCTGTGTCCACCGTTCCCCAGCCCGTCATCAGGGGCGAAGAGAACACGGCCTCAATGCCAAGGTGCTCCAACGCAGTGACGAAGCCGACGATATCCACCAGCGTGTCGACCGCGCCGATCTCGTGGAAGTGGACCTCTTCGACTGCGACGCCGTGCGCGTCAGCCTCGGCCTGGGCGAGACGCCGGAACACAGCAACGCTGCGCTCCTTGACCCTTCGGGGAAGGCTGCTCTCCCCAATGAGATGCTCAATGGTCGACAGGTGGCGGGCCGGCCGCTCAGAGCTGTCTAGGGTGACGCGAAGGTGTGTTCCGGCGAGTCCATGATGCGAGACACGCTCGGCTTCGAGCTGGTAGCCGCCCACTCCCAACGCACCTAGGTCGGCCTCGAGGTCGCCGAACGAGAGGCCGGCATCAAGAAGGCTGCCCAGTAGCATGTCGCCGCTGGCACCAGAGAAGCAATCGAAGTAGGCTATCTTCATCCTGACTCCGGTAGGGTGAAACCTGCCCAGGCGGCATGCCACCTGGGCAGGCAATGCGATGCGTGCCGGCCCGTGCTGGGCAAGGCTCTACTTCGCAGGCTGGTCTGAGGTTTGGGTCTCCTGATGCAGCTGAGGCTGCGGAGTCTTCCCGAAGACGTTGAGGAACTCGATGGGAATGGGGAAAAGGATGGTCGAGTTCTTCTCTACCGCGATCTCGGTCAGAACCTGTAGATATCGGAGCTGGATGGCGGCCGGTTCTTGCGAAATCACATTGGCTGCGTGCTGGAGCTGCTGCGCGGCTTCGAACTCACCGTCAGCGTGGATGACCTTGGCACGTTTCTCGCGCTCGGCCTCGGCCTGCTTGGCCATGGCGCGTTTCATCGTATCAGGCAGCTCCACGTCCTTGACCTCCACAGTGCTCACCTTGATGCCCCAGGGGGCGGTTTGCTTGTCGATAATCTGCTGTAGTCTCTGGTTGATCTGGTCGCGGTGGATGAGCAGCTCGTCAAGGTCCGATTGACCCAGAACGGAGCGCAGGCTGGTCTGGGCAATCTGCCACGTGGCACGGCGATAGTCCTCCACCTGGACGATGGCGTCGCAGGGCTCGATTACGCGGAAGTAGGCAACAGCATTCACCTTCACTGTGACGTTGTCGCGGGTGATGGCCTCCTGGGCAGGGATGTCAAGTACAACGACACGGAGATCGACTTTCACCATGCGGTCCAGGAAGGGGATGATCAGGAACAAGCCTGGCCCCTTTGCGCCCTGGAGACGGCCTAGGCGGAAGATCACCCCGCGCTCATACTCCTGCACAACCTTTACGGCCATGAAGAGAAAGAGCGCGAGGAAGACGATGACGACCGTGATCCATGAGTAGAGCCACTCCATTTGTCCACCTATCCTTTCGTGCGGTGACGGAACCTAGCCGGACAGCCTTGTGCCTCCATTCTACTGCCGGCAAGGAGAAAAAGCAACTGGGGCCAAAGGCTACTCGGGAACCACCTCCCAGAAGTCCAGCCGAGCGCTCGCCTGCTCAACTGCGTCTCCGGAGATACGGATATAGAGACCCTTGCCCTCCACCAGGACCGTGCCATCGGCCATCTCAACCCTTCCGCGCGCCTCGTAGGCCAAGCGACGATTGCGGATCAGTTCCCCGACGATGGTGATCTCCTGATCCAGTGGCACGGGCTTCCGGAAGACGACCTCCAGTCGGCCGGTGACGGCCCAGACGCCGTGGAGGGTGAGGACACGGCCCATTGTCTCGTCGAGTAGTGTGCTAATGACCCCGCCATGCAGGTGGCCGGGATAGCCCTGGTGCTCTGGTTTCGGCCGGAAGCGGGCGACGCAGCGCCCCTCGTCATCCGTGTAGAAATGCAAATGCAGGCCAATCGGGTTGTCAATGCCGCACACGAAACACATCCGCGAGCTCGGTTGTCTCTTCATGGCTCATCCTGTTCCCTTGAGGATCGGTGCCGACCAGGTCGGCCTACGCAACAGCCGGCCACGTCTGGTGTCTGCGGCGAGCCGAGCCCAGCCTACCCGGCTGACGCACCTGGCCGCGCTCGTGCAGGCCCGCGCTCGGACCTGAGTGAGGGCAAGGTGCGAGGGATCTACCTAGGCGCCCACCCGCGGATCGGGATTGCTCGACTCCGGTCCACCGCAGTCCGGGGTGTAACAGGTCGCGTCGATGAAGACGCACCTGGCATGGCAGCTTGGGCATTGGACAGGAGGCTCTACGTCCCTAAACATGTAGCCACAGTTCGAGCACTTCCACCACGGAGTCGTACTCTCAGGTTTCGTCATGGTCATCCCTCGTTACCGTGATCGTGCAGCTGAACCCGAGTCGCCGGAATCAGGCGCTCTCTGCGGGGGGCAGAGGATTGCCTCACCCGCTCTCGTCCAGGTCGGCCAGACCACCTTCGTCAAGAGTCTCACCGGCCCTCTCCTCGTGGTCCAGCAGGAACTCCATGTCATCGAGGTCCTCGACGTCGACCATGGAGAAGGAAGGCATGCCCTCGAGGAGATCTTGTTCGGCCAGTGCCTCGTCGATGGCGTCTTGGGTCTCATCATCGGCCTCTTCGTACAGATCCAGCAGCAGGTCCCGAGCAGCCACGCCACCAATCTGGCCGAGCGCCCAGATGGCAGCCCCGGCGATTTGCCGATCGGGATCGCGCAGCAGGCGGCCGAGGATCGGGACAGAGTCGATCAGGCTGGTCTCGCCGCAGGCGACTGCTGCCTGGTATCGCATAGCCGCTGAGCTGCTCTCTAGCTCCTCAAGGAGAATCGGACTCCATCTCCGGTTGCACGTTCGGCCCATCCCGACGACGGCACTCAACCTCCATGCCTCGTCGTCCTCGTCATAGGCAAGGCCCAAAGCCGCTCCAACTTGGGGCGAGCCGGAATAGGCCGCCGACTCAAGGGCGCGACGCCTGACGTCGACCGCCTCGCCCAGGAGGCTGAAGGTCGCCAGGAGTTCGTCGGCAACCTTGCCTGCCGTACCTGCGTCGAGTTCTTCCATTTGGCCTGCCAGCACGAACGATCCCAGGCCTGTCGCCGCTGCCGCCCGTACCTGCGGCGATGGATCAGCTCGAAGCAGCTGCAGAAGAGGAGTGACCAGAGCCGGGCTCGAGTCCTCCCAGAGGCCCTCGATCGCGGTCGTGCGAACCATCGCATCGGAATCTTGAAGGCAGTGCCGGTATATGGCCCCAAAGTCGACCTCGAAGCTCGTCTCGGCCAGCTCGACGAGCGAACGCAGAAGCTGCCTGCGTCGCTCGACTGGGAAGGTGTCGAATGCCTCACAGAAGTGGATCAAGGACTGTGCATGCAGATCGGAGAGGGTCGGCAGGCTTGACACGCGCTGCGGTGCGGCCGGGTCTGCCAGAAGCCGCAACAGACTATCGAGATCGTGGGTTCCGTGGTCCATGTCGCCTTCCTTCATCGAGATGCCCTGTCGGGTTGCAGCACAGGCCTCTTCCCCCAGCAGAGACCCGCTTCCTACTCATTCTAGGGGACCTGGCGTTCGAGCAAAGAAGCAGAGCAGGGTACTGCCATACTGGCGCTCGTCAGAAAGGTCCAGGTGCTTGAGGTCCGTAGGTTCGAACTCCTTTGGGAATAGCTGCACGATGACCTGCCCGCCGGGTCCGAGCCACGCAGGGTTCGCGTCTAGGGAGAGAAGAGCCCGGTTCCAGAGCGCACGGTACTGCGGGGGAGCAACATAGACCAAGTCAAAGGGTTCTGCCCTGCGAGTGAGATACCTGAACGCATCGCCGTGAACCAGGCGTGCGGCCGATTCGAGCCGCGTATGGGCCAGGTTGGTTCGAATGGTCGCCAGGGCTCGGGCCTCACTGTCGACAAAGACGGCCTCACTCGCGCCCCGGCTGAGTGCTTCGATCCCTACGCTTCCGGTGCCGGCGAACAAGTCGAGAAAGCGTGCGCCGACGACGGACTCGCCAAGGATGCTGAACAGAGCCTCCTTCACACGGTCAGAGATTGGGCGAGTCGTTGCCCCAGGCACGGCTTGCAGGCGCATTCCTCGAGCGCTGCCCGCGATTACCCTCATAGGCTACCTTTCCGGGGCCAGTATAGAGCATCTAGACCTATGGGCAAAATGGCCGGAGGAGCCCGGTTGCGCACCGCGGACATCTGTGATAGAGTGTCAGGAACTCTTCCTGGCAGGGGAGCTGGCTCTCTGGTATGGGGGACGGTTTGGTGGACTGGGTCGCGGAGTACTTCAGCGGGGGTGATCTGGAGTTGGTCCGCCGCGCCTACGAGCTGGCGGACCGGGCGCATGACGGCCAGATGCGACTCTCTGGAGAACGGTACGTCGTGCACTGTGTCGAGGTCGCCCGGATTCTGGCGGAGATGGGCCTGGACTCCCGTGCCGTGGCGGCTGCCTTCCTCCATGATGTTGCCGAAGACACCTCCATAACCATCGACGAGTTGCAGAGCACCTACGGCGACGAGGTCGCCCGGCTCGTCGACGGCGTCACCAAGCTCTCCTACATCGATACGATGAGCAAAATGGGCAGCCGTGACCTGGAGGCGGAAGAGGCTGAGAGCCTGCGGAAGATGTTCCTCGCCATGGCTGAGGATATCCGCGTCGTCCTGATCAAGCTGGCCGACAGGCTGCACAACATGCGTACGCTCGCGTCGCTGCCGCCCGAACGACGGGCACGTATCGCGCGCGAGACGCTCGAGATTTTCGCCCCCCTAGCCAACCGCCTCGGCATATGGAGGATCAAGTGGGAGCTCGAGGATCTGGGTCTGAGATACCACGACCCACACGCCTACAGCGAGATTGCGGGATTGATTGCCGAGCGAAGGGAGTCCCGCGAAAGATATATACAGAGGGTGGTCGCCGAGCTACGGACCCGGCTGAGGCTTGAAGGGATCGCGGCGGAAGTGGAGGGTCGCCCCAAGCACATCTACAGCATCTACCGCAAGATGAGGCGCAAGGGAGTGGACTTTGGCCAGATCTACGATGTGCGTGGACTGCGCGTCATTGTAGACTCGGTGCAGGACTGCTATGCGGCCTTGGGTGTGGCGCATGCTTTGTGGAAGCCTATCCCCGGTGAGTTTGACGACTTTATCGCCACACCGAAGGACAACATGTACCAGTCCCTGCACTCCGCGGTCGTGGGACCCGATGGGCGAACGCTGGAAGTTCAGATTCGCACGCGCGATATGCACCGGCGCGCCGAGCTGGGCATCGCTGCGCACTGGCGCTACAAAGAGGGAACGAAGAACCGCGACGTCGCATTTGAAAGCAAAGTCGCCTGGCTGCGCTCGCTTATGGATTGGCGCTCTGACGTCGAGGATGCGCGCGAGTTTGTCGACGCGCTCAAGGCCGAGGTGCTTGCGGAGCGCGTGTACGTCTTCACTCCGAAGGGGCAGGTCCTGGACCTGCCTGCAGGCTCAACATCTGTTGACTTCGCCTACCACATCCATACAGACGTTGGGCACCGGTGCCGCGGTGCGCGGGTGAATGGGCAGATTGTCCCGCTGACCCACACCCTGGTGAATGGGGACCAGGTTGAGATCATCACAGCGAAGCAGGGAGGGCCGAGTCGAGACTGGCTGCGACCTGACCTCGGCTATGTCCATTCCCCACGGGCCCGTCAGAAGATCCGGGCCTGGTTCCGGCAGCAAGACCGGGAGCAAAGCATTCTCCTCGGCAGGGAGCAACTGAGGAGAGAGCTGCGCCGGCTGAACCTGTCGGATGACATCCGGTATCAGGAGATCGCCTCTCTCTTCGACTACAAAACCCTGGACGACTTTTTTGCCTCGATAGGGTATGGAGATCTGAGCTCACAGCGCGTGGCGGCTCGCGTGCTGCAAGACCTTCGCCGTGAGGAGATTGTCGCCGAGGAGGAAGAGGCACCTGTCGCAGTTACGCCGGAAGGGATCCGTGTGCGCGGGGTCGGCGATGTCGTCACTCAGCTGGCACACTGTTGCCAGCCCAGCCCTGAAGAGCCCGACCCTATTATTGGCTACGTAACCCGGGGGCACGGTGTGACGATTCATCGTTGGGACTGCCCCAACATCCTGGCTCGCACGGGCAGGGGAGAAATCGAGCGGTTGATCGAGGTGGATTGGGGAAAGCCGGTGGAGCGGATCTACCCCGTGCACATCCGCATCCGAGCCTGGGACAGAGAGGGTCTTCTGCGTGACATCGCGACGGTTGTCGCGGAGGAGCGAGTGAACATGAGAAAGGTGGGCTCAGCCAATCCCCAGAAGACGAATCTCGTCACGCTGACCGCTACTCTGGAGATCACGGCCATGAGCCAGCTCGTCAGCATCCTGGACAGAATCGAGCGTCTGCCCAATGTAGTGGAGGTTCGCCGGGAGGCGCGTTAGCCGGCGATCTTGAGGGCTGGCCGATAGAAAAGCGGCTGGAGGCGCATGCCCCCAGCCGCTGGCGTTGGACTGAGTGCTACGGTGCCGTTGCTGCCGGCCCAGGTTCGATGAGGCGATCGATCCTGACCTCGGGAGACGCCTCGCGGTCCGCCAGCCAGTCCAAGAGAGCACTCGACTTTTTCGTCGAGACGACCTCGTCGGGCAGCTTTCCGTTCTCCTCTCTGGAGACGAGCAGGACAATGTAGAACTTGCCGCCGCTCTCCACTTGCCCCCTGGCACCAGTGTCCAGGGAGAACACCAGGTCCGAGACCTCCTGGCCGTAGTCGCTGACCAGCTGATCGGGCGTTACCGCCGCGATATCTCCCCCATCTCCCGCCGTGAGGGTATCAGAGGACACCTCGGTGGCGACAACGGAGAATTCCACGTTGGCCTGAAGCTGCAGTTCGGCGGCATCCGCCTTCTCCTTTGTGTCGGTCTGGATGATCTTGATGTGAGCCACCAAACCGGTAGTCGGCACTTGGCTTGCCAGCAAGTCCTCCAGCTCGGTCCTAAGGAGACTCCGGCTGATGATGCCGCGGAACGCCTTCTCAGAGACACCCATGCTCCGCAGGACAGACGCGAAGTACTCGTCCTTGGTCCTCTGAGGCACTGGAGTGGCTGTTGGCGCTGGTGTTGGCGTGGTCCCAGTCAGAGTCTCGGTGCTGGTTACCGTCGATGCCGAGCCGGCGAAGACTGAGTCCAGGTCGGCAGCAATGGATTCTTCCACTTCAGCGTCCGAAACGCTCAGGCCCAACTCTCCGGCCTTCTCGCGGATCAGCGAGTCCTCGATCAGCTCTTCGAGTGAGCTCGACTCCACGTTCGTCAGCTCGGTCTTGAGCTGATCCACATAAGACTGGTAGTACTGGATAAGGAACGCGTTGGTCTCATCCGTCGTGTCGAGCCCGCTGATCTCATTCTCGTAATTGGAGATGGCGTTCTCAAGATTCGCTCGGCGCACGTTGGTCAGTGCGACGTACTCGTCCATGCGGATCGTTGCTCCGTTGACGCGGGCAACGGCCTTCCTGGGCTGAAGCCAAGCGACGCTAACTACGGCCGCTAAGGCGATGCCCAAGACTACTAGCCCAAGCCCAACCAGGATAAGCGTGACGATGCGCTGCTGGCGTGCTTGGCGCTTCCCGTAGGCGATTTGCTTCTTGGTCTGTTGCGGCGCCTGCGGAGCCTCGCGTCCCGGTGTGTGTTTTCCAGGGGTCGACGACTTGCCCATGGTGGTTTGTTTGGCCATACCTTCTCCCTAGCAGCCGGCAGAACGGCGCTGCTTTCGGTGGTTTCGGGCTAGAAGCGACGGAGGTGCTCCGCTGTAAAGGGCAGCAGGGCAAGGTGTCGCGCGCGCTTGATGGCGATTGCCAGGCGGCGTTGGTGCTTGGCGCATGTGCCGCTTTTGCGGCGCCCCTTTATCTTGCCCCGCTCCGTGATGTAACGGTGCAGCACGGCCACGTCCTTGTAGTCAATCACATCTGCCTTCTCGACGCAGAACTGGCAGACACGGCGAACGGGAGCGAATCTCCCTCGACCACCCTCCGGCCGGTCTTCGTCGTCGCCGCTATATGGCCGCCGGCCGCCCGAACGTGGAGGCCCTGAGCGGGCATCACCACCGCCCGGGCCGCTGCTCTGAAAACGCTCTCGGCTTCTCATTGGATTACACTTGCTCCTTGTCTCTTGAGGCCTCCCGGCAAGTTGCCGTGCTTCGCAGGGAGGCACACCCGCCTAATCCTCGTCCAGGCGCACGACTAGATAGCGCAGGACCTGCTCGTCAAGGGTGAGCACGCGCTCAATCTCCGGAAGAGCCCGCGGCGGGGTGCGGAAGGTGAGGACGATATCCTGGCTTTCCACTCTGCGCTTGATGGCATAAGTCAGGCGCCGCTTGCCGCGGGCCTCAACCTTGACCACTTCGCCGCCGGTGCCTTCATAGCCGGCCACAACGAGGCTGGTGACCCTATCGACGATAGCGGCCGCGGCCTCGTCAGCGACGTCGGCGTCGATGACCAAGTACAACTCGTATTCCCTCATGGTTTGCCTCCTTTCCCTGGGATTGCCTGTGGTCGAGCCACAAGCGGAAAGTCAAGGGACGAAGCCCAAAGGCCCAACGACCCCATGACAGCGGGCGCCACTATAGCATAGCTGCAGATGCCGCGCAAACCACGGGGGGCGGAAGGAGAGTCGGCCAGGCGTCAGTGTGCGGGAGAGAAGCGGAAGTGAATGATGTCCCCATCGTTAACAGCATACTCCCGCCCTTCGAGCCGGAGGTAACCTCGCTCTCTCGCACCGGCCAAGTCGCCAGCGGAAATCAGGTCGTCGAAAGGCACCACTTCGGCTCGAATGAATCCACGTTGCATGTCCTGGTGAATCTTGCCGGCAGCGTGCAGTGCAGTCTGCCCGCGTTGCAGTGTCCATGCAGCCACCACGTTTGTGCCGGTGGCCGTAAAAAACGTGATGAGGTTCAGCAGCCGGTAGCTGGCCGAGATGAGCCTTTCAAGCCCTGGCTCTTTCACCTCAAGGCCCTCCCGGTACTCCGCAGCTTCAGCGGGCGGCCAGTCTGCCAGGTCCGATTCGAGCTGGGCGCAGAGAACGACAGCCTCAGCTCCCTGAGCTGCAGCGTGGCGCAGAACAGCCTCGGCCAAACGTCCGCCCGCAGGCAGGTCGGACTCACCGACGTTTGCTATATAGAGGCGTGGCTTGCCTGTGAGGAGGTTGAGCGACGTGATCCACTCAGATTCCGCGTCGGGACACGAGAAGACCGAGGCACGTTGACCAGTCGACAGGTGATCCTTGAGCCGTGCCAGGCACTCCAACTCGGCGGCGAACTCACGGGGCTGCGCCTTGGCCATGGATTGGACCTTCTCTACCCTGCGTTCCACGGTTCCTAGGTCGGCCAGGCACAACTCGAGGTCGATGACCTCGCAGTCACCCACGGGGTCTAACTCGGCGGTTACGTGAGCGATGTCCGCGTCCTCAAAGCAACGCACGACGAGGGCAACTGCGTCGACGTTGCGGATGTGGCCCAAGAACTGGTTGCCCAGGCCTTCTCCCCGATGCGCATCCTTGACCAGGCCGGCGATATCGACGAACTCGATGCTCGTGTACTTGATTTCCTTCGGTCGCACAATCGCCGCGAGCTGCTCGAGCCTCGTGTCCGGTACGGTCACCACGCCTACGTTGGGCTCAATGGTCGTGAACGGGTAGCTTGCCACAACCGCCCCGGCCTTGGTCAAGGCATTGAACAGAGTGCTCTTGCCCACGTTCGGCAGGCCAACAATGCCAATCTGCAGGCTCATCCCATCCTCCCGGCCTTGATCGCGTTGTCACACCACCTATTGTAGCACGCAACCTCCCTGACGGCAAGGCCCTTGCGCCGACCAGGACCCTGTGGCAGAATAGCCCTCAGGGAGGTGAGGCATGGACGAAATGAGCAAACGGGAGAGGCTGGAGGCGGCCACGGCTGGCCGGCCGGTGGACCGCCCGCCGGTGGCCCTCTGGCGGCACTTTCCGGTGGATGACCAGGATCCTGTAGGCCTCGCCAAGTCGGTCGTTGCCTTCCAGCGTCAGTACGACTTCGACTTTGTCAAGGTAACCCCTGCCAGCAGCTACTGCGTCTGCGGCTGGGGAGCACAGGACTGCTGGGAGGGGAATCCCGAAGGAACTCGCGAGTATCGCAGCCAGCCGATCCGCAAGCCCGAAGACTGGTTCAGGCTCGAGCCGCTGAACCCAGGCGATGGTGCGCTTGGGGCACAGCTCAGGTGCCTCGGCCTGATTGGCGAGGACCTGGGCGCGCACGTGCCTTTCATAGACACCGTCTTCAGCCCCCTGGCCCAGGCCAAGAACCTGGCAGGGCGCCAGGCAATCCTTGCTCACCTGAGGCAACACCCACGCGCCGTGCTGCACGGCCTCGAGGTGATCGCGCAGACGACCGAAGCGTACGTTCAGGCCGCGTGCACCAGGGGCATTGCGGGCATCTTCTACGCTGTGCAACACGCCAGCTACGAGGTGCTGTCGGAGCAGGAGTATCGCGAGTTCGGTGTGCCGTTCGATCTGCGCGTCCTGCGCGCCGCAGAAGCTCTCTGGCTGAATGTACTGCACCTGCATGGCACCCGGGTCATGTTCGACTTGCTGGCCGACTACCCAGTGCAGGTAGTCAATTGGCACGACCGCGAGACACCACCTAGCCTCCTGGAGGGTCAGCGGCGGATTCAGGGCGTGGTCCTGGGCGGGTTGAGGCAATGGGAGACGATGGTGAAGGGCACGCCAGAACTGGTCTGCAGCGAGGCATCCGACGCAATTGCCACGACGGGTGGCAACCGCTTCATCCTTGGCACAGGATGCGTGACACCTGTGACTGCCCCATGGGCCAATCTCCGGGCTGCGAGAGCTTCGGTCAACCTGCCCTGAGTGGGCCGGTCGATTGACCGCGCATCGTGCCTGTGCTATTATCCACCGAAATCGGTCCCCGGAGGCGAGTTCGCTTGATCAGCGTCGAAGAAGCTCTAGCCGAGATCCTAAGGCACGTCCGCCCCCTTCCTCTCGAGCGCGTGGCTATCCTGGATGCACTGGGCCAAGTGCTTGGTGAAGAAGTGATCGCCGATGTAGATATTCCACCATTCGACAACTCGGGCATGGATGGCTTTGCGGTGCGCTCGGCGGATGTAGCGCGTGCAGGCAGGATGGCTGGCGTGCGTCTGGGCGTCGTGGACACAGTGGCGGCGGGCTACGTTGCCTCGGTGCGGCTGGAAGCAGGTATGGCGATTCGCATAATGACCGGGGCTCCGATGCCCGAGGGAGCCGATGCCGTTGTGCCGATAGAGGACACCTCAGATGCGCAGCGCCAGCGTGCAGATCGACTGGCTGCCCCGGCTGAGGAGATCGAGGTGCACGCTTGCGTCAAGCCGGGGGAGAATGTGCGGGCAGCAGGCGAGGACGTGCGCCGTGGAGAGACAGTGCTGGCGCCCGGGCGCGCGATTCGCCCACAGGAGATAGGGGTTCTTGCGTCGCTGGGCCGTCCCTCCGTGTTGGTGCACCGGCGGCCCAAGGTTGCGATCCTCGCGACGGGCGACGAGTTGGTCGAGCCGAGCGAGCCGCTCTCTCCCGGCAAGATCCGGAACTCGAACGAGTACACCAGCGCCGCCCTTGTCCAGCGCACAGGCGGGGTGCCCCTGCGGCTGGGTGTGGCGCGAGATGTGTCAGGATCTCTGTCTGCCAAGATACGGGAGGGCCTGCAGCGCGGTGCGGACCTGTTCCTTACGTCTGGCGGGGTGTCGGTGGGCGACTATGATGTGGTGAAGGATGTTCTTGGCCTGGAGGGGCAGATGCAGTTCTGGCAGGTCAACATGAAGCCGGGGAAGCCGCTTGCGTTTGGCGTATTGCACGGCGGAGTGCCGCTCATTGGCCTGCCCGGCAACCCCGTGTCGGCCATGGTGTCGTTTGAGCAATTCGCAAGGCCGGCGATACGCAAGATGCTCGGCCACGTGGAGCTGACCAAGCCCATCGTCCAAGCGATCCTGGACGAGGATCTGAAGAACAGCGGGCGCCGCGGCTTCGTGCGCGTCATCGTCACCAGGCGAGGCGACGGCTACCATGCGATAGCGGCAGGAGAGCAGGGCTCTGGCGTGCTGACCTCGATGGCAAAAGCGAATGGCCTCGCAGTCATCCGCGAGGGCCTGCGGCTCTGCCCGGCTGGGAGCCAAGTCGACGTCCAGATGCTCGATTGGCCAGAAGGGATGGCGTCACTGCTGTGAGCAACCAGCGCAGCGTTCCCGTGGTATCGTTCGTCGGCAGGTCGGGCGTCGGAAAGACCACTGCCTTGGAGCGGGTGATCCGCGAGCTCAAGCGGCGCGGCCTCAGGATAGGTACCATCAAGCACGACGCACACGACTTTGAGATGGATCGCCCTGGCAAGGACTCCTGGCGGCACGGCCAGGCGGGGAGTGAGGTCGTTGTGATCTCCGGGCCTCACAAGATGGCGATGATCCGGAAGCTGGAACGGGAGCTTCCTCTTGACGCTCTTCTACCGCTGATGGGCGACCTTGATCTTGTCCTCACCGAAGGATACAAGCGCGGGGACCGGCCCAAGATTGAGGTCAGCCGTAGAGAATGGGGCAGCGAGCTTTTGTGCGAAGCCGAGGAGCTTGTGGCGCTGATGTGCGATTATGCGTCGAACCTACCCGTCCCGCAGTTTGGGCTGGAGGATGCCGCGGGTGTGGCCGATCTCCTCGTGGAGCGATTCGTCAAGGGCACGAAACAGCCCGAAAACGGCGACTTGGCGCCAGGGGTGAGGTGAGTTGGCAGATTCGGCCGATTTGATGTTGGTCGACGGCACAGTAGTAACCATGAATTCCCGGGGCGATGTCCATGCCCGCGGGGCCGTCGCGATTCGCGGCCAGGAGATCGTCGCGGTGGGGCCGGAGGACGTGGTCCGGGGCGATTGGGATGCGCCAGACATCGTCAGTTGCCCGAGCGCGGCGATTCTGCCGGGGCTGGTCAATGCGCATGCGCACGTGCCGATGAGCCTGCTGCGGGGCCTGGCTGACGACCTGCGGCTGGATGTCTGGCTCTTTGGTTACATGCTCCCGGTCGAGCGGGAGTTTGTCAGCCCGAGCTTTTGCCGGTGGGGCACCCTGCTGTCGTGCGCGGAGATGATCCGGTCGGGCGTCACCTGTTTCGCCGACATGTACTACTATGAGGGCGAGATCGCCTCGGCTGTGGCACAGGCCGGCCTGCGGGCCGTGTGCGCGCAGACTGTGATGAAGTGGCCGACCCCGGACTCCGAGAGCTACGATGAAGGCCTGGAGCACTGCCGAGCCTTCATAAGACAGTGGAAGGGCCATCGTCTGGTCACGCCTGCGGTCGGCCCTCATGCGCTGGAGTCGACTACTCCCGAGCTTCTCATGCAGGCCGGGCAGCTCGCGGCAGAGGAGGGCGTGCCGCTCCTCATCCACGTGGCCGAGACCACCGTCGGCGCGGAGGAGGCACGTGCGCTGTATGGTATGGACTCTACCGAGGCACTCCAGCAGTACGGCGCCTTCAAGACACATGTGGTGGCCGCTCATTGCGTTCACATAACTGCCAAAGAGCGCGAGCTGCTCGCCCAGGCGGGTGCCGGCGCCATCCACAATCCGACAAGCAATCTGAAGCTCGCCTCAGGGGTGGCCGACATCGTCGCGCTAAGGCAGGCCGGCATTGAGGTGGGCATCGGGACAGATGGACAGGCAAGCAACGGCGACCAGGACATGTGGGAGGAGACCCGCCTGGCCGCGCTACTGCCCAAGGGGATCCATCTCGACCCGACTGTCGTTCCTGCCCGCGAGGCACTCAGGATGGCGACCATTGGCGGAGCCCATGCCCTTGGCCTGGGCGACGTGACGGGTTCTTTGGAAGTGGGCAAGCGCGCGGACGTGGCCGTTGTGAGGCTTGATCCGGTCCACAACGTGCCGCACTTTGACCTCACCTCCGACAATGTCTACTCGCGGCTGGTCTACAGCGCGAAAGGGCATGATGTGCAACACCTGCTTGTCGACGGACGGTGGCTGATGCGGGACCGGGTGCTGTTGACACTGGACGAAGAGGAAGTCAAGACCGAGGCGCAGCGCATCGCGACGCAGATCGGGGCCTTCCTTTCGCGAAGAGAGCAGAGCCTGCTCGACAAGCTCGTCGCGTTGGGCACCCTGCAGTGGGGCGAGACGTACGAAGTGCAGGTCAAGGCCAGGGTGCCAGACGAAGCGCAGCTCGTGGCCCGCATGCAGGGATGCCTCGAGATCATGGTGCTGAAGCACAGCGAGCGCAAGCAGTACGATACCTACTTTCTGTTCGAGGACCCGCAGTCGGGGATCGTGCGCTACCGTGAGGACTACCTGCTGGATCGGGGACTGGAGGTCAAGCCGATCTATAACCTCACGCTGCGCGGTGCCACGGTTGAGCGCGAGTTCGCGGACTCGGTCCTGTTATGGCGCAGCCGGTTCACGGCAGATGCGGACCGCAGCCTGCGCTTCTATCGCGAGTACTTCCAGCCGCGCGAGGAGCGGCGCGTGGACAAGCTGCGGCACCGCTGGCGCATCAAGTACAAGGGAGTCGAGTTCGCAGTGAACATTGACCGCTTGATCCAGCCACCCTCAGCCGACACGTACGTAGAGCTGAAGGCGCGCACCTGGAGCAAGCAGGATGCCCTCCAGAAAGCGGCCCTACTCTCGGAGCTGCTGGAGGCACTGGGAATTGACCAACCCAAGCTGCTGCAAGACGAATACATGTCGTTCTGATGCCCGTGCCTGAGGCTGTGCACACGGAGATTCGGCCGCTCGGCAGGTACGAGGAGTTCAAGGCAAGCGAAAGACTCCAGCGCCGGGTTTGGGCGATGTCCGGCGACCTGGACGTGATCCCGCTGCATCTCCTTCTCTCTGCCCAACGCAACGGCGCATTGGTCCTGGGTGCATTCGATGGCGATGCCCTAATCGGGCTGCTGTTCGGCTATCTCGGGCGTACGCCCGGTGGATCCGTGAAGCACTGCTCGCACCTGATGTGCATCGCTCCGGAGGTCCAGGGGCGTGGCATCGGATTCCGCCTCAAGCTGGCACAGCGCGAGTTTGCCCTGGCCCAGGGATGCGACCTGGTGACCTGGACCTTTGATCCGCTGGAGAGCCGCAACGCGAATCTGAACATCCACAAGCTGGGCGCCGTCTGCCACACCTACTACCGGGACTACTACGGGCCCATGGAGGATGGGCTGAATAGAGGGCTGCCCTCTGACCGCTTCCAGGTAGAGTGGTGGATCGGATCGGAGCGCGTCAGGGCGCGAGTGTCGGGGCACCCAGGAGCTTGCCTCACGCCGGAGGATGCAGCATCGCTGGACGAGCTGCTAAGGCGACCGCTCCTCGCTCCGGGTCCGACCATCGACTCGATGTCGAGTCCCCGGGCGTGGGTGGAGATACCTGCCAACTTCCAGGAGATCCGGGCGTCGGATCCGGCTCAGGCGGTCAGGTGGCGCCTGGCGACGCGCCGTGCTTTTCAAGATGCCTTTGCGGCTGGGTCGGCTGTCACTGACCTGGTGTGCCGCGAGGGAAGGGCCTTCTACCTGCTCACAAAGGAGAGTGAGTGATATGCGCATCGACCAGATCGAGATCCGGTACGCAACGTTGCCCCTGGTACAGCCTTTTGTGACGAGCTTTGGACGTGAGGAGACTCGCGAGACCATCCTGGTGGCCGTTCGGAGCGAGGGGCTGACCGGCTGGGGGGAGGCCGCCACCTCCAAGGGTCCCTGGTACGAGTACGAGACAGTCGAAACATGTTGGCACGTGCTGAACGAGTTTCTCGGGCCGTGCCTGGTGGGACAGGATGTAGCCAGCCCGGAGCAGGCTGCCAGGCTGATGGCTCCCGTGCGGGGTCACCACATCGCCAAGATGGGACTGGAGGCCGCGATCTGGGACTTGCTGGCAAAGGCAAGGGGCGTCTCCATGGCAGAGATGCTGGGAGGAGTCCGCGAGCGAGTGGCGGTCGGCGTTAGTGTGGGCGTTCAGCCCTCTCCCGAGCAGCTCCTGGAGGTGATCGGTGGCTACCTGGCGCAGGGGTATGTCCGGATCAAGATCAAGATCCGCCCAGGCTGGGACGCCCATGTGGTGCGGCGGGTGCGAGAGCGCTTCCCGGAGGTGCTGCTCATGGCGGACGCCAACTCCGCCTATACGCTGGCCGACGCGGACATGCTCCTCTCCCTGGACGACTATGGGCTGCTGATGGTCGAGCAGCCCTTGTCCTATGATGACCTGCTTGACCATGCGGAGCTGCAGCGGCGCCTGCGGACGCCGATCTGCCTGGACGAGTCGGTTCCCAGCCTGGCAGCGGCAAGGGTGGCCCTGCTTCTGGGTAGCGGGCGCATCATCAACATAAAACCTGGAAGGGTCGGAGGGCTGGTTGCCGCGCGAGCCATTCACGACCTATGCAGGTCGAGCGGCATACCCGTCTGGTGCGGCGGCATGCTGGAGACCGGTATTGGACGCGCGCACAACGTGGCCGTGGCCAGCCTGCCAGGCTTCACGCTGCCCGGCGATATCTCGGCCAGCGACCGCTACTTCCGTGAGGACATCGTTGAGCCACCGTTCACCGTGGGCCAGGACGGCACGATGGCGGTGCCCACCGGTCCGGGAATCGGCGTGCGGGTGGTCCCAGAGCGGTTGGACGCGGCGACGCAGAGGCGCTGCCTGGTGGGCGAGATCGGGTGACATGCGCGGCGTGCTCCGCTGACCGCGCCGCGCAAGCAACCCTCAGAAGTACTTGGCCAGAATGGGCCGGAGGCGTTCGACCGTCTCCGGTGGGACGAGGTTGCGGCTGGTGATGACGGCCTCGGCAAGGGCCGTTGTGCACTCACAGGGTCTGCCATCGGCCAGCATGGGAACCAGGGCCGCGATGGTGCGCTTGGAGAGAGCCGCGTTGGCGGTCAGGTTGTCGATCAGCATCTGGACGGTGACCGGCTCCTCTTCCTTGTGCCAGACGTCATAGTCGGTCACGTGGGCCATGGTCGCGTAGCACATCTCGGCCTCGCGCGCGAGCTGGGCCTCGGGCACGGCGGTCATCCCGATGATGTCGACACCCCACGAGCGATACATCCGACTCTCGCCCTTTGTGCTGAAGCGGGGCCCCTCGATCGTGAGGAAGGTGCCTCCCACATGGACCCTGCCACCAGAAGCCGTGACCGCTTCGGCCAGCAATCCGCGCAGATGCGGGCAGAAGGGCTCGGCAAAGGAGATGTGTGCGACGAGGCCCTGGCCGAAGAAGGAGTAGTCTCGCTTCCTGGTGTTGTCATAAATCTGGTCGGGCAGCACAATATCGCGCGGGTGGTACCGCTTTCGCATGGAGCCACAGGCGCTGATGGAGATGACGCGCTCGACGCCAAGGCTCTTGAGCGCCCAGATGTTGGCGCGATATGGCACCTCGGAAGGTGTCAGGCGGTGACCGCGACCGTGCCGGGGGAGAAAGGCAACGCGCTTCCCCTGGAGCGTTCCGACCACGATCGAGTCCGATGGCTCGCCGAACGGAGTTGCGACGTTCAGCTCCTCCACGTCCGCCAAAGCCTCCAAGTCATAGATGCCAGAGCCGCCAATCACGGCCAGCTGGATTTCGGTCATGCGTGTCTCCTCGCGGGCAAATGGTGTAGTGGAGCCATTATAGCAGATGGAGGCTTGGTGGCCCAACCGCCGAAGCCCGCAGTGGCGCCGCCCATTGGCCGACGTCGATTTGACGCGGCCAGAGAGCCGTGATATAGTTGCCGCTGTCTGGGGGCGTGGTGTAGCGGTAAACATGTCGGCCTGTCAAGCCGAAGACCGCGGGTTCGAATCCCGTCGCTCCCGCACTTCCGTCCGTTTCGGTACGGAACAAAGGGGTAAAAAGCTTCTCTGAGTTTCACCGCCCGGATAAGCTTACCCCGGATGAGGACTGCTGCGACTGCCAATCGCAGCAGTTTCTTTTGTTCAAGTGCTGAGCTGGTGGACCATAGATGCTCAAAGCGCTCCAAGGTTCCACCTGCTTCCATTATATCAGAATAGCCAGCGGGCCGCAAGTCAGCCATTCGATCGTAGCCGGCACGCTTTTCCCGCTCGTAATGGACTCGATCCACGTCGCCAGCCAGGTACAGCTCCACCAGCCGCTCCATCCGCGCCCGGATCGCCTGCTCCTCCCGCTCCATCACTGCCCGGTCCTCTGCCGGGTAGAGCCGCGCCACGACGTCTTCGCGCCAGTTCGATGGCAGGCGGAAAGAGGCCAGGTACTGCGCCACCTGCTCTTCCACCTCTGCGGCCTTGACCATCTCTTGATTGCACTCGCCCGTGTGCTGGATGCGCGTCTTGTCCTGGTAGTAGCGCACGTGGTGAATCGACTGGGCGCGCATGGGGCGATTGCAGTGCGTGCAGTAGAGGATGCCCGACAAGAGGTAGAGGTTGGACATGTGGTTCTCGGCCCGGCGGGGGTGGTTGCACATCAGCGCGCGCACTTCCTGGCAGCGGTCAAAGGTCTCCTGGTCCACGAGCGCCGGGTGCTGTCCCGGATAGTAGGCCACAGGCTCCCGCTTGCGCCGGCCGTTCTCGGCCGGGCCGTAGTAGGGCACCTGGCCGGTGTAGTGGACATTCTGCAGCATGTCGCGGACCGTGTCCTTGCCGAAGCGGCCCGGCTTGCTGCGGCCTCGACGCCCCTTGGACTGGAATGCAACCCCGTCTTCATCCCGGTACTTGTTGAGCATTCGAGCGATCTGTCCATCCGAATACTCGCCGGTGGCGTACCACTCGAACGCCAACTGCACCGCCGCCTGCTCGATGGGATGCGCCACCCACGGGTCACTCGGGCTGGCCGCGCTCAGGCTGGGTTGCCCGAACTGAGGACAGTAGCCCTCGCCGTTGGGGTCCGTGCAGACCGCGCAGTTACCCCGGCAGTAGCCCAGGGGCGGAAAGCCGTTGGGCAGGCCCTTGCGGGCGCGAGCTTTTTTGCCCTTGCTGGTCTCGAAGCGCAGTTTGTCGAGATAGATCTCGGCCAGCGTGCCCAACACCGCCAGTGCCAACTTGCCCCAGGGCGTGGTAAAGTCCAGGTTCTCGCTGATGGAGATAAAGGACACGCCCAGGTCCTGCAGGTGCCGGAAGGCCGACAGCAGGCCCTGCAGATCGCGGTAGAAGCGGTCGATGGCGTGGACCACCACGACGTCGAACTTGCCCTGGGCGGCGTCCCGGAGCAGGCGCTGCAGCGCAGGCCGGTCCTCCAGGGCGCCCGACAGGCCAGGATCGACGTAGATCTCCACCAGCGTCCAGCCCCGCGCCCGGCAGAACTCGACGATGGCGTGCTCCTGGGCGTCCAGCGAGTGGCCCTCTTCGACCTGCTCGGTCGTGGACGCCCGTCCATATCCAACTGCTCTCACGATACACCTCCTCCATTCAGGATAGAGGAAGTGTAACGGAGCAGCCCTCAATTGTCAAGGTGCAAAGCGCGAATGCGCCGTGATGCTATATCACCGAAACTGCCATCATACCTTGTCACTCCCTGCCCGGCGCCGCGACGCGTGCAATGCAGTGCGAAACTGGTCAGCGCCTTATCCCAGGGCGACAAAGACGATTAGGCCGCGGCTTCGATCAGCCCGGGCGGAAAGAGGGCGCGGAACGGCTCGCGCACGTCGTAGCGGGTGATCACGCCGTCCAGGACATAGATGCCGGCAAAGACGCTGTTCACCAGCCGCTTGCGCTGCACGGCCGTCGCCGCTTCCCAGATCTGGCCAAAATCGGCCAACACGGCCTCGATGGCTGGCAGGTCGAGCTGGGCCTCCGGCGTCAGTTGGGCCAGTTGCTGCTCGTAGCGCCGCCTGTAGCGCCGGTAGTCGTCGGCGGTCATGGCACCTTCCTGGCGCATCTCTTGCAGGGTCTGCAAGCGGGTGAGCAGCATGCGCCGCTCGCGGCGCAGTGCCTCCCACCGCGGACCCTCCTGAAGATGCTCCACGATGGTCGCCGTCCACTCCGCTGGGATGGTGATCGTCTTCATGGTGGCCAGGACCGGCTCTTCCAGCTCCTCGGCCGGCACCGTGCGCAGCGGGCACTCGGACTTGCCCTGGACCCGGTTCGAGTCCTCGTACAGGCGACGGTCACCGTGCGCCGCCTGGCCCCGGAAGGAGCCGCCGCAGCGCTCGCAGACGAGTACATCGGTCAATGGATAGACGCGCGTCTGTTGCTTCTTGCGTCCCAGCGGCACATTCCGCAGTGCAGCTCTCACTTCGAACGCAGTTTCGAGAGCGTTCATCGACACCAGGGGCATGTGCTTACCACCGAACAGGACCCGCTCGGGTCCGGCGTCGTCCGCCTTGCTCAAGCCCTTGCTCGAACGCTGATAGACCACCAGCCCGGCATAGTATGGATTCTGGAGCATGTCGCGCACCGAGTCCTTGCCGAAGAAGCGCTCTTCTTCCATGTGTCCGTGCCGCCCCTTCGGTCGAAAGCGCATAGGGGTCCCATCTATCAGGTGATGCACGTGTTCATTGAGCAGGATCGCGACCTGCCGGTCGGAGAACTCGCCCGTGCCGTACCAGTCAAAGGTCAGGGTCACCGCGGCCGACTCGATGGGATGCGGCGCCAAGACCCCTTCCTCTACGTCCAACTCGTCGCGCAGGTCGGGCATCTGCCCGGCCCGCGGGCAGTAGCCCGGCCCGTTGTTGTCGGTGCAGCGGAAGCAGCGGCCGGTGCAGTAGCCAAAGGGCGGCAGCGAGGCGTTGCTCAACCCCTTGCGCGCCCGGCTTAGCTTGTTGTCGCGCGTCGTGCGGCTCAGGTCGTCGAGCATCATCTCGCCCAGCAGGCCCTTCATGGTCAGCAGGATCTTGCCCGTGTTGCTGCCAAAGTCCACGCCGCTGTCGGCCAGGGACAGGAGTGCCACGCCCGCTTCGTCGAGCTTCTGGTAGTGGTTGAGCAGGCCCTGCAGGTTGCGATAGAAGCGGTACAAGTCGTAGACGATGAGCCCACGGCCGCCGTCGCGCGTCACTCGCCCCATCATCCGTGAAAAGGCGGGGCGCTTGTCGTCCCGGCCGGTGACGCCGGCATCCAGCCAGACCCGTGCCACCTGGCGACCCTCCTGCTCCGCCTTGCGCAGCGCCATGTCGAGTTGGGTGCCCAGGCTGTGCCCCTTGGTCTGCATGTACATCGACACCCGGAGATAGACCTCCAGGGCATCGCGCAGCCGCCGGCCGGGAAAGCAGTAGCAGGCCGAGTAAATCAGCCCTTCCCGCCGCTCGTCAAAGACACCGTCCACCTGGAAACCAGAGGCCAGCAGGTGATCGCGGATGGTCTGCACCTCGTGGCGGATCTGATCTTCCTGTTGGGTGCGATCCTCTTCCAGCTCCAGCCAGCCGCTAGCGGTCATTGTCCTGTGCCTCGTCTCTGTTTTGAACGGCCACCTCGAGCTTTTCCACAGAGCGTTGGCTCGCCGACTCGTCTGGATCGGTGAGGACCTTGATCACCTCGGCCACGGTGCGGCGAAAGCGGTACTGGGCTTCGTCGTTGTTCATCCTCTATCCCCCGCAAGTTTGACGAATTCACCAAACGGCGTTATTCTTTCCGGCAGTCATTTTACCTGGGAAACGCGCCCGGCGGGGACCCATTTTCGGCCCGATTCGGCCCGTTTGCCCGACACAACACAGGTGCTGACATTGATCCTACAAGAGCTCTGGCAGCGTGGCCAGCAGCAGGGCGGGCTGTCCCAGGAGATGTTGGTTCGATATTTTGACGAGGCCGGGCTCCCCCTGTCCGCGACCGTTGTCAAGCGCATGCTGCGTGAAGAACGCCGTCCGCGCGAAGACGCCCTCCAGGTGGTCAACATCCTGCTCCGTTTCTTTGCCGCGCAGCGTGTACTGCACACCGAAGACGAGGTGGAAGCCGTGGGTGCCTGGTTCGGCCTGGCCCAGGGTACCGCCCTGGGCCTGATGCCCCAGGTCGCGTACACCAACCTCGACGTGCCGCTGAACGGCCTGACCTTTCAGAGGCCGGAAGAGGCCTACCGCTACATCCTGGACCACCTGGCCGTCAAGCTCACACCCTACGTCGCGCTCGAAGGACCGCCCGGCAGCGGCAAGACGACCCTGGCCTGCCACGTGGGACGCAATCCACTGCTGGGCAGTTGGTACGACGTCGTCCTGTACGCCCGCTCGCGTCACGAGGCAGGCTGGCAGGCCGGTGACGAAGCGGCCCTCCTGGAAACGCTGCAGGGGTTCATCTGGACCCTGGACCCGGACCGCCACCCGGCGGCAAGTCTGACCGGCGCCCGGACGACGCTGCGCAACCTGCTGTGGAAGCGCCGCACGCTCTTTATCCTCGACGACGTGGCCGACGTGCAGGTCCTGCCCCAGCTCTTTATCCGGGAAGCGGGAAACGGGCTGCTGGCCGTGGTGGCCAGCGGAACAGCCCTGCAGGATGCCGCGATGCACCTGCAGCGGGTCGTGCTGGAAGGCTGGCACAATGAACAGGCACGACAGTACGTCAGCGTGGTCCTGGAGCGGACGCTGTCTGCGGATCAAGCCCGTGCCATCGACGAGCTGAACGCGTGGATCGCCGGCCTGCCCGTGGCCTGGGCGGCACTGGCCGAGCTGCTCTACTTCGAGGAGGAGTGGCTGGACCTGGTCGAGGAGCTGAAAGCCGCGGGGGGAGAGACGGCACGGGTGCGCACCGTGCTGGAGCGCCTGTTCAGTAGGCTGCCGGCGGATCAGCGCCAGATCCTGGAGACCTTGGGTGCCTTCGCACCCTACACCGCGGCAGACCCGCCGGCGGTGGCGTTCGTGGCCGCTCTTGGCGAAAAAGAGGCGCGGGACGGGCTGCGCGATCTCCACCGCCGCCACGTGCTGCACCACTTCAAGGGCACCGGGCGCTTTGAGCTGCACCCCGTCCTGCACGGCTTTGCTCGTGACAAACTGCGGCAGAGCGGTCGGCTGGAAGACCTGGCCGAGCGCCACGCCCTCTTCTATGCCGATCGCATCTGCCCGCTGCGCGACGAACAGAGCAGCGCTGCCTGGGCCGCGGCAGTCCGGAAAATCGTGCCCGATCTGCCGAACGTGCGCCTCGGCCAGGCGTGGGCGGCTGCGCGCTCCCACCGCCTGGCGCTGGACTATTTCCTCAATCTGGCCCCTTACCTGGTTGCCACCCGCGACGAGGGAAGCCATGCTGCCTGGGGGCAGGCAGCCCTGCCGGCCGTCGAGGCAAACCCGGCCGCCATCCCTGCCCTGGAGCGGTTTGCCTTCTACGGCCAGCTCGCCGAACCCGATCCGGCGCGGCGACAGGCCAACCTGGAGCGAGCGCTGGCCATCGCCCGCGAAGAGGTGGAAGAGCACGCCGCCGTCTACCAGGTTTATGCCCTGTGCCGCCTGGCACAGTTTCTGCACACGGAAGACGGGCGGCCGGCAGAGGCCGAGCCGGTGCTGCGCGAAGCGCTGGCACTGGCCATCGAGAGCGGCTATCCCGATCTGCAGACCCACGCGTGGGCCGACGTGGCCCGCTTTTTCCTCGTGCTGCGTGACCGGGCCGGCCTGGAAGCGGTGGTGGAGCGGCTGCCGGCCGATGCGCCGGCGATGCACGCGGACGGCTTGAGCGGCGCCTACTACCATGGGCTGCGGGCCGACGTCCTGCGGGCGGTGGGCCGCTGGGAAGCGGCGTGTGAGGCGTACGGCCGGATCATTGCCCTGCACGACGACATCGACGACGTGGTGCACGGGGCCGAGGACCGGCTGCGGCGTGCAGTCTGCCGGGCACGTCTGGAAGACGGAGCCGGACAGGAGAACGATCTGGCGTGGGTGCGAGAGCGGCTCTCCGAACTCCCGCCTGTCAGCCAGGCGCGGTATCAGTTGGCACTGAGTGAGCTGGCGCTGTTGGTCGGCGATCGTGAAGGGGCGTTGGCTGCGCTCGATGCCCTGCCGGCGGAATGGCAAAGAGATCCTGACCTGGCCATGGATGCCTGGCTGACCCAATCACAGTCGGACCTGGTTCAAGGTAATTCAGAGACCAGGACGAGGGACGAGGCCCGGACAGCGTCTGGAGCCATAGGGTTCGGTCTTGTTCGGTTCGAGGAAGATTTGCAGGCTGAACGAGGGGTGTCTGTGCGCGGGCGGTAGGTGGGCGGCCGCCCGTACGTCGACAATCCTACCGTTTTGGCGGGGGCAACGGCTCGGGTGGCGGTGTGGTTGGTGGTGGATCGGGATCGCGGGCGCCTGCCCCATGCAGACGTATCCTCTCGTCCATGCCTGACCTCCTCTCCTTCGGATAGAGAGTCGGCCGGCCGACGGTGGGGGTGGCTCCCGCCTGGCTCGAATGGCCAAGCGGAGACACCCGGCTATAGCCTATCCTGTTTTTCAACGCAGGTCGGCGTAAACCTGCCCACGCTGTTGGCAGCCATTATACCGGGGAAAAGGACCGCTGTGCGGCCCATTTTCGGCCCGAATTGGCCCGCTTGCCCAACAGAAGCAGCGATTTTACCACAATTCTGCGGGAGAGGCCAAGCGAAAGGTTTATGTGTCAGCCACTGCTAACTCCCTCCTCGATCGTTCTTTGGGCTTTGCACCGCAGCTTGTCTGTTTCGACAGATGATGCTATAATGGCAGCCGAGTAGTTGGGCTTCGGGCGATTACATCTCCCCGAGACCAAAACCCGGCACCCTGTGGGTGTCAGAGGAAACATCGCTTGTCACGGCCACCCGTCTTTTACAGAGGATGGGTTTCCAGTTAGTTCACTCAAAGTAGGTTACGGTCGACATTATCTGAATCGTTGTATGCTTCGATCGGCACAGAATCAAAGAGGAGAAAGGGACCGTGAACGAAGGGAGTCAACGCGAGTTGCGCCTCAAGGAATACAAAGCTGACCTTGTAGAGAGGGTCTCCAACCCAATTCACAAAAGGATCATAGAAGCCTATCAGCTCAGCAATCCTGTGGAGTCAATGGAGGATGAGTTGGGTGAAATCCTCCTCGAGGTGCTGCACGATGAGAATTAAGAGTTTAACTGTGTGTGGCTTTCGCGGATTCAACGAGGCTTGTTCCCCTATCGAATTCCATGACAACCTAACTCTAGTATCAGGTGCAAACAGCTATGGCAAGACGAGCATATCGGAGTCGCTGGAGTGGTTGTTGTTCGGTGTCACATCGAAAGTTGAGAACGCTGACGCCAAGACAGAATACAAAGGTTCTTACCGCAACTGTCACTTTCCCGAATCTGAAACACCTTCTGTTCAAGTCACTTTTGTTGGGCGTGACGGCAGCGAAGTAATGTACAGAGGAGAACTCATCGGTGATGATGGCATCCGAAAGATATTAAACGGTGTAGAGGTGCCTTATTGGCCATGGGAACAAGACGCAGTTCTCGATCCTCGCCCCTTCGTGCTCCAGCATTCACTGAAGGATCTGCTCCTTACAACTCCAGGCAATCGATACGCAGGATTTACCCGAATGATCGGTGCACAGGAACTAAATGACTTCCAAGCTCATTTTACTTCTTTGTGTACGAAGTATGATCCTCACATACCACAAGAGGTACGAGACTTGCGTGATAGTCTCTCTGCCTTTGAGTCGAGGCTGGTTAGCCTGCCATCGGTTTCGGCCATTGCACGTCTTTACAAAAAAGGATTGTCCGACATATCCAAACTCTACAGTGTTGCGGTCGCCGAGTGCAGAAAGATACTGACCGACGAGACAGTAGCAGAAGCGGAAATTCCGCAACGTCTCAAACAGCTCAGGCAGGATACGGTGAGCAAAGTTTTCGACAGACGCATTATCCTGCTTGACTACTCTGAACAAGAGATGCGCTCCATTGCTATTGATGAGAGTGTTTTTGCAGGTGCAATCACCCAAGAATTCATCGCACGGTACATGCACCTGCTCAAACTTGCTACGATACAACATATCGTAGACCGGGAGACGTTTCTCAACTTGGGCCTACCATTCCTTGAACGGGACCCAGATAGTTGTCCATTCTGTGATCAGTCCCTTGACAAGCCGAAAAGAGATCAGATACACACGTCACACAAGACATTAAAAGAGAAGATTGCAGCACAAGAGGTACTCCAAAACCAACGTGCGGGAATACTGCAGGAGCTGCGTGACTTTCGTCAGCGCCTTGGGACGCATCATGCTCGTCACAAAGCCAAAGTGACTGCTCTGTTGTCACTTAAAGGTCAAGAGGGAATGTCTCAATTGCGAGATCTACTTGCACCCAAGCATGAGGAACATTACCTGGCTGTTGCGGCGGCTATTCAGGCCATCGAAGCGGAAGTTACCAAGTTAGAGGCAGCTCATAGGAAGACTGCGGATAGCTTGACCACAGTTATAGACTCCATTGACAGATCTGTTGAAGAGGCGAAACTCGCCGAGGCCGTGGGCATCGCTCTCCTAGAATACCTTGCTGTAGCACGGACGTTTAGCGAAGTAATCTCCAGTCATGTACCGGCGATGTCTAGAGCTGACCAAGTTCTAGCACGTGAGCTAGACGTGCAAGCTGGCACTGAAGACCTGAGTATTCTGATAGAGCTAATGGAAAGGCGCCAAGAGATTACGAAGAATTTCAGAGTCCAGGCGATTTTGGGAAGTCTCAAGGACCTTCGTACCGCTGCGGGCGAGTATGTAGCAGACAAGTTGCGAGATCTCGTTGAGCGCCAGTTGACAGACGATGTGATGGCTTGGTATGAGCAGATCAAGACCCCAGGAGATCCGGATGTCCACTTTGCGGGCTTTGATTTACCGACAACACAGAAGGGCACGACGAAAGATCGGTACATTGGGGTGAAGGCCACATCATACGACGTAGCTCTAGCCAGCGCGGTCTCTTCTCTCAGCGAGTCCAAGCTCAACGCGCTAGGCCTTTGCATGAATATTGCCAACAACTTGAAGGGGTGCTCAACCTTTGACTTCTTGGTCGTGGATGATCCAATTCAATCACTGGATAGGAGCCATGCAGCGCAGCTAGTTAGCGTGATCCGAAAATTGGTCGAGGAAGAGGGAAAGCAAGTTATTTTGCTTTCGCACGACCATGAATGGCTCAGAACAGTGCGCAAGGAGTGCCGTACGCTGAATGGCTACTACTACGAGATTACAAGCTACAAGCGAAGCGGTCCTGTCGTTTCGCGATGCTGTTGGGCAACGACCACAGAGCGCCGTGATGAGATTCAGGCAATACTTAAGAAAGCGGATGCCAGTGCGACGGAGAAACAGCGGGCGGCAGAAGAATTTCGGCTGGCGTTCAATGAGTTGACAGCCGACATATACCGTGCCAAGACTGGCCTGCCCAAGAACCCTGACAACCTCAACGGGGCAAGCATCCGAGCGCTACTGATAGAGTGTGATGTGCCATTGGCTGAAGTCGACAAGGTAACTGCTGCCTATGCAAACGTGGCTGCAGCACACCATGACAGCGCTTATGACGCTTCTGTTGAGGAACTACGCAAGTATCTGAATTTGGCGGATTACATGAATACGTATCTGACCAACATGCGTGCTTCAACAAGTTTAGAGAGGGCTGCGGAGCGCATCAGGAGAATCTAGGGTCATGACTTGCAACAGATCAGGACTCGCTGATCCAGCGTACTGTACGAACTAGAGGCAAGGCGAGAAGGCCGCCAAAAGATGAACAACGTGTCGCAGTCTCGATGTAGACAGGCAACAGAGTTCTTATGATGGGGGGAGAATCTCTTCCAGTACACTTATGTTAGCATCAGAGTTTGCCTTTTCTCACCTCTAGTGCTATAATGGCAGCCGGATAAGTGCAATCAGGTGCTTCGCGGCTGATCCAGACACTGGACGCAATCGCGGCGGCACTGGCGTCGTACCATACACTCCTTTTACACGATAGCTTGCCCGCCAGCAAGCTCCATCGACATGGGTTTGTTGTTGGCCGATATTGCTCAAGAGTTGATGGAGGATAATCTTGTCACTCGACGCACCCCTCATAATCCTCACAACAGATGACCTGAGTGCCTTGCAGGACAACAGAGTACAGGAAGGCAAGACTTTCGAGTATAAACGATCTCTGCCGGGTAACTCCTATGAGGACAAGAAAGAGTTCCTTTCTGATGTTTCTTCCTTCGCCAATGCCTCGGGGGGTCACATTCTCTATGGGATTGTCGAGGAAGAAGGCATCCCTGCCGCAATCTCGGGACTCGGGGATATCAACTCGGATACCGAGATCTTGCGGCTCGAGAACCTTTTGCGGGATTGCATCCAGCCCCGAATACCCGGTGTAACTATTAAGGCAATCTCGTTACCAGAATCGAAGGTGGTAATCGTAGTCCGGGTTCCAAAGAGCTGGGCACAGCCGCACGCGGTGGTGTTTCAGGGTCATTGGCGGTTCTACTCTCGCACATCAGCTGGGAAATATCCCCTTGATGTTCCAGAGCTACGTGCCGCCTTCCTGCTATCAGAGACCGCTTCAGAAGCAATAAGATTCTTCCGCATCGAACGGCTCAGCGTCATTTCGGCAGAGGAAACGCCCGTGCCTCTACGTGGAAGCGCCAAACTTGTTCTTCACGTTGTTCCGTTGTCCATCCTGGACCGGACAACCTGGGTGGACGTAGCATCCATGGGCAGCCACAGGAGCACACTTGCTCCATTGGGCAGGCCCGGGTTCGATCATCGGTTCAACCTCGATGGGTTTCTCACGTACACTCGCTCTTCGGCAGATTGCGCTGGCAGCTATGTGCAGCTCTTCCGAAACGGAAGCATTGAGGCCGTTGAGGCTTCCATTCTGAATTCTATAGACGAGGAAAGATTCCCGCGCATACCTAGCACCTTTCTTGAACAAGCGTTGCTTGACGCATTGCCAAGGTTCATAAGAGCCCAACAGCAGCTTCGTGTTTCCATCCCTCTGTTTGTCATGCTTAGCTTGATCGGACTTGATGGCCACAGGTTGGCTGTTCAGAACCCTCCTATCTTGGACCCACATAGATATGTTATTGACAGAAAAGACCTGATACTGCCAGAAGTTCTTATCGATGACTATGATTCGGATTGGGAGCGAGTCATGCAGCCCATCTTTGACGCGCTATGGAATGCGGCGGGCTGGCCAAGGTGTGGGGACTATACCGAGGATGGCAAATGGAAGTATGCTCACAGTATCCAACGGTAAGAGATCAACACTCCAAGAGACACTCAGATTGTTTTCGGGAGTAGGATGCCTGAGGAACAATGAACCGGCAGTTCTTTCGCATCCCCCCAGGGGGAGCTTGGAACTAAACATAGAGAATGATCATGGCACAACTTGAAGACCTGAAACCAGGCATCAAAGTCAAGGGCATCCTCCCCCAGCAAAAAGTCTTGGTGGTGGGGGTGCAGTGGCATGGCAGCACGGCTGTCGAGATTTTCTACAAACGTCCTGATGGCCAGCCAGGCACGCAACTGCTCTACCGCGGTGACGAGCCCAACCTGGAGATCGTCCAGGGACAACGACGGTGGACCTTTCACGCCGACGGTGACCTGTTCCGCCTGGTGGCCGAGGCCTACCGCATCCACCTGGCCCATCTCTTTGACCCGGTCCTCGCCGTTCATACGTCTCTGATCGAGCCGCTGCCGCACCAGATCACGGGCGTGTACGGCGAGATGCTGCCCCGGCAGCCGCTGCGCTTCCTACTGGCCGACGACCCCGGTGCCGGCAAGACGATCATGGCCGGCCTGCTCATCAAGGAGCTGATGGCCCGCGGTGACGTGCAACGCTGCCTCATCTGCGCGCCCGGCAACCTGGCCGACCAGTGGCAGGACGAGCTGTGGTTCAAGTTCCAGATGCGCTTCGAGATCCTCACCCGCGAGACCTACGAAGCGGCGGTGAGCGGCAACGCCTTTCGTGAAAAGGACCGGGCCATCATTCGCCTTGACCAAGTGGCGCGCGACGAGGGCCTGCAGGAGCAGCTCGGGCGTAGCGATTGGGACCTGGTCGTGGTCGACGAGGCACACAAGATGTCGGCCCACATTTGGGGGGGCGAGCTGGAAGAGACCAAGCGCTACAAGCTGGGCAAACAGCTCGGCGCCATCTCGCGCCACCTGCTGTTGATGACGGCCACGCCGCACAACGGCAAGGAAGAGGACTTTCAGCTCTTTCTGAAGCTGCTCGACCCCGATCGGTTCGAGGGGCGGTTCCGCGAAGGGGTACACGAGGTCGAAATCTCGGACCTGATGCGCCGCATGATCAAGGAGGACCTGCGCCGCTTTGACGGTCGTCCCCTCTTTCCAGAGCGGCGAGCCTATACCATGAGCTATCCCCTATCACCGGGCGAAGCCGAGCTCTATGACGCGGTGACGACCTATGTGCGCACCGAGTTCAACCGTGCCGACCAACTGGGCGACGACAAGCGCCGCGGCACGGTGGGCTTTGCGCTGACCATCCTCCAGCGCCGCCTGGCCTCTTCGCCCGAGGCGATCTACCAGTCATTGAAGCGGCGCCGGCAGCGCCTGGAAAAGCGTCTGGCAGAGGTCCGGAGCGGCCAGCGCACCGCCCAGGTGCCCGACGACGCCACGCGCTACTACGATCCCACCTACCTCGACGACCTGGACGACGCCCCGGCAGAGGAGCTGGAATCCGTCGAGGAGCAGATCATGGACAGCGCCACGGCGTCGCTGACCATTGCCGAGCTCGAGACCGAGATCGCGACGCTGCACGGTCTAGAGACGATGGCCTACCGCGTGCGCCAGAGCGGGACCGACCGCAAGTGGGAAGAGCTGGCAACGCTGGTGCAGGACGACCAGCGCATGGTGGACGAAAAGAGGCAGCGGCGCAAGCTGGTCATATTCACCGAGCACCGCGACACGCTGACCTACCTGTGGGAGCGCATCGGCACTCTGTTCGGTCGGGACGACGGCATGGTCACCATCCACGGTGGGGTGCCGAGGCAGGCGCGGCGCGAGATCGAGGACCGCTTTCGTAACGACCCGGACGTCCACTTTCTGCTGGCCACCGACGCCGCCGGCGAGGGCATCAACCTGCAGCGGGCGCACCTGATGATCAACTACGACCTGCCCTGGAACCCCAACCGCCTGGAGCAGCGCTTTGGGCGCATTCACCGCATCGGGCAGACCGAGGTGTGCCACCTGTGGAACCTGGTGGCCGGCGAGACGCGAGAGGGGCAGGTGTACGCCCGGCTCTTGAAAAAGCTAGAGACCGAGAGCGCGGCGCTGCAGGGTAAGGTATTCGACGTGCTGGGTGCCCTCTTTGAGCGCACGCCGCTGCGCAGTTTGTTGGTAGAAGCCATTCGCTACGGCGACCAGCCCGAGGTGCGGGCCAGGCTGGAGCAGGCGGTGGACAGCGCCGTCGACAAGGAGCGCGTGCGCGAGCTGCTGGAGACGCGCTCGCTGGTGAGCGACAGCATGGACGTGTCACAGATCGTGCGCATTCGGGAAGAGATGGAGCGCTATGCCGCGCGACGGCTCCAGCCACACTATATCAAGTCGTTCTTCATGCGCGCCTTCGGGAGCCTGGGCGGCTCGATGCACGAGCGGGAACCGGGCCGCTACCGGATCAGCTACGTGCCGGCGCGGGTTCGACAACGTGCCAAGGAGTTGGGGACGGCGGTCCCGGTGTGGGAAAAGTACGACCGCGTCTGCTTTGACAAGGAGCTGATGAACATGGCCGGGCTGCCTGATGCCGATTTCGTGTGCCCCGGCCATCCGCTGCTCGACACGGTCATGGACCTGGTGCTGGGGGCGAACCGTGAAACCCTGCGCTCGGGCGCGGTGCTGGTCGACCGCACCGACCCCGGCACCGCCCCGCGGGTGCTCTTTTTCCTGGAGCAGAACATTCAGGACGCGGGCAGTGGTAGCAGTGGCGAAAAACGGGTCATCTCCCGAGAGGTGCATTTCGTCGAGATAGACGAGATGGGCAACGTGCGGGCCGGCGGTCAGGCGCCCTACCTCGACTATGAGCCGGCGACTGCCGCGGAGCTGGCCTGCTTGGAGGATGTGCTGCCTGCCAACTGGCTGGCAGGCGAGGCGCTCGAGAGCACGGTGGTGGGCTATGCGGTGGAAAACTTGGTGCCGCGCCATCTGGAGCGGGTGCGGCGGCGGCGAGAGGAACAGATCGACAAGACTCTGGCGGCGGTTCACGAGCGGCTGACCAAAGAGATCAACTTCTGGGACCGGCGTGCCGCCGAGCTGCGCGCACAAGAGAAGGATGGCAAGGTCAACGTGCGACTCAACGCGGCCCTGGCCCAGCAGCGAGCCGACGAGCTGGCCGCCAGGCTGGAACGGCGCGGCCAGGAGTTGGCGCTGGAGCGGCAGATCTCGGCCACGCCTCCAGTGGTCGTGGGGGGCGCCGTGGTCGTGCCGGTGGGCCTGCTCCTGGGCGAGCGCACCCCGGTGGAACTGCTCGACACGCGCATCACCGAGGAAATCGCCATGCAGGCGGTGATGCAGGCCGAGACGCTGCTGAACAACCATCCGCGCGACGTGCACAAGGAGAACCTCGGCTATGACATTGAGAGCCTGGACCCACGTACTGGCAGGTTGCGCTTCATCGAAGTGAAGGGGCGGCGGGCCGGGGCAGAGACCGTGACGGTGACGCGGAACGAGATCTTGACGGGGATCAACAGCCCGCAGCAGTTCGTCCTCGCCGTTGTAGAGGTGCAGGACAGGCAAGCGCGTGAACCGCAGTATGTTCGCAAGCCATTTGGCAAAGAGCCAGACTTTGGCGTGACAAGCGTGAACTATGAACTGAAAGAGCTTCTAAGTCGAGCCGAAGCTCCCTCGTGATGCAGAGGTAGCCATGAAGATCAGCACGGTTCTTGACCAAATCGATCTAGGAGCCATTGCATTACCCGAGTTCCAACGCGGATACGTTTGGAATCGGAACCAGGTGCGTGGACTCCTGCTGTCCCTTTACAGGCGGCATCCGGTCGGAATGCTTTTGGTGTGGGTGACAGCGACCGAGACTGCCTCGGCACGAGGTGATGGCGCGCTTCAGCCAGGTTTTGTGAAGTTGTTGCTTGATGGCCAACAGCGGATCACCTCACTCTACGGCATCATGCGCGGCAAGTCACCCCAGTTCTTTGAGGGCAACGATCAAGCGTTCACCGGGCTGCACTTCAACCTTCAGGACGAAACCTTCGAGTTCTATGCTCCATTGAAAATGAAGGAGAATCCGTTTTGGATCGATGTGACACAGTTGATGCAAAACGGCACGGGCGAGTTCGTTCAACGATTGGCAACAATGCCAGAGCTGCAAGCCGATCTCTCGGCCTATCTGAGACGACTGACAGATGTTGAGGGAATAAAAAACATCGAGCTGTACGTTGAAGAGGTAACGGGTAAAGACAAAACCGTCGATGTTGTGGTTGATATCTTCAACCAGGTGAACAGCGGTGGTACCAAGCTCTCGAAGGGTGACCTGGCTCTGGCCAAGGTATGCGCAAGCTGGCCCGAGGCCCGCACCGCTTTGAGGGGATGTCTGGACAAGTGGCGCGGCGCTGGCTATCACTTTAGACTGGAATGGTTGCTGCGCAGCATCACGACAATCACGACGGGACAAGCCCTCTTTTCTGGCCTGGATAGCGTCGACATGCACACGTTCAGGAAAGGTGTACAACAAGCAGAACGTGCAACAGACAAGTTGCTGACCATGATTTCGGGGCGATTGGGGCTTGATCATGACCGGGTTTTGGGAAGCCGGTATTCGTTTCCATTGATGGTGCGCTACTTGACACAGCGAGGCGGGAATCTGGCTGATTCAAAAGAGAGGGACAAACTGCTGTACTGGTACATTCATACGTTTCTGTGGGGCCGTTATGCTGGTTCGACAGAAACCAGGCTCAATCAAGATCTGGCTGCGATCGAACAACAGGATGGAGCGCTCGATCGCCTGATTGACCAATTGCGCCAGGATCGAGGCGATCTTGGGGTTCATCCAGACGACTTTCGAGGCTGGAGTGTGTCAGCGCGATTCTATCCCTTGCTGTATATGCTCACGCGCGTAAATCATGCTCAAGACTGGGGAACGGGCATTGAGTTGTCCGATCAGATGCTGGGTAAACTCAGCAGCCTCCAGCTCCATCATATTTTTCCTAAGGCACTCCTGTACAAGTACGGCTACGACCGCCAAGAGGTCAATGCCCTCGCAAACTTTACATTTCTAACTCAAGAAACTAACTTGTGTGTCTCCGACCGGAACCCGGCCGAGTATCTTCCTGAGTATGCTCGAAAACACCCTGGCGCGATCGAGTCACATTGGATTCCAATGGATCCTCAACTGTGGCAAGTTGAGAACTATCGCGATTTCCTTGCCGCCCGACGCGAACTGCTCGCCCGATCTGCCAACGGATTCTTGGACAGCCTGGTCAAGGGCTCGGTGCCTGATGTCGCAGTGATTGCTGAACCAGTCCTGGAACGATTGGAACCACCAGTCCCGGGGACGGTAGCTACTGATCAAGAGGAACAACTTATTCGGGAGTGCAACGAGTGGGTTGTTTGCCTGGGGTTACCCGAGGGCGAGTACATGTTTGAGTTGGCCGATCCAGAGACCGGTGAACCGTTGGCTATCCTTGACCTCGCCTGGCCACACGGATTGCAGGAGCGATACAGCGAGCCGGTGGCGATGTTGGTTGACGAGGGCAAGGACACGGAAGAAGCGGCGAACAGGGCTCGATATCGCTATTTCACAAACGTGTCCGAGTTTCAGACCTACGTCAGGCGAGAGATTCTGGCGCTAACTGAAGAGAGTGTGTAAGAAAGGTACTATATGACCTACCGCAAGAAACTGATCGAAATCGCCCTACCACTGGAAGCGATCAACGAGGCCAGCGCGCGGGAAAAGTCGATCCGGCACGGACACCCGAGCACGCTGCACCTGTGGTGGGCTCGTCGGCCACTGGCCGCCTGCCGGGCGGTGATTTTCGCCTCGCTGGTAGACGACCCCAACGACCCCGACGCCCCGGCCGAGTTCGTGGAGGCGTGCCGCAACCTGCCGCGCGGCAAGAACGCGGCGGCAGACGATACACCGCGGCAGCGGCTGTTCGATTTCATCGAGACACTGGTTCAGTGGGAAAGCACCACCGACGAGCAGGTGCTAGAGACGGCGCGGCACCTGATCCGGCTGGCGACGAGTGACAACCCACCGCCGCTGCTCGACCCGTTTGCCGGTGGCGGGAGCATCCCCCTGGAAGCCCAACGCCTGGGGCTGGAGGCGCACGCGAGCGACCTGAACCCCGTGGCGGTGATGATCAACAAAGCCCTCATCGAGATCCCGCCCCGCTTTGCAGACAGGCCCCCAGTGAATCAACGCGACCGGGAGAAGATGGGCAGTGGCACGCGATGGAAGGGCGCAGCCGGTCTGGCTGCCGATGTTCGCTACTACGGCGAATGGATACGAGATCGGGCATGGAAGAGAATAGGGCATCTGTATCCTGACTGTAATGGCGAGACGGTGATTGCCTGGCTGTGGGCGCGTACCGTGAAATGCCCCAACCCGGCCTGCGGTGCGCAGATGCCATTGGTCAGTGCCTTCTGGTTGAGCAAGAAGAAAGGACGCCACACCTGGATTGAACCGATGATAAACCGCCAGACCAGAAGCGTGCGATTCGTGGTCAAAACAGGTGACGGGCAGCCGCCCGATCCGCCCAAAGTCAGCCGTGGGGCAAACTTTCGCTGCCTTGTCTGTAGCGAAATAGCACCGGACCAACACCTAAAAGACGAAGGAATGGCCGGGCGGATAGCCGCTCAACTAATGGCTGTCGTAACTGAAGGCAGAAATGGACGTAGCTACTATGCTCCGACATCGGAAGACGAACAGATCGCTATACAGGCGCAGCCAAGTTGGAAACCAGTGGGTCAACTGGCTGATGACCCTCGTAACATCTGGTGTCGCATTTATGGTTTTGATGATTTTGCTGATCTCTTTACTCCGCGTCAGCTTGTTGCCCTAACCAGCTTCAGCGACTTGGTAGCCGAGGCCCGCAAGCAAATCCACAACGACGCCAGCGTCGCTGGCATGTCTGACGATGACATCTCCTTGCGAGACAGTGGTACCGGCGCCTGGGCCTATGCCGAAGCGGTAAGTGTCTACTTGGCGTTCGCCGTAGATCGCAGCGCTGATTTTTGGGGAAGTTTGGCGATTTGGGCAAATCAGCCCAAAAATGAGCTGGTGGCACATGTCTTTGGAAGACAAGCATTACCAATGGTATGGGATTATGCTGAGGCGAACCCGTTTAGTTCGTCCGGAGGAAACTGGCTTGGCAACTTGGAGTTCATAGCAAAAGCGGTGGACAATTCGGTCCGAAATCCAGCTTCGGGAAAAGCAATTCAGGCTGATGCTACTCAGTTGGACGATCTGCAGACGACGGTGATCTCAACTGATCCTCCCTATTACGACAATATCGGCTATGCCGATTTGTCCGACTATTTCTATATCTGGATGCGAGCCTCTTTGCACGAAGTCTTCCCTGACGTTTTCAGCACACTACTTGTTCCCAAAACACCCGAGTTAGTCGCAGATCCCTACCGGTATGGCGGGGACAAAGATGCTGCTACAGAGCATTTCGAAACGGGGCTGATGAAGTCATTTTCCCAAATGAGACGCTTTGTACAGCCTAACTATCCGTTGACTGTCTACTATGCCTTCAAGCAGCAAGAAATCGTGGTGAACGAAGGTACGACCAGTACCGGCTGGGAAACAATGCTGACCGGTCTAGTCCAAACAGGCTTTCGAATTGTTGGTACCTGGCCTATGCGCACAGAGCGATCCGGACGTCTTGTTGCCAGTGGCACTAATGCTCTGGCATCTTCTATTGTGCTCGTTTGTCGCCTACGACCGGATGATGCCCAGATGACCTCTCGCCGCGAGTTCGTCAACGCCCTACGCCGTGAACTGCCGGCCGCCCTACGAGAGATGCAATCGGGCAACATTGCCCCGGTGGATCTAGCGCAGGCCAGCATCGGCCCGGGCATGGCTATCTACAGCCGCTACGCCAAGGTCCTGGAACCCAACGGTGACCGCCTCACAGTGCGCACCGCCCTGCAGCTCATCAACCAAGAACTGGACGCATATCTGTCCGAACAGGAGGGCCACATCGACGAAGACTCGCGCTTTGCCGTGGCCTGGTTCGAGCAGTTCGGCTTCCGGGAAGGGCCGTTCGGCCAGGCCGACGTGCTGGCGCGAGCCAAGAACACAAGTGTCGACGGTCTGGCCCATGCCGGCGTGTTGGAATCTGGCGCGGGCAAGGTGCGGCTACGGCGCTGGGCCGAGCTCGATCCCGCCTGGGATCCGAGGACCGACCGGCGTCTTACCGTATGGGAAACCGTCCACCATCTCGTCGAACGGTTGAATGTGTATGGAGAGGAGGGAGCAGCCATGCTCCTCGCCAAGATGCCATCAGAATTGGCTGCCCAGGCGCGGCAACTAGCATACCGGCTGTACAGCATCTGCGAACGGAAGGGATGGGCGGAGCACGCCCGCAATTACAATGCGCTGGTCATCTCCTGGAGTGCCAGCCAGGAGCAGGCGCGAACATTCAAGGAGCAGTACCAGCAAGCAGCGCTTTTCTAAAGAATCTGAGCAGCACGTTGCTAACATGGCTTGGCGGATCAAGGAGATAAACTTATCGCTGTTCTAAGCCGGAAATGGGTGGCTGAGGGTTTGTTATTCTATAAAGGTGTTCAGGATGTATTTTGATTCTGTTTACGTGCACAATTTTGGACCAATAGCAGGGATTCAGCTGCAGTTGGCCCCCAATGGCATTAACACGATCTTTGGATACAACGGATCTGGGAAGACTCAGATAGTCGGTGCGATTCAGTTTGCTTTACTCGGGGAGACGTGCAATGTAAGTTATCACACTGACGAAGCAACAGCTACTCCATCCATAGTTGAGCTTGTGCTTGCAGATGACAAGAGCGCAGAGACTCTTCGGTGTGAAGTTGGTATTGACAGTGCTGGCACTATGCACTGGAACAGAATGATCAGCTCCCCACTAACCCGCACGCATTCGCCAGAGAGAGCGACTGGAAGCTCTTTGATGTTGCATCGCAAGCTCGTAAGACTACTCGATGGGTCGAATGCACCGACCTTGGTCATTCCGTTGGAGTTGGAGACTGCACTTGATGTGCCACAGCTTGCCTTTGATCTTTTCGATGAGGCTTTGCTCGAAGACGACTTACTTCGGGAGTTCGTCCTCAACCTGAGAAATCTGGTACGGGGTCGGGAGAGCAGCTTCCCAGCGTTTCTGTCATGGGGCCAACGCAACCTGCTAACGTTGCTTCAGGAATTTCTAAGACGAAAGAACTTTCCACACTCTATCCCTTTGATACTTGACAGTAATCTTAGTGCTTTCGGTGGCGCAGCTTTGTCGATTGTCGTTAGGCTTCTCCGACTCATCGCAGTCAAAGACCAAGTATTGATTTTGTCTTCATGGTCTGATTCTTTCAGCTCCTTTGAAGATGGAGAGATTAAGACTCGTCATGATCTGCCCCAACCGAACTTTGCTTCCCGAGGTCTTTCACTCGTGTCGTACCCATACTACGGTGACGCTGCAACCGTCAAGGAAGAGCAGGAGACTCGAGCCTTGGTTGTTACAGAGGGAAAGACGGATAGCAAGCATTTGAAAGCTGCTTTGCAGGCATTCCGAAGTTGCGGAATGTATCAAACGCTTCGGGTGGAATTCCACGAGTATGGAGATGATACTCCAATGGGAGGCCCAGAGCTTAGAAAACTCTGTGAGCAGTACTCCAGACTACCGAATGATCGAAAAACTATCTTCATTTTTGATCGCGATGACTCAGTGGTCTTGAAACACATTAGCGGCAAAGACAAACCCTATAAAGAATGGGGGAATCGCGTGTACTCCTTTGCCATTCCTCTCGTTGACCATCGACCGGATGTATCTGAGATGTGTATTGAACTTTACTACACAGATGAGGAGATCACCCGCCAGGATCGGCATGGTCGACGCCTTTTCCTTAGCAGCGAGTTCAGCGAGAGATCGGGTTGGGCCAAAGATGGTAGCCCAGTAACCTATTCTTATCCCAGTAAGCTGCAAAGTTCGAAGGTCTCGATTATTGACAGCCACGTCTTTGCAGGAGGCGACACTAACGTTGCTTTGTCGAAGAGTCAGTTTGCCGACTATGTACTTGGTCAAGTCGAAGGGTTTCATAACTTTGACTTTGGATCTTTTCGGAACATTTTCGATGTGATCGCTCAAATCACTGCACGCAACTAGCGTAGAGGTTCCGGTTATTAGCCGCAACTCAACGGACGTACGAGAGGGTCGAATGGCACTAAGCAATAGAGAGCGCGTAGGACGGATCATGCAGGCGTTGAAGGATGGCCTGGTACCTTTTGTCATTCGTGAGTACCGGCAGACGTACGGGCAGCGGTACGGCGAAGAGATGGAGGCAGCGCTGACGACGCCCGGCTACCCCGGCCTGCCGGCGGACGCCTGGACGTCGGCCGAGGCGCTGCTCGACGCGCTCGACACGCATGCCTGCCTACACCTTATGTGGCGTCGCTGGAATGACGCCTTCCAGGACAAGCTGGGGCATGTCGGCCGCTCCTACGTCAGCGAGATGATCGAGGCGCGCAACGATTGGGCGCACCAAGCGGCCTTTTCCAACGACGAGGCCTACCGCATCGCCGACACAGCCGCCCGCCTGCTCAAGATGGTTAGCGCCGCCCCGGAAGCGGCACGCGTCGACGAGATTGGCCGCGACCTGCTGCGCCAGCGCTTCGAGGCCGAGGCCGAGGAAGCGAAAAAGAAGACGGTCGTCCAGGGCGATCAGATCACGACGACCTTTGGCCTCAAGCCGTGGCGCGAGGTGGTGCAGCCGCATCCCGACGTGGCGAGCGGACGCTACATCCAGGCCGAGTTCGCCGCCGACCTGGCCCAGGTGCTGGCCGGCACGGCCGAGGCCGAGTACCAGGACCCGCGGGAGTTCTTCCGGCGCACCTACCTGACCGAGGGCCTGCTGGAGCTGCTCATCACCGGCATCCAGCGCCTGACGGCCCAGGGCGGCGAGCCCGTCGTCCAGCTCCAGACCGCCTTTGGTGGCGGCAAGACGCACAGCATGCTGGCGCTGTACCACATCTGCGGGGGCGGCATCAAGCTGGCAGACGTGCCGGGCGGTGACCGCATCCGCAAGCGGATCGGCGACGTTGATCTGCCCGAGGCCAACATCGCCGTCCTGGTCGGCACCGCCCTCGACCCGTCCCGGCCGCGTGAGTACCCGGATGCGACGGCCCGCACGCTGTGGGGCGAGCTGGCCTACCAGTTGGGCGGCGTCGAAGGCTACAGGGTGGTGGAACAGTCGGACCTGAAGGGCGTCAGCCCCGGCGCCAACACGCTGAGTGAGCTGTTTGACCGCTTTGGCCCCTGCCTGGTGATCGTCGACGAGCTGGTGGCCTACGCCCGCAATCTGTACCGAGTCGATGACCTGCCGGGCGGCTCGTTCGACTCGATCATGACCTTCATGCAGGCGCTCACCGAGGCGCTCAAGCGCTCGCCCGAGTCAATGCTGTTGATCGCGCTGCCCGAGTCGGACATCGAGATCGGCGGCGAGGCGGGGCAGGCGGTGCTGAACGCCCTGGCGCACGTCGTCGGCCGGCTGGAATCCGTGTGGAAGCCGGTGACGCCTACCGAGAGTTTCGAGATCGTGCGCCGACGCCTGTTCGCCACCGAGATCGACTACCCGGCGCGCGACGCCGTGGTCGGCGCCTTTGGCGACATGTACCGAAACGCCGCAGGCGAGTTTCCTGCCGGTGTTGCCGAGCGCGATTACATCGACCGCGTCCGGGCGGCCTATCCCATCCACCCAGAGCTGTTCGACCGCCTCTACCAGGATTGGTCGACGCTGGATCGTTTCCAGCGCACCCGCGGCGTGCTGCGCCTGATGGCGGCCGTCATCCACCAGTTGTGGACGCGGGGCGACCAGTCGTTGCTGATCCTGCCCGGCACACTGCCCCTCGACTCTACACCGGTGCGCAACGAGCTGCTGCGCTACCTGCCCGATTTCTGGGCGGCGGTCATGGACACCGACATTGACGGCCCCGAGTCCCGCCCCTTTGCCATCGACGCCAACGTGCCCGCCCTGGGACGTTACAACGCGGCGCGGCGGGTGGCGCGGACGATCTTTGTGGGCAGCGCGCCGTCGGTGGCAGCGCAGCGGGTGCGAGGATTGGAAGAGGTGCGCGTGCGCCTGGGCTGCAGCCAGCCGGGCGAGCCGGCAGCCGTTTTTGGCGACGCACTGCGACGCATGGGCGGGCAGCTCACCTACCTCTACACCGACGGCAGCCGCTACTGGTACGACACGCGGCCGACGGTCAACAAGCTGGCACGAGACCGCGCGCAGGGATACCGCGACGAAGAGGTGAACGCCGAGCTGGTAACGCGGCTGAAGGGCGTGCCCAAGAACCGCGACTTTGCGGGACATCACGTCGCTCCACCCGAAACCTCTGACGTGGCCGACGAGGACCGGGTGCGGATCGTCGTCCTGCACCCCGACGCGACCCACAAGCGGGTGACGGGCGGAACCGAGGCCCTAAAGCAGGCGCGGCGCATCTTGGACAGCCGCGGCACGGCACAGCGCTTGTGCAAGAACATGCTCGTCTTTTTGGCCGCCGACGAGGGGGACGCCGAGGCGCTGCGCCTCGCGGTGCGCGACTATTTAGCGTGGCAGTCGATCCAGGACGAGCGCGACGAGCTGAACCTGGACGCCCAGCAACGCCGCCAGGTCAAAACGAGCCTGGACAAGGCCCACGAGACGGTGGACCTGCGGGTGCGGGGCGCCTACAACTGGCTTCTCGTGCCGGTGCAGCCCGAGCCTCTGGGGCCGGTCGAGTTCCAGGCGAGCAAAATCAGCGGGGATGACAGCTTTTACGACCGGGCCGCCCGCCGGCTGCGCAACGACGGGCTGCTGATCTATGACTGGTCGCCCGACATCTTGCGGATGGAGTTGGACCGCTACATCTGGAGCGAGGACCGCGGCTGGGAAGTCGGGCTGAAGCAGCTTTGGGAGTACCTGGCCCAGTACTGCTATCTGCCGCGGTTGTTCGACCGCGAGGTGCTGGTAAAGGCGGTGAAGGACGGCGTCGGCCGGCTGGATGCACCGTTTGCGTATGCTACGGGCAAGAGCCCGGAAGGGTACCATACCGGACTGGTCTTGCGCACGCTGGGGACAGTCTATTTTGACGATCGGAGCCTGCTGGTGCATCCGGAGCACATGGCCGCGCCGCCTGAGGTCAAGGTCGAGGTAAAAGGCAAGGAAGGGACCAAGACTTCTGGCGAGGGCGGGCAAACGACAGATGAGAAGCCCGAGCCCGTGGAGAAGATGATCTCGCGCTACTATGGCCGGGTGGCGGTCGAGCCGCAACGTGTGAACAAGGAGATGGGGCTCATCGTCGAAGAGGTCATCCAGCGGCTGACCAGCCAGGTGGGGTGCGAGGTCGAGATCACGATCGAGATCAAGGCCAGGAAGGCGGATGGGTTCGAGGAGAGCACGATCCGGACGGTGAGTGAGAACAGTCGGACGTTGAAGTTTGAGCATTATGGGTTTGAGGAGACATAGACACTCCTTCACGTGAGCTCATCGAGATTGCTTTCACAAGCGATTGGAGCATGCGAATGCGGATGACCTTCAACTACGAGACAGCAGAGAGTGTTGAGGCTTGGCTTAAGGACTGGGAAGATGATATCTTGCAGAAACCTGAGAACATCGTTCTTGGGCGTACACTGGGTAATGCTCTGGAATTGGTGCTTGCAGAGCTACGAAGCCTCAGCCCAGAAAAAAGAACCAAAGGAAGGATCGAGAGAAGTGAATCTGGGTGGGCTCGCGAAATGCTCGAGTTGCTTGAGGAAGAATTCGTGAATGATGCCCAGGGCCGGATTGCAATGTTTCGCAAGCATTACCCGACAGAGATTGGCGCGCTAGAGCAAGAAGTGCGCAGGGGTCACTTCGACATTGTTGGCACCGAGACAGCAATTACAGATTTGCTTCACCTTGATTGGAACGAGATTCTATACACAGAGTTGAAACAGGAGCTTGCCAAAGGAAAAGGGTATGACAGGTCGACACTGCGGCTCATATCGTATATGTTGGCCGAACTCGCACTGAAGAGACATCGGCCCAAAGACCTTCAGTCAGTTCCACGAGATGTGTTCACTCGCGAGTATACGAGATATCTTCTGGCAGAGCACGGTGATCAGGCTGTAGTGGCTTCTGCAGCCCTTGCGCAAGCTTTTGCTGATGCCGTAGACTGGATCTGGAAGCAAGGATCGAGCATTATGACGGCTTACAGAGCCGTGTCCGAGGCAAAAAGCTTGTTTGATGTATCCAGTTCAAGATTCTGGCACTTCTCCGCCTACGAACTGATTCGCATGATCCAAGCCCAGGTAGCAAATGTGCAGGTAACCACCAGTTCCTTAAAGAGTCAAACATCAGAAGGAGCAGCACCTGAGAAGTGTGACCCTGCATCTCAAAGGCTGGCCATGTTTGCTGCGGAGAGATATGCCCAGGCATTGTACGCCCATGCCCTTCACGTCGAGTTCAAGAAGCAATTGCAGTCTTGTGAGGACACGCCCCTTGTTTCATTTGCGCATCTATTGGTTGATGAAGTCATAGAAGCATGCAGGTTTGGCAACATTAGAACCAGTGATGATGACTCCAGATATAGGTCCGCAAAACATGTCCTTGAAGAATCGCTCGCATCTCCATTCGCAAGAGTGACATCTGAAATGCTACCTGCGATTGATTGGGCAAACGAACCGCATGCCATGGAATCACTTGCCAGGATGGGGAATTGGCTATCATCCGAACTACATTCGATCTTTGAACTTGCTCCATCATCTGAACCATGGACGCAAGAAGCTGCACTTTCTGCAAGCCAGGAGTTGGTCTGCAAAAGAAGCTTCCGAGAAGCGTTGTGGGACCACCTGAAGCCCATGACTTTTCCACCTGTAGGCAGGGCTGATGCAAACGAAGCTCATTCGCTTGCAACTGACATGAAGCGCTTTGAGCAGATGCAGAAACTCTGGAGAGAGTGGCGGGACGCCATACCTGCGTATGCAGAGATGTTCCATCTATTCTATTCCTTGCCATGGAAGGATCTATCTGGGGCATGTTTGTCTCAATTGGTAGATGCATTGTCACAGGAGCTCAATCGGCCATTTGAGGAGTGGTTGGTGTTTTATAAGGTCCAAGGTCTGGATTGTGCGGGTGCCAAGTGGAAGCTGGGCGAGGTACTTGTCTACGATCCCACAGTGTACGACTTCGGTGAAGGAGAGACATTCTATCCCCGAGCGCAATCTCTCGAAAACCTTGCAGGGATATGCGTAGATGTTAAGGCCAATAGCCAGTTCACTGCACGAGCGAAGGCTCACGCCTGGGCTGAGGAAGCGCTGGACGTGGTCTCGTTTGCACTCTCGGTTGGGCGCGACCTCGGTGGACTCAATCCTCGAATACTACCCCAAGTCCTCGAGATACCGAGAACCTCTCCTGGCTACTGGTCTGGAGAGGTTAGCGCTCCTGCTAGCACCAAGCCAACCACCGTGAAAGAAATCAGACCGAAAGATCGTCAGATTCTCGAGTCGTACGATGCCCTACTGCTGCAAAGCGAAACCGCCGCTTCATCATTGTCCGAGATCCAGCAGCTGTTTCTGAAGGCGGTGCATTGGTACAGAATGGGTAGATGGCAAGATGACCCTATCGAAAGCTTCTTGTTTCATTGGATCGCTCTTGAGAGCATGTTTGCCAGGGGAGAGAGGGCAATAGAGCGCCTGCTCTTGGAGCAGGTGCCACAAATAGAGATCACCGGTCGAGGAGTGCTGGGGGACTTCTGGTTATGGTGGACGAAAGATTGGCAGGCTGCGATCCAAAGCATCAAAGATTGTCCCGCTTTGTTGAGCAGTGTAGAGCAGGATTCTAACTTTGCTGGATGGGATCACTATTATCATGTGTTGTTGGACACTGAAAACGTCGTCAGATTGGAACAGTACGCCAATGCCGCCCATAGCACGTCGACGAAGGTAATTCAAGATTGGACTTCGAGAGTAAAGGGGATCGATGCAGGTGCGATCAAAGCGGAAACGGAGCAACGGCGCGCTGCCAGCAAATATCGATTGCACGTCATGTATGTGAGACGTAACCTGATAGTACATGAAGCTCATTCTTTTCGAGAAGCCAGTGACATGGCAATTTATTGTCAGGAACTGCAGGAGTTGCTGGAAAAAGTTCTCGTGGCTGTCGCGGGTGAAGTTACGAATCCGACTTCACAGTGCCATACTATCGAAGAATTGATCGAGTTGGCAAACCGCCCGTGGTAGGGAATGCTGAGCAGCAGATAGCAGCGAAGTTTCAGGCGGCTAGAGACGAATCTGTGCCATGATTCCTCTTTTCTCAATGGAGCGAAACACCAGTGAGGTTGGCCAGCCAGTCAGGGGCGACAATGTGATGGACCCTTTAACCAGGCACGATACGATTGAGCGCCATGCAGTCAGAATCCTCTTGATCTTGTATTTCTGCAGAGATCATCCCTACACACCCTCTTTCCGTCTGACCGATGACGATACTCACGTCATTGAGACGGAAGGCAAGCTGCAAAAGATAGATTTCTGGATTCGCTATCCCGACCACCTGGCGGCTGCTCTGCTGCGGGGATGTGAAGCCGATGGGCAGCTCGTTGCAGCTGGCCGCATGGACGACGTGAAGGACTTGGTTCGCGAAATCTTTCGCGAACGGGAGCCCGTTCTCCGTTGGGTGCCCATGCTCAAGTACTTGAGAGGCGCGTACGAGCCCCTGGATAACGTGATGGTCTTCCTCACCAGTAGGAATCTGGCATATCGCCGGATTGTAGAAAGAGGGCATCGCACCCGGTACATCCTGACCCGGAAGGGATACGATGCTGTCCAACTCATGCTACAGGAGTGCCCCGAGACTCAATGGTATGCAGACCGATGTCGGATCATCAACTCCTACTTTGGACACCTGAACAGCTTTGAGATCCGGAGGCTACAGTACCTTGAAGGAAACTATGCAGCTACACCCTACCGTGAAATGATCGTTCCGGTCGAGGCCGAGGTGCGACGGCGATTTGAGCGACTATTTGGAGAGTCTCTATGATTACATTCAACGAACTGGTTAAGCAGGTGGATGCGAAGCTTGCAGGTCAGAGGGGCCGTCGCGATCCCATTTCGACCGAAATCATCGAGGAGATACTCGGCGAAGTGGGCATTGCCGGATTGATACAGCCAACAGGTGAAGGCGGTACAGCCAAGAAACTACAGGTTCGCCAATTGTGGATTCGTGGTCGCAAGTGGCAGTCCCATGGACTGGAGCCCATTGAGTTCAGTTATCATCGCACCCTGGGGCCAGGACTGAATGGTTGGGTGGCAGGGAATGGCACAGGAAAGTCCACAGTCCTGAAAACCATTGTTTGGGCGCTTACAGGAGTTGAGCCTAATTTCAAACCTGACGTCCGAACCTGGTTGGAGGACATCGCTGTCGAAATCGACATTTCTGGGGATGGGATCTATACCATACGCTATTCCCCTCGCCCCAGCTCTCAAGTCTCGGGTCGCATATTCGCCCAACCACTGGACTCGGCATTAAGCACTGAAGAACCGGTGGGCAGTGTCGAATCTTTCAGCGGCAAGCCGGCTATGACTGAAGCTATTGACCGATTCTTTGGCAGCCGGATGGGGTTTTCCCCTCTCGAAGGGTTGGAGTGGAAGCGCCACACCATGACGCTAACATCACAGGTGACCTCGTGGGATGTCTACTCGCAAGCCCTCTTCATTAGCGCCGATGACTACTCTGACTATCTGTTCCCGAGCCGCAGCACGAATGGGCAGTACCACCAGAAGACATTGGGCGCCTATCTTGACATGCATTTGCTGGAAGCTCTGTCAAAGGCTCAGGCAGAGCAACTGCGAGCACAGCAGGACTACGAGTTCGAACGAAAGCGGGTGGAGGTTGATGCGGCCAGGATACGTGACGAAATCAACAGGCTGGAGGACGAGTTGCGGCACGTGGAGAGCCGGCTTGAGCGCATTGACGCAGAGCAAACCGTACTGCTAGATCCAGCTTTCGTCCATCACGTACGTGAAGAGGTCAGCCAGTCAACGGAACGAGTGGTTGCCCTGACACAGCAACTGCACGACTGGGAGACAGAGGAGACTCGACTCCAGAACGATCTTAATCAGGCACAGCGAGCCTGCCAGGCGTTGAAAGAGTCCATCGAATTCAAGCTATTCTTGAGCGGGCTGGAGGTCGAAAAGTGCCCACATTGCGAGGCATCGATCCCACAAACGCGAGTTGTAGAAGAATTGGAAACCGGACAGTGTCGCGTTTGTGGCAGTCATCTACAGCCTGTTTCTTCCGTTGATGCACAACAGGTATTATTGGGGAGGGCAGAAGAGAAGGTTGGAGAACTCCGAAAGGATCTTCGTAGGATCGGAAGAGAACACAAAAAAGTGGCTGCGGAGCTTGAACAGGCCCAGCAGGAATTGGAAGTGCATGGAGCTGAATTCAGTGATCTATCCCGTCAGGAGCGAGAGGGGTTCACCTCCGAGATGCGAACTCTGGTTGATGCGAAGGGCTATTTGAGAGGGCAGTTGGAGCGACTCCGAGAGCAGACAAAAGAGGGACGAGGTCCACATCTCAGGAAGCTAAAGAGGCGCCAGGATGTGCTGAGAGCCGCTCATTCTGTGCTCCAAGCTGCCATCTCTCAGAGCCATCGGGGCGTGCTGGAGATTCTGGAGAGCCGAACGACTGACACAGCCCAGACTCTAGGAGTGGGCAACCTTGAGCGAGTATTTCTGAACGATCGGTTCGACATGTTCGTCAAACAATCGAACGAGACCATTCGCTTCCAGACCATGGACATCGGTGAGCAGTTGAGACTAAAGATTGCCTTTCACCTGTCGTTGTTGAGCTTGCGCACCCAGAATGGTCTTGGCCGCCACCCCAACCTACTCATCATAGACGCTCCTGGAAGTGCAGAGCTAGACGAGCAGCGTTTCAGTGCAGTTATGAGGGGGCTCGTTGATCTGACAGACCAGTTAGGCGATCAAGTGCAGATTCTGATCGCCAGTACGAGGGACGAACTTCTGGACCTATGTGGGGCTGATCAGATGGAATACAAGCAAGAGGGAGAGACTCTTTTCTAGCCGGTCGATGTCTTTTTGCGTCGCCAACTGTGATCGGAAGGGCTGTGAGGACGATTGGCAGGATAGATCACCACGATCACCCAATCTGGGCTCTCTGATCCAGGAACGTCGCGCTGGTCAACATACCAATAATCTGCCTCATGCTTGAGAGGCGTTCCCAAGTCTTTCGTCGTCACGTCCAATATGAACAAGAACCCTAACTGGCAAGTGCCTGCCGCATAGGACTGGGCTTGGGCTATATAGTTCTCATGAATATGCCCGCGGCTAATGTCCGCCTTTTCGCGTTTGACTTCTATGGGAAAGTCAACATTCTCAGGGTAGCAGAGCCTCAGGTCCGGCCTCCCAGGCATGCCTTCACCTGCTTCACGCAAAACTGAAACACCGCCACTTGCCCATTGCATGGCCTGGTAGAAATGATCTCGTAGGTGGGCCTCTGTTGCCTGCTCGCCTAAACCAGCAGTTCCTCGTCTCTCAGCAAACAGGAAATTCTGAGCAGGTTGAGTATTCTCCCCAGCTGTTGCACAGAAGAGCAGATGAAAGTGGTGTGCGACAAGCTGGATTGCGTGTAACAGATAGGCCCAGCGTTGTGAACCAGGCTTCCAGCCCAGCGCATCCCTGAGCTGGGGAACTATCTTCTCATGAATATCAAGTTCAGGTCCTGAAACTGCTCTCGGCCGTGCTGCGTCTCGTGTTGTTTCGACGAACCGCCAAGCGGCCTCCAGCAGTATTTCCATCGTGTCCAGTCCCTGAGCGCGAAGCTCGGAGATCGTGCTTGCAAGTACTGGAGATTCCCGTTCAGCCGCCGCCAGGATTTTGTCCAATTTGGCGGCGGCTTCGTCTTTTGGGTAGACATCGCCTTGAACCTCCTGGAGCACAAGTTCGTAGAAGGCGATTTCGGAAGCCGGCGTAACCTCTCGCCACCCCATGTTTGCGAGCACGCTTTGCAGCTTGGCCACTATCTCCTGTACTTGGACGAACTTGCCAAACATGTGCGGAAGCATGACCAAGTCATGCGTAACTCTACTGGCAACGCCGACCAATCCCTCAATGGCTTGAAATCGCCGCACTGCGTCGTAGACATTGGCCAGCATTTCCATGGGAGGCTTGATATCGGGCCATTCGGTAGCCGTCGCAAGCTGCTCGCTCCAACGGTCGAGTTGTGTGATGAGCTGTACAAGATGGAACTCAACATTCATTCGGTCTGGAGACGCCGCCCCGCCAAACGAAAGGAGCCGTTCGGTTAGAACACTTCGTGCTGTTTGAACGGCTGCTGTAACTCCAGCCGCATTGGGGGATGCTATGAGTTGTATATAGCACTGCCCAATGGCAAGAAACAGTTCTGCATCCTTGCGGCTCTCCTCCGCGGCGATGGATTGTTCGAAACGATCACAGGCGATTCTAAGTGATCTATGCAACTCGGCATGATTAGATGCCTGGAAGGCGCGATAGAACCAGACGATCCCCAGATTGAAGCGAGCCTCTGAGTCAACCGCTGTATTCTCCACTCCAACGCAGTCTTCAATGGCCTCCACAACGACAGTGTCTTGGGGACGAACATCATAGCATCTTCCAAGGAGTTTCAGTGCCTTAACTGGCAGCAGAGCGGCATCTTCAGGATCGCTTGGGATAGGCGGAAAATCGTTGAGCAGCAACCCGATCGACTTGACCAGCAGCCGTTCATTCCCCTGATAGATAGGGAGCATTACGATACCTTCAAGTGCTAACGAAGCAATGAAAGGATCGCTATTTGCCAATCCACCCCGATATCCACGTTCGAAGCGATCGTGGAATAGCCTTGCTGAATCAGCGTCCCAACTCGGTGCCAAGCCCAGTACAGCCTTCTGCCCAGCATTAAACACCAAACTGTCAAGGGTAGGATCTAGAGCATGGATTAACACATCGCGTGCGGATACGCGATCCTGAATCGACGTGAATGCATCGAGGATAGCACGCAGCAGAATTGGCCCAGCAAGATGACCTTGTTCTGAGTCATCAATGATTGCTCGCGCGTGTTGCCAGACCGTGCTTTCGGGAACTGATGCGAAAAGGGCTGCGGGTTCTCCCTGTTCGTCTGCTCGGTAAATCGATTGAACGACTTCTAACTGACTCGGAATACTCATCACCCCTACCCTCCGCTGCCCTTACGTTAACACCGCAGTATTGTGACGGTTACTGTGTGGATGGGCGAGATTCGTGCCACAGCAGGAGTTCCTCAAGGACAGAGCCCACTCTTTGTTGCTCGAGGCGGGGCAGAGTAAGTAGCTTTGCCAGACTGGCTCGCAGCGAGGTCGGTAGATTGCTTTGAGTAAGGTAGCCTTGAAGCGAAGCGGGCTCAACATCCAAGGGATATAGTTCTGTCTCCTGGCAACCTAAAACCCGTGCAATTCTGCGAACAAGCTCTGGGTCAACTTGCTTCCGATGGCCATTCTCTAGGCGATTAATCGTCACCCGAGCCACGCCTGCCTTGGCGCCCAGTTCCTCTTGAGAGATGTCCAGAGCTTCGCGGACTCGGCGTATTCTTTTGCCAACCTCTTCAGAGAGAGATGCGACTTCATTCACTGTACATTCTCCGTTGCTCGTTGCCAACATGTCTTCCGGGACCATTGTATCATATTATGATATATTTGTCAACAAGATATATCAGATATCGATACTCAACGGCGCTCCAGTTCGGAACAGGGCCACACATCACCCTCGGTCTAACCGGATTACCGCGGGGCCGACAAGCTGCAGCGCCGAGGAAATGAGAGGGAGCCCAAAGACTCCCTGAGAGTTACTGTGCCGTGACTACATGGCGAACATGGTCAACTGAACAGGCGATCCGGTGCGCGACCCTGTTGTAGCATTGGTCATATCGCCTCGCGCACTTCAGGCAGATGGCGAAAGTAGACAATCTTGACTTCACGGCTTGACCCGGCGCTGTCTGGCTTTCACCCCTACTGATGTCCGGCCAAAGACCAACTGTCCGGCCATCTTCTCGACTGCTGCCTCGGCCTTGGCTGCCGCCTCCTCGACCGTGGCGCTTTCTCGGCGGAACTCGGCCTTCAGCACCGCCTTGGCCACGGCTAGCTGGGCGTTCGCGAGAGCCGCCTCTGCCAGGATGGCTTGACACCACCGTCTTGTGTCAATAGCCGTGCTATACTGGTCCATAGTGTTCGAGAGTGCGCAATTGACGTTTATTACTGGCAACCTGGCTCAAGGTCGATCAGCACGCCTGTCGGTGCCTGTTGAAACTGCCCTGATAACGATAGAAGTTTCTTCGAGTTGCGTCAGATTGAGCGTCGAATCGAGGCGGCCCATAGCTTAAACGTCAATTGCGCAGTCTCAAAAACGCTGGTACATTAGCAGGTGAAAGTTGACAAGGCAGGCCGGGGCAATCGAAGAGTATACGAGGATCGGGGTTCTTCTTGCCGTCTGTCAGCCGCGCGCCAAAGAAGGCGGGATCTCGACATCGACCCAGACCTGAGCACCAAGGGCAATGTCGAAGGCCGTACGGAGTGTTTCGATAACGATCTCGCTGACTTCCCTCTGGATCCGTTTCGTCGGGAGCAAATCGTCTTTCCCTTGGACGAAGCCGATGGCAGACAGAATAGTGAGGTCGGCCCTCGCCTCTATGTGCCACTGACCTGAGGGCTGATTCGAGAAAGCTGCCTGGATGAAGGGGGCGTCGTTCTGAGGTGTGGTCGACACGATGAAGAATCCGTCGCCGCTTGTCTCGATCTCGCACACAATGCCTTCAACCGCCTCATAGCTGAGTGCCATGTGTCTACGGTTTCCGCCTGTGGAAGCCGCGGACTCGAGCTCGGGCAGGAGCCGACCACGCTTCTTGCCCTTTCTCTCTCTGGGAATCGGATCAAGGATGTCGCGCATTTCCGATCCCGACAAGTCCACGGTCACACCGACGGCACGGTCTATGTCCTCTTGAGTAATGCGCACCTCCCCGTCGTCGTAGTAGACCCCTGATGGCAGAGTGGGTGCAGGCTCTTTGCTTGCTTCGAAGTCGGCCATTGTTTCGGTGACCGCTGCAGTGAAGGCCTGGCCCATTGTGGCCTGCAAGTCCGCGATCGCTTGCAGAGCATGATCACCAGCGGGCGTGGCGCGGTAGAGGATGACTTCAGCGACCATCTTGTCGAGTTCGTCGGATGTGCAGTTGCTAACCACTCGGTTCACGAGGTCATCCTTCCTGCCCTTGTCTGACAGGCCTTTCGCCCTGAGCATCAGCCGCAGGTCAGTCACAGTCGTTGACCCTGCGAGCTTGCCTGGAGGCGATGCATCGACAATCAAGCCAACAGACAAGAGCAAATCGAATAAATCTCGATATGTCTGTTTGTGGAAAGGGTCATACTGACGATCCAGATCAACTTTGAACTCTCGAAGGCGGTCGCGGCAGCGCGCCAGAAGATGAATCGCGCCAGGGGTCAGGTGCGCTAGGTCACCTGGCGCCACAACTAGGGTCGCCTTGATGATTGAGTCGCCGTAGTCAATGCCCCACCACTTGTGGACGCCTTTGAGTAATCGGGTGAGCCGCCTGAGTTGTTTCGGGGTGGGGTTGAACTGCGAGAAATACTGAGACACGCTAGGATCTTCCATGCTCTACTCTTACAACCTCAACTGGGCATCGTCATTCTTGGCCGGCGCACGAATTGTGGACACCTTGCGCTCCAGGATCTCGAGACGGATTAACCACCGAGGCTCTTCCCAACAGAAGGAAGCAGCTCGTGGCAAAGGCACAAGGCATTCGTTGTGAGCGCTAGCGCAAGGCATTCAGAGCGCTCATCGTGATTTGTTCCAGCGGCTGGAACAGGCGCTGAACACGCGCCTCTATCACGCGGATGGGCTCCAGTGTGACGGCTGCTCGCGCGTAGGTGAGATCTCTTGTGTGCAGCCGACTCATGTGGACGGTCAAGGCATCTAAAAGGGAGTAATCACGTTGTTGGTAGTTCTCAAAGTGTGCTTTGCCCAGTTCGACGCGCACGACGCCGTTCACTGCGCCAGCGAGTGGCGGCGAGATTCGGGCATAGAAGGAGACTACCTGCACGTCCTTCGTCTCGACCTCAAAGGCAGGCGTTCGTTCCCCAAGTTCCAGGCTATACAGGACAGGGAGCCTGCAAATGTCCAGGTAGCGGCGTCGCATGGTCTTGATGACACCCACGACAAGTTGATCGCTCCTTGCGGGCAGGTGATCCACGTAGCGCCCGTCCACATAGGCGGGCAAATCGATCCGACGGACGAGCTGCTCCTCGCGCCGGAGCATCTCGTCAGTGACTCGCCGCCGCAATCGGGTGCGCACGGTGGTATAGTCACGGATGGCTGCCTCTCGTTCTTCTTGGCTTCGAAAGTAGGCATCGCTGGTGGCTTCCCAGGTTATCAGATCGAAGACCCTTGGGTGGTTCCGCAGATCCGCTCGCAGGGGCTCAGTCTCAGCATCGGAATAACCCATGGTGCTGATAGCCATGAAGCAGTCGCACGAGATACTCGAATGCTCCGGGTCCTTCAGGGACAAGGCTCCGACACCTAGCTGACCGGCGCGGATAGAACGAGCATAGCCCATGCTGTCCTGGACACCCGCGGCGATCTCGGAGCTGGACACGGCCCCGTCCACAAAGGCCACGGGGAGCCTACTGTCGGTGGCGGCGGAGATAGCCGGGCGGATCGACTGCCAGTTGTCACGAGGGACCTCGTAGTCAAGGTTAACATTCGGAACCACCTCCAGCGGGTCGTCGCCCCCGAAGGATGTCATTTCTTCGGGCAGGGGTGCAGCCTGGTAAGGCACGGCCTGGAGAAGCGAGAGGAGGTTGGTGCAGCACAGGGCACTCATCAGAGTGACTCCTCGGCCGGTAAACCTGGCGCGGAGCGATCCCCATCTCGCCTGAGCTCGACCCGGTTTGGGAAGTATGCCTGCATATCCGCAAGGTGACTGATGACGACGACCTGATCGCGGCTACCGATCTCTACGAGTCTTCCTATGGCGTCATCGATGATCCGTTTGCGGTGCTTCTGGTCCAGTGCCCCGAACCCCTCGTCGATGAAGAGGCAGCGAATATTGCCTGCCCCATGAGTCACGCGGCCAATGGCCAGGGCGACTGCGATGGCGATGGCAAAACGTTCGCCGCCGCTGTATTCGCCGTATTTCCGGACGGCGCTCAGGGCACGATCCTCGATGGTGAAGCCGTGCTTGTCGTAATAGGCGATCCCGATGGGCCATCCCAGTTCCGCAAGGATCTGGCTCGCCTCGAGGCTGATGCTTTCCATCAGCCTCTGCGTAATGAGAGCAAACAGCGGCCCCGGAGCACGCGTCTTTGTGCCTGGGTCGATCGCATCCTCGATCGTTCTGAAGGCCCACTGCTGTTTCCTACCGTCCTTCAGTTGTAGCTCCAGGTCGTATCTGCGCTGGCAGTCGCGCTCGATGTTTCCGATCTCCCTGTTGAGGTCCATGAGGTCCCGCTCGGCTGAGGTCAGATGGGCCTGCAGCTCTTGCCAGCGTTCGCTGGCGACGACTTCAGTTACCGATCCAACCTCGGCACCCAGATCGTCGAGAGCCCGTTGCTTGAGCTCAATCTCGGTCTGGACTCTGGCCGAGTTTGTTTGTGCTTGCTGAAGGTCGGCAAGCTGACTCGCTTGCCCGCCGTAGGCATGGGCTAGGTTTTCCAGGGAACTGAGGGTGGTGGGGCTGTCAACGGCGTTGAGAAGATCGGCGGCGAGATCTGGGAGGCTCGACCCTATCCTCCGCTGCTCGGTTTGCAGGGTTTGCCGGGTTGCCGAGAGGTGCCCTTGCTCCTGACTCTGGGAAGCCTTTAGGCTGGTCAGGTTCTTGTCGACTGCGGAAAGGCACTTTTCGGCGGCTGTCCATTGCTGCTTCGCCTCCTGGACTTGGTCCTCTGCGTTCTTGACTGTCCTCTGGAGCCGATCGCGCCTTGACTCTGCCTCGCCCACCTGCCCGGCCAGGGCACGATACTTCGCATCCAGCTCCGCGATCTGGGCGTCGGTTACGGGCGATTCGATCTCCAGAGCGGCTCGGCTTCGTTTTTCCCGATCCAGGACCTGTGCCTGCGACCGGTAGGTCGCTCGAACATCAGTCAGAGTGCTGAACTGCGCCTCGACGTCGGCCAGCCGGCGAAGCTCCGCGTCCACGATTTCCTGCATTGCAGGGGAAGGCGCTTGCAACCAGTCTGGAGGGGGTATATCCCGCCACTGGTTAAGATGTTGCTGCCACTGGCTTGCTGCCTGTTGGCGGCGCCTGGCGGCAGTATCCCGTGATTTCCTGGCTGAGGCACCTGCCTGGCTTGCTTGGCTTTCCAGCGCGGCCCTGCGGCTCTCCTGGCGCTTGATTTCGTCCTTGATCTGCGTGATCTGGACTCGATTGTTTTCGAGCTCGACGGCGACGGCCACTAGTTCCTGCTTGACCACGGTCACTGTGGCTTGGTGGTACTCGATCTCTTGGCAAACGTGCTCGCCGATCTCCCCCTTTAGCTCGGTGCCACAGGTGGGACACACGCCCGCGGCAACGGCCTTGTTCCGGTTGGCGATGACATCCTCGGAAGCATCTTGCTGCCGATGGAGCTCTCCTTGACGGGTGCGAAGGGTCTCTGCTGTGCTTTCCAGGGCCTGAAGCTGAACTCCTTTGACCTGGAGCAGGTTCTGAAGTTGGGCGGCCTCGCGGTCGGCCGTATTGGCCTCGGTCTCCCTGGCCTTGGCAGCGGTCAGGTCCTCCTCGGCCTCGCCGAGGGTCTGCAGTGCGAACTGCAGGGCGTTTTCAGCACGTGTCAGGAGATCTCTGTAGTCCTTCTGGCGCTTCACCTCGTCGAATCGGGCCAGATCAGCCTCCCGGGCATCTTGCTCCGCTCGTATACTGGCAATGTCACGATCCAGGCGCTGGGCCTCCCTTGCCGTGGCTAGCGCATCTCTGGCTGTGGAGCGGCGACCAGACAGTGCCAATAGAGCGTCTTTCACATCGTTCAATTCTTGTAGCTGCCTTTGCTGCTCGAGAGCCAGGTTGTCGTAGACGATCTTTTTGCCTGCTGCTTCCTGCGTTGCAGCGGCCAAGTCTTGTCGCGCCTGTTCGATCTCCCCTTCGCGGCGTGCGACGCTCTTGGATAGCCTGGCCCCCTGGATCAGCGTGTTGTGGATACGCTCCCAAGCGATGATCCACCGGCTAGCGTGGTGTATCTCATCAGCGTTTCTCAGGACCTGCTCCCACTGAGCCAGCTTCTGTTTTCCCTGCCGGATCTCGTCGTCCAGCATGGCCGCACGTTTCACCTTGTCGAGAAGCTGCCTGGCCACCTCCTCATCCCGTCTCAGCCCGTTCCGCCTGGCTTCCAGGTTCTCCGCGTCTTTGCGACGCGCTGATAGGTGCAGCCCGGTGGCGTACTCGACAGAAGCGAACTGCGCCTGAAGCTCCTTAACGCGGTCGGTCAATGTCCTCAGATGGGCGTGTGCGCGCTCGTATATCTTTGCATAGATCTCCAGCCGGCATAGTCGAAGAAGCTGCGCGCGTTGGGCGGCGTGAGATAGCTCCATGAACTTGCCGGCCTCCTCCTGCCGGAGGAAGACGGCGGATGCAAATGCGTCGTATTCCACACCCCGCAGGAGATCTTGGACGACATAGTCAGTCACAGCCTTCTGGCCGCTTTGGAGAGTCAAGGGAGGGCCATCGGCGCGAAGCTGTGTCAGCAAAGCCGTTGTTCCGCCGGCTCTTTTCGACAATGTGCGCTCAACGCGGTAGGTCACGTCCCCTTTGGCAGTGGGCAACGTGAAGTCAAGGCGAACCGCAGCCGACGTTTCGCCGCTCCGAATCGCGTCCTCGTTGTTTCCCCTGGGATACTTGGCGAATAGCGCGTAGCAGATTGCCTCCAGAATGGCGCTTTTGCCAGCTCCGTTGTCACCCGAGATAAGAACCAGCGGCTGTCCTGAGAGGTCGATTGTTGGCACCACCTGTACTGTGCTGTCCGGCTGACCTGGGGGTGCCCAGCGGCGGGGATAGCTCATCCAGTTCTCAAGCTCAATGTGCTCAATCCTCATCGGACAACTCCTGCAAGATGGTCTCAAGGGCCTTGGAGAGATGCGGCCTGTCCTCCTCCGCGAATGTAGCAAAGAATTCGTTGAATACCGTGCTGTGGTCGGCTATCCGGCTGTAGTCAGGGCTCGCCTCGAATTTGGGCAAGGGGCTGGACTCGGGCGCGTCGGGACGGACAGTGTTTGCCTCCTTGAGGCGAGGAAACAGGTCGTACGCTTGATCGCGCAGGGGTGCATAGTCGGCGATGTCGCCCACTTTGATAATCAGGTCACCAAGAACACGCCGCGATAACTGCGCGCCCAGCCGGTCGGCAAGAGCCTGTAGCTCGGCACCGCTCGAGATCGCTTCGCTCACAAAGGGGGTTGCGGTCTGGATTGGCACGGGAACGACCTCCACCCGCCCGCGTTCGGGAAGGTCTACCACGAGAACGTGCGGTTGGTAGTCCCTCTCACCTCGGTCAAACCGGTCAGGGGCGCCGGCGTAGTAGGTGGGCACGACGGTTTCGTGCACCTGCTGGCCCAGGTGCATGTGCCCGAGCGCGTTATACTGAGGTACCTGATCGCTGTTGAGCAAAGCGTCGCGGCTGATGGCCAGGTCCCGCGCGTAGGAGGTCTCGAAGCCGGCGTATGCGCGGTCGTCTCCGTGTCCTTCGGGCGTGTAGCTCGAGCCGGAGACTGCAAAGTGACCGATCAACAGAGCAGGACTTCGGCCTGTCAGGTCTCGCTCTATGATGGCCTTGATCGCTTGCTCAAACAGCGAGCTCAATGTCTGGTTCTGGAGGTCCCCTTGCCCCGGGACACTGACCCTTTGGTCGGCAAGCAGGGTCGCAAAGTTTCGCAGGCTCAAGTAAGGCATGCCCAGGACCTGGAGCCGATCGAACCGATGGATACCCGGCTTTGTGAAAATGACGAGCTGCGCGGTCGCGCTGAGGGGATTGACACTGAGAGCGGCTTCCAGCAGGCGAAACAGAGGCATGTTGTCGTGGTTGCCCGGGATGAGGGCAACGTGTACGCCGCTCTCCAGAAGACGCCTTATGGGCTGCCGCAACAGAAGAGAGCACAGGTTGAGTGACTCGCGGCCAAATCCCTCGAGAATGTCACCGGCGACCACCACAAGCTGAACCTGATGCCGGAGTGCGATGTCTACGATCTCGGGGATTACGTGATCCCTCAGGTCGAGTGTGCGGTCGACCCCGTGCCATTCCTTGCCAAAGTGCCAGTCGGCGGTGTGCAGAATCTTCATTGTGAATCTCCGAAATCGAGGCGATCCAGGATGGTGCTGCCTGGCTCAGCAGGACCGGTGCCGATCTCATCCTTGCGCGTGGCCCAGGGGGTAAAGGGGATACTTGCCAGCATGGGATAGCCAAATACATCCTGGATAATGATCTTCTCGCTGGGACCCAAGCTGGCGGCGCGAGAGCGCGCAACAGCGGGAAGTACCTGGCGCCACATGTCTGCTGAGAGCTCAACGGCACCGGTCCGGCCTAGTGCCTTGGTGGAAGCGTTCTCCCAGACGAGCGGAGCAACGCTGCTCGCCTTCTGCTGCGCGCCAAACAGGATGATGCCCTGCGATCGGAGCTGGGCGGCCACGTGCTCGAACAGCTTGGACACCTCATCCGTGCTTCCTCGCGGCGCAAACCGGTTGAGCTCGTCTAGGACGATGATGTACCTCTGCCTTCGGTCAGCGTGCCGCTCCCGATGCTGCTTGAGTCGTTCGATCACCGAGGCGACAACGAATCGTTGAGGCGCTTCCTCCAATCCATCTATGTCAATGACGATCGGATCGGTTGTCCGGTCCGCCGTGACTTGCGGGGGTTCTCCACTGGCGCTGTCTCTTACCAGAACGCCTCGCGCGCCGGCGAGAATGTTGTTGAGCCTGCGTGCCGTGGCCTTGATCGTGCTCCTATCGTGTTGCCGGGTTATCAAGTAGTGCGGTTCTTGTTCATTGTCCTTCACAGTCGCCGCGATCAGCCACTTGATCAACGTGTCGAAATTGCTGATGCCCTTGGAGCAGTCAATCGTGCGCCCTGAGGCTGAGCCAGCGTGCTCTTGTGAAATGAACTGAAAAGCGTCCTCGAGAACACCCTGCATCAGCTCATGCGCCCGCGTCTCAGTGCTGAACAGGTACTTCTCGACCCCCCAGTCGATGACGTCCTTCAGTCCCCATGTGTACTTCTTCGTGGCCGGCGGCAGCCCTTGCCGGATGCCGCCGCCCTGAATCGGATAGCTGTAGAATGTAGCTGCCAAGAACGGTTGAGCGAACTCGTTGAACCGGTCCACCCCCCATGCTTGTCGGTAAGGATTCCAGTGCTCGGAGTTGACCTCGAAGCGCGCGTTGGGGCAGTTGAGCCACATCAAGTCGTTGCCCTTGACGTTGAACACGATCGGGACGACATAGAGAGGGCTCGCGGGGTGATCGAGTGTGACCTCTCGGGCATGGAGGAGCAACATCTTGACGAGGACCATCAGGAAACTCGTCTTGGTGCCGGTACCCGCTACGCCGGTGACGTTCACATGCCCACCGAACTCGCCGAGGACGTAGCGTGTGTCTAGCTTGGCTGCACCGGCAACGTCTGTTCCCCCATTGCGGAGCAGGCCGACAACTAAATCGGCATCGGCCTTCTCCATCTCTGGATAGCCATAGCCGCGCCCCGCTTCGGCCTCGGTGGCCAAGAAGATCGGCAAACCCTCGATGAGCGGGACGAAGAGCGTTGGCTCAATGCTGAGCACGTGGCAGTGGGCGTAGGTGAACCCTGCTGGCGGCAGTAGGGGCGACTGCCCGGCCTGCCCGTCATATCGTGCGTGGTCGGATCCCAGGCTGCGCGACTCGGATTGCCTGCGCACCTCTTCAACGACGCCGATGACCATGACGTGATCCCAGCCCATCGCCCTGACGCGCGGGTCTGCTTGAGGGAGGGGCATGGTCACTCGAACGAGCTGCCCGGCTTCGACGAGGCGCCGGCTGTCTGCCCAGAAGTAGAATTCATCCTGCGTTGCCTCCGAGGCAAGCGCCGTGGAGATCAGCCCGAGGCAGTTCTCGGGCAATGGCAAGGCCATGTCCTCCACAACCAAGTCGTCCATGAGAGTCGCCCTCCTGTCGGCCTGCACCTCGACGATATCGCGGCAAAGCAGGAACCCGCCGCACCAGCCGTAGGGTCGGGAGTGTATATCGCAGTTGCCGTTGCGATTCTAGTGTTAAGCGTCGAGCGAGTCACAAGATCGAGCGAGGTCTACCTCGCGCCAGTCAATTATACCAGAATCTGGTATGAGAGACAAATCGCTGACGTAAGAGAAGGCTCGGAGCTCGACTCAAGGGACAAAGCTGAGCCTAAGGCATGCACAGTAGGACCGGTACTTGGTGCAGAGCGCTATCCTGCCACTGCAAAGCTTGTATGTTTACGCATAGTTTTGCCGCTGTGGCAAGGCTATGCTTCCAAGGCGCGGCAAAACTATGGGCAAGCCGGCAAAGCTGCCGGTAGGAGATGGTGTTGTCCAGGCTCTCGTATCATCGCTGTGACCCGCCGAAAAAAGAGAGAGCCGACTGGCTCCCTCTTTTCCTTCTGGATACGTCTACCAGGTGAACATGGCGAACTGCACCGGCTGCTCAATGGATGGTACGACCACCTGGCCCTCGTCACCCTCGGCATCGAAGAGACTGCGGAAGTAGACCACCTTGACCTCCTGCTTGGACTGGCGCTGTCTGGATTTCGTCCCCACCGGCATCCGGCCAAAGACTAACTGCGTAGCCATCTTCTCCACTGCTTCCTCGGCCTTGGCTGCTGCTTCCTCGACCGTCGCGCCTCCGCGGCGGAATTCGGCCTTCAGCACCGCCTTGGCCACGGCGAGCTGCGCGTTGGCCAGCGCCGCCTCGGCCAGGATGGCTTCCACCGTCTTGTGCTGTGCCTCACGGTCCTGCACGGCCCGCTGCGCGGCCCACTTCTGGTCGACCAGATCGTACATCTGCTCGTCCACTGTGTGGCTCGACAGCAGGTAGTGGACGTGCACCTCGCGCGTCTGGCCCGGCCGGTGGCAGCGGTCCTCGGCCTGCAGCGTCGTCTCGGGACTCCACTCGAGGTTCAAGATCAGCACGTGGTTGGCGCCGTTGACCGTCACGCCCCGGTTCAGCGTTCCCGTCCCAGCAAGCAGCACCGTCGCATCGGACGCCTCGAAGCGGCGGACCACGTCGTTGCGGCGCCGGGTCCCCACGCTGCTATCTATGCCCACGTACGCGATCAGGCGGTCAGTGAACGACACTTCAAGCGTGCGGTACAGCCCGCGCAGGCTGGTAAAGACGATCACCTTCTCGCCGGCGGCCTTGATCTCTTCGACGATCTCCAGCGCCTTGACCACCTTGTTGAACGTATAGGCCACCTTCAGGCCGCGCGGCGCCGGCAGGTAGGCGCCCTGCAGCCGCATCTGGTCCAGGATCGCTGCTGCTTCCGCCGGCGACAGCTCGTCGACGTTGACCATGTGCCCCCAGGCACCGGCAAAGTGCAGCGCGCCGTACTCGTTGGGGCACGAGGCGACGTAGCGGCCCCACCACAGCGCGGCGCTGATGGCGCCCATGTTCGGGTCGGACTTGCGCAGCTCACGCTCGAACACGTCCTTCATCGCACCTGTGACGTGGCCAACCAGCAGGTCGTGCTTGCCGGTCGGTTCCAGCCAGTGGACGTGTCTTGTTTTTGGCGGGAGACCGTGAAGGAAGTCCTCCTTCAGGCGCCGGATGGAGACAGGCGAGAGGAGCTTCCAGAGGCGGTTGAGGTTAGAGACCGAGGGGATCAGCTTGCGCCGGCCCACTTCGAGCGTGTCCGCGTACTGCTTGGTGATGTACTGGTAGGTGGCGAACTGCTGCAGGAAGCGCGCCGAGCCGCCGCGGTAGGCAAAGGGCCACAGGGGAGAGCCAAAGCCTAACAGCCAGCCTGCGCTCCAAAACACGTCGTGGATGTACCCCTTGATCCAGGTGCCGGTCAGGATGGCCTTGCCGTTGGCGCGCAGCCCCCTCGACGCCGCCCCGCGCAGGCTGAGCTTGGACTTGATGTCCTGCGCCTCGTCGAGCATGACGCACGAAAAGAGCGTCTTGACCCGCTTGGCGAGGGGCCACTGGTGGTAGGTGGACAGGAAGACGTCGTCGCTTGAGCTGCCGGCCCGTGCCGCCAGGTGCTGCTCCTTGAGGGCGGCAATGCGCTGCCGGCGGGTCTCGATCTGCTCCCGCCTGGGCGCCTTGCGGTTCACGACGGGCAGCGGATGCTGCGCGGCGCGGCCCATGGTCCAGGCGACGTGGCCACACGCGCGGCAGACGCGCCCACCGCCGTCCCCCTCACCGCGCCAGGCGGCACCGCACTGCGGGCAGTTGGGGACCTGGCTCTTGCGTGCGGCGTCGCAGGTGCAGTGAGCGCCCCGTAGCTGGCGGACGGTCCCCTCGAAGTTGCCCTGCCGGTCAAAGTGCTCGTGGTCCCAGGGCTCAAAGATGCCCAGGTGGTCACCCAGGCTCAGATCCTGGTAGCTGGTCACGTAAAAGTCGGGGAGAAGCCGGCACGGATCGTGCGCTGCGCGGACGTCGCCTAGGGCATGGTAGACGTCGGTGAGCTGGTTGGTTAGTTGGCTGAGTTGGTTCATGGTTTCGACGATTTCCGCTTCGATGCCCCTCGGGTCGCGCGCCTTGCCCTTGTCGCGGATGGCCTGCAGGCTGCGCAGGTGCCGCCGCTTGCGGGCCAGGCTCGCTTCCAGGTCGACGCGATCCTGCTCGCGGCGCAGGACTGCTTCTTCTGCCTGCAGCCGCGCTTCCAGCGCTGCCGATTGCACTTTGACGACCTGGTCAAGTTCGCGAAGTGTGGGTGTTACTCCCGCAGGCAGGCCCCAGTCGGCAGATTGTGCGACCATCGCCCCATTCTCCAGGGCCAGCAGGTGGCCCAGGCGCCGGCGCAACCCGGGTGCACGCCGCTCGGCCGTGCGCACCCGCTGGCGGGCCAACCGGTGCTGACGCTTGTGGGCCATCAGCCTGGACACGAGACCGTGGTCGAGGCGCTGGGCGGGAAAGCCCCAGTTGCCCAGGTCCTCGAGGATGCCGGGCACCACCGAGGCCGGCGTGGCAAAGAGCACGGTCCGGTAGCCGCGCACGACCGCCCAGTGGGCCATGGTCGTGGTCTTGCCTCCACCCATGGCGTACAAGAGTGCGACCGAGGACTTGCAGGCCATGCGGGCCACGTCCTGGGCCTGCGTCGGGTAGAGGCGGCGGCCGCCGGCGGCCTCTTCGTGCTCGTCCATAAAGCGCGCCAGGCGGTTCGTCCAGCCCTCGAGCTCCGGCAGGCTGTCCACGATGGGCACCTCGGGCAGGCCAAAGGCGTCGACGAGAGCCTTGACCTGGTCAGGGTTGACCTCTTCGACGACGAAGGACTTGAGGGCCACACCGTCGTGCTCGGCGGCCATCGGCTTGAAGCGCAGCACCAGGTAGCCGCGGTCGACGTAGGTGCGCTGCACGTAGCGTTTCTTGCCCTCGCCCTTCTCGCTGCCCTCACCCACCTGCTCGTCGCGCCGGAACCAGCGGCTGCGCAGCTCGTAGGTCGCGCCGGCGGGAATGACAACCGGCTCCTTGCCGGCGCCATCAGGCAGCGTGGCCGAGTCCTGGGCCGTGATCGGCCCATCCGCGAAATACGCCAAAAACTCCAAGGGCTCCAGCTCGCGCACCGGCAGCCGGTCACGCTCGTAGCGCCGGGCTCGCCGCTCGATCTGCTCCGCGTCGTGGTCGGTCAGCGCCACCTCGAACCCCAGGCCGGCCAGGCGGTCGCGGCTGTCGGCCACGCCGCCCATCAGCACGTTGGGCAGCGAGCCGTACGACTCGCCCAGCGGGGCGTAGGTGCCCTGCGCCGCGTCGTAGGCCTGCAAAGGAATGATGCCGTAGTACTTTAGCCAGGCCGATGACCAGTCGCTGCGGGCGCTCACACCGCGGGCGGTGAGGTTGAGGGGCAAGGTGTCGGCGTCCACGTCGACTGTCATTTCGAGATTCGGCACGAAGGGCACTTTGTCTTGCCGGAAAGGCGGGTGCAGGTAGAACACCGGTGGATTGCCCGGCCCGGCCGGCTGCCAAGCGCGATGTCCAGAATTCCGCCGGATCTGGTCGAAGGCGGCGTTCACGGCCCGGGCCAGCATGGGGCCATCGCCCTCGAAGCGGCCGGTCAGCGGCGCGGGTTTCTTACGGGTGTTGTAGACGCTGTCAGTGATGGCCACAACGAAGGTGGCGTCCACGTCAATGCCGTACTCGGCCTTGAAGGGTTTGGGCAGGAGGACGCGAGCGGCGACTTGAAAATGCTTGGTCAGAAAAGCGTATGCCTTGGGGTAGGTGTCGAAGAACTTGCCGCTAAAGATGCCGAGCAGCAGGCCGTTGTTGTAGGCCAGCAGCTTGGTGGCCAGCTCCAGGACAAAGTGCTGGCTCTCGATGTTCTGGTCGGAGCGCAGTTCATAGTCGTCGTACGTGGCACCGCAGTTCCACCAAAGGCCGTAGGGAGCATTACACGGGATGACCTGCCAGCGGCCTTCGGGGATGAGCGAGCCGTAGGCGACGATGTCGCCCTGGCGGATGGCGCGCCTGCCCACGGCCTCGCCGGCGATCTCGGCCAGGCGGGCGTCGAGCTCGACGCCAAAGACGTGGTGGCCGGCCTGCTTGAACGGCACCAGCAGGCGCCCGGAGCCGGCGGTCGGGTCGAGGACGCTCAGGCGCGGGCGCTCTTCCGGGATCAGGCCGTCGAAGCCGAAAGCGTGGTCGGCGATGGGCGGCAGCGCTTCGCACAGCCAGCGCGGGGTAAACACCTGCTGGTGGGCGTGCGCAAACATGGGCTTAAAGACCGCTGCCTTGAAACCGGTGGTCTCAAAGGCAGCGTCCGCAGCGGCATCAACATCGGTGAGTTCCTGTGTGTCTTGCATCGTGGTTTCCTCCATTGATTGATTGTGGTCACAGCACGAGGGGCATTCCGTGCCATGCAGAATGCCCCTCCGTCTCACATCTGGATGAGCAGCGCGTCCGGCCCGCGCCCGGCCTCGTCGGCCACATGGATGGCGCGCTCCAGGACCTCGTCGGGCGCGAGGTCAGGCCGGTACTGCTCCAGGGCGAGCAGGACCTGGGTCTCGACGGCCTCTGGCGTGGGGCCGACGAAGGTGTAGTGGTACGGTGGGGCCTTGAGCCGGGGCCAGTCGCAGCCGTAGGGCGGCTCGCTCCCCTCGCCCTGGGCCAGGTGATAGCTGAACGGCCGCTGCGCAAAGGCCAGCGTCACCGGCCCGCTCTTGACCACCTGCCAATGCTCGGCCAGGTCCTCGACCTTGAGCGGCGTGCGCCCGGCCACGGCCAGGAAGAACCAGCCGCCGGCGCGCGAGTCGTCGTAGCCGGCCAGTAGGGTGTAGAGCTTGCCGTTGACCGTGGCCAACGTGCGACCGTCGCCCGCCTTCTGCACCTCGATGATCAGGTTGTCGCTCATGGGCTGGTTCTCCTATGCGGCGCCCGCCCAGCGGCGGTACTCGGCCAGTTGGGAGAGGGGCGTGGGCTTGAACCACAGGTCGCGCTCGATGGGCAGGCCCCACGGCCCGCGGGTGGCTTCCAGTTCAGCCAGCGAGAAGTGGCCCATCTCGACCTCAAAGCCGGAGACGAGGCCGAACAGCGTGTCCTCGCCGTCGAATTCCGTCGCGAACCAGGTCCAGGAGCTGTCAGGCGTGAAGAACTTGGCCTGGACGATGACCTGGTCGTGGGGCAGGCGGTCGGTGCTGCCCAGGGGCGGCAGCTTGGTGCAGATCTCTTTGGTCAGCAGTTTCACGGGTTTGTCCTTTCGGGGTAAGTTATTGGTTTGCCATGGTGCCGGCAGGCGATGTCGCGGGCAGTGAGCTCGTCGACGGTGTCGCTGCCGGCGAATCGCACCTTTGTTCAAGTTGAGAACCCGAGACCTCGCTCTTTCAGCGAAACAAAGACCGTCCGCGAGACGATCAGGTGATCCAGAACCTCCACGTCCATGAGCTTGCCGGCCTCGACGATCTGCCTCGTCACAGCCACATCTTCAGGACTGGGGCTCACGTCTCCAGAGGGTAGGGTAAGGGCAAGGCGCACCTTCCCGCCTTATGGCAGGCGTGTTTCACTCGCCCTCCCCTCCGAACCGTACATGACACTTTCGCGTCATACGGCTCTCCACTGTGATTTTCAACCCGATTGTCTTTTGCGATTCCGGCCATACGATGGGGTCAGTACATGGCAGTAGTTGCACAGAGTCTCCAGATTATCCATCCTATTTCCGCCTTTAGGTTTGACGTGATGGACCTCCAGATTCTCCATAGCACCACACTTGAGACATCGGTACCCGTCCCTTTGTAGGACTCGGGCACGGATGGTCCACCATTCAGCTTTCCTGCGGCTGGTGGAGCCGTCCCACGTCTCCAGGTGTGGCGATTCTGCCCCCAGTGCAGGGATGGTGCAGGATTCGTCATCCAGATATGGGTTTCCTCGCTTCTTACTTCGGTAAACGCTATGTTTGATGTCTCGGAGCAGGAAAAGGAAGGTTTTGTCCTTGCCTTCTCCGGCTCCCCAGTTCATACGGCGTCCACCCTGGCGAATGTTGTACATTGCCAGTAGCTTGCGTTTTCCCAATTTCTGATGCCGTTTCTGAAGCCATATCAGCATCCGTTGGCTTACCCACCAATCCAGTTCGCCTCTTACCTGTGAACTGGACACATGCCGATAATAGTTTCCCCATCCCCGCAGTATCCGGTTGATGGCTCGGATTTTCTGCCGAACCGATTCCCACGTTGTGGCACGGTTGGTCATTCGTTTGATTGTGTTGCGTAGACGCTGTTCACTTTCCCGGGTAGGGGTCACGCGTAGCCACGGCTTGCTGTTCGATGGTGTTTCCCACTGAACATGGAAGCCGAGAAAGTCGAACCCTTCGGTAGCGTGAGTGATTTTCGTCTTTTCTTCCGACAGTTCCAGATGGAGTTCATTCCAAAGGAATTCCCTCAGTTCGTCTCGCAAACTTTCCACTTCTTCCTGTGGTCCGTTGTAGAGCAAGATGAAGTCATCGGCGTAGCGAGTCAGAATGCAGTTGCCTTTCATCTCGCGGCGTCTCTTGGTCTTTTGCCACCGCGTCAGGCTTCCATACCTGTCCCACCACCAACGATCAAGTTCATGAAGGTAGATGTTTGAAAGCAGTGGAGAGAGCACGCCGCCCTGTGGGGTTCCTTCTTGATTTTCATGGAAGATACCATCTTCCATGACTCCGGCCCGCAGGAAACAGTCGATCAAACGGATGATTCGTTTATCCGCAATGCGTCGTTGCACTAGCTTGAGGAGGTTGGTGTGATTGATTCTGTCGAAGCATTTGCGGATGTCTCCTTCGATGACCCAGTAATACTTGTTTCTCGGTTGGATTCTGTCATAGAGAACAGCAATGCAATCCATCGTTTGCCGTCCTGGTCGGAATCCATTGGAACAGTTCAGGAAATCACTCTCCCAAATGGGTTCCATCAGCATCCTGAGAAGCTCTTGTACTACTCGGTCTGTCATTGTCAGGACACCCAAGGGACGCTTTTCCGTCTTCCCAGGCTTAGGTCGCCATGCTCGGCGGACTGGCGAGGGTCGAAATTGTCCGGTTTTCAGCTCATGCTGCAAGATTTGAACAAATTCGATTTTCTGAGCTTCTGTTTGCAAATCAGCTTTGCTCACCCCATCAATCCCAGGAGTTTTGGCTCCCTTATTGGTCAGAACTGCTTCAAGGGCCGTTCTAATCCAATCCTCCCGACAAAGGAGATGCCACAAGTCTTGGAACCGGTGTTCCGGCTCTGCCAAAGCTTTTCGGGCGAAACTTCTTTGTGTCTTACGGATGTCATTTGACTGGTCCATACTTTTACAAGACCTCCCTTTCGTTTTCCGTAGTTTTCCAAAGTTTCTCTTTCACAGCTGCCGCCCTTCGCCGTGTGGTTGGCTCTCCCAACCTCAGACTACTATGACGGCTCCGACTCCTTTCTGTCACATCAACCGCAGCTGGTCCAGACCTCCCTTTGAGGTCCGACAAAAAGGTCTCCCATGTTCACAATGTTGCACTCAACATCTGAGTTTAGGCTGCTCCTCTACCCCTGTCCGCTACCTCCTGGTAGCGTCACATCCAGCCGCTGGCTTACACCCCAAATAGCCATTGTCGGTTTCCCCTTCTGGAGGTTTTCTCCCACACACCACCACGTGTGAGATACCCGGATGCTCAGGCCATCACCATCGTTTAGCGGCCTGTTATGCACTGTAGAGGCGTCAAACGGAGCTTTCTCTCGTAGCCATGCTCAGACTCAGGCTGGCAGCCTTTGGGTCGTGATGGTGTCCCGCCCCTTGCCGCTTTTGTCCCCTGAGCTTCAGACAGTGGTTTGCTCCGGTCACTGCCTGTCAGGGTAGCCTCACGAAGCAGTGGGGACTGCCGCGTGGTCTCTTGGATTCTGAGTGAATCTTTCGGACATTGCAACATTGTGCTTCATGGCGCGCGGTGGTTGTGCAGGACGATGAGGGACGGGCAGTTGCGGCGGATCGCCTCGCGGAAAACCTCGGCGACGCGGATCATGGTCGTGTTGACCGAGCCGACATAGATGGTGGGGATGTCCACCACCCGGTTCTTGGTATCGAGCAGGATGGTGCGCAGATGCTCTTGTTCCAACAGGCCCATGTCGGCCATGACCAGGTTGGCGGCATCTGCCGGGGTGCGGATCTGGTGACGATCGGGCGATGGCTGAACCATCAAGCGCCGGCCCAGCTCGAAGGCAGCCTTGATGCGGGCGGCCGTGGTGGCGCCGATGCCCGGCTGCTGCAGCAGCTCGGGCATGTTGGCCCGCGCCACGCCCTCGATGCCCGCGAAGGCGGCCATCAGGTTGGCGGCGTCCTGGAGCTGGTGCGGGGTGCCGGCCAGGATGGCGAGCAGCTCGGTGGTGCTCAGGGCGGCCGGCCCGTAAAAGTTCATGCGGTGGACGGGGCGCTCGCTCTCGGGGAGCTCGCGCAGGGTGGGGTAGCGGCGGGGCGCCTTGTCGTATGGCTGCGGGTTGAGCGCCACGGCCTCGACGGCCAGGCTGCCCAGCAGGGGAAGTTGCTGCGTCATGGTCCTTTCCTTTCCTCGTTGAGGCTCGTTTCGCCGGCTGCCGCCGCCCCACCTGCCGCATCCAGCAGCGCTACCGCGGCGCGAAAGACGGCGGGCAGGCTGGGGAACCAGCACACCCGGCCGTCCACCCGGGCGATGACGCCCCTGGCGAGCTGGTGCGTGACGACGACGGTGCCGACGATGGGCGTGTCCGTGGTCATGGTGCGTCCTTTCTGTGCGCCGGCGCCGGGATCGCGGGGACCCCGGCGCCGGCATGGAACGGAGGTGAACGATGTAGTCAGAACAGGCTGAGCTGGCCCTCTGCGGGCTGGACCGGCGTCTTGGGCTCCGGCTCGGGTTCCGGCATGCGCTGACGTGGAGCCGGCTTGGCGGTGACCAGGCCCTGCGCCTCTTCCCAGCGCCGGATGGCCTCGGCGAGCGCCCTGGCCGCGACGGCGTGCGCGTTCGGGTGGGTGCAGACATAGTTGTCGAGCTCGAGCCCGAGGAAGTACTGGCAGCCGCTGCAGGTGCAGTAGCCGTCCGCGCCGGGAAAGCCCACTTTGCCGGGATGAGCGGGATTGGGATTGACAGGACCGCCGCGCTTCGGGCATGCCGTTTCCCAATCCGGACGAATCAGGCCGCATTCGCCGTTCTGCATCTTCCACGCGACGAGCTGGTCGCGCGTGGGGTTAGCGGGCAGCTTTTTCATGAAGGACATCGTCCGCTTCCTTGGCCGCATTCCCTGCAGCCGCGTTCCCAGCGGCGTCATCCTCGACGGCGCGCCACCCGAGATCGAGGCACTCCCAGTAGACGCCGGCCTCGTCGCGCAGGACGTCGCCGACGGACATCGAGGTGTGGGTCAGGTCGAGCATCTCGATCAGCGGGCGCGCCTCGCCGTGGGGTGACCAGTTCTCACCCTGCATCTGGAGCCACGCGTCGGCGCGGTTCTGTGCCTGGATGGTCGTCAGGTGGACGTGGGTGTGCTGCAGACGAGAGACGGTCAGAAGCGGCGTGCCGAGCTGGCCGCTGGCGACGTACGTCGGCCGGCGGGCATAGTACACCTGGTAAACCGGCATGGTCGGTTCCTTTCTGTCAGATTGGCGCCAGCATGGAAATCTGGCGCGAAAATGGCGCGATTCTGGCGCGCTTTTGGCGAAAAGGGCATGACAAGGGGTTCGGGGAAGGGCGCTCAGGCAGGGGTGCAGAGCGCCAACTGGAGCATCTCCGGGGCAGGCGCCATCTGTCCTGGGACAAGGACGTCTTCCGCCTGAGCACATTTTGCGTGGACACGAGGGGGGTGGACGTGGGCTTCCAGCCAGGCTTGCTGCTCTGCCGGCGAATCGCCGTTCCAGGGGTAGCGCGGCCGAGGCGGATGGGCGGCCAGATAGCGCCGCAGAGGGTTCATCCTGACCATCCAATAGTGCATCGAGTCGAACGTGCAGCGCCAGCCGGGACCGTGCGAGCTGTCGACGTACCGGTCGGGCAGCGTCGGGCAGTCGCAGACCGGGCACAGCGGGGGGACGCGCAGCCAGCGGTCGGGCCAGGTGTCCTCGTGCCTGCCCAGTGGGCGCTGGCCGCCGGCGGCCAGGTACTCCTGGACCAGTGGGATGGCCGGGCAGGGGCGCTGCGGAGTGCCGCCGCAGTCGCAGACGCGGTCGCGGCGGACGCGGTGCAGCATGCCGTCGACGTGGACGAGGTAGAGGGTCCGCGTCAAGGTCACCCTGGGACTTGCTCGGTGGGGTTGGTCAGAATAGGCAAGGGGTGGGGCAGCGGCCAGCGCCAAGGATTCACGCAGGGCGCGGCCGAGCCGAGAGAGAACGTAGGTGATCATAGCTCGCCCCCGTCCCGCTCTGCAGGGCACCAATCGGTGTGCTCGCCGGCGAGGACTCGAGCGATGCCCAATCCGTTGTCCACCGCATCAGGTTCAGTCGGCGAGTTTGATGCCGAGGGCCTGGGCAACGCATTGTCCGGCATGATCGCTTCGCGGAGGAGCTTCCACACCCGCTCCCGCCACTCAGCCAGGGATAGGTCATCAGACTCGATCTCCCACGGCCGCCGGCAGACAGTCATGGTATCGGCAGCGCAGCCGATGATGGCCACCGCCAAGGAAGCGGTACTCCGCAGGGCTGCGGCATACTCGGTCGCCGGGTGCGGAGCCCGGTGGTTGCGTCGCACCTGGTAGGCCAGGTAGGCTGCCGAGTCCGACAGGGCCAGCGCCTCGCGCAGGACCGAGATGGCGTGGGCCTGATCCCAGTCTTTCAGGTCACTGGCCCTGTCGTAGGCCGGGATCAGGGCCTCGCGGGTGCGGCGCACGATGGCAAGGTCGGCACTGCTGAGGGCGCCGACCTCCATCAGCAGAGCCAGGGTGTCGCCTGGATCGACGACCAGGGCGAAGGCACGCACGAATCGGTACTCATCGGGGATCCGCAGGGTTTTCGTCATAGGTTCCTCCATCCTCACCGGGTTATCACCCTCTTCCAGGCGGCCTGGTATTTGTATCCACCCTGCGCTTCCGCGGGATACTCCGGCGGTTGGATGCCCATCTTTGCGCAGGCGGCTTTGAGCTGCTGCTTGATCCGGTGGCGGCGGTTCCGGATTGACTTTTCGGTCGTGCCCAGCACGGTCGCGATCCCGGCATTCGTGTACCCCTGCGCCAGCAGGCGGATGATCCGGACGTCAGTTTCGATCGCGTCCACGCGGGCACGAGCCGCGCTTTGCCTGGCGGCCGTCAGCGCTGCCACCAGGTCGACCTCTTCCAGCCAGCTCCTCTCGCCGGCGTCGTTAGGGGCATCGGACGAACCACTCGTGCAATTGATGCCAGCCGCCGAGGTCAGCTCCACGGTGTCGAGGGGATTGCGGCCGACAATGGCCTGCGCGTAGCAGCATGCGGCCGCCCGGCTCGCTGCTGCAAAGGTGTAACCGGCTTGCTCGCCACGGCGCAGCGACTGCCAGTAGACCAACGCCGCGGCCTGGATCATGTCCTCGATGTCCCAACGATTCAGGACGGTGTGGCCTGACAGGAATCGAGACCGGGCATGGAAAACCGCCTGGCGTGCAGTGTCTAGGAGAGCATTTGGGCTCTCCAAAGCCTCGTTGTCCATTTCGCACTTCTCCTTGTCGTTATGGTGTGGTTCTGGGCCACCGAGAAGGCCCGTGCACCCGGCGCGGTAGCGCCTGACGACGATGCGAGCACCATGTGCGCGAGAGGAAAGGGGGTGTTGCGATGGTCAAGTTTTTCTTTGAAGTGCGAGTATGCTATAATGGTGGTCACAGTTGAGAAGAGGAGCCGATGGGGCACTATTGTCGAATCTGCGGCCGGGAGCGGGCCAACGAAAAGTTCTCCGGCAAAGGGCACAAGATCCACGTCTGCAAGGACTGCATGCGCCTGCCCAAAGAGGAAAGACAAGCCGTCGAGGAAGAACAAGAGATCTGGGGCTATCTCAGCCAGTCCAACATCTCGCCCAGGAACTTATCCCGCCTCAAAAAGCTCGCGGCCTCACCCAACGAGGAGATCGCCGGCATTGCCAGGCTCGTGCTCGAAATCGGACGGGTTCACCCTAAGAAAAAGAACTGGCTTCGCTTCCTGGCAAGGGAACGCCAGGACCTGCTTGATCAGCTTGAGGAGACCGGGCTGATCTTGGCCTACCTGCCCTTCTGACAGAGGGACAGCACAGAAGCATCGGATTATTTCTTCACACAGGCTCCAGATCGTGACACTCGTGATCTAATCTTGAAACTATGGAGGGGAAAAATGTCAAAGAGAGCAGGCATCACTCTTACCGAGCTCATACACGAATTGAAGCGGGAGCTACTCCATGAACCGCCTCATGCGGAGGATCAACCTCCACTGTTCTATATTGATGAAATTCTGCTCGACGTGGGACTGATCGCTTCCAAGAGAGCTTCGGGTGAAATCGAGTTGGAGGTTGTTGACGCAGGTAGCAACATTGCGGAAGCCCGAGTACATAGAGCGACTATTAGGCTATCTTCGCTGCTTTCGAGAGAGCAATTAGCCTCCTCCCTATCAGACAATCTCGAGATGCGAAACGCTGTCGTAGAGGAAAGCGTGAGAGTCCTGCTGAAGGGAGGGCATCTTTCACGACCACCAGGCGACCCCACTACCGATGCTCCTCCTCCAAAGCCGGGATCGAAGGACGCAGCCAACGAGTAACCAATTGGCCCACAGGCTTGTGTGTTGGCGCAATGGGCCAAGTGATTCTACGCCAATGCCGCATTGGTTCGGATAAGGAGTCCATTATATGTTTAGCAAACTACCCGAGGTTTTTCATCGCAGTTTCATGGTCGGCTACTTTGTACCCGCCGCAGTGTTCGTCGCGCTGTGTCTTCTGGTCGCGAACGAGTTCGGCTTCTTGGCTGCTATAGATACAAAGACACTTAATGAGGCGGAAATCCTCCTCGGTACCGCGATCATCGGTCTCGTGTCATGGTTCGGGGGGATTTGCCTTTTGGCAACCAATCGGGAAGTGCTTAGGCTGATGGAAGGATATGGACAATTCAATCCTGTACAGCTCTTTGCTGGCATAGAACAACGGCGTTACAGAGAGCTCAAGGAAGACATATCCAAACTAGATCAAGAGTATTCTGCCCACACTTCGAGCGGAGAGCAACCTCCGCCGCAGCTCCGTGCCAAGCGCAATCGCCTGATGCGAAAGGCGGCAGAAAGATTTCCAGATGAAGAGAGATGGTTGCTCCCGACCTCTTTTGGGAATACCATAAGGGCATTTGAGGTCTATCCCCGAGTGATGTACGGCCTTGAGTCGATACAAGGTTGGAGTCGTTTGCTTGCAGTGGTTCCAACAGAGTATCAAGCGCAAGTCGATGATGCGAAAGCACAAGTAGACTTCTGGATAAACCTGTCTCTTCTGAGTCTTCTACTTGTGATCGGTTATGTCGCAACCTGTATTTATGCATGGCAGATAAAGATGCTGTGGTTCCCCTTTGTCTTGACTGGAATCGCGTTGGTCACTTTCTACAGAGCCAGAAGTGCGGCTGTAGAATGGGGTGATTTTGTCAAAGCAGCTTTTGATGTCTTCTTACCCGCGCTCCACCAAAAATTGGGCGTTCCGTACCCGGTGGCTTTGGACGAGCGGATACAGCTATGGCGAAAATTCAGTCAAGCAATCATCTATCGAGATCCCGAACGCATGGTTGACCGGATCATTTTGCCGACGAAAGACACCAATCCAAACGGTGAGTAGTCTCTTGGAGGAAGGTAGCAAGAGGTTTGCAAAATCAGCCAACTGGTGCAACACCGCTCAGAAGAGTCCCTGCCCGGGAGATGCTTACACAGGAGCGAAAGGCCCTACTCGAGCAGCTTGAGGAGACGGGGCCGCTCTTGGCCTGCATGCCCTTCCGGCAAAGGAGCAGTACCGATTATCGGAGCAGTTTTGCAGGGACAAGGAGAGACACAATGAGGGTCGCAATCTATGCCCGTACGGCGGCATGTGAGGGGAATCCGTCCCCTTCCATCACAAGGCAGCTAGAGCGTCTGCGTGCCCACGTGACCGCACAGGGCTGGGAAGTTGTAGAGGAAAACGTCTTTGTGGATGACGGCCAAGGTGGTTACACGTTGGAGCGCCCCGCGTTGGAGCAATTACGAGTGAGAGTCAGAGCTGGTGAGATAGACCTTGTCTGGTCAACTGATATGAACCGGCTGACGCGGAACCATGCAGATGTGCGGATTCTGCACGAAGAGTCACAGTCGGCTGGCTGCCAGGTGAGATTCCTCGACGATCCCGCATGCGAAGACAGTTGGTTCCGCAAGTGGAGCGAAGCTCAAGGTCACAACCGGATGCGCCTCGCTCACGGCAACCCCACATCTCGCTGAAGTCACTGGCTATACATGATCGTGAAAACGAAAGCCGAGTTCGAGATCTTGCCGGCCCAGTACAATGACCTTGCACCGGGTGATCCCATGCGACCGGCCACGATCGTCCACGCTCTGGGTGCAGGCGCTGAAGCCTGCTACGAAGCGGTTGGAAGACAATACTCCATCTATGTAGTCGGGCGTGGCCCTTTATCACCGACAATCGGACCGGGTTACTTTTTTACCGCGGCACACGTGGATTACTCCACCCTTCGGGCTGCCCTCCGCCCCTTTTGGCCGGACATGCCTGCCAGCCCTCCCGCCCGCAAGCTCGGCGACATTCCTCGCTTGATTACGAGCCAGGAGTTTGCCGATGTGGTGAACTACACGAGCCGTCCACCTGAGCCAGATGCCCGGATCTTTAACGAGGCCCGGACGCGGATGCCCACGGAGATGTCTCGCTCTTTGCAGGCGCCTTTTGCCCGCGTTTGCCGGTGGCTACGCACACACATGCTGCCGGCGAACAACTGTTATGCGCTCGCCGCGCTGCTTGCCCGGTGGTTTCAGGTCCAAGACGTCCAAGCAGAGTTTTGCACCGGAGAGCTTGCCTTTAAGCCCGCTGGACGCGAGATCGTGGTCTCCCATGCATGGGTAGAAGTCGCCGGTCAGGTGCTCGATCTGACCGTAGACAAACAGGATGCCTGGGGCAATGATCAGACGCTGCGCAAAACAGCCCGCATTGGGGTTCAGGATCGTCGCCTCAGCTGCAGTCGAGCCGATGGCCGGGATGCCCAAGAGGAGTTGGCAAATCTGTGGCAGCGCTACAGTAAGCCAGAGTCCAGGTTTGGGTACAGCTATACCCCTGCTTCACAGGAACGCCAGGCAGCGATGATCCGAGAAAAGCTTCAATCGTTGCCGGAAAAGTCAGACCTGCGCCACGAGCGGGCGGCGTGGACAGCTCTGGTGGTGCAGTATGGCGTGATCGAGGGGACTTTCCGGCTACTGGAAATGGTTGGACAGGACCTGGTTCTGAACGTAGAAGAAGGTCAAAAAGCATATTTCTGAGACCTCACTTTCACTCTGTTTTCCGATCGAAGAGGCATCTGACACTTCAACCGATCTATGCCAAAGATGCCTACTGTCGGTGCAGCCGAGTATCTGACCACAACAGCTAGTATTTGCATCACGCCCGATACCTACTCCTTGTAGATCGAGTCTCCTAACCTGACAAGATTTGACATTCAAGAACATCTGTGCTAAACTTACCGGCAGAGAATACTCGCTGCGAGTAGCAGAATCTTGCTTCGAGAGATATAGAGCACAAATGGCGGGGAGTCGCTTCTTGGAATCTTGATCAATCGACGAACCAGGGCACAACCGGTACCGAGGACAGGAACATGCCGTCCCGAAAGACTACCTATTTCGCGCAGTTAACAGATGCCGACGAGTTTGAATCGTTGGTAAGAGACCTTTGCGCCTTTGAATGGGGAGACCCGCATACGCAGAAGTTTGGACGGAGAGGACAAAAGCAATTTGGAGTAGACGTCTATGGTAAACCAATCGATCTTGATGGACTTTACCGGGCTGCCCAGTGCAAATTGAGATCCAGGACGCATCACTTGGACGAGAAGGAAATTGAGGATGAGGTCCACGATGCTAGACACTTTCCCCATTCTCTGGATGCTTTGATAATAGCCACTGACGCGCCGCGTGATACACGTACGCAAATCCTAGTTGATCAAATCTCTGATCGTGAAGTTCGCGCTGGCAATTTCCGAGTCGCTATCTGGTTTTGGGAAGACATCACTGAGCGGCTTGCAGCGCATCCAACCCTCATGGTGAGCTACTACAAGGACTATTTTGCCAGTCTTACCACACTTCCCATCGTTGAAAAACTTGTTGATATTCCACTCCATGTTGCATTTCGAGCGATTCAGCCATCGTCAGATGTGAGCCATCTCCAGGCGCTGCTGCAATTAAGAGGAATACGAACTCCTAAGCCAGACGAGCTGCAAACTATCTTCATAGAGTTTCAGTCCGCTCGAGCACTCGACGGTCTCGTGTTTCAGTACAATCGGATGCAAGATGAATCGGATACTGCTGCCATCCAACGGCTAGCAGGCACTATACTGAGACACGTAGGCGAAGTTGATAAGAACTGTCCCGTGTTTGCCGTTCTTCCAGAAGGATTGAGAAGGCCACTCCTGGAGTGTATTGAATCTTTAGGTGGTGACACTCAGAGGCTCGTAGTTCTTGCCGATGAGTTGCCTTATAATGAAATCGCAGACCGCATCTTTGGCCCTGTGTTCGATTTTGGCTATGGGCGACGTGGTAGCTTGACTACAATAGACATTACAGCGAGAACCAGTCCAAGTAAACCGTTCTCAGCCCTTCTAGACATAGACTGGTGCTCGTGCCTAGGCATAGATCGTTTCCCAGATGCAAGAGAGTGGCAAGAGACTTGCGTCCCTGCCCTAGAAGTCGCAACTCGGGCAGTTCTGTCGTTACGAGACGGCTCCAGGATCCAAATCGATTGCAGGTTCCCACTACCCGCGGCGATTGCGCTCGGCTATTACTTCAATCTTCGGGTTGCTCGAATAGGCGTGTGGGCGCGCAGAGTCAACGTGAGCGACTTTAAGAAACAGCTCTGGATGTCCGATGGCGAACCTGCTAACTCGACTTGCTCTATTGAGTGGATGAAGCAAACTGGGAATGGTGGACATAGTGCAATCGTTGAGTTAACTACGCAAGTAAGTATTCACAAAGCTGTCGAGATTTTCGCCAGAAGGGCAGGATTGACAGCGGATATGTGGGTTGAGATAAGCCTCAACAATTGCGAGTCTCGTGGAAGCAACATTGATGAAGGCGTCGGAGTCGCCTATGCAAATACGGTAGGCAAGCACATTCGGCATCTCAATGCGATGGGTGTGACAGATATCCATCTTTTCGCCCGCATGCCTTCTGCTTTGGCAGTTCTGATTGGTCAAAGATTACAGGCATGCGGCCGTGTTCATCTTTACTGGTTTGACAATCCAACATATCGGTTTGCGTTCACACTAGAGTAGGAAGGAGTAAAACCGTGGCGACACTTGATGATCTGTTTAGGGAATTCCTGTCAACAATTGAGCCGTCAGAAGCTGCAGTTACTCGAGCCAAGACAGCACACGAGGATCTGCGAAAGGATCTAGAAAAAGACGAAACATACGGTCCCTATGTTGCGAGGACGCTGCTATCCGGTTCATACGGTCGTCACACTGCAATTCAGCACATCAAAGATGTTGACGTGATCATCCAGACGACCTTCACCAAGGAGATACTTCGAGAAAAGAAGCGGGAGGATGAGTCAGAACAACGATGTCTCCTGCGATTGACTCAGGAAGCAATAAGACGAACCGGAAGAGTAGCATCAACCCGGCAACGCCGACGCTCCATCTATGTGAAACTACCCGAAGAGATCAACGACTTGGGCGAGCCTAGTCCCGAGCTCACAATGGACATAGTTCCTGTGTTGATCCAAACTGACAAAGATGAAGATCCTATGACAATCGCAGATAAGGAGTTGGTGGGCTGGTACGATACATATCCAATCACCCAACTGGCAGACAGTAGAGAAAGAAACAAGCGCAGTTCGGTTATCGGGACACGCCACAGCTACAAACCAGTTGTAAAGATGTTCAAGGCGTGGAAACAAGCACACTTCCGTTCTACCAAGACCCCCAAGGGATTTGTGCTGGAGTGTCTCGCTGCTAGATACCACGACCCGGAAGCAAGCACCTGGATTGAGGCTATCCACGGTCTGTTTCAGAGCATATGTGACAAGTGGCCAGATCCAGACCGATTGACGGACGTTCCAGAGGTTCCAGATATCTCTAACTTATCATCGGTATCGATTCCCATCGCCAAGGAACCAGAAGATGCACGCAAGGTTCTGCGCAAAGTTCATCAGCACCTTCTACTAGTGGAACAAGCTATGGAGGAATCCAAATCCGATCTGGCCAAGAGTGCCAAGACTCTGCAAAGAGTCTTTGGCGAAGATTGCGACATAGTCTGCTTTCCCCTGCCAGAGGATGACAGCGTCAGCAGCGAAGACAGTCATGACAATATGGGAAGTGTTAAGTCGAGTCCTTTCGTCGTGGGAAGCAGGAGTAACGTGAGGGAGGCGCCACCGTTTGGCAATGTCTGATGCGAGGGGTCAGCATCGTAGAGACTTTGAGACTTGGTTGCAGGATGCAGGCTTTAGCCTCATTCCAGAAATTCAGGACCTGCCTGGAACCGATTGCTTGTGGCTTGGCAGCATATCCGTAGAGTGGCTGAACGGGAGCACAGGTTCTCTGGAAAGAGCGGAGCACAAAGTCGCGATCTTTTTACCGACAAGCTTCCCATACCGCGCGCCAACAGTAGTTTGCGTAGACCAGCCACCTCTCACTCCGAGCTGGCATCTATCGCCGAGCATAGAACAGACTCTATGCTTGTGGGATGCAGAAGCTGGTTGGCGCCCCTACATCAGTGCCCAGCGACTCTTGAAACGGATTGAGGAATGGTTTTACCACTACCATACTGACAACTGGCCATCTGATTCTGAAATGCCTGATCTTCATAGATACTTGCGTTGTGTAGGGGTCGTTGTTACTGGGGAAGAATGGAATCCACCCAACGACAGGAAGGATGGCAGGTTTACCCTCTGGCGTTATTATCAAGGTGATCCCGAGTTGCATCCGTGCATTGCATCGTGTGGAAATGATATTCTTGAGTTAGCGCGAGATAAGAAACCAGAGACAAGACTGGTTCAGAACCTGTTATTCAACGTAGAGCAGAGCAAGCGACACTCCGGCGTGTGGTTTCGCTTGGCCAAACCGTTTGTGCCACCTGATAGTCTCGCCGAACTGCTGACGTGTATTGATGTAGGCCTAGATGCCGAAAAAGGTTCAGCCGAAAGAATCTGCCGCTCTCTACTGGGGCAGGAATTGTCAGAGCCAGGGTTTCCTTTGGCGATTGGCTATACGGACGGCCAAGATCAAGAGCACTGGTTGTTTCTTTGGGCAGAGTTATCTGATGGGAATAGAAGGAAACATGAAATACCTTGGTCAAGGGCCGAGAGACTAACTGAGATTAAACTGACAAGTTTCCAGACAGCACCAGCAGCAAAAGGAGCGTTACTCCGCCGTTCTGCTTATTTGAGCAAAAAGCTCTCATCCTGCAAAGTCATTGTCTTTGGACTAGGTGCTCTGGGAAGTAGCGTTGCCCTGTTGCTTGCAAAAGCAGGCATTGGCGAAATTCGACTGGTCGATCACGATGTAGTAATGCCGGGCAATGCCATGCGTCATATCTGCGGACTCAATTTAACCGGACTTCCCAAGACTGTCGCAGTCAAGTTGGTCGTCTCAAAACACAATCCCGACTGCAATGTCTTAACACTGAGTTCAAGCTGGGAAGCCAAGCAGCTGAGGAGCTATATGGAAGGGTGCGATATCGTTGTTGACACTACAGCTAATTACAACTTCTCCTTGTACCTTAATGAATTGTGCGTTACATTCGATCATCCTGTCATCTTTGCCACCACGTATCGTCGTGCTTCAATCGGTAGGGTGATTGTTCACCGAGACAGCAATGATCCTTGTCTGGCCTGCTATGCAGATGCCCCCAGATTCTGGGCGGAACACGATTATCCTATTATTCCACCGTCCTTTGATCACGCATTTATCGAAGACGGCTGTGGTGCTGTTACGGAAGAAGCTGTTGCATTGGATGTCGAAGCAGTTGCCAATCTTACTGCACGCACAACGATAAAAGTCACGCAAGGAGAATTTAGGAATCGAAACCTGGCAGTTCTAGTCAACGAAGTCAACCCTGATGTAGAGGGCATTCTGGCTCAAGAAGGTGTACATTGGAGGCAAAATAAACGTCTCGCGAAATGCTCGATATGTCGCAGCTAAACCAGATTGCACTGTGCAAAGTGTTGGAAACAGTCGAACTCTATCTCAGAGAAGAGAGTGCAAGAGCTTTCCCCAACGAAACAGGCGGGATGCTGGTAGGGCGACTTGAGGAAAACTGTGCTGTCATAACCGATGCTACAGGCCCTGGACCTAGGGCACTCCATTCACCATCCTCATTCCGGAGAGATGGCGACTACAGCCAAGTGGTGCTAGACAACATAGTAGTTAAGTCAGACGGATTGAATGACTATATCGGAGAATGGCATTCTCATCCCGTCCATTGTTCACCAAGTGTGAAAGACCGAGATGCGATGCGTTGGATCGCTAACAACTCTAACTACGCGGCACCTTGTCCATTAATGGCTCTTTGTACTCGTCAATCCACTGGCATCTGGTACCTCACATTTTTCGTGCTAGATAATGGGTGTTTTCGGGTACTGGAGTTGAGCAGCAACAGAAATGGCTAAACAAACCTTGCCAAAAAGCTCTGCCATCTTCGCACGTTTTTGAACCACTTGCGGTTGTGCTGGATAACCGAAGATCGGTTACAAGTACAAGCGTCTTCAGTTAGTCCAACATCACCTTTCGGCCTTTTTTTACGTGTTTCGCTTGTGGTGTGTACACTTGCACTTGCTAACGCGCTACATCTTGGGGGTGCAGTCCATGTGCGATCAGGCTCCAGTCCACGCCTTCCGTGAGCAGAGTTCGCGCTTCCGCCAGATTAAAGCGTGCCGTCTTTTCAAATATCAGTACGCGTGGGTGGTCGTAGACGCTGAATGCCTCTTCGGCGGGTGGAAGTGTGATCACGAGCGGCTGCGCCTGCTGGACGTAGGCCGCTTCCATCAAGGGGAAGGGGCACTCCTGGTCGGGGAACTGGAACGGGCCGAGCGCCGGGCGAGAGGTAAAATCGGCGACCAGATCAAACCCCAGCTCGCCGCTGAACAGCCTGCGATAGTAGTTGATCGTCATTGGATAGCGGGCCGGCAGGCGCGGGATAGAAGCGTAGAGGCGGTTGCTGGCAAGAAAGATATAGTCGGCCTGGTCGAGCCAGGCAATCATTTGCTCCAGCTTTTCCGACGTGTCCTCGTTATAGTTCTGCATCTCAAGGCCGGTGTACATCCCGGCAAAAGGGTTGTGCCCGTCTATCGGCAGCGGCAGCCCCCAGTCCCAATGCTCGTTGGCGACCACGGACCCTGCCGGCGCGTGGTCATAGATCCAGCGCGACGCCGCCACGCGCGTGTTCGGTCGGGTATAGATCGAAAAAACGGCGAGCGCCCACAACATCGTGAGCCCGACGACCAGCGCAGCCAGCCCCACGCCTGCCCGCCGCCGCCACCCGGTTGAACCGGCGACGATCCGAACCAGCAGGTAGGCGGCCAGGATGGCAAGGAGAGGGTAGAGCGGCAGGAAATAGCGCATCGCCTTGACCCAGCGCGTAGCCTGGTAGAAAAAGAGGAGCGTCGCCCAGCTCCACACGACCAGGTGCGCGAGCTTGCCGCGCAGCAGCTCGTAGCCCGCCAGCGCCCAGCCGGCCCACGCCGCTAGCCCAAGGGGCAACCCCATGCCCCACACCACCATGTTCATCCAGGGAAAGAGGATGGGGGCGCGGTTCGTCCACTGCCGGCCGGACGGGAGATCCATCTCGCCGTTCTGTTCCGCCTGGATCTGACCCAACCGCTCGAACCAATCGGGGCTCGGCTTCACATCCAAGAAGCTGGGTCCCTCAAACGCGTAGGGCTGTGCGATGCGAAAGGCGACCAACGACAGCGCGCCGGCGAGGACGAGAGGTGGGATCACGAGAAGCAGTGAGCGGAGCACTGGCCGGGGGGATGGGGCGCGGACGGCGCGCAGCCACCACCACGCTCCGGCCAGGGCGACGAACAGAGCGGCTAACGCCGCACTCACTTTGCACGCCGTCGCCAGGCCGGTGGCGATGCCGGCGAGGCCGAAATCGAGCCACGAAGGCCCGCGCGAGACGCCGGCCTGTCCCGCCCGCACGGAAAAATAGGCGGTCAGGACCATGAAGAAGGTCGCTGCACTGTCTACCGTGAAAAAGTGTGCCTGCTGGATGGTAAACGGGGTGAACGCGGCGAACACCATCGCCAGTAAGCCCGTAGCCTGACCGTACAGCCGGCGTCCGATCAGGTAGACGATCACGACGGTGCCCGCGTCAAAGAGTGCCGAAAAGAACCGGCCGACCAGGGCGCTGGCAGAGCCGGCAAAGGCGCCGAATGTGCACGCTGCCCTCCACGCCGGATCGGGCAGCCTGTTCAGGACAGCGCTTATTCCGCCCGAGGGCGCCTGGCAGCTCCTGTCGAGCCACTCGGCCGTCCACCGTGTCAGGAATAGAGGCAGCGTCCCATAGCTGTACACGTAGCCGCTGTTTCGGCAGTTGAGGGGCGAATTGTGGGTGTCAAAGTAGAGGGAAGGGCTGTCGGGCACGTGGATCACGCTGGTGATGATGCGCATGTGCCCTTCGTCTGGGTGGATCCACTGTCCCTCATCCCAATTCAGACCGGTGAAGCGCAGATAGGCCGCCGCGCACAGGATGCCGACAAACAACAGCCAGTGCCAGGCCGGTGTACTATGTGCGCGTTCAACTTTGTCGCTGTCCATCTTGTTCACTATTTCCAGTTCAGTTCTCGACAGGTGCAGGATGGCGAAGTGTCGAGTTGGTTTTCAATCAACAGTGATCCATCTTGAGTGCCTGGCGCTATTATACCAATACTCGATCAATTCGTAAAGGATAGGGAGGCAGTGGCTTTGGTGGAGAGGGTAGGATGGCTCACCAAGATTCAGTTGTTGCAGTTGATACCTGTATTCACCAGTCCATCAGAGTGCTCATGGCAGATGTTCCACCCGGTGCTATTTGTTAGCCATCCTGATCTTTGAGCGGGGTTAGTGTACCGACGATTCGTTTCTGCCTTCCTTTTGCTCCTTCCGGTCGATAGAGCGTGGCAAGGTAGGTGCCCTCACGCCGCGGCGCATCCTTTGGGAGATAGCCAATGCGCTGAATTCGATCGCCAGCCTGATTCAGCTCGTAGGCAGCCAATCTTCGCTCCGTTCGGCTGTAGCTATCCTCGTAATCCTCCAGTAGGACATGAATCCGGGTCGTACGCGGTTGATCATATTCCACCACACGTTCACCCAGGTTGTTGTCATGCTGAGCACCCAGGATGACAACCTCGCGCATCGGCCGGGGGCGTGGCGATTTCAGTTGATCCAGCATCTCGGGTCGAAAGGCATGGAACGCTGCGGATGCCGTCGCGCCAGGCCGTTCCGTCTCGTGTGCGGCGTGCCACACCGCCTGAGCCATGACCCGACGCTCCTGCGGATCTGTGTAGGTTGCACTCCAACCTTCCAGCTCCTGGATGGCACTGACCAGAGCCTTTTCGTCGTCGGTCTGCATCGCCCGTGCGATGGTGCGGTTGTAGGCTCGCACGCGTTCTCGTGCTTGGTTGTACTGGTCTGAAGTGAATTCTGAGGGCAGCATGTCCTTGAAGTGCTGTGGCGGCTGAGGGGCTCGCTCCCAGGCGCGGAACTGGAGGGTGGTATGGTTCCAGAGGTGAGAGACAGCATCCTTGCTGGGCGACAGCCGGGTCTCGCGGGTAAAGATGTCCGGGTCCTTGTGCACGTCCAGCCACACCAGGTCCCTGCCCACCTTCTTGCGCACCTCGTTCACATAGTCCATGTTCGCCGATGTGTCGTACTTGAACTTGTCCACCTCGGCCTGCAGTTCTTCAGCCAGCCGGCTGATGGCCCGCTCCCTCTGTTCGCGCGGGTAGCGGTCAGCGGCGTTCACCCGCGAGATGGTGTAAACGATCTGGCCGAGGGAGCTGTCCATGTTCTTGAGCGCCTGGCGGGCCGCCTGATCCCGATTGTAGCGGTGAGCGAGGCTGTACAGATCGGATTTGCGGCGCGCGATCCAGCCGTGGCTGTCAAAACCATGGGCTTCGGCCATCTCGACCGCTTCGTCCAGGCTCCGCCCTCGGTCGCCGGCCACGGCGCTCAGGGCGTCGGCCAACTCTGTTTTCTGCTCCGGCGCCAATGACTGCCCGTCGAGGTGATGACCCAACTCCACCAGGAATTGGTCCCGGTGCCCACCCTGGTGGATGGCGGCCGACGCCAGCCACTTGCGGTTGCCGGCAGTGACGTCCTCCGCCCGCTCTGGCGCGACGTGGGTCGCGAGGCGGCGCTTGACCTTTGGCGTCGTGCCCATGGAGCCCCATCCCTCGCGACGCACCTGGTCGACGAGGGGCGCCAGGTCGGACCAGTCGCGGTTCGGATGGGCGATCTCGTCCAGAGGCTTGTGGGGCGTGACAGGCATGATCTGAAAGTTGTCGCCGTCAAAGTCGCCGCCCACCCGCTTGGCGGTGGCGTGGCTCATAAAGACCACGCCCTCGTGCTTGCGGGCATACAGGAAAAAGCTGAGGAAGCGGCCCTCATCCGCCTCGCTGCCTGCCTCGAAGCCCAGCTTCTGCAGCTCCTTCCAACTGGTGACGTTTTGCCAGATCTGCACGTCGTGGCGGGTGCGGATGGGGTAACGCGTGGCCAGCACCTCGCCGGCGGGCAGGTCGGGACAGACGATGACGCCTTCCGGCAGCCAGTCCACGGCGCCCCGGAACGAGTCGGGCAGACCCATGAAGGACGGCACCTTGACCCCGCCGCCCACGGCCAGGTCGTGCCACGCCTGGCGCAGGCGGCGCTTGAGCCCGGATTGCACGTAGGGGTGGTCGATCAACTCCCCGCTGGCGTCGGCGGCCAGCACCTCTTCGAGGACCGCCGGTTCGCGGGCATCCTCCGCTTCCAGCTCGCCGCGCTCCGTCTCGTACACTTCGGCCTGCCGCTCCTCGCGCTCGATCTTTAAAAACTGACGCGCCCCCTCACTGCTCTTCATCGCTTCGAGCAGCAGCGGGATCTGCGTATCGGCACGGGGAAAGATGCACTGCTCGACCAGGTCCGGGTCGAACCACTGCAGGATCTGGTAGCTGAGCTTGGTGCGGCGCTCCTGCGACCAGGCGACAAATCCCAGGTGGATGTCCAGCGTGTGCTCGCCAAAGGCAGGCACATTGCCCTTGAACGAGGAGTCGGGCAGGATCAGGTCGTAGTCGGGGTCGCGCCAGTCCATCTGTTTGAGCGTGCCCTTGCCCACGGCAATCGTGTCCTCGTCGAGGCGGATGCCGAGGCGGAACTGGCCGGCCTGGCTGCCGTCCTTGCCAAAGATCTCGGCTAGCCGCGCGCTCATCTTGCCGGCGCAGTCGCCGGTGCCCATCTCGCCTTCGGGCACGACGAGGATGCGGACGCCTTCGATGAGCTGCGGCTGCTGCTGGCAAGGGGATGCCAGCAGGCCGCCATAGGCCATGATCTTTTCAAAGGTGCCGGCCACCTGGCGGCCGACTTGCGCATCGGTGTACAGGAAGCGGCCCTCCTTGCGGGCACCGGTGGCTACGTCGAGGGCCAGGGCAGGCTGGCCATCGATACTCTGCTGACTGCCAAGGTCCCGAGCCAGATCGTCGAGAACCGATTGCCAGTAGGCTTCGAGCTGTTCCGGGGTGGCACGTGGAGGCGGAGCGGGCACCTGGCCCAAGGCAACCTGGAGATCCGGAAACATGACCTGGAGCAGGCTGTTGTCCAGGTTGACCGGAGTCTCCAGATCCTCGCCGGTGGCGACGTCGTAGACCTGCAATGCGCGCCGATCCTTCCCTCGCCGGCCCACGGCTTCGGCTGGCTCTGATAGCGGCGGTTGCTCTGCTTTACGTTGCTCTCGCAGACTAGAGTCGACCTCACCACCAGCCGATGCGCCCCCCAATCCGGCCGGCGGTCGCTCGCGCAGCACAGCCGCCGGCGACGAGAGTTGGTAGCGGATGGTTCCCCTTCTTCCTGTTCCCGCGCTCTTTGACCAGCCCATGCTCCGCCTCAGTAGCCCGCCTGCCCCACAAAGACCTGGATCTCCTCGTCCACCTGGTGCGCCAGGTGGGCCAGGTGCAGGAAGGCATCGATCGGGTCCGCGCCCTCGCTCAGAAGCTGGCCGAGGGTCGGATGCGGCACACACTCGGCACACGGCCAGGTCGGGAATTTCCCGCCGAAATCGGGTTCCAGCTCACCGGTGCGCAGCCAGCGCAGAAAAGCCTGCAGGATGGCTTCGTCGGCGGCCAGACGGTCAAAGGCATCGTAGGCCGCCTGCTGTTCGAATCCGAACTGCTCCTGCAACGCGCCGACCACCTCGTGCAGGGCTGCCTGCAGGCTGCTCGGACTCTGCGGAGCCTGGGGTTGAGGCTTCTTCCCATTCGTCACATCCAGGAAGTCGCGATAGCGGCGCACGTTTTCGGCCAGGATCAGGTCCGGGTGACCGTCGACCGGCTCCTTGATGAGCCGCGTGCCGTCCGACTGCAAGCGCACGTGGCGCTGCGCCAGGTAGTGGGCGGTGGTGTTGGTGAACGACGACTCGGGAAACATCGAGGCCAGCGCCTGCATGCGCTTGAGCGAAACGACGCCGGCGAATAGGAAGCGGAGATCCGGCGCCTGTGCCTGGATGATCGGAAAGCCTGGCGACACGGCGTCCCAGCCCTGGCGCTTGAGCATCTGCAGGTTCATGGTCAGGGTGTGAAAGCCGTGCTCCTGGGCATAGTGGAGCTGGCGCTGCAGGTCGAGGATCGAGGCCCATTGCAGATGGGGGATGGGTATGAGCGCGCCGATCTGCTGGATCTGGGCGACCGTCAGCCAGCTCCGCCTGATGTTGATCAGATGCTCCATGCGGGGCTGGTCGAGGTAGATGGAAAAGTTTAGGCTCGTGGCAAAGTCGAACCCCAGGACGCGCATCTGCATCCAGATGTCCTCGGCCCTGCTGCCGGCGGCGAGCTGGGCCTTCCACAGCCGCTCCAGGTGATCGTCCTGGTCGTTGCCGACACACACCAGCCGGTTGATCTCGCTCACCTGCCATTGAGTGCGCAAGTTGTGGGGGCCGAACTGCCACGGCAAGGCGCGGTGGGAGACCCGCCCGCCAGGTGTCAGCACCTTGGCGATGCCCACACCGACGTCCCCGGCGGAGAAAAGAGCCGAAGGGACTTCTAGTCCATTCAGGAGCTGGGGAAAGTAGCCGGCCAGCCGGAACTGGGGCTGCGGCTGCAGCGGCACGTCGAGGGCCAGACCACCGATGGACGCCAGCCACTCGTCGAGGTCATTCCGCCGATTGCAGCGGACGGGACAGGCGGTGCAGTCTCTGTTGCACTCGCTGTATGAACAGGGTTGCGTGCAGCCTTCACATTCGCGTCTGAAGGCAGGGCAGTGGGTGCAGTTGCAGGTCCGGGGTCTGAGCTCATCGACGACAGTTGTGTCGCTATCCACGTTCGATTTCTCCTTTGAGCCAGTGAAGTTGTTGGCCGATGGACATCCGGGCCAGGGGCGTCTCACACGCGGCGGCAGAGGATTTTAGCCACTGCGCCAGGTAGGTGGTGTAGGCCTTTCCGGCCAGCAGCGTAAAGTGCGTCCCGCCGACGTCGAGAACCTGGTGCAGCTGGCCCCAGACGGTCGCCGCCCAGGCCAGCCGTTCCTCTTTGGACGCGGTCGAGAGGGAAGCATCATAGGGTTGGAGCACCTGGTCGAGCTCGACGAGGTGATACTTTGCCGACAGGACGTACACCTGGTCGGCGTGCTGCTCCGCCCAGGCGAGCCCGTAGCGGAACAGGGGCGAGGTGTAGAGCTCTGCCGCCGGCGCCGGGCGCGACCCTTTCTGGGCGACGCAGCCGACCAGAGCGACGCGCGCCTGGGGTTGGTGGTAGACGCACGTCATCCAATCCCAGCCGCGGGGCTGGCGCGGATCGGGGCGCTGTTCACGCTCCAGGCGGAGCACGCCCCGTTCCGCCAGGGCATAGACCGACTTGCGGACGTTGTCGAATCCCAGGCCGGGGCACGGATCGTGCAGTTGGTACGGCGCAACCATGCCCGGCAGGGTGTCGTGCTCGGCCCATTTCTCGGCCCTCTGCCGCCTATGAACGTTCGAATATGATGCACAGGGTCCGCAGAACTCGGTGGACGGCTGCCCATTCAGGGCGCGGCAGAGCAGCGCCAGGTTGATGCCGGGGCAGGCCTTGACCACGGCCACGATGCGGGCCGAGGGACGCTGCCCGTTTTGGCCGGGACCGACGAATACACGCGTATTCATAGGACCCACTCCGTGGCTGGCAGTCCTGCGAACTCGTGGAACCAGATGATGAGGCGTCCAGGCATCTCAGGGCGCCTCCCACTGCGTGGCGGACAAGATCAGCGGATACTCGACGTCCAGCTCGACCACCTCGCTCCACGGGGGCGAGGTCCAGGTCGCCCGGCCGCGCAGGCTCGTCACCAGAATCTCCTCGCCCGGCGCCCGGCTGGCGTAGACGACACACGGACCGTCTGAGCCCGAGACCGGACAGGACGGTGTGCTGCCGGCAGGCAGGTTGAAGTAGAGGTGCAGGTACTCGCGCGGCCAGATATAGTCCGGATCCGTCCAGCGCGGGTGGGGGTTGAAGGTGTGTTCGGCGGCGCTGTACGCCTTTGTCACCGTTCCGGCCGGCGAGGGGAACCAGTGCCCCTCGCGCCGCACGCCATCAAAGGAATAGTCCAGCCACTCAAAGCTGTCTGCCGGCGTGCAGGTCCAACCAGTGCCGTTCCACTCGCAGTACTCAGGTGGGCTGACCACCTCGGCGGCGGGCACGGCGTGCAGGTAGACCTGGGTGTAGTAGTGCACGTCGTCGGTGGCCAGGTAGTCGATCTGCTGCGTCGTGTAGGGCGGCTCGTGGCCACGCAGGTGCAGGAAGGGCCGCACGGTGGGCGGCACGACGTAGGGCGGCGGCGTCGGTGTCGGCGTCGGCGTGTTGGTAGGGGTGGGCGTGGGCGTGTTGGTCGGCGTACTCGTCGGCGTGGGACTCGGCGTGATAGTTGGGGTGTTGGTGGGCGTAGGGCTGGGTGTGGTGGTGGGTGTGTTCGTTGGGGTCGGAGTCGGTGTCGGCGTGGCAAAGACGCCATAGACCACCCGGTTGCCTGCATACCAGTCGGGCCAGCCGAAAAAGATGTTGCGCGAGGCCTGGTTGACCTGGATCACACCAGGTGTGGCCGTCACCCCCAGAAAGATTTGGTTTGTGTAGTAGCGAAAGTAAGCACCGCGGTTGTCGTAGGAACCGTAGGGCGGCGCCGAGCCGCTATAGTCCGAAGCATCTGTGTAATAGTCCCAGAGCCAGGCGCTGCCGTCGGCGTCAAAGCGCACCGAACCAGCGCGCGACACGGCGACCGGCGTGCCCTGCGGGTTCACGGCGTGAACGATGATCTGCGGCACAGGGGTCGGGGTTGGTGTCGGCGTGGCCACGACAAAGGTGACGTCCCGCTCGCCCGTGTTCCAGCCCGACCAGCCATAGAGGGTCGTGCCCGATACATCGCGGCGGGTGCCGCTGACCGGCGCTGGCGTCACGCCCAGGACCACGTTGTTGCCCGACGGTGCGATCCGCGCCCCACGATAGGTATAGCTGCCATAGCTCATCGGGGCCGATTGATAGTCAGCCACTGTCTGGCAAGTGTCGTAGGTCGGGCTGCCGCTGGTGTTGAAGCGGGCACGGCACACGGTTTGTGCCACGGGCGTGCCCTGCGGATTGCGCACGTGGGCATCGAGCCAGGGTGTCGGCGTGGGTGTCGGCGTGGCCGTGGCATAGACGGCCACCACGCTCCGCCCACCCGTGTACCAGTTGGGCCAGCCGTAGTAGAGGTCGGTCGTTCCGCTCTGCCATGCTACTCCGTTGGGCGAGGGCGTGATGCCCATCAACACCTGGTTGCTGTAACTGCGAAAGAACGCGCCGCGGTTGGCGCGCCCGGCGTAATCCATCGCGGCGTCCGTGTAGGACGAGCGGTCGGAGTAGAAGGAAGCCTCGCCCGGCCCGCCCCCGTCAAAGCGGGAGCGGCCCATGCCGGCGACGTTGACCGCCTGGCCCTGCGGGTTGCGGGCGTAGGCCTGGACGTAGGGTGTGGTCGTTGGCGGCGGCGTGGGGGTGGCCTGAGTCCAGTACTCGGTCGAAAAGTAATCGATGTACAGCGGTGGCCACAGCCCTGGCCAAGTCTGCAGGGTCGGATCGCCGAAGGATACGCCCAGCGGCCAGCCGATCTCGCCCGTGTGCGTCCAGATCGTCTGCCACGTCGCACCGCCATCACTGCTGATCTGGTAGGACCAGGTCGGCGCCCCACCCCCTGCTGCTTCCAATCCTGTCAGCAACAGGTCCACGTAGCCCGGCGGGCTGCTGCATGAAAAGTTCTGGCTCTGTGAGTAGCCGCCGCTCATCTGCCGGTACCACCGGGACGGCCCGTTGGTTTGCCCGTAAAGGCCGAACATCGACAGCACCAGGTTGGGGTTGTAGCCGGGCCAGTAGTAGGTCGAGCCGTTCACGCCATAGCCGGCAGTGTTGCAGAAGGTATTCGGGGGCGCCGGAGAAACGGGGCGCAACCTCATTCGCATCCGCACGCCATCCCGCCCGCCGGTGCGCACAGGAAAGGTACCTCCCTGCGGATGGGAACCCCCGCTGCCGCTGCCTGTCTCGTCGTCGTCGCGCCAGGTATAACCATAGCAACGGCTGTTGGAAGCTCCCATATTCAGCACATTAGAGCCGATGGCGCTGTCGTACAAGATGCCGAGCCACCAGTTGCCCCCGCAAGCCCCACCGGTCAGCCACGAGCCGTTGTTGCCTGCCACCGGGGGTACATCCTCGGAAGTGTTTAGGCTGTTGAACTGGGTACAGTAGTAGGTGTGCCAGGCGCCCCCCGCCTGCTCTAAGGGCCCCTGAGGACAGGCGCCGCTTTGCGCCCGGACGGCGACCGATCCGGCTCGGAGGCAGGTCCAGATCAGGGTTGCCAAGACAACGCCGGCGAAGGCGATCCGGAGAGGCAATCGCGGATCCATTCTCTTCGTCTTCATGATCGGTACTTGACCTCCAGCGCGATCTGGGAGCGACCGAATGAAATGCTCTGTGGTGCGGCCGGCGAGGCCCCTTCTCCAGCATGGCGCAGTTCCAGGCGTGTGACGCCCGCCACGTCGATTACGGCCGGGTCCAGGGATATACGTACCGTACGGGCCGGGTCCGGTGCGTACAGGGTACTGTCTTGATCGGCGTGCACGATCTCGCGCTCCTCGATCCGACTGGTGGATAGATGCCAGCGCCCCACCGCCTGGCTGCCTGGCGACTGCCAGTTGTTCAGGCCGATGGGAGGTGTCCAGTCGCCTCGGTAGACCACGACGTCGAAGGCTTCTTCCCGCCCTCCACCAGCAGGCAGATTCAGAATCAGGGTGGCCGATAGCACCTCGGCATCGTCAGGCAACTCTGCAGTGTCCCAACCCAGGTAGGCCCGGCCGATCCTGTAGTCAGGTAGATATGGACCATCAGGTGACGACTGGCCCAGAAACACCTCTGTCGTCAGATCAAAGCGAAATCCATCACCGGCCATAGTCCCGGCGTAGGTCTCTGCTTTTGCTCCGGCCGCGTACCACTCATCGGGCGGTCCAAAACGGTGAACGGTGGTTCGTTCCATCAACTGGGCTGAGCTGGTACTCAGGACATCCACCGTCGAGCGAGCCACCCCGCCGTTCTCCGTACCCGGGTTAGATCCCAAGTCCGACCGGGATGAGGAATGTGACCACAAGATGGCGAGCAGCAAGATGGCAATTGCTACCCCTGCCGCCGCCCAGACAGACATATGCTTCTTCATGGCTCCTCCCTGTAAACGATCACCAGCGCAGGGAACGACGGCGACCTATTCACCTGTACTTGTTCGGCAGTCACAGGCGGCGTGCCCTCGCGGTCACTGCGCATTTCCAGCAAGGTCAACCCGCGCTGGTTGACGACGATCGCGTCGAGCTTGATTGACACCTGGCCCGAACCCACGTGCCCAGTGCATGGATAATGGGTCGTATCCCAGGTACCCACCAACTCACTGCCCATCGCATACCAGGCATCCTCATCGAGGGGCGGTGTCCAGACGCCGCGGTAGACGGTCACGCCGAAGGCGGTTTCGGGTGGGTTGCAGTTCACTTGCAGGATCAGCGTCGCCGACAGCACCTCGGCGTCGTCAGGCAGCGTCGAGGTATCCCACCCCATGTAGGCTCGCCCGATCACATAGTCCGGCATGTATGGCCCATTGGGGGGCGATTGGCCCAGAGTGACCCCATCGCCGTCGCGGAATCGGCCCGCCAGGTCGAACCCGGCCAGCGCCTGCCAGTAGTCCGGGTTCATGCTTCCCCCGCCAATGGCTAGTCCCTCGCCGTACGGGATAGTGAAGGTCACCGTCGTAACCGTGGCTGTCGGCACCGGGGTAGGCGTGGGTGTGGGGGTGGGCGGTTCAGCCTGGTTGGCGACGAGTGGCAGGTAGCCGGTATACGGCGGCACCCAGGTTTTGCCACTGAACTGCCCGACCAGCTCTCGGTCATCGTAGAGGAACATCTCTTCCACCAGGAACCGCCCGGCAGGGTTGTCCACCGTCACGATCAGACCCAACGTCACCATCTCGCCCGGTGGGACGTCACCAACCCAAGCAACCCCTGACACGTCGTTGGTCTCGGTCAACAGGACAGAAACCCGAAGTTGGGCATCATAGGCCTGTCCCTCGGTCGGGGCCGCTAGAAGGCTATCGTGCATTTGCCCGCCCACCACTGGAAACGCGCCGCCGGAAGCCGACACGTAGGTCGACCCGAGCGGAAGCGGACTCCACATCAACACGTCCGTAGCGGTCACAGGGCCGGTATTAACCACGTACAGGGCAAACCCTGCCTGCTGCCCCACGCGCACTTTAGCCGCCGTGGGCACCACCGATGAACCATCGAACGGCCCGCTGCTCGCCTGGATGGTCAGACCGAGAGCGACCACGGCCACAAGAGCCAGGAGCAGAACAAGCATCAGCGCTGAGCCGTGGCCCCTGCCAGATATTGGATTGTGTTTCATCGTCCTGTCACCTTTCATCATTGTATGTGCCTCCTCAGTTTGAGTGTTGGACTGCCACCATCCATGCACCCAAGCGCGGTAGCACGAAGTCGGAACCGCGGGACCGAGAGCGCAAGGCGTCTACTCCACAGGCAGCGACGTCGTCGCCGGCGTGCCCGCTTGCAGCGTGAGGACGAGCGACCGATCGTTCACCACCACCTCCAGGGTCGCGGGCAGGGTCGCGCCCGGTGTGCGAAGCAGGTACCAACGCACCTCACCGGCCTCAGATCCGTTCCAGGCGAACCCCTGGCGCGTCTGAAGCAGGTCTCCGCGCCAATAGCGAAAGCCAGACGGTGGCTCGTGGCTTACCCGGCTGCCTGCTGGTAGGGTGAGGACCACTTCCACCAAGCCCACCGGCCCGCTGGCATCGGTCCAGGGCTGAACCGAGAGAGTGGTTAGAAGTGGGGGTTCCGTGGTCACTGGGCGCGGTGTGAAGGTCGGCACCAGGGTCATGGTCGCGATTACCTCGGCGGCAGGATTGTGCGGCAGGTAGCGCGTTCCATATGCCAGGGCCAGGCCGCCTGCCACAAGCAGCAGCATTCCGGCGATACCCAGGATGAGCCACACTTTCCAGGTCAGGCGACGCTTCGATTCTAGATAGAGATTGTCCTCGTCTGCCATCAAAAGCCCTCCTCGAAGGTCAAGGATGAAAGCACCTGGTTCAAGCCGGAAGCCAGTGCCGGCCATTCGTCTGCCGGCCCCTGGACAACCAAGACCCAACCATTCGTCGCAGCGAGGAAGAGCCGATTGCCGGCGTTCACATCGACAAACAGCCCGATGAAGGCCATCTCATCCAGATCGACTTCCAGCGGCAACTCGGTGCGGCGTACGGCGGCTGTGGCATTCAGCATCTCGGCCAGCATCTCCCCTGGCTCACCCGACTGTGGGTAGAGGATCAGGAAACCGGGCATCGACTCGTGATAGAGGAAACAGCCGCCGTCCACCCCTTCCAGCACCCGGTAGCCCTCTGGCAGGTTGAAGCGCAGGCTGCGCCCGGAAAAGGGCTCGTCATGGCCCTGGATAGCCAGGCCCTCGGTGGTCGTCGGCCCGAGAACCGTGCCAACTGTTCGCGATGTGTGCAGTGGGCTATCGAAGGCAGTCACCGGGCTGCTAGTAGCCGATGCGCCGCTATTCTGTTGTCCCCTACTTTCCCGATTGTCTTGGATCTTGGGAAGCGTTGCCGTGGCGGCTGCCAACGGCTCGGTCTCCAGGTGGGACAGAGGCCAGTTGCAGGCTGCCAGCAGGCCGGCGAGGAGCAACAAGACGAGCGTTGGTGTGCGTTTATGCATCGATCTCTCCCTCCAGATTCCACTCCACGCCCGTAGACAGAGCCTGGATCTCGGCCAGGTCGGTGCGCATGTCCAGCAGCTCATCCTGCAGGCGTGCTCTTTCCTGGCGCAGCTTTCGTCCGTGCCGCGCCCGCACGTAGCGGTTCAGCGCAGCCGCCGTCTCCTGGAGCAGGTCCAGGGGCAGGTCACACAGAGCAAGTGTCATCTCCGTTCCTCCTCCTGTTGCAGCCGGGCCTCGACGACCCAGGCACTCGATTCGTCAATGGGTGTGTACAGCAGCAAGGTGCCGCTCACGAGCCGGTCCGTCGCAGCATGAGAGACGACTCCGGGCAGCATCTGCTGCAGCCGCTCCAGGGGCCAGGTGCCGGCAGCCGTGGCCCGGTAGTCGTGACAGGCACCGTCGCTGTTGCAGCCGAGGAGCCGGTCGCCGGGCCTCACCTGCCAGAGACCCGCCGGCACTGCCTCGCGCGGTATTGCGGCGAGCATAGCCCCTCTCTCGCCAAAGGGAGTCGATCCCGGAAACACCCCCGCCCCGCTCGTCGGCAGCACAGGCTGAAGCACCGGTATCCCCTCGACGACCTGAACGCTGACGGCCATGAGACTCAACGATAGCTCAAGCCGCAAGGTGCCGGTCACATCGAGAATTTGCACCGCCTCTGGCTGAACGGCCTCTCTGGCCTGGATCGGGACGTCCGGGCCGGCACCCACCGGCTGCGGAATCACGACGGTCGGAGAGGGGATCGGTGTTGCGGTGGCCGGCGCTCGCATCGGGCGGGTGGTGGTCCCGGTCGGTGGCGCGGCGGTATGGGTAGCTGTGGACAGGACGACCACGGTGGAGCGGTCATCCCGTCCTGGAAGTTTCAGCCCAACCGTCCACGCGATCAAGATCGCCGCCAGGGCCGTGATCGCCAGGGCCAGGACGATACCGGCGACGAGCCACACTCGCCGGTGTTGGGCCGCTCCCCTTCGCCCCGGAAGGGCCTCGGACGCGGGCAGGGGTGTCAGCGTTGTCTCAACGGCCGGAGCTGGCACCACAGCCGGCGAATGCGGCTCCAACAGGTCCGAGAGCGCGCGCAGGGCATCGAGAGCCTGGTGCTCCAGGCTCTCGACGTCGTCCGGCACATCGCCCAGAGCGGCCAACTCGGCATCCAGTTCATCCAACCGTGCCTGCAGATGCGCTTCGCGGCCGGCCAGAAAATCGCTGCCCGTCAGGACTGTCTGGTGTCCGTCCGGCTGCAGGTGCGGCGTCGTCTTGTCTTCCATCTCAGACTCCTCTCACTGCCCGTCCTCACCCGACGGGATAGGCGAGGCGATGGTGCCCCAACGTACCGGCAGCCCGGCCAGCAGCGGGTCGACGGCCGGCTCCACGGTTGGCAACGGCGTCCACGTTGGCGTAGGAGTGAAGGTCGGCGTCATGGGAACCGTAGCCGCAATGGTCGGCGTCGGTGTGCCGGTTTCCCTCGGGATGGGTGTGCCGGTGGGCAGTGGCTGGCGTGTCGGTTTCACCCTCGGTGGCGGAAGCGGTGTGCTCGTGGCAGGTGGCAGGACTATGACCTGCGCCTCGACGATTTCCTGCTTGCCGTTGGCCCCGTTGACCTTGAGGCGGTAGGTGGTGGTGGCCTGCGGGCAGACCTGGCGCTGCCCGTTGCCTTCTACGCCGACCTGGCCGCTCGGCAGGATCAAAAAGACCTCTGTCGCCCGGTCCACCCACCAGTAGAGCGTCGTGCACCCATCGGGAGATTGAACCGTATCCGGCGAGGCGTAGAAGGTGATGACCAGATTGCCGGGTGTGGCGGTCGGTGCCGGGGTGTTCGTCGGCGCGGGCGTAGCGGTGGGCGTCAGAGTCGGCGTGTCGGTCGGGGTCGCGGTCACGGTTGGCGTGCTCGTCGCAGTCTGGGTGGGTGTGCTGGTGGGTGTCGGCGTCCAGAGCACGATCAGAGCCAGGGCAAGGTCAACCGGCTCATGCGTGTCAGCAGAAAGGTCGACCTGGGCCTGGCAGCGCACGCACACGTAGCCTGCCGGCGGATCGGCCTCAATCAGGTAGGTCCCCGGAGCCAGGTTCTCAGCCAGGTAATAGCCCAGCAGGTCGGTGACCGCCGTCTGTGGTGTGGCGCTGCCCAACAGTGTGACGGTGACCGTGACGCCACCGATCCCCGGCTCCTCGGCTTGCCGCTCGCCATCGCCGTTGGCATCGAGAAAAACATAGCCTTCCAGGAGCAGACCATCCTGCGCTCGAGCCTGCACGGGGCCAAGGAGCAGGCTGACGACCAGATGCAGCAACAACACGTTTCGCTTCATGCTTCTCTCCTCCGTTGTGTGGCCGGCAGCCTGGACAGCAGCTCGTCGCTGGCCGCCTGGTAGTGGAGCTGCCGGCCGTCAAACAGCGTGGCCACGGAAAAACGGACCTCGCCGCCACGCTCGGCAAAGCCCACGCACTCGCCGATCTCGGTAACGCGCCGACTCTTCTCCTCGAAGCCGACCTGAACGACTACCGGGCGGGCAGCCGCCAGCCAGCGCGCCAGCTCCCGTGGCGGCCAATCGGAACCGAGCCGTGCCAGGGCCAGGATCTTGTCCAGCGCCTCAACCGGCGTGTTGGCGTGCACCGTGACCATGCCACCGCCCACACCGGCGTTGAGCGCGTAGAGCCAGTTGGCCGCCTCGCCGCCGCGCACCTCGCCGACGACGATGCGGTCCGGCTGCGACTTGAGCGCCTGGTTCACCAGATCACTCATCGTCACTTCCGGCCTGTCGGGTGACAGTTCCCACACCACGGAACGGGGATGCTCCGCCAGCAGGAATTCGCACTCCATCGTGACGACCATGATCCGTTCTTCTTTCGCCGTGGCACGGAGCAGCGCTTCCTGCACCGCCGTCTTACCCGCCCCCGATCCACCCGAGACCAGAACGTTGGCCTTCGAACGCGCCAGGCGCACCAAGAAGTCGGCCGCCTCGGCGCCAAAGGCCCCCACTGCTTGCAGGTCGTCCAGCGTCCACGCCCGCTGCCGAGTCCGCACCGACAGGGTCGGGCGGGGCACCGAGTGGCGTGCCGAGACGTAGGTAAAGCGGAACAGGCGGCTGGTGGAGGCGGTCAGCGGGTCGCTCACCCGGTCGCTGCCCCGGTTCACACGCCAGAGCCTGACCAGGAACTCGATCCACTCCGGGCTGAGCTTCTGCTCCGTGACCTGAAGCGCGCCGTCGGCGCGGCGGATGACTACCACGCCACCATTGCCGATCTCCAGGTCTACGACGTCCGGCTCCCGCAGCCACCGTTCCAGCGGTCCGGCCCAACAGACGCGCGCCAGGTGGCTCACGGCTGCCTGCCGGTCTGGCGTGCCCAGGTGGGCCATGACCTTCTTCAGTGCCTCTTCCACGGGTTCATCCCCGGTGATGCTCGGCGGGGTCTTGGCCCCCGCTGGGTGCTCCCCTCGTGTGCCTTCCATCCCTACCCTCCACCCAACACGCCGCTGAACATGATGCTCTGCGCCATGCGGTACGCGGCCGGCTCCAACAGGGCCAGCATCAGCGGCGGAAAGAGGCCGACGACGGTGACGACGATACTCAACAGTGCCTGGCGCTTGACCTGGAAGCGCATCTCCTGCCGCAGGTCGGCGACGATCTTGCGCGTCAGGCGATCGAGGGTGGCCTGCGGCTCGCGGCTCCGTTTCACCTCGCGCAGCAGAGAGCTCAGGGCTTGCAGGTGCCTGTCGTCGCGCGCCACCCAGGCATCGAACGCCTGGTGCAGGTCCACGCCCACCTCGACGGCGCCCAGGCAGCCTTCGATCCGGCGGGCCAGGGCACGGTCCGGCTCGACCTCACGGGCAAAGGCGTGCAGCGCTTCAGGGATCGTGGCCCCCCGGCTCAGGCTCTGCCGCAGGTGGGCAACCAGGGGCAGCACGTCTTCGGCCGCAGCCTGCTTTTCCCGGCTGCCCGACATTCCCCGTAGCAGGAGCAACCCGGCGCTGATCACGCCCAAGCCACCCAGCGCCGCGGCAATGCGATTGAGGGGTAGCAGGAAGAGGGCCAGCGCGGCGCCGGCACCCACGATCCCCAGGAGGAGCGTCAGCCGACGCGAGCGCGAGAGCTGGGGCGGCCCGACGCTCGTCATATCCTGATCGTCGTACAACAGGCGGGCGAGCGTCTCGCGCACGCTCAGCTCCTGCCGCCAGTGGCCCACGATGGCCAACGCCGAACCGGCGGCGAACAAGAGGAGCAGGTTCAACCCTGCCCAGCGTACCGTCTCCATCTCAGAACCTCCACCCTTTCATCCTGGACAGCCGCTCCCCCATGCCGACAGCCACGGCGATAAAGATCGAAACCAGGAGCATCGTCACCTGCCCGACCAGGTCGTGCAGCCAGTGCTGGCGGGCGTCGGGCATGACGACGGCCATGAACAGGATGCCACCGGCGATGATGGCCACCACCGTCCAGCGGCTGTAGCGCGTCTGCGTCACGTCGACGGCCAGTTCCCGCTGCACCTCGTCCACCATCTCGGCCGTATCGAGAAAGGCGCGCAGGGTATGCTCCGTCTCCTCCGGTGTGAGGCGGCTCCGCACCGTGCGCGCCAGCTGCAGAAGCAACTGGTGGTAGGTGCGATAGGGGACGTAGCGTGGGCCTTCGACCAGACGATTCAGCACAACGACCAACGGCTCGCCGCTGCCCAGCGGGGTCAAGAGGAATCGCTGCATTTCGCCGGCCAGGTGCGCCTGGGGATGGCGCTGGACGTAGCCCCGCAGCGCGTCGGGCAGCGGCGTGCCCAGCGTAGTCTCGATCACCAACGTATCGGTCAGGATCATGGCCTCGTCGTGGATCTGCCCCTCGCGCCTGGCGCGCAGGGCTTGCAGAACCAGGGCAGCCACCTCGAAGAACAAGATCCCCGCCGCGACGGCCAGGATCGGCCCGGCCAGGGCCAATACGCCCAGCGTCAACACGCCGGCAGCCACGAACGTCCCGGCAATGGCCTGCGGAGAGACCACCCGCCAGGGCTGGCTCTCCTCACCGGGCACAGGTCCGGAAGGCTCGCGGTTGCGAAACCAGCCAAGCAGGGCCAACCCCACGCCGAGGCCCAACAATGCCGCCATCGAGATCGCGATCCACCGTTCCACCTCACATCTCCTTCGCCCTGGACAGCAGCCAGGGTACGATTCTCTCAGTCACCAAGCGGACCGACATGCCGACGGTCATCACGGCCAGGAACGTGACGACGACGTGTCCAAACAGCCCGAACGCTGCCGGCATGGATGCCACCCAGATCGAAGCTTCGACGGTGTGGAGCAGCACCGACACGGTCCAAAGCAGGACGGCCCGCCACCCTTTGCTGCTCCTGGCTTTCGATCGAAGCCTGCGGAGCCCCACAACTGGGCTGAGCCACTCTGCACTGTCGAGGGTGAGAATCACGCAGACAAGGGCGAACGCCGCAGAACTGATCCACCACATGGTTTCTACACTCACGTTTCCTCCAGGCTTTTCAACAGCCGCTGCGCGGCACGGTAGGCGCCGATTTGCTGCAAGAGCCGGCGGGCTTGCGTTCGGTCACCTGTCGACAGGGCCAGGCAAGCCCGCGTGTAAAGGGCTTGCTTCTCGCCCTCGTGGCCGTCCGCTGGCCCGCTCTCAAGCGAGAGGGCTTGAACAGGCAGGGTCTCTGTCTGTGGATCGAACCCACTCCATTGGTTGCCGGCCCAGCGGTGCAGATCGTCGTACGCCGCCGGCAGCAGGCGCACGATGGCGCGGGCCACCCGCGCCTCGTCTGGCGCATTGCTCACATCTTTAGCATCCACTTTGGCCTGCAGCGCGCGGAGCTGCTCGGCCCGGGCGTGGATGACCCGATCGCCGGCGCCCGGTGGCAGGCTTTCCAGAGGCAAGTCGGCCAGTGTCGCCAGCGCGTCCCAGTGCTGCCCGGCTTGCCCCAACCTGGCCGCTCGTTCCACTGCACGGTCCACGTCAGCCAGTGCCTGCAAGCCGGAGTCGACCTGTGCACCGAGATCCTCCATCCCGACCTGCTCCAGGGCCACGGCCGCTTCGGGGTCCTGGGACGTGGCTTCGAGGATCTCCCGGGCCTGGAGCCAGTCACGCTCCTCGGCCAGGGCCTCGAGCCGTTCTCTGGTCCGTCGCGCACGATCCAGGGCCGACTCCCAACGAGCAGGTTGAGCCAGCAACGTCTGGTAGAGCAACTGCGCGACGGTCCGGCGCCCTTCCTCACCGGGGGCGAGGTGGTAGAGGCTGCTCAGGCGACGCGTCGCCTCGACGGCCTGGTTGCTCTCCAGGGCAGCCTGGACCATGGCCAGCTCTGCCTGGAAGGTCGCCTCGTCCAGGCTGCCGGGCTGGAGCTCGGCCAGCGCGAGGCGGGCGGCGACGTCGTCCGGCCAGCGGAATGCAGGGTTCGCTTCCCAGTTCACGGCCAGCTCTCCGCCCTCGACCCGCTGCCGCACCTCAAAGATCGGCAGTAGCTCCCAACCGGTACCGCTGTCGCCCAGACCCGCCAGCCAGTACACCCCGGCGACGACGAGCCGGTCATCGGCTAGCCGGTCCATCTGTACGATCAGCCGCAGGCCGGCTGCCAGGTTGCGGCGCACCAGGTGCTCCTGGCGGCCGCCGCTGAAGGGGGAAGGTGGGCGGGTGCCGCCCATCTGCGCCGCCGCGACCAGCCTCTCCAGGCCATCTACCGGCGAGGTGCCATGGACCGTCATCCACACGGCTCGGTAGCTGGGCATGACGGCGATGATCGCTCCCGCCTCTGCACCGCGCACCTCGCCGCAGACGAGGATGTTCCGGCAGTTCATGCGCAGCGAAGCGAGCACCAGCCCCAGGAACCCGACGGGCGCCTCCTGGCCGGGCCTCGGTCGCGGCACCTGGAAGGCAGAGACGTGGGCCAGCCCGTGAACGTTGACCTCGGGATCGTCCTCGACGAGCACTACGTGGCCCTGCGCTGCGGCGGTCAGGTGCAGCAGCGCCTCGAGCAGGGCCGTCTTGCCCGAGCCGGGCATGCCGGTCACCGCGATCGACACGCCGGCGCGCACCGCCTCGCCCAGGAACGCCGCCATCTCGCCGTTCATCCGACCCTGGTCGACGTAGTGGCTGAGCGGGAAGGCCTGGCGCCGCCCACGGCGCAGGGCGAGAAAGGGTGCCTTGCGCCCCAGCAGGTTGAGGTGAACGCGGGTGGCCGGGCCGTCGGGATCGTCCCACACCAGGTCGATGACCGGTTCCGCGGGCGTCAGGGACCGCCCGGCGCGCTGCGCCAGGGCATCCATTGTGCGCAGCAACGACTCGGCCGTGTCAAAGCCGGGCACAAAGGACACGCCGCTGCGGTCCAGCCGCTCCACCATGAGCAGACCCGGCCCGTTGGCCGTGACCGAGGTCACCGTCTCGTCGCCGAGCAGGGCATCCAGCGGACCCAGGCCAACCGTCTCAGCGTACAGGCGGCTCAGCGTCGCCGGGTCAGGGCTGAGTGGGGCGTCGATCAGAACCCTGTCACGCAAAGCCTGGGCGATGGCCGCGCGAATCGCCTCGCCGTGGCCGGTTTCGCCCGGGTTGAAGGTGGTAAGCGGCAGGGTTCTGAGCAGGTAGCGGCGCAGCTCGGTCCGCTGCTGCGTCGTCAGCAGGTAGCCCTGGAGCTGCCGCTCCAACCGTGCCGCCAGGTAATCGTAGCCGGTCCAGTCCCCGGTCACGGCCGGCCTCCTTCTACCAGCCACGCTGCCAGCCTGGCATAGGCCTGCGCCGGAGGGCAGAGCCGCTTCTTCTGAAAGTCGTACACCAGATCGGTCTCGTGGTGGGCCGCCGCCGTTCTGGGATCATAGGGGATGACCTCAGCGATCTCCACACCTAACGCCTTTTCCAGTTGGCGGGCGTTGCCCGTCGCCGGGTTGCGGTGGATCAGCACACCCAGCACGGTACCGTGCTCCGTCCCGCACGCAGCCACAAAGTCGAGCACCTGCCGGGCGCCCCAGCGCTCCATCGGCTGCGGCTGAACGACGACCAACCCGACAAAGGGCAGTGCGTTGCCACTCACCGAAACGGCTTCGGTACTGCGGAGAACTGCCGCCGGGAAGGGGGAGCTGCGCTGCAGGTCGGGCGGTGTGTCGAGCAGCACCACGTCAAAGCGCTCGCCAAGGGCGGCCAGCACCGCCTGCGCATGGCGCGTGGTCAACGCCGTCCAGGGCTGTCCGCTGTTGAGGGCACCACCCGGCGCAGCCAACAGGGCCAGCCGCCCGTCGTGCAGAGAGATCAGGTGCCGATCCAGGGCAGCGCGAATGCCACCAGGCGTGCGATCGGCCACCAGGTCGAGCACGGTCGTCGACGGCTCCACGCCAAGCAGGCGGGCCAGGTCGCCGCGTGTCAGGTCGCCGTCTACGGCTGCCACCCGCAACCCGTGGCGCACCGCGAGCGCAGTGCTCAGGTTGGCGATCAGAGAAGTCTTGCCCACACCACCCTTGGCGCTCAGCGCCAGCACGACGCGCGCCTGGGCTTCCCGGCGCCGCGCCAGCGCCAGATAGGCCGCCACGTCGTCCACCTGGCCCGGCCGGAAGACGTGCACCCGGGCATGCTGCAGCTCATCCCGCAAGTACCCCTGCGCCTCGCTCACCACGGCCGCCACACGGCAGGCAGGCCAGCGGCCGGCCGCGGCATCCAGCAATTCGACGAGGACACGGTCGACGCCGGGGTCGTGCAGGCCGGAGACGTCGGCGACCATCACGGCCGGGGCCTCGGCGCCGGCGCGCACGAACGCCAGGGCGGCCGCCGGTTCGACAAAGTGGGCCACCGTCTCCAGCCGGTAGGTCGTTTTCAACTCCTCGAGGCAGGAGGCGATGGGTACATCGGTATGGCTGTTGGGGCCAACCAGCACAGCTCTCATCGGATCGGCTTCTCCTCGGGGGCGGCACTCTCCGGCTCCCACGCGTCTGCCGGACCGATGGGCTGGAACAGCTCGGGGGCAATGCGTCGCAGGTCGTAGCGGGTTAGCGCCGGCAGGTCGGGGTTGGCATCCTGCGACAGCAAGAGCAGAGGGCGCACCGGCTCGACCTCGGACGCCAGGTAGGCGTCGAGGACCACCGCCTGCTCGACTTGCAGGGCGAGTGTCGCCGTGGTCTGGCCGTCGCCCTTGACCAGTTTCAGCAGCGGCGCCTTCTGGAGCAGCAGCAGCCCCTCGCCGACCTCATCCTGGACCAGCACCAGGTCGACCAGGTCGCCCGGCACCAGTTCCTGGGTGAGCGGTGTTTGCACCACCAGCACGTAGCCGCGCCAGCCGACAGGCAGCAGCACCTCGCCCAGGACGCGCCGCTCGGGCGGCACGTCGCTCAGCATGGCGGCATTGAGCAGGGTGCCGGCAGGCACGTGGACCACCGTCCAGAGGTCCAGCGGTGCGTCGCGCAGCACGGCGATCTCTGCTGCCCTGCGCCTGGGTAGATCCACCTTGATCACGTCCTCGGCCGTGACCTGCGCGTAGCGCGGCAGGTCCACGGCGGCCACGTACACCGCCTCCGTCCGGGTGTTGACCCACCACAGCCCACCGAGTGCCGACACCGCAATCAGCACCAGGATGATGCCGACGCCTCGCAGTCCGAGCCTTCTCTTCCCTTTCATGGTTCTTTTCTCCTGTCCTTCGTCTTTGTCTATTGTGGTGACTCGCCCGCCTCGGCCACCGCCCGGCCGGGCAGCGTCACCGGCCAGCTGCCCCACGGCAGGCGCACCGGCATCCGGACGCGCAGCGACACAAACGGCACCTCGTGGCACGGCCCACCCAGCGGGTCGGGCAGGCATTCGCCCGGATTCGGGTTCAGCACGTGAACCTCGGCATCGTGGGCCAGATCCACCGGATCACCGTCCACGAAGGGCAGGCGCGCCAGGTTCTCGGCCAGCAGCCGCCGCGTGGCTTCCTCCGCCCGGCCGGCGTCCAGGGCGCGGGCACCAGGCAGGCCACCGACCTCGAGCGTGCCTGCCGCGGCGGCAGAGTACGTCGCTTCCTGTAAGGCAGTCCAGCACGAGCGCAGCCACAGCAGGTTCACGGCCAGCACGGCGCCGGTGGCGATGACGGCCGCCAGCAGCACGCCGAACAGGGCGATCTCTTGCCCCTCTTCCCGCCGATCCTTCCCCCCAGGGTTTCTCATGGTACCCACGCTCCATGCTGCGCCCGCACCTGGTGGCTGGCCGGCAGCTCTCCCTCAGCGCCCCAACCCAGGACGCGGATCTCGAACGGCTTGGCCACCTCGACGAGTACCAGGTCCCCAAACTCCACCGGGCACGGCTCCACCCAGCAGACCTTGGGGCTGCCATCGGGGTTGAGCACTGTCGTGACCACCACGACGTCGCCGGGGTCCACGGCGTGGGCCCGGAGCGTGTCCCGGACCACGGTCTCGACCTGGACCACCGACCCGCTGTCGCTCGCCTGCCTGGCGCCGGCCACGGCACCCGCCTGCAGCCCCGACCAGGTGTTGAACAACTGCGCAAAGTAGATGAACAGCAGCACCGTCAGCAGCAGGATGGGCAGGATCAGGGCGAACTCGACCAGCCCCTGTCCCGACTCGCGTCCCTTCTCGTTCATACGACCTCTCCCGGCCACTTCAGTCCGTCAGGCCCTGTGTGATGCGCTGGATGTTGACCTGTTGGGCGCGCAGCCACAGCGTCTTGCCCACGATGGGTTCGACATCGGCGGTGTGCTCGCAGATCCCCTCGTCGACCAACCACACCAACGCGGCACCGAATATCGCGTCCAGCTCGTCAATGGTTGGCAGCCGTTCCAGGCGCTCATACTGCTCGGCCAGTTCTTTGTTGAGCTCCACGACAAAGCCGACGGCTGCTTCTTGTGGCTCCAGCACCCGGCCATAACCGTAGACGGGATCGTGAAGCATCGCGACCACGTCCTCGACCGTAAACTCGGTCACTCTCTGTGTCATCTGCCTTCCTCCTTTACCTGTACATGGTTTTCCAAGTTGGTTTCGCCTGCTTTTTTCGGTTGCTGTTCACTTATCGTCAAACCCCCGGCGCGCCGCAGCCCCGTTCCAGGAAAAAGTCGTATCGCGGATTGAGGCGTCGAACCGGCGCGCACGCGCGTCTCGCGACAAGGTCGCGGCGCCGCACGTGGTCACTGTCCGGAACGGGCGTGGAACTCTCGTCTCTGCTGCGCCCTGCTTCAGAGTCACAGTCAGCGGGCTAGAGGGCAGCGCGCTCACCGCGACACCCCAGGGCGACAGCAGCAGCGCCGACACGCTCACCCCCACAAGCAAGGTGGGAGGGCAGGTAACGCGGGGGCGAAGTGGCTCTTTCATGGCAGTTGCTCCGTTTCCAGCACGTAAGTTTCGCCAGGTCCAAAGTAGCCGTTCTCAGAGGTCACCGTCACCACGACCACCTCGTCGCAGGCCGAGACCCAGTCGATGCTCGCTTCGGCGCCGTCCGTGTCGGCGAGTGTGCCGCTGCACGTCGCGATCTCCACGTTGGTCGAGGCCCACCCACCCAGCGTGTGGGTGCGGACCTGGACGTGCAGGCCCGACCAGACCCACAGGTGCACAACATCCACGTCGCCAGTGGGATCGAGGCTGCGCGCCTGTGCCTCGTTCACGGCGATCGACGAGTGGTCAGGCGGGTCATCGTTTTCGTACGAGTCGCCGGGCGCTGGCGTGGGTGTGCTGGTGGGCAGTGGGGTTGGAGTCGGGGTAGGTGTGGGTGTGATGCCGCTCGGGCACTCTGCATACCCCACCTGCGGTGTCGTCGTAGGCAGCACGTAATCTGCCACCTGGTAGCCGTCGGCCAGCAGCGGCACCGGCGTGCCCTCCACGTCCACCTCTTCGAACTCCAGGCACAGGCCGGTCAGCGGCGCGCCGGACGGTACGCCGTAGACGTCGCTGTAGGGATTGGTGAACTGGAAGGGCACCACCATCCGTCCCGAGCCGTCCGGCTTGGCGAAGGCCGGGCCAACCGTGAAAGTCAGCGAGTAGGGCTGCGCGACGCCCCAAGCACCGGCGATCTCTTCCGTCGTGGCAGCGATAGCGTCCACGTACGGCACGGGTGGATTGCCGTGCGCTGCCAACAAGCTGTCGCTGCACAGGACTGAGATGCCATAGTAGTCGGGCTCGGGCGCGGCCCAGATGCCGGCCCAGATCACCTTCGCCGTTTCGACCAGGTCACCCCAGGCCGTGACCACGTTGGGATTGCAGCTCAAAAGCGGCGCTGCCAGCAGCACGATGAGCGCCAGGAGCAGGTGTCGTCTGCGCTTCATGGGCACCTCTCCCGCAGCCGACGGCGCAGCGCGGCCGAGGACTTGAAGACCGGGACCCGCCGCCCCTCGACGGTATAGTGGCCGGGGCCATCGAACCGGTGCAGCGTGCGGCCGGGGTATGCCTGCGTCTCAAAGCGCCCAAAGGTGGACAGGACCACACAGTCGTCGCCGGCCAGCGCCTCGACGATGGTCTCCAGGATCGTGTCCAGGGCTTCCCGCATCTGCTCTCGTGTCAGGCTGCTCTGCCGCGCAGCCACATCGACCAGCTGTCGCTTGTTCATGCCGTCACCCGATCTCCATGTCCTGGCCCAATGCCGCTTCGATCTGCTTGCCGAACTCTGATCCCAGGTCCGTCGCAGTTTCAGGCTCCTGCTGGCCGGCTGCCATGGGCTCCTCTGACCGGGGCGCCGGGGGTGCTGGGGGCTTGTGTGGCCTGGGGCCGAAGCCGACCAGCGGCGCTCTGGGCTCCACCCGGTTCAGGCGCCAGTCGCGGCGCCGGAAAAAGGGCGCCAGCTCGGCGGTAAAGATCGCCTGCTCGGCCCGTCCCGCCTCACCGTACGCCGCAAACACCGTGGCGTGGCCTCGCTCGGGCCGGATGATGTCGTCGGCCAGCAGCAAGGCCCGGGCGCGCAGGCTGGCGGTGCTGCTGTCGTGCACGCCGCCGCCCGGCGCGCGGGAGCGGGAGACAGAGGTGAGGGCCACCGTCTGCTCGCCGCTCAACGCGGAAAAGTACTCGGCCGTCCGGCTGTCGCAGCCACCAAACACGATGCGCGTCGCCAGGCCGGCCAGGAGCTGCTCCGCCTCACCCGGGCTAGCATAGATGTGGTCGAACTGGGCGAGGGACTGGGCAGCGGTCAGCACCGAGATGCGCCGCTTGCGCACCAGGTTGATGTCGCGCACCAACGACTCGAGGCGGCCCAGGACCGGAAACTCTTCCAGGATCAGTCCCACCGGGATGGGCAGGACGCCCCCGGCCCGTTGGCCCAGGTCGTCAAGGTGTGAGGTGAGGACGCGCAGGATCGTGCCCAGGTAGGGACCGTAGGCTTCCGTGTGCCGGCGCGCGCAGCGCAGGATGACCACCGTGGGCCGGGTGATGAGCTGGTGTGCCAGATCCAGGTCGGTGTGATCCGTGATCGCCCGCAGGGCGGGCGAGGCCCACGGTGCCAGGCCGCTCTCGAAGGCGGTGGCCATGATGTTCAGGGCCAGGCGCGGGTCTTTGGTGCCCATCGAAGCGGCAAAGTCGGCGGCCAGGTCGGCCACGCCGGGCACCCGGCTCTCTTTCAAGTCGCCCGCCATCTGCTGTAGATCGTGCCGGGCGTCCAGGATCGCACCAAAGCTGGGGTAGTGCAGGGCGCAGGCTGCCAGCAGGTTGATGGCCGCCTTCCGCCAGAACGAATCGCCGCCCTGCCGGCGGTCGCCCGAGAGCAGGACCGCGGCCATGGCCTGGGCATCGGCCACGTCGTGGAGCCAATCGCACAGGTTGATCGCGCAGCTCGCCTGCGGCTCGCTCGGGTTGTGGACGACGAGCAGGTGGTCGGTGACGGCCGCGATCTTGGAGATGTACGGCTCAAGTTCCCCCTGCACGTCGGTCACCACCAGGCTGTGCCCGGCGCGCATCCTGTCGGCGATGGCCGGCAGAATGACGCACTGGGTCTTGCCTGAACCCTGTGGTCCAAACACGGCCACGCCGCGGGCGACATCCTCGCCGCTGAGGCAGAGGCGGGAGCCGAGGCGCTGCCCCTTCGCCCCCCAGAACTGGCCCTGCACCGTCCAGCCCCACGGATCGGGCCGGGACCAGCGGCGGAACGTAGCCGGGGGGCAGAGGTGCGCGCTGCCCAGAGCGCCGCTCTGCCCACGGTCCTTTTCCAGTATCCGTCTGGCCCCCTCCCCCGGCTGCTCGCGCGTCGCCAGGTGGTAGAGATAAGCCAACAGGCCGAGGCTCAACACGACGCCGGCTGCCGTGATCTGCTCCCAGAGGCGAAAGGCAGCGGGGCCGACGTAGCGATCGGCCACCTCTTCGAGCCTGCCCCAGATGATGGGATCGACCGGCCGCCCGACGCCAAACAACCCGACCGCAACGCCGGCGCCGAGGATGCCAACGGCGATGGAGAACACAATCGTGTTCCTGGAACGGCCCAGCAGCCACAGGGTCAGGGCAATGGCCAGCGCCGCACCCACCACCGCGGTGAGCGGCGGGTAGAGAGGCAAGCGCTCTGCCAGGCGCGACAACAGAGTGTGGATCATAGCGACATCTCCAGGTCGAATGATGGGCCGGGCTCGATCTCCGGCTCGACCGCTCGCCCGCGCTCGGGCTCCGGCTGCTCCCGCTCCCGCTCTCGTTCCCTGTCGAGCTCGTAGACGCGGTCGAGCTGGCGGTAGACCGTCTCCTTGAAGGCGTCGATCTCGGCGCGGTTGTTGTACAGCGGCGTGCGCTCGCGCGTCAGCGGATCTTCCGTGGCGGCGGCCAGGATGACATGGGCGTGCATCTGCTCGCCATAGTCGCGCGCCGGACGGTGCACGACGAGGCTGTACTCGATGGCTCCCACCTGCGGCCTTCTGTCGTGCTCCAGCCGCCACGCTTCCCACTCCTCAATGGCCGCCCTGACGGCTTCGACAAAGCGGGCTTGTGGGTCACCCTCGACGCCGGCCAGCGCTTCGGGATCGGGCGAGATGACCAGCGCGTGGCAATAGGCGTGGCGGTTGGCCGGGCTCAGCTCATCTAGGCGCGAAAGGATGTGCTGGTAGCAGGTACCGAGTCCACCGTCCACCCAACGCTCGGGGCCGCCAGCCATCGGGATGTGATCGTCCCGGTTGTCCCTGTATTGCAGGTACTTGAGCAGGCCGCGCACGTTGGGAAAACTGCCCCCACCTCGCTTGCTGCGCGCATAGCCAAAGTTGCAGATCGACTTCATTTCTCGGTCCTGAGCAGCTTGTCCAGCGCCGGCTGGCTCGCCAGGCTGACGATCTGTTTGGTCGCCTGCCCGGCGTCGAGCCCTTGCCCTGTGGTCAACACCAGGATCGCGGCGGCCAGCAGCAGCTTGCCGATGTGGGTCATCTGCCGCAGCAGTTGGTGGTGCATCAGCTCCAACTGGTGCACCACGGTCCGCCCGAGACGGCTGCGGCTGCTCATCACGTCCTCCTGCACGTCCAGGTATTCCCGCAGTGCCTGCCGGATGACGTCGTTCAGGCTGGTATCGTGGCGCTCGGCCATGAGCTGCAGGAACTGGTGCATCTCCTCGGTCACGTACAGCCGGATGTGCTTGGTGTACTGGCCTGTCCGGGTCATAGTCTCTCCCCCGGGCGCGCCGGCGTCCCTGCGTCGCACCCCGCAGGGGTGCGCGCAGGAGCCGGAGCGCAACTGCCTGCTGAGGCAAAGCCGCAAGAAGCCGGCCCGCACGCCGCGGAAGCGCATCGCCATGCGGAGCGGTGGCAGCGTCCCGCACCCGGCCGGTGCCCGTCCCGCACGGCGCCGGGCCGCATGCCCATGCGCTCGGGGGGCGGTACCCCGCACCCCCCTTTTAGCTTGCTACCCCGGCGCTGAGGCGCGTTCCTTCCATCCCTGCGTAGCAGCAGGAAGCAGCGCCTCAGCGCCGGGGTCCCGGTTTTGTCCCTGGGAGTCTGTGTCATAGTGCGACACCCCCCTCTCCCCACGCCCGGTACAACGCTTCGACCATGGCGCGCGCAGTGACAAAGCGCCGCTTCGGTTCCTTGTCCAGCGCACACAGGATGACCCGCTCGACGGCGCCGGGCAGGTTGGGCACGTGCGCCCGCGGCGGCATCGGGTCAGAGCTGATGGCCATCAGGGCGATGCTCAGCGCCGAATCCCCTTCGAAGGGCAGGTGGCCGGTGACCAGCTCGTACAGGATGCAGCCCAACGAGTAGATGTCGGACTGCGGGTTGGCCGCCTGGGCGTCGAGGGCCTGCTCCGGCGCGGTGTATTCCGGCGTGCCGAGCACGTTCTGGCCGATGGTCGTGATCAGGGTCGCCCGCGTCCGGCGCAGCGTCGCCAGGCCAAAGTCGGTCAGGATCGCCTGGCGCGACCCGCCTACCTCGGAACTCGCCGCCAGCAGCACGTTGCCCGGCTTGACGTCGCGGTGGATGACGCCCTGGGCGTGGGCATAGTCGAGCGCGTCGGCCACCTGGCTCAACAGACCCAGAATCTCGTCCGGGCGGTAAGCCTGCCCTATCGCCCATCGCCGGCGCATCTCGGCCGCCAGGTCGCTGCCTTCGACGTACTCCATAGCCAGGTAGTAGGTATCATCCAGGGGACCAAAGTCGTACACCTGCACGATGTTCGGATGGCGCAGGGCAGCGATCGTCTTGGCCTCGCGTTGGAAGCGCTGGATCAGCTCGGGCGTCGTCGGCAGCGCACCGGCCAACACCTTGATGGCCACATGGCGATCCAGCTCGGCGTGCCGGCCGCGGTAAACGGTCGCCATGCCGCCCTGGCCGATCTTTTCCAGGACCTGGTATGGGCCGATGTGCCTGCCCACGACCTCACCGGAACTTGGCGGCAGTGGCTTGACCGGCTCCGCGGCCGGAATGGCTGGCGTGACCCACACCTCGTCGCCGGGTCCCGGCAGCGGGGGCAGCCACAGCGCTTCTTCCGGCTCCGGCTCGGCCGGCTCCGCGGCGGCCGGCACGATCTCCTCTTCTTCCGGCTGCGCCGCGTCTTCTTTGCTAACGTCGGCATCAGGGCATGGTGGCAGCAGTGCGCGGCGCGCCCGCCGGCGGGCACGCGTCGCGGCCATGTCGACGACGACGGTCGTCGCACCAGTCAAGAGCAGACCGGCCAGCATCAGCACGTCCGTGCGCGGCACCTTCACCGCCGCCACGACGGCGAGGGCGAAAACAGCGAGCAAGGCGACGACAGGCATGACAATCCGCTTCATGGTTGCACCTGGTCGCACCTGGTAGCAGGTGGTAACAATCGGACGCTGTGATTCATCGGCTATCCCTCAGCACCACCGGGCCGGGCAGGTCCGGCAGCCGGGCCAGCGCCGTGCCGGCGGGCAGCTCGACCAGCTCGGTGGCGGTGTAGGCCAGATCCCAGCCCTCGACCAACGATTCGGCCAGCCCCTCGGAGCAGCGAAAAATGATCTGCCCCGACTCTTCAGGGAGTTGGACCTGGTAGGTGTCCGGCTCCTGGACGTCCAGTACCAGCGACAGCCGGGGATCGCGGCGCGCGACCTCGATCCAACGCCGGCCCGTGTCGGTAGAATACGCCCGTGGGTCTTGCAGGTAGAGGGCCAGCCGCAGGTCGTCTCCACCGGCATCGAGCACACGCGCGAGGGTCAGGTTGAGCACGGCCGCCAGGAAACGGTCATAGTCGCGAAAGTCGGCGTTGGTCAGGGGCACCAGGAACAGGGCCGGTATGCTCAACGCTCGCCCGGCATTCAGAAAAGGCGGCTGGCAGAGGACGTGGATCGCCCCACTGCGCAACGGGCTGAGCGCGGCCCGGATCGTCGACAGGATGGTGACGATCTGAACGTAGCCGGTGTCGGTCTCGAGCTGCCCGGCCAGGTACCGGACACTGTCGTGCGTTTCAGCGTCGAGGGCCGGCGCGGCAGGGTTCGCCGGATCGGGCGCCAGGCTCTGCAGGTCGACCAGGAACGCGTGCAGGGTCTGGGTGCTCTGGCTGATGGCGTACAGGTCGGTGAAGGCAAAGTCGTGCCCGGTGTCGTGCGCCGAAGCGGCCAGGATGCGGACCAGGTGCCGGATTAGCCGGCGCACGGTAGGCAGGTGCAGGTGCAGGCCCAGGTCGGTCAGGAAAGCTTCGGCCAGGCCGATGGCGGCGTCGACGCTCTGCCCCGCCCACTCGCCGGCGCTGACCACGGCCAGGTGCGCCGAGGTGCGGGCGCTCTCCTGGTCCAGCCAGTAGCTCGTGACCGGTGCTTGCAAAGTACCTCCGCCGTTCAGGTGGCGCTGGATGAGGTTGAGGGTTCGGCGCTGCGGTGAGACCACCACCACGGCCCGGCCCTGGGCCAGGTCGCCGAGGACTTGCCGGACCAGGAAGGAAGGCGGCGCGCCGGCGGTGAACAGCGGCACGTCGTAGCGCATCGAGAGTGAGCGGCCGTCCGTGGACTCGCCCAGATCCCTCTGCCCGTCCGCGCGATAGCCGTCCGGCGGCGCCAGGTGCAGCAGCCGCGACCGGCTGGAGTAGACGGCACCGTCGTCCGTTGTGGGCAGCAGATGGCTGAGCTTCACCCCGCCAGACAACTCGTCCCACACGGGCAGCCTGCGCCATAGCCTGGCAGCGGCCGGCCGGGGCAGCGAGATAGGCAGCCAGTGGCCGGGCAGAACGGCTGAGCCGTCTGTCTGGGCGACGGCCGTGAAGTGTGGTCCGCGGTGCACGTGCAGGCGCACTCCCCGCTCCGGTCCCTCCGTCGCCCAGCGCAGCAGGTCGCCGGCGAGCGGGTCCAGGCACAGGTGTAGGGTGTTCCCTGCCTGCCTGCTGCTGTTGTTGCTGCTGCTCACCCGAGTCACCCTGGCCTCGGGCAACGCCTGCTCTAACTGCACTTGCACGTAGCGGTCAAAGGCAGCGGGCGCTTCCAGAAAGAGGCCCTGGCTGCTCGCTTCCAGGACGATGTGGCCGGCCCGCGCGGCCAGGAAGTCCAGGGTGGCGTCCAGACGACCGTTGGCCTGGTGTGCCTCCAGCCAGTAGCGGATCTGCCAGCGGCTGGCCCGGCCTGTGCCGGCTGTGGCCAGCAGAAAAAGAGAGGCCAGCAGCACGAGGCAGCAGGCAAGCAGGATCGGCAGAAAGCCGGCTGCCTTCCACAGCAGTGGGGTGGCCAGGACCAGGCCGAGTGCCAGGCCGCCGATGCGGATCAGGGTGCGCAGCGACATCTACCCTTCCTCTTTTGCGCCGCTGCCGGTGTCCTGCAGATGCTTCTCTTCGATGCGCGCCTGCCGCGCTGCTGCCTTTTCTTCCAGGTAAGGCATCCACACCTTGATTCGGCGTCGATTGTAGTTGTGGAGCATCTCGACCATCTGGTAGCGCGGTTTTTTCTTCTTGGCCACAGACTATCTCCTTCTCGGCGGCAGCGGAATCAGCTCCTGCCGCTGCGGGGCGTAGGGGGTCAGCATTTCCACCTCGTCCCGGCTGGCTTGAAAGTAGACGTGGTACGGTTTGTTCTCAACGATGAGGATGCCCTCCCCGATATCCGCCGTCAGGATCACCTCGGCGTGGTGGCCGGTCAACCCCAGCGCCTCGACGATGGCCGGGGCGGCGGTGTCGTCGACGCGCATGATGGCCTTGACCAACGTGTTTTCCAGGATCTGCCGCCCGGCTGCCGTGGTAAAGGTATCCCAGTTCTGGTCCAGGCACTGGATACCCACCTTCCAGGCGCGCACCCGCTTGGCCAGCGCCCCGGCGGCCTGGGCCAGGGCCGGGATGCGGGACAGGATAAAGAACTCGTCCAGGATGATGTTGGTCGGCTGCTGTGCGCCCCGCCGGGCGCGGATGGCCAGCTCGACGCCCGACAGCAGCGCAAAGACGAGCGCCGGCTGGAACTCGCCCTCGAGGTCCGACACGTCGAAGGTGACGATCGGGTAGCGGCGGTCCAGGTCGAAGCTGAGGGTCGTGTGTGCGTTAAAGATTTCGTGCAGCGAGCCGTCCACAAAGCGCTCCAAGTCGGCGGCCAGCGTCGAGCCGTTCAGCGCGGCAGCCAGATCCTCCAGGAGAGGCGTCCTGGACACGTTGAACACGTCACCCTCGGCACCAAAGGCTGCGGTGTAGATGTCCAGCAGCGCCCGGTCCACTGCCCCCTTTTCCCGGGAGCTCAATGCGCGGCCGAGCAGCGCTTCGAGCATGACGATGACGTGCGAGATCTGGGCCGCCGGGTGGTCGTGGACGATGTCCAGGACGTTGAGCGCCGTGCCCACCCCCAGCCGCAAAAAGTTGTACTTGCCCCCGACCGCCTCGGTCACCTTTTGAAAGTTGCCCTGGGGATCGATGAACACCGTCTGCACGCCAAACATCCGCTCGCGGTAGGCGCGCAGACCGGCCATGAACGTCTTGCCCGAGCCGGTGCGGCCCAGCACGACCTCGTTGTAGGCCGGCAGGGCGAACTTGTCCAGCCACAGCGGCGAGCCGGTGGCGCGGTTGATGGCTACGAACGGCCCGCGCGTGTCTTTGCGCGTCTCGTAGCAGAAGGGCGTCAGGCATGACACGCCGCGCGAGTCGGCGTTCCGGTAGGCGCGGGTGATGACGTCGGGCACCGCGCGCGCCGTGAAAAAGCTATAAGCCTCCCGCTGGTGGCACCAGGCCGGCCGTAGATAGATCTGTACCCGCGCGGCGGTGGCCAGCACCAGCTCGACATGTTCGTCGAGCTGCTTGCGGCCGTCCCCCACCACGGCCAGGCCGAGGCCCACCTGGTGGATGCTCAGACGCTGGTCATTAAAGACCTGCATCGCCTCCTGCACGTCGAGGTACGCCTGCTCCTTCTCCGGATCGAGCATCTCGTTGCCGCTGCGCCCCAGGACGTCTGCCCGCAGCTTGTTGTAGGCGAACTGCAGCGTGCGGATCGCCCGGTCGGGGCGGATCGTCTTGACGTCCACTGCCAGGTAGACGGGGAAGGGCAGGCTGAGAAAGTGGATCGCCGTCGCCAGGCTGAGCTGGCCGCGCAGGTCGTAGGAGTAGAGCAGAGCCACATGCGGCCGGCGCAGGGCGGACCGGGCAGGCGCCAGGTGGTTGACCGCCTCGCGGTACCGGCCCTGCAGCACGGCGGGCAGGGTGGGCAGGTGCCGCACCGGCAGGCGCAAGCCGCCGGACAGGATGTTGCCCAGGACGTGGGGCGGCTTGTCGTCAAAGACGAGCACGTAGTAGGTCGTGTCCTTCAGGTAGGCCGCCTGCACGATCTGCTCGATGAAGCGCCGGTATGCGGCGATCTGCTCCCGTGCCCGCGGGTCGGCCGCGTTGGCCATCATCGCCTTGATGGTCTCCAACGGTTCATCGAGGGGATAGGGCCGCGAGTAGGCCAGCAGCCGGTAGTTGCCCGAGAGCGCAGCGTAAAAGTGAGCCAGGCTGTGCATCTTGGCCCACAGCTCCCCCTCTGAGAACTTGGTGACGTCGAACGAGCCGACCTGAAAGACGTGGGCAGGCACCTATTCCTCCTGAAAGATGATCGGCCGGCCTTCCTCGTCGCGAATGACGAGGGCCATCGCCGGTGGGGTGAGGGCCGCGTCCGGTTGCGCGTCCGGCTCAAAGCTGTCGTCGACCAGCCGGCGGTAGAGGTAGACGCCCGCCAGGGGCAGGAACTGGTAGAGGACCAGACCCTTGACGGTGACCGTGGTGAGCACCAGGCCCAGGGCGGCGCACATCAGTTTGACCCACGAGCTGTCGCTGATCACCTGGGCCAGCAGGTAGCCGCCCAGGACGCCAGCGGCGTGCGCCACCGTGATCGGTCCAAAGATCGTCGTCTTCTGTCGGATGAACTCGGATGGGACACGGTACATGGTCGGTTCTCTCCCTCAGCGGCCAGCAGGCGACGGCAGGCGATCCATCGCGCATGGCCCAACGCGCACGCTATGACCCCACGATGAGCGACGCGATTTCGTCGACCATCGACAGGATGATGCCGCCGAGGATCATGCTCACGAACGCCGGCTTGTGGTCGCGCGACCAATCGGGAGCCACCAGCCGGGTCAGCAGACCGACGCCAAATACGGCGACGCCGACCATCGAGATCACGCCCTTGTAGTCCTGGATGAACTGCAGGATGCCGTCCAGGATGGGGATGCCCGACTGGGCAAAGGCCGCCGGCGTGATGCCAATGGTCATCACGGTGATCAGGCAGAGCACGCGGGTGGCCCGGTTATCCCTCGGGTCCAGCCGCTTCAACAACGCCAACGATTTCTTCACGATCCTTCCCTCCAGTCTCTATTCTTGGTTTTCTACAGGCACAGCCCAGACGACCAGCCGCTTGTCGTGCTCCCCGTCAGGGGCCTCGTCGTTGCCGCCAAGTAGCCCTGGCGGGCCACCAAGCAGGACCAGCGTCAGCCCTGCCCGGCGCTGGCTGAGCGCTTCGATTTCGTATACGCCCACCGACGTCCGACCTGCAACCCGGTAGCGGTTGGTGCCGGCCACGCTGGTGCGCACCGTCAGGGTGTCACTCACGATCAGGCTGCCGGCCACCAGGTCCAGGTTCTGGGCCGTGAAGGGCAGGCCCAACACGACGTTGACGTAGCTGCCGGCTAGCCAGGAGATCCGATCCGGGTCGGGCAGGTAAGCCCACGTGTCCTCGCGCAGCGTGGTCGGCACCACCGGGAAGTAGCGCCCGGCGACCTCCAGAGAGACCGGGATGACGGCGCCCGGCTCCAGTTCCACCGGCTCCGGTTTGACCTTGACCTCCCTGGGCGTCGCCGGGGTCGCTGTCTCGGTCGGCGGCAACGTCGGCGCGGGCGATGGAGTCGCCGTCGCGGCATGGGGCGTCGCCGTCGCTGCGGCCGTGACCGCGAATGTGGCCGTCGGGGTCAGGGTCATAGTCGGCAGGTGGACCACTGCTGCCGTGGCGGTCCCAGTCGCAGTGGGCACCGCCTCCCTGGGGCCTGTCGCACTGCGGACCAGGGCAAAGGCAAAGAGGGCCAGAAACGCGGCCAGCAGCGGCCAGTTGGCACGCAGCCGCTGCCGCAGGTCCTGGTCGTCCTCGATGAGAAAGTCGGCGTCCACGGGCAGGTTCTCAAGCTGGGCCAGGTCGAGGTATACCAGTGCCGTACCGGTGTCGTTCACCACGGCGCCGTGCCGCGCTTCTTCGAGCAGGTGCAGGGCGATGGCCAGCTCCTCCTCGTCGGAGGTGGCGTCCGCGATGGCCCGGCTATAATACCGCTCGCAAATCTGTCGTTCTTCGTCCAGGTTCATGTCCTTCTCCCCACTTGCCGGTCACTACTCGTCAAGGAATGCGCGAGGGCAGCCGCAGTGCCGGGATGACCACGCTGAACGTCGCCTCTTCGCCGCGAAAGCTGACCGCTTCGGCGCGCCCCAGGCCTGTACTGAGCGAAGCGAATGCATGCGGGATGAGCACCGCGTAGGAGCCGGCTGCCGTATCCCGAAAGCGCACCTGCCCCTGGCTGTCGGTCCTCTCGACGGCCAGACGGTCGGGCGCCGCCTGGGCGCGAAGGTAAACCAGCGCGCCGCTTACTCCCTCGTCCGGGTCGTCGGTGCCGTTGCCGTTGTTGTCCACGAACACGACGACGTGCAGGGTCGCCCTGTCCCCAGGCCTGAGGCTGCTGCTCCTGTCACCCGCCGCCGGTTTCGGCGTCGACACCGCCGTAGGCGTCGGCAGCGGCACGGTGACTTGCACGCGCACCGTCTCGTTGCCGCCCGGCGCATTGACCTTCAACACGTACTCGCTCGTCTCGCTGGGACACACCTGTCGCTCCCCCAGGCCCTCGACGCCTTCCTGGTTGCCGTTGGGCAGCACGAGGAAAACCTCGCTGGCCCGGTCCACCGCCCAGCGCACCGTGGCGCAGTCGCCCGGCCTGGCCAGACGCTCGGGCGTGGCCGAAAAGTTGATCACGGGCCGGGGCGGCGTAGCAGTGGGCGGCGGCGGGTTAGTCGGTCGGGGCGTGCTCGTCGGTGTGGCTGTCGGCGCGGCCACCTCGCCCGCGGTGAGCTTGTAGGTCTGCTCCGGGCCATACACAGCCTGGCGGTTGGTGATCGTTACCATGGCCAGGCCGTCGGCAGGCGCCTGGAAAAGAATGCGTGATGCGAGCCGCTCTGCCCCATTGTCGTCGTCTTCATGGATGGTCCCAGAGACTTCCGCAGACAGCACCGTGTCGACGAGCGGCCCGAGACCAGCGGTCTGGACCTGGTACCAATGCCCGACCTTGACGTACAGCCTGGCCCGGTCCACGTCGCCCTCCGGATCGAAGGATCGATTTTGCGTCTCGCCGTCGGCGATCCAGGACGGGTCGCCCGCATCGGGGTCGTCCGGTTCGTAGGCGTCACCCGGAATCGGCGTCGCCGTTTCGGTTCCTGCCGGCGCCTGCGCCTGGCTCGGCCACGGCGACAGCGCCAACTGTGCCAGCAGGCACACGAGGCTCAAGATCAGGATCGCAGCCAGGAGTATCACCACCCAACGTCGGTTCATGTCGCATCTCCCTCGGCCGGCTGTGCCCGCGTAACGCCGAGCACGGCCTGTCCAAAGCTCGTCAGTTTCTTCGGGCCGACGCCCTTGACGGCCAGCAGTTCCTCCTCGGTCTGCGGCCTGGCAGCGGCGATGCGCTGCAGGGTGGCGTCGGTAAAGACGTGGAACGCCGCCTTGCCCTGCCGCTCCGCTTCCTCCCGCCGCCAGGCCTGGAGCTGTCCGTAGAGCGCCGGGTCGTACGTCGTGCTCTCTGGAGCTGCCGGTGCAGATACTGGCGGGGTCGTCGTTCCCGGCGCCGGCGTTGTGGCGCCCAGGGCGATGGTGTCCGCCAGGTTCAGCCCACTGCCGCCCGCAGCGCTCGCCCTGGCCTGGCTCACAGTGAAGGCCCTGGCGGCCGCCGGAGCCTGCTGGATCACGTCGTCCACGAAACGCGGGTCGACGATGCCGTTCTCCAGGAAGGGGGAGCGCGCCTCGCCCTGCCAGCGCTGTGCCGCGTCGTAGCTGGCCTGCATCAGGTCGTAGGCATTCTGCCTGCCCTCGACTGGGGCGACGCCCAGTTGGGCAGCGGCTGCCTGGAGCTGCTGGCCAGCCGCCGGAGACCAACCCGACAGGCTTGCCGTTGGCGCGGATGGATCTCCTGCCGGGCCAAGAATCGCCTGGATCGCTGCCACGGCCGGGGCCATGCCGGAACCGCCAGCGGATGCAGCGGCGCTCGACGCATGAGCGGGCAATGACGATCGGCTCGCGGGTGGCGTCGCGGATTGCGGCGAGGTCGTAGCTGGCGTGCTCGCCGGCGCGCCCGGTGTTGTTCCGGACGGGGACCCACTGCTCGTAGAGGCAGGCGCTGCAGGCCGCCGCAGCGTTGGCGCTGTGTTCGACGGTGAGCTCGGCGCCGCCCCGGAAGGCGCGCTGCCGGCAGGCGTGGTCGGCATCGCAGGTTGTCGCCCACCTGTGCCCGTCGCCCCGGCCATCGCCCGGCGCAGGGCAGCGGCGCTGGCGCCGAGGGTGAACCCCTGGGCCGCGTCGCGGCCGCCCAGGATGTGCGCCGCCTGCCCACCGAGGGCCAGGCTGCCGAAATCGGCACCTCGCGCGGCGGCTGCGGCGCCGACCAGAAAGCCTACGCCGCCTGTGCCGGCGCCCAGTGCCGCCGAGACCGCTGTCCGGGCACTGCCCAGCGCACGACCCGGTGCGCTCGTCGCCGCGCCGACCAGCCCGCCGCTGGCACTGTGCAGGTAGGGGTTGGGCGCCCCCATCAACGTCTGGGCCATTGGCCCGCCGATCATCGACGCCGCCATGCGCGACTCGGGGCTGGGATAGCCGGCTGCGCCGCCACCCCCACCACCGGTCAGGCCAAAGGCGGAGCCCAGGTTGCTCACCGAGCTGCCGACAAAGCTGACGCTGCTCAGCAGCGAGGACAACGCCTCCTTGGCCATGATGCCGCACAGGATCAGGGCGATCAGCCCGACGGCGGCCAGGGAGATCAGGCTCGCCGAGGCGACGGTGAACAGGCGGATGACCACCGCGGCCAGGGTCAACAGCACCACGCTCTTGAGAAAGATGCCGATGTAGTTGCGGATGACGCCGGCGGGAAAGCTCTCCAGAGGCAGGTAGAAAGCGAACATGGCCGCCACCGGAAAGAGGACGAACATCATGCCTGCTGCCAGCCCCAGGGCCATCTGCAGCACGCCGTAGGCCAGGATGACCAACCCCAGGATCAGGCTCAACGTCTGGCTGCCCAGGGCATTCTGGGCATAGGTCAGGACTTGCCACGGGTCGCCGGTGGGGTCCTCGGGATCGCAGTCGGCGTCGCCATAGTAGACCGGCGGGTTGTAGGCGCAGTGGTTGTACAGGTCGTGGATCGTCTCCGTGCCGCCGTAGGGCGGCAGGCTGTCGGGCAGGACGGTCAGGTCGGGATGCTGCACCTCCCCTGGGTTCGTGCCGCTCATGCACAGAATGACCTCAACAGTCGACCCACTGCAGCCGGGCACAGCGCCGCTGGAGACGGCGGCGGCCACCTCTTCGGCCAGGTCGACGCGCATCGCCTCCAGCTCGGTATAGATCGTCGGCGCGTTGAGCAGGTAGGCCTGGATCAGGGTGCCCCACAGCACGATGCGCTGGAAGGAGACGACCTTCAGGTCGGGCCACACGATCCGGGCCAGCAGCGAGATGCCCAGGAGCGCGACGCTGACCATCAGGCTGGCCCGAATCACGCCGGCGATGGTGCCGCTGACCACGGCGGTGATCGCTTCCACGACGACGCTGCCAAAGAGGCTGGAAAAGTCGCTGCCCAGCAGGCCGACGATGCCGCACAGCTTAAGCGCGGCCCAGAAGAGGATGCCGATGCCCTTCATCAGGTCCTGGAGTACCTTGACCAGGGCGGCCAGCAGCTCGGCCACGATCTCGTCCAGCCACGGAATCGGCGCATTGGCCGTCGTGGCAAACCGGAGTGGGAACGACTCACCCACCGAAGCGTGGGCGATGGCCGGGCAGAGGATGACGGCGATCACGAGCAGGGCGGCGAGCGCGCCTGCCGCGCGCGACAGACTGCTTGCGCTCATGAATGCTCCTGACCCGTCGATTCTTTGTCGCGGTAGCGGATGGCCAGTTGCTCGCGGACGACGGCGCTCAGGCTGATCATGCGCCGCCGGGCGTCAACCTGGATGCGCCGGTACAGCCAGGGCGGAATGAGGGCTGTCACCCGCTCCGTCGGCCGGTCGTCGGTCTGGGTCTGCTGCAAGGCAGTCTCCTCGTTTCTACGATGATCAGGATGTGCAACGTTCTCGCACGTCCTGCAAGCCAGTATAAGGGGGGATCGGGCGCCTGCCTACTGTGATTTTCTACAGACCTGTAGAAAGTTACAGGGGGAACAGGGTACTATGGGGTTGTTGAATTGGGGAGAAAACGGAGAAAAAAGAAGCCTGATCCACGAGGGATCAAGCTTCTTTGGCGGCCGTGCGCAGCTCCAGGCTGGTGATGGCCCGGACGCTGCTCGTACAGCCATGGCGGCACTTGCAGATGCGAGGGACCAGGTGCTCCATCTCGGGCGGAACACCGGTCGCGGCGAGCACAGGGGCTGAAAACCGCGACCAGCGTCCGCACGCGGGGCATCGGCCCCACCGGGTCCAGCGGAACAGTAGGGCAGCGAGAGTCTCCATGGCGCCCTCCCCTCAGTGCCCGAGCACGCGCACGATCTCGTCGCGCGGCACCTTGACCAGGTCGCAGCGGCCGAACGTCTGCACCAGGCCCCGGGCTTCGTCCACCAGCGGGCGCAGGTTTGCCGCTTTGACCTGCCAGCCCTGGGTCAACTGCCCGACCATGAGCTGCGAGTCGGTGTGGACCAGCAGGCTGTAGTCCGCCGGCGCCTTGCCTGCTCGCTGGATGCGGCCCACCAGGTCCTTCAACCCGGCGATCAGAGTCCGGTACTCGGCCTCGTTGTTGGTCACGCCGCGGCCAAAGTCGAGGCGGACGGTCTGCTTCTGGCCGGTTCGCACCTGCACGCAGTACGATCCGTATCCGGCGCTATCTGCCGAACCATTGGAGAGACTGCCGCCGTCGACCGTCGCAAAATAGTCAAACTCGAAACACATGACGCACCTCCGCGAATGATGGGATGGGACTGCCGGCTGGGATTTGGCCGTCCGCGCACCCGGACGCGGTAGCGTCTCTTTTGCATCTGTACTCTTGCAAGTCGAACCAGGCAGGCAAGAAATGGACGACATTCTTGCTAGTTCGCGGGAATTGTGCTACAATGAATGCACGGTGAGAGTCCAGTTTGGGAATCTATCTTGTCGAGTAGGCTTGGAACACTCCATCTAACCATCTAGTTGGTGGGCAAAGACCGTTTTCGTATGAACAGCAGTTAGGCGGCGAAGCAGAGTCGTCACACAGGCGATGTAGAAGTACGGCAAAAAGGCACTGCAGCACAGCCAAGTGGTTGTGACATCAGGGAGGAGACCGTGCAAGTTTTTGCTGAGAGCAAGATTGATGGTGCGTTCACTGGTTGGGATGGCGATAACTACTACCGACTTATCAACGGTCAAGTCTGGCGACAAGCCCATTACAAGTACAACTATCATTACGCATACCGACCGAATGCACGAGTTCTGACAGATGGGTCAAGATATTTCCTAGAAGTCGAAGGCATGAACGAAATCATAGAAGTACGCCGTGCTTCAAGCACTGTTTTCATTTATGATAGTCGCGGGAATGCGATTGGTTTCTGGAAGGGGAGATACATCTATGCTCTCAACGGTAACCCCATCGGCCAGTTGAACGGCACTCACGTGCACAAGCTCTCCGGAGGCTACGTGGGTGAGCTTTATAAAGATATGGTTGTTGACAAGCATATCGGTAGCGTTGGGAACATTGGACATCCAGGTCATCCCGGAAATGCAGGCAGCCCGGGGAACCCTGGCAATCGTGGGTCCGTGAGTTGCGCCTACCCCGACGTGTTCCACAAATTGCTCGAGTAAAAGCCTTCTTGAAGTTTCGACTCGTCTCTACGCCTACAGCCGACTGCCATAAGTGCAGCAGGCGATGCCAGCAGCTGGTTACTGCGCTTCCGTTGAAATCCGTAAAGTTCGGTCGGTAGTGCCGAGCCCTGCGATCCACTAGGAGTCACAAGCTCAGCTCCCGCCAAAGCCACCCAGACAGTTTGAATGTACCTGTGGGACTCGCAGATAACGGCAGCAGAACGCCCTCAAATGGCCTGTTGTTTCAACGATAATGGCAGCGGGTCTCAAAGGCAGCGGCAGTAGCTCGCTCGTATCTCGAAGATGTTGGCAGCAGCCTAGAAAAACACCAGGTTCTTGTCTCAAAGATAACAGCAGCGGCCTCATCAACAAATGGCGCCTTTTCCAGATTCGTGCTCGGTTGCCCTGTGCTAAACGGCAATAATTGTCAAGTTCAAGAAGAATTGGTGGGTGATATATGAACACGGATGGAGTACAAAGCTGCTGCCAATAACTCTGAGACAGGCTGCCATTATCTTTGAGACTGCCAATAACTTTGAGATCCTACAAACTGACAAAGCTTGACGTGAACCAAAGCCCATGCTAAAATAGGCCACATTCTCCTTATAATAATCGTCATGTGGCTTATTTGAGTAAGGAGGCAGGTCTTGTTTGTCGATCGTCAAGCCGAGCTGGCTTTCCTTAACTCAGTCCTTGAACGCAAGCGCCCAACAGTAGCACAGTTCGTGCTACTGTACGGTCGGCGCCGCGTGGGCAAGACCGTTTTGCTTCGACATTGGGCTGAGCACATGGTGGTGCCGCACACCTATTGGGCAGCCGAGAAGGAGCCTGCCGCTCTACAGCGGCGCAAGCTCTTTGCCCGCCTCCTGGGTGTCGAACCAACGCGGGCGGCGACCTTCGACTCATGGGCCGACTGCTGGCAGGCCATCGCCGCCTTCCTCGCCGACCGCCGCCACATCCTCATCCTGGACGAGTTCACCTACGCCGTCGAATCGGACCCGGCCATGCTCTCCTCGCTCCAGCACGCCTGGGACCAGCAGTTCAAGGACTCCCAGGTGGTACTCGTGCTATGCGGCTCGCACGTCCACACCATGGAGACCCTGCAGTCTCGCCAGTCACCCCTCTTTGGCCGGCTCACTGGCCAGTGGTGGCTGCATCCGCTGCCCTTTGCCGCCCTGCAAGAGTTTCTGCCCGGCTGGTCGGCCGACGAGCGAGTGGCCGGTTACGCAGTCGTGGGTGGCGTGCCCGCCTACCTGGAGTGGCTGGACCCCAGCCTGTCACTGAGCGACAATGTGCGCCAGGTGATCCTGGCACCGGGCAGCATGTGGGTCGCCGAGCCGACCTTTCTGCTCTACGACGAGGTGCGCGAGCCGGCTACCCACCTGGCCATCCTCAAGGCCATCGGCGCCGGCAACCACACCCTGTCCGAGATCTCGGACGCCGCCCTGGTGAGCAAGGCGCACCTGTCGGCCTACCTGGCGCGCTTGCAGGAGCTGCGACTGGTGGAACGGCGGCTGCCCGTCACCATTCCCCCGGCCAAACAGCGCCGCTCGCGGAGCGGCCGCTATCACATGAGCGATCCCTACTTTCGCTTCTACTTTCGCTTCCTCGCGCCGAACCAGGACGAGCTGACCTACCACCCGGACCTGGTCCTGCCCCGCATCCGCGACGGGCTGCGTGCCTTTGTCGGCATGACCGCCTTCGAGGAATTGAGCCGCCAGTGGGTGACCGAGCAGGGGCGGGCCGGCAAGCTCCCCCTGGCCGTTCAAGAGGTGGGCAGCCATTGGAGCCGTGCGGTTCAGGTCGACGTGGTGGCTATCAACTGGGCAGAGCGGGCCATTCTGCTAGGCGAATGCAAATGGGGCACCGGCAACGTCGACCGGGCCGTGATCCGCGAGATGTTGGAGTCCAAGACGCCCAAGGTGCTGAAGGATCTACCCGAAGAAGGCGCTGGCTGGAAGGTGCATCATGCCTTCTTTGCGCGCACGGGTTTCACCGAGGCAGCTCGAACCGAAGCCCTGGGAGCAAACGCTCAGCTAGTGAACCTCACGAGGTTGGACACGGAATTGAGACACACGCTGACAAATCTGAATTCGCGATAGCTTCTCTGCTCTTCGCAAAGAAGGATATGCAAAGACAATGACTCTACGACATGTCTTTCTTGATCAGAACCACTGGATCTACCTTGCCAAAGCCTATTGGGGCGATGCGCACAAACCTAGACATAAGTCAGTTCCAGCAAAGCTTCTTGACCAGATTGATCGCGGCGATATTCGGATCCCACTTAACACACTACACGCGATTGAGCTTTTGCGAAGTGAACAACCAGACAGACGACGGCGACTTGCAATGATCTTTGAGCGTTTCAGCCGCGGCTGGTTCGTGGCCCCTTGGACTGATGTTCTGCCCATCGAAATACATCGTGCCGTCATTCAGACTTTCGACTCTTCTCACACACCACCGGTGCCAGAAATTTTCGGGCGAGGATTTCTGTATGGGATCCCTACTAAAGTTCGAAATAATCTCATACGAGAATCGATGGTCAAAAACATGGACAGCCTCACTCGGCTTGCAGCGCAGCCCACAGCGTTGTTTGATATGCTTACAACTCAAAATGAGATGCTCAGAGCACGGCAGAAAGAGCGTATATTGGAGTTGAATCTTCGGGATGCTCAGTCCGCAGAGCAATTGCGGGCTGTAAGAAAGCCATATGCCAAGGATATACATCGACGTGCTCAATTCGCCGGCTACACGTACCAGTTTCAGGATCAGATACGTCTTGCGCTTGGCTCCATAGGTCGGACACTGGATGACTTTCGCGCCCTTGGTCTAGAGGGACTGACTCGATTTTGGTCACAAGTTCCATCACTTGATGTGGATTGCGAGTTAACCCTATACCGTGATCGGCAATGGTCGCGGAAGGTTCAACCGAATGACTTCACTGACATTGGCCACTTGGTACTGGCAGTGCCATATTGCGATGCAGTTGTAGTCGAGAGGTTCTGGGCGAGGGCACTTCAAGAAACTGGCCTTGCGGAGAAATACCACATTGCCGTATTCTCCGACTTGGAGGAGCTTTCGGCCTTACTCGTCAGCTAGGCTGGCGTTCGGCTGCGCAGTATCAATCGGTGGAGTAAGTTCGGCTATCTTGATGCGATTGCTGCTCTCAAGGCTTGACCCTTCCTTCAGTCATTCAGGCAAGTGCTGTCCACGCCGTAGACAGCTCTTTCCTTTTCCAGCCAAGAACTGGATCACTTTCTTGATAGTTCCCGGCAATTGTGCTACAATGAGCGGCAGGAGAGCAATCGTGCTCAAACCAGAAACGAGTGAGAACACAACATGACTGCCCATAGACGTTGGATGGTTCAGGATCGATATGGGAACGACATTTATCTCACGCAGGAGCGGTGGGAACACATCGTCGATCCCCTCAATCATCCCGAGATGGCAGAATATGAAGAAGAACTGCAAAGGACTGTCAGTACAGGGAAACGAAAACAGGACCCGTTGGCTCCCCAGAAGTTTCGATACTCAATGGAGTTCGTCGGGTTGGCAGAAGACAACACCCATGTTGTGGCGATTGTGCTGTTTGGCTTCAGCCGGGATGCTGCTGGCAACCCCATACCAAACAACTACCTCGTCACAGCTTACCAGAAAGAGATAGGGTGAGCGAATGAGAGAACCTGCTTTTAGCTACGATGAAGCGAGTGATACCCTATACGTGACGTTCGAGCCGGGCGAAAAGGCAACGGGGATAGAGCTCAACGATCACATTCTACTGCGCATGGACAAGCGCGAGCGCAAGGCAGTCGGCTTGTCGATTTTCAACTATTCCATCTTGGCCCAGACAACCGAGATGGGGCATCGGAGCTTTCCACTGACTGGCTTGATGGAGCTGTCGGCGGAGCTTCAGGAGATTGTGCTGGACATCCTTCAGCGTCCACCGGTCAGCAACATCCTCACCGTGTTTGCCTACACGCCTTCGTACTGCGTTGAGCCTACCCCCATTACCGCGCTACAACCAATCCCAATTCCTGCCGGCTGAGAAGGGGCGTTGGGAGTAGCCTTCGATGGAGAAAAAAGGTGAGCCGCTGGAGAACCAGCAGCTCATCCTTTTTGTAGCGGGCAGATGGCCGGCAGCAAGACGCGATCACTGCTGAATGCGAGCGCCTGACAGCGCTCCTTCCTCTTTTCGGCCGCCGAGATACGTGGCCTTGATCTCCGCTGCCCTTTTCTGGTTGCCGCCCGACTTGTCCCACTCCTCGACCAGGTCGGCGACACCGGACTGTTCCGCCAGCGCCGTCAGCCAGACGCGGATTCGAGTCCGGCGGTTCTTGATCGTGCCCTCGGTCGTGTCGAGTAAGGTTGCGATGGCCTCGTTCGTGTGCCCCTGGGCGGCCAGGCGAATGATCGTCGCCTCGTTATGAATCGTGCCCATGTTCAGGGCATAGCTGATCTTTTGCTGCGATACGCCGGCCGCCTTGCGCCCCTCGACGAGGGCATTTACCAGGTCGTCCTGCCCGAGCCAGTCGAGCCGCTGCAGGTCCGTGGCCTCCCGGCCGGCAGCGGCGATGCGGTCCAGCAGGGTGACGTCGTTTTCTGGGCCAAAGAAAGGGTCTTCGAGGTGGGCGATCTTGACCTCTTTCAGGTACTCGACCTTGCCACCGCGCATCTTCCGGTAATAGTACGTGGCTGAACGGTCGCGGGCCGCCACCCACGCTTTGGGCGGCGGCGCGCCCTGCAGCTCGAGGTAGTGCCAGTAGATGGACGCCGCGTGATTGATCAGCTCGTCCATCTCGTCAGGGTCGGGCTGGAGATGGTAGCGGCGCCTGGCGCAGCATGCAGCCACGCGCCCTTTGCCAAGATAGTCTGTGTCCGCGGGCAGTGCACGCCGGCCGTTGGACGTCCGGCTGGCGCTCGGGATCGTCTGGGTAGACATCGATGTGTTCCTCCTCGGGATGAATTCGGTGAGCCTTATCCGGCCCACTCGTGCACCCCACTGCGGTAGCAGCCCGACCTGTTCTTCCTGCATCTCGTGAGAGAAACGTACCCGTCGACGTCAAGGGGCACTGCGGGAAGAAAGAGAACCTGGCCTGTGCAGCCAGGCTCTCTCTTGGTGGTCTCGCCGGCATGCGCCGACCAAGATGGTGTGTCAGCTCGTGCTACTGCACGCAGCCGTAGCACGATCCAGTTTGCACCTGGTAGCCCAGGCTCTGGCCGTGCAGGTTCACGGCCCAATGCAGGCCGTCGCCAGCCTCGCGGATACCGCCACCCCACTTCCAGCCGGCCGGCTCGCCCACGGCGTCGTACTTGCGCACCAGGCCGGACCAGTGAGCTGGTTTGTAGGTCACCCTGGCGAAACCGGCCAGGCATACCGAGGCCATCGACAGCAGGATGGCCACCAGCACTAAGACGATCAACAGCTTTGCAGAACGGGACATGGTCTTGCTCCTCTCACGTGGATTTCGGCAGCAGGACTGCCATGCACCCGGATGCGGTAGCACTCAGCCCGTACCCGTACTCAGCCGGCACAGAAAACGGACGACAGATCGAACACCTCGACGGTGCCCAGCATGGAAGAAAAAAAGCCGAGCCCCTGATTGCTCAGGAGCCCGGCATTTCCCGGAGTGGCGGCGGCACGCCCCGTTGCGTATTCAGTTGTGGTCGCGCTTGGCGCTAGAATGGCAACAAATCGTCATCCTCCCCGCCCGGCGGCGGCTCGTTGATCGGCGCACCCCCGTTGCCCTCGCGCTTGCCCAGGAATTTCACTGTGCGCGCCGTGATCTCGTAGCTGGCCCGCGCCTCGCCGTCCTGCCCCGTCCACACTCCGCGGGTTCTGGCTGCCCTCGACCGCCTCGCCGCGCAGCTCCCCTTCCACGAACACGGACGAGCCCTTGGCCACGAACTCGTTCACCGCCTCCGCCAGCTTGCGCCAGCACGAGATCCTGAACCAGGTCGTCAGCTCCCAGTTCTTGCCGTTGAGCGACTCCTTCCAGCCGCTCGGGCACTCCTGGCAGCGCTCCTTCGACACGACCTGGCGCGTGGCGACGGAAAAGTTGGTGACGGGCGTGCCGTCGGGCGTGTAGCGCATGGTCGGGTCAGAGCCCACAAAGCCGATGATGGTCACACGATGGAACATGGTTTCACCTCCGAAGGTTTGATTTGTGACAGTTCGTTCCACAACTGCCGCGCACCCTGGCGCGGTAGCGCCGTTTCTGCCGTACGCAGACACTGATAGGCAGCAGGACGTGGGTGTGCGAGAGAAACTATGACGCCGTTGCTCCCCATTCGTCGAAGGTGGACGGCCAATGGCTCAGACGCTCATTTGTACTTCCACGAAGATACTGGTATAATTCTCGCACGATCGAGAACATAAGGATCTGAAGTTGTCGCTCTGATAAACAAGGATCTTGTGATTTTGCCTGACAACAATGAGAAGGAAATAGATAGCTCTTTTCGACGGAGTTCAGAATAGCACCCATCAACGACGGGAACAGCTCAATTCTCCATACAAAATGGGCGAGCCGGTTCCCCACATCTACCAGCTCGGCTGAAACGGACTGAAAACTGTCGTGGGAGCTGCCTCTCCTCGGTTTTGCATCAGGCACCAACTAAGAAGATTCCAGAATAGTGATGGTATGATTATGGGGCGCAGTAGATTCACGAGAGTCGGTACACTTAGGAAGGGAATTGAATACCAAGATACGTTCGCTCTTGCAATTCTGGTTGATTGGCTGGAACATTCTGATCGTTATTTGTGGGTGTCCGTTGAAGCAGATGCTGCAGGTTATCTTGACGATGTTGTTGCCCTTCGCTCTGACGGTAGACTTGTCGCTCAACAGATCAAGTTCTCAACACACCCAGATGATGTCTCGGACTACTGGTCATGGGATGATTTGCTCAGCAAGCAAAAAGAGAATCAAGAATCGCTATTACAGAAGTGGGCGTTCTCTCTGAAGAAGCCACTACTCACGCAGCACCCTATTCACGAGGTGTCGGTTGTTAGCAATCGCCAACCTGCCTCAGATATCAAGCATGTACTATCACTAGACGGGTTTGTCGATTTCGACAGAATCTTGGACCAAGATGTGCGCCAACGGATTGTTGCACAGTTGGGAGCAGAAGAATTAGCTCGTGACTTTTTTTCACAGTTTCGGTTTCATCTGAATGAACCTAACCTTGATGATCTAGAGGACGGATTGCGCCGTAGGTTCTACCGAATAGGTGGTGACGAGGCGGGGTGGCGAAACCTGGAAGAAGAGCTACGCACATGGGTTTGCGAACGAGATGAACCAAACCCGGACGGCCGGATCAATCTGGCAAATGTCAAAAGGGCAGCGCTATGGTACCAGCTTCAATCCCTGCCGCAAGGATTTGAGGTTCCCTCCGACTACGTTCTCCCTTCAGATCAGTTTCACGCAGACGTACTTGACAGGTTGCTCGCTCAAAGGCAAGGCTGTCTGATATTGACAGGTAGTCCCGGTGCGGGGAAGAGTACATACTGCAGCTATTTGTATCGGCATCTGCAGGAAAGTGGAATTCCTGTGATCCGTCATCACTATTTCCTATCGTTGAAGGACCGGACAACACGAGAGCGCACTGACTATCACCGAGCTGCCGCTTCGCTAATGCACGACCTGGAACGTGACCATGCTGAAGCGCTGAGTGATCAAACTTCCCAAAACCCCACGCCGAACAGATTAGGCGAATGGCTCATTGCCTGTGGAAGCCATTGGCATGAACAGGGCAAAGCCCTCATCGTGATCATTGATGGACTTGACCACGTCTGGCGAGAGCGTAGATCGATCGAGCAACTGGATAGATTATTGGCTTGTGTTCTGCCTCCACCTGATGGTGTTATTGTGTTACTGGCGACTCAACCTGTTGCCGATTCTCAACTTCCGACCTTTCTTGCGCAGACACCGCGTGACCAATGGTGTAAACTTCCCCTGTTGAAAGAGTCAGCCGTCAGGACTTGGCTACAATTTCACACAGATGACATCGGGTTAAGCGCGAATGAAAGCACACATGATTTCATTCTTCAACGCCTGTCAGATGCATTCTACCGTAAGAGTCAAGGTCACCCGTTGCACCTTCGGTATTCTCTAAAAGCGCTGCAAGAGCGCAGTATTGCTGTTACTGAGGAATCCATAGACAACTTGCCCGAGTGCCCGCATGAAGACATCAATGCATACTATCGCATTTTGTGGCAAGTGTTGCCTGAGGAAAGCCGAGAAATCTTACATTTATTTGCTGCGTGCCCGTTTCCTTGGCCTCAGCGTCGAGATATTGCGAGATGCATCGATCCACTGGGGACAAGAAGTGCTGAAGTGTATAAAGCGCTGCGCCAAGTAGAACATCTATTAGTTCAAGACAGAATGGGATGTCGCCCCTTTCATAGTAGCTTGCCTGTGTTTATCTGCAATCTTCCAGAGCACCAGGACTATGCTTTCGATCATAAGCAACGCGTATTGAATTGGTTACATAATGAGGCGCCAGACTACTGGAGATGGGCATACGAGTGGACTCTTGCAGCTGATTTGGGTGATGACCATTTCCTGCAGGAGGGACCGGATCGACAATGGGCGGTTGAATCCATCGCTAAGTACTATCCACGTCGTGAAGTTGAGAACATCTTGGCGCGAAGCATCGAGGCAGCACTCACGGCCAAGAATCTGCTGCGTGCAGTCGAGTGCGGTTTGTTCAAGGACTACTTCTACTCTCTTTTTGAGTTCGAAGTCGAAAGGCGAGAATTATTGTTGTATCCGCAGCTCATACTTGAAGATGATCCCTTTTTGCGGGCACGGCTGCAAGCTGATTTGACGGTTGATTCCGTGAACGAACTGTACCTCCTAGCGGAGGCAGAGTTCAACCAAGGTAACTTTGAAGCGGCGCGCGCATGCGTGGAAGAATCATACGCCCGTTTTAAGGCAAGCCCCTCTCGCGAGAGGCTGCTTCCGTTCTTAAGAACTGCAGCTGTTACACCTGAGTATCAATCGGCTTGGATAGTTGACCTCGCAGTTCGCAACAGAAGAAGTGGTTATGCAGTTGAGATCCTCGCTTATTTTAGTGAGTATCTGCGTGCACACCAGGACATCTCTCGGCTGAGGCAGCTACTGACAGTTGAGATGGTCCTCGGGGACGAGCAAGAACTAACAGCTGAAGCGCTTGAAGGGCGGAGCCTCAGTGAAACCGAGCGTTCAGTTGTGCTCAAGCAAGCTGTTTTGTTGGCTTTGGAAAAGGTACTAGACATAGATGCTCTGCTATCTGATCACCGCAATTGCTGCAATCCCTACATGGCAATATATGCTGTTCTGCGTCATAAGCAAGGCGTTGATCTTGGCGATTATGCTTTTCCAGACGCCAAGTATCTCTCTGATCAGCATTACATCTCCTATGAACAACAGCATCAGCTTACTGGATGGTTTTGTGAAGCCTTTTTTTGTTTGTTAGCCAACTATTTGAGCAATAGAAGCATCCAGAACGAAGAGTGGCTTCAGAGCATCGACAGTTATACTTGGCAACGTCGCTTGGTACAGCGGCTGGCAGGAGTTGCTGCTAGTTTGTCAGAACAGCTAAGTCTTGGAAAAGCCGTCTCGTTCGGTTGGTTTTACAAAGAGATCGGTAAACTTGAGTTTCCTGATGTCCAGACTGCTCGTCAACAGTCAATTTGGCGTTATAGAGCTGCAATCGCAGATGCTGCATTAGAAATTGGTCTGGATATTCTTATGCTCGTCGGTGCAAATGACAACAGGCTTGTTATCTCAAGGACTGATCTAGAGACGGCATTTGAATGCGACTACTTCTATTCGAATGCCTGGATGAATCTGTACTTCTCTCGTCGCCGCGCTCTGCTCGACGAGCACGCCCTTCGGTGGCTCTTCCACAATACGATCAATAGAGTATCGTCTTCAGTTACTCCGTTCTACGAACGGGCAGATGTCTTTGGAAGCCTGGCCTGCATAGCTGCGCTACACGAGTTGCGTGATCAGGCACGTGCCTTTGCTCATGATGCTGCCGAGAATATTTTCACTCACGGTCATCATAAAGATCTTCTTCTAAATGAAGTACTTGAAGTCATTCAAACATGTCATCGAGCGGCTGGCAATCTGCCTATAGCAAGTGATCAATCGCTGCTAATGCAGCTCGTAAGGCTCGCCCCCGCAATTGCTCATATTGATGACTTCACAGACTCGGACGAAACAGGTCATCTACCAAGGTTGTTCGCAGAGGTTCTTGCAGAAATAAGGTTAGAGCTTCTGCCTACATACTATCGTTGGTTGTGTGAAAGTGAAGAATACTATGATGCCTTACACACTCTTGGGGTCTTCGTAGAATCGGCGGACTTGTCGTCACCGATCAACAGAGCTATCTCATCAACGGCAGTGAGTGATCAGGTACTTGAGATATTGGCAGAGAGAGCCAGGAAAGGCGATACCTATGCATCAGACGTGTTGTCAACCCACCTGGATTTTCTCGGCAAGAATGCCTTGTATAGACTACGAAATCACGAGGAGTCATCTGGTGATCCAGATGGAAGTGGCCTAACCCTGACCGAAGAAGAGATGCCATCGGTAGAGAGTTTTCCTCCTGCACACTTTGAAGACCTTGTATCTGAGTTGTCTAACTATAGCCTATGGCAGCGCAATAACTACACTGATGAGTGGATTAAGTTTTGGGCGAATACTGATCAAAGCAACATAGTGCTGGAGGCTGTAGAACACTTGTTGGAATGTGGAATTGAGTTGCGCAACTACGATCTAGTTTTTAAGCTTGTCTGCTCGGTACGCGGAAAGAAAGATGCTTATCCGTATCTGGTCAAATCGCATTACAGCGACAATGGTTGGGGACACTATTTCGTCCCAAGAGACAGAGCGGTTAAACGATGGGAAATGGTCAAGCAACACTACCCTGACCAGTGGTTTGACTTCATTCGGGATACTTTCACCTACGAGAACCCTTCCATTGATAGATTGTCAGTCCTGCGGCTCGTTGAGTACTGTTTCTTCATGGGACAACCCGAGTTGTCAGTGAGGGTGATGGAGACACTGGTCGAGACAGCAGTCGGATTCTTGTCACCGTTGACATTCCCTGAGCCGAGATGGCTCTCCGCAAATCTCAATCCGGAGCCTATCGATTCCTCTATTCAAATGCTATTCACGCAACTAGTGTGGCCTTCTGCATTAGTCAGAGAACGCGCGAGTACGGCTGTTGCTAATCTGCTCATTGATTTACAACACTCCGAGATCGTGGTTGAGTATCTTCTCTACTGGTTAAGCCAGCAGGAACTGGAAAGTCTAGTCACTATCGGTCTTTTGTCATTGTTCAAAGCAAAAATGCTGAACGATGACTTCCAGCCACCTTCGGTTGAGATCGTTGCTTCTGCCCTAAACAAGCCGTCACTCCTGTCTTGGCTGTTGTTGAATGAACTAGATCCGGCTTACGACTTGGATCCTGTCCATGCATTAGTGCACTCGGGTGCACCGCCACGAGACTTCGTACCAGCTCCGTTCTTCGATAAATACGCGAACAACTTTTTACCGCCGATCTATTACGACTTCTGGATTAAGGAAGTCGAAAAAAAGACGCAGATTCGCGTGGCTTTGCAGTATGCCTATGAGTGGCAGTGTATTCTTAACGAAATCGGAATGGAGCCTTCTGCAAAATCCCTGGACTTTTGGTTAAGAAGGCAAGAGGGCAAAGAGTACTATGTCAGCGTAGACACAGTGATGAGCGAGATCTATCGGTCATCCTATCTACGAACTCTAGCTTGGACGTACAGTCAGGGAAGGATGTCACATCGTGATGCCATCTTCCTAGCCTCTCAAGCGTGCCCAATTGACTTGGAATTGTGGCGGCTGAATCCTGGTGTTCGTCCTATTTGGTGGCCGCATGTAGAAGAAACAAACAATCAAGTCGACACAACTTTCGTCGCATTATGGCAGCAGATCGGGCTTTTGTGGAAACAGCAATGGCAGGAAGCTCCGGATTGCTTTGACCACGGTTGGATGCTCGCTGAAGCAAGTGGCGCAGTGAGCGGAGGCTCGGTAATCTTTGATCTAGAAATCTATGGTCTGTTTCAGAAGTGCCATGGTCCTACAACTCCTTCGCTAGAAAGAATTGTAGATTGGTGTCGTGGCATGGATAAGGACGACTTCAATAAAATCGACACATCTTGTGCCTCGAATTTACACTTTGCGGGGACACTCGAAAGCCAATCTCTCCGTGAGCGTGTGCAGGTTTTTGACGATTGGACCCTTGTACCAGCAGCGAGCATAGTACAGGTAAATGGCACCGTTCCTCGCTGGCAATACTGGCGAATGTTCCGGAATATATGGCTTCCTACTCCATTTCTAACCGATTCGCTCATTTCGTTCCAGTACGACGATGAAGCACTCCGTGCATATTGTGAAAACATGGTTATCGGTAAGTGGAGCGACTGGACAGATGCCCTCAATGAGAAGTTCATAGACGATGTCCCTCCAGCAACAGGTCAACATCTGTTGGTATCCCGCACCACTATAAGGGAATTTGCAGATAGGACTGAATCCAACTATTGCTGGGTCTGTTGTCTGACAGGGTATTACCGAAAGCATCGATACGAAGCTTACAAGAAGTTCACCGATTATCGTGTGTTCGGTGCATCCGCGATCGTTCGCTCATGAACTGATTTGTGCTGCACAGACGAGCCCGATACCCCGATTAGTGGTCCCGCCTGTGCTTACACCGGGTGTTCGAGTTGCACTACTTAGTTATTGTCCAGTTTAGGAACTCAGAGAGCGAGCCTCTAGGTTCCAAAGGCTCGACCTTTTTTGAATGACGGCTGCCGGCCTGTTGCATATCCGACTGTGAATGTGAAAGGTGTTACTATGAGCAAAGAGCCGATTGGGCTAACTGAGGAATATGAACAAAGAGGATGGTGGTGGCTCCCAGAAAGTCCAGAGAGCAGGGTATCCGGTCTATTCAGTTTTTCCCCTACGGCTGGAATCACACTGGATCTGCATGGTAGCCTCAACAAGATGGAGAAAACAGGCTCTAGATGCTCCACTATTCTTGGCATCCTAGCTTCTGGCAGTTCTGCGACTCTATGTGATTGTTATGTAAGAAGTTCCACAGGAACTTATGGGCTTTCTGGCTACCAACAGGATCATTGTATTCTTCGTGTGGGCAAAGCGTTCGTGGGTGTTCACTTCGAGTCTGTAGAAGATACCGAATTTTCTTCTCTGAGCGTTCAGTTTGCAAACTTGGATGAATGGGCAGTTAGAAAGAGTCTTGAAGAAACAACGGAGTTTGTCCAGTCACAATTGGATTGGCACACTCGACGAACATGGTATAGTGATGATGTTTCCACGGACTATCAAGGTGTCAAGTTGAGCGATTTGGTTGACTCGTACGACGCCGTTGCACGGCTTAAGGTGCCACAGCCGGTTCAGGTCAAAGTTGGCGACTGTGACATTGCTATTTCCGTCGAAGGAACGGTATCAGAAGCGAGCACGCAGATCAGTTTCAGCCAACAAACCTGGATCAAGTTTTCTTGGAAGGAGGGCAAACCTTTCGAGGATTGGCTTGAGATTCTGATGAAAATGCAGAATTTCCTGACTTTGATGATGAGCAATCCAACTTTCCCCATCATCGTGAGGGGTTCCACGGACAGAGCCAAGCATATTGCTAAATCCGGAAATCCAATGTACCTTCCCGTTCATATCTTGTACCGCATGCCTTGGCCCTACGTGGAACCCGATTCCGTTGGCCGAGGACTGATGTTATTTCCACTGCCGGCGATTGAGGAAGATTTGGAAACTTATCTAGCAGAGTGGTTTCACAAAACCGAGAGGTTGCGTCCCGTACATAACCTATACTTCGCTACTCAATACAATCGATCTCGGTACGCGGAAGACAGGTTTCTAGACCTTACACAGGCGATCGAGAGCTATCACCGACGAGTATTTGGGGGTCATTACCAGACTAGTGCACAATCAAGGGACATTTTCGGGAATGGTGAGATGATCTTCATGAATGCAGTCAAAGGCCGCACATACCCTCTCGGCCAGCTCATTGGCCGACAAGGTCCGGTTCGGCTCAACGATCCGGCGCTTGCCATGAGCCCACTTCGGTTCGATGGGATTCAGCCACGGGCTCTTGACTGGCAACTTGCAGACCAAGATACGCACTCCCTCACCTGTCCTTTTGACCCGCCGATTATGATCCTTGATCCAGTTACGCACAGCACGGCTGATATGCCACGGCGCATTGTCCCAGATGAGCGCCAACACCCGGAGGCCCATGCCGTGCAGCTTGATGCAACACCACTCCAGGTACTGCGTCGTGATCGCACTCACCGGCCGGCCATCCACGAACCGCAGCCAGACCTGCTCTTGGGCAGCCTCCATCTCGGTCATCCAGCGCAACAACAAGCCATAGCAGGCCAAGGCTTTGGGCTCAGCGTCATCTGCCTGCTTCACCTGCTCCACCTGCTCCACCAGCCGCAACGGCTCGTCCGGCTCGCTCCACGCCCGCAAGGTGGGTTGCGCGAAGCGGCTCCACCAGGTCTCATCCTCGAAGCCCAAGGCCCAGTCGCGATGAGTCTTGGCCAGCCGGATCAACCGGTCTCGGGCGTTTTTTTTCGCATGTACTCCGGGTCCGGGCTGGTAATCCAGTGCTTGGCCCGTTTCCATCTCACGCCCAGCCGCGCCAGTGTCGCCCGGACCGTCTCATCGCTGACGCGTGTCGCCGTCAGCCCTTGCTCGAAGCTGACGTCGGCCGCCAGCTCCAAGGTCCACACACTGGTCGGCTTGCCAAAGTCCCGTGGACTGCGGTGGAGCAACTCGCGCAACCGTTCCGCTTGCTCGGCTGAGAATGCTGCCTGTGTGCGGTGCGGCCGCCTCGACTTGCGTTGCAAGGCCTGTAGCCCGCGCTCGTTGAATGCGCGGATCACATTCCGCACTGTTTCGTCGTCACAGCCGACAACTTGGGCAATGGCAGGTGGGTGCTGGCCCCGGCTGCTGGCCAGCAGGATCTGGCAGCGGCGCAACACAAAGGCATCTGCGGAGCGCAGTCCGGCCTCAAGCTGCTTGCGCTCATCTTCGGTTATTGAACGTACAAAGTGTGGTCGTCTCATGCCTGAGATTGTACCACATCTGCCAATAATGACGCAATCCCGAATGTCTTATCGGACAGAGCACTAGGGATGAGTATCTGAAAGGTCTATATCAGCAGTTTGTCCAAGTCATACCGGCGGACCTTTGTCCCGGATTTAAGACCGCCCTCAAAGAGGGCAAGTTGTATTATGCAAATGAGTATTCATTGAGGAAAAGGTTGACAGAGTTGGCTCGCAAACTTTCAGCTGCTCACCCTGTGTTTGATTTTATTCGTACAGCGAATGCCAGAGATGCCTTCGTTGGAAGAGTTACGACAATAAGGAACCATCTCACACACTTTGATCCAAAAGATGATACTGTCGTGGGGAATGGAGAACTCCACCACCTTGCTCGAAAGCTGGATGCAGTATTAGTAGCATTGTTGCTGCATGAAGTTGGACTTGGCCTTGACGTGATCATGGAGACCATGGCTCAATCCGTGCAATACCGCGATCTGTTTCAATCGAAATAGTTTAACTTTTGTAACTTGAGCCCGGCTGAAGATCTTCGTGATAGTTCGACTCAACTGAATGATACGCTGGGAGTAGCTGCCGAATCTTGAGCTTGTGCAAGGGGGTCATCTCCACAGTGTCAAAAGCGACTTGTAAGAGCTTGAAGAAAAACAGAGAATCAATTGCTGACGCTGCCTGTCATGCTTTACAGAGCTCCAACGTCTTAGACACTGATACTTCTGTTTAGCCGAAGAACAAGACCGGCAATTGTTTGCATTTGCTGGAGTTGAGGATTAGCAAATAGTGAGCGAATCCTTGACCGAAGGGAAAAAAATCGAGCCTTTGGGCGCTTAGAGGCAGAAGGACTGGTCGGATGAATATGAAACGAGAGCCCTTAACTGTTGGATATGTTGCTCGTTTATTCGATATAGATAAATCGCTGGTGAAATCCTGGAGTAAGTGGTTCGCCGAGTACTTGAGCAGCCCTACCAACAACAAAGGAGAACCCCGAACATATACACAATCTGATTTAAGAGTCTTTGCTGTGATATATGAAAACTATGACCCGTCGGACGACGATATCACCAGCGCTTATAGTGGCGTCTACGGTCCATTGAATTCCGACGATCAATACGAAGAACGTTATATCGAGTTTGCCTACCTAAATTCTCCTATATTCCAAGAAATCCCGAGCGAATTCGAATATTCTAAACCTGGTGAACACGGCGTAATTATTGGCGGTATGGCAGATCCAGCCTGGATTGATATCGCACGAGCGTATAGATTGGCGGCCGATATGTTGGTTGACACCGCCCTGAAGAGCACAGGACAATATATGATTTTCAACTTGTACGATGTGGTCTGGCCCATTCTCTTTAATTACCGCCACTCTATTGAGATGTATTTAAAAATCTTGACCGGTTATTCCAAGAGGAAACATAGTATCGAAAGTCTGATCAACAGTCTTCGTGAGAAGTACAAGCCGTTGAAAATCAATGACTGGATAGAGCATCTGTTGTACGAATGGAGTAGTATCGATGATTACTCGACAGCGTTCCGATATCCTCATGCGCTAAAGGGTGAGGAGTATTGGGTTGATTTTCATCATTTGAAGACGGTGATGGGAATTCTGTGTGAGGGTTTTGACAAGTTAGTGATGGAAATGTGACCCGTCATTGACAAGTTGTATTTCCAAAGTGACCCAAATGTGCCGGAGCGAACTGACCGTAATCGCAACTATGTTGCCCGGTTAGCCGCTCAAGCAGATTATGAGCGCTACATATCTTCGACCGGCGACACCGTGATCTTGGAGTGGGGGAGTATAGTCATGTAGAGAAAACGATCTCGGAGCTATCGAAGCACGGGAGAGGCTATAGATGTTCAGATAATGATCTTGACACTTGACCTTGTTATTAGCCATGCCTGAGGGCGCTTTTGTCAAAAACAATATCTGAAGATCTATAGCAGAAATCCTCACGCTAGGGATGGGGGACTAGAAGAGGTGGGAGCAACACGTCTTCAAAAGAACGAGCTTGTTGATCCGGCACACTGTCTTCGTGTCCGATTTGAGAGAGTGGTCAAGAACGAAACCAAAACGGTCGTTCTACCAGATAGGCTCCGCGTTCCTTCGGTTCTATGCGAGTAGGAAAAACTTGAGCCCCTGATGTCTCAGGGGCGCGGAGCGTTTCGACGTTTTGGTTAAAGTACGCAACCGGCCAGATGGACTTGCCTTTCGCCCTCGCCTATGTAAGTGTGTGAGAAAACATCGTTTCTCCCAGCACTTGCCATTTGACCATCCTTCGGTCTCCATCGATGATGTACCAGAAGTACATCGCGTAATCGGCGGGCGTCAGCTCGTCGCAGGTCGGAGGCGGAGCGGGCCAACGGAGTGCCCACCTGCCTACCGTGCCGACCCCGTACTCTTCATGCTCCGTAAGCGGCTTGTAGCCTTCCTCAAGCGGATCGATCCCCACCTCCCACGCCCCGCGCAGTGCGCGTGGGATGAGCTTGGCTACCAGCCAGTCGAGATACCATTGCGGCATGTTCTTTCACCTCGCTTCCTGTCTATGTTGATTGGGAAAAAGGTTGAGCCTCTGATTGCTCAGAGGCCCTACCTTCTCGCTCCCCGGCTGCCGGCCCGTTGCGTATTCAATTGTAGTTGTGTTTCGCGCTAGAATGGAAGCAAATCGTCATCCTCCCCGCCCGGCGGCGGCTCGTTGATCGGCGCACCCCCGTTGCCCTCGCGCTTGCCCAGGAATTTCACCGTGCGCGCCGTGATCTCGTAGCTCGCACGCGCCTCGCCGTCCTGCCCCGTCCACACCCGCGGGTTCTGGCTGCCCTCGACCGCCTCGCCGCGCAGCTCCCCCTCCACGAACACGGACGAGCCCTTGGCCACGAACTCGTTCACCGCCTCGGCCAGCTTGCGCCAGCACGAGATCCTGAACCAGGTCGTCAGCTCCCAGTTCTTGCCGTTGAGCGACTCCTTCCAGCCGCTCGGGCACTCCTGGCAGCGCTCCTTCGACACGACCTGGCGGGTGGCGACGGAAAAGTTGGTGACGGGCGTGCCGTCGGGCGTGTAGCGCATGGTCGGGTCAGAGCCCACAAAGCCGATGATGGTCACACGATGGAACATGGTTTCACCTCCGAAGGTTTGATTTGTGACAGTTCGTTCCACAACTGCCGCGCACCCCGGCGCGGTAGCGCCATTTCTGCCATACGCCGGCCGCCGATGGGCAGGGTGCGCGCGGCCAGGCGCGACGGCGCACCTCCCTCGTCCAGGGGAAAAACGGACGACAAATCCGACTCTCTTTACTCATCGTCCGGTCTCCGTCGACCGTCTCAAGACAGGCGAGATACGCTTCATGGGTTCAAGGAAGCAAGCCCTGCTCGTGCGCCCGGGTGATCAACTCGGGCCGGCTGCGAGCCTCCAGCCGCTCCTTGATACGGTCCACGTGGAACTGGACCGTTCGTGCACTAATGTCTAGCTGATTGGCAATCTCGTAGTCGGTTGCCCCCTTGGCCAGAAGTACAAGGACTTGGCGTTGTCGCTCGGTAATGGATAGCAGTTTGTTCGGCACAGTTTCGGCGATCCCCTCTCGCGTGTAAGATGATAGGCATTCATTGCGTTCTTTCTCCCTCGCCTTCCTGCAGCAGAACAATCTCCAGCTCTTCCACGGGCCGATCCAGGTGGCGGCCCAATGTGTTCTTGATGACCCGGTCGAGTCGATTCTTCAACCAGTCCGCGGCGTACGCGTGCCTCACGCCGAGGGTAGCCCGGCCGTCATCCACGCTGAGGAGCAGGGCACTCCTCAGCCAGGTATCGAATGTGGCCCTGGTCATCTGCAGCGCCAGCTCATCCTGAGCCTTTTTCCACGCTGCCATCGTCTCAGGCGCGATGTTGTAGCGGGCCATGGCCTCCTCTGTCGGAGAGAGAACGGCCTCCATGAGCTCGCCCTCATCCTCCTGGCGCTGCCATTCCTGCCACTGCCGTTCTCGCTCACGCGCTGCACCGTCCTTCTTCTCCGCCGGCCAGCTCGAGCCGCGCAGTTGCGTTCGGAGAAAGCCGGCTCCCAGCCTTGGGTGTGCCTCCACGTATCGCACCCAGGCCCACACAAAGTCGGGATCGCGGGCAGCCACTCCGCGGACCTCGGCCCATGCATCATCTCCTGACCAGCCCAGATCCCTGAGAGCCCGCCCCAGATCGTCGGGCAGGGCATCGGCAAGCTCTGCCGTTCCGCTCGACGCGTGCTCGTCCACGTCGCCAGACCCGTTGTTGCCCGCGATCGTAACAGGATCTGGAAGAGGAGCCTGCGGCGCCGGACCCGAGCGAGTTGGTGCCGCCGGCGGCGGTGGGGGCTCGGTGTGGCGCTGCAGGATGTGGAGCAGCAGGCCGGGAAGATTGTGGATGCCCGGGCGCTTTAGCAGGTTATCCCCCCAGGCGCGAACCAGGTCCGGCGTGACGTGGGGCAGAGCAGCCACCTGACGGGCCAGGGGCTCCAGAATGTTCACGCCAAACTCGGCCAGGGCCTTGTGGGTCTCGTTGGCCACTTCGGGCGCCAGCGGCACCTGGCCGGCCGGCACCGCACTGGCAGGCTCATCGGCCGATTCAAAGAAATCCTTCACGCTGGTCACGTTGCCCGGCCAGACGGGAAAAAAGATCATGCGCGTCTGAACCCCTTTCTCTTCTTCCCACGCCAGCAGGCCTCGCTCACCAAGCTCACCGATGTGTCGCCACATGTTGCGAACGCTCAGGTTGCAGATCACGGCCAGTTCATAGACGGTCAGCGCCGGTGTTTTTTCATACGACCGCTCGGTTTCTTCCTCCTTTTGCCAGGCCAGCCCCACGATACGAGCGTAGGTCCGGTACAGGTGGTCTGGCAGGTCCGGGTCGTAGAGGAACGACGCAGCGGCGATGGCGAACTTGGGTGGCACCAACGATTTCTGCTTCATGGAGCCACCTCGGCACCAGGCAGCTCCAGCTCCAACTGTACCAGTCGTGGATGGGCGATCCGCAGCTCGATGAGCGCATCGACGAGCTCCATGACGTGCCGGTCCAGATCCCGGCTGTGTCGAACCACGTAGAACGGCTGACTGCGGGTATCCTCCGGGTGCTGCTCCTTTCGCGGCGCTGCACCGCCATCTAGCGACGCCAGCAGCCAGGCCAGGCGCTGGCCGAGGGGTGTGGCTTCCACCAGGATGTCCTGGCCTGCATCTTCCCGATGCCGGATCGCCACGCGCGTCCCGCCCACCGACTGCAACGAACGGATCTTGTCGTCTGTCATCTCTTTCTCCCTTTGCGATTCAAGCGTAGCCGATGCGCCCGTAGCGCTTGTCTGGCGCAGTGTGACACGGCTGTCACAGTCAGCTATGACGCCGATGGCACAGCCAGGTATGACACGGATGTCATAGCCAGGTATGACACCGATGGCACAGCCAGGTGTGACACGGCTGTCATAGCCAGGTATGACGTGCGTGCCGCAGCCAGCTATGACACGCATGTCACAGTTGCTGCTGCAAGCATGATGCTTGTTGTTGATTCCGATCCTGAATCATCAACAACAAAACAGCAGCATTATTAGGGCTCAGCTATGACACGGATGTCACAGTATGACACGCGTGTCATAGTCGTGGACATCGGTGTCACAGCCAGGTATGACACAGGCGTCATAGCCGGGTATGACACGGATGTCACAGCCAGGTGTGACACCGATGTCATAGCTCGATGCCTCAACGATTGGAAAGCGCTGTTACTCGATCTCGCTGCTCCTTTCTACGCCATTGGGCACACCGGTCCTCCTGGACGACCTGCCTCGCCGGGCCAACGCCGGACACGGCCGGCGCGGGGCGCTCACAACAGTAGCGGAGCGGCCCAAACAGTAGCTGGGTTCACCCCACGCCACCCGGTCGGGAATCAGCCCGCCCAGACAGGCAGCCAGAGAGCCGGTGCGCGAGATCGCGTAGGGCGGCCCGCTGCAGGGGGATCCTTTCAATACCGGCCGATTCTTCTGCAGCGGGTAGGCCCTCGGCCACGCCGGTGATCGGCGTGTTAGCCAGGCATGTCGCCCCGACGTCGGGGTCCCGGCCACCGACCTCACGTTGCCCGATTCTGGCGTTCGATTAGTCTGTCGGTGACACCTCCGTCACGCTCACGTCAATCCATCCCTCGATTCAGCGCTCACGCAAAACCAGCGCCTCTCCCAGGGCATCCAGCAGCTCTTCGGACTCGTCGTCCTCTGTGGATGGCGAGCTGGGAGCCGCAACCATCTGTCCCTGCAAGCGGCTCAACGCCGTCTCGACCGCAGCCTCAACGACGCGGCGCATTTCCGACAGGTCTATAGCCGGCGAACCGCCGGCGGGCGATCCGCTTCCAATGCCACGCAGCAATGCCTCCTTCACCGCCTGGCTCTTGAGTCCGTAGGCCCGGTCGTCGAGCTGCTCCAGCCAGTGGAGCAGCTCGTCATCCTGTCCCGGGTAAAGCCGGATGTGCAATTGGACCTCCACCTTGCGCCGTTTCGACCTTCGCGGCATGTGAAAAGCCTCCTTCCGCGAGATGGTAGCACCCGTTACCAGGTGCTACCATCTGCTACCACGTCTCAGGACCGGAAGGCACGCATCGCATAGCGGGCCAGCCCCAGGGCATTGGCAGTCACCGGCTCGGGCAGCACCACGCCGTGGGGATACTGCTCCAGCAGCACCTTGCGCAGCGCCTCAGCCCCGCCGCCCGTGAAGAGCAGGTGCGGAAACTGGCGCCCGTTGCCCCACCGGCGCTCTACGTAGCTCACGACAGCCGCGGCGGTGGCGTCCATGGCCTGCTGCACCAGTTGGCTCAGGTCGACCTCTCCTTCGGCGGTGTAGAGTGTGGGGCGCCTGGCCCGCAGTAGCGCGTCCGCCTCGTGCAGCGAGAGGGCCAGGCCGTGGCTGCTTCGCACCGCGGTCAGAATCAGCTCGGCCGAGCGGCGCATTCCCGCCGTGTCGCCGCCGGTAAATCGCCCGATCACTTCCCCACCCTGCACCGTGAACAGATCGAGGGTGTTGTAGCCAATGTCGCACACCGCAATGGGTGCCTTGAGGTCGGGCCTGGCCCGCGTCCACCGGCCCCGGTCGTTCAGTCCCCAGGCAAAGACTGCACCCGCCGGCTGGGCCATGACCTGCACGTCGTCGACGGCAAGCTCGACCTCGCACCCGCTGCCGCTGCCGGCAGAGATGACCTGGTAGGTGTGTGTGCCGATCATCCAGCGCCGCAGCGCTCGCAGCGTGGACTGCGCCTGCTGCCTATCGGCCATCACCTCGACCGGCAGGCCGGCCATGACGTTGAGGTGATGCCGGCCGTCGCCCAGCAGGCGAAAGACGACGTCGTAGAACAGCGCCCGCAGCTCCGGGCCATCGCTGAGCCGCAAAAAGTCCATGCGCTCCACCGGCCTGGCGTAGCGCGCCACCCCCTCGCCCACCAGGTAGGTCACGCCTTGCGAGGTCACCTCGTCGGGCTGGGCGCGGCGGCTGCGCCGGCCCATGCTGCCCAGGGACAGCAGCCCGAGGTCGGTCTCGCCGACGCCGACCACCGAGGGCACGGAGGCAATCCGGGTACCCGCCGTGTCGACGAGCGCAGCTTTGAATCCTCCAAAGCCGGGGTCCAAACCAAGATTGCGTGTCGTTTCTTCCATGGTTTCCCTTTCTCCTTGCAAATGTTGGTCATCTCACACCACTACCCGCCGCCGCGCCGGCGGCCCTCTCCATAGCCCGGCGCGAGGATGGCAAAGACGGTGCAGCGGCCCACGTCCAGCAGGCGAGACCGGAGACGCGGGTCCAGCTCCTCTACCGGCTGAGCCGTGGTCACGACCGTCGGCAGCCGGGCGTTGTAGCGGTAATTGAACAACTGGTAGAGCTTTTCGCGCGCCCAGGGGCTGGCGTGCTCGGCGCCGAGATCGTCGAGCACCAGCAGTGGGGCCGTGCGCACCTCCTCGAATCGCCGGGCAAAGTGCACCGGCGTCGCCGGGTCAAAGGCGGCGCGCAGATAATCGAGCAGGTCGGGCACGATGGTCAGGAGCACCGGCTGCCCCAGAGCGGCGCGCCGGTTGGCGATGGCGGCCGCCAGGTGGGTCTTGCCGCAGCCATAGCCACCGACCAGGACCAGCCAGCCGTCGGGGCGCTCGGCATAGTCTCGGCACACGTCGAACGCCCGCTTGAGGTTCGCCGCCTCCTTCGGCGGCAGTTCACCCTGGCGCAGATCGAAGCGGTCGAAGGTCAGGTCCTGCATCAGGGCCAGGCTGGACAGCGGCGACTGGTGCAGGCCGCTGCCGCTGAGGCGAAAGTCGGGTGCCAGGATGGTCACGATCGTGGCCAAGCCTGGGTCGACCATCCGGGAGCGCAGGCGTGGATCGATCTCATCCAGGCCATGGTTCGAGGTGATGACGGTCGGCAGGCTGGCGTTGTAGCGATGGTTGAGGATCTGGAACAGCTTTTCCTGTGCCCAGGGCGTGCTGCTCTGGGCGCCGAGATCGTCCAGGACCAGCAGCGGTGCGTTGCGGATCTCTTCGAAGCGCTGATCGTAGCCGACGGGGCTGTCGGGTCTAAAGGTCGCCCGCAGGTGGTCGAGCAGGTCGGGCACGACGACGAACAGCACCGGCTGTCCCTGCTCGATGAGCCGGTTGGCGATGGCCGCCGCCAGGTGGGTCTTGCCGCAGCCGTAACCGCCGAGTAGGATGAGCCAGCCGGCCGGCTGCTCGGCGTACTCGCGGGCCAGGTCAGAGGCCAGGCGCAGGCCGGCTGCCTGCTCCAGCGGCAGGCCGTAGCCGTCGGGCACGAACGACGCGAAGGTCATGCCCGTCAGGCGCGCCTGCTGATCCAGGCAGCTCAGAGCGCGCAGCCGATCCAGCCGCCGCCGCTCGAACTCGGTCTCTTTGCAGCGGCACGGAAAGAGCTGTCCAAAGCGAGGGTGGCCCGGCGGAACGTCGTCCCGCACAAAGCCCAGGCCACCGCACAGGGGGCACTCACCGCTGCCGCGCTCAGCCGTTTTCACGTGTGCGTCCACGATTGTTATGTGTTCGTCTACTGCTGTCATCTTTTCCTCCCGCCGGGCAGGGAGCCCGGAGACTCCCTGCCCGGGTGCAAAGGGAGAAAGGGACCCGGTGTGCCTGCACCGGGTTCCGGGACGGACACCCAGGGACATCACGCCAGGCATCCGCCCCCGAACCAGGTCCAGTGACTGGGAACGGCGAAGCACGACGGGACAGATTCAGCCTGTGCCATGCCTCGTGCCTTTTTCTGCCCGAGCTCCTGCGTGCTCGTTCTGTCTCGTACATTCCGCAGCAGCCGCCATCAGGCGCAGGTCGACGGGGAAAGAGTAGGATCCGCGGCGGGTCTCGATCCCCCGCGCCTGGAGCCAGCCGACAATCTGCTGGTAGGCGGCCTCGGTCCGGCCAGGGACATCCTTGTCGGACATGACGCTGTCATAGATACGCTGCTGGCTGCCGGTGACTACCCACGCATAGCGTATCTCGCCGTCAACACGCGCCGAGGCCATCACCCCAAAGCGGTCGAGGCGGATGCCGGACTCGCCGGGAGCACCCGGCAAGTGCAAGGTTTCCACGCGTACTCGGTGGACCCCATCCTGCTCGAGGTCCGCTACCAATTCCTCCAATGTGCCAAAGCCTGCATACATCAGATCACCTCTCACGATTCCACCCGCTCGGCCGCGGGGAGTGAGCGCGGCGGTTCCCGTCGCCGGACTCGGCGTCGATCGTGTGTGGGCCTGTCGGATGCCGCGACGCGCCCGGCAGCTGCGCCGGCGCGGCGACGCCAAAGGCCACACCCACCGCCCGCAGCGCATCGACAAAACCTTTCTGGTAGGCGTCGGCTGCTTCCGGGTTGAGCGGGGGCGTCGCGTCGATCGACGAGCTCATCGTCTCGTCGGCTGCTGCGACGCGAAGCGTGCGCTTGACGTCGTCCGCCAACCAGAGATCCAATCCAGCATACACGGTGCCGGCGAGCAGCTTGGGGTTAAAGCTGCCGCCGCGCTGCACGAGGCGCACGCGATCGGCCAACAAGGCCACACGTTCGCTTCGCTCAGTGCAGGCCTGGCTGCTGGTCAGGGTCACCTCACCTGTGTTGCTGGAAAGGGTCGCCGGCGCGCCGTGCGACCCTGTGCAGGACCAGCGGTTCAGCACGACGGCCGCCCGCTCCTCTCCCGGCCACTGCACCAAAAAGACAGCGACCTCGCCCCGTGTCGGGGCAAACCGCTCCACGGGTAGCAACCGCCAGGCGGCGAGCACGACGTCGCCATCCTGGATCGTTGGACTCAGGCAGTTGCCACGGACCCGGAAGAAGGCCAGGTTGTCCACCCGGCTCCGCGGGCCGGCGAGTCCCGCCACGTCGACCAAGTCGTCTACTCTGTGCATTACTCGTCCTCCTTTTGGGGAGCCTTCTCCCCGCCTCATCTCCACTCGTCCTCGTCCAACGACGCAGGCGTGCCCTGCCCGAACTCGGTCGGCGCCGGGAGCCACCATACGCCCTGGGTCGGCAGGAGCAGGGGTATGGCATAGCCGCCTCCATGAACCCTCTGTCCTCGTTTTGGGTCTTGCTCCCCTGGCCGAACCATGCTACAATAGTGGCATCTTGACTGGAGGGAAGACGATGGGACGAGTGATTGCGCAGACACTCGTGAGCCACGAGGTTCACGATCTGGTCGATCTTTTCCGGCTGTTGGCCGAAAGCGACCATCCGATCTATGTCTCCGGAGAGGATGCCCAGGGCGTCCTTCTTTCCTACGAGACGTACCAGGATTTGCAGGCGCATCTGGAGGACCTGGAAGATCGGCTGGCAATGCAGGAAGCGGAAGCCGAGTATCGAGCTGGCGACGCACGCCCCTTCGACGATATCCTGGCCGAGATCGAGGCGGAAGAGTCGGCCCATGTATCGGATTGAGGCCCCCAGCAACCGGATCAAACAGGAGCTCAAACGGACCCCCCGGGATATCAGGGCTCGCATCGCCGAAGCGGTCCGTGCCCTGGCTGAAGACCCTCGTCCCGATGGGATCCGGCAATTGGAGCCGGACGTCTACCGGTTGCGAGTTGGCCAGTATCGGGTAATCTACAAGGTTCTGGACGACGAGCAGCTGGTTCTGATTGGGCGCATAACTCGACGCGGCGAAGCCACGTACCGGGACGTGAGCCAGTTGTTTCGTTAACATCTCTCGAAACGTTCCCCCTGTTTCAAAGTCGGTAATTCCTGTCCCAGCCTTTGTTCTCCAGATACGACTGTGGCTCGCTTGCGTCGCAATGGCAGCCGAGCGCCGGATGGCGGATTTTTGGAACGTGAGAGAGGTGATACATGACTGAACATCCACCGAGCCGACCCTGGGACGAGTTTTTGAAGGAGCGAATGCAAGACCCGGCTTTTGCCGAGGTCTCCCGTGAGATGGAGCCCGAGTTCCAGGCAGCGCGGGAGGTGATGCGCCTGCGGCTGGATCAGGGGCTAACCCAGAAGGAACTGGCGGAGCGGGTCGGCACCCAGCAGGCCAGCATCTCCCGCCTGGAGCGGGCTGCCTACAAGCCCAACGTGGCCTTTTTGCAGCGGGTAGCCGAGGCACTGAACGCCCGGCTCGAGATCCGCTTTGTGTCCAAAGAGGAAACGCCTTGACCATTTAGAGAGCCTCCACCAGCGGATCTTCCGCTCCCCACGCCGCCGGGTCGCCATTCAGCCCTAGCCTCAGCATCTGACGGATGCGCCCTGCCCGCTGTCGCTCGGGCAGGTTTTCCAACCACACGAGCAGATCGTCATCCCGGTCCGGGCACAGGCGAATGGTCACCCGGACGTCCGGCTGGAACCGAATTTGGGGCCTGCCCCGCCTCGGCTTCTTTCTGCTTGAGGTTCCACTCATCGGCGTCCTCCTTCGCTCGTGCGGGTGGACATGCGTGTCGCCCGGAAACGCAGCCATTGCATCCGGACAGAGGCCCAGGCTGTCGTAGCGCAGGCCAGGTAGTCTGCCGCGTGAACAGGGCAGCGGATGATGCTGTATGTCGTTTTCGAAAAGGGTTGCCTTACAACAGGAGCCAGACAAGCCCCGGCTTCCAGTCGACGGGAGAATCGAACAGAGATGGGAGTTCTCTGACCTCGGCCAGCATCGGCTGGCCGATGAGGAGCGACCAGGAACGTATAGATGCGGTTATGAACCTTGCACATAAAAAAACACCCCGGATGAGATTACCATCCGGGGTGTCTGCTTCTTCCAGACGAGTATGCTATACCGTCTGAGCAGTTCCCAGTTCTGTACCAACACGAGACGGGTTGCCAACAGGGAAGCCTGGCGGCAACGTTTCAATTTCGTCGGGAGAGACGGAACTCAACGCGCCATTCCCGTCGCTCCCGCCAAAGCGTAGCGGGCCTTCCGAGAAGGCCCGCTACGCTTTCCGAGGATCTCCTGCCAGCCAGACTGCCCACCAAGGAGCCTGCTAGCCCTTTCCGCTGACGAACTCGCAGTAGAGCCTCTCTGCGTGCTCGAGGGGATTCTGGTAGTACGCCCCCGATGTCACGTCGAGCGTCACAGTGCGAGACGCCGGTCTTGCCATGGGTTGGGTCAGGGCGAAGCGACGCAGTTCTACGGCATGCGGCTTGAGAGAGCCATCGGGGCGCACGAGCCCGAAGTGACGCTCGTGTCTCCACTCATTGCAGAAGGGTCGATCGTACAAGCTGGGGTCATAGTCTGCGAAGCACCAGAGGAGCGCGCCCGGCGAGCCCACAGCCTGCAGGCGGGGAAGCACCTGCGCCACGTAGTCCGCGAGGGCCTCTTCGCTTGCCATGAACTGCCTGTGGGGCTTACCGCACACCTCCCATTCCCAAACGACCGAGGCAGCGCCTCGCGGGGCCGTGCACCCACCCCATTCTTCGGCCAAGGTGGGTTTGCCGCAGAGTGCCGATGTGAGTGCGCACGTGAAGGGCACAAAGTCAGGGTCCAGGGGCTGGCGTGCCCAGCTAGCGTACATGGGATAGGCGTGCATGACGGCGACGTCCGTCTCGCCAAAGACCTCGTCGATCCGCAAGTGATTGTCGGCCACGAGGCTGTCGACGTGCAGGCCGCAGGTGACCGGATGGTCCTCATCCACGGCCCGGATGGTCTCGGTCATGAGCCGCACCCACTGCTGCCCGCTGAAGTGATCGGGAGGGCGGGCAAAGAGGTCGGGTTCGTTGCCCAAGTTCCACATCCAGATGGCGGGGTGCTGGCGAAACGCCCCAACCACCGTGTGGAGCAGCAGGGTTTCGGCACGCAAGGCCACGCCGTCCACATACGGGTTGCGGTAGCCGCAGTCTACGAACTCCGACCCCAGTGCGGCAGGGCGCTCAGACCGGGGAGCCAGTGGATCAAGAAGCCAGCGAGTAGGCCAGTTCGGTCCGCTCATGTGACCGGTGAAGAAGGTCACGTCCAGGCCCAGGCCGCTCGAGGCGGCGAGGTCGCACACCTTCTCGAAGGACCGGAGGCAGTTGCGACTAACAACATCGGGCTGAGGCTGCCAGTCGTCCCACAGCAGGAAGATCCGGATCACGCTGAGCCCGAGCTCCGCACACAAAGCGAAGTCCTCGCGCACCTCGCCAGCGTCAAATGCCCTCCAGAAGGCAATGGCCGTGCGACGGGGCCAGTAGTTCACCCCAAGTACGAACTTGGCTTTGTCCATGTCGCGAGTCTCCTTCTAGCCTGCCCCTTCTGCGGAGCGCGCTGCTTGGTTGATCAAATGCGCCATGCAGCCGGCTCCAAAGCCGTTGTCAATGTTGACAACGGCCACGCCCGGCGCACAGCTGTTGAGCATGGTCAGCAGAGGGGCAAGGCCGCCGAAGCTAGCCCCGTACCCAACGCTCGTGGGAACTGCGACAACCGGCCGGTCGACCAACCCGGCCACGACGCTTGCGAGAGCACCTTCCATACCCGCGACAACCACCAGCACGTTGGCTGCGTTAAGCTTGGGGCGGGCATCCAGGAGACGGTGAATGCCTGCGACACCGACGTCGTAGAGCCGCTCGACGGGGCTGCCCAGGGTCTCCGCCGTGACTGCCGCCTCGTCTGCGACAGGGATGTCGGCTGTGCCGGCGCTCGCGACGAGCACCGTGCCAACGCCACTGCGCGGTGCGGGCCCTCCGACAACGATCATCCGCGCACTGGCGTAGTGAACAGCATCGGGGAAGGTCGCGAGCATTAGCTTCGCTACTTCTGGGCTGATGCGGCTGGCCATGACGCGGCCCTCGGCCGCTAGCAGCCGCTCGACGATCCGCATGACCTGGTCAGAGGTCTTGCCCTGGCAGAAGACAACCTCCGGGAATCCAGTGCGCAGGCTGCGATGGCTGTCCAGCCGCGCGAATCCGAGGTTCTCGTAAGGGAAAGAGCGCAGGCGCTCGAGGGCGTGCTCAACGCTCGATTCTCCCTTCTGGACCTCTTCCAGCAGCGTACGCAGCCAGGACGACTCCATTCCGATACCTCCAGTGCTAGTGGCTCTCGGTGTGCGCGAGCACTTCGTTCAGACTCCCCATGCGGTATCCGGCCAGATCGAGCGTGACATAAACATAACCCAGCTCACGCAGCAGTCGGACTGCCAAAGCGCGCGCCTTCGGCCGAGCTAGGCGGGCAATCTCATCCGGTGGGATCTCGATGCGAGCCAGGGGGAAGTGGTCACGCACGCGAAGCGGAATCGCCCCCCACTCCCCCTGAAGCCTTGCTTCGGCAGCCTCGACACGGGCCAGTCCTTCGGCGGTGAGCGCTGTGTCGTAGGGGAAGCGGGTGGCCAGGCAGGGAGCTGCTGGACGGTCCCACGTCGGAAGGCCGCGTTGTCGAGAGAGCACGCGGACCTCGCTCTTGGTTAGCCCGATCTCGGCCAGGGGGGCGCGGATACCCAGTTCGGCGCATGCCCGTCTGCCTGGGCGGTAATCGTGCTGGTCATCTGCGTTCTCGCCGGAGGTCACGTGCGCCAGGCCCTGTTGACGGCCAATGTCCAGCAAGGAATGGAAAAGGTCACGCTTGCAGTGGTAACAGCGATCGGGCCCGTTGGCAACTACGGCAGGGTCGGACAGGGAATCATACCGCACGACCAGCAGGCGTGCTCCCAGCGCTTCTGCTTGAGTGCGGGCGAGTGCCACCTCAGCGCGGGCTGTCAACGGTGAGTCCGCGGTAACGGCCAGGACACGGTCTGAGCCGAGCTCGTCCAGACTCACAGCCAGCAGGTAGGTGCTGTCAGTGCCTCCTGAATAGGCGACCAGCACACTGCCGAGCTCGGCGAGAGAGGCTCGCAAGGCTCTCTCTCTGGAGTCGAGGTCATGCTCGTTGTATCGCATCATCTATCCAGGCTTCGCGGGTAGATTCTAGCCGTGGTTGCAGTTCTCTCCAAGTCCGGCAACCCCGTTGCCTGCGCCTCGCACGGCCAAGATACGAACATAACAAAGGGCATATCGGCACAAGAAGACATAACAACTGGAGCTCCCCCTGCGGTTAACATAAGCAACGGTAGCGTCGCGGGCTGAGACTAGCCCGCAGATCGTGATCGTGCGTAGGCAGCCAACACACGTTCCCGTGCCCAGCCATGGTCGACGACGGGAAACGGGTAATCGTGCCCGACACGGCACCCTATCGCTGCCTGTAGGTCAGTGGGCATCTCCCAAGGTGCGTGGAGGTAGCGCAATGGCACGTGGGCGAGCTCGGGAACCCAACTTCTCACGTACACGCCCTCGGGATCGTGCTTGCGGCCCTGGAGGATGGGATTGAAGATGCGGAAGTAGGGGGTAGCGTCGGTGCCTGTGCCAGCTGACCACTGCCAGCCGCCGTTGTTGGAGGATGGGTCAGCGTCGAGCAGGTGCTGCATGAACCATCGCTCACCCCAGCGCCAGTCGATGAGCAGGTCTTTCACCAGGAACGAGGCGACGATCATCCGTGCCCGGTTGTGCATCCAGCCCGTTTGCCAGAGCTGGCGCATCGCGGCGTCCACGATCGGATACCCTGTCTGTCCCGCGCACCAGGCTTCGAAGGCCGCCTCGTCATTCTCCCACGCAATGGCCTGGAGGTCGCGGCGAAAGCTGTGATCCGCCGTCTCGGGAAAGTGAGCCTGGATCGAGATGTAGAACTCGCGCCACACAAGCTCATTGAGCCAGGTATCCGCTCCATGGCGGTCCTGTTCGTCCGGCGCGTCGTCGGCCTTGCGCAGGGCGCCGACGATCACCTGCCTGGCGGAGAGCATTCCAAAGCGCAGGTAGGGTGACAGCTGCGAGGTGCCCTCCATGTCCGGACGATCGCGGTTCTCGGCGTAGTGGTAGATGCCCAGGTCGTGGTCCGCCAGGAAGATGCCCAGCCGTCGCTGCGCCTCGGCTTCTCCGGGCACGAACAACGCATTGGGAGGAAGCTCGCGCTCGGCGTGCAGTGGCAGGCTCGCGACCTGCTGGGGAACGGGGGGCACCGAAGGCGGCTCTAGCAGGCCGCCAGGGACCGGCAGCGGACGGCTTTTCCAGGCGCGGAGGAAGGGCGTGAACACCGTGTAGGGAGTCCCATCGGCCTTGAGCACTGCGTCGGGCGGGTGGACCGTCAGGCCCGCGACCAGGTGCAGGCGCAAAGCCGTGGCGACAGCGGCATCGCGGGACCGGGCGTAGGGCCACGGGTCTTCCTCGGCGAAGACAGCCGTGGCCCCGGTTTCACTTGCCAGCTTGGCGAGCTCCTCGGTTGGATTTCCCTGTAGGATGACGAGGCGGCTTCCTCGAGCGCGCAATTCGGCATCAAGAAGCCGCAGCCCACCAAACAAGAACGCGACACGCCTCCATGCGGCATCTCCTACCTGCTCGGACTTTAGGATCGTTGGATCCAGCACGAAGACGGGGATGAGCTGATCGGCTGCTGCGATGGCCGCGTGCAGTGCTTGATTGTCGGCCAATCTCAAGTCGCGTCGGATCCACCAGATCGCAGTAGTCACTGGTGCATGCTCTGAGCTACCCGGTGTCCCATCTCGGGGAGGATGGCGTGTGCCAATCTGCCGGTGGCCTGCGCTACGCAACGGCTTCGCGTAGTGCTGGTTCGATCTCCGGGAAACGGAACTGGAATCCTTGCTCCAGGAGCCGCTTCGGCACAGCCTGCTGGCCTGTCAGGAGAAGATCGGCCACCTCACCGAACGCAGCCCGCATGACGGCGCCGGGCAGGGGAAGCCATGAGGGTCGGTGTAGAACGCGGCCAAGCGCGCGCGAGAGCTCGGCATTCGTCACTGCCCGCGGCGCAGCAAGGTTGTACGCGCCTGAGGCAGCCGGGTTGTCGATGAGGAACAGGATGGCTCGCGCCTCGTCCTCGAGCTGAATCCAGGAAAGCCACTGCCGGCCGTTGCCAATGGGCCCGCCTGCGTAGAACCGGTGCTGGAGTAGCATCGGCCGGAGTGCTCCGCCTGTCTTGCTGAGCACGACGCCCGTGCGGATCACGGCGCGCCGGACGCCCAGTGCTTCAACCGGTGCGGTGGACGGTTCCCACTCTCTCGCGGCAAAGGCAGCCAGGAAGTCTTGGCCGGGGCTGCTGTCTTCTGTGACGGGGTCGTCGGCGTGAGGGCCGTAGAAACCCACTCCGGAGGCCTGGATAACCACGCCAGGCTTCTGACTCGCCCGCTCGGTTGCTTCCACCACGGCCCGCCCCGCGTCCAGCCGGCTTTCGCGGATGAGCCGCTTCCTTGCAGCATTCCAGCGACTGGGGAGCAGCCCGTCCCCCGAGATGTTGGCACCGGCCAAGTTGACGATGGCACCGGCCCCATCGGCCAGGTGCGCCCAGCCGTCGGCGGTGCGACCATCCCACTTCTCGGCACGGACCTCGCCTGCCAGCCCCGTTACTGCCTCGGGACGTCGGCTGAGCAGAACCACGTCGCGACCCGCAGCTGACAAGTGCGCCGAGAGCGCCCGTCCGATGAGCCCAGTCCCACCGGTGATGATCACTCGCATGTTCTTACCTCCTGGCATGTGTCCTGCAGATGCGGCCGGTGCGCAGCCTAGCGGCCGATGCATCCACGCAGCCAATCGAGCGCCAACCCACCTTGTTGGTCGAGGTGTTTCTCAGCCGCGTGCAGATAGGCGAGGACCAGACCGGAGAACCTCGCCGAGGCGATCTCTGGCATGCCCAGTTCCTCCGTCAGGTCCCCGCACTCAAGGAGCGAGACGGCTCCAAGGGCCAGCGCGGCCTCGAGATGCTGGGAGACCTCGGTGCAGAAGCTGGTTGCCTGCGAGCGTCCAAGTCCGAGAGACGCCGAACTCCCGATAACCTCGGCCTCGATGGACAACCGGCGCTCCTGGAAGCGCACCCGTGCTACCCGAGCCTCCTCAGGAGTCGGCTCTGGGGTTGGAGCAACCCTCGAGCCGGAGAGCAGCGCATCCGCCGTGCGCAGGGCGTAGTCTATCCTCTCTCCGAGGAAGAACCCAGGAACCCTGTCGCGCAGCTTTGGATGGCGGTTGAACACACCGCCCGCGAACGCGAAGGGAGCCAGGCCCTGAATCGTCTCGGCTCCCTCGACCAGAGTGGCGGCAGAGGGCAGGCGCTGCGCTGCCATGATGATCAGGCCGGGCCGTACGATGCTGACCGCTGTGTCCAACTGCTCCACTGGGACATCGGCACCCAGGTAGACCACGGGCCAGCCAAGGTGGCGCAGCAAGTAGGTCAACAACAGGAGCCCGAAAGTGTGGTGTTCGCCAGGCGGGCAGGCTGCCAAGACACGGTTGGCGCGGTTGGCAGGTGGACACGCCACCAGCAACGCCTCCAATCGTCCGACGGCCAGCTCCGAGACAAAGTGCTCCTGCTGAACGGAGACCTCTCCCTGCCTCCAGAGTTCGCCCACCTCGCGCACCGCCCACTGGAGCATATCGAGGCACACGACATCGGGTCGGTAGAGGGCAAAGGCTTGTGCGGCAGCCTGGTCAGCTTTCCTCCGGTCGTACCTGAGGCAGGCAGCAAGCCACTGCTCGCGCATCGCCTCGAGAGTAGTGCCTGACGCGGGTGAATCGATGGCAGGACCGGCGGGCGAGACCCTCGCCCCTACAACCTCCAGAGGGTTGTGACCCTCAGCCTCGACTTGACGAAAGAGGGCGACGGCTCGGGCGATCGTCATGCCCTCGTGCTGCCGGGCCTCGAGCCAACGGAGAACATCGATGTCGCGCTGCGTATAGAGCCGTTGGCCGCCGGCACTGCGGGTGGGGCAGGGTAGCCCGTATCGCCGCTCCCAGGCCCTCAGTGTGTCTGGTTTGAGGCCTGTCTGCAGGGCGACGGCTTTCAGGTTGAAGAGCGGGGCCTCTTCTGCCACGCTAGCTGGCCCTTTCCTCTCAGCGCCGCTTCCTGGGAAACCAGGGGATGAAGGCGCTGGTGCTCTGAACGTACTCGCGGTAGGCTGGCTTGGTGGTCGCGAGTGTCTTCTCGAGGAGGGCAACTCCCGAGACTCGCAGCAATAGGGCGGTCATGAGGATCGGGCTGAAGATGGTCCAAAAGCCACCGGCTGCCGAAGCGAAGAGATAGTAGGCCCACCACTGAGCCGAGTCGCCAAAGTAGTTGGGGTGACGGGTGTAGCGCCAGACGCCCCCGTCCAGGACTCGGCCCTTGTTGGCGGGGTTTGCTCGAAAGCGCGCAAGCTGAAGGTCGCCCACTGACTCGAAGAAGAACCCGATTGCCCAAAGGGGCAGGGCGATCCAGTCGAGGATCGTCAGGCGAGCTGCTTGGGACCCAATCTGGGCGGCGAGGAGCGGGGCTGAGATGATCCACAGCAAGAGACCCTGCAACACGAACACCTTGAAGAAGCTCTTCCACCACCACTGAGAGCCTTCCTCCTCGCGCCACTTGCGGTAGCGAAAGTCCTCGCCCTTGCCCCAGTTTCGCCAAAGAAGATAGGCCGAGAGACGCAATCCCCATATCGTGACGAGAACCGCGACGAGCCACTTCCGCGCCGGGAACCCATCTGGTGTCAGGGCGAAGTAGAGCCAGTTCACGATGACAAAGCCTGTTCCCCAGAAGGGATCGACGATGCTCGAGTTTCGCAGGAGGAGACTGAGCACCCAGAGCAGGGCCATGAGGCCCATCACAACACCCAGACCTGTGAGATACACCTCGACAAAGCTCACTTCACTGCCTCCATCTGATCGCTCCCCGGCGCTTGCCCTTTGGCTTCCACGACGACAAAGCCGGCAGCTCCCGGGCCGATGTGCGTCCCGATGACTGGTGTTACTTCCGCGACGAGCGGCTGCCCGCCGTTGGGAAAGAGGTGGGACGCCTCGCGCCAGTACGAGTCGAGCCTTTCGGGTGCGTGGGTGTGTACCAGCGCAAGTTGCTCAAACGGCGCGAGTCCGGAGATCATTTCCACTACACGCGTCCTGGCGCCGCCGCGGGTGCGAGCACGTTCCATGCGGAATTCTCCGCCGTTCATTGTCAGGATGGGCTTGACCTGGAGTATGGCCCCCAGGCTGGATTGCAGGCGGCTGAGCCGCCCACTGCGCCGCAAGTACTCCAGTGTATCGAGCGCGGCGATACAGTGGGTGCGGGAAGCCTGGTCCTCGAGTGCTGCGAGGATCTCTGCGCGGGACCGGCCCGCAGCGGCTTGCTTGGCCGCTGTCAGGGCGAGCAGGCCTATGCCAAGTGTGAGGTTGCCCGAGTCGAACACGGTGACCCGCACGCTGCGCATTTCTTGCGCAGCCAGGCGTGCCACGCCGACCATGGCGCTGAGCGCGCTGCCGATGTGGATCGAGATGATCTCTGTTGCTCCCGTATTGGCAAGCTCCTCGTAGACCTTTACGAACTGGCCGGGTCCAGGGACAGAGGTGGTGGGGTGCGCCCCGAAACTGGGGAGACCCTCGTAGAACTGCTCATGGGTCATCTCGACTCCATCGAGATAGCTCTGTTGACCGATGTTGATGTATAGGGGGACTATCGTAATCCCATGAATGGAGGCCAGCTCCGCTGGCAGGTCGCAACTGGAGTCGGTCACAATTCGGATCGACACGCTATCCTCTTTCTGCCCGGGTTCCCGGTGCTCTGCGCGAACCTTCGCCTCGCCAGACGTCCTGGCGAGGGGAAAGGCGCAATCGCCGGTCAGGGATGTCGCCGCTAGGGCGCCAGCACGCCGGCAAAGACCTGCCAAGCCAGGAGAGTCTTGGCTACAAGGCTAAGGACGATGTACATGCGCTCGCCGAAGAGGTAGTCCTTCCACGGACCCACCTTCTTGTACTGCAGGTACATGTTCACGGCAAAGATGTTAAAGAAGACGAAGAGACTGGCGACGATCCCGTAGACAAAGTCGGGCGGCCCGCTGTTCGGCGTCGAGGCGGAGGCGATCGACCAGACAAAGTACACGACAATCACGATCCATGGGACGATCCCGGCGAAGCAGCCATAGATGAACGAGGTCCAGTCTGTCTTCTTTGTGGTCTGATTGTGGAGCTCCATCAGCACGCCGAAGAGGTTCATGCTGGCATTCACGCCGAACATCGCGATCAGAGCACCCAGGTCTGACACGCCGGTGAGTAGTCCGATCAGCACAATCATGATGGAGGAGCTAAAGGCATACTCGTAGAATCTCGCGGGGTTCATGCCCTTTTTGAGGTGGGCCACATACCACTTGTAGCCAAACGAGGCGAGGCTGAAGTGGGCAATGGCTGAAATGAGCAGAAAGGCGCCCACTGCCGGGCCAAAGGCGAGCGAAAACGCATCCTTGAGAGTGGGCACCAGCTTCTGGGCAGCCGCGTCAAAGTTGAGAACGGTTACCGTGACCCCATAGGTCTTGAGGTCGCCCAACACGAAGCTGAGAACGACCATCAGGACACCCTGCACCAGGTGTAGGAAGCCCATGATCAAGTTGAAGCGGCGCAGGCCCTGATACGTCTTCTCTGGAACGTCGGGAGCATTGGAGGCAACGGCGGCTTTCTTCGCGGCGACGGGTTTCTTTGTCATTTCTCTCTCCTTAGGCTATGTTCGGTTGGTGACCCCGTTGGGGCATTCAGGTGCTCTTGAGCTCTGCAAACTGAGCGCCATTTTAGCACGCCGCCCAACTGTTGTCAAGGTATTGTGCGGAGTTCTTACGACTTTCTAATGCCCATGTTCGGTCGAATGGGGTGCCTGCCGCGACTTGAGCTCCTCTACGTTGTGTGCTATGATTGCGACCGTGAGAGCTCTCAAGTGCGTGCTGATCCCGCTGCTGTCCATAGTGCTGGCCTTCGTCGTGGTGCCTCTGGTCATACCTGTGCCTCCGCTGGAGAGGACTGTCCCTGCCGAGGAGTTGGCGGACCCGGACAGCCGTTTCGTCGAGGTGAATGGCCTCCAGGTGCACTACAAGGTGCAGGGGGCGGGGGCTCCGGCTCTTGTGCTGCTCCACGGATTCGGAGCCAGTACCTTCTCTTTCGAAGCAGTGATGCCCTCGCTCGCCGAGCTCGGCACAACCATTGCTTTTGACCGGCCGGCATTTGGCCTTACGGAGAGGCCGACCGTGGCCGAGTGGGGCGATCAGAACCCGTACACGATCGAAGCACAATCCGACCTGACTGTTGAGCTCCTGGAACGGCTGGGCTTGACGGAGGCCGTGTTGGTGGGCCACTCTGCTGGCGGCTCCGTCGCCGTCGTGACTGCACTTCGCCATCCCGAAAGGGTGAAAGCCTTGGTCCTGGTGGGCGCAGCGGTCTACGAAGGTGGCACTCCTGGTTGGCTGGGCCCTCTGCTGCGAACCCCTCAGATGCGGCGGTTGGGCCCACTCATTGCACGCCGGTTCGCGCGGACCGGGAGCGAGTTGCTCGTCCGCGCCTGGCACGACCCTTCGCGAATTTCGCCCGCGACGGCGGAGGGGTACGAGAAGCCTCTGCGGGCCCAAGGCTGGGACAATGCGCTATGGGAGCTTGTCATGGCCAGTCAACCCCTGGAACTGGCAGACCGGCTTCGTGAGGTGCGCGTGCCCGTCCTTGTGCTCACGGGTGACTCTGACCGGATTGTGCCACCTGAGCAGAGTGCTCGCCTGGCAGCCGAGCTTGCCAATGCAAAACTGGTGACCATTGCGGACTGCGGGCACTTGCCCCAGGAAGAGCAACCAGAGGTATTCCTGGAGGCAGTTGCGGCGTTTCTGAAAGAACTTGGATTCCCAATCGCTACTGGAGGGACAGAACCATGACGGCAGGGTATCTCATCAAGCTCTACCTGGCCACGCTGGTGGCATTCTTTGCAGTCGATCTCGTCTGGCTAGGCGTTGTCGCTCGGACCTTCTACCGCAAGTACCTGGGCTTCCTAATGGCCCCCAGCGTGAATTGGCCTGCAGCGCTCATCTTCTACCTGCTGTTCGTCTTGGGCATCTTGGTGTTTGCGGTTTTGCCAGGACTGGAAGCAGGCTCGCTGAATGCCACGATATGGCGTGCCGCGCTGTTCGGCCTGATCGCCTACGCCACCTACGACCTGACGAACCTGGCGACTCTGAAGGACTGGCCGCTGGTTGTGACCATCGTAGACCTGGCGTGGGGAACGACGGTGAGCGTTCTGGTTGGCCTGGCCGGTTACTTTGCCGGGAGGTGGCTGGGCTGACAGGGCCCCCTGTCGATGAGCCCCGACTGCGAAGTATCAGGGGCCCGACGCATCACGCTCGTTGTGCTCCTCAACGTCGATGGCGCCGCGGTCCATGAGCACCTGACGCAGCTGCGCCAGACTGATACCGTAGTGCCGTGCTAGCTCCAGCGCGTAGCTGCGGCCCATAGGCTTGCTCCTGCTTACGCGGTAGCTGCGCCGCGCGGCCATTTGGTCGGTACTGTGTTCTGCCGTCGCCAGGTCGATGTGCGACGAGACCAGGCTCACCACTCGGCTGTCACCTGCAGCCTCGGCATTGATAGCATCTACCTGCTCCGCCAGCTCGTGCAGGTGGGTGGCGAACACCACGCGTGCGCCCAGAGTACGCAAGGTAATCACCACGTCGCGGGACAGATACAGGCTCTCTCCGGCATGCGTGCCCGACAGCGACTCATTGAGCAAGATGAGACTGTGGCGGGTGGCCTGCTCGAAAATCCGACGAAGGCGCTGGGCCTCATCGCCAAAGCGCCCCGTGCCGCGCGCCAGTTCCTCCTCCGACGGAAAGTGGCTGAACACCCCATCCGCTGGGCTGATCCGGGCCCGGCTCCCGGGCACAAACAGACCGACCTGGGCCAGCATCTGCATGAGGCCGATCGCCTGGGTATAGGTCGTTTTGCCGCCGCGATTTGGCCCGGTCAAGATAACGATCCGGCCCTCATCATCAAGACTCACAGTGTTCAGGACGATATGGTCCCCCTGGGTCACGGTGCCGCGATCAAGATGGTGCAGCGCCAGGTTGATGTTGTAGCCGTCGCGCACCTCGCAGACCCGCTCGGCTTCGCCGAGGATCTCGGGCAAGCAGACCGGAAGCCCGCTCTGCTGGAGCCGGCGGGCGAGACGTGCCGCCCCGGCGTAGAAGGCCAGCGCAGGGCGGATCCGAACCAACCAGCGCCGGTTCACGTGGATGTAGGCTTGCAGGGCCGCAGCGATCGGCTTTCCCACTTGCTCCATGATCCGTGATAGGTCCCGGAAGAGCGGTACCAGCATTGGGCTGGCCCGGCGCTGAGGCTGCCGGATGGTGGTGCCGCCCCCGATCATGGGCGTCGTGTGCAGCGGCATCACACTCCCGCGGCCGCTGTTGCCCAGCAGAAGCCGCAGCAACGGGGCTTCGGTGAACGGCTCATCGTTGAGTGACAGCAGCGTGGCTGCAACCGGTTGCAGATCCTGGTCGAGGTTGACCCCGATCGTGATGCTCGTCACGCCGCGAATACGGGCCAGCAGGGGTGGAAGCTCCCGCGCCAAGGTCTGAAAGCTGTCACGTGCTTCGATCTGGACCGCCCGGTCGCGCAGCACGCATAGCCCTGCCGACCTGGGCTGGTGCTTGGCCTCCGCAAAGATCCGAACCGTGGCCCTGATACAGTCGACGTAAGTCTCCAACTCCCCGAGCCACCACGCCACCTGGAACAGCTCTGGCATGTCGGGGTCCCCCATGCTGTAGACGTTCAGTTGGTCAAGCCTTGGCAGCAGCCCTTCAATGCCCTCAGCCAGTGCCTCGCTGCGGACCAAATCGCCGCAAATGGCCTGCCGGTAGCGAATCGCTTCTGGGTCTCTGCATAGGTCCAACAGCACGCGCCGGATTAGTTCCTGGTCCTCACGCTTGCCGCCGATAGCGAGTGCCTGAATCAGGGTCTCAAGCTCCAGGTCCTGAACGACTCGCTCTCCGAGCCCCACCCCGCCAGCACCCTGGCCCGGAGGCCACAACAGGTCTAGGTCTTCGCCTTGCTCGACTTCATCCCTCACTGCCTGGCGCATCGCCTCGTCCGCTCCCTCGAGTTTGGTCGTTCGCCCGGCAGCAAGCCGGCGCACACCCAATTTGGTGCGCAGCTCCCTGAACTCCTTGGCCAGTTCCTGGCCCAACACCTCCATGCCTGGCTGCATTGGCAGATCCTCACCCCATCACGGCTCGCCGCACTGTGCCACTACGGCCGTCAAACATGATTTCGCAGCATCAGTTCCATGGGATACGGATTCAGATAGACCTGCTGCCACACCCACTCCGGCACGGAGTGCCGCCGCAGGTGATGCCTGAGAAGCGTAAGCGGCACGATCAGCGGCACCAGCTCGCTGCGGTAGTCCTCGATTAGGCCTAGTAGCTCTCGCTTGTCGTCGGCCGAGAGGTTCTTCTTGAGGTAGCCCATGAGGTGCTGGAGGACGTTGACGTGCTTGCGGCGGGTGCCCAGGAGCGCCAGGCCTTCCATGAAGAGCCGGCCGTACGTGGACGAGAGTTCCTCCCACGGGATGGTCCCCGCATTGGCCACCAGCCGGCCCAATTGCGTGTAGTGCTTGGAGCTGTGGGCCATGAGGGTGAGCTTGTGCGCGGTGTGAAAGCGGACCAGCCCGCCGGGCGTCGGGTCGGACTTCGAGAGCTCGGTCCAGCGGTAGTAGGCAAAGATGCGCTCGACAAAGTTCTCGCGCAGCGGCAGGTCGTTCAGGCGCCCCTCCTCCTCCAACGGCAGGATCGGGAAGCGGTCGCGGGCGGCGCGGGCAAAGAGGCCGCTGCCGGTACGATCGGCCATGCCGTGCTGGTTGTAGACTTTGACCCGGAATAGCCCGGACGAAGGGGAATCCTTCTTATAAGAGTGGGCGCAATAGACACAACGGCTTGGCCCTGGCTGCGAGGATCTGCATTCAGAAACCGAACAATGGCGGGCGGGACGACTGGGCGCACGGCTATCCCCGGCCGCCCTACGACACGGCAACGTACTCCGTAGATGAATAGGACCTATTGTCCTACTCACTGGCCAATCCCATCAAGACGGGAACAAACGCATCATTGAGCCGCCTGTAGCCCGCTGCAGTGAGGTGTAGCAGGTCCCGACTGAACTCGGATCGTGTGCTCCCAACGCCATTTGCCAGGATCGAGTAGGCATCCAAGATCAGGATGTCGTCTCCGCCGAGAGAGCGGATGAACGCACTGACTTCCTCGATAGCCACAGCGACGTCATCCGACCAATACAGCCTACGGTCCAGAGGCACTGGCCCAGTCGGAAAGATGGTGGTCAGAATTACCTTTGCTCCCGAGCCAGTGGCCTTTTCGGCGATCTGCCGAGTGTTCTCTTTGCAGTTGGCGACGATAGCCTCTTTCTGATCAGGGAGAACAGGAATGGCCTTCAGATCGTTGATACCCACCTGAACTACGACCACATCAGGCATCAGTGGTTTGACGTGATAATCGAAACGCAGGAGAGCTTGAGCAGAAGTCTCTGCGTAGATGCCACGATTGACGAACTCAAATTGATCTAGATCAGGTGGAGTCCAATCTGCCGCTCTGGAGTCACCAAAGAAAACCACCGTTTGCAGGCCGGGTCTGGCAAGATCTCGTTGATCGGGTGCGGTGCTGTAGTGGCTCAGCCCCAGGGGATCCAGCCGAGATCCGTTCAGTTGCAGGTAGTACTGCATGCTCTGGTTGAAGAGTAAGTAGTTCAGCGAAATGGACCCTAGCAAGACGACTGTGAGTGCGGCAACCGCAAGTATGACTCGACGATCTGGTTTCATCTTTCATCAACCCGTTGAGTATTGCCATCTGCAGCGCAAGAACTGGCTATCTAGAAGTGCGATCGAAGAAGCTTCTCAAAGGCGCTCGCTCCTACACGTGATTCCTCAACATCAACTCCTTGAGGCAGGGGTTCAGATAGACCTGCTGCCACACCCACGCCGGTACCGGATTGCGCCGCAGGTGATGCTTCAGCAGCGTCAGTGGCACCACCAGCGGCACCAGCCCGTGCCGGTAAGCCTCGATCAGCCCCAATAGCTCCTGCTTGCCCTCGGCCGATAGGTCTTTCTTCAGGTAGCCCAACAGGGGGAGCGCCCTACTTGTGGCGATAGACGTCCATCGCGTTCCGCATTTCGAGATTCGGAGTGCCCAACTTGCCAAGGAGCTCGGCGAATTCGTCGTAAGAGAGATCCTCATGCACAGCGTTCGACTCAACCACAATGACAAACCACGTAGGGTTCGAGGCATCTGGCTTGGCAAAGATCGCGTCCTTGTCTGGGTAGCGTTCGCCAATGATGTACTTGTCATCCCAGCCTATCTTGACAACGCTGCCCTCGATCACTGTATGATTGCATGTTGCCTTGGGATCGTCGTAGCATGCGTGTTGTGCTCCATAGAGCCGCAGGCCACTCAGGATTGGCCGTCCGAGGGAGTATCCGCCCACGACTGCGATTGGCGTTTTCTCAACGTATACCGGGACGAGTTCAGCCGCAGGGCCTCAACAGGCCGATACAGTGATCAGGAGCAGAAACAATGCGAAGATCCGGGGACCTACTTTGCAGTTCAACAGCTGCACCGTGGCCTCCTTACGACTGGCTCAGCTTTGCGCTCACGATCCGATTCAAGCTTACGCCACTTTCGGCAGCTTCCAGCGCCAGTTGACGATGGACTTCCGGTGGGATCCGTACCATGAACTTGCCGCTGTATTGTCGGATCGCGATTGGCTCGGGAACAGCTTCACCACTGGCCTCGAGATCAGCAACGACCTCAGCCACCACCCGACGAATCCCCTCAAGAGCCTTTTCTGGAGAAGAGGCCAGCCAACTGAGGCTGGCAAACTCGGCGCACAGGCCGACATACTCTCCATCTTCCTCGGACCACATCACGCGGTAGCCGTATCGATCATTCTTCAGCATTGCCCTCTACCTTCAGGCGGTCAATCGCCTTCAGCACTTGCCTCACCTGGTATGTTTTTGCCATCCCCTCATGATCTTGGATATTGACTCGCGGATCTCCCTGCCAGGGTGTTTTGTAGATGCGGTGACTGCTCCCCTTGTAGCGCGCCTCACCAAAGTAGAAAGCGCAGACCCTGCAAAGATCTGCAAAACGCACCCCCTTGGGGTTGTGCCGCATCCTGGCGACCAGGTCGTCCACCTTGCTCACGAGAGCAAGGTACCACTATTGGTACCGTTTGTCAAGTGTGCCCTACACATGATTCCGCAGCATCAACTCCTTCGGATACGGGTTGAGGTACACCTGCTGCCAGAGCCACTCCGGCACCGCATGCCGCCGCAGGTGGTGCTTGAGGAGCGTTAGCGGCACGATCAGCGGCACTAGCTCCTGCCGGTAGTCCTCGATCAGGCCAAGCAGCTCTCGCTTGTCCTCGGCCGATAGGTCCCTCTTCAGGTAGCCCATCAGGTGCTGCAGTACGTTCACGTGCTTGCGCCGGGTGCCCAGAAGCGCCAACCCCTCCATGAAGAGCCGGCCGTAGGTGGCTGACAGCTCGGCCCACGAGACCGTCCCCGCTCGGGCCACCAGCCGGCCCATCTCGGTGTAGTGCTTGGGGCTGTGGGCCATGAGAGTCAGCTTGTGCGCTGTGTGGAACCGCACCAATCCGCCGGGGGTCGGGTCGGTCCTGAGCAGCTCGGTCCAGCGGTAGTAGGCAAAGATCCGCTCGATGAAATTCTCGCGGAGGGGCAGGTCGTTCAGGCGGCCTTCCTCCTCCAGCGGGAGCAGTGGGAATCGGTCGCGGACGGCGCGGGCAAAGAGGCCGCTTCCCGTGCGCTCGGCCATGCCGTGCTGGTTGTAGACTTTGACCCGGAATAGCCCGGACGAAGGGGAATCCTTCTTGAACACGAAGCCACTGAGCTCGCGGGCCGCCAGCCCATCGAGGCGGCTCCTGGCCCACGCCTTCATGCGCTCCGTGTTGTCGGCGCCCGACTTCTGCGCGACCAGACGCGGGGAGTCGGGATCTCCCACGAGTCGCATGCTTTCCCTGGGAATGCCCAGCCCGATCTCAACCTCTGGGCAGACAGGCTCCCACTCTACGAACTTCCCTAGCACGTCCACCAGGAAGTGATCGAGCTTATGGCCACCATCGTAGCGCACTCTCTCACCCAGGAGACACGAGCTTATCCCCAGGCGGAGTTTCGGCGCCGGCGACCCAGCCTGCAGATCATCTCTCATCCAAGTTGCCCCCCCGAGCCCAACCTGAACCAAGGTCTGTCTCACATCGCGCGCCAGTCCTCCTTGGTTCCGCTCTCCGAACGATTATCGCCCAGGATAGGGTTGCTGACAAGCCAAGTCGCTGTTCGCGAGCAACTGCAGCTCGGAGGTTCTGTCATGCGCCGATGCTCCAGCCATCCTCCGCGGCGGTGGTGCTAGCTCGGGGTGCCCTCACGATGTGACGACCCTGCCCCAAGGCTAGAAGGTCATTTGACACCTCAGAGGCCGTCTGTTATAATTTTCACAGAGTCGGTGCAGATTCGGGTGATGAGCTTCGACGTGTTACTGCGGCAGATCCAGAGGTTCAGCCCCAACCAAGATGGTTGGGGTTTTCTCTGTTGGTCGAACTCCTGTGCCGAGGACGCTAAAGAAGCAGCATGGTCGAGGTGATGGATGAATCTTCGTACAGTCGTAGCCTTGCTGAGCGGTACCGTGGGGTCGTCCGAGATCGATCTGGAGCAAGATGTCGTGGCCGGCGCGGCGGCTGATTTGATGAGCGACGTGCTGACATTCGCACGCCCCGACTGCGTGCTCCTCACTGGTCTGACACACCCCCAGGTGGTGCGCACCGCCGAAATCGCAGGCATCCAGGCAATCGTGTTTGTGCGGGGCAAGCATCCTCCCCGGGAAACAGTCGAATTGGCTGAGGAGCTCGGGGTCTCGCTCCTGTATACTGGATTCTCGATGTACCAGGCGTGCGGCTTGCTCTACTCGGCAGGACTGCCGCCCACCATGGCGGTTAGCCTGCACGACTAGCAGGGAAAGCACCATGGCCGAGCACGTGCCGGAGGTCACCAAGGTCCAGGAGCTTGTCTACGAGCTTCGGATCGAGGACGTGATGAGGAGGGACCTAATAACAGTGTCCCCCCAGGCCTCGATGCATGACTTGAAGGAGCTTCTGCGACTGCGCAAGATCTCCGGGGTGCCCGTGGTCGAAAACGGCAGACTGGTTGGTATTGTCAGCCTGGAGGATCTCATCAAAGCCCTCGAGCAGGGCGACATGGACGCGCTTGTGGGCAGCAAGATGACTACACGCGTCGAGACGCTCAACGCGGACGACCCAGTCGTGCAGGCAGTCAACCGGATGAGCCGGTCAGGGTTCGGCCGGTTCCCGGTTGTCGACCGGGCGGGCAAATTGGTCGGCATCTTGACTCGCGGTGAGGTGATCCGTGGTTTGCTCAGGCGACTCGAGGTAAGCCTCCGCGAGGATGAGATCCGGCGCTACCGCGCCAGTCACATCTTTGAGGATATCGTCTCGGATCGGACCAGCCTGATTCTCCGCTACTCTGTCAGGGCGAGGGACTTCGCCAAAGGGGGCTCGGCTTCCAGCCGGATCAAAAGGGCGATCGAAGCGCTTGGCGGCAACCCGGCACTTGCACGCCGGGTAGGGGTAGCAGCCTACGAGGCAGAGATGAACTTGGTGATCCACGCCGACGACGGCGGGGAGCTCATGGTGGAAGCAGTTCCAGACCAGATCTACATGCTTGTCACAGACGTGGGACCGGGCATTCCAGACGTGGACATCGCGATGAGTCCCGGTTTCTCCACCGCGCCCGACTGGATCCGCGAGATGGGCTTTGGAGCTGGCATGGGGCTGATCAACATACGCAACTGCGCAGACGAGATGAAGGTGAGGTCTGTAGTTGGCTCAGGGACGTGGCTTGAGGCTTGGTTCCGTATTCCACCCAGGATGGGGTAGGTGTAGAGGGCGAGGAGTTCTCTCCCGGGTCAAGGGAAAACAGAGGAAAGAATGACAGTTGATGAGGCAGTGGATCTCTTGGGCTTGCGGGTGTTGGCTGGTCGCGATCTTGAGCGCAAGGTCACGGGCGGCTACGCCTCGGATATGCTAAGCTGCGTGATGGCCAAGGCCAAAGAGGGCAACATCTGGGTTACACTGCAGGCGCACCAGAATGTCGTGGCGGTGGGCTCGCTTCTGAACCTGGCCGCCATAGTCGTTACAGAGGGAGTTGAGCCGGATCACGACACGCTCGCGCGGGCGGATGAGCAAGGAGTGGTCGTGCTCTCGTCTGCCCAGGACAGCTTTGCGGTGGCTGGTCGGCTGTACGAGGCGGGAATCCGTGGTTCGCAGCCCGATGTGGCGCTATCTACTGGCTGATTTGCACCTTCACACCGTCCTGTCTCCGTGCGCGGAGGTGGAGATGATTCCGCCTCTCATTGTGCAGAGAGCGCGCGAGCTGGGACTCGAAGTGATTGCGGTGACCGACCACAATGCGATGCTAAATGCGCCGGCCGTCCAGGAGGCAGCTGGGGCGAGCCTGACCGTCCTACCTGGCATGGAAGTCATGAGCCGCGAGGAGGTGCACCTGGTGTGCCTCTTTGACCACGTTTCGCAGGCCGCCGAGCTGCAGGAGCGCGTATGGGAAGCACTCCCGCCGGGAGAGAACAATGAGGAGTACTTCGGGGCGCAATACGTAGTCGACTCAACAGGCGCATATTTGAGGACGGAAACGCGCCTTCTGTCAGCCGCCACCACGCTCTCGGTCGATGATGTCGCAATGATTGTTCATGGCTTGGGCGGGATCGTCGTGGCGGCGCATGTGGATCGCCCGTGGGCAAGCCTGATTGCGAACTTGGGCTTTGTGCCGCGCGGCCTTGCGCTTGCAGGTCTGGACCTGTCGCGGAGAGCGAGCCTGGAGGAGGTTGAGCGCAGGCTGCCGCAGACTGTGGGTTGGGGAAAGGTGGTCAGCGGCGACGCGCACCGCCTTGAGGAGATGACGGCAAGGACTATGCTCAAGGTCCAGGAGCCGACGGTCGCCGAGTTGGCGCTGGCCCTGAAGGCCATGAGCGGCCGGCGTGTCCAGATAGACTAGGAGGGGTTCATGGAGCAAGAAGCATTGGATCTGACACCGCTGAAGAAGGTGCTGGAGGAGTACCGATCTCAGCATGGGGCGGTCATCCCCGTGTTGCAGAAGGCGCAGGAGATCTATGGCTGGCTTCCCCGGGAGGTATTGGAGGCAGTCGCCAAGGGTATGCATGTCCCACTGAGTCGCATCTACGGGGTAGTCACCTTCTATGCGCAGTTCTACCTGTCACGACGCGGTAGGCACATCGTGCGCCAATGCGACGGGACTGCTTGCCATGTGCGGGGCGCCGCCAAGATAGTGGACGTGGCACAGAATCGGCTCGGGATTAAGACGGGCGAGACAACGCCTGATTACCGCGTAACCTTTGAGGTTGTGTACTGCCTGGGCTCCTGTGGTCTGGCTCCGGTTGCCATGGTGGACGACAAGGTCGTGGGACATCTGGTACCGGAGACAATGGTGGGCCTGCTGGACTCGCTCTCATAGGGACGGTGGCGGCGCCACTATGCGTGAGCTGTCGATGCACATCCTCGACTTGCTGGAGAACGCGCTGGAGGCCGGCGCGACCCTGGTCGATCTCAAGATCGATGAGGATTTGGCAGCCGATCAGCTTGTGATTGAGGTCAGTGACGACGGACGTGGAATGGATGCAGTGACCGCCCGGCGAGCGCTAGATCCATTCTACACGACGCGGACGACCCGGCACGTGGGCCTGGGGCTGCCGCTCCTAAAGGCCGCCGCCGAACGGTGCGGGGGGAGCCTGGCGCTCACTTCGAAAGTCGGCTCAGGCACGCAGGTACGGGCAACGTTCGTGCATAGCCACATGGATCGCGCACCGCTCGGCAGAATAGGTGACAGCCTTCTGGCGTTTCTGATGAGCGACATGGGGGCTGGATTGATCTACAGGCACCGGGTTGGCGAGAACGTCTTCGAGATGGACTCAACTGCAGTCAAGTCGGAGCTGGATGGGGTCCCGCTATCCCATCCTAGGGTTCGAGAGTGGCTGTACGAGGCAATTCGCGAAGGCGAGCGCGAGCTCTATTTGGAGAGTCAGGTTGATTCGACCTGATGGAGGACTTGATGGAGGGAAAATGGCCAAGCTGAAGAGCATTGAGGAACTGCAGCGAATCCGGGAGCAAGCTCAGAAGGATTTGAAGGTGCGCACGGAGACCGGTACCAAGATCATCGTGGGCATGGGCACGTGCGGGATTGCGGCCGGGGCGCGTGAGACTATGCACGCGATCCTGGAAGAGCTCAACAAGCAGAGCATTGACGCCAACGTCACGACCGTCGGCTGCATAGGTATGTGCTCCAAAGAGCCGTTGGTTGACATCGAACAGGCGGGGAAACCCCGCATTACCTACTGCAACGTTCACCCCGACATGGTTCCCCGCATCATTGACGAGCATCTACTGAAGGGACAGGTGGTGCAGGAGTGGGCCATGGGGCGCGTTGCAGATCAGCGAAATTGAGGGCACCGATTCGACGGAGGTATGGCGCATGACCGAAGCATTGTATAGGGCGAACGTACTCCTGTGCGGTGGAACAGGGTGCGAGGCTTCAAACTCCCGCAGCACCTTTGAGTCACTGGTCCAGGAGCTGGAACGTCGCGGGCTGTCGGGTGAGGTTGAGGCGATTCACACCGGCTGTCGTGGTTTCTGTGCGATGGGCCCGGTGATGATTATCTACCCGGACGGCATCTTTTACTGCCAGGTGAAGCCGGAGGACATTCCTCTCCTTGTGGAAGAGACGCTGGTCAAGGGACGCGTGGTCGAGCGGCTGACTTACAAAGAGCCCTCGGGGCACCAGGCAGTCCCCTTCTACGGCGAGATACCCTTCTACAGCAAGCAACTGCGGATCACGCTCCGCAACTGCGGAATGATTGACCCCGAGAGCATCGATGAGTACATCGCCCGCGACGGCTACCAGGCGCTCTCGAAGGTTCTCTCATCAATGAGCCCGCAGGATGTGTACGAAGAGGTGAAAAAGTCCGGACTCCGCGGCCGCGGCGGGGCGGGCTTCCCCGTGGGTCTGAAGTGGCAGTTCACGGCCAAGGCACCGGGTGACGTCAAGTACGTGGTCTGCAACGCGGACGAAGGCGACCCTGGGGCGTTCATGGACCGCTCGCTGATCGAGGGCGACCCACACAGCCTGATCGAGGGAATGACAATCTGTGCCTACGCCGTGGGTGCGAAGGATGGGTACGTGTACTGCAGAGCAGAGTACCCTCTGGCCATCAAGCGGCTCAAGATAGCGATCGCGCAGGCCGAAGACTACGGGCTCATGGGCGATGGCATCCTGGGTACTGATTTCTCGTTTCACCTTCATGTCAAGGAAGGTGCTGGGGCGTTTGTCTGCGGCGAGGAGACGGCCCTCCTGGCGTCGATCGAAGGTCGCCGCGGCGAGCCCAGGCCGCGCCCACCCTTCCCGGCGGTGGCTGGCCTGTGGGGAAAGCCAACGAACCTCAACAACGTCAAGAGCTACTGCAATGCCCCACCGATCATCTTGCACGGGGCCGACTGGTTTGCCGGCATCGGCTCGCCGCGTTCGCCGGGGACCGCGATCTTTGCGCTAACCGGGAAGGTCAACAACACCGGCCTGGTGGAAGTCCCGATGGGCATTACGTTGGGCGAGATCATCTACGATATCGGTGGCGGCATTCTTGACGGCAAGCAGTTCAAAGCCGTGCAGACTGGCGGACCGCTTGGAGGCTGTATTCCGGCCGAGCACCTCAATGTGCGGGTGGACTTTGACTCGCTCAAGGAGGTGGGGGCCGTGATGGGCTCAGGCGGCATGATCGTGGTGGACGAAGACACTTGCATGGTTGAGTTCGCCAAGTTCTTCCTGACCTTCGCCACGGCCGAGAGCTGCGGAAAGTGCGTCCCGTGCCGCGTGGGAGGCAAGCGACTTCTGGAGGTCCTCACTCGGATAACCGAGGGGAAGGGCCGCATGGAGGACTTGGACACCATCCGGCAGTTGGCGTCTGGAATGGAGACCGGATCCCTTTGTGCGCTTGGGCAGCTCACTCCGGGTCCGATCAATGCAGCTCTGCGCTATTTTGAGGAGGAGTTTCGCACGCACATCGTCGAGAAGCGCTGCCCCGCGGGTGCATGCAAGGAGCTGGTGCGCGCCCGGTGCACCAACGCTTGCCCGGCCGACGTCGATGTGCCGAGCTACTTGTCGCTGATTGCGCAGGGACGCTATGCCGAGGGGCTTGAGATTCACCGTCGTACGAATCCCTTCGCTCTGGCATGCGGGCGGGTCTGCCCCGCATTCTGCGAGGCGCGCTGCCGTCGTGCCGACATCGACGAGTCGATCGCCATCCGCTCGGCCAAGCGCTTCATGGCGGACCATGAGCTTGCCAACCCATGGACACCCCCAATCACTGGCAAACCAAAGACCGAGCGAGTAGCCGTCGTCGGTTCTGGGCCGGCCGGGCTGACCGCTGCGCTAAGGCTGGCGCAGCAGGGCTATCAGGTGACCGTGTTTGAGAAGCTGCCAGTCGCCGGGGGAATGATGGCCGTTGGCATCCCAGAGTACCGGTTGCCCAGAGACATTCTGAATGTCGAGATCGACAACATCCGCAGGGCTGGCGTCGAAATCCGCTGCAACCAGGAACTGGGACGCGACATAACGATCGGGTCGCTGATGGATGAAAGCGGGTACAAAGCAGTGGTGCTTGCCATTGGCGCGCACAGGAGCGGCAAGCTCCGGATCGAGGGCGAAGACAAGAGTGGCGTTCTTCCGGGTGCCGACTTCCTGCGCGACGTGGCGCTGGGCAACCCGCCCGACCTGCGCGGCAAGCGAGTCGGCGTGGTCGGCGGCGGCAATGTGGCCATCGATGCGGTACGCACCGCATGGAGGCTGGGGGCAGCCGAGGTTCATGTCATCTATCGCCGTCGGAAGGAGGATATGCCCGCCTATGCCGAGGAGATCCAGGCAGCAGCTGACGAAGGGGCGGTCTTCCACTTCCTGACCAACCCAACCCGCGTTTTGGGTGACCGAGTCGTGACGGGTGTCGAGTGCCTCAAGCACACCCTGGGCGAGTTTGACCGAAGCGGGCGGCGGCGCCCGGTTGCGCTCTCCGGCTCGGAGTTCGTCATAGAGCTTGACATCCTGATCCCGGCCATCGGCCAGCTGCCCGACTCCGAAGGCCTTGCAGATCAGATTGAGCTGAAGCGAGACAGCACATTGGCTGTCAGTGACGCGCTGCTCACCAGTCAGCCGGGGGTCTTTGGCGCAGGTGATGTGGTACTGGGCCCGGCCTCCGTCGTGCAGGCTGTGGCTCAGGGGAACCAAGTTGCGCGCGCTGTGGATCGATACCTCAGAACCGGGGAAACCGATCGAGTCATTACGCTTCCGGGCTATGAGGTAGTGGAACAGCAGTTCAATCTGGACGACTACTCCGAGGCCAAGCGGCCCAAGATGCCCGAGCGCCCGCTCGCTGAGCGGAAAGGCAGCTTTGCCGAAGTGGAGCTCGGAATGTCTGAGGATGCGGTTCGGGAGGAGTGCAAGCGCTGCCTGCGCTGCGATCTGGAGTGGCTCGGCGAGATGCAACTGGCGTTCCAGCCTGTGGCTGTCCGCGAGCTGGAAGAGGAGACAGTGGGAGTATGACTACCATCAACCTGACTATCAACGGCCATAAGGTCAGCGCGCCTGCAGGCAGCACCGTCCTCGACGCCGCGCGGATAGCCGGCGTCAAGATCCCAACGCTGTGCGACCATCCGGCGCTGGCACCGATCGGTGCTTGCCGCCTGTGCCTGGTCGAAGTCAAGGGGCAGCGCACCCTTCAGCCGGCATGCACCTTTCCCGCGGGCGAGGGCATGGAGGTGACGACGCACTCCCCGCAGGTCGAGGAAGCTCGCCGCTTTGTCTTGGAGCTGCTCCTCTCCGACCACCCCCTCGATTGCATGACCTGTGAGCGCGCCGGTAGCTGTGAGCTGCAGGACCTGGCCTACCAGTACGGATTGGACAAGACGCGGTTCCCTGGTGTGCAGCACAAGTACCCAATCGATGCCTCCAACCCGTTCTATATCCGTGACTATGACAAGTGCATTGTCTGCCGGCGCTGCGTGCGGGCATGCAATGAGATCAACGGCGTGGAGGCCATCGGGCTCATACAGCGTGGCTTCGATACGAAGGTTGGCACGCCCTTTGATGGCACGATGCAGGACAGCGTGTGCGAGTTCTGCGGGATGTGCGTCGAGGTCTGCCCGACTGGAGCGTTGGTGCCCAAGCTTCGAATAGGTCGAGGGCGCGCATGGGAAGTGCAGCGGGTGGCTACGACCTGTTCCTACTGTGGGGTTGGCTGCCAGTTTTACCTCGAAGTCAAGGACGGCAAGATAGTCGGCGTCTCCTCCAAGTGGGATGCACCATCCAACCATGGCTGGACCTGTGTGAAGGGGCGCTTTGGCTGGGACTACGTGCATCACGCCGACCGTCTCACTACACCCCTCATCCGGCGCCAGAAGGGCGAGCCTCTATCCGCGGTTAGCTGGGATGACGCGCTTGACTTCGTTGCACAGCGCTTGACCGAGATCAGGACCTCTCACGGCTCAGGTTCGCTTGGCGTGTGCACGTCGGCCAAGTGCACGAACGAAGAGAACTATGTGATGCAAAAGCTCGCGAGGGCCGTACTGGGCACGAACAGCGTTGATCACTGTGCGCGTCTCTGACACAGCGTCACCGTGACCGGTCTGGTCACAGCATTCGGGTCTGGCGCCATGACCAATTCCTTCGATGACCTGGCGCACGACTCTCAGATCTACTTCGTCATCGGGTCGAACACAACGGAGCAACACCCGGTTTTGGGCATGCGAATACGCCAGGCGGTGAAACAGCGTGGTGCGAAGCTGATCGTGTGCGACCCACGGGCGATTCCACTCACCGAGCTCGCCACGCTGCACATCAGGCAGCGGCCCGGGAGTGACATCGCGCTCCTGAACGGGATTGCCCACGTGTTGGTGCAGGAAAGACTCTACGACTCGGCCTATGTTGCCGAGCGCACGGAGGGCTTCGAAGAGCTCAAGGCCAAGCTGGCAGACTATACGCCCGAGCGGGTGGCGGAGATATGTGGTATTCCCCCTGACCAGGTGAGGGAGGCCGCACACCTGCTGGCGGCCAACCGGCCAGGGGCGCTTCTCTATGCTATGGGCATCACTCAGCACACCACCGGGCACAACAACGTGCTCGCTTGCGCTAACCTACAGATGCTCCTGGGCAATGTCGGGGTTCGCGGCGGAGGGGTGAATCCCCTGCGCGGGCAGAACAACGTGCAGGGCGCGTGCGACATGGGTGGGCTTCCCAACGTCTACACAGCCTATCAAGCGGTGACGCAGGAGGCCTCTCAGAAAAAGTTCGAGGAAGCTTGGGGTGTGCCGCTGTCGCGCGAGCTGGGACTCACCCTGACTCAGATGCTTCCCAAGGCAGCCACCGGTGAGCTGCGCGCCATGTATATACTAGGAGAGAACCCAGTCTTGTCAGATGCCGATGCCAACCATGCCGAGCACTGCCTGCGCAGCCTCGATCTCTTGGTGGTTCAGGATATCTTCCTGACGGAGACTGCCGCTCTTGCCGATGTGGTGCTCCCCGGTCTGGCATGGGCCGAGAAACTCGGAACCTACACGAACTCGGAACGTCGCGTACAGCTCGTGCGTCCCGCAGTGTCCCCGCCGGGCGACGCCCGGCCTGACTGGTGGATCCCCGGAGAAATCGCACGGCGGATGGGATACCATGGCTTGACCTATTCGTCTCCTCATGAGATCATGGACGAGGTCAATCGTCTGACACCATCGTATGCAGGAATCACCTACGACAGGATTGGAGAGCAGGGACTACAATGGCCGTGCCCTACAGCGGAGCATCCCGGAACCCCCGTTCTGCATATCGGACGCTTCAGCCGAGGGCAAGGCAAGCTGAGTGCAGTGGACTGGCAGCCGCCGGCCGAGGAGCCGGATTCAGAGTATCCCCTTGTCCTGACGACGGGGCGGGTCCTCTGGCACTATCACACTGGCAGCATGACCCGTCGCTCCTACGGGCTAGAGACAATCTGCCCGCAGGCCGAGCTGGAAATGAACGCCGACGACGCTCTGCGGCTCGGCATTGTCGATGGACAACGGGTGCGCATTTCTTCCCGAAGAGGAGAAGTGGAGGCTGTCGCACGAGTGGACGGAAAGACTGGACAGGGAGTTGTTTTCCTTCCCTTCCACTTTGTGGAGGCGGCTGCCAACAAGCTCACTATCGCGGCACTGGACCCTGTCGGCAAGATACCCGAATTCAAGGTTTGTGCTGTTCGCGTGGAGCCCGTCGCCTAGTCGTGTGGCGGCAGACGGTTGGAGGCGATGCAAAAGGAGAGGAACATGGAACTCAGGAAGATCTACGAGTATGCGCTTCAGCGTGAGCATGAGGGGCGGGACTTTTTCGCGGGACACGCTACGAGGATGGGGCATGCGGCAGCAGCCGCCGCGTTCGAGGCCCTGGCGGAAGAGGAGCGCAATCACATCAAGTTCATCCAGAGCCTGATTGATGCGCTCGATGCCGGAGAGGCGAGCCCCCTCGCAGGCGGAGAGGCCATGGAGCGTGAAGGCTTCTTCTCGTCTCGCGCTGAGGCCGAAATGCTCGACCAGACGATCATAGAGGCGATGGTGCCTGACCTTGCTGTGCTTCGCACGGCCTACCTGATCGAGCGTGACTTCGCGGAGTACTACGAGGCGTCTGCCAGCCGGATGGAGTCAGCAGGCAATGCAGATGCCTTCCAGGCACTAGGTATGCTGGCCCGCTGGGAGCGGCAGCATGAGCAGCTCTTCAAGACGCTTCACGATCGCGCCTATGAGGAGTATGCCTCGATGCCGTGGGGCGGCTAAGCAAGGAGCTAGGTCATGTCAGCAAGATCTGTTAAGGCAATCCTGCAGGAAGCGATAGAAGGCGAGATCGCCTCCAATCAGCTGTACGCGAGAGCCGCGCTGATGGTTCGGGCGCCGCACGTGAGGGATGCACTTCTCCAGCTCGCCGAAGAGGAACTGGGACACAAGGCCACCCTGGAAAGGATGCTCGAGAATCCCGGTCACTTGCGCTACAAAGTGCGCAAGCTTCAGGCAGCACCCGTCGAGGACTTTGGTATCGGAGATCATCTGGTGGTGCAGCCCCTGGGACCCGATGCCACCTTCCAGGATGTGTGCATTTTCGCATCCAAGAAGGAGCAGGCTTCATATCTGATGTACAAGAGCTTGGCCGAGCAGAACGACGGAGAAGTTCGTTCCCTCTTCGAGGCAATGGCCAAGGATGAGATGCGGCACAAGAACCTTGTTGAGGGGTGGTACGAGGAAGTCATCTACCAGGCATTCTAGCTGGATGATCTGCAATCCAACGCCATGCCCGGGATGATGGGTCGTCGCGGAGCGGCATCGCCAACTTCTGTGCGAGATGTGCCAGAAGGACCGACGAGAGCCGCTCCTGCTTGTCCTGGATCTACCTCCGGTGGCGATCCAGGCCTGGCTGACGCAGGTCGACCAATCCACCTGCGGCTGCGACGTGCACTCGCACTAGAGCTTGATGCCCGGCGATGGCCTGGTGTCGCAACCAGTGGCGCCCGGCCATTGCATTGACGCCGATGATAGGATGAGGTGTAGTATGACGGCAAACTACTCGAGGCTGCAGTCTGCGGTGAAGGACCTGCGCCATAGCATGCCGGCAGGGGGGCACCTGCCGATTGTCGTCTTGTTGCACGGTCTGGGCGGAGATCGCAAGGACTGGATGGCGCCGTTCCAGGATCGGAATTGGCCATATGATCATCGCCGAGCTCCTGAGAGTCAAGACCTGGGGGAGCACAAGGCGCCTCCTGTAGGGAAGCTACCTGGCATCCAGACGTCTCTCTTCCTCTCGCCTCGACTCGCTAGCAATACCAGCGGCGCAGATGAAAGCGATGACCGTAGCTGGTGGCATGCGCTCCGTACGGCTGGGTTCCCCATCATCACGTACTCGCAAGTCCCTCGGCTAATGCTCCCGCTCAGTGGAGGGCCTGTAGCAGAGTTCAAGCACTTTATGGAGGTGCTGCAGGCCGACGTTCTCTCTGATCCGGCGTTGAGATCACGCCCCGTGGTGGTCCTTGGACACAGCCGGGGTGGGCTGATCGGCCGTGCCTATGTGGGGGATCCCGAAGTGAAGGAGGACAAGACTGGTCGATTTCCGGCCGTTCGGGGTCTTCTCACTCTCTCCTCACCGCACCAGGGAAGTCAGATGGCCCTTCTGGATGACAAGCTCCTCGGCTTTCTGCAGAGGATTCAGGATAAGCTGCCGGATTTGCCAAATGACGTGGGAAACCAGATCATCAACACTCTGAGGGCCAAGGTCGATGCCTTTGTGGGTCCATATGGCAACGAGATAGAGCCGGGCGGCCCTCTCTTTGCGGCACTAGAACAGCGCGAGCCCGCAGCCTCGGGTGTACGCTACATCTCGGTCGGCGGCACGTCACCGCGATTCATGCGTGTTTACCTCTGGTCGTATACACCCGGCAGCCTGCTGCCCAGAAAGTCGTCAGATGGGAAGGTAGCCTTTCGTTGGCAGGCAGCACCGTTCGAGGCAAAAATCGCATCCCCAATCCCAGATGGCTTACCTCTGAAGCTATTGGGGCTGGAGCTTGACGAGGTCCTGCCGGGAAAGGGTGACGGGTTGACGGCCGACAAGCGTTGTCGCTTTCCGGGCACATTCCGAACAGAGGAACACCTTTCGGTCCCACTGAGTCATGCAGAGGAGCTGTGGGACGCGGGTCTACAGCAGAGAATAGTGGGCATCCTGAGGACCTTCACAGACGTGTAGACCCTTGCTGTTCGCATAGTCATCACGACGCGAAGACAGGAACCTGCTGTGCTGGTATGGCGTATGTTATGCGAATCACTTGTGGGACAAGCCTCTCGGCAATCGACTCTCAGCGTGAAGCCAGCCTTGGGTGGTCGTTGCTGGTCAGGGCGGACCTTGGGGCACCTGCCTTTTCGCAGGGTGCCTGTTCATTGGCTTTGGGGCAGCCGGATCCACCTGCGGACAGCGCCTGGGGCAGGGCATGTGGGATAGTCGTTTCTGGAAATTCGGGCATTTCGGGATAGTACCCTCAAGATCGTGTCAGAGTGTCAGAGCTTCGGGTCACTGCTGCTAGGATCGCAATGGGCGCGCTTGACATTGCGGATGGAGGTCTCGTGGGCGGGACTTGGTCAGAAGCGCGGTACTCGCTGAGCGCTGGCGTGCGGTGGCTCGAAGTTGACAGCCCAAGTTGGGCGGAGTATAATCGGCTGCTAGATTGTTGGAAGGGGAGTACAATAAGGTGGAGGACCAGGGCCAGATTTCGCTCGCGACACTCGTACCAGGACAACGACTAGAAGGCATTGTCAGGAGAATCTCGCTGTCGGGCGCTATCATCGACGTCGGTGCCGATGTAGAAGGAAGGCTGCACGTGTCGGATCTCGGCCAAAAGGCTGTGACCCGTGCCTCGGCGCTGCTCGCTGAGGGCCAGGCAGTCACCGTCTGGGTCAAGTCGGCAGACCTGTCAGGCGGGCGCCTAAGTCTCACGATGGTTGAGCCGACTCGCTTCGGATGGCACGACCTGCAGCCCGGGCTCAGGCTTGACGGGAAGGTGGTTCGCCTGGAGAAGTTCGGCGCGTTTGTCGACATAGGTGCCGAGACCGAGGGACTTGTCCACATTTCCGAGATGTCGACGTCGCGTGTCAGCCATCCCCAAGACGTTGTCAAAGAAGGCGAGTCGGTCCAGGTTTGGATCAAAGAGGTCGATCGCGGCTCACGGCGGATCAGCCTTACGATGGTGGAGCCGCCAGAGGTAGACATCCGAACTCTGAAGCCGAGCATGATCCTCACCGGAAAAGTGGTGCGGATTGAGAGCTTCGGAGCGTTTGTGGACGTTGGCGCTGGACGCGACGGCATGATCCATGTGACAGAGATGGGCCGCGGCTATGTCGGGAGTCCCTCTGAGATCCTGTCCATGGGTGACGAAGTGCAAGTGCGTGTTGTTGAGGTTGACCCACGCAGGGGTCGCATCTCACTCAGTATGAAGGATCTTCCGGCAGACCAGCTGGTCGTCGACGAGGAAGAGATCGAGCTGCCCTCCTCGATGGAGATTGCGTTGCGCGAGGCTGGCGCCTTCGGCGAACTGCCAGACAAGGACAGGCGGCGCGCTACACGGCGGGACAAGCGCCAGAAGCAGCGTCGGGATTGGGAGCAAGACGACATCATCAGCCGCACGCTTCGCGGCAGGGCCGGATAGCCTCCGCCGGGTAGCGACGTGCGCGGGCTCGCTTGCACACCCAGCTGCCCATAACCGTACGATTTGGGGGTGCCATCGCGATGCCTGCGCAATGAGATGGTCGTGCGCAGGCTCCGGCCTCTGACCAGCCTCCCGGCAGAAGCCTGCTCAGCAGGCGCCAGGTCTGGCCGGCATGTCCAGTTTCGAGCTAAGGTCGGCCAGATCTTCCTCCAGCTCCTCCAGGCGGACAAGCATGGAGGGAACCGGTGAGTGCTTGGGGAGACGAGCCCTCAGGTCAGCGATCTCAGCCTCGATTGTGGCGATCCGATGTCTGATGCTTTCTTCTTGAGCCACGGGTATCTCACTTTCCGCTGTCGGTGCGCTGGACCCAGCCCTGCATGGATTTGACTCTTGCCGCGCGTAGTGCTACAATGGGCAAATACCCGGTAGGGGTATATGCGGAGCCTCGGTGAAGTGGCACAGGCGCTTGCCATCCGCAGGGCTGGTGGTGGTAGCTCTGGACCGCGCCGGCTCGCGGCTCGCTGAGTTTTGGGAGGTTGAGTTCGATGCCTATCTATGAGTACAGGTGCAAGAGCTGCGGCGCGCGCTTTGAGCTGTTCGTGCGCACAATGGGCGCTATGGACCATGCGGTGTGTCCTGAATGCGGAACCGAAGAAGTGACGAAGGAGTGGTCTGTATTTGGCTTGGGGCGTGGAGGTGACACAGCCTCTGGTCGGGTCGGTCCAGCAGCCTCGACCTGTCTTCCGGCAAGCACCTGAGGTGTCTAGCGCAGAGCCGTGTGCTCTCGAAGAGCTGAGTAGCCAAAACAACATGCAGGCGCCTCCGGTGGCGCCGCGGGAACTGAGTGTGCAGAATGGGCGAATACAAAGAACTGCTGCTGGTAGCGTTGGGTGTCATTGGCTGGGTAGTGCTGATGCGCTTTGTCTTGCCTCGCCTCGGCGTCTCGACTTGAATGGCCAATTCCTGCGAGCTGGCGGAGCCAGCCCAAGATCGGGCACATCAAGACCCCGACGCGTAGTGCAGCCTGCTAGAACTCTGCGTCCGATTCCAGCGGCGCGTCGGCGTCCTCCGGCGAATATGCCTCGACCCGGCGCGCTTCCTGTGCGCTGAGCCATTGCTGCTGTGCTAGGTAGGCCGCGCGGCGAGTGTTCTCTTCGACTGCAAGAAACAGGAAGAAGAACTCTCCGAGCGCGAAAAGCCCGAGGAAGAGCAAGGCGGTGGCAAGCAGCAGCACCAGAAACGCGAGTACCCCCAGCAGTGTCCCGCTTTGAGGGAGGTCGACCCAGTCCAGCAGTGAGTTGGACGTCAGCCCGGCAATGAGCGCCACAAAGGACAGCAGGATGCCGAGGATGAGCGAGACCCAGGCGAGTATCTTGCAGACCACCCCACAAGCCCTTAGGGCAACGAAGCGCTTTTCCATGGCGGATGAGTCCTTTCCTGTTTCCCGACGCGTTAACCGCTGTCATTTTACTACACCCGATCCATCAGCGCAAGCACGTCACGGGTGCCCAACGACTGCCCTCTCGCTCCCCAGCAACTACTGAACGCGTCTGGTGTCGAGGTGGGCTGGCGAACGGCTTACTCGATGCCGCCCTTGGGCAAGAATCGGTGGCTGTCACGACTCCTCACCTTGGCGATGACCGAGTCGAGCGCCGCATCTAGCCTGATGCCCTGTGAGTTAGCCATGCAGATCAGCACAAAGAGGATGTCTGCCAACTCCTCGCCAAGTTCTTGGGGCTCTTCCGTAGCCTTCTTGGGTTTCGGACCGAACAAGTGATTGACCAGTCGAGCCAGCTCGCCGACCTCCTCCGCAAGCCTGGCGACGTTGACGTGCGGCGACCAATAGCCTCCGCCTGCTGAGGAAATCCAACCGTCGACCTCTGCCTGGAGTGCACTGAGCGTCTTCTCTGTCATCGACTTGATGCTCCTGACGAATTGAGTGGAGAAGATTGTACCACGCTCGGCGCCGGGTCCCAAGCTGGAGGTGTTTGACTTTTGCCGGCGCATACTCTATACTGCGCGCGACAAAAGAGGCAGCGTGGAGGCAAAGCGCCTATGCCGTACGAGAGCAGGCAAGCAACTGTCAGCCGTGCTAGTGTGTGTCTCCTAATCGCGGGGGTTCTGTTTGTCGCAGGATGCGCCAAAGATGGCAGTCTCGAGGCGACGCACTCAGCGCCGCCGGTCCTAACTGTGGCCCTGGGCTCCACGGCAACGCGACAGGCAGCTCCTTCACCCACAGCAAGCCCCGTCGAGTTGACTGTGCTTCACACGAATGACAATTGGGGTGAGACGGAGCCTTGTGGTTGAGGGACCAACTCAACCGGCGGGTTCCGCCGAAGGGCGACCTTGATCGCGACCGAAAGAGCTCGGACAGAGCATATCCTTGTACTTGACACCGGTGACGCGCTACGGGGTGGGGGTATTCTCGGCGACACCACCGACGGACAGGCGGTTGTCGCTGCGATGAACCTCGTAGCAACAGACGCAATGGCCCTCGGTCGCAATGAGCTATCCCTGGGCTCGGCCGAACTGCAGAAACGAATGGCCGAAGGCCGGTTTCCGATGCTTTCGGCCAACGTCAGCGTGAGGGGCTCACTAGAGCTCTTCGCGCCACCCTTTACGATTGTCGACATCGCAGGCCACCGCATCGCCTTGCTTGGACTGACCCGTCTGCCTTCTGGGGCGGTCGCCGACTTTGACGTGCGGGATCCATCGACTGCGGTCGAGCCCGTGCTCGATGAGCTCATGGGCCAGGTAAACACCATCATTCTGCTGACCAACATGGACTATCGCTCTGCCATGCAGTTGGCGTCCGTTCTGCCAGGAATTGACCTGGTCGTCTCCGCCAGCCCAGGCCAGCTCCCCACCGATGCAGTCCGCGTGGCTGGTACTGGCTCCCTGGTGGTTGTGGCCGAACAGCCGGTCGCCCGCCATACGGGACGAAGGGTCGGTAGGCTCACGGTACTCCTCAATCACGATGGTTCACTCACCGACCCGCAGTGGCGGTCGATATCGCTGGACAAGTCCTATGCCGACGATCCTGACATGGCCACACTGCTTGCCGGCTATCGACCGTAGGGATCCGGACGCCATGCGGAAGACGCAGGGGAATCTCCCTCCGGCAGTCCGGGGCTCGTCAGCACATTGGCCCCTGGCTGGACTGCTTCGCAGCACCTTGGTGGCAGCCATCTTGCTCCTGTCGGTCTTCCCGGCCCCGAGTCTGTTCTCGCAGGCGCCGGCGGTCACTCAGGAGGCCGGGAGCGATCAGGGCACTGCTTCAGGCCTGGACGAGCTGCTCTCGCGTATGACCACCGCCGACAAGGTCGGGCAGCTCATGCTAGTGAGTTTTCGCGGAAGCAGCACCGGCGCAGGCTCTGACGTGGTTCGCCTGGTGCAGGAGCTTAGGATCGGCGGCGTGATCATCGCACCGGACCATGAGAACTTGACGAACGAATCCTCTGTACCGGAGCAGGTCCAGTCTCTGACCAACGCTCTCCAGAGGCTTACCTTCTCGGCTTCGGAGCCCGTCACCATAACCCAGGCTGTTCCTGTCACCTTCACGGCTCCGGCACCGGAGGCTACCCTGGAGATCACGCCCGCGGCGGAGGTTCTCTCGACAGTTGTGACGATTACCAAGCAGATCACCTATCCCGCGCAAGAGATCCCGCTGTTTGTCGCCGTGCTGCAGGAGGGGGATGGGTATCCGTTTACTTCGCTCCGTCAAGGGTTCACGAGTCTTCCCAGTCCAATGGCGCTTGGCGCGACCTGGCGCGAGAGCCTGGCTGCGGACATCGGAAGGATCGTGGGCCAGGAGCTCGCTGCAGTGGGCGTAAACATGCTGCTCGGACCGTCTCTTGACGTCCTGGCGGAACCACGCACCAGTACCGGCGACAACCTAGGCACGCGCGTTTTCGGTGGAGACCCCTACTGGGTGGGGCAGATGGGAAAGGCGTACATCGCTGGTGTCCATGAGGGCAGCAGCGGGCGTGTAGCCACCGTGGCAAAGCATCTACCGGGCTTAGGCGCAAGTGACCGCAGTCTGGAGGAGGAGGTGGCTACCGTAGACAAATCCCTTCAAGACCTGCGGCTGATCGAGCTGCCGCCCTTCTTAGCGGTCACGGCCACCGATGTGGTAACGGACACCACCGACGCGATGATGACGGCCCACATTCGCTACCGAGGCTTCCAGGGCAACATCCGGTACGTGACACCTCCCATCAGCCTCCATGCCCAAGGCCTCGAGCAGATCCTCAACCAAGAAGAGCTTGCCCCCTGGCGCTTAAATGGTGGCCTGCTTGTCAGTGACTCCTTGGGCGTACCGGCAATCCAGAGGTACTTCTCGCCCAATCTGGACACGTTCCCGCATAGGCAGATAGCCCTCGATGCCTTCCAGGCAGGAAACGACCTACTGCAGCTAACTCGCTTCTCCTTGACTGATTCCTGGGATCAGCAAATGCGGAACATCGAAGATACCATCCTCTTCTTCCGAAGCCGCTATGACAGCGATGCCGCATTCAAGAGCCGCGTTGACCAGGCGCTGAGGCGGATCCTACAGCTGAAAATGCGCCTCTATCCCAGTTTCGACATCGAGTCGTGCCTGGTCAGTGAGTCCGGTTTGGGAGACACAGCAGCATCGCAGGCGCGGGCGGCGGAAGTTGCGCAGCTGGCTGCCACGCTCCTCTATCCGTCGAAAGACGAGCTCGCTCTTCGGATGCCTCGGGCTCCGCGGTCGGACGAGGCTATACTCATCTTCACGGACGCTCGTGAGGCACAAGAGTGCGAGTTGTGCCCACCTTTCTACCAGCTCGATCCCAACAGCATTCGGGATACTCTTCTTCGGCTGTACGGGCCCGGTGCGACAGGCCAGGTGTCCGCAGAGCAAGTGCGCTCCTTCACCTTTGCTCAACTGCAGAGCTACCTGAGCGGCGGAAAGCCGGACCTCACCCGATACCTGAACGGGGCAGGGCTCATCGTCTTTGCTATGCTGGACTACTCGCCGGAGTCTGGGCAGAGTTCTTCCGCTCTGAAGCAGTTCTTGCGTGAGTATGCATCTGCACCAGACACGCAGAAGCTTGTGGTGCTTGCCTACCAGGCTCCGTACTTCCTCGACACGACTGAGGTGAGCAAACTGACTGCCTATTATGGGCTTTATAGCAAGACCGCGGCCGCGATCGAGGCCTCGGTTCGCGCCCTCTTTCTGGAGTTCACTCCGTCCGGGAAGGCGCCTGTGACCGTCGAGGGAGTTGGCTATGACCTGAACAGGCAGCTTTCACCCGATCCCGGCCAGGTCATCCAGGTGCTGCCCGAAGAGAAGCCAGTTACGTCCAAGGAGACAGCTGAGCCCCTCAGCCTCCAGGTCGGGGACCCGCTCAACGTCCGCACCAGTGTGATCCGCGACCGCAACGGGAGCGTGGTACCCGATTCCACAGTGGTTGTGTTTCAGTTCGTCTACCAGGGCGAGGGCCTGGGAGGTCGCACAGAGGCTTACACCGTGAAAGGAGTGGCAAGGGCGGCAATCACACTGGAGCGAGAGGGCGAGTTGCAGATCACGGCGACCAGCGAGCCGGCGCGATCCTCGATCCCGCTCGTGGTGCGCCTGTCTGGTGGTGTTTCGCAGATACTGACGCCAACTCCTGCGCCAACTTTCACGCCAGAGCCGAGCCCAACGGCATCGCCTTCGCCCACCAGTGAGCCCACGCCCTCAGCAACCCCCCAGACGTCGGAGACAGCAGGAGGAAACCAGGTACCGCCGCCACCTGAACCACGTCTGCGGTGGTCTGACCTGGTGTTGGCCCTGGCTGGAATCACAGGCGCAGCTGGGGTAGTGCAGACCGCGGCGAGAAGGGCAAGACTCAACTCGAAGCGATGGAACCCGCCTCTGAGATTGGCGCTTTGGAGCGGAGTCTGCGGCCTGATTGGCTACCTGGTCTACGGCTTGGGGCTTCCAGGCACGGCGTTTCTGGGCTCGCTTCCGCCAGGCGTCAGGGGACTCCTAATCGGGCTCATCAGCGGCGTCCTTCCCCTCGCAGCCGTCCCCTGGCTGAGTAGGAAACGGGCGCAGCGGCCATAGGGCTACCAATCGGGGAAGTTGGAGGGGGGCGTGGGCCAGGCCAACGTCGGTCCCAAGAGTGGGAGGCTCCTGCGTGCCTCTGTTGGGGCGGGTGTCGTCGACAGGGTGGCCGTTGGCTCAGGCGGTGTGGAAGGAATCTGTGGCTGGAGCGCCGCCGGTCTCGCGGTGACCAGTGTCGCCATCAGGAGCAGCGCTGCCAGGAATCCCACCAATGCGGCATTGCCACGGAAGAACTGGGCAATCGCCTGTTCCTGATCGAAAACCCGGGCAACTGCACGGCTCACGGCGCTTGGGGCAAGGAGATCGGCACGGAACTCGGCAACGGAATCGGGGCGCTCATCGGGGTGCATGCTGAGGCCCCAGAGCAGGGCGTGTTCCGTTTGGGGTGAGAGCGCGGGTATCAAGCTCCGGGGAGACGGCATTGCGGAAGGCTTTAGGAAGCGCGATTTCGCATCCAGGGGTGGGCGGCCAGTCAAGAGATGATATAGCGTGGCTGCCAGCGAGTAGACATCGGAGCGGGCATCCGTGTGGCTGCCGTCCCGGCCGTACTGCTCGAGCGGAGTGTACTGGACTGACCCCCGTCCCTGCACGACGGTGATTGTTCGTTCATCGTCCGATGCGAGAAGCTTGACTAACCCAAAATCGACCAGCTTGACCTGACCAGCCGGGGTGAGCTTGATGTTGCTGGGCTTGATATCTCGGTGTAGAATGGGTGGGTCCTGGCAGTGCATGTACTCGAGCGCATCGCACAACTGCGCAGCCCACTCGAGCACTTTCTTCTCGGGCAGGGGTTGGCCCTCGTGCAAAGACGCAGTGAGCAGTTCTTGGAGGTCCTGGCCTGGGACGAAATCCATGACGAGGTAGTCACGGTCGTCAAGTGAGAAGTAGTCGGAAACCTTGGGCAGATTGGGATGATCGAGTCGGGCGAGCGTGCTTGCCTCTCGATAGAACTGCTCCCGAGTCTGCCGGAGCTCATTGGGGTCCGCATCTGCGTCTGGGATGGCTTCTTTGACCGCGCAGAAGCGACCTTCCAGCCTGAGGTCCCGGGCGCGATAGGTGGCACCCATACCACCCCGCCCAACCAACTCGACGACCTCGTATCGCTCCCGGAGGAGCGTTCCTTGAGAGAGAGTGCGGGCCAACTGGTGGCTCCATGCTGATATGATTGGGAATTCCCAGGGAACATTAGCGCAGAAGGGTTCTGCTGTCAACTCGACCGGTTCTGCGTTTCGCTGATAGCCGGGAGGTTCTGCTATGCCGGAAGAAACGCCAATGCTGCTCAGGTTGGAGGGCCCTATCGCTCGCGAGTGCGTGTGGGTGGATCGGCCCGAACTCATCATCGGACGTGCCGACGAGTGTGATGTCGTGATTGACGACCGGCAGGTTTCGCGTCGGCATGCACGTATCCGTCAAGAGGGCGATCGGTTCTTGCTCGAGGACTTGGGCTCGAAAAACGGCACGTTCGTGAATGGCCAAGAGATCACCGGGCGGCATGTGCTTCAGAACGACGATGAGGTGCAGATTGCCCTGTGTTGTCGGTTGGCTTGGGTTGCAGCAGGGGCAACTGCTCCTCTACCCTCGGGCGAGGAGTCGCATGGACTACGGCTGGACCACGAGCGAAAGCGAGTCTGGGTAGGGGGTACCGAGGTGGACCCTCCCTTGTCGCTGGCGCAGTATAGGCTGCTTGAGTTGCTGCACCAGGAACCCGGCAAGGTTTACAGTAGGGACCAGATTGTCGAGGCAGTGTGGCCCGAGGACGATCGGGATGGCATCTCCGAGCAGGCCATTGATGCACTCGCGCGCCGGCTGCGCGAGAGGCTCGCTGAAGCGGACCCCGGCGGGCATTACATCGTGACTGTGCGAGGGCATGGTTTCCGGCTAGAGAACACGGGCCATTGACTGGACAGGGATCGGTGACACAGAAAAGGGGGAACGGCCCAAGGACCGTCCCCCCAGTTGGTTCTGGCGCGCCGCGCCAACTGATCCCGGCTAAGGGATCACCAAGGTTCTGCAGGTAATCCGGTTCTGGTCAGGATCGTAGGTGTATCCCGACTTGACGACATCGGTCACACAAAGCTCATAGGTGCCCGCCACTGGACCCTTAAGCTTCAGCAGTGCGACCCCATTCGACAACGTGGTACCTTGTGCCGACTGGGTGGAGCCGTTGGGTAAGGTGTAGATACCGCCAACAACAGCACCGCCCACGGGCAACCTGTCCTGATCGAGAACTTTGACCTGCCCGCTGATCGCGTAGCCCACCCGAGCCTGGCGGTACGTGACCTTCATCGCATGGACGTGAAGTGTGCCCGTCGGCTCCGGCTCGGTGACCTGAAGGAAGACGGCGGTGAAGGGACCCCAGTAGTTGTTGGTTCCCTTTCCGTGCACGAGGATGTAGTGCGTGCCAACGGGCAGGGTCGACGTATCGACCATCGCCACGACGTTCTCGGTGAGACCTCCAAAGCTGCCATCGCCGGCTGCCATCGGGGTGCCAGCTCCATCTGAACCAGGCGTGTCCACAAAGTATTCGGCTGCCGCGACGTTTGTCTTTGGATCGCTGCTATAACGGTGGTCGGCTATGTTAGCCGTGAGTTCCACGGTTGTCCCTTGCGGCACTGAGGCTGGGCTCACCCCGAGGGACTGTGCATCTGGGCCATAGCTGGTCATGTAAGGCGTGCGAGCGATCTTGTGCAGGTACTGGAACGAGTCCCACATTTCGTTCCAGAAGGCTCGTGGCATGCCGTCGATACCGTCGATGCAGCCGTACGCGGGGAAAAAGTCCGCGCAGCTGCCGTAGGTGGGCCCAACCTCATAGAGGAAGGACGCAATACCGAACTTGCCGTAAGTCCAGTCATAGGTGTCGCCATCTACCGTGTACAGGAACTGCGTCGGGGTCAGACCCGAGTAGTACCCAAGCTTCCGGCCTATGGTTTGCAGCTGCGCGCCATTGGGCGCATTCCCGCCGAACCCCCATGGCCACAGAATTTCGTCCTGGTAACTGTGGAGCGACAGGAATGTGCCGGTGGCATCATCCGGTGCGGCCGGAGGGATTTCGTCATCGCCGTTGGGTCCGTTTTGGTCTTGCATCACCGAGGCGAAGAAAGACTGGAAAGCCTGCGTCTCTGGCTCACCGCCTCTGGTCGGGCCGCGATACGTTTCTGCGCAAGGGCTGCCACTGGACCCTCCACAGCAACCCCACTTGAAGCTGGAGTTGCGGTTCAGATCGACGCCCCAGGAGTCGGGATCGCCGCAACCATCGTCGCTATCCATGTTCTTGCGGCGGTAGTAATTGATGTCGTCTTCGTTCATCACGCGGCCATCGGGGTTCGCCATCACCAGAATATAGGCGACATTGTGGTCGACGAGCCACGTGGCATCAGCGTCGATTCCGTATCCACCGAGGCCGCCGAAGCCCGTTGTCAGATACTTGACGTAACGAATCGCCAGTTCAGGAGTGGCTACTTCGCGAGCATGGATTTCGGCGTGCAAGAAGAACGCCGGCTTATCACCGATGGAGCCAAAGCTCGGATCTTCGTTGGTGATGCGAAGTACTAGGATGCTTCTAGGGTAGATCCACTGCAGATTCTGCCAGGTGGGTCCGGCATTGAAAACCTCTGTCAGTCCGGGATACTGATCATTAGTGTCTGTCAGGAAGTCCACCAGATAGCGGTTGTTGGAGTTGTAGTTGTAGTTGTCGTAGTAGTAGAAGCGAGGGTCAAGTGCCGCGTTGATGGAGAGGAGTCCCGTCTTGACCTTGTCCACAGTGGGCCTGTATCCAAGGTCAGCAAGCCGTTGGAACTGGTCAGGAGAGACGGCAGCCAGTGCGTACTGCTCGTCCCGGTGCACTTCCCAGATGTCCAACTGGCTGGCAACGGCGTCGAGCGCAGCCTGATCGCGATACTCAAACCGGGCAACGACCCAGTCGCTGACTTCAGTGGCCTGCGACTGCTGTGCTGCCGCTGGGCTTGTAGATGGGGCCATCAGGGTCAGACCTGCCACCATCACGAGGAACAGAGCCAGAGAAAGACATCGATAGACGCGCTTCATACAGATGACCTCCCGTTGGTGAGTTATGCCCGGGCACTAGAGCCCGGCCCGAATTAGCTTCGCCTGAGCTTCGATCTCAGCCAGTCGTTGTGCGGCCTGGTCCTGGCCCTGGTGTACAAGGTTCTCTCGGATGGCGGCCATGATGCTGAATAGCCTGTCGTCGAGGTCTCCGCGCCTCGCCTCAAGGGCGGTGCGCGTCGCCTCGGGGTAGTCCTCGGACAGAAGCTGGTTCACGAACTGTATTTCGGGTGGCTGGCTCTCCTGGATAAGGCGCATGACGGCATCGCGGACACGAACCAACCTGGCGCTCAGATTGCTTTGCCCTTCACGCTCGGCTGCCTGGAGATTGGCCATGAGCATGTTCAGAAAGAGCTCGTCCACCCGATCTGCATTCGCGCGCAGGATGGAGTCGGGGTCTTCGCTGGAGGCCACAAGTCGCAAGAACTGGGCTGCCTCCTCAGTCTCCTTCTGGACTTGCGCGTCGATCTCAGCCGTCTGTTGCAGGATGGCCTGGCGTAGCTCCCTCAATCTGCGCGCGTTCTCCGCCTTCCCTTGCTGCTCGAGAGCGCCGATCAGCTCGGAGAGCTGCTGGTAGAACATATAGTCGATCACTGGCCGAGCCATGGCCACCATGGTCTCGACCTTGATCCTCTTCTCAGCCAGACCAGCTTCGACCAGCTTCTCCAACAGCGCCTCGCGCGTTATTCCCTCGCCGAGGCTTTCGATAGCTTCTTCGCGGTCGGCTAGCTCTCTGCCGGCGGTGGTCCAGCGCATCAGCTCGCTGCGTAATCCTATCAGCTGCTGAAGGGCCTGGAGCTGCTTTGAGCCTTGGGCCATTTCGATGTTGACGCTCACAAGCTCGAAGAAGCCGTAGTCGATCTCGTTGTCGTTCTCTTGAGCGATGGAGCGCCGGCTCTCCTCGGCAGGTGTGCGAAGAAGGCGTTCGAGGAGGGACACTCTTGCCCTCTGTACCGCAAGCATCTCTGGCGTGATGCCGTCCGCCTCGAGAATGGCCTCTAGCATGGCCTCCAGCCGCAGAAAGCTGCGCGGCTGCAGCAAGTATGCCTTGCGCTGCTCGGCGGGAAGAGAGGCGATGATTCGGCCCGTCGCGTCGCCGAACATGCGTTGCTGCTCAAGTTCGGAAGCTCCCATCTCACTTGGCACAAAGGTGAAGAGCAATTCCTTGTCGGCGTCGTGGTAGAGCAGCGGGGTGGCTAGCATCCCGGCATGTCCGCACTGAGGGCAGACAGCCACGTTGAGCTCGCCCGCGAGCAGCATCGCTTTCGCTTCTGGGTCATGGGCTGCGTCAATGACCGCGGTTGTCTGGGCAAAGAAGCGAGTGCGACAGTTTGGGCAGGTGATTGGGACGTTCTGAAGAGGGCTCATTCTGTGCTTTCTAATCCCCTAGGTGCGCCGAGTCGTGGAGCGCAGTGTGCGCGAAACGAGCAGCCATGCGTTGGTGATCAGGGCCGTATCGGCTTCTTCATCGCTCAGGCCAGCGCCCTTGGCAACCATGCGCGCACCAACTTGGTCGCGCATGTCTGCTGGCGAGTGGGTGTCGGTGTTGACGACCAGCATCGCTCCGGCTGCGCGCGCGATCTGAGCCACATGGCCATTTGCCAAGCAGTGACCGCCCCTTGCTGATATCTCCAGCGCGATTCCGTTCGCGGCGGCGAGCTCTGCATCATGCTGGTCAATGAACCCCGGATGCGCGAGGATGTCTACCTCCGGGCAGGCTACGGCCGCATGGTTCGTGCCCTGTTCGACGGGCTCGACCGGCGTCTCCCCATGCACTATGACCAGTCTTGCGCCGAGCCTGCGCGCTTTCCTGGCAAGCGGTGCGATGAGGTTGGGCGAGACGTGGGTGATCTCGATTCCCGGCACAAAAACGACAGAGCGCCCGGTAAGGCCATCTCGTTGTAGTAGAAGGAGCTGGTCCAACACAGAGGCAAGATTCGAGGCGTCGACGTGGTCGGTGATGGCGATCGCGCCATAGCCGCGCACCTCTGCGTGCCGTAGAAGTTCGCTGGGTAGTAGAGCGCCGTCACTCAAGAGCGAGTGCGTGTGCAGGTCGACCCGTGCATCTCTGCGCATGACCTCAGGAGTTTAGGCGAGATGGTAGCGTCTGTCAAGTGGCACAAACGGACAGGTCAGCCATGCTGTAGAAGTGACCCTCTCAGAGCCGGAGATGGCTGACCGGGGGATAGCCCTGTCAATTTGCGCCCGATCATGGGCCAGTGATGTGCGGCCATAGTGGTCCACTTGGACAGACGGCACAGGCGAAACTCCTCGTGAAAAATGGATGACGACAGGCATCGGTCAGGACGGATCGGAAAG